>Ga0213828_1000003_pt1 | contig 694522 bp, 614 predicted proteins | sample MC6MC0897MG_FD_180664 | JGI IMG/M metagenome (GOLD analysis project Ga0213828, IMG submission 180664) | Enriched soil aggregate microbial communities from Iowa State University, Ames, United States - MC6-MC0897-MG | ecosystem: Environmental > Terrestrial > Soil > Unclassified | place: USA...
TGGTGCTGCTGCCGGCCAGGCATTGTTTAACCAGCTTGAGCTTGAAGGCTGGATTGTACTTCGTCATGACTGTCCCCTCGGTTGGACTGGGTGTCCAACTTTTGGGGGTCAGTTCAGGTCCGGCTCCCGGTTGGGCCCGACTTCGTCGGGTACCTTCACTTCGGCGACGCTCCGTGGGCCCGCGCCGAACGGACATCCATGTCCTGACGGCGCTCTCGCGGCATCCATGCCGCTCGGCCCACTCCGCGTCGCCTGCGTTCAGCCTGCACCCAAGTCGCGTTTTGTGGTGTCTGACCTGCTGCGGTATGAAGATCAAAAGCCACAGCGCGTTCTGCGCTGTTTAGAACAACACCTCAACCGTTGAATAAACGTAAAACCTGTGGGAGTTAGCTTGCTGACGAATGCGGTGTCTCATTCACCTTTGAGGAAACTGGCTGAATCCCATCGCGTGCAAGCTGATGGTTCCCACGCTCCGCGTGGTAACACATCCAATGACGCTCTGCGTCATCCAAGATGTGGCGCAGGCTGTCAGGCTTTGCGACCCTTCCACGCCCTCCGGGCATAAGCGAAATTGCGCTCAATCCTGATTACGCAAAAACACCACATACCCCCGAAACCACGGGCTGTCTTTCAGGTAATCCGGCGCCGTCCATTCTCCGCCCTGAATCAAGCCGATCTTGAACGGCATTCCCAACCGACTTATGCGCGGCAGGTACGCGGCATAGTCCGGGATGCTGTGGCGACCCTGATAGGTCTGCACCACCACTTCATCGACCACGCCTGTGAGTTGGCCGATGGCCTGTGGGTCGGCGTTGCTGCTCCAGTCCATCAAGCCGGTGATGCTGAGCTTCAGTGACGGTGGCAGGCGCAACCTCAGGTCTTTGAGAAACGCCACATAGTCCTGCAGGTAACGGGTTCGGGCATCGAAATCGATCTGGATGCCGGTCACCGCATTTCCCGGCTGCTGCCAACGCTCGACCTGGCCGAATAACTGTCGGTAGACCGTCTCGGACCAGCGCAAGGTGTGGGCGCGGTAGACGATCCACAACGCCTGCTGCGGCAGGCGTGCCACGCTCATGCCTTGGGCGATCAGCGTGGGATGCTGGCGGTCGGTGCGAGGTGCGCTGATCTGGCCTTGGAGCACATAGAGCGTCTTCGCCTGATGCAGGACCGGCTGACTGGCGACGCCGCTCCACAGCCAGAAAGCGTCGTAGTCCCGTGCATCGACGGTGGCGGACGCCGGTTGGCTGCCCAGCAGGGCGAGCAGCGCGAACAGTAACCGCGCCCGGCGCTTCACCAGTAATACTGCAACGACTTGCCCCACGAAGTGCTGCCATACGTGGTTTTCAATTGCTTGAACCACGCCTTGCGCACCGACTGCGCGACGTCCTTGCCGCCGCAGCTGTTGTAGCCCGAAGGCCCGTAGCAGTTGATTGCGCGGAAGAGGGCGTAGGCTTTGTCGTCACGTCCGGCCTTGGCGTCGGCGATGACCGTTTGATAACCATTGAGACGCGAGAACACGTCGCCCTTGAAACCCGGTTCGCTGCTGCCCAACTGACCGCTGCCCGGTCGCTGGTCCAGCGGCATGCTGTCCAGGCCATTGCGCAGAATGAACTCGCCCAGGCAATTCAGGCCTTTGGGGTCTTTATCATTCGCCTGAAGCAGAACCGCTGTTTCGCCGATGCTCGGGCAGGCGTAGTTCGATTCGGCCTTGTCGCCCTTCCAGCGGAACAACTGCAAGGTCTGCCCGGTGCCGTAGACATAGCCCAGGCTGGTGCCGAGTTTCTCTTCCCCGGACTTCTCAGGCAGCGCGTTGAAGTCTTCGGCGAACGCGGCGTACTGACCGTGCAGCAGGTCTTTATAAAGCAGCACGAATTGCGCGGTGTTCTTCTCGGTGTCGCTGATGCCTTGGGTGATCTGTCGACGCAACAAGGGAGCGCCCGCCACCTTGCCCAGCAGGATCAGCCGCACTTGGGCCGACTGGATCGGTGAATCGGAGGCGAATACCTGTTCAAGCTGGCCGCTGCGCTCAAGGTTCATGGCCAGCGCCAGCTCCAACTGCTCACGTTGCAGTGGCTGTGTCGCCAGTGGCAGCAATTTCAGCCACAGACCTTGAGCCCCAGGCAGATCGTTGCTGGCTTCGAGTGCCAGGGCACGCAAGGTGTGCTGGCTGAACGCGAAATAGTCGAGCGTATCGGGAAGGTCCTTCGGCAACAGCTTCAGGGCTTCTTCCGGCTTCTGGTCCACATAGAAGGCGTATACCGCCTGCAAATAATCGAACATCGCTGGCTGTTCGGCGAACAGCGCTTTTTGCGCCGCCAGCTTCTCGCGAGTCAGCTTGGGCTGAGCGTCCTTGCGCATCTGCATCAGGTCGCTGACGGCGGTGATCAAGGCGGACGGTGTTGCGTCAGCCATGCTCATCAACAGCTTGTTGTCGGTCTCCTGGATCAAGGCATCGATCGGCAGGTTGCGTTGCGTGTCGTTCGCGTGGGTCATTTGCCAGGTGTAGTCGTCGGCAAGTCTATCGGTGTCCCCGGACAGCCAGTGCACCCGGCGCATCAACCCTTTGGCCGACAAGGCGTAGGTGCCCTGCGGATAGGCGGTGAGGTAATGATCGAAGGCTTCGCCGGCCTGGGTGTAAGGCGCGATGTCGAGGGTGTCCTTGCGGGTGCCGTACTCATCGAATGCATCCTGCTGCGCCGCGTTGAGGCGGGTGCGGGCGACCATGTACAGCGACACCTCCTTGAGCCACGGCTGGGCGTTATCGTTGAGGCTGGCAAAGCCGTTTTCGGCTTCGTTGAATCGGCCGCTGTAAAAGTCCGACGCCGCTTGCAGGTAGGTCACGAACGCCTTGCCTTCAGCCGACTGAATGTCGCTCGGCAGCAGGCTTGCCTGTTTTGCCGCGTCCCAAGTGCAGCCATCGAGCAGTTGCAGACGACTGCGCGCCAGCGATTGACGTTCTGAATCGGAGAGCGACGGCGTGTCGACCAGTTGCCCGATGAAAACGGCTGCGCTGTCGTCTCGATTACTGCGGCAGCGGCTGCCTTCCCCTTGCAGGAACGCCTGCCCGGCGCTGTCAGTGCTGTCGCGTTTTATCCCGAGCTTTTCCAGCAGACCGCTCAAGGCGGCCGCGCCGGATTCCTCACTTTCGTCTCCCTCGATCTGCGCGGTGTCGAGGCGTGCCACCGCAAATGGCACCGGGCCGTAACCCTCTGACAGCTCGTCCTCGGTCAGTGCATTGGGCTTGAGTTCCAGCGCCTTGCGGTCCGCCAGCAGCAAACGCAAGTTCACCCGGCTGTCGTTGCCAGGGTTTAGAAAGGCCAGGTTGTTGCAGACGTCCAGCGAGTCGCGCACCAGTGACCAGGCGGGATAACAGGAATCGTCACTGCTGGCCTGCGCCTGACCGCAAAGTGTTGCGCCAATGATCAATGCAAGAGGGGTCAGAACGCGCATACGCATGAACAATCCTTGATTTCGCTACGTAGAGAGAGGGTGAGGCGAGGGCGGATGATACAGGGTGTTTCGGAAAACCGGATTGATAGCAGTTTGCTTATTTGTTTGGGGTTCGTGCCACGTTGGAGCCTCTGACGTGGCGTTTGAGATCCGCGCTTCGTGCAGCAACGGCTTGCCCGAGATTGCAGTGCGTCAGTGAAGGAGATGTCACCAACCGAACGCATTCGCGGGCAAGCGCGCTGCTACAGGTCGGATTAACCTACCTTCTGCGGCAAGCGAAGCTCGGCGCATAAGCCACCGCCCTCACGGTTGGACAGACGCAACGTACCGCCCAGCGCCGAGGCGAGTTGTTGCGAAATTGCCAGGCCCAATCCCGTGCCGCCGGTATCGCGGTTACGCGAGCTCTCGACGCGATAGAAAGGCTTGAGCACTTCCGGCAGCTCGGCTTCGGCGATCCCCGGCCCGCGATCCAGGACCTGGATCGACAATCCCTGGTCACCGTGGGTCTGCACCTTGATCTCCGCTGCACCGGCGAACTTCAGCGCGTTGTCGGTCAGGTTCACCAAGACCCGGCGCAAGGCGTGAGGGCGGGTGTCGATCACACAGCCTGTCTTGCCGCACAGCTGGACCTGCTTGTTCATGTCTTGATAATCGAACGTCAGGCTGTCGAGAAACGAATCCAGATCAACCCGTCGAACGGCTTCGGTGGAGGTGTCCATGCTGCGCGCATAGGCCACGCCTTCCTGAACCAGATGCTGCATTTCACTCAGGTCGCTCCACAGCTTGTCTTTTTCGACGCCTTCGTCCATGAATTCGGCGCGCAGCTTCATGCGGGTAATCGGGGTCTGCAGGTCGTGGGAGATGGCCGCCAACAGCTGCATGCGTTCCTTCACGTAGGTCGCGATGCGTTGCTGCATGGTGTTGAACGCCACCGCCGCGAACGCCACCTCGGTCGGGCCGCTCTCGTCCAGATGAGTACCTTCGCCGTTCGGGTCCAGGTTGTCGACGGCCTCGGACAGGCGAGTCAGCGGGCGGATCGCGGTTCTCACCGCCAGCCACGTGCAGGTAAACAGCAGCACCAGTTGCACGATCAGCAGCAGGGGCAACCAAGGCGACAAGGGCATGATCGAGGGGCGAACGTCGATCGTCAGCGGGGAGCCGTCCCTCAGCGTCAAATGCGCCTGGTAGTGCGGGCGGACATCCGGCACGTCCTGAAAGCTCAAGGTGTACTCGCGGCCGAGCGTAGCCTGCATCGAGCGCACCGACACCGGCGAATGCGTCATGTTCATCGCCGTGCCCGGCTGACCGGTGCCGAGGATGTAACGGTAATTGGGGTGTTCGAAACGTGGCAGCCAGGCTTCACGTTCATTGGCGGGCAAACGTTCCAGCACGGCGACGGTGGTGGTCAGGTCCTGCTCCAGGTTGCCCAACATCAGGGTCATCGCGCTCTGATAGCGCTCGTAGAACTGCAAGCCGAACGACAAGCCGTGAGCCAACACCAGACTGATCAGAAAGATCAGCGACAGCCGCGACGCCAGGGTCCGTGGCCATCCGAACGTCAGCTTCATGCCTCGTCCCCGAGGATTTCGACGGCGTACGTGAAGACATAGCCTTCACTGCGCACGGTCTTGATGTAGGCCGGATCCCGCGCATCGTCTTGCAGGCGCTGGCGCAGGCGGCTGACCAGCAGGTCGATGGAGCGGTCGAACAGGTCGGCGTCACGGCCTTGGGTCAGGTTCAGCAGTTGATCGCGGCTCAGCACCCGTTGCGGATGATCGAGGAAGGTGCGCAGCAGGCGGTATTCCGCGCCGCTGAGCGTGACCACGGTGCCTTGGGCATCCAGCAGGTGACGGGCGGTGGTGTCCAGTTTCCATTTACCGAACGCCAGCAGACGACCGCTCTCGCTGACGATCAGGTTGGGCGGCAGCATCCGTGTACGGCGCAGCACGGAGTTGATGCGCGCCAGCAGTTCACGGGCGGCGAAAGGCTTGACCAGGTAATCGTCGGCACCCATTTCCAGACCGATGATGCGGTCGGTTTCGTCGCTGCGGGCCGTCAGCATCAACACAGGGGTGGTCTTGTGCTTGCCTGCGCGCAGTTCGCGGCAAAGCAGCAGGCCGTCGTCACCGGGCATCATGATGTCCAGCACGATCAGGTCCACGGGGGTCGACTCCAGGAACGAGCGCATCTGGCGGCCGTCGGCGACTACCGTGGTGCGCAATCCGTTCTTCTTCAGGTAGTTGCCCACCAGCTCCCGAATCTCGCGATCGTCGTCGACAATCAGAATGTGGTCTACGTGCTCCATTGCCTCAGCTCCCCGTTTTCATTGACGTGTGGCGCATCTTAACCAGCCGCGCACGGCTTGCCTGCCGCCCTTTGTATTGCACTGTATCTGATCCTGCGACGAATACATCCGGATGCAAAAAGCGCATTTTTCAGTGCAAATGTATCGCTGTGTATCCGAACGACGCTATGACACTTAAAGATGATTTTCAGGCATTTCCCGACACATCCGGGACACCTGCGGGGCATTCAATGGGACCCATCGAGACAACACAGCCACACCGTCTCGAACCAGACAACGGATCACCCATTGAACGCACGGAGAACACCATGAACATGAAGAAAATCGGAATCGCCACTCTGTTTGCTGCACTGAGCCTCGGTGCACTCTCGGCTCAGGCCCAGGACAGCGTTTCAACACACAGCTACATGTACGGTGAGCACCTGGACATCGCCCGGGCCCTGTCTACCGAAGTCGATGCAACACCCACCTGCGGTCTGGTCAACACGCACCTCAACTATGTTGATTCTCACGGCCAGAAGCAGACCCTGAACTACCGCACCATTGCTCAGGACTGCGCCGGGGACAACTGATCCCGACCTGGTCGGCCTTTTGGGCGAGCGCACGGGTGGTTGATGAATTTCTGATGCGGCGATGGCCAAAACGGGCGATGCGGTTGTACCTGATACGCCACATGCACAGGTCTTGCTGCCGGTTCCCGGCAGATCGCGGGACAAGCCACGCTCCTACAGCGTGTGGTTAGATGTCTCCAGAGACACTGCACAGGTGATGCGATGACGATAGTTGCTTCGCACTGCCGAATCGGCGTGACAACGTGGTGGGCGGCGGGGCGTCGGGAAGGGTAAGCTGTTGCGTCATCTTCCGCTGTTTCTGCCCCACGCCGTCGCGTTTATCAGGACGATTGCCCCGTAATGAGTTCACCCGGTCCGTTTGCTCCACCGCCCTCGCTGTTTTTGCCGCTGACCGAAGAGGCTGCCCAAGGCTTGGCCGCTGGCGAGTCGCTGGACGATTTTCTGGCCGACGCAACCCGGGCGCAGCTCGCTGCTCTCATGTTGCTGATCAACCTCAACGTATTGGTCCAGCAAAACACTCCCATCGAGAAACTGGAGCGCATGCTTGACGATGTCATGCGTGCGGCGCTGTCGATGGAAGAAGCGGGCGGTTCGTTCGCCGATCTGCTGCGTATGCGCTTCAACGCCGGCAACCTCGCGCAGAGCCTGACCGTTCTGGAAGTGGCCGGCATCAGCTTGCTCGAAGCCCACGAAGTCGATGATGAGCAATACCTCGACGAAGACGGTCATTGGGACTTCGGTTTTGGCAAGCGCCATCGCCAGACGCTCGAGCCCCTGACCCGCGAAGTGGTGCTGCCGACCGGCGATCTGTTGTATCTGAGCGACCAGCAGAGCCGGATCTTCGACGAGTTCCGTGGTTGCCAGGATGAGTCGTTTCATTTGCAGGCCTATGCGGGTGTGGGCAAAACCTTCCTGCTGGCGAAGTTCTTCGAGACACTGCCCGCCGAAACGACCCTGCTCATGGCGACTTATCCGCAACAGGTCAAAGCGCTGGAGGACCGTGTCAGGCAAAGCGATCCGGGCCGAAAGCTTCACGCCTGCACCTTCGGTCACATGGCCAACCTGCTGCTCAATCGCGACCAGACCTCGGCCGGATGGCGCAACACGGGCAGGCAGCGGACCGGCGCCGACTCGCTGGTGTCCGATCAGCAGATCGCCCAATGGCTGAACCTGCAAACAGTCGGAAATCTGCCTCCCCGGCAAGTGGCATGGGTGTGCCGCACCACGGTCTACAGTTTCTGTCTGTCGCCGCTGCCCACGATTGAGCCGCGGCATTTGCCGTCGCTGGGGTATGCCGCGAGTCAGGCGGACATCGCCATGTTGCTGGAATACAGCCGGCTGCTCTGGCGGGAAATCGTCAGGCCCTCCGCGCCGCATATCCGTTTGCCGGTGCGCAACAGTCATCGCATCAAGTTTCTCTCGATGACCTCGGAAGTGGTCTTCGAAAACTTCACCCACATCATCATTGATGAAAGCCACGAACTGACCGCGCCGATGGTGCAGATCCTGGACCGCAGCCCCCAGGCGGTGATCACGCTGGGTGACGAGTTTCAGCAACTGAGCGGCAAGGCCTCGCGCCATGGCGGCTCGATTCGTCAACGGTTCATGACTCAGTCGATTCGCGCCGGGCGGCAGATGGCTGACGTCCTCAACCCGCTGATTCAGCTGCACCCCAGCGACATCAAAGAAGGTTTCGTCGGACGCGCGCCTTACCCGACCCGCATCATTGGCCACAGCGTCATGCCGATCCCGGACAAACCCACCACGATTCTGGTCGCCAACGAATGGGGCCTGTTCGCCTGGTTCAAGCGTCTGACCGAAGCCGGTGCGCGGTTTCAACTGCCGGCGGGCACGGCTCAGGACCTGACCCTGTTCGTCAAAGGGCTGGTGCTGCTTTACCGCGAAGACCTGCGGCCCCAACATCGCCTGATTTTTCGTTACACCCATTGGGACGCGCTGGCCTCGGCCATGGGGGGCAGTCACGAATTCAAGGCGGTGCACGAGTGGCTGGGGCAGGGCAACACGGAGCAGCAGTTTGCCGAGACGTTGCAACGCTTCTGCAGTGATCCAGCCGCCATCCTCAAGCTGGCGAAGGTCGAAGACGTGAAGAACCAGGAGTTCGACACCGTGCTGTTGTCCCGCGACCTGATGCGTCCTCCGCGCACCGGCTCGCCGCATTCGCTGGCCAGCGTCTGCTCGCTGCTGTACACCGCCAGCTCTCGGGCGCGGCATGAACTGTTGTTGCCGGGGAACCTGAATGACTGGCTGCAGGACATCGGGCGTAAGGCGTCGTGAGTCCATTCCTTCTCTGATAGCGAAGCAAGGAGCGAACGTTGGGTAACGCGAGACTGAGCCACATCCTCAACCTGGATGATTTTCAGCAGGCGGCAAAACGGCATCTGCCGCGCCCGATCTACGAGTACGTCGCGGGCGCCGTCGAAGACAACCGCTCCTCAATGGCCAATACCGAATCCTTCCAGCGCTATGCGTTCGTCCCTCGCGTGCTGCGCAACGTCTCGGGCCGCAGCGGCACCCGCCGGTTGTTCGGCCATGACTATGCCTGGCCATTCGGATTTGCGCCGATGGGCATCAGTGCGTTGTCGGCCTATCGCGGAGATCTCGTGCTGGCGAAGGCTGCCGGGCAGCTGAACCTGCCGATGATCATGAGTGGCTCCTCGCTGATTCGTCTGGAGGAGGTGGTCAAGGTCAACCCCGATGCCTGGTTTCAGGCGTATCTGCCAAGGGATGAAGCCAATATTCGCGCCTTGATCGCACGGGTGCTCGCGGCCGGTTTCCGCACGCTGGTGATCACCGTCGACACGCCGGTCGCCGCCAATCGCGAGAACAACGTCCGGGCTGGTTTCTCCACGCCTCTGCGTCCCAGCGTTCGTTTGGCCTGGGACGGCATCAGTCATCCGCGCTGGTTGATTGCCACCTTCCTGCGCACGCTGGTCAAACACGGCATTCCGCATTTCGAGAACAACTACGCCCATCGCGGCGCGCCGATCATTTCATCGTCTGTGGAGCGCGACTTCTCCGATAGGGGGCATCTGGACTGGTCGCACCTGCAGCTCATTCGCGACCTGTGGCCTGGCACGTTGGTGGTCAAAGGCATTCTTCATCCCAACGATGCCAGACGCGCGGTGGAAACGGGCGCCAATGCTCTGATCGTCTCCAACCACGGCGGCCGTCAGCTGGACGGCTCGGTGGCACCCCTGCGTGTGCTGCCCTCGATCATCGCCGCCTGCCCGGGCGTACCCGTGATGCTCGACGGCGGCATCCGCCGTGGCAGCGACGTACTCAAGGCCCTGGCACTGGGCGCGGCCTTCGTCTTCGTCGGTCGCCCCTTCAATTTCGCCGCCTCGGTCGCAGGCGAAGAGGGCGTGCTCCACGCCGCCCGGCTGCTGTCACAGGAAATCAGCCGCAACATGGGCATGCTCGGCGTGTGCTCGCTGGACGAAGTGGACCGCGCGGTGCTGATGAGGGAAGGGGAAGAGTTCTTGTAGAGGGCCGAAGCCTGCCTGAATGAGCGGCGTGTCCTACGAATTGCCGTGGAATCGCCTGACTTACCGTTTGCCTTGGCGTTGTTAATTTGCTGACCGATCAATTCGGTGCAGGGATGAACGATGAACGAGGGCACTTCAGGTGATGTCAGGCCTGCAATACTTAATTGCGAGACCTCGTTAGGGCAGGCGTTGATTTCGATGTTCGGTTCTCTGGCGCGGGAACTGGACGCTGAAAATGCCCCGCCGGGCGCGCTCAGGGTTATCGTCTTCGGCGGGTGTGCGGTTCACCTCTATACAAGCCATAGGGTGTCGATGGATGTTGATGCGGAGTTCTTTTCAACGACGCTGCCTTCGGAGATTGACGTGTGCCGATTGCTCGCTGAACTTCCGGAAGAGTTTCTGGATGATCAGACGGGACGCTTGATCGAGTTGACCTATGATTTAAATTTCTCGACCGGCCTCGGCCCGTTGCACGAAGATTATCTTGAACGAGGCATAAGACTGCCTGGTTTCGATTCTGCATCACCCCTTCACGTATTCATTGCGTCCCCAGTTGATATCGCTATATCGAAACTTGGCCGTGGTACCGACCAGGACATCAGCGACATATTCGCGCTGTTACGCACGGGCTTCATTCTCGCCTCCGAGTTTGAGCGCTTGGCCTTGGAGGCGATTGATTGCTATGTTGGCAATCATGAACCGCCCACTTCGATCCTGAAGAACATTCTGCAGGACTATCTGGAGACCGCAGATGACCCAACCGTCTGATCGCCACGTCCTTTCTGAGGCGTTGGACAGGCTCGGTAGAGGCCCTTTGAGTCTGGCCGATGATGAAACGTTGATAATTGCCGCTCAAGAGGTTTGGTACGAACATTCGAGCCTTGAATCTGAACTTCGGCTTTTTCTCGCACGAAGTCCCGATGACGTAGCCGTGCGCCGGGCGGGTTATTTCTTAGAAAAACTGACTCGATTTACCTGCCTTAGTGATGAACGGGCCTCTGAAGCGCTTTACTCACTGCGTTTGCTGCTCAAGCGTTATCGCAAGGAGAATGAACTGAGTGACACACCTGAAACGCGGCTACGTGAGCGGCGTGACAAACTTGCCCTGTGTTGGGGGTTGGAAGAAGGACTTGGATTAAAAATCCAGACCCTGCTGCCTTACCAGACTCGACATTACGCAGCCTCTCGTAACAACGCGTTCAAGTAACTTCCGGGTTCTTGCCTGCCTTGCAATCGGTGTAAAGCGTTGCCCCCGTGCTTGTCATCCCCACCTTTGTTAAATTGCTCTGCGGCGCAGCGTTCACCCTCGCTGCGTCAACTCCCATGCGCTGAATCCGGAACTCTTCATGCCGAAAAAACCAGGCAGGTCTGCCGAGCACGTGTCGTCCGTGCCGAAGAAGGCCGCCAGTCTCACGTTGATCGATGTCGCCAAAGTCGCCGGTGTGTCGCCCATGACGGTATCGCGGGCGTTGCATCGTCCTGATCTGGTGAGTGAAGACACCCGAGAAAAAGTGCGTGAGGCGGTGCGCAAGACGGGTTATGTGCCGAACATGCTGGCGGGCGGACTGGCCAGTAACAAGAGTCGGCTGGTGGCGATTTTTCTGCCAACCATTGCCAACTCGATCTTTGCCGACACTGTGCAGGCGTTGATGGACCGCCTCACGCAGGCCGGTTACCAGACGTTGCTGGGCTTGACCGGCTATGACGCCGAGCAGGAAGAAAAATTGCTTGAAGCGGTGTTGGGACGACGTCCCGATGGCATTGTGCTGACCGGCACACTGCACACCGAATCCAGCCGTGCGCGGCTGGCTCAGGCAGGTATTCCCGTGGTCGAGGCATGGGACCTGAGCGAGGAACCCATCGACATGCTGGTCGGCTTTTCCCACGAGCGGGTGGGTGAGGAAACCGCCCGGCACCTGCTCCAAAAAGGCTACAGACGCTTTTCGGTGATCACCATTGGCGACCCGCGCGGTCTGCGCCGTTGCAACAGCCTGATCGCCGAACTCAAGAAACACGGCATTGACGAGGTGCCGATGGAGTTGCTCGCGCCACCTGCCACCTTGCAGGTCGGGCGGGAAGGGCTGGCCGGTTTGCTGGATCGCGGCGTTTCGACCGACGTTGTGGTGTGCAGCTCGGACACGGTGGCCCAAGGCGTTCTGGCAGAGGCTGCGAGTCGAGGGTTGCGCGTACCTGAAGACCTGGCGGTGATGGGCTTCGGTGATTTGAGCAGCGCTGCACAGGTGTATCCGGCTCTGTCGACGGTTCGGGTTGACGGCAACCGGATTGGGTTGCAAGTCGCTCAGGCATTACTGGATCGCTTCCAGGAGCACACCTCTAGCGGTACGCCTGTACGCGTCGACACCGGCTTTACGTTGATCGACCGCGCCAGTACCTGATCCCTGACCCCTGATTTCGATTGCCCTTGCAGATTTACCGACGAACGTGGTGTTGAATGATTGCGCAATCAGTGTAGTATTTTCCTTCAGGGCAGATGCGGCGGCGTGGCATCGCCCTTTTTATTGCTTGCTGATGATTGCGCAATCATTGCGTTATCAGTGCGCAGATACGGGCGAAGCCAGCACAAGAGCCCGGGCTTCATCACAATAAGGAAAATAACAGTGATACCCACACCACCGGTTCCGGCGAAAACCAATGTTCGCTATCTCATCCTCGCGATGATCTTCATCGTGACCGTGTTCAACTATGTTGATCGCGCCACGTTGTCCATTGCTGCGCCTGCAATGCGAGGCGACCTTGGGTTCGATGCCATCACCATGGGTATCGCGTTCTCGGCGTTCGGTTGGGCCTACACCAGCATGCAGATTCCGGGCGGCATCGTGCTCGACCGTTTCGGTTCACGTCTGGTGCTGGGCATGAGCCTGATCATCTGGTCAGCCCTGACGTACTTGCAGGGGTACGTCGATATGTTCAGTTCGGCCTTCGTCGCGCTGTTCGTCCTGCGCTTTCTGATGGGGGTGGCCGAATCCCCAGCGTTCCCTGCCAACAACCGTCTGACCGTGATGTGGTTTCCGCGTCATGAACGGGGGCTGGCCACAGCGATCTTCCAGTCGGCCCAGTACTTCGCCTTGGCCGCGTTCACGCCGCTGATGGTGCTGCTGCTCAACAGCTTCGGCTGGCAGCACGTGTTTTTCTGGACGGGCGGAGCCGGCATCCTGATCGGTCTGCTCTGGTTCAAGCTGGTCCATGAGCCGAGAAAGGATAAGCGCGCCAATCAAGCGGAGCTCGACTACATCGAAGCCGGCGGCGGTCTGCCGAACATCGGCGACGTGAAAACCCCGTTCAGCTGGAAGCGGGCCAAGGCCATCGGCGCCAATCGCATGATGGTGGGCGTTTATCTGGGGCAGTTCTGCCTGACGTCCATCACCTGGTTTTTCCTGACCTGGTTCCCGACCTATCTGATCGAGGCCAAGGGCATGACCATGCTCAAGGTGGGCCTCGTGGCGGCCATTCCGCCGATTGCAGGTTGCCTGGGCGGCATGATCGGTGGCGTCTGGTCCGACTGGATGCTGAAAAAAGGCTACAGCCTGACTGCCGCCCGCAAGACGCCGATCATCTGCGGTCTGTTGCTGTCCAGCACCATCGTCATCGCCAACTACACCCAGTCGATTCCGGTGGTGATCGGCGTGATGTCGCTGGCCTTTTTCGCCAAAGGCATCGGCAATCTGGGCTGGTGCATCGTCGGTGATGTCTCGCCGAAACGCTCGATGGGGATCAGCGGGGCGATGTTCAACTTCTGCGGCAACATCGCCAGCATCGTCACCCCGATTGCCATCGGCGTACTTGTCAATCAACTGGGATCGTTCGACTCCGCGTTGCTCTACGTCGGCGCCATGGGCCTGCTCGGCGCTTTCGCCTACCTGGTAATTGTCGGCCCCCTGAATCGCCTCGACATCGATGACCTGGAGGACGCTCCTGTGGCCGACGCGACCCAGCGCAGCCAGAACGACGACCTGTCCGGTCAGCGCATCTGATGACTCACCTCACAAGAACTCGAAAGGAGAATGCCATGTCTGTTCAATCCAATGCCCCCCTCAAGTCCGCCGATGATGATCAGATCGCCTGGGTCAAGGTGTCTTCGGTGTTTCTGCCGTTGGCCAACCCGATCAGTGACGCCAAGGTCCTGACCGGGCGGCAGAAGCCGATGACCGAAATCGCCATTCTGATAGCGGAAATCGAAACCACCGACGGTCATCGCGGCATGGGCTTCAGCTATTCGAAACGCGCAGGCGGACCGGGTCAGTTTGCTCACGCCAAGGAGATCGCGCCGGCGCTGATCGGCGAGAATCCCAGCGACATCGCCAAGTTGTGGACCAAGCTGTGCTGGGCAGGCGCCTCTGTTGGCCGCAGCGGTTTGTCGACCCAGGCGATTGGCGCGTTTGACGTGGCGCTCTGGGACCTCAAGGCCAAACGCGCCAACCTGTCGCTAGCCCGCCTCCTGGGCGCGCACCGCGATTCCGTGCGCTGTTACAACACCTCGGGTGGCTTCCTGCACACACCGCTGGAACAGTTGATGCACAACACCGACATGTCCAGAGAGAAGGGCATCGGTGGAATCAAGTTGAAGGTCGGTCAACCCGACTGTGCCATTGACTTGCACCGCGTCGCGACCGTTCGCAAGCACCTGGGGGATGACTTTCCCTTGATGGTCGACGCCAACCAACAGTGGGATCGGCCGACCGCGCAGCGCATGTGCCGCCGATTCGAAGAATTCAACCTGATCTGGATCGAAGAGCCGCTGGATTGCTATGACGCCGAAGGGCACGCGGCGCTGGCGCAGCAGTTCGACACGCCCATCGCCACCGGTGAAATGCTCACCAGCGTTGCCGAGCATGCCGAGTTCATCAAGCTGCGCGGCGCAGACTTTCTGATGCCCGATGCCCCTCGCGTCGGCGGCATCACCCCTTACCTGAAAGTCGCGGCCATGGCCGAGCAAGCGGGAATGATGCTGGCGCCGCATTTCGCCATGGAACTGCACGTGCACCTCGCCGCAGCGTACCCGACCGAGCCATGGGTCGAGCATTTCGAGTGGATGGAGCCACTGTTCAACGAGCGTCTGGAAACCCGCAACGGTCGGATGCTGGTGCCGACCCGCCCAGGGCTCGGACTGTCGCTGAGCGAACAGGTCAAGGCCTGGACCGCGCAGGTCGCCGAGGTGGGGTCACGGCCTTGACCCGCTTCAAAAAAAGGATTCAACACAGGGGCTGTGCATGACGGGGCACGTGGTGGCGGGGCAGGCGTTGGCGTTTGGGAGCATGGGCAGCTTGCGGCGGTTGGAGTTGCAACAGGGGTCGTTTTTTCAGGCGGCGTGTATTCCGATTATTTTGGGTGGCGGAGGCGTTATTGATTTGGCCTGGAGGTCAAACTGTTTCACCTTCGGCGCGCTTTTTCGGTACAAAACGCCTGTTACTGACTGAACATAAGCCCTGTGGGAGCTGCTGGAGGTTACGACAGTGGCGAATGCGATGGGTCAGCCACATCAATGTTGACGGATACACCGCGTTCGCCCGAACGCGGTCCGCACCAAGCTGGCTCTCACTGGTTCAGTATTGGCCAATGAGTTTCAGGCGAGACAACCCCGTGCGGCGCCCTCATCAATCTTGCCTCGGAATCTCCAGTTCCACTTCCATCCGTTGGCCTTCCTGGAGAATGTGCTGGCGCATCAATTCACTGGCACCTGCGCTGTCCTTGTTGCGGATGGCGCGCACCAGCGCTTCGGTCTCTTTGAGGCGTGCTGCGAGGTGCTCGGGGGTGTTGCGCAGGGTGGGCGCGCAGTGTTTCAGCGCCTGGCTGGTCTGCTGCACCATGCTGCTGAAGATCGGGTTCGAGGTCAGGGTGAACAGCTGCTCATGAAACGCGATGTAAGCGTTGCTGCCCGACTCGCTGTTCTGATCTTCCAGCGCTTCGCGCATGTCCATCAGGGTCAGTCGCAGTTCGGTGATTTCCTTCTGACTGATCGATTGAGCCAGCAGGCTGACAATGAACGGCTCCAGGGTGTAACGCAGTTGCATGACGTCGGCCAGTGTTGCGTCGGCGACGCCCGCGGTCGGGACCCGTGCGCTGGCAGGCGCCGAGGGTTCATCCAGCACCACCACGCCTTTGCCAGGCATCGAGCGCACCAGCCCCAGCGTCTCCAGCACGATGACGGCTTCGCGCAGGCTGGGACGGCTGATGCCCAGTTGCTCGGCCAGTTCGCGCTGGCCTGGCAGCATGTCGCCGCTACGCCATTGCCCGCGTGCCAAGGCTGCGCGCAGTTTTTCTACCACGGAGTTAACGACGGTCGATGAACTGATCATCCTGTTTTTCCTGAGTTGTCAGTGAGGCCGGGAGGGCGCCTTGTGAGCGCCCGATGACGCAGCGTCAGAATTCCTGTTGGTGAACGGGCGTTGCGGTTTTCTTCGCCTGGAAGACAAAACCCTGTTTGCTGGCCAGGACGTTGTTGGCACGTTTCACGTCGATGTCGCGTTCCCAGCGAGCGATGGCGACGGTCGCCACGCAATTGCCGATCAGGTTGGTCAGTGCCCGACCAATGCCCATGAACCAGTCCACCGCCAACACCAGCACCAGACCGACCACGGGAATCGCCGGTACGGCCGTCAGGGTGGCGGCGAGGATAACCAGTGCCGAGCCCGGAATGCCATGGGCGCCTTTGGAGGTGATCAACGACACGAGCAGGATGGTCAGCAGGTCAGTGAACGCCAGCGGCGTGCCGGTGGCATTGGCGATGAACACGATGGCCAGGGTCAGGTAGATCGAGAAGCCGTCGAGGTTGAACGAATAGCCGGTGGGAATCACCAGACCGACGGTGGAGCTGCCGATGCCCATGTGCTCCAGCTTGCGCATGACTTGTGGCAGCACGGCGTCAGACGAGGCGGTGCCCAGTACGATCAGCAGTTCTTCGCGCAGGTATTTCAGGAACGGCAGGATTTTCAGCCCCGAAGCACGCATGACGCCGCCCAGGATCAGCAGCACGAAGGCGGAGCAGGTCAGGTAGAACAGGGCCACCAGGCTGCCCAGGTGCTGGAGCGACTGCACGCCGTATTTGCTGGTGGTGAACGCGATGGCGCCGAATACGCCGATAGGCGCCAGCCGCACGATCATGCCCATGATGCGGAAAATCACATGGCTCAGCTCATTGATCAGTCGCGAGATGCCGCTGGCCGATTCCCCCACCAGATTCAACGCGCTGCCAAACAGCACGGCAAACAACAGCACTTGCAGGATGTTGTTGTCGGCAAAGGCACCAATCACCGACGTCGGGATCAGGTCCATGAGGAAGGTGGATGCGCCATGGATCTGCCTGGTGCGTTCTGCGAGGTCGCCCATGTCCGCGACCGACAGCTGATCCAGATGAATGTTGGCGCCGTTGCCCAGCCCGGTGCCGTAGGCGACGATCAGGCCGATGATCAGTGCGATGGTGGTCAGGACTTCGAAATACAGCACGGATTTAAGGCCGATGCGGCCGACTTTTTTCAAGTCGCCAGCGCCGGAGATGCCGCTGACCACCACGCAGAACACGATCACGCCAATGAGCATCTTGATCAGCTTGATGAAGCCGTCACCCAAGGGTTTGAGCTGCGAAGAGAATTCGGGGAGGGCCAGGCCGCAGAGGATGCCGAGCATCAATCCAATGACAACCTGAAGGAAAATCGAACGGGAGCACCATTTGAGCATGATGAGGATCTCTAGTCGGTGTCCTGACCCAGACGCTGCAGCCTGATGCCCGGACTTAATTATTGTGGTCTTACCGGTATGTCCAATGCACGCGCAGTCTAGGCCCGAAAAGAGCCACGGAACAAGAGATGAATGTAAGAAAGATCTTACCGGTCTGACCAGTGGTCGAAAGTTTGTCGCTTCGGCAGGAGGGAGCGGGAACGTCTGTGACGTTTTACTGAGTGCTGAAGGCCGCGCTGCGCCACTGCTTGGGGCTCAACCCGAACCAGCGCTTGAACGCGCGTGAGAAGGCGCTGGTTTCCGAATAACCCAGCATGGAGGCGAGTTGGGTGACGCTGAGGTGCTGTTGCTTGAGGTGGGCGATGGCTGAGTCCTGGCGGATCTGGTCCACCAGTTGGGTGAAGCTCAAACCCTGTTCGCGCAGCTTGCGCTGCAAGGCCCATTCGGAAAGACCGAGGTGGTGGGCGATTTCGTCCAGTGCCGGTTCACCCAGGTGCAGCGTGGCGAGAATGGTCTGCCGTGCGCGTTCCAGCAGGCCGATTTCGTTGCCGTTGTCGCCCAACTGGCGAATGGCATCCTTGATCAACATCAGCAGGATCGGGTCGCTGCCCGGCATGGCCTTGCCGACCAGTTCTCGCTTGGGAATCAGCAGCGAATTGCAGCCTTGGCCGAAGCTGACGTCGGCACGGAACGTGTCGCGATGTTCGTGCCATTCATGCGGCCGGCCGTGCTCGAACGCCACATGCCGAGGCGCCCAGTCCGGGCCCAGCACATGGCGCACCAAGTTCATGGCCATGCCCATGGTCAGTTCGGCGTCCTGGCGACGTTCATGGATCGCGCCGTGTCTGACCTGATAGTCGAAGCGGTAGCAATCCCCTTGGTCCACCAGCTCGATCAAGGTGCTGTGCTGGTGATAGGGGAAGGCTTGCGAAAAGTTGATGAGGGCATCTTCCAGCGTCGCCGAGCACAACCCGATGTAACCCAGCAAACCCAGCGCCTGAGGCTGAAATTGCTGGCCGTAACGCAGGCCGAAGTTGTCGCAACCGGTTTGCCGGGCCGCTTCTTCAAGCACTTTGCAATAGTTGGTCAGGGGCAGGCTGAGCGTGGGGTGCAGCAGGTGTTCGGGGTCGATGCCGGCACAGCCGAACACTCGATCCAGGTCGCCGCCGTGCTGCACGATGAAGCCATCCAGACCGTTGGCGGCAGCCGACAGCACGCCGCGATTGCTGGCGGCGGGAGAGGTCGGTGCAGCGCTGGGGATGAGGGTCTGAAGCATCGGAATGAAGGGCCGTCAGGGTCTGTATGAATTTCATTCAAGCAAATGTCGTACCTTGTTACGGTTTGACGCCGACCTGTAAGAGCGCGATTGCCCGCGATTGCGGTATATCTGCAACCCATTCTTCTGCTGACCCACCGCTTTCGCGGGCAAGCGCGCTCCTACAAAGAGCGTTTTGATTCGCTTCCATTGCTACCCATCGACTCACCTGCTGAATGCTGATCTGGGTAGAGCAGTGACCCTCTATAAAGCACACCCCCCATTTCACGCGCCGCCTTGGCGCACCCCGCGCAAATACCCGAAAAACTTGACCGCACATGACAACCTGCGTCTTGCGCGGTCAAGCCTTGGCGGTAACCCTGTGTCTATGCTCGACGTCAGGCAAATACCGTCGCTTGGCTACCGGGGTACACACTCATGACCGCTACACAACTCAAACCCACATTGGGAACCCTGCACCTGTGGGGACTGGCCGTCGGCCTGGTGATTTCCGGCGAATACTTCGGCTGGAGCTATGGCTGGGGCACGGCGGGGACGCTGGGCTTTCTGGTCACGACGCTGATGGTCGCTGTGATGTACACCTGTTTCATTTTCAGCTTCACGGAACTCACCACGGCGATCCCCAACGCGGGCGGTCCGTTCGCCTACAGCCTGCGTGCCTTCGGCGTGACCGGCGGGATGATTGCCGGCCTGGCGACCCTGATCGAATTCGTATTCGCACCACCGGCCATCGCCATGGCCATTGGCGCGTACCTCAATGTGCAGTATCCGTCCCTTGACCCGCGGGTCGCGGCGATCGGGGCGTACATCGTCTTCATGACCTTGAACATCCTCGGCGTCAGCATCGCCGCGACGTTCGAACTGGTCGTGACCGTGCTGGCCGTCGCCGAACTGCTGGTGTTCATGGGCGTGGTCGCGCCGGGCTTCAGTTTCAGCAATTTCGTGCTCGGCGGCTGGGCCGGTTCCGACACCTTCAGCCTGCCCGCAATCAGCGGGATTTTCGCGGCGATTCCGTTTGCGATCTGGTTCTTCCTCGCCATCGAAGGCGCCGCCATGGCCGCTGAAGAAGCCAAAGACCCTAAACGCACCATCCCGCGTGCCTACGTTGCGGGGATTCTGACCCTGGTGGTGCTGGCGATTGGCGTGATGATCTTCGCCGGTGGCGTGGGTGACTGGCGTACGCTGTCGAACATCAACGACCCGCTGCCACAGGCGATGAAGGCTGTCGTCGGCAACAACTCCAACTGGATGCACATGCTGGTGTGGATCGGCCTGTTCGGTCTGGTTGCCAGTTTTCACGGCATCATCCTTGGCTACTCGCGTCAGTTCTTCGCCCTGGCCCGCGCCGGTTTCCTTCCGCCGAGCCTGGCCAAACTTTCGCGCTTCCAGACCCCGCACCGTGCCATTCTTGCCGGGGGCGTTGTCGGTATCCTGGCCATCCTCAGCGACGGCCTGGTCAATCTGCAGGGCATGACGTTGACGGCGGCGATGATCACCATGTCGGTATTTGGCGCTATCGTGATGTACATCGTCAGCATGCTGAGCCTGTTCAAACTGCGTCGCAGCGAACCGAATCTGGAACGCAGCTTCCGCGCACCGGGCTACCCGATCGTGCCGGGCATCGCGTTGGTGCTGGCGGTGGTGTGCCTGATCGCGATGGTCTGGTTCAATCTGGTGATCTGCGGCATCTTCCTGTGCCTGATGGCGGTGGGTGCGCTGTTCGTCAAAGGGGTGCGCAGCCGCGGCGCAGCGGTTGCAGTGGCTCGTTGAAGTCGCTGCAGTGACCGGTTAATCAAGTAAGTCGATAGAAGGAAGGTTACGCATGAGCTTTTCCCACAGCATCGGTGGCATGGTCTGGCGCTTCGACAGCCTGCGGGAACTCATGGCCAAGGCCAGTCCTGCCCGTTCCGGGGACTTTCTCGCCGAAGTCGCCGCCACCAGTGACGCCGAACGGGCAGCGGCGCAAATGGCCTTGGCCGAGGTGCCGCTCAAGCGCTTCCTCAACGAGGCATTGATTCCGTACGAGCAGGACGAGGTCACCCGGCTGATCGTGGACACTCACGACCTGGCGGCGTTTTCGGTGGTCAGTCACCTGACGGTCGGCGGTTTCCGCGACTGGCTGCTGGGCGATGAGGCGACCGAGGCCAGCCTCAGGGCGCTGGCACCGGGATTGACCCCGGAAATGGCCGCTGCGGTGTCGAAGATCATGCGCGTGCAGGATCTGGTGCTGGTGGCGCAGAAGATTCGCGTGGTTACCCGTTTTCGCAACACCGTGGGCCTGCGCGGGCGGATGTCCACCCGCTTGCAGCCCAATCACCCCACCGATGACCCGGCGGGCATCGCGGCCAGCGTGCTCGACGGTTTGCTGTATGGAAACGGCGACGCCATGATCGGCATCAACCCGGCCACCGACAGCATCAGCGCCATCACCGAATTGCTAAAAATGCTCGACGGCGTGCTTCGCCATTACGACATTCCCACCCAGTCCTGTGTGCTGACTCACGTCACTTCGTCGGTTGCGGCCATCGAGAAAGGCGTGCCGGTCGACCTGGTGTTTCAGTCCATTACCGGCACCGAGGCGGCCAACAGCAGCTTCGGGATCAGTCTGGACATACTGCGAGAAGGCTACGAAGCAGGGCTGAGCCTCAACCGCGGCACGCTGGGCAACAACCTGATGTACTTCGAAACGGGGCAGGGCAGCGCGCTGTCGGCCAACGCTCACCATGGCGTTGACCAGCAGACCTGCGAAGCCCGCGCCTACGCCGTGGCCCGGCATTTCAACCCGTTCCTGGTCAACACCGTGGTCGGGTTCATTGGCCCGGAATACCTGTACAACGGCAAGCAGATTATCCGCGCGGGCCTGGAGGATCATTTCTGCGGCAAGCTGCTGGGCGTGCCGATGGGCTGTGACATCTGCTACACCAATCATGCCGAGGCCGATCAGGACGACATGGACATGTTGCTGACACTGCTCGGTGTGGCCGGCATCAACTTCATCATGGGCATTCCCGGCTCCGACGACGTAATGCTGAATTACCAGACCACTTCGTTTCACGATGCCCTGTATGCGCGCAAGACGCTGGGGCTGCGCCCGGCGCCGGAATTCGAGGCGTGGCTGACGCGCATGGACATCCTGCGTCAGGACGACGGCGGCGTGCGTCTGGGGCAGGGCGTGCCGCCGTTGTTTCGTCAGGCACTTGCGCAGTTGAAATAACCTCCGCCATCGACACAGCAATGGCAGTGAAAAGAGAGAAGGATGGGCCATGAGCGATGACCACAGTAAATCACCCGCGCAAGCCGATACCTGGCGCCAGCTGCGCTCGCTGACTTCGGCGCGGATTGCCTTGGGGCATGCGGGCACGAGCCTTCCGACCGCTGCACAACTGGATTTCCAGTTCGCTCACGCGCAGGCCCGGGACGCGGTGCACTTGCCCTTCGATCACGCCGCCCTGAGCGAACAGTTGGCAGCGCGCCAGCGCGAAACGCTCACGGTCCACAGTTCTGCCTCCGACCGAAACGTCTACCTGCAACGGCCCGACCTGGGACGTCGCTTGTCGGCGGACTCGGTCGAGCAACTGCGCACCTATGCCGAGGCGCATCCTTACGGCTTCGATCTGGCGGTGGTCGTGGCGGACGGCTTGTCGTCGTTGGCCGTGCAACGCCATAGCCCGGCCATGCTCGAACGCATTGATGAGCTGGCGGCTGCCGAGGGCTGGAGCGTTGCGCCCGTGGTGCTGGTCGAGCAGGGACGGGTCGCGGTGGGGGATGAAGTCGCCGAAGTGCTCAAGGCGCGGATGGTGGTGATCCTGATTGGTGAGCGGCCGGGCCTGAGCTCGCCGGACAGCCTGGGTCTGTATTTCACTTACGCGCCTCGGGTCGGGCTCAATGACGCGTCGCGCAATTGCATTTCCAACGTGCGGCTGGAAGGCATGAGCTACGCCATGGCCGCGCACAAGTTGCTGTACCTGATGCGCGAAGCCTGGCGGCGGCAGTTGTCCGGCGTGAATCTAAAGGATGACGCGCAGGTGCCGGTTCTCGAGGCGGGCGAGGGCGTGCGTCCTGGAAACTTTCTGATCGGCGGGTGACGGTCGACAATCGGCTGCACCATTAGCTTTGTCAGAGCCGGTTTGCTGCGGGACGGCTCTGGCAAAGACGTGTCCACCCACGTTCAGACCGTCAACGCTGCAACACCCATATCCGCGACAGCAGCTCATCCCGATCCACGTAGCACCCCTGAAAATGCCGCGCGCCGCTGGCAGGATCGAAGGCGTCACGGGCGTGCAGGGTGCGGCGGTTGTCGAAACACCACAGTTGCCCGGCTTCAAGGCGCTGACGAAACTGAAAGCGTGGCTCGCGCGTCATTTCGATGAAGCGCCGATAGGCGCGGTAATACGGCAGCATCAATTCAGGCGTGAGGTTGAGCGGCCCGCGCAGGAAGTTCGCCATACGGATTTCCGCAACCTCACCCAGAGCGTCCAACGCGATCACGGGAGCCCGGCAGCGGTAGTCGCTGCGCCGGTCCTTGTTGCGAAACTCCACCGGGATTTCGCACAGCAAACGGTAGGCATTCGGGTCCTCCTGACGCAGCGTTTGCGCGATCGCGAAGCCATCGACGAAGCGGCTGTCGCCTCCCTCGGCGTCGTTCACCAGGCAATGCAGAAACTGCAAGCCGGGCTGCAACTCACGTGTCGGCAGGTCGGTGTGCAGCGGCAGGTTGAAGGCGGTGTAGGCGTTACTGTCGGCATCGGCTCTGGATTGCACGTTGAACAGCACGCCGAAATTGCTCTCGCGAATGAACGATATGCGCTGAGCCAACGTACTGAGCGAACCCGGCACGGTGGGCACGCCGCGTACCTGGGTCAGCCCGATGTCGCGTACCGCCAGCAGCCAGTCGAGCAGGGTCTCTGGGTCCTCCATCACTGCCTGGTACTCGAAAACCGGCAGCTCCATTCCAGCCACCCAGTGCCGCTTGGTCGCACGTCTGGCCAGTTGTTCGCCGCGCGATGTTTCGTCATAGGCATGGGCGCGTAACCAACCGGGGTCGAAGCGGCTTTCGTGACCGTCATCCCATTGAACGTGCAGCGCGCCTTCGCAATCGACTTCCACGCTCAGCGGCTGAAGGTTTTCCGAGACGTCGGCGATCTCGAACACTTGCTCACGGGTGACGCTGTACACGCATTGCGGGCACGGACAATTGTCGCGCAGCCACAGGTGATGAAAGGGGCTGCGGCGTTGATCCACCCATGTCACCTCAACCAGATCGGGTGCCAGCGTGGCGCGGAGCAGCGGGCTGATCAGCGGGTAGGTGCGGTAGTCGGCGATGGCGTTCATGGGCAGTGCTCCTGAGTCTTTGGGTTGTGAGGCGGGCCGTGGTGCGAGGCTTACAGCGTGGCCGGTCGACCGCGCCCGGATCGGCGGGGCGCGAGAATGATGCGCACCGAATACACGGTGCCAAACAGGATCAGCGCCAGGCCGATGGCTTCAGCCAGAGTGGGTAAGCGCCCGTGGAATGCGAGGCCCAATACGGTGGCGAAAAACGATTCGAGCGCGATCAATTGCCCGGACAGCACCATCGGCAGACGTCGGGAAGCGAGGTTCCAGGCCCAGGCGCCAATCACTGAAGAGAGCAACGCGATCAGCATGGCCCAGCCATAAAGTCGCAGCGCGGCGGGTGTGTCGACGCCTTGAACCGGCAGTTGCAGCCAATCCCAGGCCCACGCCAGCGGTGTCAGCAGCAGGGCCGCAAGCCCCGCGCCGATCATCATCAGGCAGGTCCAGGCGCTGGTGGAACGGGTGTGCAGGTGCTCCATGGCGGCCTGATTGACGACGCTGAACGAGAGCCAGATCAGCACGGCAGCCAGCGAAAAGGCCAGTCCGGCCCATAGATGAGTCTGGGCATCCGGCGGGTCGCCCAGCACCTGCAGGTTGATCAGGCCCAGACCCAGGCACAGCAGGGAAATCGGCATCACCAACTGGCCCCAGCGCAACGCCCGGTGTCTGGCGTTACCCAGCAACGCCTGCAACACCGGGACGGCGCCGATGAAGGCGGCGATCATCAACGGGCCACCGTAGATCACGCCGCCCGCGATGCAACTGCTGTAGGCCAGATAACCCGATGCGCCCAGTCCCATGCCGGTCAGCCACTGACGCGGGCGCAGGCCGCGCAGTTGCGAGCGATACAGAGGCAACAGCAGGACACCCAGCGCACCGGCGATCATGAAACGCACCAGCATGAAGTCCTGAATGCTGTAGCCCTGTAGCACATAGGGCGCGATGAAGTTGCACGCCCAGCACAACGTCGCCAGCACTGCGAATGCTACGCCTTGCAAAAGGATTGAACGGGGTGAGTTCATGTGGACTCCGGTGGATACCCGATTTTATGGCGCTGAATCATCTGTGGGAGTGAGCTTGCTCACGAAGGCGGAGTGTCAGCCAACCCGGATGACCCTGATCGGCCGAATTCGTGAGCAAGCTCACTCCCACAGGTTTTGCGCGGTGAGTGTGATCTTGCCGATCCACACGGCTGTGCTACAAATGATGTCTTCGTCACGATGCATTACGAGAAGTTATGAATAAGCTCGGCAAGTCACTGCCTCCGCTGGCCACGCTTCTGCCGTTCGAGGCTGCGGCTCGGTTGTTAAGCTTTTCCCGTGCGGCCGAGGAGCTGAACCTGACTCAGGCGGCGGTGAGCCGGCAGATCCGGGCATTGGAGGAGGATCTGGGCATCAGCCTGTTCCAGCGGCGCAATCGCGCGGTTTTCCTGACGGATGCCGGGCGCGATTTCAGCCTCACTCTGGGTAATGCGTTGCGTGACGTGGGCAGCGCGGCGGATCGGCTGCGCGGGGTAGCACGGAAGAATGAAGTGGTGTTGCTGTGTCAGCCCTGCGAAGCGTTTCACTGGTTGATGCCCAGGTTGTCGAATTTCCACCAGCAGTACCCGGAAATCGAACTGAAAATGGTGACCTGGGCCAACCCGCTCACTGACTTCCAGGGCTACTTTGACGTCGCGATGCAAAGCAGCAACCGCGACCACGGCTTGCATCCGCTGTTGTTCACGGCCGCAGACGAGGTCTTTCCAGTGTGCAGCCCGCGTTATCTCGAAGGGCGTGCTTTACCCGTCGCGCTCGATGAGCTGGGCGCTCACACCTTGCTGCATCACGACGCCTTGCCGGCTTATCAACTGGAATGGGACACCTGGCTGGCGACGTTCGGCCATGACGTGCCACGCCAGGCCCGTGGGCTGGCGTTCGACAACTATTCACTGATGTTGCACGCCGCCGTTGAGGGACACGGCCTGGCCATGGGCTGGCGGCGCACCTCGCAACGCATGCTCGACAACGGCATGCTGGTTGCGCCGTTCACCGAAAGCGTTCACCTCAGCGAAGCGTTGTCGGTCTACCGCCGTCATGGGCAGGCGCGCCGCGAAGAGGCGAACCTGCTGGTGGAATGGTTGCGGGCTGAATTGACCTGAGCGCTGATGCTTAGACACCAGCGATCATCAGGTCCAGGTTCTGCACGGCCGCGCCGGCAGCACCTTTGCCCAGGTTGTCGAACACGGCCGCCAGCAGCACGTGCCCGGCATTTTCGAACACCATCAGGCGCAGTTTGTCCGTGTCGTTCATGACCCGAGGATCCAGACCTGTCAGCGCCTGCGAGGCGTCCATCGGCATGACCTCGACAAAACCGCTGCCCGCATAATGCAGCTCCAGGCACGCGTGCAACCGGGCGCCCGTCACGCCCGATGGCAGCAAGCGCAGTTGCAGCGGGATGGTCAGCACGATGCCCTGACGAAACGAACCGTAGGCCGGGATGAACATCGGGCGTTCGCTAAGCCCGCTGTATTGCTGGATTTCAGGGATGTGTTTGTGCGCCAAGCTCAGGCCGTAGACCTGAAATGGCGTTGCCTGGGCGGCGTCCGGCCCCTCGAATTCATCGACACCGGCACGGCCTTTACCCGAGTAGCCTGACACCGCGTTGATGCTGATCGGGTAGTCCCGTGGCACCAGCCCGGCGTCCAGCAAGGGACGCAGCAATCCGACAGCGCCCGTCGGGTAGCAGCCTGGGTTGGTCACACGGTTCGCGGTGGTGATGATCGTTTTCTGCTGTTCGCTCATCTGCGCAAACCCATAGACCCAGTCCGGGTGCGTACGGTGGGCAGAGCTGGCGTCGATCACCCGCACGGCAGGGTTTTCAATGCTCGCTGCGGCCTCACGGGCTGCATCGTCGGGCAGGCACAGGATCGCGATGTCGCAGGCGTTGATGGCCGCTGCACGGCTTCTCGCGTCCTTGCGCTGGTCGGCGGGCAACGTCACGAGTTTCAGGTCGGTGCGACCCAGCAGCCGCTGGTGGATTTGCAGGCCGGTCGTGCCTTGGTCACCGTCGATGAAAACAACAGGAAGGGTCATGTTGGGGCGCTCGCATAAAGTCATCAATGGCGAGCATCTTCGGTCAGGGCGTAAGATAGGAAAAGTTGAATTTACTAACCATCAAATTCAGATTTCATGAAGGAGAAGTGCGGTGCGTGAGATCAGTCTCGACCGTTTGCGCACGTTGGTGGCGATCGCCGACCACGGCTCGTTCGCCGAAGCGGCCAGGGTGTTGAACCTGGCGCCGCCGACGGTGAGCCTGCACATCGCCGATCTGGAGGAGCGTGTCGGTGGGTTGTTATTGTCGCGCACCCGAGGCCGCGTCCAGCCTTCGGCGATTGGGGAAACCCTGATCGAACGTGCGCGTCGCTTGCTGGCCGATGCCGAACAGGCGCTCGAAGACGTCGAGCGTCAGGTTCAGGGGTTGGCCGGGCGGGTCAGGCTCGGCGCGTCCACCGGCGTCATCGCGCAATTGATCCCGCAGGCGCTGGAAACCCTCAGCCAGGAGCACGCGGGCATCGACGTGCAGGTGGCGGTGCTCACCTCCCAGCAGACCTTGCAGAAACTGGCCGATGGCAGTCTCGACATCGGCGTGATTGCGTTGCCGCAATCGCCGGTCAAGGGCTTGCAGATCAAGCCGTGGAGACGTGACCCGGTGATGGCGTTTCTGCCTGCGCGGTGGGGGTGTCCGGACGTTATCTCGCCGGCCTGGCTGGCGGCCCAACCGTTGATTCTCAACGACAACAGCACGCGCCTGTCGCGTCAGGTAGGGGAGTGGTTCGCCACGGAAGGCCCGCAACCGACGCCGCGGATTCAGCTCAACTACAACGACGCGATCAAGAGTCTGGTGGCGGCCGGGTACGGTGCGACGGTACTGCCCCATGAAGCCTCCACGCCGGCGCCGGAGAGCCGCATCGTCATGCGTCCGCTGCAACCGTCGTTGTGGCGAGAGTTGGGCATCGCCCATCGGGCCGGAGAAGTCGAGCGTTCGACCCGGCATGTGCTGGAGGTGTTGTGGGGACTGGAAGCGTTGTAAAGATGCAGAACCTGACCTGCGGGAGCACACGCCGTCGTCGCTCCCACAGGTGAATCAGCGGTCGATCAGAACTTGAATGCCTGACGACCGATCAACAGCCAGTGGCCTTTCTGCTTCTGCCAGACCTGGAAGTTTTCGATCTCGGTCGGTACTTCGACGCCACTGTTCACCGCCTGGGCGGAGAAGTGGTTGCGAACCAGCGCGGTGTCGCCGTCCAGGGTGATTTTCTGGTTGAGCATCTGCAGGGTCTTGAAACCGCTGCGGCCGGTTTCGATGTCGGCGATGAATTCCTGCTTGTTCTGAATCTTGCCGCTGGAGTGACCGTAGGTGACGTTGTCTGATGTCAGGGCGTTAAGGGCCTTGATGTCTTTGTGCAACATGGCCTGGGTCATCTGGTCGACGGCCTTGGCGACATTTTGCTCATCGGCAGACGGTGCAGCGGCGACATAGCCCGAAAACAGGCACACAAAACCTACCACCAGTTTGAATTTGGTCATTGATGTTTCCCTTTTTATTGTGATCGGATCGAAACTGAATCCCCGTTCGGGCGCCGACATGGCTAGCCGGAAAACGAGTTTTCGTACGTTATCATACAACTGTGGTGGGCTGGCTAGTGCGAGGTGACAGTAGACGCGTTTACGGCGCACCAAACAGCATCGTCCAGTAGATGCCCAGATCGCTGCGGGTGTTGGTCGCATACGCCGCACCGACTTGGGTGAACATCGGGTTCATCAAGTTGGCGCAATGCCCGGGGCTCGCCAGCCAGCTCTGCATGGCCTGGCTGGGAGAGCCTTGACCGGCCGCGATGTTCTCGCCGATCTGCCGCCCGCGATAACCCGCCACCCGCGCGCGGTCGGCCGGCGTGTCGCCGTCCGGGTCCTGATGCGCAAAATAGTTGTCGTGGGCCATGGCCTTGCTGTGACCTTGTGCGGCAGTCCCCAGCGCGTTGCTCCAGCTCAACGGACGCGCTGCCGCGAAGCGCCTATAGCCGCACATGCGCGGGGTGGCGCGAGCGGCATTGACCTGCGCCAGCAACGCTTTGTCCGCTGCGCGCACGTCGGTGAGACGGGCATCCACCAGCGGTTTGGCCAGCACCAGTTGCCACTGGCCGCCCGCATGACTGATGCCGAGGTCGGCGGCCTGGCTATCGAGCATCGAATCACAGTACTCGCGTTGCAGCATGGCGAATGCGGCACTGGCGTCACCTGCGCCGACCAGTTGAATACTCTGAACCGTCGCGGCCTGATAACCCGCTGCTTTCAAGCCTTCGCGCAAGCTGCCGCCGTAGCCCACCGGCAGCGCGACGTTGGCCTTCAACGACAGCGGCGGCATCGGCGAAGCGATCCGACCCTCGCACCGCTGCGGGTGCGCCCGATAACTGTTGATGGCTTGCGCCAGTTGTCGCTCGCCGTCGGCGTGAACCGGTGGGGCAATGATGTAAAGCGAAGCAGCCAGGCTGAGCAGGGCAAATCGAGACAGACGAACAGGTGGACGCATGAGGCGGACAGCTCGGGTGATCAAACGGGGAGGTTGTGGAGCAGGATTTTCAGAGCGCGGATAGGACTGTGGGTTAAGGGACTAGTTGCATGAGGCACGGAAATTTTCATTAAAAAGCAGCGGACTGACGGCTGCCCTAAATTCCGGGAACACCGCAATTCCCGTGGGAGACGTCCGAGATTACGAGGGTATGGGCCGGCACTTCGGACGAATGCGTTGGGTCATTGAGCATTGATGTGACTGACCTGCCGCATTCGCCAGCAAGCCGGCTCCCACAAAATTCAGCTTCGACGCAACATACTCAGCGATCACCCACTCTGAGGCCTGGGCACAGGCTCATGCATCAACCCGGTCTCTGTGGGAGACGTCCGAGGTTACGAGGGTATGGGCCGCACTTCGGACGAATGCGGTGTGTCATTCAGCATTGGTGTGACTGACCTGCCGCATTCGCGAGCAAGCTCGCTCCCACAGTCTGAGGTTTGGACAAAGACTCATGCATCACTCCGTTCTTGTGGGAGACGTCCGAGGTTACGAGGGCAGCGAATGCGGTGGGTCATTCAGCATTGATGTGACTGACGTGCCGCATTCGCCAGCAAGCCGGCTCCCACAAAATTTAGCTTCGACGCAAAATACTCAGCGATCGCCCACTCTGAGGTCTGGGCACAGGCTCATGCATCACCCCGGTCCCTGTGGGAGACGTCCGAGGTTACGAGGGTATGGGCCGCACTTCGGACGAATGCGGTGGGTCATTCAAAACGGATGTACCTGACCCACCGCATCCCCTTACCGGCACCTCATTTCAAATCACTGGCAAACGGCATCAGGGGTCCATCGCTCGGACGGCGGCCTGTGGCGCCGACGGCGTTGAGCATGATCTCCAGGTCTTTGGCCCGTGGCGTGGTGGAGCTGGCGTCCACCGGCCGGACGGTCACGGCGTTCTCGTCACCGACTTCCCCTTGCGCGATCGTCAACGAAGGGTGATCAAACGGCGCTTGTTCCCATGCCACCCGTGGATCAGTGAGACCCCCTTCCATGAATTTGACCAGCGCGTCTATTTCGCTTGGGGTCAGGTTCAGCGCGGTCATGTCCGGGTCCAGGTTCGAGGCGTTGTGCTGGTTCACGCTCGGATGGTCGAACCCGCTGGTATTGCTCGCATCCTGACCGCGCCGGTCGCCGCCACGGTTGTAAAACTCCACCACTTGCTTGAGCGTCGAGCGGCTGCCGTTGTGGAAATACGGCCCGGTGAGCGCAATGTTGCGCAGGGTCGGTGTCTTGAAGGCGCCATCGACCGAATCCCGGAACCCGACATTCGGTTTGAGCGTGGCATCACACGGAATCGCCGGGCTCAAGGGCGCTTCGAATTTGCACACGTCGACGTCGAACGGATCCGGCACGCTCAGGCCTTGCAGCAGGGTGTTGTATTGACGGGTGAACGACAGCGGGTTGCCCCAGGCGTCGCTGCCACCCAGGGCGAGGTCTTCCTCGGTCGGGCGCACGCCGGTGTTGTAGAAACCGTTGTCGTAGAGCGTGATCAGGTTGTCGGCCATCACCATCCGTTCAATGCGCTCACGGGGTTCGAGGCGCAGGCGCGTCGCGGCATTGGTCAGCTCGGGCCCGGCATGACATGCCACGCATTTGCCTTTGCCGGTGAACAGGTTCATCCCCTCGATCTGCTGCGCGTCCATCGCTTGGGTGTTGCCTTGCAGGTAGGCGTCGAGGGGCGTCTGATCGGACACCAGGGTCGACTCGTACAGTTGAATCGCCAGACCGAAGAACAACGGGAAATTCGCCTCGATCTGCGCATAGTCGACGCCGCCCAGCGACACAGGCTGCGTGGCGTTCCACAGGCGTGGGTGGAACGCGGCCTTGATCAGGTCGCGGTAGCTGGGGCGGCGCACAGCAATCGACGACAACACCGAGTCATTGGAAGCGATGCGCTGGTGACTGAGCACCAATGAATCCAGCATGCGTCGACCGATGTCGGCAAACGTCCGGCCTCCGCAGGACATTTCCACCGGGCTGCCGGGCGGGCCGACCGCCTGGGACGCGGCAGAGGCGTCATTGAGCGCCAGCCGGACTTTGGTCGCCACGGGGTTACGTTCAGTGGTCACGAAAATCGCCGCATCGGGGTCGCGATTGCCGAACGGCGAGAAGCCGTTGAACACGTTGTTGGCCCGGCCATCCCAGAAGTTACGCACGTTGAAGGCGGCGTTGATAACGGTCGGGGCGTTGCGTCCGGTGCTGCGGCGCACGCTGGTCTTGCCGACGGCAAACAGCGCATCGGTCTGCGGCGTGCAACGGTCAAAACGGGGCTGGCGCGGCCGGACGTAGTTGGCTTCGAACACGCCCTGAGAACCCACTACATCGTCTGAGGAATAAACGATCGCCGAGTTGCGGTCCAGCGGATCGGCCAGCACGTGGGTCGGGAAGTCGCTCTTCTTCAACGTGTAGTTAGGGCCGCCCTTGCCGCCGGAAAGGGTGGTGTAGGACGCCACATCCCCCGGAATGTTCGGCGCAATGAAGGGTTTGTTGAACAGCGACCCCACGTTAGCGTTGGTGTGGGCCTGGCCCGGATTGAGCTGGTTGGTGATGCGGTGATCCACGCCAGCGTGATAGTGACAGGACGCGCAGGCGGTGAAGCCGTCGCTGCCGAAGTCCTGATCCCAGAACATCGCCTTGCCCAGTCGAATCGCTGCGTCGCGGTTGAGGACGAAGTCGCCCATCAGGTCGACCTTGCGCCCGCCTTCGGTGCCGGACGGGTCGGGCGGCGTGACGCCGCGCATCGATTGCAACGTGGGGATGTCCGGGCCGGGGGCGACCACTTCCACGGGCGTCGCCGCACAGGCGAAGGGCATGAACAGGTATCCGGCAATCAGGCCACCCGCGAGGGTGCAGGTCAGACGCAGGGATCGAACGCTCATCAGGTCATTCATGATATCGGCACTCTCGGTAAGTGAAGGATTACCGGAACTGTTCGTGTTGTTCTTGTTTTAAAAAACCGGGCCAAAGCGATAGCGGTCCTCGTGAACATCACGTCGACTGAAAGTTGAATGGCGCGGTGCAGACGACACGTTGGCGTTTACAGTTACCGATCACGTGCTGTCGCGAAGACAGAAGGCTGCTGAGAGTGACAATAGCGCTGCCAGAAAAAAATGGAAGTTATATTTTGAAATAATTTTAATGGGTAGGGGAAGTGCTTGAGGGCGTGAATGGAAAAGCCCTAAGTGTGGGGGTATTCCTCCCCGGTATTGGGGGAGTAACCGGCGAATGGCAAAAAATTAAATAATAAAATTCAATTATTTCAATGGGTTGTTCGCTTGTGTCTCCGGTTGTGGACATTGGCAAAAAAATTGCTAAGTGAGGGTGTGGGTTAAATGTTAAAGGGCGGGTGGCATGATTTTATAGAAATCCGTGCGGTTCGGGTCAGGACAGGTTTTGAAGTAAGCATTGAAGCGCGGCGATGGAGCGAAGTAGCGCTTGTGTGTAATCACACAGCGTCAGCTATTGCCTGTTTATATATAGCAATCGCTTATTTTGACTGAGAAAGGTGAAGATTTACGATGGTGATCGATCAAACAGATCTCCGGGATAATCCGGCAGCTGCCATCGGGTGAAAACACTGCTTTAATGATTGTTCTTTACCGCGCCATTGAGCCGCAAGGTTCAGACGCGGTGCCAAGCCGACAATCAATGAGGAAGTGCACAGATGACCCGTCTCACTGCCAAGGATTTCGCCCCTGAATTGCTCGAGCTGTATGACTTCTACGTTCACGGCAAGATCAACCGCCGTGAGTTTCTCGATCGGGCGGCGGTGTTTGCCTTGGGTGGCCTCACGGCGACCGCCATTCTGTCATCGCTGAGCCCGGATTACGCGCTGGCGGAGCAGGTCGAAATCACCGACCCGGACATCGTCGCCGAATACATTTCCTACCCGTCGCCCAAAGGTCACGGCCAGGTCCGTGGATACCTGGTGCGCCCGGCCAAGGCCAGCGCGAAAGTACCGGCGGTGCTTGTGGTGCACGAAAATCGGGGTCTGAATCCCTACATCGAAGACGTCGCCCGGCGGGTGGCCAAGGCCGGTTTCGTCGCGCTGGCGCCTGATGGCCTGTCCTCGGTCGGCGGCTATCCGGGCAATGACGACAAGGGCCGCGAGCTGCAGCAAAAGGTCGATCCCGAGAAACTGATGAACGACTTCTTTGCGGCCATCGAATGGCTGATGGCGCATCACGCATCGACCGGCAAGGTCGGTATCACCGGGTTCTGCTACGGCGGTGGGGTAGCCAATGCCGCGGCCGTCGCCTACCCCGAGCTGGCAGCAGCGGTGCCGTTTTACGGGCGCCAACCCAAGGCGGAAGACGTCGCGCGTATCAAGGCACCTTTGCTGCTGCATTACGCGGAACTCGACAAGCCCATTACCGACGGCTGGCCAGCCTATGAGCAGGCGCTCAAAGCAGCGGGCAAGACCTATCAGGCTTACGTGTATCCCGGGGTTAACCACGGCTTCCATAATGACTCAACGCCACGCTATGACGACGCGGCCGCGCGGTTGGCGTGGGATCGGACCCTGGAGTGGTTCCGCAAATACCTCGTTTAAAGCACGCCGACGCGCGGCTGCTGGGGGAAGCGTGCATTCAGACGCTGACGGGCACCAAAACCTCGCACGGCTGCCTCCTTTGCGGGCATCTTCCTGTGGTCTGTCGCAGCTAATATCCCTTAAACGCCGCGTAAATAGAGGCTTGACCAAAATGGCCTGCGTTTTGCTTTTGCTGGATTCAAACTTGGATACAAGATGGAATCCACAATGCAGAACGCTCAAAACCCCTTGTTCGGCTGGACCGTAAACCAATGGATCGCTGCGTATCAGAGCGGCGAGATGACCCCAAGCGGGTTGGTGACCCTGCTCGATGCTTTTCCTGCGTCAGATACCGCCTGGATCTCTCGCGTCACTCACGGGCAGCTCGATGCGCAATTGGCTGAGCTGGCCGCTCGTCTTGAGGCTGTCGGCGGCGATATCGGGAAGCTGCCGTTGTATGGGGTGCCGTTCGCCATCAAGGACAACATCGACGCTGCAGGCTGGCTGACGACTGCGGCGTGCCCGGAGTTTGCCTACACCGCCAGTGCCGATGCGACGGTGGTCGTCAGGCTGCGCGCGGCCGGTGCGATTCTGATGGGAAAGACCAACCTCGATCAGTTCGCCACAGGGCTGGTCGGCACGCGTTCTCCCTACGGCGCAGTGCCGAACAGCTTCAATCCCGACTACGTCAGCGGCGGTTCGAGCTCAGGCTCGGCGTCAGTCGTGGCGCGAGGGCTGGTGGCGTTCTCCCTAGGCACCGACACCGCCGGTTCCGGACGGGTGCCTGCCGGGTTCAATAACATCGTGGGCCTTAAACCCACCAAAGGACGCTTCTCCAATACCGGGTTGGTGCCCGCGTGTCGCACCGTGGATTGCATCTCGGTCTTCGCCCTGACCGTCGAGGACGCCGAGTGCGTGGCCGGGATCGCCGAAGGTTACGACGCCACCGACGCCTATTCCCGTGTCAACCCCAACACCGCGCCCGTGGGCTTTGGTCCGTCGATCAAACTGGCGGTGCCGGCCACGCTTGAGTTCTTTGGCGATGCTCAGAATCAGGCGGTCTACGAGCAGGCGTTGAAGACGCTCAGCGACCTGGGTGCCGAGCTCACGCGCATTGATTTCACCCCCTTTCAGGCGCTGGCCGAGCAGCTTTATTACGGTTCATGGGTCGCGGAGCGGACCGTGGCCCTTGAGTCGATGCTCGACTCCAACCCGGACGCGATCAACCCGGTGGTGCGCGGGATCGTCGAAAACGGCCTGGGGTACAGCGCCTGTGACGCCTACAAAGCCGAGTACCTGCGGGCGACGCTGAGCCGGCAGATCAACGACGCACTGGCCGGTTTCGACGCGCTGGTCGTGCCAACCTCGGCGACGATTCGCACGCTGGCCGAGATGGCGGCGGAGCCGGTGCTCTACAACTCGCAATTCGGTTTCTACACCAATTTCACCAACCTGGCGGACCTGTCCGCACTGGCATTGCCAGCGGGTCTGCGGGCGGATGGCTTACCCGCCGGCATCACGCTGATCGCCCCGGCCTGGCATGACGCAGCGCTAGCGCGTTTCGGCAAACAGTGGCAAGCGCATCTCAAGCTGCCGATGGGCGCAACAGGGCGCCCTTTGCCTGCGGCGTCGGCCGCACCTCAACCGCGGGGCAGTGTTCGCGTTGCCGTGGTCGGCGCCCACCTGACCGGCATGCCTCTGAATTTCCAGCTGACCAGTCGCGATGCCGTGTTCGTCGAGCAGACCCTGACCCAGGGCGACTACCGCCTGTATGCGCTGCCCGGTACAGTGCCGCCCAAGCCTGGACTGGCGAAAGCCGAAGGCGGGCAGTCGATCATCGTCGAGCTGTGGGACATTCCACTGGCGCGGTTCGGCGAGTTCGTCGCCGAGATCCCTGCGCCGCTGGGCATCGGCAACCTCACACTGGTGGACGGGCGCAGCGTGAAGGGTTTCATCTGCGAACCGTGGGCGCTGGCAGACGCCCAAGACATCACCGCGTTCGGTGGCTGGCGCGCCTACATCGCCAGCTTGAACAAGGCCTGACGCTCCTCAAAACTACCCGCCAAGCTCTCGTCAAACCCTGATAACCGCTCGGACAACACCATGCAGATCGCCACGTCGCAAAAGCCCAAGGACCGCCCGGAAAACATGGTCGAGCGGATCTATCAACAGCTCAAGGACGACATCTTCGAGTTCCGGCTGCTGCCGGGCGATCGCTTCAGCGAAAGCGAGGTGGCCGAGCGTGTTCAGGCCAGTCGCACGCCGGTGCGTCAGGCGCTGTATCGGCTAGAACGCGAAGGTTATCTGCAGGTGAATTTTCGCAGCGGCTGGCAGGTGAAGGCGTTCGACTTCCAGTATTTCGAAGAGCTCTACGACCTCCGGATCGTGCTGGAAAGCGCGGCGGTCGCGCGCCTGGAACACATGGATATCGAGGCCCATCCGGTGATCGCTGAACTGAAACGCACCTGGCTGGTGACCGAAGCCGAACGCGTGCAGGAGGGCGCACGGGTCTCAGCACTGGACGAGCGCTTCCACTGCGCGCTGGTCGAGGCCGCAGGCAACACGGAAATGGCGCGCATGCACTTCGAGATCACCGAAAAGATCCGCATCATCCGGCGTCTGGATTTCACTCAGGCGCCACGCATCGATGCGACCTACGCCGAGCACGGGCAGATCCTCAACGCGATCCTGCAACGCTGCACCGAACAGGCCCAGCAACTGCTGAAAAGCCATATCGACGTCAGCAAGCAGGAAGTGCGCAAGATCACCCTGCACCGGCTGCATACGGCGCGGCAACGCAACGCGTCCCAAGCGCCTGGCGCTTGAAGCTGTCGAGCAAGGTTTGTATCGCAGCGTATCTGCACTGTGCGCGCATACACGTTCATGCAAAACCGCGCTTCGTCGATACACCCCGGATACACCGCCTGCGTACCGTTGCGGCTCAGCCACTCACCCAGAGAGAGGACGCCGCTCATGAAGCGTGCCCGCATCGGTTTGCTCACCACCGTCATGGCCTCCGCCATTGCCGCGCCGTTTGTTTTCGCGCAGACAGGCTCGCAAAGCATCCCCCCGAACAGCGCCAGCGACACTGACGCGAAGGCATCGCCGATCTATGGCGTGACCATTCCGCAAGGCTACCGGCAGTGGCAACTGATCGCGCCCGCGACCGAAGGCGCGCCGCTCAACGAGATACGCGCCGTGCTGGGCAACGACATCGCCATCAAGGCTTACAAGGCGGGAACGCTGCCATTTCCCGATGGCACCATCCTGACCAAGCTGGCCTGGAAGCACGTTCAGTCTCCGGAATTCGAATCGGCGTCGGTGCCGGGTGCCGCGACCACGGTGCAATTCATGGTCAAGGACTCGGTCAAGTACAAGGATTCGGGCGCCTGGGGATTCGGGCGCTTCGTCAACGGTCAGCCCGTGGACGAGAAACAACACCAGACGTGCCTCGGGTGCCATCAGACCAGGGTCAAGAACCATGACCTGGTGTTCACCCGCTGGGCGCCTTGACCGCCTTTCATGTTGTGATCAAGGCCCACTATTGCAGGCGTGCAATGGGGTCAGCGGTTTGGGATGACTCCCTGGAAGCAGTCGGCACGCCGCCTTAGTGGGATGATCTGGAGGGGTAGGGTGTGTCGTATCAGTCGCTGACGATATCGACTGACGCACCGCATTCGTCCGAGCGCGGCCCGCACCAGGCCGGCTCCCACAGGTCCGAGGTCTGGACATAGGTTCGTGTTTCAACCCGGTCTCTATAGGAATCGGGGGTTACGAGGGGCTGTGCCGAACTCGGACGATTGCGGTGGGACAGTCGCCGACGATGGTGACTGACATACCACCTGTAGGAGCAGTCGGAGGTTACGACGGCCGCGAATGCGGTGGGTCATTCACCCTCGACGTCACAGACTCACCCACATTCCTTGAAAAGCGCCCAGACCAAGCTTGCTCCCACAGGTGCTGCGCCAGCCGAAAATCCGGTTAACGCCGCGATACCGGGGGACAACGGCACACATCACGCCGGGTTACGACGCTCCGCGACTTCGGCCAGGACCGCGAGGTCCATTTCACCCTCGCCGTGGTCGACAGCGTCCTGCAGGTTGGCGCGGATCATGTCGGCGGTCGGCATTTGAACCGACACCTGACTGGCGGCCGCCAGGATCAAATCCACGTCCTTGAGCCCCAACACGGCCTTGAACGCGGCGGGCTCGTAGCGGCGTTCACCGATCAGCGCGCCGTAACCGGAGTACACCGGGCCGGTGAAGATGGTGTTCGACACCAGGTCCACCAGGTCCGCCGATTTGAGGCCGTGGCGGGTGACCAGCACGGCGGCTTCGCTCATGGCTTCAACCGCCGACACCAGCAGGAAGTTGGTCGCCAGTTTCATCGCGTTGGCGGCCGAGGCTTTTTCGCCGAGGCGCCACGTCTTGCGCCCGATCAGGTCGAACAGGGGCTGAACGGTGTCGATGGCCTGCTCGGGCCCGGCAGCCAGAATATTCAGCTGAGCCGCAGCCGCGACATTCGGCCGGCCCATCACCGGTGCTGCGATGTAGTCGATGCCCTGAGCCTTGTGCAGCTCGGCCAGTTCATCGGCAAACGTCACCGCAATGGTCGCGAGATTGACGTGAATCAGCGGCGCCTTGAGTTGCTTGAGCAGGCCCGAATCCAGCAGCACCGAGCGCAGCGCCTTGTCGTCGGCGAGCATGCTGAACACCACGTCGGCGTCGAACGCCTCTGCGGGTTCTGTCACTGCCTTGGCGCCGAGCTCGACCAGCGATTGCGTCGCCTGCGGCGAGCGGTTCCAGACCCGCAATTCATGTTCGCCTTTCAGCAGATTGGCGGCGATGGCCTGACCCATGTTGCCCAGGCCCAAGAAACCGATTTTCATCCGATGTACTCCCGTTAGCGGTGTGATGAGTGTCACCTGTGTGGCGAAGGACTCTAGCACCGCATGGCGTTACACGGGGTCATACAAACGTGCTTTCACGTCATAGGTGTTCTTCCGGCCCGTCATGCAACAGATGAAAAATATTGCGCTTCATGCGGATGAATTCGGGGTCCATGACCATGTCCAGGTTGCGCGGACGGCCAATCGGCACGTCGAGCACTTCCTTGATACGACCAGGGCGTGCGCCCATGACGAAGATGCGATCGCCCAGCAGAATGGCCTCGTCGATGTCGTGGGTGACGAACAAGACCGTCTTCTTGCTGTGCTCCCAGACCTTGAGCAGCAGTTGCTGCATCTGCAGACGTGTCTGGCTGTCGAGCGCGCCGAACGGCTCGTCCATCAGCAGGATCTGCGGGTCGTTGGCCAAGGCGCGGGCAATCGCCACGCGCTGCATCATGCCGCCGGAGAGCTGCTTGGCGTAATTGTCGGCGAAGCGCGAAAGCCCCACTTCGTTCAGGTAGAACTCAACGATTTCCTTGCGTTCAGCGGCGGGCATGCCACGGCGCTTGAGGCCGAATTCGATGTTCTTGCGCACGGTCAGCCACGGGAAGAGCGTGTAGCCCTGAAACACCATGCCGCGATCTGCGCCGGGGCCGTCGACTTGCTGGCCGCCGACGTAGATGTCGCCCGACGTCGGTTCGGCCAGGCCGGCTGTGAGGTAGAGCAGGCTGGACTTGCCGCAGCCCGAAGGACCGACCAGCACGGCAAACTGTTGATCGGGGACATCGAACGACACCTTGTCCAGCGCCGTGAAGGTGCTGCCGGACGGCGTCTTGTACTGCAAGGTGACGTTGTCGACCCGCAGGCGTGGCGTGGCGGCAGTGGTCACGGGAGCGGGGCGTAGCTGAATCGGCGAGGTTGCGGTTACTGAGCCCATGCGGCCACCTTCAAGCGAAGAAATCTGAACAGTTGATCGGTGATCAGGCCCAACAGCCCGATGACGGCGATCGCCAGGAAAATCACGTCCACCTGAAAGCCACGCATGGCCTTGAGGCTCAGGTAGCCCAGGCCGCTGGAGGCTGCGACCAGCTCGGCGACCACCAGGTAGGTCCAGGCCCAGCCCATGGTGACGCGCAGGGTGTCCAGCACGCCGGGCAGCGAAGCCGGTGCGATGACATGCAACACGGCGTCCGCGCGGCTGGAGCCGAGGGTGTACGAGGCGTTGATCAGGTCCTTGGAAATGCCTTTGGACACGTCGGCGATCATCACCAGTTGCTGGAAGAACACGCCGAAGATGATGATCGACACCCGTTGCTCCAGGCCGATGCCGATCCACAGGATGAAAAGTGGGACGAACGAGGTGACCGGCAGGTAGCGGATGAAATTGACCAGCGGCTCCAGGAACGCTTGCACGACCCGGAAGCTGCCCATCATCAAACCGATCGGCACCGCGACCACCGACGAGATCACGAAGCCGACCATCACCACTTCGACGCTGGCCCACACGTGCGGGCCGAGGGTGCCGTCACGAGCCAGGCGCATCGCCGCATCGAAGACCGCACCGGGCGTTGGCAGAAACATCGCCGGCACCACGCCGCCGTAGGAGAGAAAAGCCCACAGGCCGATCAGCAGCGCCCAGGCCAGACCGCTGGCGCTCCAGATCACCTGGATCGGCAAGCTGGTCTTGGGCGTGAGGCACCGGTTCAGCCACGAATTGCGCTTGGACATGACGTGCTCCTGGTTATTTCGGGCTGATGAAACGGTTGTCGACCAGGTCGCTGTAGCTGACGTTGTATGGCTTGCCCTGCAACTCGCTGGCAGTTTCGTTGGCCAGCTTGATGACGGTCGCGGCATCGCCCGTGCTGCCGTTGCTGCCGAGCAGTTTTTCGCTCATGGCCTGATCGTAGAACCGCACGCCTTTGGCCGCGGCTTCCAGTTCAGCCGGATCAGCCAGGTAGCCGCCGACGCCCTTGGCCATGATCGCGTAGGCTTCTTTCGGATGGTCCTTGGTGTACTGCACGGCTTTGTAAAGGCCCGCGACCAGCGCCTTGACGTCAGCCTGTTGCTTGTCGATCACATCGCAGCTCAAGGCCACGACATCGACGATCACGCCGGGCGTCGTGCTGCTGTCGACCAACACCTTGCCTTGCTGCTTGTTACGCACGGTGGTCAGGTGCGGTTCCCAGGTCACGGCGGCCGGTACACGACCGGCAATGAACGCCGTGGCGGCGTCGTCGGCGGTCATGTTCTGGATGGTCAGGTCGCTCATCTTCATGCCGGCATTTTTCAGCAGGTAGTTGAGCCAGAACTGCGAAACCGAACCTTCGTTGACCGCGACGGCCTTGCCTTTGAGGTCTTGCAGGCTGTTGATGTCCTTGCCGACCAGCACGCCGTCGCCGCCGTGGCTTTCGTCCAGCGCGGCGACCGCCTTGAAGCAGAACTGCGGACGGTATTTGAGGATTTCATCCAGGGTCGACGCCGAGCCGGACAGCTTGCCTGAGGCCTGGGCCGCCATGTACATCGAGGCTTCTTCGATGGTGGGCAATTCGACGGTCAGGCCGGCGTCTTTGAAGTAGCCCAGGTCCTTGGCCAGGTACAGGGTGCCGTAACCCACCCAGGTGGTGTGCCCGATGGACAGGGTGCCGGCCTGAGCGCCGCTGGCGATGCCGGCCGCCAGTGCAGTCAGGGCCAGCGGACGCACACAGCGCGATACGAAAGACTTGATCATGGAACACTCCCGGATGGTGGTTTTTTAATTCGACGTTGTCTCGGGGCAGTGGGGCTAGACGCCAAAACTTGAACCGCTCGTGGCCTCTGACGGACCTTTTGCCTCTGTGGGGCGAGGTTGATGTTGGCCGATGTCGCGGGATACGAAAATTAGTAAATATGTGGTCCCTGACGAGGAAAAAACTGGGGTGGGAAAAGGTGTTCGAAGCTGGGGCAGGCGCACGAAAAACGCCGCTTCCTAGTGCAGGAAAGCGGCGTTTTATCGGGTGCCGAGCGGAGCACGAGATGCGCGGCAGACCTCAAAACTGGGGGAGATGATGGGAAGAGGGCTGCGTCAGGACGCCAATACATCGAAGGTGAATGACACACCGCATTCGCGAGCAAGCTCGCTCCCACAGGAATGAGGTCTACCCAGACATATCCTGTGGGAGTGAGCTTGCTCACGAAGACTGAGTTTCAGACGCCGGAGATGTTTGGGTGGTTCGGGCCTCTTCGTCCGGATGCGGCCTAGACCCAGCTTGCTCACAGAGCTGCGTGTTTTTGTTGAGGATCATGTCCGCCGCTTTTTCCCCGATCATGATGCACGGCGCGTTGGTGTTGCCGCTGATCAGTGTCGGCATGATCGATGCGTCGACAACCCGCAAGCCTTGCACACCGTGCACTTTCAGGTCCGGCCCCACGACGCTCATCGGGTCGATGCCCATCTTGCAGGTGCCGACCGGGTGGAACACGGTCGCGGCGTAGTCGCGCACGTAAGTCATCAGTTGCTCGTCGGTCTGTACGTGCTTGCCGGGCAGCATCTCAGTGCCGCGAATGCCGTCGAACGGCTGATCGGCCAGGATCCTGCGCGCCAGCTTCAGGCCTTCGATCAGCACCCTGGCGTCCTGCGGATCAGAGAGGAAGTTGAAATCGATCACGGGTTTGCCGTCGCGACCCAGGCGTATTTCTCCGATGCTTTTCGGGCGTAGCACACAGGTGTGCACCGCGTAGCCATGGCCCCATTCGAACAGCCGGCCACGATGGCTGCGATAGCCCGGCACGAAGTGAAACTGCACATCGGGCAGCGTCTCTGCCAGCGGCGTACGGGCAAAGCCACCGGCCTCGACGTAGTTAGTGGTCAGCCAGCCTTTTTTGCCGAACAGATAACGCAGCGGCGAGGCCAGGATGCTCGGCAGCGAGCCCAACGAAAAGCCCAGGGTCAGCGGGCTTTTCGAGCGCACGGTGATCAGGCCATCGAGGTGGTCCTGCAGGTTCTTGCCGACGCCCGGCAGGTCATGTTCCACCTTGATACCCGCGTTGGTCAGGTCGTCCGCTGGCCCGATCCCGGACGCCAGCAGCAGGCTCGGACTGCCCAGCGAACCCGCGGACAGAATCACTTCGCGGCGCGCCGTCAGGGTCGTCCGCTGACCCTCGGATTCGACCCGTACGCCTTTGGCCACACGGGTTTCAATTACCAGTGACTGCACCGAGCAGTCGGTGATCACGGTCAGGTTCGGGCGGTCGAGCACCGGAGCGACAAAGGCGCGATAACTCGACAGGCGTCTGGCGTCTTTCTGCGTGAGGTTGTAGATGCCGCAGCCTTCAAGCTGATCGCCATTGAAATCGTCGTTACGGCGAAGGCCCACCTGTTGCGCAGCCTTCACGAACAGCTGCGATACCGGGTTGGGATCACGCGCTGCCTCCACATTCAACTCGCCGGTGGTGCCATGCAGGCGTGGGTCCTGGCCAAGCCGGTTGTTCTCGGATTTCTTGAAGTAGGGCAGCACGCTGTTCCAGTCCCAACCGGGGCAGCCGGCCTGCGCCCAGCGGTCGTAATCGCTGGCGTGACCGCGGATGTAGATCATGCTGTTCATCGAACTTGAGCCACCCAGCGCCTTGCCGCGTGGTGTATGCAGGCTGCGACCATTGAGGTGTTTCTGCGGGGCGGAAAAAAAATTCCAGCTGTACTTCTTGCTCTTGTACAGCGTGATGGTCCCGGCAGGCGTCTGGATGCGCAGGCTGTTGTCGTGACTGCCTGCTTCGATCAAACAGACACTCACGGCGGGGTCAGCGCTCAGACGGTTCGCCAGCACGCAGCCGGAGGAACCGGCGCCGACGATGATGTAGTCGTAATCGGTTTTCATGGGTGTCTCCCGAGGGCGCTTACTGAGACTCAGCGCAACTGAAACCAGGTGGTTTTCAGCTGGGTGTATTTGTCGAATGAGTGCAGCGACAGATCACGTCCGAACCCAGACTGCTTGCCACCGCCGAACGGAACGGTCACGTCCAGGGCGTCCACGGTATTGACCGAGACGGTGCCGGCATTCAAGCGACTGGCGACGCGGTGCGCGCGATTGAGGTCATCGCTCCACACGGAGGCGGCCAGGCCATAGATATGATCGTTGGCCATTTGTACCGCCTCGTCCTCGGTGTCGAACGGGGTGATCGCAAGCACCGGGCCGAACACTTCCTCGCGGGACAAACGCATGTCGTGGGTGACGTGGGTAAACAGCGTGGGCTGAATGAAATTGTTCGAGCCGTTGATCACGACCCGGTCGCCGCCTGCGACCAAACGGGCGCCGCTGGCACTGGCCTCAGTGATGTAATCCATCACCCGTGCAGCCTGGTTCGCGTCGACGATAGCGCCCATTCGGCTGGCGGGGTTCAGCGGGTCGCCGGGCTGCCAGTGACGTGTTTGCTCGATCAGGCGCTCGACGAACTCATCGTGAATCGAACGCTGCACCAGCAACCGGGAGTTGGCCGAGCACACTTCCCCCTGATTGAAGAAGATGCCGAAGGCGGCTTTTTCAGCGGCCAGGTCGAGGTCCTGGCAGTCGGCGAACACCAGATTCGGGCTCTTGCCGCCGCACTCCAGCCACACTTGCTTGAGGTTGGACTGCGCCGCGTACTGCATGAAGTACTTGCCGACTTGCGTGGACCCGGTGAAAGCCAGTGCATCGACGTCCGGGTGCAGCCCCAGCGCGCGCCCGGCCTGTTCGCCCAGCCCTGTGACCACGTTGAAAACGCCCTCGGGAACGCCGGCTTCCAGCGCCAGTTCGGCCAAACGCAGTGCCGAGAAGGGTGATTGTTCGGCGGGCTTGAGGATCACGCTGTTGCCAGCGGCGAGGGCGGGCGCGAGCTTCCAGGCGGCCATGTCCAGCGGGAAGTTCCACGGCACCACGGCGGCAATCACGCCCAACGGCACCCGGGTGATGGTCGCCAGCGTCCCTGGGCCGGTGGGGGCGACCTGGTCATACAGCTTGTCCAGGCTTTCAGCGTACCAGGCGAACACGTGCGCGGCGCCGGGCACATCGATGCTGTAAGCGTCCATCACCGGCTTGCCCATGCTCAGCGAGTCAAGCAAAGCCAGTTCTTCCCGGTGAGCCAGAATCAGCTCGGACAAGCGCAACAGGATTGCCTTGCGCTCCTTGGGTTGCATGCGCGCCCACGGGCCGCTTTCAAAGCTTTTCCGGGCGACGCTGACGGCCAGGTCGACCTCCGTATCCGAGCAGGCCGCCACGTTGGCCAACACGGCATTGGTGGCGGGGTTGATGACGGCAAAGGTCTCGCCGTTGCGGGCCTGATGAGGACGGCCTGCGATCAGGGCGGCGTCGATGAAACGTTGATGTCCGCCACGCTGTTGCCAGTGTTTAAAGTCCGTCACTGCACACACTCCTGAAGGGCCTCTGCGGGCCATGCTCACAATCGATGGTGCCGATAGTGGGCGATGTGGAGAGGTCAGGAAACGAGTAAAAATGTGTTCGCTGTCGATAAAAAAACTCACCAATGACGCACCTTTGCGGTGCGCACGCGCACCGTTTTAAGGTCAGTTTTTTTAGCTTCAATGGGCAGGAAATTGTTTGTTTCTCCGGCGCTGGGAACACCGCAAAATAACGCGCAAGATCTGGTCTGACGGTTCACCGATTTCGAGGTAACAATGGCCGCGTACAACCTGCGACAACTCAAGTATTTCGTCACCACGGTGGAGTGCGGCAGCGTCGCCGAAGCCTCGCGCAAGCTCTACATCGCACAGCCTTCGGTCTCTACCGCCATCAAACATTTGGAAGAAAGCTTTGCCGTGCAGCTGTTCATTCGGCATCACGCGCAAGGTGTGTCATTGACGCCCAGCGGCGCGCGCTTTTACCGCAAGGCGCAAGAGTTGTTGCGGGTGGCGCACGAATTCGAGCAAAACGCCCTCGCGGATAACGACGTGGTCGCCGGTCAGATCGACATTGGCTGTTTCGAGACCGTCGCGCCGCTGTACCTGCCACGCTTGATCGCGGGGTTTCGTGATCGCTGGCCGGGCGTGGAAATTCGTATCCGGGACGGGGAACAGCAGGAGCTGGTGCAGGCCCTGACGTCTGGCAGTATCGATCTGGCGATTCTGTACGAGCACGATCTGGACAGCACCATCGACACCGTGCCGCTGATGGCGCCGCAGCAACCTTATGCGCTGTTGCCCGAAGGGCATCGCTTTGCCAATCAGGCCAAGGTTTCGCTGAATGATCTGGTGCTGGAACCGATGGTGCTGCTGGATGTGCAGCCGAGCCGTACCTATTTCGTGAGTATTTTCGAGGAGCGGGGACTGACCCCGCACATCCAGTTCAGCTCGCCGTCGATCGAGATGGTTCGCGGCATGGTGGGTCGCGGGTTCGGTTTTTCGATTCTGGTGACACGACCCAAGTCCGAATACACCTACGACGGGCAGAAGCTGGTGTGCGTGCCGCTGGCCGAGCAGGTCACCGGTTCGGGGCTGTCCGCTGCCTGGCTGCGTCGTTCGCAGCTGACCAAACCGGCGCAGTTGTTCGTGGATCATTGCCGGGAAGAGCTGGCGCCAAAAGGAGTGAAATAAAGACTGCAAACCGGGCCCTGACTGACTGTGGGCGCGAATTCATTCGCGATTGGCCAATTCAGGCGATACAGGGATATCGACTGGACGAATCTTCGCGAATGAATTCGCTCCCACAGGGGGACATGCTTCCGGTTGTTATTGGTGCAGGCCCGTTCGTAATGCTTCCATCAGTCGCCGCAACATCGCATCACACGCTTCCAGCTGCGCCACACTCACAAACTCATCCGGCTTGTGCCCCTGGTCCATGCTGCCGGGACCACACACCACGGTGGGAATGCCGATGGCATCGAACAAGCCACCTTCGGTCCCGAACGCCACGGTGGTAAATTCATCCGATCCACAGAATTGCGCGATCAACCGTGCCGCCTGGCTTCTCTCATCGGTCACCAGACCCGGATAGGCGGAGAGCTCCGAGAAGCTGATATCGCTGTCCGGGTTGACCGCGTGCATGCGCGGCAGCACGTGGTCTTTGGCGTACTGCTGCAAACGCTGAGCGACTTCAAGCGGGTCATGGGCAGGCAATGCCCGCACTTCAAAATCGAAGCGGCAGTCGGCCGGTACAATGTTCAACGCCTTGCCGCCGCTGATCACACCGGTCTGCACCGTGGTGAAGGGTGGATCGAAGCGCGAATCGTGCAGGTCAACTGCGCGCAACGTCGTGCCGATACGCCCCAGCTCGCCGATGAGCTCGGCGGCGTATTCGATGGCGTTCACACCCTGCGGCGCATAGGCCGAATGGCAGGCTGCGCCGTGCACATCGCAACGCATCGCCAGTTTGCCCTTGTGGCCCAGCACGGGCTTGAGCTCGGTGGGTTCGCCGATGATGCACAGCAGCGGTTTGACCGGCCGCTGTTCAAGCTCGGCCAGCAGTGAACGCACCCCGAGGCAGCCGACTTCCTCGTCATAGGACAGGGCGATGTGTACCGGCATGTTCAAAGGCGCCGCCAGCAGGTCCGGCACCGCCGCCAATATGCAGGCGATATAGCCTTTCATGTCTGCCGTGCCACGCCCGAACAGCTTGCCGTCGTGTTCGCTCAGTTCAAAGGGCGGCACGCTCCACGGCTGACCGTCCACCGGCACCACGTCGGTGTGGCCGGACAGCACGATGCCTGGGCGATCCGCCGGGCCCAAGGTGGCGAAGAGGTTGGCCTTGCTGCGTTCGGCGTTGTAGATCAGTTCACACGCTACGTCGAATTGCACCAGGTAGTCGCGAACGAACGCGATCAATTGCAGATTCGACTCACGGCTGGTGGTGTCGAAGCCAACCAGTGCGGCCAGCAGTTCCCGGCTCTTGCTCATAGGTGGATCCTTGCAAGGTTCATAAGCGCGTGATGGGTTGCTGTCTCACTCGTCACCGGGAACGCCATAGCTCGGCGCTTTGGTGGGGTCCAGGGCGCGGGTGATGTAGTCCTGCAGTTGTGGACGGTAGTCGATCCAGAGTTTTTCGAGTTTGCCGATGGGGTCCTCATCGGCCCAGTCCACGCGCAGGTCGACGATCGGCCAGGTCAGTTCACCGACCACCACCAACGCAGCAGAATGCACGGGACCTGCTTCGCCGCCGGCCGCGACCGCCGCCTGCATGGCTGCGATCAACCGGTCTGCGAGCTGACCGCCGCTGTTTTCGAAGGTTTGCACCAGCGTTTCGATGACGGCACGATCGGCCAGCATGTTGCCGGCGCCCACGCACTGTTCGCCCGCTAGCGCATTGTGCGTGCCAAGGGTTTGACTGCCACTGAAATGCGCGGTGCGGCCGAGGTGGTCGATGGCGGTCAACTGTCGAAACTGGCTGTAGCCGTTGCTGGTCAGCGCCTTGTCCAGCGCTTCGGCAGGGGACAGGCCTTGTTCCAGTTGATCGAGGACATGTGGGCCCAGCGCGGGGAGGGTGATGTTCTGTGTGGCGACCGCGCCCACGCCGGGGCGCAACCAGGGGCAACGCGCGCCCACCGCGATGCTGGAAGAGCTGATGGCGATGCCCAGTTGTCCGGTTTCGGCGCAACGGCCGACGATTGAAAACGTCATGATGTGTTCGTCCTGTTTCGTCCTGACCCGCCATCCGTCGCCCGGCGAGCGTGCTTGACGCTGCCCGGGCGCGGATGGGACATGACTGCATTCTCTCCATGCGTTGCGGTTGGCGAAACGAGGTTTTTTGTGGAGCCTGATGACGAAAAAACGTGCCAGAGCCTGACCGCGCTTTACAGCCGCCCGTACTCCCGGGCGGTGCGATCCACCGCGATGCGGGTCTTGTCCACCAGTTCGTCCAGCTCCGTGCGGGTGGCGACCAGCGCAGGGGCCATGATCATCCGGCCCAGCGTCGAGCGAATGATGATGCCTTCCTCGAAGCCTAGGGTGCGGCAGCGCCAGGCGATGTCGTTCTCGTTGGCGAAGCGTTTGCGTGTTGCTTTGTCGTCGGCGAATTGCAGCGCGGCGACCAACCCGATGCCTTGAACCTCACCCACCAGCGGGTGGTTGCCGAAGACTTCGCGCAGGCAGTTCTGCAGGTAAGGGCCGGTGTCGTTCTTCACCTGAGTGACCACGCCTTCGTCGCGCAGTGCCTTGAGGTTGGCAATCGCCACGGCGGCGGCGACCGGGTGCCCGGAGTAGGTCAGTCCATGGGCGAATACACCGCCTTTTTCCACCAGCGCCTCGGCCATGCGCCGCGACAGGATCAGACCGCCCATGGGGATGTAGCCCGAGGTCAGGCCTTTGGCGATCGACAGCGTGTCGGGCTCAAAACCGAAGGCTTGGTGCGCGAACCATTCACCGGTGCGGCCGAATCCGCCGATCACCTCGTCGGCACACAGCAGCACGTCGTACTTGCGACAAATACGCTGAATTTCCGGCCAGTAGGTCGAGGGTGGAATGATCATCCCGCCCGCGCCCTGGAAGGGTTCAGCGACGAAAGCGGCGACGTTGTCGGCGCCCAGTTCGAGAATCTTCTCTTCCAGTTGGTGAGCGGCACGCAGCCCGAATGCTTCGGGGCTTAGATCGCCTTCATGGGCAAACCAGTAGGGCTCGTCGATGTGAGCGACATCCGGAATCGTGCCGCCCATTTCATGCATGAATTTCATGCCGCCCAGCGCCGTCGCCGCCAGGGTCGAACCGTGGTAACCGTTCCAGCGCCCGATCATGACTTTCTTCTCGGGCTTGCCCATGACCTGCCAGAACTTGCGCACGGTACGGATCAGCACCTCGTTGGCTTCGGAGCCTGAGTTGGTGTAAATCGCGTGGCTGTAGTGGGCCGGCAGCAGGCTGAACAGCAGTTCCGACAGTTCGATCACCGCCGGGTGGGTCGTATGGAAGAACATGTTGTAGTAGGGCAGTTGCTCCAGTTGTGCGCTGGCGGCAGCCGCCAGGTCCTTGCGCCCGTAACCCAGGTTGGTGCACCACAGCCCTGACATGCCATCCAGATAACGCTTGCCGTCGTTGTCCCACAGCGCCAGCCGGTCACCTTTGACCATCACTCGCGGACCTTCCTCGTTGAGCGCCTTCTGGTCGACGAACGCGTGGATGTGGTGGGCGGCATCGGCGGCCTGGTAGTCACTCGTGGTGCGAGAGGTATCGAGGTTGTTGGACATGGCGCGTCTCCAGGGTCGATGGCGCCCCACACCTGCGATTACCGATTTCCAGTGAGCGGGGCGGGGGTGCCGGGGCTTCATTGGCAATAAGTTTTGTCATCTAAAAATATTTTTGTAAAGAAAATATTTGTTGAGAAAAACGTACGCCCGTAATCTGAGCGGCATTGCACTTTCATCTCAGGGGCAACATGACAGGGCTTAGAGAACGGCAGAAGGAACAACGCCGACAGCTCATCGCGAACGCTGCGTTGACGTTGTTCAAGGCCAATGGTTTTGGCGCCACCACGCTGGAACACATCGCCAATGAAGCGGGGGTCTCAGCGCCTACCGTGGTGAATTATTTCGGCGGCAAGCAGGAGATTCTGCTGGCGCTGCTCAAAGCGCCGGACGAACAGGCGATGCGCGAGGCGCGGGCCAATCTGGACGAAAACACCGACCCGCTTGACGCGATGTGCGAGCTCGAGGGTTTGATGACCCGTTACCAGTTGCGCGCCATGCCGGCGTCGTTATGGCGCGAGTTGGCGCCGTTCCTGTTTACCGGCGAACTGGCCCAGGCGTTCCATCCCTGGAATGCCGCCGTGGTCGCAGAAGCCAAGGCACTGCTCCAGCACTTTCAGGCGCTGGGCAAAGTGCGCGATTCGGTCGATATCGACGTGGCTGCCACGGTGTTCAACCAGTACGCCAACCTGGCGTTTATTCGGCTGGCCACCGAAGCTGTGCCGGATCGCGAAGCTCATGCCGCCCACATGCGCAGCGTTTTGTGCCTGATGTGCCACGGCATGTTGAGCTGAGCAGCGCCGTTCATAGGCCTAGCTTTTTCCTGCTTTGCGACGACAAAAAACATAATTTCGCTATCCCCTGATCCTGCACAGAATGCGCTCACACCCGCCTTCGTGAAGGACACAGGTATGACAGCTGGAAAAACAGAAATCGATACGCTCGTGGTCGGTGCCGGTCAGGCAGGCGTGGCCATGAGCGAGCACCTGAGTAAGCTTGCAATCCCTCACCTGGTCCTTGAGCGCAATCGCATTGCCGAAGCCTGGCGCAGCGGCCGCTGGGATTCACTGGTCGCCAATGGACCTGCCTGGCACGACCGGTTTCCGGGCCTTGAGTTCGATGACCTCAGCCCTGACGGTTTCGCGCCCAAAGAGCGGGTCGCCGATTATTTCGAAGCCTACGCGCGCAAGTTCAAGGCGCCGATCCGCACTGGTGTGGACGTGCGCAAGGTCGAGCGTAACGTCGGTCGGCCGGGGTTCACGGTCGAGACGTCCGAAGGGGTGATCGAGGCCAATCGTGTGGTCGTGGCCACCGGGCCGTTTCAACATCCGGTGATTCCGGCCATCGCGCCCAAAGACGAGCGCCTGACGCAGCTTCACTCCGCCCAGTACCGCAACCCGCAGCAGTTGCCGGAAGGTGCCGTGCTGGTCGTCGGCGCCGGGTCTTCCGGCACGCAGATCGCGGACGAACTTCAGCGTGCGGGCAAGCAGGTTTACTTGTCGGTGGGTCAGCATGATCGTCCACCGCGCGCGTATCGCAACCGGGATTTCTGCTGGTGGCTGGGCGTGCTCGGCGAGTGGGACCAGGCCGCGATGAAGCCGGGTCGCGAGCACGTGACGATCGCAGTCAGCGGTGCCCATGGCGGCCGCACCGTGGACTTCCGTGAACTGGCGCAGCGCGGTATGAAGCTGGTCGGTGTGACGCGCGGCTTCAACGACGGCGTGGTGACCTTTCAACCGGACCTCGCCGACAACCTGGCGCGGGGCGATGAAAACTATCTGGCGGTGCTGGACGCGGCGGACGCTTACATTGAACGCAATGGCTTGGACCTGCCGCTTGAGCCCGCAGCGCGCCGGGCGTTTCCCGATCCTGAATGCGTGAGCACGCCCATTCTTGAACTCGATCTGGCCAAGGCCGGCATCACCACCGTCATCTGGGCGACCGGTTTTGCCACCGATTACAGCTGGCTGAAGATCGATGCCTTCGACGCCAAGGGTAAACCGCTTCATCAGCGTGGGGTGTCCACCGAGTCGGGGATCTACTTCCTCGGTTTGCCATGGCAGTCGCGACGCGGGTCTTCGTTCATCTGGGGTGTGTGGCACGACGCCAAGTACGTCGCTGACCACATCGCGATCCAGCGCACGTACCTGGAATACCGCGACGCCGCGCAGCGCCAGGCCGCCCAAACCGTGGCGCCGGTATCGGCGACCCTAGGGCACCCCGTCGTCACTGCCTGACCGTGAATACCCGTGCCGACCCACCTGTCGGCGGCGCGGCCGTTTTGTGTTTTCGAGGAGCTCCACATGGCGCAGCCAACCCACACCCGCATTCGCATGTTCAACACCAAAGAAACCTATCCGAACCAGTCGCTGGACAATGACCTGTGTCAGGCGGTTCGGGCCGGCAACACGATCTATGTGCGTGGCCAGATCGGCACTGATTTTGAAGGCAATCTGGTGGGCCTCGGCGACCCGCGAGCGCAGGCCGAGCAGGCCATGAAGAACGTCAAGCAACTGCTGGAAGAAGCCGGTTCCGACCTGTCGCACATCGTCAAGACCACCACGTACATCATCGACCCGCGCTATCGCGAACCGGTGTACCAGGAGATCGGCAAGTGGCTCAAGGGCGTGTTCCCGATCTCCACGGGGTTGGTGATTTCAGGGTTGGGCCAGCCCCAGTGGTTGATGGAAATCGACGTAATTGCGGTGGTTCCGGACGACTGGCAGCCGACACACGCCTAAGCCACGCTGCGATGCGAGCCGCCTGCGTCCTCGCCTCAGGCGTTCGCATCGCATTGCAGCCAGCGGATCAATAACGCTGGTACTGCGAACCGAACTCGGAGCGCACTTCAGCAACGGTTTCGGCAGACTTCAGGTCAAAGCTCACTGCACCACGCTCGGCGGTCTGAAAGGCTTTCAAGTGATCCGAACCGTCCGATGCGACGCTCTGCTGACTGACGATTTGCGAACCGGCCTGAGCCGTCTGGAACTGTTTCAGGTGTTCTGCGCCATCGGCGGCGAACACGTTGGCGGCGAGTACGGACAGCGTGAGGCTGAGAAGGATCTGGCGTTTCATGGGTGAACTCCTGCGGTCATGACCGATTGGGTTTCAAGGTTTTGATCACGTCGCGCCTGTGAGGGGCTGCGCTGATCGACGTGCCCAGTAAAACCTTCGGGTGTATCGCGTCTGTGTCCGTCGCAGCTTGTAAATGAAGGTGGATGTATCGCGCGCAAGGCTGTACACAGAGCGATACAAACACGCGGTTTTCTGCTGCGTTTCCTGTGACTCCTGAACGCCGACACTTGCCAGCCCGCGTATCGCGCTGAAGCAGCGGGGCTGTACAGGGCGAAGTGGAAGTGGGTAATGTTTTCCATCTGACTCAAGAGGCCGTCCGGACATGCACAAAACCACCGCCCGACTGGTTTTACGGCCGCCTGTCCACGACGACCTCGACAGCCTGTTCGCCATTTATGGCGACCCGGCGACCAACCGCTTCAACCCATCAGGGCCTTTGTCCAGCATCGAGCAAGCGCAGTGGCTGCTGGACGGCTGGATGGCGCACTGGAAAGCCCATGGGTACGGACAATGGGTCATCTGCACGCGCGAATCCCCCGATGAAATCATCGGCTTTGGCGGGATCGACGCGCGTAGATACCTCACGGTCGAGCGTCTGAACCTGGGTTACCGGTTTGGCACCCAGGCGTGGGGCAAAGGCTTCGCGACGGAACTCAGTCAGGCGGCGCTCGACTGTGCGTTCGCCGAGCTGAACGTGCCGGAAGTCTTCGCCGTGGTCAGACCTCACCACCAGGCGTCGATACGCGTACTGGAAAAGGTCGGCATGCTGCGTATCGACACCCTGGACGATGTGCCGGGACAGGCGGCGAGTCTGGTGTATCGATTGCGGCGTGAAGACGCCGAGTCCGGGCGTTATTAGGCGGCGTCACCCTCCGGCAATTTGGCAATGACCTTAATCTCGAAATCAAAACCGTACAGCCAGGTCACACCGACAGCCGTCACGGTCGGGTGCGGCGCTTGCCCCCAGAACTCCTGCACGACGGCCCAGATTCTTTCGAATCGCGACTGCGGATCGACCATGAAGACCGTGACGTCGATCACGTCATCGAAGGTGCAACCTGCCGCGTCGAGGATGGCGTTGAGGTTGTTGAAGGCCAGCCTGACCTGCGCTTGCAGATCGGGTTCGGGGGAGCCATCTTCGCGGCTGCCGACCTGTCCCGAGACGAACAACAGACCGTTGGATTTGATGGCCGGCGAATACCGGTTGATGTCGTAAAGCGCCTGGCGTCCAGCGGGGAAAACCACGTTGCGAACGGTCATGTGAAGCCTCCATCGGTGGGTCGCGTGTGACCCGTTATTGACGATGAGGAGACTGTAAAGGGCTTGCGCACCGCCGATAAACGAGCAACCTTGATCAGGACTGTTTGTAAATTCCAAACAATCACCTTCATTTTCGGGAGTGGTGATGGACCGTTTCGATGCCATGCAAGCCTTCGTTCGGGTGGTGGAAACCGGCAGTTTCACCAAAGCCGCCGGGACGCTGCACATGAGCAAAACCAGCGTGACCCAACTGGTGCAGCAACTGGAAGCGCGCTTACGGGTCAAGCTGCTCAACCGCACCACGCGCAAGGTCAACGTGACGGCCGATGGTGCCGCGTATTACGAGCGCGCAGTGCGGGTGTTGGCCGACCTGGACGATGCGGAAACCGGCTTGTCGAGCGCCGCAACGTTGCCTCGTGGACGCTTGCGCGTGGACGTCCCGAGTCCGTTCGCGCGTCTGATCCTGATTCCGGCGCTGCCTGCGTTTCACGCGCGCTACCCCGACATCCAGATCGATCTGGGCGTCAGTGACCGGATGGTCGACATCATCGGCGAGAACATCGATTGTGTGGTGCGCGGCGGTGAGTTGACCGATCAGTCGCTGATGGCGCGCCGTATCGGCGATCTGCAGCTGGGGGTGTATGCGGCGCCCGAGTATCTGGCGCGAGCAGGACGGCCTGCTCATCCGCGAGAACTGGAAGATACCCATCAACGGATCGTGGGTTATCGTTGGGCACGCACTGGCAAGCTGTTTCCGATGGTCATGCACAAAGGGGAAGACACCCTTCAGGTGCAAGGCCGTTACGTGCTATCCGTGGACGACGGCAATGCCTACATGGCCGCGGGTCTGGCCGGAATGGGCATACTCTGGCTGCCGCATTACATGGCCCGGGCGCCACTGGCCAGTGGTGACCTGCTGCCGTTGTTCGAGGACTGGCGTCTGGACACGATGCCCATGTTCGTGGCGTTTCCGCCCAATCGGCACATCAGCCTCAAGCTGAGGGTCTTCATCGACTGGATGATCGAGTTGATGGCCGAGCACGCGCCGGTCGTCGGCTGAAGAGGAGGGGAGTGCGAGATCCCCTCTCCATCAACGGATTCAGCATTCGTTTTCCTGACCGTTGCGATAAGATCGCTCGCGTTGTGGCTGATAGCCTCCTTCCAATTTATCCACCTTCAGGCGAGCTGATGGCTGAAAACGATACGTTCACCCAGGATATCGCCGCCGTCGCCAGGATCGACACCGTCCCGATCATTCTGGACATGGTCAAACATGTGACCGGTATGCGCTTTGCGGCGGTCGCACGGGTCACGGAGTCGCATTGGGTCGCGTTGGCGGTCGATGACGCCATCGACTTTGGCCTCAAGCCTGGAGGTCAGTTGGTCCTGGAGTCGACCATCTGTCATGAAATCAGGCAGAGCCGGCGACCGGTGGTGTTCACCCACGCCAGTAAACATCCGATCTACTCGAAACACCACACGCCTAAAACCTACCGGCTGGAAAGTTACGTCTCGATCCCGATCGTCAAAGGCAACGGCGAGTTTTTCGGCACTCTGTGCGCCATCGACACGGTGCCTGCGCACTTCGATGAGTGTGCAGTCGTCAAGACCCTGGGGTTATTCGCTCAGTTGATCGCGATGCACCTGGACTTGCGTGATGATTTGCAACGATCTGAAACCGCTCTGGCCGATGCCACCGAAGCCGGTCGTCTGCGCGAGCAGTTCATTGCTGTGCTCGGCCACGACCTGCGCACGCCGCTCAGCGCCATACGCATGAGCGCCGACCTGCTTGAATCCAGACTGGAGGACAAGCGCGAGCGTGGACTGGCCAGTGCGATCCGCAAGAGTTCGCAGCGCATGGGCGCCTTGATCGAGGACGTGCTGGATTTCGCCCGTGGTCGGCTCGGTGGCGGGATTCCGGTCAGGCGCACGCGGGTGGACGATCTGGGGGCTGTGCTCAGTTCGGTCATCGCGGAGATCCAGGCGGCGGAGCCGGATGTGCAGATTGAACAGGACTTCACGATCCCTTCGGGCATTTATTGTGACCCGACGCGCATCGGGCAATTGCTGTCCAATCTGGTTGGCAACGCCGTGACCCATGGCACCCGCGAATCGCCGGTCCGGATCGTGGCGACAACCGAGGGCGATGAATGTGTTTTGTCGGTGACCAATCACGGGGCGTGTATTCCCGATGCATTGATCCCGCTGCTCTTTCAGCCCTTCAAACGCTCGGATGGAGGGCAAAGGGGGGAGGGCCTGGGCCTTGGGCTTTACATCGCTTCACAGATTCTCGAGGGCCATGGCGGCACGCTTTCGGTCAGTTCGTCGCCGGATCAGGGAACGTGCTTCGTGGCGCGGTTTCCGATGAGGCTTTAGCGCGATGAAAGGCGATTCCCGGGCACTGTGGCAGCGGCGCAGTCGTCCTGCGCCGTCACGGACCGATGAAAAAAGGAGAGGGGTTTGAGGGAATCATTCAGTGTTCGCGAGCTGCGCCACACCGACACCGAAGCGCTGCTGGCATTCGAAACGGAGAACCGCGCGTGGTTCGAATCCCATATCGATGGCCGCGCGCCTTCGTTCTACTCAGTGGCAGGCGTTAACGAACATATCGAGGAGTATCTGTCCGGTTTCGCGCGGGGTGTCTGGCATCCCTTTGTGCTCGAGGACTCGAGGGGAAGAATCGTCGGCCGCGCCAACTTGAAGGGTATTGATACGAATGCGGGCGTTGCGGAGGTCGGCTATCGAATCGCGCAAAGCGCCTGCGGCCAAGGGCTGGCGACCCAGGCGCTGGAACATCTGATCGGGCAGGCCCGGACGCACTGGGCGCTGACGCAACTGGTGGCGTATGTGTTTCCGGAAAATGCCGGTTCTAAAAAGGTGCTGGAGCGCTGCGGGTTTGTGCCTGAGCACCCTCTGAAACGCGACGTGGCGGCCGTGGAACAGCGATTCGTACGTGGGATCTGAAACCGAGGCCCGCCGCGATCAGGGCTGTATCACTCGGCCCGATAGTTCCACACCAGCTCCACCACGCGCTCCGAGATCAGCACGTACAGGACGACGATCAGGATCTGCCAAACGGTGTGATAGCGCAGACGGGACAGCCGGCGAATACCGTCGCTGAGGTTCAGCACCATCAGGATCGCCGCGATCGCGATCAGGCCCCATCCGGTGGTGCTGGAGTCCACGGGACTCATGAACAGCGGGTGACCCTTGCGCAGTGCATCCGTGCCCGCCGCAAGCAACAGGGCGCACAGCACCATGTTTTTGAAGTTGTCGAATATTTTCGGGCTGAGATCGTTGTCGAGTAACGCCAGATAGCGTTGCCAAAGTCGGTGCATGGAGATCTCCTGAGCGACAGCGTCAAGTGTGGGCGCAGCGTGGAGCTATAACCTCATTGCACAGTCAGGGTAGACCGATCCCATGCAAAAGGCCGCCGTCAGTGATGACGGCGGCCTGTCTGCCTACAGCGACTTACCAGCGGCCATCGCCCCGGCCATGGTCGTAACCTCGATCGTAGCCTCGGTTATCCCAGCCCCGGCGATCGTAGCCGCCGTGGTAATAGCCGTGAGGCGGTGGCGGGGCGAAGCGGCGGTATTCAACCCGCGTGGCCACCGGTACATAAGCCACCGGCTGGTACTGATACTGCGGTTGATAACGCGGCTGTGGCCGGTATTCCTGGTACTGAGGGCGGTAATGATCATGGCCCGAATTGCTGATCGCGGTGGCCAACACGGCACCCACGGCGGCCCCGGCGATGACGGGCACTATCACGTTGCGTTCACCGGCGGATGCTGCACCCGCAGCGACCAGGCAACCGGACAGGATCAAGGCTTGGGTCATCTTCGAAAACATGGTGTCTCCTCAGGCGATGTGTTTGGGTTCGCCATGGATCTATGAAACACCGATTGCGTGTAAACGAACGTCCAGACTCGGTAAACGTTGAGTAAAGGGTCAGGATTTTCGTTTCACATCGTCACTTAAGGCGAGCCTGCGGGCAGGCCTGACAATCGTTTTACCCAGACCCGACTCATAGCGAGACATCAGCGCCTGCCACTCCGACTCACTCCAGAAGGAATGGCGCCTGAGCTGGGAAATGTCGTGCCGCGCGGCCCCCAGCGCAGTGAGTCTTCCGTGGGATTTCTCAAGGTCCAGCAGCGCCAGGTCGAATTCATGGCCAGCGTTGCCATTCCTGACCCTTATGAAAATATGCTTCGAACGCATGCAGCCGTGTTGCCAGCGTGCCAAATGCATACGTGCCAAAAGTTGGGCCAATTGGTCCAGCATCTTGAGATGCTCGATTTCGGTCATTCGTTGACGGCCGCCTTCCGAATACCACGTGTCCAGGTCTTGAAAGCCGCCCAGATCTTTGGTCACCAGAATCCCGCGCCAAACGCCATCCACTTTTTGCGCCCCATAAAAGAGGGGGGCGGGCGCTGCGACGCCCAGTTGAAATAACTTAGACAGTGCCTTGCCTTCGCGCATGACAGTGGGGCGCCCGAAGGGATACCGGATGCTGCGGGACAGGTGGCCGGTCTGGCGCTTTACATACACCAGGTTTCCGTCATGTATGACGCGCTGTACGCCGCTGGTTCCGCGCCTGCGGACGTTGGGTTCTTCCACCCACGGGCCGGATGTGTTCCACCAATAGTCGAAGTTCTTTTCGTGTTGTGCCTGCATTGATGCTCCTGTTCGCAAATCACTAAGCTCGGCACTCAGCGATAAAGCGTTATTCCCTCGCAAGTTTCACACCAGTCTGACGGCAACGTGGGCTCTGACGTTTACCGCTGGTCGATGCGTAGGGGTTATTAAACGTTTTTTCCGGTGTTATGGCCGATATAGCGGGCTGTCTGTTAGATCAACTAAGCCTGACCCCCAGCGGTTACCAGGTTTATATGACCCGCGCCTCTAGCAAACGTCCGCGAGCGCTGCACCGTAACAGCCTCTTTTTGGCAGCGGTGCCGGCATGTTCAAATGGATTGCGCGGATGAGAGTGCCGCCTGGCTCGCCCGGTTCAATCGACTTTCTTGAACTGGCTTAATAAGCGGATACGGTCAACAAGCAGTCGCCCATGAATAAATGGAAAAAGGATCAAGCCGAAATGGCTGCTCCCCAGGAAATAAGCCTGCGCGAGGCCTTCTGGTTCTGGCTGAAACTGGGTTTTATCAGTTTCGGTGGCCCGGCTGGCCAAATCTCGATGATGCATCAGGAATTGGTGGAACGCCGTCGCTGGATCTCCGAGCGGCGGTTCTTGCACGCGCTCAACTACTGCATGTTGCTTCCCGGTCCGGAAGCACAGCAACTGGCGACCTACATTGGATGGCTGATGCATCGCACCCGAGGGGGCGTAATCGCAGGCGCGCTCTTTGTGTTGCCCTCACTCTTCGTATTGATTGCCCTGTCCTGGCTGTATATCGCGTTCGGTGAGGTTCCGTGGGTGGCCGGTATTCTCTTCGGGATCAAACCAGCCGTGACGGCGATTGTGGTTCACGCGGCCCACCGGATTGGATCGCGAACGCTCAAGAACACCGGGCTGTGGGCAATTGCTGCGGCATCGTTCGTCGCGATGTTTGCATTCAACGTCCCGTTCCCCCTGATCGTGTTGGGTGCTGCCGTGATCGGCTATCTGGGGGGACGATTTGCGCCCGACAGGTTCGACAACGCAAGCCGACACGCCGCGAAAAAATCCTACGGTCCCGCCCTGATCGATGACGACACGCCATCACCCGAGCATGCCAGGTTCAGTTGGCTGAAGCTTGCCGTGATCGCCTCAGTCGGCTTGATGTTGTGGGTGCTGCCAATGGGGTTGCTGACGCTGCTGTTGGGCTGGAACGCCACCCTGACGCAAATGGGCTGGTTCTTCACCAAGGCCGCGCTGCTGACGTTTGGGGGCGCGTACGCCGTTCTGCCCTACGTGTACCAGGGTGCGGTCGGTCACTACGGATGGCTCACCCCCACTCAAATGATCGACGGACTGGCGTTGGGTGAGTCAACGCCTGGACCGCTGATCATGGTGGTGGCCTTCGTCGGGTTCATCGGTGCGTACGTGCTGCAGGTATTCGGCCCGCATCACGGGTTTCTGGCAGGGGCCGTCGCCGCCTCACTGGTTACCTGGTTTACGTTCCTGCCGTCTTTCCTGTTCATCCTGGCAGGCGGGCCTTTGGTGGAATCCACCCAGAACGCCGTCAGGTTCACGGCTCCACTCACCGGGATTACAGCTGCGGTTGTCGGCGTCATCCTCAATCTGGCGCTGTTCTTTGCTTATCACGTGTTCTGGCCTGCCGGGATGGCAGGGGCCATTGACTGGGCATCGGTGATCATCGCTTTGGTCGCCGCCGTTGCGCTTTTCAAATACAAGCGTGGGGTCATTACCGTATTGATGGTAAGTGGCATGGCTGGGCTGTTGGTGTTTCTGGTGGGGCAGGGTTACTGAGGATCTCGGCTTACAAAGGGTGAGCCTTTATCGCGAAGGCAATCGCTTCGATGGACGCCTGTCCCCAGGCCCGCTATAGCCAATCGCAACACATGACCTTTCAATCCGCGGCGGTTTGGTAAGGTCTCGTGTCGGTATCGATCAGCGTTGTGCGCGGCTAATTTTGCAGACCCTTCAGCGAGCCTGGAAGCTGATAAACGGGGCAGTAGTGATACGTCGTCACCTGTCCGCGCTCGTTAATCGCAAACTCGATGGCATTGCTGACGGTGACGATCTGTCGTGCAGTGGTCCTCTTACCCGCGCCCGCAGGCGTGTCTGTGCAAGTCTCATCGACGGTGAAGCGGTTCCCCACCTTTTTCACGATTTTGGCCACACAGCCATGCGTCGCGGATCCCCGAATCCCTTTCCCATCGTAAACACGTATGGCTGCGTTTGCGGGGTCGCTGCAGGGTTGACCTTTGGATACATACACGCCTGGTTTCAGGCGAAAGACACCCCCTGGGCCTGGTGACGTATCGACCTCAGCGCTAGCGGCAACGGGTGCCGTGACGGCCGTGATGAACATCATGATGGGAAAGAATGATCTCATTGTCATGGGGGCTCCTTGTCGGTGGTGGTGCTTTCTGCTGTGACCTGAAGCGTTCGACTCCGTTTAATGGGCTTGCGTTCGGAAGGCATCGGTTAGAAGACAGTTGCAAGCCAGATCGCCTGATTCATCCGCTGCCACCTTTGAACCCGTTTCCCCTAAAAACGTTGCCGCCTCGCAGCCACCTATCGCTTTCATAAAAATAGTCACTTGCACGATGAAAGCCACTCGTTTAAATTACAACCATCATTTTTAGAAACCTTATGCGATGGAGGACAGGTCATGAAGAAAAAAAGCTTCGCCGACATGCCGTGCCCGATTGCGCTCAGCCTCGAGCACGTGGGTGATTGGTGGAACATCCTGATCTTGCGCGATCTGTCCTACGGTCTCAGCCGTTTCGACGAGTTTGAGACGAGTCTGGGCATCGCTCCCAGCACCTTGACCCGTCGTCTGAACGGCCTGATCGAGTCGGGCCTGGTGGAAAAGCGTGCTTACACCGACAAGCCGCTTCGCTATGACTATTTGCTCACCGAGCGCGGCCGCGACTTCCGTCCGGTGGTGCTCATGTTGATGAAGTTCGGCAACAAGCACTTCTCGCCCGACGGCATCAAGATCCAGCTTTTTGATGAACACCTGAACAAACCCGTCGACGTGATGCTCACCGACGGCAACACAGGGAAACCCATCAACTTACGCGAGCACGGCATGCGTTACATCGGCCCCGCCGGCACGCTTTCCGCCTGGCGCGTGGAAGCGGGGCGGGCTCGACGTGAAGCCTACGAAAACATCCTGCCAACCTCCCAACCACTGCAGACCCACAGGTAATTTGCGATGAACAACCCACAAACTGTCACTGAGCCCGCCGTTGCAGCCGCACCGCCGAAACCCGCTCGGGGCAAACGCCTGATTCTGTTGGTGGTGGCCGTGGCCATCGTAGTTGGCCTGATCATTTTCGGAATCCACTGGTGGACCGTCGGCCGTTTTATCGAGTCCACGGACGACGCCTACGTCGGTGGCGATGTCACCGTAATCGGGCCAAAAGTCCCTGGCTACATCACCGAACTCAAAGTGGTCGATAACCAGTTCGTGCACGCTGGCGACCTGCTGGTGAAAATTGATGATCGCGATTACGTCGCCGCGTTGAACAAGGCAGAAGGCGCTGTTGCAGCAGAAGAAGCATTGCTGGCCAACCTGGACGCCACCGAACAGCTGCAACATGCGGTGGTCAGCCAGGCCAAAGCCGGGATCGATGCCGCCAATGCCGAAACAGTGCGTTCCCGCGACGACCAAGTGCGTTATCAGACGCTGTCCGGTCGCTCTGCGGTCTCGATCGAAAGCTTCCAGCGGGCCGATGCCACCTACAAAACGGCTCAAGCCAACGGCGCCAAAGCGCAGGCGTCGATGCTTGCTTCGCAACGCCAGTTGGACGTGATCGCGACCCAGAAACAACAGGCCCGCGCCGCGTTGCAACAAGCCAAGGCCGAACGTGACATGGCCCGCCTGAACGTCGGTTACACCGAATTGCGCGCCCCGGTTGATGGCGTGATTGGCAACCGTCGGGCTCGGGTCGGCGCCTACGCCGCCGCAGGCACTCAGCTGATTTCCGTGGTGCCGGCCAAAGGCCTGTGGGTCGACGCCAATTTCAAGGAAGACCAACTGACCCACATGCTTCCCGGTCAGGAAGTCAGCATCGAGGCGGACGTGCTGCCGGGACAGGTTTTCCACGGTCATCTGGATAGCCTCGCACCGGCCACCGGCTCGCAGTTCAGCGTGCTGCCACCGGAAAACGCCACTGGCAACTTCACCAAAATCGTTCAGCGCGTGCCGGTTCGAGTCTACCTGGACGGTGAAGACGGCAACCTTGGCAAGCTGCGTCCGGGCCTGTCGGTGGTCGCTGAAGTCGACACCAAAGCCAGCGCCGACCATCAGCACGCCGACCAGCCCACCTCCAACCACGTTGCCAGCGCTGCTGACGGGAAGAAAACCCCATGAGTACCGCCACCGCCAATGCCAGTGTACCTGCTGCAAAACCGAAAGGGCCGGTAGACGCCGCCTCGATGGCCACTGCTGCCAAGGTCTTGGCCTTCGCCAGCATGTGCGTGGGGATGTTCATCGCTTTGCTGGACATCCAGATCGTATCCGCCTCGCTGCGTGACATTGGCGGTGGCTTGTCAGCCGGTTCTGATGAAACGGCCTGGGTCCAGACCAGCTACCTGATTGCTGAAATCGTGGTGATTCCCTTGTCCGGCTGGCTGGCGCGGGTGTTTTCTACCCGCTGGCTGTTCTGCGCATCGGCGGTGGGTTTCACCCTCGCCAGCCTCTTATGCGGTCTGGCCTGGAATATCCAGAGCATGATCGCGTTTCGGGCGCTGCAAGGGTTTCTGGGCGGTTCGATGATCCCGATGGTGTTCACCTCGGCGTTCATGTTTTTCACCGGCAAACAACGGGTCATTGCCGCGTCGACCATTGGCGCCATCGCCTCGCTGGCCCCGACGCTGGGCCCGGTCATCGGTGGCTGGATTACCGACGTTTCGTCCTGGCACTGGTTGTTCTACATCAACCTGGTGCCGGGCATCGTCGTCGCCATTGCCGTGCCGATTCTGGTCAACATCGACTCTATGGACCTGAAGCTGCTCAAGGGCGCCGATTACATCAGCATGGTTTTTCTGGCGCTGTTCCTGGGCTGCCTGGAATACACCCTGGAAGAGGGGCCGCGCTGGAACTGGTTCAGCGACCAGACCATCCTCACCACCGCCTGGATTTCCGGCCTTTCTGCCATCGCGTTCATTGGCCGTACGTTGATGTCGAAGAACCCTGTTGTCGATTTGCGCGCCCTCAAGGACCGCAACTTTGCGCTGGGCTGCTTCTTCTCCTTCGTCACCGGTATCGGCCTGTTCGCCACCATTTACCTGACACCGCTGTTTCTCGGCCGCGTTCGTGGCTACAGCGCCCTGGACATTGGCGAAGCCATCTTCTCCACCGGCGTGTTTCAACTGGCGGCGATTCCGGTCTACGGCTTTCTCGCCAACCGCGTCGACCTGCGCTGGATCATGATGTTTGGTCTGGCGCTGTTCGCGCTGTCGATGTGGGACTTCTCGCCGATCACCCACGACTGGGGCGGCCACGAATTGCTGCTGCCCCAAGCCATTCGCGGGTTCGCCCAGCAGATGGCGGTGCCACCGACCGTGACCCTGACCTTGGGTGGCCTGCATCCATCGCGCCTCAAGCAGGCCTCGGGACTGTTCAACCTGATGCGTAACCTGGGCGGCGCCATCGGCATCGCGGCCTGTGCCACGATCCTCAACGACCGCACCAACTTGCACTTTACGCACATGGCCGAGCACCTGAATTACAGCAACGAAGCCATGAACAACTGGCTGTCCACCGTGACTGGCAACTTTGCGGCGCTGGGCCAGAACGCTGCTGACGCGAGCAATTCAGCGCTGCATCAGCTCTGGCTGCTGACGTATCGCGAGGCGCAGACCCAGACCTACGCCGATGCGTTTCTGGCGATCATGGTCTGCTTCATCGTCGCCGTCGCGATGGTCCCGCTGATGCGCAAAGTCGCGCCTCCAGCCGCGCCGTCCGCTGATGCGCATTGATCCGGACAGACCTGAGACTGCCATGAACATCCATTTCCCACTTTTCGCATCACGTTTCGAGGACAGCCCCATGAACACTCTGGCGTCTCGTTTCAAGCGCACCGGCCTTTTCGCCCTTAGCGCCTTGTTTATCGCCGTCGCTGGCTGCACCGTCGGCCCGGATTACAAGCAACCGGACAGCACCCTGACCGCGTCATACCAGAACCAGACCCTGTTGCAGCAGCGGGTCGGCGATACGCCATCCCCGGCGCTGGACACCTGGTGGACCGGCTTCAACGATCCGGAACTGACCCGCATCGTGCAACGTGTACTGGACCAGAATCTGGACCTGGCCAAATCCTTCGCCCGGGTCGAACAGGCCCGCGCCGCTGCTCAGCAAGCAGGCGCCATTCGCATGCCGCAGGGGTCGCTGGACGGCAAGGCGACGCGTCAACGACAGTCCACCGAAAGCTCGCAGGGCCAAGTGGGCAGCGCGTTTCCTGGCTACGACCGCAATCAGACGCTGGAAACTCTCGGGGTCGGCGCCAGTTGGGAAGCCGATCTGGCGGGAGGTCTGAAGCGTGGCGAAGAGGCTGCCGTTGACGAGGCGCAAGCCGCCGAAGCCAGCCATGTTGGTGTACGTATTTCCGTGGCATCGGAAGCCGCCGATGCCTACTTCCGCATTCGCGGCGCGCAGCAGCGTCTGGCGGTGGCCGAAGATCAGGTGAAGACCCAGAACGGCCTGCTCGATCTGATCAAGGACCGCATGGGCAGCGGTCTTGCGACCAATCGCGAACAGGCCCAGGCCGAAGCGCTGGTGTTGCAGGCACGGGCGACCATCCCGCCACTGCGCACCGAACTGGCGACCCAGCTCAACCGTCTGGATGTGCTGATGGGCGCGCAACCCGGCACCTATTCGCAGGAACTCACAAACAGCCCGCAGCAATACAGCGTGCCGACCATCAGCGATTCGCAAGGCCCGGCTGAACTGCTGCGTCGTCGTCCTGACGTGATTGCCGCCGAACGCAAACTGGCGGCGTCCAATGCGCGCATCGGCGCGGCGATTTCCGAGTACTACCCGAAGGTCTCGCTGTCCGGTCTGCTCGGCTTCGATACCGCCCACAGTGGTCAGTTATTCAGCTCGGCGGCGTTTCAACCGCAAGCGATCATCGGCCTGCACTGGCGGCTGTTCGACTTCGGTCGCGTCGATGCTGAAGTCGCCCAGGCCAAAGGCGCCAACGCTGAGGCACTGGCCGAGTACCGGCAGGCCATGTTGAAGGCCACCGAGGACGTCGAGGACTCGATCGTGACGCTGGTCGAACTCGAATCCCAGCGCAGTGAAGTGGATCAGGAAGTCACCGCGCACCAGACTGCCCGCGATGCAGCGCAGGACGCCTATAAGGGCGGTGCTGTGAGCTTGGTTGAAGTGCTGGACGAAGATCGCCAGTTGCTGACTTCGAGGGATCAACTGGCGCAACTACACGCCAATGACGCGCGCGCGGCAGTCTCGACCTTCCGCGCATTGGGTGGCGGTTGGCCGCAGGCCGGCAAAGAAACGACGGCGAAAAAGTAACGGTCGATGGGGTGCGACTGGACGCCTGGTCTCAGCGCTGCTCCCAACAGGTTACGGTCAGCAGAAGGTTCGTTACTGGTGAAGGGAGTGCGGTTAGCGATGTGGGGTAGATCTAGTCACAGTGACTGAAAGTGGGGCCTGGCATAACGAGCCCACCAGGACCTCGCTTTGCCCACTTCGAATAAAACTTTGTGCCCCGTTCTGGGCTTGTCAGCTATTCATGGCCCTGCTCAATAAATAGGGCGAAACCAACGCTGTTGAGCACGAATTGACAAAGAATCTGAACGATCAAGCATTGGCTCCGTTAATGAGTGCAGCTAGTCTCTGTGCAAGCTGGCAATTAAAAAGACTGTTATAGCCAGGATTTTTTAGATTCACATTTTCCAAATCCGAGACGTAGGCATGTAATGAATTTGTAATTATTTTACGTGTCTGGCTGTCCGGATCAGATTTAGTATGGCCTTTGATTCAACGGTTTCCCAAAGCGCAGCTATTTATTAGCCAGTATTGGGTTCGACCGCTCCTGCCTAAGTTTCGCCAAAAAGCCCCGTTTTTCGCAAACTATAAAAATTCGCATGAAATGCACAGACCTCATCTAAAACTATTTTGTCGAGTACCCCTATGTCCGGAATAAAAAATCTGAAATTGAGGCCTAAGCTTCTGTCCGCCTTTGGTATCTGTGCAGCCATTACAATTGTGGTGGCGGTGTTAGGGCAGTCGGGGATCTCACGGCTTTACGACTTGTTTCGTGATTCTGTTGACAACAATCTGTATTGCATCACCAAGGTTGCCTCGGTAAAGAGTAATGTTACTGCTTCCAGTGGGAATATGTTCAAGGCTATCGCATCTACGACGAGAAAGATGCCTCAGCGGGAGATTGAAGAGTCTCTCAGGGGCGTTGACGAGAACGTTATCCAGGCTAAAAAAGATTTTGATGCTTATCGCACTGCACCGTTAGACGATGATGAGCGAACGGCTGGGGATGCCTTTCTGCGTGACTGGGTCACGTATACCGCCGCCATCAGAGATATCAACGGCGCTCTACGCAGCGGGGATTCTGAGCAACTCGACAGATTGATCAGCGCTGTGTTTGGGCCCGTGTACAAAAAACTGACAGAAGAGCTGGACATCATCATTTCTTCCAATGGTCGGCAAGCGAACGAATCTGCTGAAACGGGCGTAGAGACCAACCGCCAATCGACATGGATCTTACTGGTGGGGTCACTCGTCGCCGTTGGCAGCGCAATTGGGCTCGGTCTTGTAGTAACGAACGTCATCACCCAACCCATCTTTGAGTCCATGCACAGCGCCGCCAAGGTGGCTGACGGCGACCTGACTCACCCCATTGTCGAAGGTGGAAAGGACGAGACCGGTCAATTGCTCATGGCGCTGGCAAATATGCAAAGCAACCTGAAGGGTACTGTCCAGCAGATAGCAGGTGCTTCGGATCAGTTGGCATCGGCCGCAGAGGAGTTGACTGCAGTCACCCACGAAGGGACGAAGGCGCTGGCACGTCAAAATGATGAAATCCAACAAGCGGCCACTGCGGTTAATCAGATGACAGCTGCCGCTGAGGAGGTTGCTCGCAGTGCGGCCAATGCATCGCAGGCTTCTGCGCAGACTGCAGAAGAAGCTATCAGTGGCCAGGGCCAGGTCAAGCAAGCGATCACGGCCATGGATACCATGACGCTGGAGATCACTGACTCTACCCAGCGTGTTCAAAACCTGGCGAGCCAGATCCGGGATATCACGAAGGTGCTGGATGTCATACGAAGCATTGCGGAGCAAACCAACTTGCTGGCGCTGAACGCTGCAATTGAGGCTGCGCGAGCCGGTGAGCAAGGTCGCGGGTTTGCGGTGGTAGCCGATGAAGTCCGTGCCTTGGCGCATCGTACTCAAGATTCGACCGGTGAAATCGAATCGATGATCAACAAGGTGCGACAGGGCGCTGATGAAGCGGTGCAGGCTATGGGAAAAAGCCAGACGCTCGCGCTCAGTACACAATCCTTGGCGACAGAAGCGGGAGCAGCGCTGGAGCGTATCAGTCATGGGGTAGGGCGGATCAACGAGCAAAACCTCATTATTGCCAGCGCTGCGGAAGAGCAGGCGCAAGTTGCGCGATCTGTAGACCGAAACCTGACGAACATACAGGACCTCTCGGCTCAGAGTGCAGCGGGCGCAAATCAAACCAGCGCCTCTACTCAGGAGCTTTCTCGCCTGGCCATTTCCTTTAACGGCATGGTGGCGAAATTCAAACTGTAGCGCGTGCGTCAGCGGGCACCGAGGTCTTCACGTGGCGCTTTGGTGAGCGGCCCGAGCGGGCGCAGCGTTTAAACCGGAATCATGGGGCCAACGGCGTCCACTCGCTGTTGTTCTCTGGCCTTCGCGGGGGTGATGCCCCGCGCTGTTTTGAACGCCCGGTTGAATGAGTATTCGGATTGAAAGCCAACCTTATAGGCTATTTCGCCAATGCTCAGCGTCGTTTGCCCCAGCAGTTGAGCTGCGATTCCGAGCCGCCACCTCGTCAGGTAGGAATGCGGTGTTTCACCTACGGTAACGCGGAACTGTTTCGCAAATGCTGACCGTGACATGGAGGCCTCCTGCGCCAAACGCTCCAGTGTCCAGGTGTGGTGAGGCTTCTCATGGATGCATGCGAGGGCTTTGGCGATGAGTGGGTTTTGCATGGCCGAAAACCAGTTTCCGGCCTCCTGGGCTGAGTTCTCGGACCACTCCCGCAACACGTACACGAACAGGGTGGACAGCAGGTGTCGGATCACCACCTGACTGCCGAGTCTGGAATGTTCCACCTCAGCGCGCAGCTGTTTCAGCGTATCGGTAATGGCCGAAGGAAGGTCCCTCGACTCGCTCCTGAGGTGCAGCGAGTTGGGAAGGGATTTGATGGCGGGCATGACCATGTCTCGGTCGATGCCGAACGATCCACAGATGAAACTCGTGGCGTCAGGGTCTCGGCGATGAAGCCCTTTTGAGTGGCTTATAAAACGGCCGAGGGAAAGGGTCTTGCTGTCTTTGAACCGTTTGAGAACATGAGCATCCCCCCGCGGCAAAACGATCAGGTCGCCAGCCCCAAGGCAGATCTCCTTGCCGCCTTCAGTTGCGAAAAGTGCGCTTCCCTGAGCAACGAAGTGGAAATACGTGCCTTGGGCACTTTCCATCTCCACACCCCAATCACCCTTGAGAAAACTTTGAGAAATGATGATCCCTTCGGCGGTGAGGTAGTTGAGCCAATGGTCGGAATCCATGCTGAGCTCCTGCGCGGACGATTTGTCACAGAACGCGGACTTTTTGACATTGATCGGCTTTCCCAAGGCGTCTAGCCTCAAGCTCACGTCAGCAGACAACAGGGAAATCTTAGTCGTTAGACACCCACTCGTCAGGCGATTTCCGCCCTGTGGTGTGTGATGCCGGCGCTGCCGAGCTGCACAGCCAGCGATGCATGCTCATGGATACCCCATCATAAAAGTACAAACAGATGGAGACTGGATACATGAATAGCGATCACCGGATTCTGGTGACAGGGGCCACGGGCGCAACCGGCGGGTATGCGATTGATCATCTGCTCGCGAAAGGCGCTCAAGTCAGGGCGTTTGTGCGCAGCGACGATGCCCGCGCGCAAGCTCTACGGGATCGTGGGGTTGAAGTGGCACTGGGTGACCTGGTGGATTTCCATAGCGTCCGGAGCGCGATGCAAGGCGTACACGCGGCGTATTTCGTTTACCCGATCATGCAGCCGGGCATTCTGAATGCTACGGCCTTCTTTGCCGAAGCCGCACGCGAATCCGGCGTGCAGGCCGTCGTGAATATGTCTCAGATATCTGCGCGCCGCGATGCCGCCAGCCATGCCGCTCGAGACCATTGGTTTTCAGAGCAGGTGTTCAATTGGTCCGGTATCCCGACTACCCATCTGCGGCCGACCTTCTTTATGGAGTGGTTGCTCTATGGCTTTCAACTTCCCTTGATTGCGCAACACGGCATTCTTCAAGTACCCGCCGGGGAGGGACGTCATGCGCCGATTGCCGCCGAGGATCAAGGTCGGCTGATCGCGGCCATCTTGCTTGAACCCGCCAGGCACGTCGGCAAGGTCTACCCGCTTTTTGGCGCGAAGGAAATGAACCACCAGCAGATCGCAGCAGCCGTTGGCGAGGCGCTGGGAAGAGAAATTCGTTATGTGCCCGAGAGCATTGAGGGTTTTGAACAGCGCCTGAGCGCGTTGGGTTTACCGGAGCATTTCATACAGCATGTGAGCGCGGTGTACCGAGACTATCAGAACGGTATTTTCGCGGGACATGACTCACTCATTCAGGACATCACCGGTTTGCCACCGATGACAGTGCAGCAGTTTGTCCAGGAGAAACGCGATCGATTCATGCCGGGTAGCAATTAAGACCTAATGCCAACTAGCGGTTGTGGAGAATGTATGAGTACTGACAGCAACACGGCTTATTTGAAGCCCGTTCCAACCACTCGAGTTCTAGCGATCGGCCAGTTTGTGAACCCGCCGGATCTCGAGCAGCTCAAGGCGATCATGCCTCAGGAAGTCACCGCCACCGTTCGGCTGTACCTTCAAGGGAAGATTGACCAGTGGTATGCCTTGCAAGACAGACGCGGTCCGGTATTCATAATGGATGTCGATTCAGTGGAAGAAGCGCATGCATTACTTGAGGCACTCCCTTTGGGCAAGGCTGGGTTGATGAAGTTCGACCTGACGCCACTGGGTCCTTTGAAGCAACTTCAATTTATATTGGAAGACTCCTGACAGTGTCGACGCCAGGTCGTGCCGACAGTCCTGGCGCAACACCCACTCAATGTAATCCGAATCATTAGTGTCGACTGCCGGGCCTGCCCAGTCGCAGTCCCGCATGACTACGAAACTTCTGTTTTCTGAAACGCAGCATTCAAGGCGCTCTCTGGGGAGCGGGCTTGCGATCGTCTTCGTCCCGCGCAGCGGCGATTATTAGCGTTTCGGTGTTTAGGTTTCCTGTCTCTATCCATAGCCTGCCGGGTTGAAGGAGTGAGCAGATGAAACGTGCTTCATTGCTGCGTCTGGCGACGCTGCGCGGAAGATTCTTCCGGCATGTCGTAGAAAACGACGTTGAAGGCCCTCCTTACGCGGGTTCAAGTGGTTCTCTTCTGCCACCCATTGAAGCTCAAGGGCCTACTGGCTCTGAGCGCCTGATTCTCCAACCAATGATTCGTAAAAGTTATTACGATCGATCCGGGACTGGTTTGTGCGCGGAACGGGGGCAGGAACCTTTTGTGGCGGTCGGATGGGACGAAGCGCTAGAGCGAGTGGCAGAGGCAATCGCGAGCACCAAAGCCGCCGGAGCCAGCATTTACGGAGGTACCTTTTCCAGGTCTGAAGGGGGCTTGTTTCACGATCCACAATCCCAGCTTCAGCGCTTCTTGCGGTATTCGGGGGATTCTCCGGACATCACCTATACCCATCCATTCACCGTTGAGGAAACGCTGGCATACCATGTCATCGGTGATGTGCTGCCTCGCCTCGCGGATGCGCAAGTGTTGGAAAACTGCAAGAGAGTTGTGTGTTTCGCCGGTAGCGGCCAGTCAACCTTGTCGTTCGGTTCAGATGCTCATCCGGAGTCCGTTATCCGTGCGAAGTCCGTCGCCGATAAAGGCATACCTGTCGTCAATATCGGTCCTGTGCGTGACAGTATCGATATCAGACTAAGAGCGTGCTGGCTCAAGTGCCGCCCTGCGAGTGAAGTGGCGGTGATGTTGTGCCTGATTCACACACTCATCGAGGAAGAGCTCTACGATCGGGCTTTTGTGGACCGGTATTGCACAGGATTTGACGTCTTTGCCGATTACGTTTTGGGCGTTACAGACGGCATACCCAAAAATGCTGGCTGGGCATCCGCCCAATCGCTTGTACCAGAAGAAGATCTCCTGATGCTTGCCAGGCTTATGGCGGCAGAGCCTTGTGTGGTGCAGCTTTCTGCTTCCGTGCTGAGCGTCGAGCATGGAGAACAGGTCCTGTGGGCTGCCATCGCGCTGGTCGCGGCGCTCGGCTACCTCGGAGCTGCGAACGCTGGCTTGTTGATGGAGTGTAAGAATCACGACGCACATACGCAGCGGCCAATGTGGCCATTCGTCTTCGGCTCAGAGAGTGGTCCGTGCTCGGACTCATTCCGACTCGTGCCTTTTGGGCGTCTGGCCGAAATGCTCGAGTCGCCTGGTCGCGTTTTTCAGCTCAATGGAACAACTGTCCGTTATCCAGATATTGGGCTTGTCTATCTCGTCGCCGATACCGCCAACCCGCAAAATTTCAACCACCTCCGTGCAGCTTGGGCTTCTCCAGAAACGGTGGTGTGTCATGCATCCAGCTGGACACCGACCGCGCGCTTCGCGGACATCGTGCTGCCACATCTGCCCCCTGCTGAACTCAAGGATTTTGACCTGGCCGAAACGCGTGAGCGCGCTCATACCGATTTTTTTTCTGAATCGTTGCCAGAGGCCTGGAGCGATTACGACATTTTTTCTGCCCTCGCCGACAAGCTTGGATTTGGCCAGTCTTTTTCCCGTGGCAGATGCGCTACCGAGTGGATTGCCCATCTCAGCCAGAGAGCGCTGAAGGAGCGCACACCGGGTAATCGCGCTTTGAAAGAGACCGCCGAATCCTTTGAGCGCTTCCTGTCGGCACCCGAAACTTATCCGCTGAAGACGCCTTCCGGGAAGGTCGAACTCTTTTCAAAGACCATTGCAGATTTCGGTTATCGGGACTGTGGCGGACACCCTGCATGGTACGAAAAACGCGAGTGGCTTGGGAGCAGTCTGGCAGCCGTTTACCCTTTTCATCTTCTCTCAGCGGACCCACCGCGGGGCGATGAGGATAAGACCGGCCCCACCCATGATTGCAGGCACGGATCTGTCCGGATCAATCCAAGGGATGCATTTCTCTTGCAGCTACAGGATGGGGACTTGAGCATGGTCTCCAACGCACGCGGAGCGTTTATAGCCAGGGTACTGACCTCCACGGACGTGAGCTGCGGAGTTCTTCAGGTGTCGCATGATTCCTCGTTAGAGCTTCTTGACGTTACAGACCGATACGGCATCAGCCGTTACGGCAATCCTTGCACTGTTACCAGCGACGGCGGCACTTCTTCATGGAGTCAGTCCCCGACCATCAACAGTTGCCTGGTAAACATTGAAAAAGTCGAGGATCTCCTGGCGTTCACTACAGGGTCCACGGGGCCTGAGATCCTTTACAACGTATCTCCCACAGCGATCAGGTTCGCCAGCCAGCGTTGAGGGTTGCTGCAACCGCCGACGGAATACGAGCATCAGGCACAGCTTTAGACCGAGCGGGACGCACGGAACAGTTTGCAAGAACACGTCATCGCAAGCGGTTCGAACGAATGGATAAAGCATTGGGATGGTTCGACATTGGCCGGCCCAGCCGCCCCGTCTAGTCTCTGCGCCAGCCAGCAATTTCTGTCGCTAACTGCACGGATCCCTTTCTTTAGGAAATGTGGCCGATTGGTGTGCGCGAAGCAATGTCGGCTGAGCCTTTTGGCAGCGTCCGGCTTCGGAGGGGCGGTAGCGTGTCTCCAACAGGAGCACTCGCGAGTTAGTGGCATTCAGTGCGCATCGAATGACGTAAACGATCCCAAACTTGTCATTTTCGAAAATACCGCCTTGTTCTTTAACAACCGATAATTTTCCCCAGCGACGAAGGCGTCCCGGTTCGAGGACGGCTTCGCTAATTACTTATCAGCTATAGGAAGAATCTGTTATGAGCGTTATCGATGATCTGATGCAACGCAACGAAGCCTTCGCCACCGAGGGTTTCAATGCCGAACTGAAAATGATGCCTTCCATGAAGACCGTAGTCATTGGTTGTGTCGACCCGCGTGTCGATCCCGCCGAAGTGCTGGGGCTCAAACATGGTGAGGCCGCCATCATTCGCAACGTGGGCGGCCGTATCAATCCGCCGGCTCTCCAGAACATGGCCATTGTGCGCTCGCTTGCTGCGGCGCAAGGAAAAGACATTGGCCCCGGGTGGAATTTGATCGTGCTGCATCACACCGACTGCGGGATCGGTCCATGCCGCCATCTGGTTCCCGATCTGCTTGCCAAGAATCTTGGCGTTGAAACCAAAGACCTGGACAGCCTGGCCATTGCCGATCCCTACGAGGCGGTGGCCATTGACGTCGCCAAGCTGAAGGCCAACCCCAGCTTGCCTGGTGGATTCACGGTAACCGGACTGGTCTATGACGTCGCCACGGGTCGAGTGAATGTCGTGGTTCCTCCGGCCCAGCTGCGCCCTGATGCATAACGGCCTCACTCAGCGAACCTTGTGCGTCACCGCTGCCAAAGTGCGCGACGCACTGTTGTAACCCCCTGGAACTAGAGCAACTCTAAGGTGTGCTATGAACGATGAGTCCAACCCCGTCCGTGATCACTACCAGGCGGATGCTTTAAGTGAAGACCTCGTGGCGCGTGTCCAACGCATGCTCAGTGAACTGGGCGATGGCCCTCTTACTCACCAGCAGCTGGCATCGTTCGATCAATTTCACAGCGGTGGTCTGAAAGCGACTGCTGATTTCATCGCGATGTTGAATATCAAGCCTGGAATGAAGGTACTCGATGCAGGTTCCGGCCTGGGTGGTCCATCACGGTTCACCGCTCAAACCTGCGATTGCCATGTCACGGGCGTGGACTTGACCGATTCATTCGTGGCGGTGGCTCAGCTGCTGTCGCAGCGCACCGGGATGGCCAGGCAGGTCGATTACCAGGTTGGCAACCTGTGCGGTTTAACGCTCGCCGACGAGCAGTTCGATGCGGCATACACGCAGCATGTGGTCATGAATATCAGCGATCGAGAAACCGCTTACAGAGAGGTCTTCAGGGTTCTGAAACCCGGCAGCCGTTTTGGATTTTTCGATGTGCTCGCAGTGGATGACGGACTTGAGCCTTTTTATCCCGTTCCCTGGGCAGAACGCTCGGAACAGAGTTTCTTGCTGACGGAATCCGAGACCCGAGCTGTGTTGGCCGATAGCGGTTTCGCGATTGATCATTGGTCGGATGTCACAAACGACATTGTTCAGTGGATTGAAAACATCCGGCTTCCGAGCATGGATATGCCTCAAGCGGGTCCGTCCCTCAAGCTCGCCATGGGCGATCGCTTTGCCCTGATGGCCGAAAATTTTGCCCGCAGTCTCAGGCAGGGCAGGGCCCGACTGGTCATGGCCGTTTGCGTAAGGCAGTCATGATCCACTCCCATTCCAGTGCTCCGCTCGGTCCGGTATCGGCTCATGAAATTATTTATCAATGACTCATCACCCTATTCTCGGTTGGTCAGAATCGTTGCGCTCGAAAAAGGCCTGAGCGAGTCGGTATCGCTCGTGTGGTCGAATCCATGGGCTGATGATGAGAGGCTTCTGGAGCATAATCCGGCGGGCAGAATTCCGGTATTGCTGACTCACGATGGCGTCGCCATCACCGAATCTTTATTGATTGCTCAGTACCTCGACTCATTATCCAGCCTGTCGTCGTTGCAACCTGCAGGCGATCTTCGTTGTGTGCAGCTTGTCGGTTTGGGTCTGGGTCTGATGGAAGCTGCTTTCACGCACGTTGTCAGCGAAAAATTTGAAGGGGCGCAGATGCGCGATTCTTTTTTCGGGCGTAGGCGAGAGCAGGCAATCGCGCGATCACTTGCACGGTTGAACGACATCATCCAGGCACGTACTTGCGAAGCGTTCACCTTAGGGGAAATTGTGATTGGCGTAGCGCTTTCGTATCTGGCATTTCGTGCACCGCTCAATGACTGGCAAAGCAGATTTTTGAGTTTGCGCGATTTGCACGAACGGCTGTCAGTGCGAAGCAGTTTCCAGATGACCCCTTTCAAATGAGGCCAGCCAAAGTGAATGTCTGTCAGCGCAGGTCTGCTCGCAGCTCGCGGACACCGCGTCCCAACCGCCGGCGGAGCAGGGTGCGCAAGGTTGCTCCATCCACGTAACCGACTTCCGTGGCGATCGCTTCGATATCCATGTTCGTCGTGCGCACCAAGTGCTGCGCTCGCTCGACCCTCATGTCCTGAAAGAAAGCTAAAGGTGACTTACCCAAAACGGCTTCGGTGCGCCGTTGTAACGTTCTGGGAGTAGTGGCAAGGGCTTTGGCGGCATTTTGAAGTGAAAAGCCTGCGCTGAGCTGGCTGCGAGCCCACCGCTCGAAGTTTTCGATCAAGGGATCGGAATGAGCAAGATGCTCGGGAATGATGTAAGGGGCTTGCTGGGATCGATAATCGGCCAGCATGTACCGCGCCACCAGGGTCGCCAGTTCAGGGCTGAACTTGCGAATGATCCACAGCGCAAGATCCAGGTGCCCCATCGCAGCGCCTGCTGTGACAAGCCGGGATGCCGGGACGAGCATGCGTGATTCATCCAGAAGAATTTCGGGATAACGCTGCCGGAAGAATGGCCCTAACCACCAGCTTGTCGTGGCCTCATGGCCTGCGAGCAAACCCGTTTCTGCCAAGAGGAATGTGCCGATACAGGAAGCTGCAATGCCGGCCCCTTCCTCATGCCAGGTCAGCAATTGCTGTTTGGCATCGAGCATGTCAGAGCGGCCAAGGGATTCGACCAACTCCTCCGGCATTCGCGTGTTGAGCGCCGGGATGATGACCCAGTCCGGGCGCATTTGAGATGCGACAGGGCGAACCGGGACTTCCAGTCCCCTGGCAGTATGAACCGAGGGGCGCACCCCTACCGTGCTCACGTCAAAATGTGGAGAGGTGTCGAGCAGCAAGATGCCCAGATCGTTGGCCGTGGCGAATGCATCCAGCAGAACGGTAAGGCCTGTATCGAACACACCTTCTATAGCAAGGATTGTAATTTTCATCACGCAAATGGCCCGGAACGATTCATTTGCGCTAGTAGCTCACAAGTTGAAGGACAGCTGCAAGGCAGGAGACCCGTCAGCGACACAGTGACATAAAAGGAGGGAACTACGACATGGAGTTCTGGTGAGCAAGGGATCAGACTACACCTCACCGCAACATTTAAATGCAATCTGATGTGAATGATCCGTTAGGTGCCATCGTTATAAAAATGCCATCACGGACAATCGCGTCAGAACGCTCTTGATTCAACGCAATGCTGCATGCGCAACACAGTTGTGTTGACGGCGACGAATTGCCTGTTGCTCGCTTCAGACGTGCATACCCATGACCAGAGGATAAATGATGAAGTTTACATCTCGCGTTTCCAAGACTAAAACCCGCCTGATGGCGTTAGTTTCCGCAACATTGCTTACAGCTTGCACGCTCTCCGCTGTATCGGCTGCACCGCTTCCAAAAGTGCCCACCACTAAGATCATTGCCGTGGGTACTGTCACACCCGGGTCGACGCAAGAGGCCATCAATGCAGTATTGCCTCAGGAAGTACGCGAAACCGTACAGCTTCATCTGGATGGCAAAATTGAACAGTGGAATGTGCGCAACGATAAACTGGGTGTGGTGTTTGTCCTGAACATGACAAACGTTGAAGAGGCCAAGGCGATCTTCGCGAAAATGCCCCTTGATAAAGCGGGGCTGATATCGTTCGAATTCATTCCCGTGGGTCCACTCTCACCCCTTGGCTTGTTGCTGAATCCTCCCGCTAAATGATATCGGGCGCATCGCTGTCCGATGCGCTCAACGGGTGTTGTAGGAAATGACTATCGATGAAAACAAGTTCGCAGGTATTGATCTGAACTTGTTGGTTGTATTCATGGTGTTGTTCAGGGAGCGGAGTGTTTCAAAGACGGCTCAATGCCTCAATCTGAAACAACCTGCGATCAGTGGTTCACTGTCAAGATTACGAACGCGGTTCAATGATCCGTTGTTTGTTCGGATCGGCCCGCGAGGCATGCGGCCCACCCCTAAAGCAGTTGAACTGGCGGCGGCACTTCTGCCGTCAATGAGTGCCATTCAAGGGATTGTCAATGAGTGTCGTACCGGTCCGGAGAGTGCACCTGAGTATTAGCAACTCCTGGTGGTAATGGTGTGTTTTTCTTAATTCGCTGGCGATTATCGCCCGGCCCATATAAAGGTGATTATTAATGACGCGTATCAGTGTACTTTCGGATGACCAGACCCCAGAGGGCGCTCGTCCATTGCTGGATAATGTCAAACGAGCCTATGGAATGGTTCCCAACGTGTTCAAGGTACTGGCGCATTCTCCCGCCGCCCTGGCCACTTATCTACAGTTTCACCAAGCCAACGAAGAAACGTCGCTTACGCCTAAGCAACGTGAGACTGTTTCGCTTGCGGTCTCCCAGGTTAACAGCTGCGAATACTGCAGCGCAGTGCATAGCTTTGTCGGGTCCAAGGTCGGAATGTCGGATGCTGAAATTGCCAATGCGCGAGATGGCAGCCTTGATGCCTATGCTCGTTTCGCTCGGTCCGTGGCCTCGACCCGCGGTCACATTAGCGATGACATGCTGGCCGAAGCTCGCGCGCAAGGCCTCACCGACTTAGTGTTGGTAGACATTATTTCGCAGGTGACCTTGCTGGTTTTCACCAATTTGCTCAACAACGTTGCTCACACCACTCTAGATTTTCCTTCCGTAAAAATCTGACCGCTACACCGTCAGGTGCTGGTTTCAGCGCCTGACGTTTCCGTTTTTAAAACCTTTGGAGTGGCCTGCGGCATGAACAACTACGATATATCCGTGCCCGTTTTTCTCAGGGGATTCAGTAACTTGTTGCGCTGGCTCGACAAGGCTCAGGTTTTTGCAGGCAGTGACGAACGGATGGCAGAGCTGGTTTCGGCGCGCCTTGCACCCGACATGTTCACGCTCAGGGGGCAGATTCAGGTCGCTACAGATATGGCCAAAGGCTGCGCCGCGCGGCTCTCGGGAGTCGCGGCGCCCGCGTTCAACGATGATGAGGTGTCCATCGACGACTTGCGCAAGCGCATCGCGGCGACAGTATCCTTTCTGGAGGGACTTCACGCTGAGCCGTTCCAGGCCAGCGCTGGTGCACCTGTCTCGCTGGTCATTCCCTATGGGACACTGACTTTCTCCCCCCAGGACTACATTTTGCAGTTTTCGCTTCCCAACTTTTTTTTCCATCTCAGTACCGCGTACGACATCCTGCGTCACAAAGGGGTGCCGCTGGGTAAGATGGATTATCTGGGTCGGTTTCCCCATATGACGCCTCACGGTTGAACCCCTCGGTTAAAAAAAACGCCCCGGATTTCGGGGCGTTTTCAGGAGAGGCCGAGATGACGTCCGCGGACTTATTTAGCAAAACTGGCCGCATGCCTCTCGATAAATGTCTTCGCAGTGATGGGCTCCTTTCCGGTGAGCTTGACGAAATCGTCGGTCATTCGGGCATACCGGCCCGCACGGTGGAGGTCTCCCATCGTGGAGAGGTGGTCAATGACATGGTCGGGTAGCCCGGCGCCTTTCACCGCCTCACGCCATGCCGCGACCGGCACGTCCGTGTAGGTAATTGGGCGCCCCAAAACTTCCGTGAATACGCTTGCGTAGTACCTGACATCTTCACATTCAGGGCCCGTGAGATGGTAGACCTCCCCAAGGTGAGGTTGCGGGTTGACAAGAATTTCAGTTACCGCAAGGGCCACATCTGTCGCCGCAATAGGGGAGGTTTTGCCTTCGCCAAACGGAAGAAGCAAGGCGTCACGCGTTTTAATGGTGGGGGCGGAAAACTTCAAAAAAAATCCGTCCATGAATACGGTTGGTCTTACATGGACCACGGGCAATCCGGACCAATTCAGAGCTTGCTCAGCCAGCCAGTGGAGTTTGTGCTGAGGACTGTCTGTAGTTTCAGTGATACTCATTTGGGAAAGTGTCATTTGAGACATATTTATAAAGGCTTCAACCTTGTGGTGCAGAGCGACAGTCGCAACGTTGATACTGGCTTCAAGGTATTGATCGGACACGGACATACCAAAATAGAGGGTGCCGCAACCTTCAATTATTCTGTGCATGTCGTTAAGGTCTAAAAGATCCCCTATCACAACTTCAGCACCTTTATCGCGTAGGCTTTGCGCTCGATCATCGTCCCGATGAACCATTGCGCGCACTGCAAAGCCCCGCTCTAATAGTAAAGATGTGATGGTGTTGCCGACCGCGCCGATGTTACCCGCAGCGCCTGTGACTAGAATGGGCTTGTCGCAGTTCATGGCTGGATACCTCGTGGTTAAGCTTCACGTGTGGCGAAGCAAAGCGGGAAGGAAAAACTCTTAGTATTTATATCATAATATTAGCATTGGAGATTGCCCTGACCAGGGTAAATGCTCCTTGTTGGCGATGCCCATTGTCGGATCAGGGATTGAGCCAGACGATTGCGCATGCAGCTCTGCGGTTACAAGACAGCCGGTCATACCTGTGGGGCTCAGCGAGGGGCATAATTGACGTTCGATCGTTTGAGTTTTCGTACGGTGAGCGCACTTATAATTCGAAAATAGAGTTTAGGAATTACATGGAACAACCAGACACGCTGCCCTATCCATTTGTGGCACAAGGCATTATTCTTTTGCAGGCGCGAATAAACGGGGAGTGGGGTGTAACACTGCCACAACGTAATGGCGCATTTTTTCACTTCTGCCTGGAAGGCTGCGCCTATGTCAGTGCCGAGGGACAGCCTGACGTAAGGCTGGAAGCCGGTGACATTATGCTGGTTGCACAAGGGGCACCTCATGTCGTCACTCACAAAGTGGGTGGTCATACCCTGCCTGTGCAAGCGTTTTTATCGCAAGTTAACGGGAAAATCAGTCCGGCACGCGACGCAACTTCCATTGTCTGCGGTTTTTTCGGACCCGATTCAGGCCTGTTGTTAACTGCGCTGGAAAACTTGCCGTCTTTTGTGCATTTGGAGGCATGTAACAGTGTTCCCATCGCTGAGAACCTGAAGCAGCTGCGTGAGGAATTACGTCGGTCGGAGTTTGGTTCTCAACACATGATCCGGCATCTGTTATCAACGATCTTTATATATATTTTACGTGAGTGGGAGAAGTTAAGAGATGAAAGCGTGAATGCGCTCTCTCTTGCCCAACGTCGCCAAGTCGCGATCGCGCTTGCCTGCATACATGAACGGCCTTTCTATCGTTGGACCTTGGAGGGGCTCGCGATGGAGGCAGGCTTGTCACGTACGATGTTTGCTCAGCTGTTCTCGACCTCAGTCGGTGAAACTCCCCATGCCTATCTGACGCGGTTCCGCATGGGATTGGCGACCCAAATGTTAAAAGACACAGAGGAGAGTATTTCCGAGATAGCGAGGCGCATTGGTTACTCCTCGCAGTACTCCTTCAGCAAGGCATTCAAACAGGTACGTGGGTTAACGCCTGGACAGGTCAGGGGTCAACGATCGGCCGCCAGGGCACTGTAGAGGACGTCATTTCGAAAACGCGCTTCTTCCGGCCAGGACGGCAGGCCGTGAGCCGACCCGTTCAAACCAGGCAGCCATTCGTGGCAGGCTGGTCCAGGGCAGTCGGTCCTGTACCGAAAGGGTGTACGTAAACGCGGCGATGTCGGCCATCGAGAAAGCATCGCCTGCAATGTAGTCGTTCTCGAGAAATTGCTCTGCCAAAACCAAGTGATCCATCGCGCGTTGGTCCAGAGAGAGGGATCCATCCCTCTGTCCTGCCCGGCGCAAGACAAAAGCAGCTTGGCTGATCGCAATGACGTCGGTCACGAAATAGAAAAATCGGTCCACGACCTTTAAACGGTGATTCGTCGCTAATGGGGAAAGGCGCCCGGGGGAATGCAGATCAGCGTATTGAATGATCGCATTTGATTGGTTGATGACCAGTGCCGGCGACACAGTATGGTCGACCAGTGTCGGCACCTTGCCCGCTCGATTCAGTTTCAGGAATTCCGGTTCACGATGCGCGCCCGATCCAAGATCAAGACGTTTCGCAACGAACGCTATGCCAGCCTCATTCAAGGCAATGGCCGCCCTCAAACTGTTGCCTGTCTCGGCGCCATACAATTCCACGTTCACAGACATCGTGTGGTCCTCAGCAAAGCATCGTTAGTCTAAGCACCGATGGTTCAACCTCTGGCTTGCAGATCGTCTGCGGTGCATACCACAGCGGTGCTCGAGGAAATGGAAACAGCCAGTTTTTTTTGAAGATCGGCATGCCAGTTCGCCTCGATCTCGGATCGATGCATATACATCGGTCAGTGCTTGGTGCAATAATTACTGCTTGGTATTTCGATCATAATCCAATCACTCCTCCAGGTACACGCCCTTGGACGCCACCGTTAAAACCGCCAAACAACAACGGATGATTCTGATTGTCATCGCGTTGGTCTCCTCGCTGGTCATGCTGGATTCGAATGTCGTGGCAGTAGCACTGCCCACCATTGCAGTGTCGTTGAATGCCGATTTCGCTGATGTGCAGTGGGTCATTACCGCTTACGTATTGCCGTTCGCTGCTCTGTTGCTGGCGGCGGGCTCGTTCGGCGACAAGGCTGGCCGACGGCGCTCCGCCGTGATCGGCATGGTCCTCTTCGGCGTGTCTTCCCTGGCCTGTGGCCTGGCAGTTACGCCATTGATGTTGAACCTTGCCCGCGCGGTTCAAGGCGTGGGTGCAAGTCTGCTTCTCACGGCATCTCTTGCCGTCATCAACCACACATTCTCAGGTGCAGAGCGCGCCAGAGCCTACGCGTTCTGGGGCGCGAGCCTCGGCGTTGCGATCACCTGCGGGCCAATCATCGGCGGCGTCATTTCCAGCGTTTTCGGTTGGAGCTGGGCATTTCTGATCAACGTCCCGATCTGTGCGGTATTGATCTTCGCGACGCTTAAAGTCGTTCCCGAGTCTTGGGATCCAGATGCGAAAGGTCTGGATTTCGCAGGCATATTCTCGTTCAGTGCTGGCCTGTTCCTGCTGACGTGGGCCGTCATTGATGGAAACACGTTAGGGTGGCTTGCACCCGCGGTGTTATGGCGGATTTTCGGCGGGGTGGTGCTGCTGTTTGTCTTTGTCGTAGTCGAGCGACGCCAGGTCAACCCCATGGTCGACTTCGCGATGTTCCGATCAGCGAATTTCGGTGGCGCCGCAGCTGCGATGGTTGGGTACGCAGCGGGCGCCCAGGTGATGATCTTCTATCTGCCGCTGTATTTGCAGAACGCGTACGGCTTTGCACCTATGACTGCGGGCATTTCCATGCTGCCCTTTGCGCTGCCTATGTTTCTGGTGCCGCGACTGGGTGCACGATTAACGTGGCCTTCTCGTTCGGTGCTTTCGCTTGGCTTATCCATCACAGTGGTCGGTAATGCACTCATGGCTTTGCTCTCTGGCGCGAGCGCTTCCTATCCCATCTTTGCTGTGGCCATGATCGTTGCCGGTACGGGTGCGGGCATTCTTAACGGCGAAACCGCAAAAGCTTTGCAGAGTGCTTTGCCTGCCAATCGATCGGGTGTGGCTTCGGGAATAGCCTCCACCATACGGTTCACAACGCTACTTTTCGGCGTGGCCGCACTTGGGGCAGTTTTGGTGTCCTCTATGTTCAGGGTGTTTGACCCCATTGCGCAGCGAATGGGGTTAACCGAGGAAGCGGCGATCGATCTGGCTCGCAGGTTTTCAGCAGGTGATGCTGGCTCAGCTTTGGCCCACCTGCCCGGATCACTGAGAGGCGAGGTCGGAACAGCCCTCCGTACAGCGTTCGAATCTGGTTTCGCTGCCGCCGCTTGGGTCGCCGTCGGTGTTGCCGCAATAACTCTGGCACTGACTTGGCTGTTGATGGCCGGTGGCGCCGCTGTTGCTTCCTCGGACCCTGAAGCGCTTTTCGTCGCTGACGAGTAGGGGAAGCGGGGTAATGGATGCCGACCTGTTCGCTATTGGGCAATAATGCCGGGGTCGCTTCCCGTCTAATCTACGATGGCCAGGAATACCCATGCCCACCAACTGTTTGTGTACGAGCGTTCGCCAGTTGGCTCGACACATCACTTCACTCTACGAAACCCACCTGGCGCCTCATGGTGTCAGTGCTCCTCAATTCTCGCTTTTGCAGCGTTTACATTTATTGGGACCGATCGCGAATCTTGAATTTGCGACGGAGATGGGAATGGACAAGAGTACGCTGAGTCGCGGGCTCAAGCCGTTAATCGCTGAAGGGTGGGTCCAGACCGTTGTCATGCCGGAAGGGGCGGTGATCGATAAGCGCTCCTTCGGGCTGCAATTAACGGAATCAGGCACGGCCAAGTACTGGGCGACCTATGAGGCCTGGAGCGCTGCACAGGCGCAGATGCAGGAATTGCTTGGCAAAAAGTTGGCGTCCCGCCTCCTTTCCACGACGCTCGATGTCCATCAGGCCATCAATCATCGGAGTGCCGTCACTCAATGACGGCTCGCTCTACGAAAAACCTGGGGCGGTTGCCCGAAGGCCCGGAGGAAAGCGCGCCGCATGCGCTCCTGATCACCGAACCCTACTTCCCTGGCCACCGAATCTACCGTATGGCTGCCAACTTCCATCATCATCCGTGCTGACTCGACCCGCAGATGCTCGACTGCCTTGGCAGGTGACTGTCCTGTTTCCGCTGTAAAAACTCGACTGAACTGACGAGGGCTCATATGGGCGATGTCGGCAAGATTCTCTACCGATAGATCCTGGTTGAGATGCTGCCTGGCGTACGTGAGCACCACCTGAATTCGATCGGACTTCGGCGATAACTCTTGCATCACCGAGAACTGGGACTGCCCCCCCGCCCGCCGGTGATACACCACCAGCTGCTTGGACACCATTCGAGCCGTCTCTTCCCCCAGATCCTTTTCCAGCAATGCCAGCGAAAGATCGACGCAAGCACTCATGCCAGCCGCAGTCCAAATCGAACCGTCGTTGATGAATATCCGGTCTTCTTCCACCTTGATGGAGGGATATGCTCGCTGCAGCTCACGTGAGTGACACCAGTGCGTGGTTGCACGGCGACCATCGAGTAACCCCGCCTGGGCGAGAACATGCGCGCCGGTACAGATAGAACCCAGACGGCGGGTGATTGCACGGGCATCACGCAGGTAATTCACCATCCTGTCGGTGATGGGGGGTATCACGTTGTCGCCCAGGACCAGCAATGTGTCGAACCTCCGGTCATCGAACGGTTCGGTATTCACTGCAAAGCCCGCAGATGTCATCACCAGTCCGCCCTCTTCGGAGAGCAGGGTGATGCCATAGACCGGCCGTCCGATGATTGAGTTGGCCAACTCGAAGGTCGCGGACATCGAGAGCCCAAGCGCTTGAAAGCCGGGATATACAATCAATCCAATTTCCTGCATGACGGTCTCACCCATACAAGATTGCTAATCGTAGACAAAAACCCCGTGCCTGGGATGGGCACGAGGTTAAGGTTTGCTCTTGTGCTGTTACTTACCAGCGTTGTCCTGTGCGTCGTTGGCTACTACGGTCGGGCGATCATTACGCTCGTGCACGTGGCGGTGTGGCGTCCGGTCAATGTTCAAGCTCAGCAGTTCCGGGCGACTGTAGTGGCCGCGTGAATCCATCTGGCGCTTGCGAATCTCGATCTGGAACAGGTCGATATCGACGATAACCTCACCTTCGCCTTCGGTCAGTGCGCCGAGTACTTCGCCCTGTGGGTCGATGATAGCGGTATAGCATCCACCGGAGATCGGGCCGATATCGCAGCCGGTGGCTTCGACGATCTGTGCTTGCTGTTCCGGGTAGAGCCAGGCAGTGGAATTGACCACAAAGCAGGCCGACTCAAGGGCGTGCATGCGGATGCTCACTTCCATCTGACGGGTGAACAGTGGGCCGGCGAAGGAGCCGGGGTACATGGCGGCGTGGATCTGCTCACCGTCTTCGATCAGGGCATAACGGGCGAGTGGGTTGTAGTGCTCCCAGCAGGCCAACTGTCCGATTCGGCCGACTGCGCTGTCGACTGCCTTCAGGCCCGAGCCATCCCCCATACCCCAGATCATGCGCTCGTGATAAGTCGGCGAAATCTTGCGGCGAGCCTGGATCAAGGTGCCGTCAGCATCAAACAACAGTTGAGTGTTGTACAGCGTGCTGCCGTCGCGTTCGTTAACACCGATGGACACCACCATGTTGGCTTCTTTGGCGGCTTGACCGATCGCATCGGTGGTCGCAGATGGAACCGTAACGGCCTGATCCAGCAGCTTGTAGTGCTCGCTGCCCATTTCAAAGGGTGACTGTACGAAGGAGAAGTAGGGGTAGTACGGAACGATCGTTTCCGGGAAAACGGCGAATTGGACACCTTTGGTGCCGAGCTCTCGAATCTTCTCGACGACTTTGGCGACGGTGCCTTCACGGCTGTAGAGAACAGGTGCAATCTGGACGGCGGCGGCTTTGACGATGGTCATGATGGAGTTCCTCACGCGGTAGGTTGGTTAGCAAGTGAGGGAAAGATTACAGTTGAAATTCTATGGCGATATGTCGTTGTTACCTCCTTTTAGGACATGTGAATTTTCTTTTGTGGCCGTTGCTGAGGACCGTTGCAGCATGGAGGTCCTCAGCGTGCCTTGCGTCAGCTCAAATGCCCACGGCGCGTCTCGTTGACGTCCGTTTGCCGGGCGGGACTGCTGACCCGATCACCTCCTCTCAGGGAACCTAGCCTTTGTTTTGAGCGTTCAAAGACTCGAAGAAGGAGGTGATGTTGCTCGCAGACGCTTTGAGTTGTCCCACCAGCAGGTCCATCGCGTTGTACTTGGCGGTCAACGTTTCAGTCAGCTTTGCCACGTGAAGATCCAATGCTGCCTGCTGATCCAGAAGTTGGCTCTGCTGCTTGTTCAGGCTCGATTTACGCGTGTCGAAAATCCCCCCTGTTTGAGTGTAGGGAGTAACCGCAGCATTCATTCGAGCCAGCAAACCGTTCGTTCCGTCCCCCGTGCCGCTGAACAATTGCTGTACTTCTCCCGCCAATCCTTTGTCCAAGGCCGCACTAAACTTGGTGGCGTCCAACGACAACGTACCGTCCGTTTGACTGGTGTTGATGCCCAACTGTGACAACACTGACAGCTTGCCGCTTGCGCCCGTCGTTACCAGTTCGTTGCGAAGCGCCGCAAGGATCGACCGAGGCAGGGCATCGCCGGTCAGGGCAGCCGGGGTGACACGGGCTCCCGTCTTGGGATCGGGTGTATCGCGAATCGTCGCTTTGGTGACGGTTGCGACTGCAGAGACCACTGCGTTATAGGCGTCAATGAATGTCTGAAGCGACGCCTTGAGTCCATCTTTGTCCGTACTGACGGTGACGGTCGTCGTGGAGTTTTCGCTACCCGGCATCAGATTCATCGACAGTCCGCCTACTGTTTTGTCGATGTTGTTGCGCTTGCTGGTTATGGCGAACCCGTTGATGGTAAATGATGAATCGGACGGTGGGCTGCCGATGTAGCCTGCTGACGTTGCGGAAGCTGGATCAAGTTGATCGGTCTTGCCAATGCTGAAGCCTGGGATGCTGCTGGTGGTCGTGATTTCCGAGCCAGCGCCAGTGGTTGTAGACCCCAATATCAGCCGTGATCCGTGGTCGTCGGTGATGATGTTAGCGCTGATATTGGTCGTCTTGGCGTCGGCGTTGATTTGCTTCACCAGGGAACCGAGCGTAGTGCCGGCGGGGATGTTGTACGTCTTGGAGACGCCATTCTGCGTGATCGTGAAGTCGCCTGCGGGAACGGTACCGTCGACGCCTCCTGCGATGGACGCGGTCGCCACGTTGGAACTCGTGGCAACCTTGTTGATCTTGACGACGTACGTGCCAGGAACGGCTTCGTTATCGGAGGTCACCGCAACCTTGGCTGGATCTGACGAGGTGGCTGCATAACCGGCGAACTGAAGCTTGCTTGTCGTTCCGGTTGGAGGCTTGAGCAGTGCCTGCAGCGATGACAGTGCGGACTGCAGCGTGCCAATGCCAGACAGCTTGGTGGTGACCAGCTTGGTCTGAGTCGTTATCTGGGTCTGCTTTGCAGTTTTATCCGCATTGACCAACGCGGTGACGATGTCGCCGATTGCCAGGCCTGAACCCAGGCCGGTGGAGGGTGTGATCGGACTAGCCATTTTCGTTCCTTCCGAGTTTTATGCACTTTCACACCGTGCGCCGAGCTTCAGGCGTGAGCAGTGTTGTTTGCCAAGGTGGTCCAACGGTTGCCGCCGTCCCTGTCAGGTCTGTATGCACCCGTCCAGGGAGTGGACGGCTGCTTAGGTCATCTGGATCGTTGTCTGCAGAATGGTGTTTTCAGTCGAGATGGTTTTCGAGTTGGCCTGATAGTTCGCTTGAGCTTTGATCAGCTCTACCAGCTCGTCACTCAGGTCTACGTTTGATTCTTCAAGGGAGGAGCCATTGATGTAGCCAAGCGTGCCGGTATCTGGGGCGCCCGTGACCGCTGTGCCAGATGCATAGCTCTCTCGCCACATTGTCCCGCCAGCGGGCTCAAGGCCTTGAACGTTTGCGAAGGTCGTCAACGAAACCTGGCCAATCACCCGAGACAACCCATTGGAATAAGTCGCAAACATGTTGCCTGAGGCATCCACTTGCATATTCGTGATCTGCCCGGTGTTATTTCCATCTTGATGCTTCGCAATCGCGCCACCGGGAGCTGCAGTCTGAGTTGTGGCAAGCATGTCCAGCTTGATCCCTGAAGGATTGGCTGAAGCGCCATTGGGGCCCCAAGTCGTGACTGACCCTACCGTCTTGCTCTGAGCTGGAACCCAGTTAACGATGTTGAACGTCCCGTCGGGGTTGACCGATATATTTGCAGTGGAGGTGGGAGGAGGGCTGGTCAGCAGGTTTCCGGACGAGTCAAAGGTGAGCTCGGTTTCATCGGCCACGACTGGATCTGTGCCTGGATTGGAAATATTTCGCCCATCCATCAGCGAATGCATACTCCAGGTGTTGGTTCCCGTTTTGGTGAAGTATTGGCTCAGGGTGTGTTCGTTACCCTGACTGTCGTAGACGGAAGTGCTGATGGTGTTGGTGTAGGAACTCGGATCCTTCACATCGAATGTTTTGGAAATGATGGGCTGAGTTGAATCCAGATTGGAAGACAACGTGAAAAGGCTGGTCGGCTTGGGGGGCATGTTGGAGCTGTCAACCCTCAGATCCGCCAGAACACCGCTCTGGACGTTGCCATTGGCGTCAACGCCATATCCTTGGAGATTATTTCCGTTGTTGTCGACGACGTAACCTTTGGGGTCCGTGTGGAAATTGCCTGCTCGCGTATATAGCTTCTCACCGTTGTTGCTGACCATAAAAAAACCATTTCCCTGAATGGCCAGATCCAGACTGCGGCCAGTGCCGCTGCTTAATGAGCCTTGGCTGAAGTTCTGTGTCACAGCAGAAGTGTAAACACCGTTGCCAACGTCGGTGCCCCCAGAAGTGCCGCGGATTGACTGGGCGTACTGGTCCGCAAACTCAGCGCGTGAGGATTTAAATCCTACCGTGGCAACGTTTGCGATGTTGTTACCTGCGACATCAAGGCTTTTGTTCGCGGCTTTAAGCCCGCTGAGACCGATATTGAATGACATGGCATGTCTCCAGTTGTGCTTGCATTAAGTTCATTAATTCGGGCATGGCTTCGCCTGAGTGGCGTAGACGTTTGTAACGATCAATCGTACTAAGCGGAATTAAAGTTCAGTCTCGATCTCAAGGTTGTTCTAGCTGAGGTTTAAACCAACGGACTGTCAGGTTCGTCAGTGTCGGGGGACCTGATGTCGAACTCGCGTTGATGGCTATCGTGTTCTTTGATCGCTTCACCGGCCGAAGCTTTCATCATGGGTTGAGGTGATTCAGCCTCGGCGATCTTGTGCTGGGCCTCTATCTTTTCCAACTCTTCTATCTTCTTGTTCACCTTGTTTTTTTCCTCAGGGGACATGGCGTCATATTCTTCTTGGGTGATTCCAAGCTCGGCGAGCATGCCAGCCTTGATCTTTTCTCGCGGGGTGAGGTGCATATACTCCATGAACTGCTCAGAGGCCGATTTTTGTCCATGACTCTTTGCCGCGGAGATCCCATCGGATACCCCGTTTTCCTGGGTTTGCATGACGACCTTGAGTTTCGCGAAGGCTTCTTCGATCCGCTCGCTGTCTGCGCTGTCGCCTTGTTTCGGAGCGCTGTCAGCCCGGGTTTCCACGCTGTTGTGGTTGCCCCCAGCGGCAGCAATGGCAGCTGACGTGTAAGCATCCGGATCCGATGGTGGGATCGTCTTTTCAACTTTATGTCGAATGCCCCGGTGATCGTCATCAACCCCCACGACTCCGTTCATGCTCATCTCCTGATACGTATGTTGAGTGACATGCAATGCAAGCCCTGGGCCAAAGTCTTTTAAGTTCAAAGATTACGAGGCCTGGCGCCGTAATTAGGTTAAATGTGCGCTGAGTTTGGCAAGTAGTTGCCGCGTTTGCGGAAAGAAATTGCCATTTTTACGGCGATATATTGTTTGGAATGATAGATGAGGCAACGCTTGGTTATATATCGTTTTTAGTGATGTCTAGGTTGGCTGGTGGCAACTGATATTGTTTTAAACAATATACGTCGCTTGTGCTCGTGATTGTTCAGCGCAAGGTACGCAGAAAGGGAGGGTGTTTTTCTACACCTAGGGCGACGCGGGGTATAAAAGCTGCTAATTTATTTTTCGCTGTCTCGGAAATAAGATTAAAGGGCCAGAAGATCAGGACGACCTCATAACGTCGATCCTGATATTTCGAGGAAATGTGCTATGTCGGTTTTAGGTGTTGATGATTCTGCGGCTGCATACCGCACTGCAATAGGACACGTTCAGAATGTTGCTAAAGAGTCCTCCGCTTCAGAGGGCCAAACAGATGTCGTGAACTCAGAGAAACCCAGTCCAGCAACCCTCGTGACCCTGAGTGATGGAACGAACAGTGAAGTGTCGGTGTACAGCGTCAAGCTTAAAATGGTACCGATGAGCGTTGCGATGGCTCCCCAATTATTCGTACAGGGCGATTTGGATGGGGACAGTTCATTGGGTCGCAACGAGTTCGCTGAGCAGCTAAAGCGAGTGGGTGTCGACGATGACCATGCTGACCAACTCTTCGATGAATTTAATCACTCCAAAGGGGATGCCCTTTCTCTGGACGATTACGTCAAGGGCATCATCGCTGACAACAAGGGAGGAAATGACATCTTCCAGCAGCTTTTCAGTATGTACACGTCGGGTAAGAGCGGTGGGTTAGACAGTGACGCTTTTTCGTTGTTTACCGCGGCGGGCGCTTCCGTGGCATCTCAGTACTGGCTGGATCATCCTGAAATTCTGCCTCGCAGTTGATCAGGTGCTACCTGCAGCCACGCCGTGCCGGACGCCTACCCTTTGACTGCAGCGATCACCTGTCCCACGTCGTCAAGTCCAACAGACGCACTGGAAAGAGTACGTGGAACATTAGATTCAGAATGTAATCCTATGCAGACCAAAACCGTGTAGGAGACGAACCCAATGATATCCGAGCAACGATTCGACGCTGTACGCATGCATTTTTCGTCGCCAAAGCCGTATGAGCAGCTCTTGGCGTCACTTTTGAAGGACATCGGGGACACCCCGGTGGATCTGGACGCCTTGGAGCGAGATTTCGATTCGTGGGAAAGCTATCGCGCCAAAGCGGAAAGCCTGGCCGGGCCAAGTGGTTTCATGCTGTTCGGGATCATCGATCATGGCGGATGGATGCGAAAAGTCGGATCGTTTCCCCGGTCAACACGGGTGATTCTTGGTAATCCCGCTCTTGCGATCACCATGCTCAAGCATGATGTAAACGCCGGTTTGTTTGCTCCTGTCGAGCTGCTGCTCGTTGCGGAGCCTCAAGGAGGGAGCCGCGTCATGTATCTCAAACCGTCATCTTTGATGGTAGTGGAAGCCGATGATGACCTTCTTTCTGCGGCGCGCGTGCTCGATGAGAAGCTCAAGGCATTGGTGCTAAAAATTTCAAGGATCGACACCTGAATGCGTCGATCAGAGCGTTGTTCGTCAAGGCAAATGAATGCCGGTGCAGCAACAGGATCTGATCATGTCCGACGGCATACCCTTCCACTGGAAAGCCTGGAGGGTTCTCTTCAACGAACAGGACGTCTTCGATCAAGCTGTCCCGGATTCACCTACGCCAAGTGAGCAGGACGTTCAGAAGTTTTCTGTACGTCCGCCCGTTATCTGACGAAAAGGTTTGGGTATGAGCCCGTTTGCCGATAAGAAATGTTGCTGTTGCGGTGTATCCGGGGCGCTGCGGGATGTTTGCTAGCCGGCGGCTGAATTCGGAAAGAGAGGCGTCGCTGCCCAAGGTAAAACGCACACTGGGCCAGCGCCGAATTGGTGAAGGACCGAACGGCCGAGCTTGAAGACCTCAATCGCCGCCTTGAAGAGATCAGTCGCAAGGACGCTTTGACCGGATTGGCCAACCGTAGGCATTTCGACGAAGTGAAGGAACGCGAGTTCCGGTCTGCCAGGGAGCGAAGGGCACCTCTCTTCGTTCTCATGTGCGACGTTGACTACTTCAAGCGTTATAACGACGCCCTTGGCCATGGAGAGGGTGACGAATGTTTGCGAATTGTCGCTCAGGTCATCCACTCGGTATCGAGCCGCAAGGCGAACCTCGCTGCTCGATACGGCGGAGAAGAGTTCGTGGTGCTGCTGCCCGGCACGGCGGATGAAGAGGCCTGCCTCTTGGCACACGCGATTCGAGCGCAGCTGATGGCGCGGGGTGTTCCTCATCCCGCATCACCGATATCGGGCGTGGTGACTTTGAGCATCGGGGTTGCCAGCCTGAATGTTTGCACCATGAACAGTTTTGATGAGCTGTTGAAACACGCGGACGATGCGCTGTATCGCGCTAAAAAACTGGGGCGTGACAGAGTCAGCGTTTACCCTCCCAAAACCTGATGCACGGGTCGCCCCAATCGTCGATCCTCCAGCGTGCGATAGCCTCTCACGACCGAACCGAGCTGATTCTGCCGATCACCCCAGGCGTGTTGCCAGGGCGAGTCAGGCCCGGCAGGTCACCGACGATGATTGCCAGCAACTGCAACTGAGGAAACCTTAGCGGGCAATCGTCTCGGTGGCGAAAATCGACCAATCCTTGTGCCCCAGCCCTCTGGCCACGGCTGCTGTCATGTTTGCCCGCACCGCATTGGCTGCGGGCAATTCCAGGTTTACGCGACGGGCTGCATCGATGGCGAGGTTGATGTCCTTGAGACCCAACGACAATGTGAAGCCCGGCTCGAAGGCGCCATTGACGATGTTCTGTCCATAGCGTTGGTAGCTGGGCGAGGCAAACAGGGTCTGGGTCATGAGGTCAATGAATGTGGCCGGGCTCAGCCCATGACGCCCGGCCAGGGCGCTGGCCTCGCCCAGGGACTGGATGGCCTGGGTGATCATCATGTTCCCGGCGATCTTGGCAATGCTTGCGTGCACAGGATCGTCGCCCATCCGCCAGGTCTGTTTTCCCAGCACGTCGAAGAGGGGCTGCACCGTCGCAATCGCCGTCGGTGGCCCGGCGACCATGATGTTCAGTTCGCCCTTTGTCGCCACTGCTGGCACACCGAAAACCGGCGCCGCGACCAGCGGGATTCCGTTGGCAAGATGGATGTCCTGCAGCTCTTTCATCAGCGTAGGACAGAGCTTCGACATCACAATGTGAATACAGCCTTTGTCGGCACTGTCCAGAATTCCGGAAGCCAACAGCACCGTTCTGACGGCGTGATCGTCGGCAAGCATGCTGATCACGACGTCCTGCTGAAATGCGGCGGCGGTGGAGGCGAGCACGTGCACGCCATCCAGCGTCGCCAGGGTTTCCTGACTACGATTCCACGCCGAGACGCGATGCCCGGCGTCGATAAGCAAGGGAATCATGGCGCGCCCCATGCTGCCTGTTCCGATAAAGCCGATGTTCATGTGCAAGCCTCTGGCGTTCTTAATTGATGGCTTCAAAGTATGTGACTCAAGGGATTGCTGCGGGACTGCCATTGCTGCAACCTCATCGTTCATTTTTGTAGGGGGTGAGGCATGGACTGGAGTGACATGCGGATCTTTCTGGCGATTGCCCGCAGCGGCTCGCTAGGGGGCGCCGCCAGGCAGTTGGGCGTCAGTCACCCGACGGTTGGCCGGCGCTTGCAGGTGCTTGAACAAACCAGTGGGCAACCCTTTTTTCTGCGCACTGCCCAGGGGTTGGTGCTTACGGACAGTGGCGAGAGGATTCTCAGTCTGGCGCAGGACATGGAGGACAGCGCCCTGGCCATCGAGCGTCGTCTGGCGGGGCATGGCGATCAACCCGAAGGCCTGTTGCGCATATCCTCAGCCGACTGGTTCGCCTGCCATGTGTTATCGCCGGTCATCAGCGAACTGGTGCGGCGGTATCCGCTGATCGTTCCCGAAGTCATCGCCGGACACCGGCTGTTCGACCTTGCCCGCCGGGATGCCGACATCGCCTTCCGGATCGTGCCCTTCACCGAGCCCGACATCGTCCACCGCAAACTGACAACCCTGCCGTACGGGCTGTACGCCGCTGTGCATGCGCCAGCGCCGCACCGGGATGGCGAGGGCCTGGGCCTGATCCTCATGAACGTCGCCCAGGCCCATTACCCGGACGTGCAATGGCTGCAGCACCGCTATCCCCTGGCGCGTACCGTGTTCACCAGCAGCAGTCGGACGGTGCAGGCGCAGATGTGCGCGAAGGGGCTCGGCGTTGCCGTATTACCTCGCGTTCTCGGCGACTCAGTGTCAGGACTGCGACTGCTGGATGAGGACGAGCCGCCGCCAGGGCGGGACATCTGGATGGGGTATCACCAGGACATGCGCCAGATGGACCGGCTGCGCGCGCTGGCCGACCTCGCCTCCAGCATGATCGGTGAGGGGTAGAACGTTGCAGCCCTCAGGTGGAGCGAACAGCCGAGGCCTTCGATACCTGCGTTGGCTGCCGCGCCAAGGTCAGACTCAGCGACGCCCCCACGGCCAGGCAGGCGGCGATGCACAGGGCAGAGATCGTGAAGGCGTGAGCGATGCTGACCGCCGTGGCCTGTTCCCCCAGCAAGGTATAAAAAACACCGCCGATCAGTGCGACGCTCAGCGATGTGCTGATTTGCAACGTTGCACTGGTGATGCCTGCGATCATCCCGGCATACGCTGGCGCGACCCGGCCCGTGATCATGCGCATCAACGTCGGCAGCGCCAGCCCTTGTCCTGACCCGATCACGAACAGGATGGCCGCCAAGGACGTGAGGGGCGGGGCGAGGGTAGCGGGTGTCACTGACACGAGCCAGCCCATCCATAGGAATCCGAATACTTCCAGCCCCATGCCGACCGCGTTTACGTATTCTCCCAAGATGCGCCTGAGTTGAGGGACCGACAGGGGGCCGATCAGGAATCCCGCGCCGAACGGCAGGAAGATCAGGCCAGCACGCAGTGCGGTCATATGCAGTGCGCCTTGCAGGTACATCGAAAACAGCAGGAAAAACACGCCGATCGCGTAGAAGCACAACGCGACCAGCAGCGCTTTGCCCAGGCCAGGCGCTTTCAGTGCGACTGGATCGAGGAGGGGTGTCCCGCCGGCCAGGTGCAAGCGGGTCTCGTAGCGCCAGAACAACACCGCCAGCACGGGGGCTGCGGCGAGCGACAGCCACGCCCACAACGGCCATCCGGCTTCGCGGCCTTCAATCAACGGCACGATCAGGGCGGTCAGGGTCAGCATCGACAACGCCGTGCCCACCAGGTCCAGCTTGCTCGCGTGCACGGCACGGTTTTCTTTGAGCACCGGGATGCCGAACGCAATGACCAGCAACGCGATGGGCAGGTTGACCAGGAATATTGCCCGCCACCCCAAGCCCAGCACGTCGACTGCAATCAAAACGCCGCCCAGCGCCTGACCGATCACCGACGCCAGTCCAAACACGGCCCCGTACAGACTCAGTGCCAATGGCCTTTCCGACGCCGGAAAAATCGCCTGCACCGATGCGAGCGCCTGAGGCGCCATCACTGCAGCGGTCACGCCCTGCAAGGCGCGCCCGAGGATGAGGGTCCAGGGCGAAGCCGCCAGGCCGCACATCAGCGACGCGGCGGCGAAGCCCAGCAGTCCGAGGAAGAACATCCGGCCGCGACCGTACAGATCGCCGAGTCGCCCGCCGGTGATCAGTGTGACGGCATAAAGCGTCGCGTAGGAAGAGATGACAAGCTGCTCGGCCGACGACGCTGTACCCAGATCCTCCTGTATCGAGGGCAGCGCGACGTTAACGATAAAAAAATCCAGGGGCGGCAGAAACGCACCTACCAGCAAGATGGCGAACATCAGCCAGCGCCGGGGCTCGGGCGCTTCGATTTCGATTTGAGACATGACAGGCATCCTGTTTGGAGACTCAGGTTTCACGACGCGTGAAAGGCGACGAGTGAAAAGCCAGGCTTCTGTCGAGCAGGCTTCTCGCCTGCTCGCGCCAGGCTGAAGGGTCCCAATTTAGGGGATCACGCGTGGTCTTTCGCCTTACAAAACTGCACGACCACCGTTCATTCGTGTCAGTGCCGCTCTGCTCCGATGACGCTCACCATGGGCAGGTCGTTTCAGACGATCCCTTTATCAACGACTGAGGAGTCAGACATGTCAGGTAAATTCAGCAATCAGGTTGCCGTCGTGACCGGCGGGTCGACGGGGATCGGATTCTCCATCGCGCAAGCCTTGATCGCCGAGGGCGCTAAACGCGTCTACATCACGGGACGGTCAACGGACACGCTGGAGGCGGCGGTTGCCAGGCTCGGCGACAAGGCTGTCGCAGTGGTTTCCGATGTCTCGCGTCAGGCGGATCTCGATGCGCTCAAAACGACAATCCAGGCGCGGGGTGATCGGCTGGACACCGTGTTCGCGAATGCCGGGATCTGTGAGAAAAATCCGGTGGGAGACACCAGCGAGGCGGCTTACAACGCCATGTTCGACGTGAACGTCAAAGGCGTGTTTTTCAGTGTTCAAACGCTTCTGCCCTTGATGAAAGACGCTTCGTCCATCGTATTGACCGCCTCGATCTGCTCCAGCAACGGCATGGAAGGACTGAGCCTGTACAACGCTTCCAAGGCGGCGGTGCGATCGTTTGCACGCACGTGGGCCAACGAGCTCAAGGACCGTAAAATTCGCGCGAACGTGTTGAGCCCTGGCTTCACCCGCACGCCGCTGATGGACAACGGGCTGAAAATGAGCGAGAGCGACATCGCCACACTGCGCCAATACGTCGAGCAAATCACGCCATTGGGCTACATGGCGCAACCTGAGGAGATCGCCAGTGCGGCACTGTTTCTGGCCTCCGACGACGCCAGATACGTGAACGGCGTCGAGCTGATGGTCGATGGCGGTTTGTCGCAAATCTGAAGTCTTAAGTTCAACCCGGAGAACATCATGCACATCGAAACCCTGACCGCTCGACTCGACGCGCTGGAAAGCCGCGCCGCGATTGATCGATTGATCAGCGCTTACGCGAACGCATTCGACCGCATCGATGTGGCGCGTTTGCGGGACATCTGGCACCCCGACGCCAGCCTCGATCTTCCGGGGTTCGGCACCGCCACGGGCTGTGACGGAATCCTTGCCATGGCTGAAAACAGCTGGCGCCAGATGCCTCATATGCACCACTGGATGGCCAATCCTTTGATCGAAATCGTAGGCGACAGCGCGACCGGAACCGTCGCCGCGAACTGCCTGTTCCATGACATTGAAAAAGGTCCAGTCCAGGTCAGCGGGCTGTATCACGACACGTTCGAACGCCGCGCAGGCAAGTGGGCGTTTCTGTCGAGGCGATTCGAGCTTCACTACTTGACGCCTTTGAACGACTGGCTACCCGTTGCGGGCAGTGAGTTGTTCTCTGCGTCACAGCCCTAGCGCCGTAAGGGGCGCGCAAGTCGAGTCGCATGACGCCGTTTCGCCTTGTCGGACCTCAGCCTGCATCACCAACCGGACGCCTGCCGCTGCTATCGCTATCCCCAACTCAATCTGTCACGACACATGCAGGCTGTCCCCTGTGCATTCATTCTGTCCGTTAGCGTCTACGCTCTGCTGCAATCAGTACGTCTGAAGGGGCAGATAATGTTCAATGATTTGAGGGGCCACGTCGCGCTGGTCAGTGGGGCGGGCAGCGAGGGGGGAATTGGGTTCGCTATCGCCAGGCGGCTTGGCGATCTTGGCGCAAAGCTGATCATCACCGGCAGTAGTGCTCGCATCCATGACCGCGTCGCGGACCTGAGCGCGGCGGGTTATGAAGTAGAAGGTCGCGCTGCAGATCTTACAGATCAGTCCCAGGTCCTCGAACTGGTGACGTGGTCTGAATCACTCTGGGGACGAGTGGATGTGCTGGTGAACAATGCAGGCATGGCGATGCAAGGCGATGCCGAGCCCTTCTCTGAACTGGCTAGCATGAGTCTTGAGGTGTGGAACGCTTCGATTGCCCGTAATCTGACCACCGCGTTTTTGCTGACCCGCTCTGTGTTGCCGGGAATGCAGCGTCGACGATATGGCCGCATCATCAACATCAGTTCCACAACCGGCACCCGAGTGAGTAATCCTGGCGAGGCCGCCTATGCCGCAGCGAAAGCGGGAATGGTGGGGATGAACATGAGCCTTGCTCTGGAAGTTGCGCCTTATGGCGTCACGGTGAACGCTGTTGCTCCCGGGTGGATCGCAACGCTGTCCAGTACACCGGAGGAACTGGCCGCTGCGGAGTATGTTCCGGTCGGGCGCGCGGGTAGGCCGGACGAGGTAGCCGCGGCCGTCGCCTTCCTCGCGTCCCCTGAGTCCAGCTATATCACCGGCGAGTTGCTCGTGGTCGACGGTGGCAACTGTCTCACGGAGAACAAGAGCCCGCGTTAGCAAATCTCCCTTTAATGGTGTTCAGGCTTTGGCCGTCAGATCTGTTATCCCGGCAACCTGGTGGGCAGGGCCAAATGTCTGTATGCCCACCTGACACTCACTGTCGCGCTGGCTGATGATTACGGCCGCAAGCCCACCCTCACCAACAGGCAGACCCACTGGCGTAATGCAAGACATCCAGAGGCAAATCAGGCAAAAAGCCCGACGATATTTTTATAGTCATCTATAACTCATTGATTATAAATAACTTTATTTTTCTTTGAAGTTGGCATAGTTGCTGCGATATCAGTTTCATTCATCAAACTGCTATGAGCATCCCACCGTGACTAATCATTTCGATCGACTGACCTCCGCGTTTGCAGGCTTTCAGACCAGTACCAGAAATCGGCCTGATGGCGGCGTGTTATTTGAAATCAAGGATGGCAGCGGAGGCACAATTACCCGGGCCATTTCGCATATGCAGCTCCACAACGCCCTTCAGATGGAGTGGTTAATCAGCTCTATCAGACGTGATATGGCAGTGACGCCTGAGAATTTGCCTGCGATCACGGCGCTTCAGAGTCAACAACGGTTCGATATGCCTACCTACGTATCGCGATAACCCAAGCGCCTCAACACCAACTCTCCTTCAGCCACGATCATGTCGTGGCTTTTTTATTTCACCTCATTGTGACCCGGTTCACTGCCGTCGTCGCTGAATCCCAAGTGGCTCTCACCCATCCGGCCGTATTTGAAGGCGGCCAATCTGTGGGTGCTGCAAGCTGCACTCATCCTCATTAATGCCAGGAGCGCTCTATGATGAGCGCCGACGACCAGCGTTATGCCTCGCCGATCAATAGACTGAGCTCCGCAAGTGGCAGCCGTACGGTGAAGGCGCAGCCCAACCCCAATCCGCCGCTGTGGGCGACCACGCAGCCACCATGCGCCACAACCAGTTCGCGCACTACCGTCAATCCGATCCCCAAGCCCTTGCTGTTAACGCTTCGTGAGTGTGGGTCCTGGACAAACGGCTCGAAAATGGTCGGCAGCGCTTCTGGGGAAATACCCACGCCAGTGTCTGCAATTTCCACCTGTGCCCAGCCGTCGACAGCGCTGAGCGACAGGGTAATCACCCCGGTGGTCAGCGAAAACTTGCAGGCGTTGCCTAGCAGGTTGGTGAACACCTGGGTGAGTCTCAACGGATCGCCATCGACGTACAGCACACTGCTCGGCGAGTGGAGTTCAAGCATCTGGTGCCGCGCGTCCATCGCAGGTGTGCACACATCGATCGCCTGCCGAATGACCGTCGACAGTTCCACCGTCGTCCGTCTCAGATGCATCTTTCCCGAACGGACTCGAGTGACGTCGACCAGATCGTCAACCAGTCGGGTCAGGTGCTCTATCTGCCTTGCGATCACCTCATGCAACCGTGGCAACGCGTTTTGTTCGACACGGCTGAGCATCTCTGTGCTCAGGCAAAGCGGCGCCAGGGGCGCGCGCAATTCGTGGGCGACCTTGGCCAGGATAAATTTCTCCTGCTGCAGCGTGGCTTCGGCACGCTGTTGCGACAGCTGGGCGTCCAGAGCAGCCATGACCAGCGCGCTGTTAGCCGCGCGCATCTGAGACATTTGCAGGTCTTGGCTGGGAGCGCTTGCAAGCCTTGCGCGTTTGACCCGGTACATTGCAGCATCGGCGTTAGCGATCAGAGCTCGGGCATCGGCGCCGTCCTGTGGGTAAATGCTGATGCCGATACTCATGCTGATGAACAGCTGATGCTCGTTGATCAACCTGGGATTGCGCAGGCGCTGGGTGATGTCATCGGCGACGGCCAACGCCTCAGCGTGGGAAACGCAGCGGGTGAGCAGGATGACGAACTCGTCGCCGCCGTATCGCGCGACCGTGTCGTGATCGCGAACGCACTCAGTCAGGCAGCGCGCCGCTTCGATGAGCACGGCATCCCCGACCTCATGACCGAAGGCGTCGTTTATCTGCTTTAAATCGTTCAGATCCAGAAACAGCAACGCAAAGCGTTCACCGGACTGTTGCGCGTGATCGAGGGTCTGCTGCAGTCGTGTTCGAAGCTCCCGACGATTAGGCAAGTCGGTCAACTCGTCGAGACTGGCGACGCGAAATATCTCTCGCAAGGTTTTGTCGGTCGCTTCTACCTCGTTTTGAATCCGCAGCATGCCCAGTACGAGTTGTTCGTTGATGGCCAACAGCTGTTCGGGGTCAAGGGGAGGTTTCATGGCAGTGCTCCGTCAGTGTCGCGCGGGAAATCCATTCGCCCTTACGCGCCTTTGAGTTTCTCGGACACGCCCGTGATCAGGCGTTTGATACGTGGTTTGCTGCTCAGTCGGCACTGCTCTGGCGATCGTTGCGATCCTTGGAGATTGCCGTGCAATCGCCCAACAGTTGCTCAGTGAGCGCGGGGCCGATCAGGGAAGCCAACAAGGTATGGAAGGTGGTGACCAGCGCATCACCCCGTCGACGAGCCTCTGCACTGCTTTGCTGAGCCAGCATCGTTTTGAAAGGCAGGGTATTCATGGCGGTTTCTTCGGTCTCGCAGAGAGATTCGAAACACGGATGGGTCGCAGCGCAGAGGTGAAGGCAGCGTCGATACAGCGCGGCTACGGCCTGCGGGCCCAGTATCGGTGTGAGCACCGCACGCATCTGTTCCAGTGTCTGCGCGAACTCTTCGGACACTTGAATGGCGCTGGAATGATCGCTTCCCACTGCCTTGAGCAGCGGTGCGCTGCGTCTTCGTTCATCATTTGGCATGAGTATCGTCACTCATCGGGGCAAAGGACCTGCAAACGGTACCGCCATTGCGAGCGATAAACCCGGGCTTTTGCGCCCGTGATTCGATCATGACCTCTGCAGTGGAAGTCGTCTGTGTGCTGGCCCACATAGCGCGATGACCTCAGTGTCCGTCTCTGACCGTTTGCTGTTGGTCGCACAGCACCGTCACGATGATGCTTGATAGTTGCTTTTCTGAGACACTGAAATCCGGCCATGCCGTAAAGAGAGGGTTGCGCTTCAGCACCTCTTTCCCCACCTTTATTTGAACCAGACCGCAGAAAAAGACGCTGCGGCCATTGGGAGATCCGTTTGCCTACTGTTCCGGTGGATATGATCGGCGACGACCGCTTGTTTCATGTGCTCAATGCCAGTGAGCGGCTGGCTATGGCGGCTTCGGTGGATGAGGTCGTCGCTGTGCTGAGAGACACGGCGCGCGCCACGATAGGCGCGGAAGGCGTCGCGGTCGTCATCGAAAATGATGGACGCTGCTTTTATGTTGCCGAGGACGCTATTTCGCCTCTCTGGCAAGGTCAGAGCTTTTTGCTTGACCACTGCATCTCAGGTTGGGCGATGCGTCGCTGCGAGACGGTAGCGATCCGTGACGTGCGACTCGATCCACGTATTCCCAAGGAAGCCTACGCGCCGACCTTCGTTCGCAGCGTGGTGATGGTGCCCATCGGCAAACCTGTTCCGGTTGCGGCGCTTGGCGCGTACTGGTCGCAAGTGCGCGACCACGACCCCGACACCGTCAAACGGCTGGAAAGTCTGGCGCGACTGGCGACGATCGCCATCGAGAATGCGCGCCTGACCCAGGCGCGTAATCGCGGGGCGGCCGTGGCGGCTGCACAGAACCGGATTCTGGCACTGGCCGTAGGAGAAACAGCCCTCGACGTTACGCTGGATGCGATCGTCCGTGAGGTGGACGCGCTATCCACGTCGGGCTTTTCAGGCAGCATCCTGTTGTTGAATGAAGACGCGCAGCGCGTGGAGCATTGCGCGGGTCCGAGCCTGCCCCGCGCTTACATCGACCTCATAAAGGGCATCGCCCTCGGCTTGCCGACGGGTCGCCATGCGGCCACGCCGGTGGCTGATCTCATCAATGCTGCATGCTGGCGCGAGTTTCGGGATCTGGGCGCGGGCCAGGGGCTGCACGTGCGCTGGTCAGTCCCGATCCGTTCTGCGCAAGGCGCCATGCTGGGCGCTTTCGTCCTGTACCACCCTGAGCAGCGCGAGCCGATGCCGGCGGATATCGAGATCATTGACTTCGTGGTTCAAACAGTCGGGCTGGTCGTGCATCGTGCTCGAGCCGACTCCGCGATCCGGATCAGCGAAGCGCGATTGCGTCTGGCCGTTGACCATGCCGATGTGGGTTTCTGGGATGTGGATTTCGTTCAGAACACCTTGGTCTGGCCGTCACAGACCAAAGCGATGTTCGGCATGTCGGCTGATGTGCCGGTCACGTTGCAAGACTTCTACGACGGATTGCATCCCGAGGATCGGGACGCGACGATTGAAGCCTTCACGGCAGCCGCTGACCCTGAGCGTCGCGCCCTCTACGACGTCGACTATCGCACGATTGGCCGGGAGGACGGCATTGTGCGCTGGGTTGCGGCCAAGGGGCGGGGCGTTTTCGATACGGCCGGCCGCTGCTTGCGCGTCACCGGCACTGCGATCGAGATCACCCCGCGCAAGGCTGCTGAAGAGAAACTGCGGGAACTCAATGCCACGCTTGAAGGCAGGATTGCGCAAGCCATTGCCGAACGGGAAGAGGCTCAAAAAGCGTTGCGTCAGAGCCAGAAGATGGAAGCCATGGGGCAGCTCACGGGCGGCGTGGCCCACGATTTCAACAACCTGCTCACCCCGATTGTCGGCACCCTCGACATGCTTCAGCGACGAGGCGTCGGCGGCGAACGAGAGCAGCGGCTTATTTCTGGCGCGGTGCAATCGGCTGAACGTGCGAAGACACTCGTGCAAAGGTTGCTTGCCTTCGCACGTCGTCAACCGCTGCGCACGGTTCCCGTCGACGTGGCGAAGCTGGTCAGCGATATGGGCGATCTCGTGGCCAGCACGACCGGCCCGCAAATCAAGGTTGTCGTCGATGTGCCAGAGGATCTGCCTCCCGCCATTGCAGATTTGAACCAGTTGGAAATGGCCCTTCTCAATCTCTCCGTCAACGCGCGGGACGCGATGCTCGAGGGTGGGACGATGCGCATCTCTGCCAGCACCGAGCGGGTCGGCGTGGAGCACCGTTCCAAGCTTCCGCCGGGGGAATACCTGTGTCTGTCTGTCGCGGACACCGGCATTGGCATGGACGCGGCGACGCTCGCGCGCGCCGTTGAGCCCTTCTTTTCCACCAAGGGTGTTGGCAAAGGCACCGGCCTTGGGCTTTCGATGGTGCATGGGCTGGCATCGCAGCTCAACGGTGCGCTTACGATTCAGAGCGCACCCGGCCTCGGCACAAACGTGGAGCTATGGCTTGCGCGCAGCACAACCGGGCCGGCGCCGGCGTTGCGCATCATGGAGGCAGTGGAGCCTCAGCTGACACGCGGGCTCGCGCTGTTGGTCGACGATGAAGAACTGGTGCGCACCAGTACGTCGTATATGCTGGCCGAGCTGGGTTATCGCGTGGTCGAAGCGGCCTCAGGCGAGGAAGCGCTCGAGCTGATAGAGGCCGGGGAGGCGTTCGACCTGCTTGTAACAGACCATCTCATGCCGGGCATCAACGGCACCGACCTGGCCAGGGTGGTCCGTACCTCCAGGCCGGGAACCGCGATCCTGCTGGTCTCCGGCTATGCAGAACGAGAGGGGCTTGACCCTGATCTTCCGCGGCTCACCAAGCCGTTTCGCAAGAACGAGCTCGCGGCTAGCCTTTCGCAGCTCTGCGGCGAGTCCCGTGACAATGCCTGAGGCGACCAGAGTCGCGCCTTGAGTTGCTCGTGGTCGCAACGCGTCAGTGCCGAACTAACCGGGGGGCGTCAGGCCGCTGTCAGGGAGATAGAACCGCAGACATGCCCTCGCGGCCCGTGAATCGACTTGAACGTCTGCGCGCCCAAGGTCTCTGACAGTAACGCGGCGCAACATTGTGCTGCCTTATTTCGCAAGGAGACCGGTTCGTATGAAAATCCTCATGGTGCTTACCTCTCACGACCAGCTTGGCGACACTGGCAAAAAGACCGGCTTCTGGCTGGAAGAGTTTGCGGCCCCGTATTACGCATTCGTCGACGCCAACGCCGAGATCACCTTGTCGTCACCCAAGGGCGGACAGCCGCCCTTAGATCCTAAAAGCGACGAACCCGATGCCCAGACCGAGGCCACTCGCCGTTTCAGCAAGGACCGCGAGGCACAGGCCGCATTGGCCAATACCGTGCCATTGAGCGAGATCGACCCCTACGATTTCGATGCGGTGTTTTACCCCGGCGGCCATGGCCCTCTCTGGGACCTGGCCGAAGACACAGACTCCAAAACGCTGATCGAAGCGTTCTATGCGGCCAACAAGCCGGTTGCCGCCGTGTGCCATGCGCCGGGCGTATTGAAGAACGTCAACGCCCCGGATGGCCATCCGGTGGTGAAGGGCAAGAAGGTCACCGGATTTACCAACTCTGAGGAGGAGGCGGTCGGGCTGACTCAGGTCGTGCCCTTTCTCGTCGAAGACATGCTACGGGCCAAAGGCGGCAATTACTCCAAGGCCGCAGATTGGGCCAGCTACGTGGTAGAAGACGGGCACCTGATCACAGGTCAGAATCCAGCGTCGTCGGAGGCGGTGGCTCAAGCACTGCTCAAACGCCTGAAACAGGAACAATCAGCCTGATTCACACTGCCTGGTCTGCGCAATCGCAGATCAGGCATGCATTGCTCCGCGCGAGACAACCCACCCTCCTGCTATTTGACGCAAACACACTATTCATATCCCAGCCCCTCTCTTGAAAAGCATTCTCAGCAACGTGTCGGACCTGGATTCGCCCCTGGAACGCCTTTACGTAGGCGAACCGCCGCGTGATGGCAAAGTGCTTTCTTGATCGTTAAAAAGTTCAAAAGTTATACAAAAATAAAACGATGTACAACCTTCTCCAAAGCCCATAGCATCCCCGCCGAATGCAAGGGCTGAAACCTTTAAGCCTGTTCAATACATGCAGTTTCAATGTGATGGGGTGGTGTGCATCTGTTCAGGCTCGCCTGAACTTAGCTCACCTGATCGGGTGCAGCCGTTCCGCCATTTACCTTGAAATTGACCCTGAACATCGCTTTGGATGACGCCCCCAAACCCGTTGAAGGCAACGGTGGTTGCCGGAATTAATCTCGTGCCTCACGGACTGATACGTGCTGGCGTTTTGGGGCTGAAAAATGACGAAGCAAGTGAGATTTCTGGACAATTTAAGAGTTTCCCGAAAGCTGGGGATCGGGTTTGGCATCCTGTTGCTGGCAGTGCTGGCGGTTGCTTTCGTCGGTTACACCAGTAACAACATCCTCGTTGATCGTTTGGATACCACACGCCTGATCGGTACGCTCAACGATGCCGCACAGGACGTGCGTCTCTCAGAGAAACAGTACGAAGCGTCCGCCGACCCTGCGGCTCTTGAGGCATACCGCACCCAGCTCGGTACCCTGCAAGGGCTTATCTCAAAGGCCTTGCTGTCACTGACACGTGCGGAGAATCAGCTAGCCCTTACCCAGTTGCAAACCAGGACAGTTTCCTACGACCAAAAGGTCAATCGACTGGTCGATACCGATAAGTCCACCAGCGATTCGCTCAAGCCGCTAACGGCGTTGTCTGACAAGTTTGGAAGCACCTTCGCTCAACTGCTTGAAACCACCAATGCCCGTGCACTGGAGCAGCCGGGCACCGAGCGCGTCGCTGAGCTGCGCACGGTCGCTGATTTACGCAATGGCATGACGATGTTTCGTCTTGTCTTGCGCCGCTACATCGCTGTTCCTGACGCGACCAACAAAACAGCGCTGCTCGGCACAACCGACGGTTTTTTGAACGAGATCGTCAAAGCCCGCGCCAGCCTGCTTGCTGCACTTTCCGCTCAGCTGGAGGAAGCCTACGCCGGCATGCGTCAATACCGCGACGTGCTGGTTCAAGTCGCTGCGCTGTTTGAGCAGAAGCAAAGCCTGCGCCAGCAAGTGGACCAGGAAAGCGACGCGATGGATAAAATCATGACCGGCTTGATGGACACCCAGCAGAGCCTGGCGCGTGCCGATCAGCAGAGTGCGTTTATCCAGGTGGCTGTTTTGACCCTGGTCGCGTTGCTCGTAGGACTGGTGGCATCGGTCGTTATTTCCCGCCAGATCACCGCACCGCTCGCGCTCACTGTCGAGCTGGCTCGACGGATCGCCAAAGGTGACCTCACGGTGCAGGCCAAGTCATCGCGCCGTGATGAGCTGGGCGACCTTCAAAATGCGATGCAGGACATGGCCCAAAACCTGAACACGCTGGTGCAGGGCATCGGCATGGGTGTGACGCAGATCTCGACGTCTGCGGAAAAGCTGTCGGCGATGAGCGAGCAGACCAGCGCGGGTGTTCGTCAGCAAAAAGTCGAGGTGGATCAAGTGGCCACCGCGATGCACGAGATGGCCTCCACCGTCCAGGAGGTTGCGCGCAACACCACCGATGCCTCGGCCGCGGCAACCCTGGCCGAAGAGCAGGCACGTCACGGCGGCGCGGTCGTCAAGCAGGCCACCCTTCAGATCAGCGAGCTGGCTCATGCCATCGAGGATCTGGGTGGCGCCATGAACGTATTGACTCAAGACAGTGAGCAAATCGGCAAAGTCATTGACGTGATCAAGGCGGTCGCGGAACAAACCAACTTGCTGGCGTTGAACGCGGCCATCGAAGCCGCAAGGGCAGGCGAGCAGGGTCGCGGTTTTGCGGTGGTTGCCGACGAGGTGCGTTCACTGGCTCAGCGTACACAGGACTCTACCAAAGAAATCGAAACGCTGATTCTTGCCTTGCAGCAAGGTACCCAGGCCGCAGCGACGTTGATGGTGTCCAGCCGCGAGCGCACATTGGACACTGTCGATTTGGCGCACAAGGCTGAGCAGGCCATCACCCAGATCAACCACTCCATCGGGACCATTCAGGAAATGAGCCTGCAGATATCGGCGGCCGCTGAGCAGCAAAGCGCTGTGGCCGATGAAATCAATCGCAGCATTCTGAGCGTTCGTGACGTGGCTGATCAGTCTGCAGTGGCAAGCGAAGAAAGCGCTGCGGCAACGATTGAACTGGCTTCCCTGGGGCACGATTTGCAAAAAATGACCTCGCACTTCAGAACTTGAAAGCCATGATGTGTGCGCAGCATGCGTCCATCGAGAACGCCGTGGTCGAGAGCCACGGCGGTCTTAGAGCATCTGACACCGCGATGGGATGAAAACGGCGTAAACCATCTGCCTCAGGGGTCAGCGGCCGAGCGGTTTTCTCTTGTTTCCCAGACTGGGTTTGGCAGATACGTGCAGGTAGGAGAGCACACTCTCGGTGAGCTCCGCCGACAGTCTGACCGCCTCCTTGTTGCGCGTCATGACGGCAGCGACCAATCCCTCGATCAGTGCCAGCACGGCAGCGTTGGAGCTGATCAGTACCGGATGGCTGGCTTCGGCGAACAGTGTGTGATGAGCAATATTGGCCAACGGGGAGGCGGGCGAGTCTGTGATGGCCAGAACTGAGGCGCCGCGTTCTTTGGCAAATCTCGCTAATTGCAGGGTGTCCTGAGAGTAGCGGGGCAGTGAGATGGCCAGCAGTACGTCGTCGGGGGTGATGGACGCCAACCGATAGGCTGCGTTCTCGTTGCCGCCTTCCATGCTGATTGCCTGTGCATCAGCAATGAACGGGATCAGGTTTGAGGCGGCCAGTCCTGCCATGTATGCGCTGTTGCCGAAGCCCAGGATGTAAATCTTTCGCGCCTGAATCAGGGCACCGACGTAGGCGTCGAATAACTCCGAGGGATTGTTCGCGTTGGTTCTGTTCAGATTGCTGGTCGCGATTTGAATCTGTTCGGCCAATCCGAATTCGCCCGAAGGCCGCTGCGCCATCTCATTGCGCAGTTTGTCGACCGGGGACACCATGTCCTGCAGAGTCGCGACCAACTCGGCCTTTAATTGTGTATAGCCCTTCAGGCCGATGGCCCGCGCCAGCCGATTGACTGCTGCCGGTGAAGTCAGAGACGCCTGCGCCAGTTCTTCGATGGTCAGGGTCGCGGCCTTGAGTGGATGACGCAGAACAAAGTCCGCCACCTTGCGCAGCGAAGGTTGCAGGTCTGGCGCAGCCTCGGCGAGGTTGCGCATGATGGGGGCTGTATAAACGGTGGTATTGCGGGCGGAAGGTTGGAGCATAGGTTGGGCCGGCCTGTCGATCAGTTGCCCCAGTGTATCTGAAGCGAGCGAATTCACGGGAGTCTGGCTTCAGTCGGTCAGAAGGCGCCCTTGGCGAATGGGTTCGCTGCCCGCCACCTTGGCCAGCCAAAGGCCTGGTTGAGCAAAACGCAACCGCTCGCGGGCGTAGAGCACGCCGTCTGTGGTGGCGCACACCCGTGAATGGCGGTCAGTGATGGGATCGAAGACGTCAAAGAGCGCGTCGCCTTTGCTGACCCTGGCACCCAACGGTTTCAGGAACGAGACGACACCGGCGTGGGGTGCATAAGCATACTGCGCGCCTGCAAAGGGTGTGGCTTCACAGGAGGAGGAAGGCACATCAGGCCAGTTGCCGCTGATCATCTCTAGGCCACCTAGGTATCCCAGGATGGCGTCTGCATGCGCTTCGGCCTCGACGTGACCTGTGTCCGCCATACCGCCCAGTTCGACCGTTGTCGCGATGCAAGCCATGGGAATGCTCGCTTCTGGAAATTGCCTCGCCAGCTCAAGCCAGGGAGTGGAGCATGCTTCGTCAAAAGAATCGCCGCCGGCGGCTTCAGCCAGTAACGCCACGCCGGCGCCGAGCCGTTTTGCCAATGGCGCAAGTGAGTCCCAAAGCTGAGGCAGGCTGTAAAGCAAAAGAATGGATTCAAAATCACAGTGCAGATCAATGACCACATCTGCATCACAGGCGTGGGTCAATAAATGGCGTTGCAGACCTTCGAGGGTCGATTTCGGCTCAGCCAGCGCATTTAGCACTTCGTGCACGGCGGCTCTGATGACCTTCACGTTATCGCTGGCATTTTCGTTCAGGCGACCGGCAACGCGGGCAGCCACCGCTTTGCCGAGTGAAGGAAAATCCCGATTGAAATTCTTGCCGCTGGCAAAGTCGAACCGACCCTGATGAGTGGCTTGAAACATCTGCGACAACCCGATGGGGTTGGCCACAGGCACCAGCTCGATCGTCGCGTTCAACCGACCTGCTTTCTCCAGCTCGCCCAGGCGTTTTTTCAACTCCACCGCAACGCGCATGCCAGGCAGTTCATCCGCATGCAGCGATGCCTGAATGTAGGCTTTTCGAGGGCCGTGACCGAACCGAAAAACCGACAAGCGTCGCTCGATACCGGGGCTGCCCCAAGGGAGCACATGCTCAATATGTTCCATGAAGAATTCCTGAGGAGGGCAGGAGTCGCGCAATCGCCACTCCTGCACACGTGATCAGCCGCCGTAGATGTCGAAGCTGAAATACTTGTTCTGGATCTTTTGATAAGTGCCGTCAGCGCGAACGGCGTCGATTGCTGCATTGAGTTTTTCAGCGGTTACCGAATCGCCTTTGCGCACAGCAATACCCGCGCCATTACCGAAGTATTTGCTGTCGGTGAAGTCGGGACCCACCAACGCGAAGCCCTTGCCAGCGTCTGTCTTGATGAAGCCTTCATCGATGTTGACGATGTCGGCGAGGGTGGCGTCGAGGCGACCGGATGTCAGGTCCAGGAACGCTTCACCTTGAGAGCCGTAGCGCACGACCTCAATGCCCGCCGGGGCGAAGTTGTCAGTCGCATAGCGATCGTAGGTAGAGGCGCGTTGGACCCCGACTCGCTTGCCTTTGAGGTCCACCAGCGGATCGTTGATGACGGTGCCAGCCTTCATCGCCAGTTTGCCGGGCGTGTGATAGTACTTTTTGCTGAAATCGACCGATTTGAGGCGGTCGGCCGTGATCGACATGGACGAGAGGATCGCGTCGATCTTGCGAACCTTCAGTGATGGGATCAATCCGTCGAACTGTTGTTCAGTCCATACGCATTTCACCGCCATTTTCTCGCACAGCGCATTCCCGATGTCGTAGTCGAAGCCGGTGATCGCGCCGTCAGCTGTTTTGGACGCGAAGGGCGGATAGGCGGCCTCGATGCCGATGCGCAGGGTCTGTTCTTCTGCCATCCCGAACGTGCTCATGGCAGTCAGCGCCACGGCACCCAGCAGTGCGATTGTTTTCATTGGACGACTCCTATTTCGGGTTATCAGGGTAGGTGGAGCTGATCGACGAGCAGGCATGGCATTTAGCTTGATGGGACGCCGCTACGGGATCAATGAAACGATTATTTTCACGATATGTAAATCAAGAAAATATTATGGCCATTTTAAAGGGGGCAACATCGGACCTTTCAACTCAAATAACCGTATGAAAATTAAAGATAAATACGTTTTTACTCGTGGCATTTCGTATTTTTCAAGCTTGAATGTCGGCTCTTGATCAGTAAAAAAATGCGGCGTATAAACTTTCAATTCATAACAATCTGATTGAAATATTTTCGTTTTCGGTGCTGGCGACTTCGGCTGGCAGGCCGTCGATGTTCTCCCTACAAAAAGAGCCATACGGATGAGCAAAATGAGAAAAGGCAGGGTGTTGGTCGCGCTGGCGGTCGCGTGTTCAGCGACATCGGTGCTCGCGGACGGCCATTTACTGGCGGTGGGGGGCATGCTGAGGGCTAGCAACTTGCCTGTGTATCAAAAATTCGTGGATCTGGCGGGTGGGGCGGGTGCGGCCAACATCGTGATTTTCCCCACCGCCAGCGGCAGCCTGGGATCGAGTAAACGCTTTCAAACCGAGTTGGTTGCCTTGGGAGTGCCGGCGTCGCACGTCAAGATCGCTTCGATCGATAACAAGAACTTCGCACAGACCATGAACGATCCCGAGGCCGTCAAACCGATCACCGAGGCAAGCGCCGTATGGTTTGTGGGCGGGGATCAGGCACGAATCGCCAAGGCGCTGTTTAACGCAGACGGCAGCGATTCGTTGGCGATGCAGGCTGTGCGCAAGGTTTACGAGCAGGGCGGGGTCATCGGCGGCACCAGCGCCGGAGCAAGCATACTCGGCGCCCAGATGCCCACGGCCTACGGGGTTGTCATGGACACGCTGGACTTTGGTGTCGCGAAGTCTGCCGGGCAACGTGGTGCGGCTTTGCTCAAAGGTTCTGGCTTGTTCAAGGGCGGAATAATCGATCAGCACCTGGATCAGCTGGAAGAGACCAGTACCGGGCGCACGGCACGCATGGCAAGTTATCTGGTGAACGCCCAGCGGAGTATCGGGTTCGGGCTGGACACCAACACGGCCATGTGGGTTAAGCCTGACGGTCAGATTGAGGTTATTGGCGAAGGTTATTTGACCGTGATGGATGCCAGCCACGCCACCCGACAGTTCGGCGTCTACGGTACGGAATTGCACAATGTACAGCTGGCGATGCTTGGCAACGGCGATCGCTACAACCTTGCCACAAACGCGGTCTCACCCGCCGAAGGCAAAGAGGTTATCAAGCCGGGCGACGAGTATCTGGTGGGCAACCAACTGATCACCGACCTGTCCGCTGTGGCAGCGATGCGTCGAGCCGTGCTGTATGGCCTGGCTGACAACACCGCTACCCGTCAATCGGGATTGATGACTCGCTACAATCCTTCCAATGGGTACCACTACGGATACCGATTCGATTTCACCAAGACCCCCGGTTTCATCGCGCACAGCAAGACGTATGACTCATTGACCAACTACACCGCCCAGGGTGTGCGCCTGGACGTCACGCCGGTCGATGCAGGGTTAAGGCCCGCGCAAAAGAACCTGCCTGCCGACATTCCGGCTTCTCAGGCATCCAGTGCAGTGCGCGCCGTGGTTTTCCGTGGCCTGATGACCTGTAACGAGGTCAATGCCTTCGAGCCGGCTCGTGCCATTACCCGAGGGGAATTGGCCAACACGTTGCAGATGACGCTGGCCGGTGAGCTGAAGATCGGCAAGCAAGTTGAATTCACCGATCTGACGGCCGACTCCCCTCTGTTTGAGCAAGCCGAGATCGTGGTTTCCAATGGCTGGATGAAAAGTGGGCCGGCGTTCGAGCCCGATAAACCGGTGACCAGGGATGAATGGGCTGAAGCCGTGAAAGCCATGGCTGCAAAGGGCCTGGTTACAACAGTGCCAGCTGATGCGCACGCAAGCGCCGCGACCGTGCGCCGTGATGAAGTGGCCGAATTCATTGCGCGGGCTTATGGGCTTGCGGACAACTCCTGAGTGCAGCGTCTCCCGCCACTCGGTTCATGGCCAAGGCAGCCATTAATCCTGGGGCGGGGCTAAGCCGTTGAGGAGCGCTGCGGAGCACGGTGAACATTCAGGCACCAGACGACGCCGGTCAGCAGCAGTGCAATGGCAGACAGCTCATGGCCGTCGGGTAGTCGATGCTCCCACAAAAAACCAAACACGAGCGCCGCCAACGTTTCAATCACAAGCACCTGACCGCTGAGCGCTAACGGTAACAGTCGGCTCGCCTGATTCCAGCATGCGCCACCCACGACCGAAGACAAAAGCGCTACGCCCCCCGCGACCCAGAGAAAATCCAGCCACTCTGCAAGGCCATGTTGACTGCCCTGAAAACCCAGGACCGGCACTGCTAACAGCAGCGATTGAGCGCCGGTCATGATGCCTGTCAGCAGTGCCCAGTCATGGGATGAAACGCGGGTGACTTTTATGAGCCGCCGCGCATTGCTCACCGCGAACCAGCTCCACGTTACCAGGGCGCCGAAGGCGCATGAAATTCCGAAGAGGTTCGTCAGCGTATTCAGCCCGTCATCACTGCTCAGTGCATGCCAACTGATCAGTACGACCCCACCCATCGCGCAGCACAACGAGGGGAAGAGCTTGCGCAAGGGGACGGCATTTGCATCATGACGACCTGCCAACGTGACCAGCACCGGGATGAGTCCGACGATCAGGGACGTAGTCGCGATACCCACCCACTGAACACCTGTGCCCACCAGTGAGTAGTAGATGAGGTTTCCGATCAGGCTGAGCCAGAAGAGCGACTTCCAGTCTTCCAGAGTGAGAGGGGTACAAACGCGACGCCAACGCCGCATGAGCAGTACCGCCGAAATCGCGCCGTAGCAAAGGAATCTCAAGACAGCGAGTTGCAGGCCGCTCAAGCCTGGCGTCAGTTCCGGGCCGAGAAAAATCACCCCCCAGCACAGCCCCGCGCAAACCCCGTAGACCGCGCCCTTCATCAGTGATCGATCAGCAATCATTTCGTCAGCACTCCACCGCCTAAACGATGAAGTCTGGAGAGGTCGAGCAGGGGGGTATTGTCGGAAATTCCGGGATTTTTTACCCAGACTGTTTTTGCGCTTTGCGATAAACCGCCGGGGTCGTGGCGCTCACGCGCTGCATGGTTCTGGTCAGTGATGCCTGGTCGGAAAAACCTGCGCGCAAGGCAATCTCAGAAATCGGCAATGGGGTTTCGCGCAACCATCGCTGCGCTTCCTGAATGCGTAAGTCGGTGAGCCAGGCCTGAGGACTCATCTCGAACAATTGACGGAATCGCTGATGCAGCTGACTAACGCTCATGTTTGCGGCTTCAGCCATGACGTCGTTACTCCAGTTCGCGCCAGGATTCGCCCGAAGGCGGGCGATCAGCCGCTCCATGGGCGTTGGGAAATAAGAAGTGTCCGGGCTGAGTGACGACAAAAGCAGAGGGCCCAATTGCGAGGCCGCGATGGACAGTTGCGCGTTGCCGATCAGCGCAGCAAATTCGACAAGCCGACGTGCCGCCGGGGGAATGGGTACATAAACGCACTGAGCCAGACGCTCCATCTTGCGTATCTCCAGCGCCGTCGGTGCACAGTCCACAATGAGAAAACGGCTGTCGGGATGGGCGAACTGTGAATGCACCGAACAAGGCGCTACGACAGCGGCCACTGACTGATCGATGCATCCTCCACGACCGTCGACGTCAATCTCCATTTGGCCATGCGTCGGCAACACCAATTGAACATGATCATGGTGGTGGTGAGGGCTTTCCCCCGCGTAACTGCGAATTTCAAGGCTTAGAAACATCGGCGCACCATCGGCCCCAGTCGTGATTCGAGCGCTGGCGTTCACAAGAAGGTCAGCAGTGGGGCAGCGGATTCTAACACCTGAAATTCCAGATCACGCGCATCAAGGATTCAGTGTAACGGTGCAAGCATCCGCTGCGCAGGCTGTCGCCGGTGCCGTGCTGAAAGCCGTCACAATAGCTGCCATCGGGGCGACGTCCTTGGCGCCGGGCTCGAAAACTCGGTTCGGACAGCATTTCGATCCTGGGGGCAGCGGCTTGGCCCAGTGCTGGATGGCTGCTGAGAAGGGCGGATCGCCAGGGCCCTAAATGGGTGGGTGTCGTTCGCTACGCGCTTTCGTGGCGCTTGGGCGCGCTTGCTCCTCCCGTGCCATGCGGGTGTCGTAATCGAGCCGCGCCACCAACACCGGTTTCATATTGTCCTGCGCCCAGAGGCACATCTGTTCAGTGATTGCGGTGATGCTGACCCCAAGCGGCGTCAGCGAATACTCCACACTGGGGGGCGCACTCGGGTAGACCTCTCGCAAGACCAGACCGTCTCGTTCCAGCAAGCGCAAGGTTTGAGTCAACATCTTCTGCGTCACGCCGCCCACTTGCCGGCGCAGTTCGCCGAATCTCATCGGCCCACGCGACAGGGAATCGATCACCAGCATCGTCCATTTATCCGCGAGCATCTGAATCACGCTGCGTGACGGGCAGGTGACGTCGTACACGTCACCTGCCCGAATTTTACCGATTTCGGTACGAGAGAGATGGTTAAAGGTAGTATCCATTGGGTACCTATAGCACTGAAAGGTGCCTAATTTACAAAGGAGATCACGTCGCCGAGTATAGCCGCGTCGGCTCTATTTCAGAGCTTTTATCTGGGAATTTGAAACCGTGAAGAGCTTGATTCAATACCGCGTAGGCGGTCCCGAGGTGCTTGAGTTGGTCGACGTCCCCAAGCCTGTGCGCAACTTCACCGAGGTGTTGGTGCGGGTGCATGCGGCGTCGATCAACCCTGTCGACCTGATCGTACGATCGGGCGCATTCCCATTACTGGGTGAAGTACCCTTTGTGCCGGGTTGGGACGTGTCCGGGGTGATTGAAGAAGTCGATATTGGTTCTACTCGCTTCAAAGTGGGAGACGAAGTTTTCGGCATGCCGCTTTTCCCGCGTGCCGCCAACGCCTATGCCGAATACGTTGCGGCGCCATCGCGCCACTTCTGGTTAAAACCCGCGCGCCTTAGCCATGTGCAAGCGGCGGCGCTGCCCTTGGTTGGGCTGACAGCGTTGCAGGCGTTGGGCGAAATCGCGCAGGTTGAGCCGGGCCAGCGCGTGCTGATCCATGGCGGCGGAGGCGGGTTAGGTCACGTCGCGGTGCAGATTGCCAAAGCGCTCGGGGCGTATGTCGTGACCACCGCCAGCGCCGGTAAACGTGACTTCGTTCGCAGCCTTGGGGCCGATGAAGTGATCGATTATCAGACGGTCGATTTCACCACAGTACTCAGTGACATTGATGTGGTGTTTGACACCGTGGGCAACGGTTACGCGGAACGCTCATTGTCGGTGCTCAAGCCAGGCGGCATCGTCGTCACGGCATTGGGGCTCAGCCATGCGCACCTGCCAGCCTTGGCAGCGGCCGCTGGACGACGTTTCTCAAGCGTTGCCGTTGAGCCCGATAGCGCCGGAATGCAACAACTCGCTGCGTGGGTTGAATCGGGCCAGTTGACGCCGCACGTCAGTCATGAGTTTCCGCTAGGTGAAGGCGCGAACGCGCATGCACGGGTGGGGCAGGGCAGCACCCAGGGTAAGGTCGTATTGAGGATCGCGCCATGAGCCCGCCGTCTGCACCGTTATTATCGCCACCCTGGCTGCATCAGTTGACGCCGGATGCCACCCTGATTTCATCAGTCCTCAATCGCTCGTTGCAGGGTAGGGAAGCGATCATAAGAGTCGTACAGGCCGCAGGCGGGATGTATGAAAAACACTCGGTGGTATTCCGGGCCGCTTTCGCGGACAGAGAATTGCTCGAATACGACGCGCTGGTTTTGGGCGGTGTGGCCATCCATGGCGTTGTAACGCTCAGCAGAAATGCAGCAGGCGATATCTCCGGTGTGGGTATTCATCACGGCCCTTTGGACGCTGTGAACAAATTGTCTGCCGCATTGAAGGACCGCTTGGGTACTGAGTTGGGCCCTGAGTATTTCCAGCGTTGAGTTGGGGTGGGGCTAGCGCTCAGGTGGGCGCTGGCACAACCGGTCCTTGCGCGGGCGGATCGGTGTGGGCAACGACTCGGCACTCTGCTTCTGGGACAACTGTCGCTGCGCGTCAGTCATGAAGCTTGAGGCACTTCACCGGCCGCCAGACGTCGGTCGATGTCGGCGATAACGGCCGGAAGTTCGTTGATGGTGTCAATCAGATAGTGAGGGCGAGCGCCTTCGAAGAGGCCGTGAATACGTCCACGCTCACTGGCCAGTGCGTCTGTACCCAACGCTTTGTATTGCTCGTACGTCAGGCCCAGCGCGTTGCCGGAGCACACCAGCGCCACGGTCCACATGCCCGCACTGCGCCCTTCGAGGATGCCGGGCACCGTATCGTCGACTTTGACGCAGGCGGCGACATCGCTGATTCCCAGGGCAATCACATTGGCCAAGGCCTGCGCGGGATGCGGGCGGCCGTTGGGCACCTCATCGGTCGCCACAACGTGGTCGGCGACATAGCCGTTTCGTCGAGCCAGTTCGACCACTTTTTCCATGACCACTGCCGGATAGCCGGAGCAGGATCCGATCTTCAAGCCTTGTTTGCGCAGGCCATCAATGGTCGCTAGCGCGCCGGGAATGAGCGCCGAGTGAGTCGCGATTTTCTCGATCTGCAAGGGCATGAAACGGTTGTAAATGGCCGTGACGTCGTCGTCATTCGGCGCGCGTCCAAAGGCCTTTTTGTACCGCTCACTGACCGCCGGAAGGTCGCACAGCGTGCGAATGTGATCCCACTTGCCCATTCCCATGGGGCCGCGTGCCTCTTCGATAGAGACCGCTACGTCAAACTCGGCGAACGCTTCGACGAAAATCTGAGTGGGCGCAAACGATCCGAAGTCGACGACGGTGCCCGCCCAATCGAGAATCAGTGCCTGGGTTTTAGCCGGGTTGTTGTAGTTCATGACTGGATTCCGCTGAGGTGAGGGTTCAGATGGCTTGCATTTCACGCAGGGCCTGGCCGATAGCGTCCACGGCGCCCTGCATGCCGCGGCTGTCCACGCAGCCGATACAGCCGACGCGGAAGGTTTCGACCTGGGTCAATTTGCCCGGGTACAAAATGAAGCCCTTGGCCTTGACGCGTTCGTAGAAGTCCTTGAACCGGTAGTTAGGACTGTCGGGCGCATGGAAGGTGACGATGATCGGCGCCTGAATGTCCGCAGGGATAAAACTGCTCAGCCCCATCGCGCTCATGCCGTCCAGCAGTGTTTTGCAGTTTTGCGCGTAACGCTGATGACGAGCGGGCAGTCCACCTTCTTCGGCGTATTGCAGAAGCGCTTCGTGAAGGGCTGCGACGACATGGGTTGGGGGCGTAAAGCGCCATTGGCCTGTTTTGGCCATGTAGCTGTTCTGGTCGTGGAGATCCATCGCCAACGAATGCGAGTTGCCTTGCGCCTGATCGAGTGCCTGCTTGTTAGCGAACACAAAGCCCATGCCCGGAACCCCCTCCAGGCATTTGCCTGACGCGGCGACCAGTGCATCAAATTGCAGTTCACGCGCATCGATGGGCAGCGCCCCGAACGAGCTCATTGCATCGATGATCAGCCGCTTGCCGTGGCTTGCGACCACTTCCGAGATGGCTTGCAGCGGATTGAGTATCCCCGTGCTGGTTTCACAGTGGATCAGTGCGACGTGGGTGATGTCGCGGTCCTCAGTGAGCAGTCTGTCGACATCGTCTGCCGTGGTCGGCTGGTCCTCGGCCGTTTCGAATGTGCTGTAGGCGCGGCCCAGTACGCTGCAGATCTTTGCCAGTCGCTGTCCATACGCACCGTTGACTAACACCATCACTTTTCCGTTACGCGGCACCAATGTGCCGATGGCAGCCTCGACGGCGAACGTGCCGCTGCCTTGTAGCGGCACGCAATAGTGAGAGTTCTGGCCGTTGATGATCGTGAGCAATCGCTCACGCAGGCTGGCCGTCATTTCATTGAAGTCCCCGTCCCAAGAGCCCCAATCCATCATCATCGCCTGACGGGTACGGGTTGAGGTGGTGAGGGGGCCTGGGGTCAACAGAATCGGCGCAGCAGTGCTCATAGTGATTTCTCAGGAGTGGCTTAAGGTACGGAGCACAGGTTGCAATCACGCCGGGTATCAAGCAAATTGTTTGTTGTTATCCAAGGTATAAGTCAGGCCGATAGATATGAACCTGTTTCAACTCCGCGCATTTGACGCCGTCGCCCGCGAAGGCAGCTTTACCCGTGCGGCCGCGCGGTTGTTCATCAGTCAGCCGGCGGTGACCGGCCACGTGAAAATGCTGGAGGAGCATTACCAGATCACCTTGCTGCGACGGACGGCCAGGCGCGTAGAACTGACCCAGGAAGGCATTCAGCTGGCGGCCATCACCCGGGCGATGTTCGGACTGGTCGAGGAGGCACAGGCATTGCTGGAGTCCAATCGCCAACTGCTGACCGGACGTCTGGAAGTCGCGGCGGATGGCCCGCACCGGGTCATGCCCATGATCGCCAGCTTGCGTGCCCGATACCCCGGGGTCGTGGTCAACCTTCGGTTGGGGAATGCCCAGGAAACCCTGGCAGCGCTGTTGTCCGAGCACGCCGATGTGGCGGTGATGACTGAGGTCGAACCTCGCAAAGGTCTGCGCTTGCAGGAAATGTCGCCTTCGCAGATCTGCGCATTGGTTCCGCAAGGCCACTCGTTGGCCGGCAAGCGGATCGACATCAACCAGTTGGATCAGCAGATCATGGTGTTGCGCGAGCCGAGCTCGATCACTCGACGTACCTTCGATAAGGCATGCGAACAGGCAGGCGTTCAACCTCGGGTGTTGCTGGAGCTGGACAGTCGGGAAGCCGTGACTGAAGCCGTGGCTGCTGATCTGGGGATTGGCATTGTGTCGTCGGTCGAGCTGAGCCACGACCCGCGAGTGATCGCGGTGCCCATTGTGGGCGAGGGGCTGACCAACCGTCACATGATCGGATGCCTGGAGCGACGCGCTGAATCGCGCTTGATTGCGGCGTTCATGGCGCTTGATGGAAGCGCACAGTCAGAGTGAGGGCGCGCATCAACCGTCTCATGAGTCAACCATTCTGGCCGCTGCGGTAACGCCCTGCGCAGCGGCTGCCTGATCATTCCCGTCCACCCCGTTCGGTCTGACTGGCGCGTGCCAGTTCAATGAATGCCTTTACGGCCGCAGAAGGGTTGCGGCGGTTGGCGTAGTACAGACACAGTCTGTCTCTGGGCGGTGTCCAGCTCTCGAGAATCCGCACGAGCGCGCCGGTTTCGATCTCTTTGCAGACGTCCTGCTCCATGAGGAAGCCGAGTCCCATGCCTTCCTGCACAGCCGCTTTGACCACGCTGGACTCATCAAGCGTGAGCGACCCGCTCACATCGATCCGCGTCACCTCTCCCTCTCGCTCGAAATGCCAGGGAAAAATTGCGCTGTTCGGTAGCCTGACACGAATGCATCGGTGTTGGTGCAGGTCTGACGGCGTTCGCGGCGTGCCGTGAGTTTCGAGATAGTCCGGTGAGCCCACCACGGCATAACGTTGCGGCTGCCCGAGAGGGATCACGATCGCGTCGCTGGGAACAAGGCTTAGCGACCGCACACCAAAATCGAAGCCATCAGCGACGATGTCTACCAAGCGGCCTTCGGTGACCAGGTCGATGTGTACCTTCGGGTGAAGCTGCAGGAACTTCGCTACCAGCGGCATGAGCACTGATCGCGCAGCGCTGGCGAAGGCATTGATACGCAGCGTGCCCGATGGCCCGGCGTTGTGGGAGCGCACGGCATCCAACGCTGTGCGCAGATCCTGCAGGGCAGGTCCCACTTGCTCCAGAAACACCCTGCCGGCGTCGGTGATCGCGACGCTGCGGGTGGTGCGGTTGAACAACCGTGATTCAAGGCGCGCTTCCAACTGGGCAATGGTGTTGCTCAATGCGGTGGTTGAGACATCGAGCTCGATCGCCGCTTGCCGAAACGACCCCTTGCGGGCGACCGCCAGAACAGCTTCGAGCTCACTAACATTTAGACGGGGATACGACATTATTGTCCTGAAATTCGGGATAGGTAATCAGTGTTTGTCCCAGTTGAGCAAACTATCGACCAGGCAGCAAGATCTCTCCATCTCACCACCGCTTAAGGAGAACAGCACAATGACCCTTAGACTCCCCGATGCCCTGCAGACCTATTTTGATGTCAGTAATGGCGGAGACGTCGCGCAACTCGCGAGTTGCTTCTGCCCGCAGGCAACGGTGTTCGATGAGAATCAAAGGCACGTAGGGATTGCAGCGATTGAAGCCTGGCAACATGAAGTGCGAAAGGCCTTTGTCTTTCAGGTCCAGCCCCTGCAGGCGCGGCAAGGGAAGAATGGCCTGAGCGTGCTCACTCGTCTGGCTGGCAACTTTCCCGGCAGTCCGGTACAGCTGAATCATGTCTTCACGCTGGAGGGTGATCTCATCCGTTCCCTGGAGATCACGCCATGCTGAATCTGGGCCTGAATGGCAAGCGCGTCCTCGTCACCGGGGGTACCAAAGGTGTTGGAAAGGCGGTTGTAGATTTGTTGCTCGCCGAGGGGGCGAAGGTCATAACCGCGGCTCGACACGTGCAACCCCAGATGTCCGGTGCTCACTGGGTGGCGGCTGATCTTTCGACTCGCGAAGGCTGTAGCGCGCTGGTCACCACCCTCGAACAGCGGCTGGGCGGTGTGGACATCATTATCCACGTGCTGGGTGGCTCCTCGGCGCCCGGCGGCGGTTTCGCGGCGCTGGACGAGGAACAGTGGCAGCGTGAACTCAACCTTAACCTGTTGCCGGCGGTACGCCTTGACCGCGCGTTGCTCCCGAGCATGCTGGAGCGCAGGGAAGGGGTTGTCATCCACGTGACCTCTATCCAGAGCCGACTGCCGCTGCCTGAATCGACGACTGCTTATGCCGCCGCCAAGGCTGCGCTATCGACTTACAGCAAAAGTTTATCGAAGGAGGTTTCGCCCAAAGGCGTGCGGGTGGTCCGAGTTTCACCAGGCTGGGTTGAAACCGAGGCGTCGGTCGGCCTCGCCGAACGACTCGCGCAGGAGGCGGGTACGGACTATGAAGGCGGCAAGCAGATAATCATGCAAGCGTTGGGAGGCATCCCGCTTGGCCGCCCGGCGAAGCCTTCGGAGGTTGCTGATCTGATTGCTTTTCTGGCGTCGCCTCGGGCCGCGTCGATCACAGGGAGCGAGTTTGTGATCGATGGCGGGACATTCCCCGCAGCTTAGCCATCAGTCAGGCCATTCGAATCAGGTAATCCATTGGAGGCTTTTTCAGAGTAGAGCGACTTGAACGCCAGTGTGGGGTGTCGAGAGTCGCTCCATACGGCAAGTACTTCTTGTCGTGGATGTCCGATCCACTTTTTCCCCTCCTGACTGGCTTGTAAGTGGGATGAGGGCGCTCATCCAGCGAGCTTGTGGGAGGAGCGCGCCTGGACTTCAGCAAAATAACAAGACTAACAATCGTTAGGTAGGTTGTTGACAGGGTCTCGGTGGGGAGGTAGTCTCAACTCAACCTAACGAATGTTAGGTAGATTTTTCACTTTCCTTCTGGAGCTTCCCATGACCGCTAAACTGCAGCTCTTCACATCGCCTTCGGCTTTCCCCAATCCTCAACGCCTGCGCTTGTTCATGCACGAAAAGGGAATCGCTGACCTGTTCGAAGAAACGATTTACGACATGGCCCCCGGGGGCGAGCAGCGCGGGTGGCGTCACCTCAATATGAATCCATGGGGTGAAACGCCCACGCTGAAACTCGCAGACGGCAGTTTCATTTCCGAAACGGCAGCTATCGTTCGCTATCTCGATCAGTCCTATCCGGGTCGCAAGATCATGGGCGAGACCCCATTGGAGCAAGGGCTCGATAACATGTGGGATAACCGGGTCTGGGTGCATATCCTTTACCGGATCGTGACGGCGTTTCACGTGTTGCACACCGGGTTGGGGTTCAAACTCGAACTGACGAAGAATGAAGCGTGGGGCGAACACTGTCGTAAGGAAGCGTTAGCCCATGCAGCGCTGGTCAACCGTCATCTGTCCGATGGCCGTGAATGGTTGTTGGGCGGCGATGCTCCAACCTTTGCGGATATCACGCTGGCAACCGCGATCGCCTTCTCCAAGTTCCCGGTCAACGCCACCCCGCTGGATGAGCGTTTCGAATTCCTCGACGCCTACTGGAAGCGCTGGCAGAAACGCCCAAGCTTCCAGGCTGCCTATGCTGATCGGAGCAGCGGAATTCCGGAACTGGATTCGCCGTCTGAGTAACCTAGTATCGCGTGAGTCGACTCGTCGGGAGCGCTATGCATGGCGTTCCCGGCGGAGCTATTTCTGACTCGGGGCGCCAGGGATGAAGGGATGCGTGACAAGGTGCCTCATCTGCCTGAGTTGAACCATTGAAGTCCAGTGACAGATGCACAGGGCGGCTGCCTAACAAAAGGTAGGCTTTTGATTTAGCATGGCGATCTTCCGATAATCCCACCAGAGACCAAAGGCAAAGCAATGACCATCAACGCCCGAGAAGCCATTTTGCAGGCGGCAAGAAATATCGCCCAGTCCCAAGGCTACAACGGCCTGAATTTTCGTGATCTGGCCGCTGAGGTTGGAATCAAGCCCGCAAGTATTTATTACCACTTCCCAAGCAAGGCTGATCTGGGTGTTGCTGTCGCCAGGCGGTATTGGGAAGACGGCGCTGCGGCACTCGAGGTGATCTCTCTGGAAACGCCAGACCCTCTCGATGCACTGCATCGGTTTCCCGAGATTTTTCGGCGCTCACTTGAGGCCGAGAACCGCCTGTGTCTGGGCAGCTTTGTGGGCGCTGAAACCGACAATTTGCCGGCAGAGATGACTCAGGAAATTCAGGCGTTTGCGGAGGTGAATGTGGCTTGGCTGAGCAAGCTTCTGGTAGCCGCCAACGTATGCGAGCCAGAAGACAGTGAAAAGCGAGCCCGAGCGATTTTTTCGGCCGTGGCGGGTGCTCAGCTTATTGCCAGGAGTCGATCGGACATTTCGCTATTTGACACGCTGATTGATACCTACCGTGCCTACGGGCCATTGCCGGCATAGTTTGTCTGGCTGCGCGTGCTGAGTAGTTGAGAAGTCCACCGTCCAAAAGCTCAATCCAGATAAGCCCACGTATTCGCGCCATCAGAAAATCTCACTGGCGTGTTCTGAGTAAGTTGCGGATCAAAGTCGTTCATGTTCACACCGACCTCGGTGCCTGCTTCCGGGTTGAGCGCTTTCCAGTGCGTTGCGTATCCGCAGGTTATCGACCGCTGGATAGCGGTCGATAACCTGAAAACAACCATCCCCCATCGAGTATCCACACACCTGCCGGAACTGTCCCTGTCAGCCAGGGTCAAGGTCTGTGAGCGGACGCCGATACCTGTGTTCGTACATGACCGATCCATTTACACCGTCATCAGATCGACACCTTCCAGGGTCAAGATGGTGAAAGCGTCGTAAAACCCCAATCGGATTTCCTAACGACGTGATGTCACTGCCAACGGGATGACCTATGGGTGCCACGGAAGCCAGTACGGCCAAACACAAGGGCTTGAAACGCCGCGCCACGGTGATCTATCGCCGGGATGGGGAAATACTCTTCGTTCGCAAGCGTCGTTCAAAATGGAATTTGCCGGGTGGACGCGTCGAGCGAGGGGAGACCCCGCTGCAGGCAGCGAAGCGCGAGATGGCAGAGGAAACGGGCCTCAGTTTTGATCGATTAGCCTATGTCTCCCAATATCGGCAAGACAACGTTGTGCACTTCCTGTTCGAGGCGCGGCGTTCGTCGTCCAGGAAACCTCGCCCGCTGAATGAAATTGATGATTGCCGCTGGATCAGCCCTAAGGACATGAGCAAGCGCAATGTGCGAGAGCCGATTCGTGACTTGCTTAAACGTTGCGCCTCCGACCTTTAATAGCGCTGTTCGCAACGTCAGCCTGTTCAGCGTCTTACCAGATGACACCAATGTCCTCAGGCAATGAGGAATATGCCCGCTGATGTAGCCGATCCCACACCAGGCTGCGCAAGAAATCTTCCGTCATCCAACAGTCCGGGGCATTCAGTGCGGGGACGCGCCTGAGAATGCTGGTCGCTATATCCCAATATATGGGATTTATAATCATATATTGAGTCATTTGATTCTCTCGTCTATGGTGGATCCACACGAACCAGAAGTCTCAGAACAAAAAACAGAGAGGCGATATGCAACTTCCGTCCGTGAATGCAGGCATGCATGCCAGTACCATGAAACGACTCAACATCAAATTGATCCCATTTTTGATGTTGCTCTACATGGTCGCTTATATCGACAAGTCGAACATTTCAGTTGCAGCACTGCAGATGAATGCCGAACTGGGGCTCACCGCCAGAATGTACGGCATAGGGGTAGGGCTGTTCTTCCTCACCTACATCATTTTTGAAGTTCCCAGCAGCGTGATACTGACCCGGGTCGGTGCCCGACGCTGGATTGCGCGGATCATGATCACCTGGGGCATCGTTGCGGCGGGAATGGCGTTCGTGCAAAGCGCCGGTCAGCTCTACGGCATGCGATTACTGTTGGGGGCGGCCGAAGCAGGCTTCACACCTGGGATCATCTATTACCTTTCACAGTGGTACCCGCGTACCGACCGCGCAAAAGCAATGTCCTTCTTCTACATCGGTGCGGCTTTGGCCTCCGTTATCGGCCTGCCGCTTTCGGGTGCCTTTCTGCATCTGGACGGGTATTTCGGTGTCAGTGGCTGGCGGTGGCTGTTCCTGTTGGAAGGACTGCCAGCTGTCGTTCTTGGAATCGTTGTCTTGCGGTACCTGCCAGATAGCCCGGCCACAACGCAGTGGCTTCAGGCTGACCAGAAAGAATGGTTGAGCCAGACGATCGCGGCTGAACAGGCTGCAACTCCTATCTCGCATCATGCAGGCTGGTCGGCGGCGTTCCGCAGTCGGCAGGTCTGGCTATTGAGCCTTTTCTGGTTACTCCAGGCATTCGGGACCATCGGCATTACCCTGTTTCTGCCTCTCATTGTGAAGTCGGTATCTGGCCAAGAGTCTTTTACCGTGAGCGCTTTGTCTGCACTGCCATTTCTGTTTGCCTGTATCTTCATGTACTTCAATGGCACTCATTCTGATCGTAAGCGAGAGCGGGCGTGGCATCTGGGGTTGCCACTCATGATCGCCGGCGTGCTTTTGGCTTTGGCGGTGGCCACAAATAATTCGTGGTTGGCCTATGGCATGCTGGTGATCGCGGTCGGCTTGAACTGGGCGGCGACGCCCGTTTTCTGGGCCACCACGACCGAATACCTTTCCGGCGCCGCTGCCGCGGCATCGATCGCTCTCATCAACTCGATCGCCAACATCGCCGGGCTCGGCCTGCCACCTGTCATGGGGTGGATCAAGGACGCTACGCAGAGCTACGACTCAGCGTTGTTGATGGTTGCGATTGCTCTGTTTGCTGGAGGATTGCTGGGGTTATATCTGGCCCGTGCGCCACGCAAGAAATCGCTTGAGATCCCAAGGAACGAGGTAGGGCTTGAACAAGTAAAAGCTCCTTGAGTGTGACTGTCCCTCACCGCATCCGCGGGCGTTGAGGGGCCCGTCTCAACTCTGAAGTTGTGGGCCCGGCCTTGTTTCACTGCGATGGAAAATCATTTTTTTCGTCGCCCTTCACGTGGGCCGGGTACTCCAGGTCGCCGCGATTACAAACGCCCGGCGCTATCGCGCGGGTGTGCCGAACAATCGCAGCCGACTGACACCGCCGTCGGGAAACACGTTGAGACGGACGTGAGTAATCGGCCCAAGTCGGGCCAGCTCCGTGGCGTAGAAGTGCTCACGGTCCATTTCCATTTTTTGCTCCGGCAGCAAGTCTCGCCAGAGCAGGCTCTGGGTCTCGATCTGGCTGTCGGTACCGCCTTTGACGTAAGCGCCCTGAATCGAGACGCGGTCTGGATAGTTGCCTTTGTAGTGAAGCGTGTCGACCACGATCCGCTCGACTTCCCCGGCAATGCCCAACGCGACAATCACCCAGTCATTACCCGGCGTGCGGCGGCGAGCGGTTTCCCAGCCCTCGGCCATCACGGCGGCGCGACCGGGGTTGAGGATGTTGCCCATCTGCCCGTAGTGCTCGTCGGAACAGGCGATGGCACGTCCTCCGTTGAGCGCGGCGCACAAGTCGATGGTTTCCCCGGGAGCCATTGCGGACCAGTCCTTGTAGGAAATGCCATACACGCGCAGCCGGGCGACGCCGCCATCGGGATAGATGTTCAGACGCAGGTGGCTGTATGGGCGGGCGTCGTCGATCAGGTGATAGTGATGGCTGTCACCGTTCAGCTCGACGGCGCCGAGGACTTCAGTCCAGGCCGTGTCTTCATCGGGGTCGCCGTCGTTCACAAAGCACGCTTCGAGGGACGCGGAGGGCGGATAGTTGCCGGTGAAAAACGACGTGTCGATGTTCACGCCCTTGAGGGTGCCCGCCACGCCCAGACGAATCACCGCATGGTCGTACCCTTCATGACGTTTGCGTCGCGACTCCCAACCGTCCATCCATTTGCCGTTGTCGTCGAACACATCGGCCTTGAACACGGCGGGCGTGTGCAGGAACAGACGGTTCACGTCGGCGAACCAATCGTCGGTGACCGACAGCGCGACCGTGCCCAGGCGTGCGTCCGCCAGATTCAGGTATTTCTCAAGCGGGTGTTTGGAGGTGTGCATGAATCAACCCTTGAAGTGATGAGTGCCGGGATCAGTGCCGCGCCGATTTGACGTGGTCGGGGACCCACGGACCCTTCACGCTGACAGCCGCGAACGCCTGGTCGATGATCTGCAAGTCGGCATCTTTGGGCGTGTTGTCGCCCTGGCCTTGAATGTTGACGATGTCCTGCGGGCACGCCGAGAACGCAACGAAACAGTCCATTTCCGCACGCAGGGTGATGTAGTCGCCGGGATTGGTGACGGTGGGTAGCGTGGCCAGCGTGATGTTGTCCGATTGCACCCGGATGTTCATGAAAATGTTGAACGAGGCGAGGTTTCGGCGGGGCGGGGTCACGCCGAGCTCGAGCATGCCCTCGAACAGGTTGTCGCTGCAGTTGCGATGGTAGTGAGTACAGCCCAGCAGCTCGTAGCGCCGACGGTCACAGGCCGCCATGAAGGTGTCGTGCACGCCGGGGGAGGTGTCTTCGACCAGTGTCAGGATGGGATGGCGGGCACTGGTGACGAACGTGTCGCCGACGACCGGGTTCAGATGCTGCGTCCACACGCGCGTGGCCTCCATGCACATGAACTCTTCAAGGTCATAGGCATTCCACGCCCAGCAGTCGACGACCTGGGTGCCGTGGGTGTTGATGACGCGCACCGATTGCCCGGCTTTCAGGCGTACGGCTTTGCCATGGCCGGCAGGAATGGTCAGGGATGAGGGGACAGACATGGGCATACTCCAATTCAGAACAACAGATTCATGCTGGACGATGACGATTCAGGCGACGCTCCAAAGCGCCGGCTGCGGTGTCGAGTAAAAGGGTGATCAGCCAGTAAGCGAGGGCAACCACCAGATAAATCTCAAGCGGGGCGTAGCTGGTGGAAATGGCTTGCTTGGCGGCGTACATAAACTCTTCGACGCCGACCACCGATAGCAGCGCGGTGTCCTTTATCAGGCCGATCAGTAAGCCCACCGAGGGCGGCAGCGCCACGGGCAGCGCTTGCTTGAGCAGCACGTGACGCAGCGTTTCCCAGGGTCGCAGGCCCAGCGCGGCACTGGCCTCGTATTGTCCGCGAGCAATACCGCCAAACGCGGCGCGCAGCACCTCGCCCATGTAGGGACCGTAATACAGGGTCAGTGCCGTGACCCCGACCACCGGAGAGCTGAGGGTGATGCCGTATTCGGGAAGAATGAAAAACAGCAGGTAGATCAACACCAGCATAGGCAAACCCAGAACGAAATCGATGTAGGCGCGCACCGCCGCGCTTAACCACGGACTTCCTTTTTGCAGTGCCCACGCCAGCAAGGCGCCAAGGGTGAGCGCCGAGCAGGCCGATACCAGACTCAAGCGCAAGGTGACCAACAGTCCGGTGGCAAGGTCCGGAGCGTTGTCGATAATCGCCGACCAATCCATCAGTGGCTCCTTGCACGGTTGAAGCGGCCTTCAAGGCGTCGTGCGAGCTTGAGGGTTGGCCAGCAGATGAGCAGATAGCCGGCGACCACGAGGGCAAGCACCGGTGTGGCTTCGAACGTGCGAGCGATTACCAGTTGGCCTGCGTAGGTCAATTCAGTCACCGCCACCACCGAGGCCAGCGGGGTGGTCTTGACCACCAGCGTGAACTCGTTGACCAGAGCCGGCAGGCTGCTGCGCAGCGCCTGAGGTGCCGAGACGTACCACCATGTCTCGAACGCTGACAGACCGAGCGCATGGGACGCTTCTGTCTGGCCGTGGGGCAGCGTGCGATAGTTGGCGCGCAGAATCTCGGCGACATAGGCTGCGCTGTTCAATCCGATTGCCAGCACGGCAGCCAGCAGCGGTTTGCCGCCCAGCCCGATCAGCGGCAGGGAGAAGAACACGATGAATAACTGCACGATCGACGGCACACCGCGCATGAGGCTGACGTACAAATGCCCGACGCCTCGCCACAGCGGCAGGGACCGTCCGCGCAGCCACCAGATCACGTGACCCATGACAAAACTGGTGACGGCGGCGAGCACCGTCAGTTCTAGCGTCACCCACAGGCCTTTGCCGAGATCGGGCAGTGCGTTGAGCATCTGTGCGCCTGTCATCATCGGCTAGCCCGCGAAGTCGCTGAGGTCTTCGGCCACCGACAACCGGACGGCCCCGGGCGTGTCATTACCGGGGATACCCGTGCAGCAGGTCGAGACCACGAACACCGTATCGAGCACCACACGGCAGGTCACCGAGTCACCGGCTTTCACAGTCGTGGGTAACGGCGTCAACGTTCCCCGCTGATCCAGTTGCACGTTCATGAACAGGTTGATGGGATCGGGCAGCTTGGGCTGCTGGCGACCCAGTCTCTGCAGTTCGGCCTGCAGCGCTTCGACACAGCCGATTTGCCCGGCATAGCCGTTGGCTGCGAGAAACGCGCTGGTCGATGCCGGCAACAGCAGGTCGTGTTGGCCGACGCTGTCCTTGCCCAACACCATCACCGGACGCCTGCGGTTATTGACCATGCGCATGCCGGCGCCCAATACGTAAGAGTTGCTGAACACCCGAGTGTGGTGGACGGACAGGTGCACATTCGGCTCTGCTTCACTGAAACCAAACAGGCTGGCCACCGCGCCGTCTTCCAGTGCGGTGATGCGCAACAACTGGCCGCGCTTGACCAGGATCGAGCCGGCGCTGGCGGCATCGACCGTGAGCGTCTGCATGGGCAGCGGCGCTCGGGTTTCGGTGGCCTCTTTCATTAACAGCATGGGTTACTCCTTGAGCGGGCAGTCAAGCGGACAACGGTTCGTCATCGGAGATGACGATGTCGATAGGGGTCACCAACAAACCATTGCCGGGAATGATGTCCTGCGGACAGGACGACACCGCGCAGACCAGATCTTTAAGCGCGCGGAAAACGATGCGGTCGCCGGCCTTGCTGATCGGGTCGGTCACTTGCATGCGGCCGTCAGCGGTCACGGGGCCGTTCTGAAACAGGTTGAAGGGCTCGGGGACATTCACCGGCAACACGCCGTAATGGCTCAGGCCCTCATGCATGTTGTCCAGGCAGTTGCGGTGGCCGTCGACCCCGAAATCGACACTGAAACGTGTGCAATCGCAGGCCGGAACGTTGGCGTCGTGGACGCCGACGGTGTCCTGCAGCACGTGCAACAAGGGCTCGTCGGCGTTGGAATACAGGCTGTCGCCAACGCTGAAGAACAGCGAATCGAGGCGACGACGCGTGTGTGTCGGTGACAGGTAGTGATCGGTCTGGCCATTGACGACAGCCACGAAGTCAGCCGCTTGCTGGCCATCGCGGTCGATCACCGTGATGAACTGGCCACTGCGCACTTCGAAAGTCCGGCCGTGTCCGGCTGGCACGTGAACGTGGATGGATGATAAAGACATAGGGGTTCTCACTTGGCAGGAATGAAGTCTTGGGACGGCAGGTCGAAGGTCACGCCCAGGTACTGCTGCTGCAATTTCTGCAGGTCGCCGGAGTTTTTCATGGCGATGATCTGGTCGCTGATGGCCTTGTTCAGGCGGGTGTCGTCCTTGCGCGTGGCCCAGCTGATCCACTGGCTGTCGCCCAGCTCACCGACCTGACGCAGACTGTCCGGGTGCTGTTTGCGCAGGCTGCCCAGCACGGTGATGTCGTCGAGGATGAAGTCGGCGCGCTTGGTCATCAGTGCCGACAGGGTCTGGTCGACGCTGTCCACGCCGACGATCTTGATCGGCGCCAGGCCCTTGGCTTTCAGCTCGACGTTGAATTGCTTGACCAGCTGCTCGGGGGCTGAGGTGGTTTTCACGGCGGCGCTGAGGCCGGCCAGGCTCTCGATTTTAAGGCTGGCCGGGTTCAGGCGTTTGTCATCGGCGCGGGTCATCACCGCATTGACGCTTTTGCCAAAGGGCGTGACGAATAACACCTTGCCCGCACGCTCGGCGGTGACGTTCAACGAGGAGCCTTCAGCATCCACCGAACCTGAAATGAGGGCAGGGATGATCCCGCTGAAAGCCATTTTCTGGTACTCGACCTTCACGCCGAGGGATTTCGCCACCTGCGCCATGATCGCCGGGGTATAGCCGGTGATGGCGCCGCTGTCATCGGTGTACTCATAGGGCGCGAAGGTCGGGTCGATGGCCACGACCAGCGTGCCTCGCGCCTTGACGTCATCCAGCGTATCGGCAGAGGACACCGAAGCATGCAGGCTGACACCGAGCGTCATGGCGGCCAGTACGAGCGGAAATCCGGGAAACGTTTTTTTCATGGTGGCGCCCTTGGGTAGATGGGTTGACCCAAGGGGTATCGCAGTTTCTGTGCCAGCAGCGGCCAAACGAGGTCAAGAAACTGTGCAGACCTTAAGAAACAAAGGTTTCAGCAATTAATTTAAAGAAACGTATGTTTCTTTGTCGGGCGATCAACGCCGCTATTAAATCCGTTTGCGCCCAAAGCTGGTGCGTATTGCGGAGGCTGCCGGCCCAAGACAGCGCACTGATCACTTATTCCAGTGCCTGGAGTTTCTGATGCAGCACTTCGGCTTGTGCAAGGTGCGTGGATCTCTCACCTGCCAGCTCTTTGCCCACCAGCGAACAGATCAGGTTGGTGACTCCGGCCACACTGGCATTGCTGTCGAACATCAGGCTGCCTTCGGTGTGGCAGCGAATCACCCAGCGGGCCAGCTTTGCCGGTTTACCGGCCAACACGTCGGAAATGTAGAGCAGGTGCACGCCAAGCTCAGCCATCGCTGACATGGCGCTTTCCAGTTCAGGGACGCGTCGACGCAGCCCGATGCAGATCGCCACATCGCGCCCGTCCAGTCCCGCCAGGTATTCGGCGAGGCTGTCGCCTGGCGCCGGGAGCAGCAGGATGTCATCGCGCACCTGGATCAGGTTGCTGCGAAACATCACCGCAATGGTCTGGCTGTGCCGAAAGCCGATGAGCACCACACGCCGTGCCTTGGCGATGGCCTGGGCCATCTGCGCCAGATCATTGTGCGACAACGACTCGTAGGTTTTCGCCAGATTGGCGATCTCTTGATCCAGGTGATGCTGCATCAGTGCCTTGGGGTCATGGTCGGCATCGTTCAGGTGTTGCAGATAGAGAGGGGAGCCGGCGCTGCTGGCCTTGCGTGCCTCGCGCCGGGCCGCGTCGTAGGAGTCGTAGCCCAGCGCCCTGAAGAACCGGGTCGCAGTCGCTTTCGATACGCCAGCGCTGATCGCAAGCTCGGTGGCCGTCTGCATCGCCAGTTGGCCAGGGGAGGCAAGGATGACATCGGACAGTTTTTGTTCCACGGCCGACATCTGGTCGTAACGGCTGCGAATGCGGCTCTCCAGCGATGCCGACGGTTCGGCCGATCTGGAAATTACCTTCGATGACATGGATCGGCCCCCGACTGAACGAAAGCGGCAGTTTATACAAAATGCCTCGGCGCGGTAGTGACTTGGAGAAGCGCCGTTCGGGCCTGTCGGTTTGCGCGTGCTGGCAGACCACGGCGAGCTGCCCTCAGGAAAAGTCTTCGGGCATCTCAGCCTGAGCTATGAGCCGTTGCCGTATCTGGGCGATTTGATGTTCCATGCGCTGCTTCGGCCGATGATCGATTCGCCGCAGCCATTGCTGCATGAACAGCCGCAGGGCGAGTGGCAGAAACGCGCTATTCGCCTCACAGCGCTGGGTGAACGCGTGTTGCAGGGGCGCACAAACTGGCTCGACTGCGCGCCAGCGGAGCGCTGGGTGGGCGGGGTTCATATCGTCGCCGATCAAAAGCCGTGGATCGTGAGTGATCAAGGGCAGGTGCGGCGTCGTTGAGTGAATCGGGATTCGAGAGCAATGCCTGTCAGGGATGAGCGCCGGCACCCGTTACGGGAATAAGTTGTTTGAGAGGCGCTATCGGTATCCAGTGGGTACAAGGCGACAGCTTCCCTGACCGAGGAACTCAATCAACTTGCCCTTGGGTGTAGAGATACAGAAAACCTCGCTGGGTGCCCGAATGGTAGTCTTCACCGATTTACCGACACCGCATCACTCAGTCCTTCAGGCCGGTCCGGGTTCATCCGGAGAATGCGCTGTAGCGATCAACAAGACCGGCGAGGCATGCCGAACTCGTCGGTACAATGGCCTGTCACTGACTACCCGGAGCCTGCGCCTTTAATGTCGTTGTTTAACCATTTGACTGCATTTTCAACCCAGAGCGGCAGGGCGGTCGGTCTTGTCTGGGCGACCTCCCGCCCGTTGTTCAGTGGCTTGATCGTGGCGACGCTGATCGCCGGCATTTTGCCCGCGCTCGCCGCCTGGATCGGCCAGCGGATCGTCGACGCGGTGGTTCAGGCGATGCAGATCCATGGCAATGGCAGTCAGGCGCCGGTCTGGCCTGTCCTGCGTTACGTGTTGGCCGAAGCGGGTGTATTGGCGTTGCTGGCCGCGGCGCAACGGGCGCTTTCAATGCAACAAGCGCTACTGCGGGTGCAGTTGGGACAGAAGGTCAACCTGATGATCCTGGAAAAGGCCCAGACCTTTTCGCTGCTGCAGTTCGAGGACTCGGCCTTTTACGACAAGTTGGTGCGCGTGCGCCGGGATGCATCGACCCGGCCACTGGGCCTCGTCACAAAAGGCCTGGGGCTGACGCAGAACCTTATCTCGCTGGTCAGCTTTGCGGTGCTGCTGGTGCATTTTTCCCCTTGGGCGCTGTTGATCCTGGTGGTCGGCGCGCTGCCGGTGTTCTTCGCCGAGACGCATTTTTCCGGTAATGCCTTCCGCCTGTTCCAGCGTCGCGCCCCGGAAACTCGCCATCAAAATTACCTGGAATCATTGCTGTCCCATGAGGCGCACACCAAGGAAGTGAAGCTTTTCGGCATGGCGCCGCTGTTGCTGCAACGCTATCGCGACAATTTCACGCGCCTGTACGCCGAAGACCGCCGGCTCACCGTGCGGCGCGACGCCTGGGGCTTTGTCCTTGGGCTATTGGGCACTGCTGCGTTCTACGTGGCCTACGCCTGGGTGGTGCTGGACACCGTGCGCGGCCAGACCACACTGGGGCAGATGACGATGTACCTGGTGCTGTTCAAGCAAGGCCAGGTCGCTATTACTGCCAGCCTCAGTGCGATTGCCGGTTTGTACGAGGACGGCCTGTACCTGTCTGATCTCTACGAATACCTTGAGGTGCCGGTGGCACCGAAACGCGGCACGCTGAAGGCGGGTGCACGCCCTGGTGACGGCCTGCGCTGCGAACGCCTGGGGTTCCGCTACCCCGGTGCCGCGCATCCTACGCTCAGCGACATCAGCCTGCACCTGACGCCTGGCATGAGCCTGGCCTTGGTGGGCGAAAACGGCTCGGGTAAAACCACATTGATCAAACTGCTTACCCGACTCTATACGCCTGACGAAGGCCGGATCCTGCTGGACGGCAGCGATTTGCAGGACTGGGACGAACAAGCCTTGCACCAGCGCATCGGGGTGATCTTTCAGGACTACATCCGTTACCAGATGACGGTCGGCGAAAACCTGGGGGTGGGTGACGTCGACGCTTTCGATGACCAGGCGCGTTGGCGCGATGCGGCCACGCAAGGGATCGCCGCCGACTTCATCGAGCGCTTGAGTAACGGCTACCACACGCAGTTGGGGCGCTGGTTCGTCGGTGGGCAGGAACTGTCCGGTGGGCAATGGCAAAAGGTCGCGCTGTCGCGGGCGTACATGCGCCGTGAGGCCGATCTGCTGATTCTGGACGAACCGACGGCCGCCCTCGACGCTGGGGCCGAGGCTGCCGTATTCGAGCATTTCCGCGAGTACGCCGAGGGGCGCATGAGTTTGCTGATTTCTCACCGATTCTCCAGCGTGCGCAACGCCGATCACATCATCGTGCTGGATCAGGGCCGGATTCTGGAACAAGGAACCCACGTGCAACTGATGGCTGGCGGCGGGCGCTATGCCAGCCTGTTCAACATCCAGGCGCGTGGGTATCAGTAACCGCCCCGACTACCCGCTGACGTAGTCGCGGCCAGTGGTTAGTTGAGTCGCTGAAAGGAGTACATGTGATGCGCCGCCGCGCGACTTGATCGACCGCTCGGAACGTCATCTGGGGCGACGAGCTTAACGGCCTCACAACGATAGGCATGGAAAAACGGAAGGTAAGCATTTGCGGCGCTCGTCGTACGTGAGGGTGGGCCAGCCATCCTCACGTACGACCGCTTTTTCGGGGGCCGTTATGATCCAGCATTCATCGTAAGCTCGTGCACTGCCTCATTCGGCCGCCTTTTCGGGGTTGAAGCCGTCGAAGCTGTCAAACACGCCCATGAAACCGGGAACGGTCGCCTCCCGTGACCAGTCGCGCTGAAGCTCGCAGTACATCTGCACGCGGCTGATGAGCTTCACGCCCGCTTGCTCCATGCGGCGCAGCGCTGCTTCGTGTGCGGCGACTGACGTGCCGCCGACCGCGTCGACAGGCACATACACTTCGTAGCCTTCCTGGATCGCGTCCAGCGCAGGGAACGTCAGGCAGGCTTCGGTCCACAGCGCGGTCATGATGAGCTTGCGGCGGCCAAGTGCTTTGACCGCCTGCTTGAACTCGACGTCTTCCCAGCTGTTGATTGAGGTGCGGTCGTAGGTCGGCAGGTGGCCAATCACGTCCTGCAATTGCTGAATCGGTGGCTTGTTGCGACCGGTCTGGACGTTGACGGTGGAGTGAATGATGGGGAGGTTGTAGTTGAGCGCAGCCTTGGCGACGCCGGTGATGTTGAAGATCAGCTCTTCACGGGCCATCGAGCGGATCGAGGACACTTGGATTGGCTGGTAGTCGATGATGATCAACGCCGAATTCTCGGGCGTTAACAGCTGATCGGTTTGAGTATTGCGGATGATTTCGCTCGCCATTACTGGGTCCTTGTTGTGGTTGTTGATTCATGTCCGTGCCAGGGATGGATATCGCATCTCCTGAGGCCGCGGTCGCCAGGCCGCATGCTGCGAATGAGCATGCAGGCGTTCGAAAGGCATGCGTCAACAGCAACCTGCCAGAGGAGACAGCGGCATTCTGCTGTTCCTGTATCTGCTTCGGTAGTAGCATCAGGCGAGGAACTGTGTTGCGGATGGGGGAACGCTGATTTGAATATCGAAGAGCTTCAGACGTTCGTTGAGGTTGCTGATGCGGGCGGCGTGTCGCCGGCTGCGGTTCGGCTTGGTGTGTCCAAGTCAATCGTGAGTCGCAGGCTGGCGCGGCTGGAAGAGGAGCTTGGCGTGCAACTGCTTGCTCGGTCCACCCGCGGGGCTGCGCTGACGGAGGCCGGCGCCACATTCCGCGACTACGCAGCCAGGGTCTGCACCGAGATGGACGTCGCCAAAGAGGCGATCCTGCCCACTGGGGCGCTGCGGGGTCGACTGCGCGTTGCTGCGCCGCTTTCCTTTGGCCCGACCCATTTCGCACCGATACTCGCGGAAATGGCCCGACGCCATCCGGAGCTTCATGTCCAGGCCTGCTACAGCGATCGCTTTGTGGATGTCATTGCGGAAGGTTTCGACTGTGCGATACGGGTCGGTTATCTTCCGGACTCGAACCTGATCGCGAGATGCATCGGCCCGATCAACGCGAGTCTGCTCGCCAGTCCAGGTTACATCGAGGCGCATGGATCGCCTCAGGAACCGGCGGAGATCATCGCCCACCAGGCCCTCATGACCGGAACTGAGACTTGGCAATTCATGGATGGCGACAAGGTGGTCTCGGTGCGTCCGCGCGGGCGCTTCAGGGCCGACAACGGCATCGCGCTGGTCGCTGCCGCCGTAGCAGGTCTGGGGATCGCCTACCTGCCCGATTGCCTCACCTACGACAACGTGGTGTCCGGCGCGCTGGTGCCGATCATGACGCGTTTTCCGGCGCCACCTGCGGGTGCCTACGTGGTTCGTCCGTCAGGTCAGCATCCCGCTCAGAAGATTCGTGTGCTGACCGATCTGCTGATCGAGTATTTCGGACAGTCTCCTCACTTTGCCGGAACCCCGCATAACTGAGGTCGCCACGGGGTCGCTCCAGAACCGCACGTCGCGTACGAGACACGTTTATCCGGTGGTCGGCGGTCCTCTGCAGCCGCATCACTGAAAAGTCGGGGATAACAAAAGCGTGCAGCAGGGCAGGGACGACGCACAGCGATACGAACGTGTCAGGCGTAAGCGCTGAGCGCCTCATGATGACTCGTGCCATGGGTCCGGGGTTTTATCCAGGCACTCGACCAGCATTTCAGTGAGCACCCGAATCTTTCGCGTCGGATGTCGACTCCGTGGACGAACTACGTGGATTCCCGCCAGCAGTGGCGGATAACGGACCATCACCGGCACGAGAGCGCCGTTTTTGATGTGTTCTTCGGTGACGCTGTCGGAAAGATACCCCAAGCCCAGGCCCGCCACGGCAGCCGCAACGAGAGCGACGGGATTGTCGGCCTTGAAACGTCCCTGTGGATTGACGGTGATGATTTTGTCGCCGTCCATGAATCGCCAGCTTTCAGTCCCTTGCATCAGCGATTGGTGGTCGAGAAGCTCGGTAGGTGTCTCGGGGGCGCCATTGGCTTTCACATATTCCGGGCTGGCCACAAGCTTGCCGTAGATGCTTCCCACACGTTTCGCGATCAAGTTGGAACTCTGTAGATGCCCCACCCGAATAGCGCAGTCGTAACCCTCACCGATCAAATCAACGGTCCGATCACTGTAGTTCGTGTGAATGTTCAGAAGCGGGTGACGGCGCGCCATTTGCGCAAGCACCGGCGCGAGATGCGTCGGACCGAATGAGATTGGCGCTGCGATGCGCAAGCGTCCTTGAAGTTCTCCAGCTGGAAGAATGGCATCTCTGGCGGCCTCGATCTCAGCGACGATCCGGGCGGCATATTCTCGAAAGGTAATCCCCGCATCAGTGAGTGCGGCTCCACGGGTCGTTCTGGCAAGTAGCTGTACACCGAGCTGAGTTTCCAGTCGCAGAAGCCTGCGGCTGATCACGGATTTCGTGACACCCAAACGCCTCGCAGCGGGCGAAACTCCGCCAGCATCAGCAACCTGAACAAAGGTTTGGAGCTCTTCAATGTCCAATACTCAACTCCTCGACAAATAACATCGATAAAATCCATTCCACCGGTTAAAAGTGGGGACAACCTTACGAAGCCAGACGTGGCTTTAGGTGGGTCATCTCGGGAGGGGGTAGACCCCGCGTCCAAGGCTGACCGGGTGAGCGGTTGCCTTGACGTGGTAGAGGTCGCAGATGGCCGGGGGGCGCTCGACAGAAGAGGCCTCGACAAGCGCTGCGGTGCCTCGAATCTAGCCTGGGAACTGCCGCGCAAGCCGTTGGCTAGTCCGCTGTTCGTGCAGCTGTAAGCACCGCTTGAACGCCGTTTCGGTGAGGATCGCTCAAGCGATCGCGCCTCCGTCCACGGCCAGGATGGCGCCGGTGATCATGCTTGCCGCAGGGCTGGCCAGATAGACCACTGCGCTCGCCACCTCATGCGGTTCTGCGAAACGTCCCAGCGACGACATGCTTCGCTGGTAATCGGCCGCTGGGCCATCTGCCGGATTTGCCTCGGTATCGGTCGATCCAGGCAGGACCAGATTCACAGTGATCCCTTTGGGGCCGAGTTCGCGCGAGAGGCCCCGGGTGAACGAGAGCAACGCTGACTTGGACATGGCATAAGCGGTCACTCCTGGAAATGGCACCCGCTCCGCCAGTCCTGAGCCAATCGAGATGATGCGCCCGCCTGCGGCCAGATGCGGAATAACCGCCTTTGCAAACAGGACCGGCCCTCGTACGTTAATGTCCATCAGCGCCTGGTAATCGTCCAGATTGATGTCGGCAATCATTCCGTTGAGGCCGATGGCCGCGTTGTTAACCAAAATATCAAGTCCGCCAAGCGCCGAGACGGCTTCGGTGACAGATCGCGTAATGGCCTCCGGGTCGGCACTGTTGGCTTTGATTGCGATTGCGCGGCGCCCTGTTCCCTGGATAGAGGCGGCAACTGATTCAGCTTTGCTGATCGAATTTTGATAAGTGAACGCGACATCAGCGCCGTTCTCTGCGAGGGCCAGTGCAATTGCAGCGCCGATGCCTCGCGAACCTCCCGTCACCAACGCACGTTTCCCGTTCAAATCAATCATTGATTCACCTTTCTTTGTGGCGATTATGTGGCCGCGCTCCACCATCAATAGTGAAGTCGGCCACGCTGAGGACAGCGATAGTAGGAGCCCGATCCGTTTGGTTGTAGTCCTGAGCAACGCCAAACTGTGTCGTCCAAAGCGGAACGCAAGAGCCTGTGCATGAGTTCGAGCAAGAGCGGGCAGCCATTGCCGTCTGCCTCAGAAGAGGGATTCCTGCGCTGGAACTCGACCTTCAAGCGTGACATGACTCGTCCATGGCAATCCGGCGAATCAGGTGGCCAGTAAGGTCGTTATCCAGTGTGTCGTTCGGCAGTCCTTACAGCCCCATCAATGCTTCAGTGTTCCAAATTAGGCGACACAGTTAATCATTATTCGCTACTAGCGGAGCAATGCAGCAGCGCTGCATAGTGTGCTGGCCTAAGTTGCCGACAACGCCTATATCCGGACTCTGATCACACCAGATCCCGACACAATAATAAGGAGGGTTGATGAAGTTTCGTAATGGTGTCGCTTCGCTTCTTCGCTCAGACGATTTGGTACTCGCTCTTATCGACCATCAACGTTTGCAGCTGACAAACCCGGGCAGCCATGAAATTCATTTTGCGGTAACCCATACGACGGCAATGCCGAAGGCTGACGACGTATTTAACATCCCTGCCATCCACGTCAGCGAACTCTGCACGCGTAGCGGCTAAATTTTTCCCCCGATCACTCACGTATTCACCAACCCGCTCATCGGTCGCACTCAAACTAAGACTTGGCAGGATCCGAAGGTTCAGACGCGGTAAGGCACCGTGCGGTAAGCAACTTCCAGATGAGCACCGCGTCGCTTGAAACTGCAGCGGTGAGACGATCAATCAAACTTCCGGGCACCAACGTTGTGTCTGTCATTCGACCGCGTCGTGATGACGTCAAGACGGAAAAATTGACTTCATTAATGGTTAAAGCGGCGGAACAAGCCGCCGCTGAATGAAATTCATATTTGAAAACTCAGGGGGGCTTCGCGGCGTCCCCTGACTTTGCCCCGACCGTTGTCCTTGCCACTACAGGGACGGGCAATCGCCGCTCATGCGGCACTCTAACGCCGCTTTCGAAGCCGTTTACTCATGAAGGAAACTCTCCATGTCCAATAAGCTTTTAGAGGTCCTGACCCCGCAAAACAGCCAGGTCATTTTCATCGACCAGCAGCCACAAATGGCGTTTGGTGTGCAGTCGATTGATCGCCAGGTGTTGAAGAATAACGTCGTGGGGCTGGCCAAGGCCGCTAAAGTCTTTGGCATTCCTGCGACCATCACCACGGTAGAAACCGAAGGCTTCTCTGGCAATACATACCCTGAGCTGCTGGCGGTGTATCCGGAAACCAGGATCCTTGAGCGCAGCTCGATGAACTCTTGGGATGACCAGAACGTTCGTGATGCATTGGCAAAGTCGGCAGGCACTGGCCGCAAGAAAATTGTCGTATCCGGCCTGTGGACCGAGGTCTGCAACACCACCTTCGCGCTCTCCTGTCTGCACGACACGGATTACGAAATCTACATGGTTGCAGACGCATCGGGCGGCACTTCGGTTGATGCGCACAACTACGCCATGGACCGCATGGTCCAGGCCGGTATCGTGCCGGTCACTTGGCAACAGGTACTCCTCGAATGGCAGCGCGATTGGGCGCGTAAAGAGACCTATGAAGCGGTGATGGCGATCGTGCAGGAGCATTCCGGTGCGTACGGAATGGGTGTGGATTATGCCTACACCATGGTCCACAAGGCGCCCGAGCGCGTGCAACACGGCGAACGTATCGGTCCGAACCCGGCCAAGTAAGCCTGCTGTGCACGAGCTGTCGCCTGGCTTCCAGGCGATAGCTCCACAGCGCCGCCTTTACCGTCCGCAACAAGAGGTGAAGCATGAAGATATATGCATTGTCCCTGGCTGCAGGCCTGCTTGTTGGTGTCGTCTACAGCCTCCTGAATGTGCGCTCGCCGGCGCCCCCTCTGGTGGCCTTGATCGGACTGCTCGGAATCCTGGTTGGCGAGCAAGTGATTCCGATCGGCAAACACTTGCTGAGTGGAACGACCTTCAATGCTGCCTGCGACAAAACCCATGCTGTGGACCATGTTCTCGGTCAATTGCCTGGCCGTCCTGCGCAGCAACGTGAGGAGGAATCCAGTCACACCTGAGCAATCAGGTTTGACGCTGATCCACCACTTAACGGCCTACGGGTCGTTCTCCAGGTGGGCAACGCGAGCGCTGAAATCCGTCGAAAATTTTTCATGGCAGCCTCCGCGCAGGCCTTGGCTCGCGCATCAAGGGGCAACCTTTTCTTGAAGTCACCAAGAACAGAAGGGTCCAAAATTGACTGATTCCATTCCCGACATCATTTTCCGAAACGGCGAGTTCACTACGCTTGATCGCACTAACCCGGTCGCCAGTGCTGTCGCCATCAAAGACGGCAAGTTCCTGGCCGTAGGTCTAGACCAGGAAATCATGCTCTTGGCTGGCGCCGCCACAAAGGTTATCGACCTCAAGCGCCGATGCGTGCTCCCTGGCTTGGTTGACAACCACGCCCACATGATCCGCGGCGGTCTTAGCTACAACCTGGAATTGCGCTGGGACGGTGTGCGTTCGTTGGCTGACGCCATGGACATGCTCAAGCGTCAGGTGGCCATCACACCAGCGCCACAATGGGTTCGCGTGGTCGGCGGCTTCACCGAACATCAGTTCGTTGAGAAGCGGCTGCCGACCCTCGACGAAATCAACGCGATCGCGCCCGATACGCCTGTATTCCTGCTGCATCTCTATGACCGGGCTTTGCTCAATGGTGCTGCCTTGCGTTCCGTTGGCTACACCCGGGATACGCCTGAGCCTCCAGGAGGGCAGATCACCCGCGATGCCAATGGCAACCCTACAGGCCTGCTCTTGGCAGAGCCTAATGCCATGATCCTCTACGCCACGTTGGCCAAGGGCCCGAAGCTGCCTTTCGACTACCAGGTCAACTCCACCCGCCATTTCATGCGTGAGCTCAATCGCTTGGGCGTGACTGGCGTAATCGACGCGGGCGGCGGCTTCCAGAACTATCCCGACGACTACGCAGTGATCCAAAAGCTGGACAGTGATGGCCAGATGACGGTCAGGCTGGCTTACAACCTGTTCACGCAGAAGCCTAAGGAAGAAAAGGAGGATTTCCTAAGATGGACGTCCAGCGTCAAGTACAAGCAAGGCAACGACTACTTCCGTCATAACGGTGCAGGCGAGATGTTGGTGTTCTCTGCGGCCGATTTCGAGGACTTCCGACAAGCACGTCCGGAGTTGCCGCCGCAGATGGAAGGAGAACTGGAAGAGGTCGTCCGCATCCTGGCGCAGAACCGATGGCCATGGCGGTTGCATGCCACCTATGACGAGACCATCACGCGTGCCCTGGATGTGTTTGAGAAGGTCAACGAGGAGATCCCCCTCACCGGCATTAACTGGTTCTTCGATCACGCGGAGACCATCTCGGAAAAATCGATCGACCGTATTGCTGCACTCGGCGGTGGTATTGCCGTGCAACATCGCATGGCCTACCAGGGTGAGTATTTCGTTGAGCGCTACGGCGCCCGCGCTGCACAGGCTACGCCGCCTGTGAAGCGTATCCTGGAGAAAGGCGTGAAGGTGTCAGCGGGTACCGATGCCACTCGCGTCGCGTCTTATAACCCTTGGGTGTCACTGTCCTGGATGGTCACCGGCAAGACTGTCGGCGGCCTGAATCTCTATCCACAGAACAATCTGCTTGATCGCGAAACCGCGTTGCGGATGTGGACCGAGAATGTCGCGTGGTTTTCTAACGAGGAAGGGAAACGTGGGCGCATCCAGGCCGGTCAGTTCGCTGACCTGATCGTGCCGAGCAAAGATTACTTTTCGGTCCCAGAGCACGAGATTTCATTTCTGACCTCCGACCTTACCGTGGTGGGCGGGCGCATTGTCTACGGTGCCGGCCTCTTTGCTCCGTTGGACGATAACCCGCTACCGCCCGCGATGCCGGAGTGGTCGCCGACCCGCACATTCAAGGGTTACGGCGCCTGGGGAGACCCGGAGGGCACCGGCAGGCATTCGCTGGCGCCGGTGCGCGCTCAGGCTGCTGCATCTTGCGGCTGCGCAAGCGGCTGTGGTCTGCACGGTCATGACCATGCGAGTGCTTGGGGCTCCAATGCTCCCGTGTCGGATCCGCGAAGTTTCTTTGGTGCCCTGGGTTGTTCCTGCTGGGCCGTGTAAGGCACTTCCAGAACGAGCGCGGTAACACCAACTCGTTTTAACAACATCTCGGGCTCGCGGGCGGATGTCTGCTGGTCCCTTTTGTCGACGTGAAAGAGCAAAAAAGTGATAACGCAGGTTCTCGGATTTTTGCTGCCAATTTCGCCGAACCTCATTGAGGCTGAATTGTGTTTTTGCGCAGGTACTAACCGTGCACTTTGAATACATCCGGTCTTAGCAGCATGCGTTGAGTTTCACGAACTTCAAACGGTCGTTACAAACGGAGAAAGTTGATGATCACCTCTAACATAAAGTCGCTCGCCGGGGCCATGACCCTTATCGCGTGCATCCTGGCTGCAAACCCCGCTGCCGCACAGGCCACTGGCGAAGCACAGTCTGCTGCTTCACTTGCGGTTGTCATGGAATTTCTGGCCAATACTGCACCCGATAAAGTTGAAGCCGCCGCACAGAAGCTGGCGGCGCCGGACGCCACCTACGTTTCTCTTAACTTCGACAACCCGGAACTGAGAAAAATAATGCCTTGGACCGGCACCAATAAGGGCCCCAAAGCGTTCAGCTCATTATTCTTGAAGGTGTCGGATTATTGGAAGATCGAAGACTTTTCCATCACGACCAAAATCGCTTCAGGCGAGGATGTCGCGATTTTCGGTAAGTTCACCTATCGCTCCGTCGCGGCCAACCACGTCGTGACATCACCGTTTTCCATCCATGCCAAGGTTCATAACGGAAAGATGACGTATTTCCAGTTCATGGAAGATACCTATGCGACAGCCGCTTCGTTCCGGCAATCGGGTTCCTGGACGCTGAAGACGTCCACGAACGCAGCTCCCTTTAAGGTTGGGGCGGATTAACAACTTCCGTTGTAAGCATTCGACTTTCATTCCTTTTCAGGAGTTAAAAGATGAAATACGCCATTATTGGTTCCGGTAATGTGGGAACCGCCATTGCCCGCCAATTTGCACGCGTCGCGATTCCAGTGTCCATCGCAAACACGCGAGGGCCGGAAACCATTCTTCCCCTCACCGAAGAGTTGGGAGAGAGCGTCACTGCCACCTCTCTGGAAGAGGCGCTCTCGGCCGAGGTTCTGTTCCTGGCAATTCCATTTATCGCTGTGCAAGCGCTGGCTCGCAGTCGATCTGACTGGGCTGGCAAGATCATCATCGATCAGACCAACGCCTTCGGCGTATCGCCAGAAACGCTGGCGGGGCGGCTCTCTTCTGACATTGTCGCCCAAGCGCTGTCGGGCGCATCGATCGTCAAAGCTTTCAACCAGATTCCGGCTGCCGTACTCGCACGGGATCCGTCGCAAGACGGCGGAAGGCGTGTCGTCTTCGTGTCCAGCAACGATGAACGTGCTGCCTCGACCGTAACAGCCATTGCAGAGCAACTCGGGTTCTCGCCGATTGGTGTCGGGCGGATCGACGAGGGCGGCCGCCTTCTTAACCTTCCTGGGCCACTGCTGTTCCACAACTTGACCGAGCATCCCCCGGAATAAGGCGATGCGCGTTGGTGAGATGGCCCGTGCCTCCACCTCGATGACTATGCTGGACCCATCCAGTCCGGCAGGACCCGCCATCGCCGCGGGTCCTGCCTTACCCCATCAAAGCTTCGGCAACTGCCCGATCCGGCCCATCATCTCCGTCACGATCTGCAAGTCCATCAAGAACTGGCCGGTTGTCTTGAACTCCCCATCCGTATGCCCGGTATATTTCACATCGGGTTTCGCCAGCCCGAACTGCACGCCGTTTGGCAATTCATGCACCGACGTCGCGCCAGCGGATGTACCAAACTGGTGGGCCATGTCCAGGTTTTCCGTGGCGACGGAGAGCAAGGCTTTCACCCACTCGCCTTCTGGGTTGCGGTACATCGGTTCGGCAATCGAGAGCTCGAACGCGGGTGTGATGTGGCTCTTCTGCGTCCAGGCGTCAAGCTTTGCGGCGATGTCGGACTTGAGGGTTTCCGGTGACTTGCCTTTCGGCACGCGCAGGTTGACGGCCAGCTTGAAGGCTTTGTCGTCCATGGCGACGTAGGTCAGCGAAGCGGTCAGCGGGCCCATGAATGCGTCGGAGAAACCGACCCCGAGTTTGCCACCCAGGTAGTCCAGGCCCCAGTTATCAGCGGCGTATCGCGCGGCGTCGGTGATGTGGTTGTGTCTGAGGGCGATGTTGCCGTCGAGGCTGTTGATGAAGTCCAGCATTCTGGCGACGGGATTGACGCCCGATTGCGGTTCGGATGAGTGGGCGGAAACGCCGGTCACGGTGAGGGTGACGTCTTTGCCAACGACCTTGGCATCGATCTGGAAGTCGCCGCCGTTGTGTTTCGCATAGTCCGCGCCCGCTTTTTGCAAAGCCTCGGCCAGTTCTGCAGGTGTGTCGGTGACGAGGGTGGCGACTGACCTTGAGGGAATCTGGTTGGTCGCCAGGCCGCCGGTCATGGAGGTGATTTCCGCGCCGCTGCCTTCGGCTGTGCGGCGGGCAAACGTGGCCATGACAGTGCCGTAACCTTTCTCGGCAATCACCACCGGGTAGCTGCCGTCGAGTGCGAGGTTGTATTCAGGCACCGGGTTGCGTTCGAAGTAGTAGGGGATGGCGTCGCCTGCTGTTTCTTCGGTGGTGTCGATCAGCAACTTGAAGTGGCGTGCCAGGGGCAGCTTTTCTTCCTTGATGACTTTCATGGCGTAGAGCGCGACGACGATGCCGTTCTTGTCGTCTTCCGTGCCGCGTCCGTACATGCGATCGCCGATCAGGGTGACTTTGAACGGGTCGAGCCTGGTGCCGTCCTGGAGCACCCAGTTTTCCGGCGTGACGGGCACCACGTCGGCGTGGGCGTGGATGCCGACGACTTCCTTGCCACTGCCCTCGAGGGACACTTCATACACGCGGTTGTCGATGTTACGGAAATTCAGGTTAAACGCCTGGGCGAGGCTTTTGATCTTGTCGGCGATCTTGAGGAACTCAGGGTTCTCGTGCTGTGGAACGCCATCGGCACGCACGGTGGGAATGGCAACCAGTTCGCGCAGGGTTTCAGTGGCCGCCGCGCCGTACTTCACCCGCGCGTACAGCCCCAGCAGACGATGGATTTCGTTTTGCTGCTCGGCCGACAACGTTTTGTTGTCCAGGAAGCCGTTGATGGCAGGCGCCAGGGTGTCGGTTTTAGCGACATCGCTCTTGGCAAGACGGCCGAGGAACTGCCTGAAGTCTTTGACCGATGCATCGTTGAACGTCGTGAGAATGGCCGCGCTTTGCTGGGCCGTGAGGTTGGCAGATGCCAGAGTAGTGAACGACGAAAGGCTGACCAGAACCACTGTGGCCGCAGCCAGTTTTTTGAGTGAGAAGTCCATTGCTGGAGGCATTCCTTTGCAGGCGGTGGGTGGGAAATAACTGATCGTTCGATCAGAAAGATATGCAACCTACCATCACATCAAGGTCATGTGGAGCGATGATTTAAGATGCTTGCGCCTGGAAAACCTGGAGCCCTTTGTCGTCCAGGTTCGTGAAAGCAGCGCTACCTTGGCGCAGCGATCATGGCGATGAGAAGCACTGACCAGCCTCAGGCAGGCACCTGAGCTGGCCAGAAACTTGTGCAGCAGCGCAGGGTTTAGCCGCCGCTTCCGCTGGTGGAGCTTGAGCCAGCGCCGGATGGAGAATTATTGCCGGGGCTCGAATTGCCGCCGCTCCCAGCCTCGCCGCCGGAGCCGGGCAGGGCGGTGCCTTTGGTGGCGGCGCCATTGGTGCCGCTGGGCCTTGAGGATTCGCCCGAGCTTGAGGAGCTGCCGTTAGAAGACGAGGACGGGCCGCTCATGCTACTGCCGCTCGAGCTGCTCGGGGTTGAAGAACCGGCCAGTGACGGCGCCGACAGGACGCAGGTCAGACCTGCCATCGCCAACGCGATGCTTAATTTCTTGTTCATGGGTAAATGCCTCTTCATCAAAAAAATCAGAAGGTCGCAAAAAGTACAGGGACGGGCGGTGTGGCCCGTTCTTGTAAGTCTGTGACTCACCGCGGCAATGGAAGAGTTAGAAAAAATCAGTAACCGGCGATGAACGGTTACTGATTCCGCAGGACTGCCTCGGTGTGAGGACTTGATCCGATGCGCCGTTTCCCGTGCGTCAGCCCAAGCAGTCGCCGTGCCCGCGCAGCGCTCGTCGCGCGTAGTAATTGAAGGCCGCGCCGTGACGCTTGGGTGTTGAAATCCAGTCGTGGGCTTCTTTGCCCAGCGTCTCCGGGATCGGGCGGATCTCACCCGCGCTCATGGCCAGTAATTGCATGCGGGCTGCCCGTTCAAAAAGCAGTGCCAGCACACAGGCCTCCTCAATGGACCCACCCGCGATGAGCAGCCCATGGTGAGCAAGCAGAATGGCGCGCTTGTCGCCGATCGCATTGGCGATGATTTCGCCTTCCTCGTTGCCCACGGGGATGCCGGGCCAGTCCTTCAGAAACGCGCAGTCCTCGAACAGCGGGCAGATGTCCATGTGCGACACCGCCAGCGGCACTTCGAGCATCGACAAGGTCGCGCTGTGCAGCGCGTGGGTGTGGATGATGCAGTTCACATCGGGCCGGGCGCGGTAGAGCCAACTGTGAAAGCGATTGGCAGGATTGGCCATGCCCTGGCCCTGCAAGACCTTCAGGTCTTCGTCGACCACCAGAAGACTGGACGCCGTGATCTCGTCAAAACCCAGGCCCAGGCGCTGCGTATAATACGTGCCGGGTTCTGGCGCACGCGCCGTGATCTGGCCTGCGAGGCCAGAGTCGTGGCCGCCGTCGAACAGAATGCGGCAGGTGAGCGCGAGTTTTTGCCGGGCGCTGTAATCGTTGTCGATCAGGGCGGTCATCATCTGTTGCTCGGCGAGCTTTACCAGCTGATCTTTCGGGGCGTTCATGGTCGTGGTCACGGTCAGCACCTGTTTGACAGCCGTTTAAACATTCACGGGCGCTGCAACGCCCTCAAGACACTTCGTGATCCTAATGACACCTTGTGTCATTATCAAGCTGTGTGTCATGACCTTTCAAGGAACAACGCGGGATGGCGGTACACCTGAGAATCTTGCGCAAGAAGATGGGAATCACCCTGGAGCAACTGGCCGGCCTGACCGGGTTGACCAAAAGTTACCTGTCCAAAGTGGAGCGGGGCGTGAGTTCGCCGTCCATTGCCGTCGCGCTGAAACTGGCCAAGGCCCTCAATGCCCAGGCCGAGGAGCTGTTCAGCACCGAGCCGTTGCCGCTGGAGGGCTATAGCCTCGTTCGACGTCAGCCCCGAAGTGCATCCGATGGCGCATCTGCGCCTGCTCACGTGCCATTGGCGCGTCATATCGGGCAACGGGCGCTGTTGCCATTTCTGGTGTATCCGCCGCGTTCGTTCGGTCATTCGGCGTTCAAGGAGCACGTGGGCGAGGAGTTCATCTTCGTGGTGCGCGGACGCGTGGAGGTCGATTTCGGTGACGAGCGCCAGACCCTGGACGAAGGGGACGCGCTGCATTTCAATGCGCAGAAATCCCATCGGCTGCGCACCGTCTCCGAAGAACAGGCGGAGTTGCTGGTGGTTGTACACAGTACAGACGCGTGATTCGGTGGTGTGTTGTGGAGCAGGGCTATGGCGCAGGGCGGTTGCTCAGTGGTGTCGACAGGGCGCTTAAAGCTTTGTCTCCGACAGCCGATGCCAATAGCCTCAGTCTCAAGGATCGATACGAAGGAGCGTCCATGTATTACCCACGCGAAGCCGAGCGCGACAACCTTTACAACCGCATTATTCTGCTGACCCTGGTGTGCATCCTTGTGCTGGGAATCGCCGCCATGGCCATGCGTGAAGGTGGCCGCTATGCGCTGTTGCGCATCAGCGCGGTCGAAACCTCCGCAACGATCACGCAGATCGAGCCACTGCCCCGAAACAGCAGCGCTGCGATTCTCCACTATCGCTACAACGATCAATCCGGCCGTGCACACGAGGCTGAGTACCTCGACACTCGATACGGTGAACAACGCCGGTATGTCGAGGGTGGCCCCGTCGCGCTGGTGTATTGCGACTGGTTCCCGTCGATCAACAGCCTCGCTGAACATGTGAGCCACTTGCGGCCGGGCTTCTTCATCATGACCGGTGGCGTACTGATCGTTATGGTGTTGTTCGGCATCTCGCTGCTGACGTTCTGGAAGATTGGCCGGATGAGTGCTGAGGACGTCTATTACTGAGCCCGCTCGATAACGGGCGATAGGTGCATTTAGACCTCGGTGGCCAAGGCGTGGCACTGTCAGTGGTGAAAACCGTGTCGCTCGCCGCACTGATTCCGTCAGCAGCGAAATGTAAATAATCTGCAAAGGTCGTCCACCTCGCTTGTTCGCCTGGGCCGTGCAGGGCTAAATGGCGCAACAATTCGAAACATCCTCAGCTGCTTGAACCTCTTTGGCCCGCCCGCTGTCATTGGCGGTGCCCTGTGCGCGGCTGCCCTGTCGCCGACCGATGCATGCCCGGCGCTATGCCCTCGAGCGCACCCGTTTTTTCTGTCCATTCGTTCCTTGTCCACGCAGAAGTATCCAATGACCCAGATTCCGGCAGCCCGCTCACGAAAGCGCCTTGTAGTTGCGCTCCTGATAGCCGCAGCCATTGGCGCTGTTTTCGTCTACATCGAACGCACACCGTCGTCGGCGCCGGCTAGCGGCGCAGCCGCGTCCAGTCCCGGTGGACGTCACGGCGGGCCGGGCATGACCGATCCCAACGTGGCGGTCAGCGTTGCCGTGGGCAAAGCGGGCACGGCGGATGTGCCGGTGATTCAACAAGCGCTGGGCACAGTTGTTCCCAATTATTCGGTCACGGTCACCAGTCGCGTCGACGGTGAACTCATGGCCGTGTATTTCACCGAAGGGCAGTACGTGAAGAAGGGTCAGTTACTGGCGCAAATCGATCCGCGCGCGTATCAGGCCACGCTGGATCAATATCAGGGCGAAATGGCGCAGAACCAGGCATTACTCAAGAGCGCGCAGCTGACCGAGGAGCGTTACAAGCGTCTGTTCGCCAAAGACTCGCTCGCCAAGCAGGACCTGGACACCCAGACCGCCACGGTCGGTCAGTACGCCGGTGCGGTGAAGGCGGATCAGGGCCAGATCGATGCCGCAAAACTGAATCTGGTTTACGCCAAAATCGTTTCGCCCATCGACGGCTACGTCGGCCTGCGTCTGGTCGATCCCGGCAACATCGTCTCGTCCAGCAGCACCACTGGCATCGTCACCGTGACACAGACCAACCCCATCGCCGTCACCTTCAGCTTGCCCCAGGCGCAACTGGCGACACTGTTGCCCAAAGTGCGCAAAGGGGAGGCATTGAGCGTACAGGCCCTGGACCAATTGGGCACGACGCCATTGGCCAGCGGTACATTGAAATTCATCAGCAACGAGATCGACACCACCACTGGCAGCATCAAGCTCAAGGCGCTGTTCGATAACCCGGACGAGAAGCTCTACCCCAACCAGTTCGTCAACGTGAAGCTGACCACCGACACGCTGCACAACGCCGTGGTGGTGCCGTCCGCCGCGGTGCAACTGAGCAGCGATGGCGAGTTTCTCTATGTGGTCAAGGACGCCAAGGTCACCCGCCGAAGCATCAAGGTCGGTCCGGTCATGGGCGAGCAGACGGTGGTCACCCAAGGCGTGCAGCCGGGCGAGCAGGTGGTCACTCGCGGGATCGACCACCTGCGTGAGGGCAGCAAGGTCGAGATCGAGAAGCCCGCCAGCACCGACGTCATTGCAACCGGAAGCGCGAAGCCAGCCACCGGCAATGTCAGCCCATGAACCCGTCACGACTGTTTATCCAGCGGCCGGTTGCGACGTTGCTGTTGATGATGGCGGTGATGCTGGCAGGCATTTTTGCGTACCGGCTGTTGTCCACCTCGGCCCTGCCTGAAGTCGACTACCCGACCATCCAGGTCAGCACGTTGTACCCCGGCGCCAGTTCGAGCGTCCTGGCGTCGGCCGTCACTGCGCCGCTGGAACGCCAGCTGGGTCAGATGTCGGGTCTGGCGCAGATGTACTCGACCAGCTCGGCCGGGGCGTCGGTGATCACCCTGAAGTTCTCGCTGGATCTCTCGCTGGATGTCGCCGAGCAGGAAGTGCAGGCGGCCATTAACGCCGCCGACAGCCTGCTGCCCACCGACCTGCCAAACCCGCCCACCTACAAGAAGGTCAATCCGGCCGATACCGCCGTACTGACCCTCGCTGCGACGTCCGACAGCCTGCCGCTCACCCGGGTGCAGGATCTGGTCAACACCCGCGTCGCGCTCAAGCTCTCGCAGATTTCCGGCGTGGGCATGGTCAGCCTTGCGGGCGGCCAGCAGCCGGCGGTGAAGATCGAGGTCAACCCCACCAGCCTCGCCGCCCACGGCCTGACCCTTGAAGACGTCTACGACAAGGTCAACGCGGCCAACGTGAACGGCTCCAAAGGCGGCTTCGACGGGCCGTCGCATTCCATCACCATCGATGCCAACGACCAGTTGCGTGACGCGGTGGAGTACGGCGAGCTGGTGCTGGCTTACGAAAACGGCGCGGCGTTGCGACTCAAGGACGTCGCGACCACTGCCGAAGCGCCCCAGGACCAATACCTGGGGGCCACGGCCAACGGCCAGCCGGCCATCGTGATTGCCGTGCAGCGCCAGCCTGGCGCGAACGTCATCGAAGTGGTCGACAGCATCAAGCAGAAGCTGGCGACGCTGCAAACCGCGTTGCCTGACTCGGTCAAACTGACCGTGATCAGCGACCGTACCCAGACCATTCGCGCCTCGATCAAAGACGTGCAGATTGAACTGCTGCTGTCCATCGCGCTGGTGGTCCTGGTCACCTTCGCGTTTCTGGGCAATTTCACGGCCACCCTGATTCCCAGCCTCGCGGTGCCGCTTTCCCTGGTGGGCACATTCGGGGTGATGTACCTGGCGGGTTTCAGCATCAACAACCTGACGCTGATGGCCCTCACCATCGCCACCGGCTTCGTGATCGATGACGCGATCGTGGTGGTGGAAAACATCACCCGGCACCTGGAGGAGGGTGAGGAACCGATGGCTGCCGCCTTCAAGGGCTCACAGGAAATCGGCTTCACCATTATTTCGCTGACCTTTTCATTGATCGCCGTTCTTATTCCGCTGCTGTTCATGGGCGACGTGGTCGGGCGCTTGTTTCGTGAGTTCGCCATCACGCTGGCAGTAGCGATTCTGGTGTCGATGGTGGTCTCGCTGACCCTGACGCCGATGCTCTGCGGTCACTTGTTGCGCCACGTGCCCGACGACCGGAAAGGTCGCTTTGCGGCTTGGGGCGACCGTCAGTATCAAAAAGTGCTGGACGGCTACGACCGTGGGCTGGTGTGGGTGCTCGATCACCAACGCCTGACCCTGCTGATGGCGCTCGGCACCGTGGCGCTGACCGCGCTGCTCTATCTGGTCGTGCCCAAAGGCTTCTTCCCGACCCAGGACACCGGTTTGATCCAAGGCTTCACCCGCGCCTCGCAAGACGTGTCGTTCGGTGAAATGGCCCGCCGTCAGCAAGCCATGGTCGAGGTGGTGCGTCAGGACCCTGCCGTGCAGTCGGTGTCATCCACCATCGGGGTCGACGGCAACAACAGCTCGCTGAATAACGGCCGTCTACAGATCGAACTCAAGCCGTTCGATGAGCGCGACGAAACGGCCACTCAGGTGATCACGCGTCTGGAGAAATCCGCTGCGGCCGTGGCGGGTATCCAGTTGAACCTGGTGTCATCCCAGGACCTGACCGTTGACGACCAACTGACCCCGAGTCAGTACCAGTTCACGCTGGACGACTCAGAGAGTGCCAACCTGTCGGTGCTGGTGCCCAAACTGATGGAGAAGTTGCAGCATCGTCCGGAAATGCGCGATGTCATCGACAACCTGCAGGATCAGGGACTGGTGGCGTATGTCGAACTGGACCGAGCCGCCGCCATGCGCTACGGCATCAGTGCCTCGGATGTGGACACGGCGCTGTACAACGCCTTCGGCCAGCGCCTGATTTCGACCATCTTCACCCAGTCCAACCAATACCGGGTGGTGCTGCAGGTGCCGGGCAAATTCCAGCAATCGCTGACGTCCTTCAACGACATCTACCTGGCTGCCGTCACCCCGAACTCCACCACGAGCACGTCCACCGTCAGCGGCACGTCGTCGGGCACAGGCAGCGCGACCAGCACCGCTAGCACGCCGGCGCAGATGGTGCGCCTGACCGACATCGCCAAGGTCGGTCAGCGGACCGGCTCCCTGTCACTCAGCCGCCTGGATCAGTTTCCGGCCGTGACCCTGTCGTTCAACCTGGCAGACGGTTACTCGCTGGAGCAGGCGCAGCAAGCGATCAGCCAGGTCATGACCGAACTCGACGCACCGAGCAGCATCACCTTGCGCTATCAGGGTGCGGCCGAGGCGTTCCAGACCGCGACCGGCAACACGCTGTGGCTGATCCTCGCGGCGCTGGTGACGATGTATATCGTGCTGGGCATGCTGTACGAAAGCTTCATTCACCCGGTGACCATTCTCTCGACGCTGCCATCGGCGGCCATCGGGGCATTGCTGGCGCTGATACTCACCGGCACCGAGTTCAGCCTTATCGCCTTGATCGGCGTGGTGCTGCTGATCGGGATCGTCAAGAAGAACGCGATCATGATGATCGACTTCGCGCTTGAAGGTCGCCAGCATCTTCGCCTCGATGCGCGTGCGGCCATTCACCGGGCGGCGTTGTTGCGTTTGCGGCCGATCCTGATGACCACGCTGGCGGCGCTGTTTGGCGCACTGCCGCTGATGCTCGCCACGGGCGCCGGTGCTGAGTTACGCCGACCGTTGGGCCTGGTGATTGTGGGCGGTCTGCTGCTGAGCCAGGTGCTGACGCTGTTCACCACACCGGTGATTTACCTGATGTTCGATCGTCTCTCGGAGCGGGCCAAGGCCCGTATTAACCGGGACAGGGCGCGGGCATGAACCTTTCCCGGCTGTTCATTCGTCGTCCGGTGGCGACACTGTTGCTGAGCCTGAGTATCACGCTGGCCGGGATCTTGGGGTATAAGCTGCTGCCGGTGGCGCCGCTGCCTCAAGTGGATTTCCCGACCATCATGGTCAGCGCTTCGCTGCCCGGTGCCAGCCCCGAAACCATGGCGGCCACGGTGGCGACGCCACTGGAACGCAGCCTCGGACAGATCGCCGGTATCACCGAAATGACGTCGACCAGCAGCCAGGGATCGACCACCCTGATCCTGCAGTTCGAGCTCAATCGCGACATCAATGGCGCCGCCCGTGACGTGCAGGCGGCCATCAATGCCTCGCGCAGTTTGCTGCCCAGTTCCATGCCGTCGCTGCCGACCTACCGCAAGGCCAACCCTTCCGAAGCGCCGGTGCTGATGCTGGCACTGACGTCGTCGACCCGCAGTCCGGGCGAACTCTACGACCTGGCCTACAGCAAGCTGCAACAGAAAATCGCTCAGGTGAACGGCGTGGGCGAGGTCTCGGTCCGTGGCGGCGCGTTGCCCGCGGTGCGCATCGACATCCAGCCCAACCTGCTGAACCACGCCGGTATTTCGCTGGAGACGGTGCGCGAAGCCGTCAACAACGCGACCAAGGCCAAGCCCAAGGGCATTCTGCAGGGCGACGCTCAAAGCTGGGTGGTCGACGGCAACGATCAGATCGACAAGGCCAGCGATTACCAGGCGCTGGTCATCACCTACCAGAACGGCGCGGCCGTGCGCCTGCGTGATGTCGCGAACGTCTACGATTCTGTGGAGGATACCTTCGTCGGCGGCTACTACAACGGCCAGCCCTCGGTGACGCTGGGTGTGACCCGTCAGGCGGGCGCGAACATGCTGCAGACCATCGACAGCATCAAGGCGCTGATCCCGGAGCTGCAGCGCGAGATTCCGGGCGACGTGCAGTTGATCAGTGTCATTGACCGTGGCCCGACGGTGCGCTCGTCGTTGCATGACACTGAAGAAACCTTGTTGATCGCGACGTTGCTGGTGATTGCCGTGGTCTTCGTGTTTCTGCGCAACCTGCGCGCGACGTTGATTCCGGCGGTGGTGCTGCCCGTGTCGTTGATCGGTACGTGCTCAATCATGTACTTGCTCGGCTACAGCCTCGACAACCTGTCGCTGATGGCCTTGATCATCTGCACCGGCTTCGTGGTGGACGATGCCATCGTGGTGCTGGAGAACATCGCACGGTATCAGGAACAGGGCATGCGCCCGTTGCGCGCCGCGTTGATGGGCACCCGCGAGGTCGGCTTTACGGTGCTTTCGATGACGCTGTCGCTGATTGCCGTGTTCATCCCCATTCTGCTGATGGGCGACATCGTCGGTCGGCTGTTTCGCGAGTTTGCGGTGACACTGAGCATCGCCCTGTGCCTGTCGATGATCGTGTCCTTGAGCCTCACGCCGGTCCTGTGCGTGATGCTGCTACGCCAGCCCGCCCACGATGCCAGACAACCGCGTGTCTACCAGTGGATCGAGGCGGGGCTTGCGCGGTTGCAGGGGGCGTACATCGCTGCACTGGCCTGGGTCATGCGCCATCGCCTACTGACGCTGTTCAGCCTGCTCTTGACGGTCGGTTTCAACGTTTATCTGTACGCCACGGTCGCCAAGGGTTTCTTCCCGGCGCAGGACACCGGCGTGTTGATGGGGGCGGTGCGAGCCGATCAGAGCATCTCGTTTCAGGCGCTCAAACCGCACCTGATGCAGATTGCCCATGACCTGGCGGCTGACCCCGACGTGGAAGCGGTGATGTCGTCGACCGGCAGCGGCCGCGCAGGCTCGCGCAACACCGGTGATTTCTTTGTCCGGCTCAAGAATTACACCCTTCGCACCAGCAGCGCGGCGGCCGTGGCGAACCGCTTGACCCGAGCCAATAACAAAGTGGCGGGCATTCAGCTCTTCCTGACCCCGGCTGAAGACATTCGCGTGGGTGGCCGCAGTGCCAACGCCACCTACCAGTTCAGTTTGCAGGCCGACGATCTGGATGTGCTGCGCCTGTGGGCGCCCAAGGTCGAGGCCGCGCTGCGTACCTTGCCGCAATTGACCGGTATCGACTCCGACTCCCAGACCGGCGGCCAGGAGCTCAAGCTGCACATTGATCGCGCTGCCGCCAGTCGTCTGGGCGTGAGCGTCACCGATATTGATAACCTGCTGAACAATGCCTACAGCCAGCGGCAGGTCGCCACCTTGTACAAGACCTTGAACCAGTACCACGTGGTCATGGGGCTCGACCCGGTCTACACGAGTGACGCGACCATGCTCGATCGCATGTACGTGATCAACAGCGACAACCAGCAGGTGCCACTGACCGCGTTTGCCACGTTCGCCCCGGACAACGCACCGCTGGCGGTGGCCCATCAGGGCCAGTCGGCCACCAGCACCATTGCCTTCAACCTGCAGGACGGCGTGTCCCTCGATCAGGCGACGGCGGCCATCAATGCAGCGGTCGACAAGGTCGGGCTGCCGCGAGACATACAATACGGTTTTGCGGGGACCGCACAGGCTTACGCATCACTGGCGGCGAGCATGCCGTGGTTGATCGCGGCGGCGTTATTGGCGGTCTACATCGTGCTGGGCGTGCTGTACGAGAGTTACATCCATCCGCTGACCATCCTCTCGACCTTGCCGTCGGCGGGCGTGGGCGCACTGTTGCTGCTCAAGGTGGTGAACATGCAGCTGACCGTGATTGCCCTGATCGGCATCCTGCTGTTGATCGGCATCGTCAAGAAGAACGCCATCATGATGATCGACTTCGCCTTGATGGCCGAGCGCGACCGCAAGCTGTCGCCCGAACAGGCGATCATCGAGGCCTGCCGCATGCGTTTCAGGCCGATCATGATGACCACGCTGGCGGCCTTTTTCGGCGCGTTGCCGCTGGCCCTGGGCAGCGGCGGTGATGCCGACCTGCGCAAGCCGCTGGGCGTGGCCATCGCAGGCGGTCTGGTGCTGAGCCAACTGCTGACACTGTTCACCACGCCGGTGGTGTACCTCTATCTCGATCGCCTGAGCCGCGCGTCCCGCACCTTATGGCACACGCGTATTCGCCGCGCTCACGTGCCCGGCTGACTGACAGGGTTTAACTGAATGAACGCATTTCCTTTGTCCCGTCTCTGCATCGCCTTGTTGCTGTCCAGCACCCTGTTGGCCGGCTGCATGGTCGGCCCTGACTACCAGAAGCCGACCGCGCCGCTTTCCGCGACCTTCAAGGAAGCGCAAGGCTGGAAGGCAGCCAACCCTCAGGACGAAATGCCGAAGGGCGCCTGGTGGACGCTCTATCAGGACCCGCAACTGGACGCGCTGGTCAGCCAGGTGCAGCTCAATAACCAGAACGTTGCGCTGTACGCCGCTCAGTACCAGCAAGCATTGGCGCTGGTGCGTCAGTCCCGCGCCGAGCTGTTCCCCACACTGACCGGCACGGGATCAAGCACCCGCAGCGAGTCGGGCACCGGGTCGTCGTCCAGTGGGTCTTCGTCTGGCGGCAGCGTGGGCAGTGCGGGCGGCGTGAGCAAGGAACATTCGGCGAGCCTGGACCTGAGCTGGGAAGCGGATATCTGGGGCAGGTTGCGCCGCACCAACGAGCAAGACCGGGCCAGCGCCCAGGCCAGTGCTGCCGACCTCGCCAACGCGACCCTGAGCGCACAATCGTCCCTGGCTCAGAACTACTTTCAGCTGCGTCTGCTCGATCAGCGTATCGCCTTGTACCGGGAAACCATCGCGGGTTATGAGCGTTACTTGCAGATCATTCAGAACAAATACGACGAGCAGATTTCCTCGCGTGCCGATCTCGCGACCGGCAAGACCCAACTTCAGAGCGCCCAGGCCTCGATGCTGGACCTGCAGTGGCAGCGCGCGCAGTTGGAGCACGCCATCGCGTTGCTGATCGGCAAGCCGCCTGCGGACTTCGCCCTGACCGCTGACCCGGCCTGGCAGTATCACATGCCCGACGTGCCATTGGGCGTGCCGAGCCGCCTCTTGGAACGTCGTCCGGACATCGCCGCCGCCGAGCGTCAGATGGCCGCTGCGAACGCGGCGGTCGGCGTCGCGACGGCGGCCTATTACCCTGACCTGACACTGAGCGCCAGTGGCGGTTATCGAAGCTCGACGGTAAGCAATCTGTTCTCCTTGCCCAACCGTTTCTGGTCCATCGGCCCCAGCCTGACCGGCACCATTCTCGATTTTGGCGCGACGCGGGCGGGCGTCGATCAAGCGCGGCATGCGTACGACGCAACGGTGGCGACCTATCGCCAGACCGTGCTCACCGGTCTGGGTGAAGTCGAGGATTACCTGGTGGAACTGCGCACCTTGCAGCCTGAGCTGGAAGCGCGGCGTAACTCGGCTCAATCGGCCGAAGAGTCGGCAGCGGTCAGCCGTGACCAGTACGAAGCCGGCGTCATCGATTACCTAGACGTGGCCACGACCCAGGCCACCAGCCTCAACGAGCGCCAGACATTGCTCAGTCTGGTGGCCACCCAGTTGGTCACCAGCGTGCAGTTGCAGGCGGCGCTGGGCGGGTCCTGGAATCCTGAGCAACCGGTGTCCATGGCCGCTGGAAACGCCGTAACGCCGTAATGCGTATGGGCCATGTTGGGCCGTTCAAAGCCCCAGGCACACGGCGCCGGTGGCTACCACGGCGCACACGGTCCAGCGTTTCCCGCTCATGTCCTCGCCCAGAAAAACGCGCCCGATCAGCGCCGCGAACACCACACTGGTTTCGCGCAGCGCCGACACGCCGCCCATGGCGCCCGATTGCATCGCCCAGATCACGATTCCATAGGCACCGATGGACACCAGTCCGCCGCCCAGCGATGCGGTCACAGAGAGCGGGTGGGTGCGGACCGGATCCAACAGCGCGGCCCATCCGCGTTTGGCGATGAAGAGCAGCGGCATCGACCAATAGAACACGAACATCCAGGCGGTGTAGGCGAAGGCCTGGCCGTTGGACTGACGCACGCCAATGCCATCGATCACGGTGTACAGCGCGATGATCACGCCTGTGCTCAGTGCCGCGAGGACATCGGCGCGGGAGACGCGGCGGTCGAGAAGTGCCAGCGCAAGAATACCGCCCGATATCATGACGATCCCGAGGGCATGCAGCGGGCTGATCGCCTCCTGGGCGAACAGCGCCGCGCCGAGGGTGACGAGCAATGGCGACGAGCCTCGCGCGATGGCGTAGGCCACTGACAGGTCGCTGCGGCCGTACGAGCGGATGAGGCTGATGTTGTACACGATGTGCACCAGGCCGGAGGCAATGATGTATGGCCATGCCCCGGCGGCGGGCAGCGGCAGGTTAAGGGCGACCAGCGTAGAGACGGCGGCGATGACGATGCTCATCCAGGCCATGGACAGATGTCGGTCGCGGTTGCCATGCAGCAGGGCATTCCAGCTGGCATGAAGGATGGCGGCAAGCAGTACAAAACCGCCAGTGGCGCTGAGCATGGTGGTGTATTCCAAAGTAAGGGCAGAAAGGAGTGCTGCAAAGTAGACATCGTCGGCCGACGATGGCGTGATCAGCAAAATATCTATCTTGGTGGTCCCTGACAAACCAGATAAATTGGCGCTTCACATCAGAAAGGCTATTGCGAATGAATCGGGTATTGCCTCCTCTCAATGCGTTGCGCGCCTTCGAGGCGGCTGGCCGGCTGGGCAGCTTCAAGGACGCCGCGGCGGAATTGCATGTCACGCAAGGGGCGGTCAGTCAGAGCGTGCGTCTGCTTGAAGACTGGCTCGGCGCAGCGTTATTCGAAAGACACAACCGGCGGGTCGTCCTCACGCCAGCGGCCAGCGCTTATCTGGCGGACGTCGGGCCGCTGTTCGAGCAGTTGTCCCAGGCGACTGCGAGGTTCGGCTTTCCGGTCTCTGCGACGCGTACGCTGTCCGTGAATGCCTCCGCGACCTTCACGCTGCGCTGGCTGGTGCCGCGACTGGAAGGGCTTCGTGCCCGACACCCCGGCATCGAGGTGCAGGTCGAGACGTCGAACAGGCCGGTGGAAAGTTTGCAGACGGCGTACGACGTCGTCATTCGCGGCGGACCGGACACGCTTTACGGTTATGCGACCCACGTATTTCTCGGCGAAGAACGGGTGCCGGTGTGCAGTCCCGCGCTCTTGCAGCGCCTGCCGCTGCAAGCGCCTGAAGACCTGCGCCAACACACCTTGCTGCACACCTCGAGCCTTCCACGGCTCTGGCCGGACTGGCTGGCGAGCGCCCGGACTCCCACCTTGAAACCCGCTGCCGCCGTGGTCTTCGACCATTTCTACCTGACCTTGCAGGCGGCCATTGACGGGGTGGGCATCGCGATGGGGCCGATTGCTCTGGTGTCCAGCGATCTGCAGGCCGGTCGGCTGGTCATTCCATTTGCCCAGCCGCGGCTGAAATCCCGCAGCTATTGCGCTTACGTTCCAGCCGACAAAACAGCGGACGAAACCATCGCGCTGTTTTGTGCGTGGCTGCAAGAAGAGGGCAGCCTCAGCGGTCCGACGCTGCAGTAGCGCTCACGACGCGAGGGCGGGTCGGTTGATGTTCGGGAAAATGGCGTTTTGCGGCCGTGCGGATGTGAGTGCTGTAAAGCGTGAGGCCGGTGAACGCCAGGCCTCCGACCAGATTGCCCAGCACCGTCGGGATTTCATTCCAGACCATGTAATCCATCACCGAGAAATTCCCGCCCATGATCATCGCGGAGGGGAACAGGAACATGTTCACCACCGAGTGCTCGAAGCCCATGAAGAAGAACAGCATGATCGGCATCCACATCGCGATCACCTTGCCGCTCACCGACGTCGAGATCATCGCGCCGACCACACCCATCGAGACCATCCAGTTGCACAGCATGCCGCGCAGGAAAATCGTGATCCAGCCGCCGACACCGTAATGCGCGTAACCCAGCGTGCGCGCTTCGCCGATGCTGGCAATCTTTTCGCCCACGGCGCCCGGTGCTGCGTTGAAGCCGTAGGTGAAGATGAACGCCATCATGAACGCAACGGTCAGCGCGCCGGCAAAGTTACCGGCGAAGACCAGCCCCCAGTTTTGCAGGACCCGGCTCGGCGTGACGCCGGGGCGCTTGTCCAGCAGCGCCAGCGGCGTCAGCACGAACACACCCGTGAGCAGGTCGAAGCCCATCAAATAGAGCATCGAGAACCCCACCGGAAACAGCACGGCGCCCAGCAGCGCCGAGCCGGTCTGCACCGCGATGGTGACCGCGAACACGGCGGCGAGGGCGAGGATCGCACCCGCCATGTAGGCGCGGATCAGCGTATCCCGGGTCGACATGTGAATCTTGGACTCGCCGGCATCGACCATCTTGGTGACAAATTCAAACGGAAGCAGATAGGACATGGGGTGACCTCGGGGCGAGCGTTAAGGGCGACGGGATGAGTGAAGGCGGCGTAGCGATTACCAGGATCGATACGGCAGGAATTTGCCGTTCAGGGTTACCAGCACGCGGTCGCCCTTGGGGTCTTCGATCTTGTCGACGTGCATGGAGAAGTCGATGGCGCTCATGATGCCGTCGCCGAACTTTTCCTGGATCACGTCCTTGAGGGTCGGCCCGTACACGCCAACCAGTTCGTACAAGCGGTAGATCAGCGGGTCCTGCGGGATGGCCTGATCCCATGCCTTGGTCGGGAATACGGTCATGGCGGCAGCCACTTCTTCCCCTTGTTCGCCGACCAGACCCAGCGCTTTGCAGATGCGTGCCGCCACATCCGCTGGCGCGCTGTTCATGCCATAGCACACTGAGGCGACCCAGACCGGCGCTTTCTCCGCAGCGTCGGCGAGGCTGTCCCAGCTCAGGTTCAGGCGGGCCTTGGCGGCCATGAGGGTGTGGTGCATTTCGGCTTTGTTCATCGTTGGTGCTTCTCTCGTCAGGGGAGTGATCGTATGTACGTTTCCCTATAGCGAGAGTCGTGCCAGCACCGAATAAATCAATAACCTATTGAAAATTGATGGTTTTATAAATTTTATAAACCGCATCCGGACTTACGATATTTCGTTATTCACGAAATATGGTGAAAAGAATAACGAAAGTTCGTATTTTCCAGTCGGGCCTGTTCGAAGCTTTACCCCATGGAAATGACGACATGACGACCACCGGTTTCGACGATGAAGCGATTGATCGTGCCTCCCAGGCGATGCTGGTGGTCGATCCCCAGGCTGATACGCTGCTGCAAGCGAACCGTGCCGCCTTGGCGATTCTGGGCTGTGCGGGGCACGATGACGTGGCGGTTCGCTTCAGCCACTTCCTCGGCGAAGGGCTGTCGCTGTGGGTCAGTTTCAGTGACGAGGTGCTGACCCAGGGCCAGGCGTGGTCGGACGATCTGGTGCTGGTTGACTTGAACCGGCGCCAGCACGCCGTGGAGGTGAGCGCCAGCGCGCTGGCCGATGGCAGGCGCATTCTGTTCATGGTGCAGCAGCGGGATCTGCTCGAGACGCGGCGCAACCGCTCCGAAGCGCGCCGTCAGCATCGTCTCGGACACGTCGGGTGGGAACGGATTTCGCAGGTCTTCGAGCGCATCGAACGACAAAACCGGATGATCCTCGGCGCGGTCGGCGAGGGCATCTACGGGCTCGATGCGAAAGGCCAGACCACGTTCATCAATCCGGCCGCCGAGCGCATTCTCGGCTGGAGCGCCGCCGACATGGTCGGCCACGATGCGCACCAGTTGTTCCACCACAGCCATCGCGACGGCACGCGCTTTCCCGTGATGCAGTGCCCTATTCACGCCTCGTTCAGCGACGGTCAGGTGCATCGCGTCGACAACGAGGTGTTCTGGCACAAGAACGGCGACGCCATCGCGGTGGAGTACACCAGCACGCCGATCTTCGAGATGGGGCGACTGGTGGGCGCCGTGGTGTTGTTCCGCGACATTCGCGAGCGCCAGCGCGCCGAGCAGCGACTGCGTGAGGCGTTGAACGAAGTCGAGCAGCTCAAACAGCGTCTGGAGGTGGAAAACCAGTACCTGCAGGAAGAGATCAAGGCCGAACGTAATCACCATGAAATCGTCGGCGAGAGCCCGGCGGTCCTGCACCTCATTCGCCAGATCGAGCTGGTGGCACCGACCGATGCGAACGTGCTGATCAACGGCGAATCAGGCACCGGCAAAGAGCTGATCGCGCGGGCCATCCATGCCAGCAGCCGTCGCTGTGATCGGCCGCTGATTCGCGTCAACTGCGCGGCCATCCCGAGGGACCTGTTCGAGAGCGAGTTTTTTGGTCACGTCAAAGGCGCGTTTACCGGCGCTGTCAACGCCAGGATGGGGCGCTTCGAGCTTGCCGACGGCGGCACGCTGTTTCTTGATGAAGTCGGCGAGATCCCGCTGGAGCTGCAAAGCAAATTGCTGAGGGTGCTTCAGGATCAGCAGTTCGAACGCGTCGGCGATAACGTGACCCGCGTGGTGGACGTGCGGGTCATCGCCGCGACCAATCGTGATTTGCGCGCGATGATCGGGGAGGGAGGTTTCCGTGAGGATCTGTATTTTCGCTTGAACGTGTTCCCGGTGCGTTCGGTACCGCTTCGTGAACGCATAGAGGATATCCCTCTGCTCGCCAGCCACTTCCTGCGGCGCGCGTCGAAGGCGTTCAACAAGACCGGGGTGCGCTTGCCGCTGGCTCAGGTCGAACTGCTCAAACGCTACGCGTGGCCCGGCAACATTCGAGAACTGGAAAACGTGATCGAACGGCAGATGATCGTGTCGCAGGACGGGCGCCTGCGGTTCGACGACCTGGTGGTGGCCGGGGCACGGGTTCAAGCGCCCGTGGCCTTGCAGTCCCCGGACACCGGCGAACCCGTGCCCGACGAGATCCTGCAGCTGAAGTTGAGGGCGAACGCGGTGGCGATGCTCAAACGCACGGCGGGCAAGGTCTCCGGCGATGGCGGTGCGGCGCAATTGCTGGGCGTCAAACCGACCACCTTGGCGTCACGGCTGCGCAAGTGGGGCGTCGATCCGCGTGACTACAAACCGAAACGCTGAGGTTTTTCGTGCTCGTCCGCCCGATCGTGGCCCGGCTTGTGGCGTGGGCCGTGCGTTGCGAGTGATCGCACGGGTTCAGGTGCGGTCAGCGGGGGACGCCTGCGCCGTGATATTCTTGCCGCCTTGCCAACCCTCTCAGTGGAACCCCCGTGAAATTCATTCACCAGCGCGAACACCTCAACGAAGACGACATTGTGGTGATCCAGGCCTCTGGCACCTGCAACATTCGTCTGATGAGCGACGCCAATTTTCGCAGTTTCAAGAACGGTGGACGTCACACCTATCATGGCGGCGCGTTTGATACGTTTCCGGCGAAAATCGTGGTGCCAAGCAGCGGCTTCTGGAACATCACGATCGATACCGTGACCAAACGGGCAATCAGCGTGACCCGCAAGCCTGACGTCAAACACTCGATCAAGATCGTTCGCCGGTCGAGCTCGTCCTTGCGCTGAGCGCCTGGACGCATCGCTATCCATCGTCGGCGTCGATAGTCAGCATCACGTCTTTCAAGTTCAGTTCTGGGCCCGGAACTGGACAATGGCCTGTATTGAAGAGCCTGCCAGCGCGGCAGCATTTTTTTACAGGAGATCGCCGATGCGTCGTTTGTTTTTTTCCGCCGTCTTGATGTCCGGCTCGCTGTTGGCGGGCTGTGCGTCCGCGCCCAATGAGCCGACGCTGACCCTGGTCACCCAGAAATCCCCCGAGCAGTTCACCGCCTGCGTGATGCCAAAACTGCAAGACAATGCGCTGAGCCCGAACCTGTCCCAGACCCAGCGACATTACCGGATTGTCGTCTCAAGTTCCGTCGCCGCCGATAACGTGATCGAAGCCTACAAAGCATCGAACGGCGGCAAGGTGTTTGTGTATGAACGCAGTTTGATTAACTCCGGTTTCGGGCGGGCGGCGAAAGACTGCGTTTGAGACCTGTGCGGGCTTTTGTCATTTAACTGTCACGTAACTGTCTGTGACCTGCCACATCAAACGAAAACATTCACTGGTATGATCGATGACTTTTTTCACGGGTCATCTGTCTCATGCGTCGCGCAGTATTCAATCAAAAGGGAGGGGTGGGCAAATCCAGCATCGCCTGTAATCTGGCCGCCGTTAGCGCGGCCGAAGGGTATCGGACGCTGTTGATCGACCTCGATGCACAAGCCAACTCCACCCATTACCTGACCGGTCTGACGGGCGATGACATGCCCGTTGGCATCGCCGATTTTTTCAAGCAGACCCTGTCGTCGGCCTCTTCGGGCAAGAAGAACCGGGCCGAGATCAGCGAGACACGCTACGACAATCTGTTCCTGATCGCCGCCAGCGCGGAGCTCTCCGATCTGCAGCCCAAGCTTGAGTCCAAATTCAAGATCAACAAGCTGCGTCGTTTGCTGGTCGAGCTTTCTGAGGATTTCGAGCGGATCTACATCGACACGCCGCCCGCGCTGAATTTCTATTCCTACAGCGCGTTGATTGCCGCCGACCGGGTGCTGATCCCGTTCGATTGCGACAGTTTTTCCCGCCAGGCGCTGTACAGCGTCATCGCGCAGGTCGCCGAGTTGCAGGCCGATCACAATGAATCACTGACCGTGGAAGGCATTGTGGTCAATCAGTTTGTCAGCCGCGCGAGCCTGCATCAGAACCTGATCGACGAATTGATCGCCGAAGGCCTGCCGGTGCTGTCGACCTACCTGAACAGTTCAGTGAAGATGCGCGAGTCCCATGAGGCATCGGTGCCGCTGATTCATCTCGACGCACGGCACAAATTGACGTTGCAGTTCGTGTCGTTATTGACAGAACTGGAGCGGGCGGCCTGACCCTCGGCACTCGAAGTCATTTGGCGCTCACCGGTTCTTTGGTTAGTCTGCCAGCATCTTCGTGTCGAACTTCAACGGGACCTGCCTCGGGTGATCAAGCCTATAACGCTGCTACGCCGTCGTTTTGCCTCCATGCGCTGGCGCACCCGCGTCACGCTTTGGGTAGCCGCCACGCTGGCCGGGCTGCTCGTCGTAATGTTTGCCCGGCTTGCCGACCTGGCGCTGGCTCAATTCGCCCAACAAACCAGCGAGAGGCCCTGGCTGCCGTTCATCTACACGCCGTTGATCGGGATGCTGGTGGTGTGGCTCACCACCCGTTTCTTCATCGGCGCGCAGGGCAGCGGGATCCCGCAGGTGATCGCGGCGACGCGTCTTGTTCATCAGGGGAAACCGGTCAACACGCTGGTCTCACTGCGCATTGCCTTCGCCAAAATAAGCTTGGGGACGCTGGCGCTGACTGGCGGTTTTTCCGCAGGACGAGAAGGGCCGTCGGTTCAGGTGGCAGCTTCGATCATGCATGTCTTCCACCGGTTTTTGCCGAACGCGCGAATCGTCCGGGCCGAGGACCTTATCCTCGCCGGTGGCGCCGCCGGCATTGCTGCCGCTTTCAACACGCCGCTGGCGGGCATCGCCTTTGCGGTGGAGGAACTGGGGCGCAAGCTGGAAACCCGCACCAGCGGCGTGCTGCTCAGCACCATCATTCTGTCCGGCATGGTGGCGATCGCCCTGCAGGGCAATTACAACTATTTCGGCCACTTCGGCGTTCAGGACATTGGCATCGACATCGTGGTCCCCGCCTTGGCGATCGGCATCGGTTGCGGGCTGCTGGGCGGGCTGTTCAGCCGGATGCTGTTGTGGCCTCAACGGCACCGCCAGTTCATCGTCTGGGAATGGCGCCGTCTGCATCCGGTGTGGTTCGCCGGCGCATGCGGGCTGATCGTCGCGGTACTGGGCTGGGTCAGCGGCGGGATGTCGTTCGGCAGTGGTTACGGGATCACCTCGCAAGTGATCGCCTCTGAAGTCGGCCTGCCGTGGCATGCGCCCATCACACGCTTCCTGGCGACGGTGGTGACGTATTTTTCAGGCATTCCCGGGGGTATCTTCGCCCCTTCGCTGGCGGTGGGCGCCGCCGTCGGCAGCAACGCCGCCGAGCTGTTCCATCTTGCGCTTCAACCCACCATTGCCTTGTGCATGGTCGGTTTTCTGGCGGCGGTCACCCAGTCGCCTATTACCTCAGCCATCATCGTGATGGAGATGATCGACAGTCACGGCATGGTGATCAGCCTCATGGCCGTTGCGTTGATTGCCAAGGCCGTGAGTTCGCGCATGGGGCCGGAGCTGTACCAGCAACTGGCACGCGGGTTTCTGCAGGCGGCGCAAGCGGACACTGCATCGCGCAAGACCGAGGGGTAACACGGTCCGGCGATGCAGCCTGTCTTGGTCGGCTTAGACGCTGCCTTCGCTTTCCACCACCAGAATGCGCGCGACGCCCAGCGGGTGAGCAACGTGTGCAGTGCCGACCGACGCATAAAAGACATCCCCGGTTTCAAGGATCGTCGACTGTTCGACACCGTTGTCCTTGAAGTGCATTTCCACGCGGCCGTCCAGCACCGCAAAAACTTCCTGGCCGTCGTTCACGTGCCACTTGTAGGGTTGGTCGGTCCAGTGCAGCCGGGTGGTGATGCCGTTCATGTTGGCGATGTCGAGCGCGGCCCAGGCGCGCTCGCCGGTGAAGGATTTACTGCGGATGATCTTCACGGTTTTACCTTCTCTTCAGTCGAGCCGACGGCACAGGTAGGCCTGTGTCTGGTAGGGAAAGGCGATGGTCTCTTGCCCGCGCAGTGCAGGATGCGTGCTGATCAGCTCGCGCAGTTGTTCGGTGACGATGGCTTTGTCGGCGGCGGGCAGGGCGGCGATGAAACTCACCGACAGAAACCGGTTCATGATCACGGTCTCGGCGCTGCCCGTATGGGTATAGGGGAAGCAGGTCATCTCGGGCTGGGAAAATAATGCCCCGTTGAACGGGCGTCGCCAGTCGCCGGTGTGAAAGCGCGGGGTATCGCCTTCGTAGGGGGTGATGATGCGGGTGATTTCCGCGACCCAATCCACTGATTCGTTTCGCACGTTCCAGATCAGCCCCAGACGACCGCCGGGTTTGAGTACCCGGTGTATTTCCGAAAGCGCCGCTTCGTGGGCGAACCAGTGAAAAGCCTGAGCGCACACCAGGACATCGGCTTCGCCGTCGGCCAGCGGCATGGACTGCGCGGTGCCTGGCAAGATCCTCGTGTCGGGCAAGTGCGTGGAAAATTCCTGCCGCATGGCGTCGACCGGCTCGATAGCGATCAGGTGTTCGGACAGCGGTTTGATCAACCGCGTGAACTTGCCGGTTCCGGCGCCCAGATCAATGACCGTAGACGTGGGCGTGATGCCGAGGGTGTCGCGTAACCACGTGCTGATTTCATTCGGGTAATCCGGTCGGCCTTGCGTGTACGTGCCCGCCTGCGTTGAAAACCCCACCTGAGCTGCTTTGTGAACAACTGTCATCGTCAGCCTTCCTCTGCGTGGAAAATGGCCGGCGCATTATGCGCCAGATTCCAGCGGCCAGGCGCTCAATTTCAAGCCTTCATTTGTGCCGGATTCGTCCACAGTCTTTGTCCTGTCGATGGCTATTTGGGACCCGGCTTAACACTTAGCATTTGTTCCAACCGCAGAGCAAAAGAAACAAGCCAGTGGCTCACACGGGAACCTGGAACGCGCTGTGTTACTTCCTCGACGATAAGGTGAATGAAATGAACTTTGCAAAAATTGCGATAGGTATGGTCATGAGCAGTGTGTTGGCGCCTGCGTTTGCAGACGACCGTCAATCCGCTGAAACGGCCAATAAATCGCCGGTCGAAACCTACGCTTACTCGACGCGTCTAGACATCCAGAAAGTGATCTCGGTGACCGATGTTTCCGACAAGTGCGGTGCAACGCCGGTGCAGATGACCTATCAGGATTCCCAAGGTCAGCAGCATGTCATTGAATACCTGGGCGTCGGTATCGCCTGCACCAACGGCTGATGCTCGTGCGGGCAATGGAGGGTCGACACTCCATACTGCCGCTGACTGACCGACGCCGTGATCATCACGTTTTTCTTGCCGAACCCGCGACTTTCTCATCCGACGCCAGCAAATCCGGAATGGCACTTTTAAGAAATTCCACCCAGGTCTTTATCTTTGCGTCCACGAACTTTCTCGACGGATAGATCGCAAACAGATTCAACTCCTCCAAATGATAATCCGGCAACACGCGCACCAATGTCCCCGCGCCAAGTCCCTCGACCGCTGACGCAATCGGCTGTATCCCGATACCCATTCCGTTCTTTATCGCGACCGTCATGCCATCCGCTGTATTGAGGTGGAGCGGCGAGGTGGGCACGTTGACCGTTTCCACCCCTTCAGGTCCATCGAATGTCCAGCTTTGCGCCGGCATGACCGTGTTCACGATCCGCAGGCAATCATGGTCGTGCAGGTCGCTGGGCGATTGTGGAATGCCGCGTTTGCCCACGTAGGCCGGTGACGCGCAAAGGATGCTGTAGGTGATGCCCAGCCGTTGCGCGACGAACCCCGAGTCGGGCAGGTCCCGCGCCAGCACGATGGACATGTCGTAGCCTTCCTCTATCAGGTCAGGCACGCGGTTAGTCAGGTTCAGGTCGAACCTGACCGTTGGATGAATCTCTCTGTACCGGGCAATCGCACCGATGACGTAATGGTTGCCGATGGCCGACATGGCGTGGATCTTCAGTCGGCCTGAGGGCTTGACGTGTGCGGTGGCGGCTTCCTCGTCAGCGTTGCGCACTTCGTCGAGGATCTTTTCGCAACGCTGCAGATAACGCGCGCCAGCTTCGGTCAACGCCAGGCGACGCGTGGTGCGATTGATCAAGCGCGTCTGCAGTCTGGCCTCGAGACTCGAGACCGCCTTGGACACGTTGGTGGTGGTCGTGTTGTGCAGGGCGGCCGCTGCGGTAAAGCTGCCGCTTTGAGCGACGGCGATGAAAAAACGCATGGTCTGAAAGGTGTCCATCGTTTTTACCTTAAGGGAATGTCCTGAGGGAAGGAGGCGTTCGATGGCAAATCACAGGTGCAAGTTTACGGCTGACGGGGCGCATCGAATGCGCTGAAGGGCACGTTTTCCGGTTTGGGAAACGTGCCCGGTGACACGCGTTCAGTTCGCAGCGGTTGCCATTTCGTGGCGGTCAGCGCGTTGATCGAAGACACCCACCGAATTTCCACCCAAGGCGACGAACAGCCGCACGGTGTCGAGGTATTGTGCAGTCTTCACGCGGATCTGACCCAGCAGCGCCTGTTCATAGGCACGCTCGGCTTCGAGCACCTGCAGGATGCTGTTTTCGCCTTGCGCATAGGCCTGCTGGTTGAGTCGCAAGCTGGTTTGCGCGGAACGCAACGCCTCGTCCTGTGCCTGGAATTGTTCGGCGTCGTGGTTGATCGCCTGCAAGGTGTCGGCGACCTGGCCAAACGAGGTGATGACGGTCTGCTGATAACCGGCGAGCGTTGCTTTGTAGCCATCCACGGCCGCCTGACGCTCGGCTTCCAGTGTGCCGCCATTGAAGATCGGTGCCGTCAAGCCTGCCGCCAGACCCCAAAGGGCAGCACCGCCATTGCCCGAGGCCGACTGTGTCAGTGCGGCGGACAGTTCGACATGGGGGTACAGATTGGCGGTGGCGATGCCGACTTCGGCGCTTGCCATGTGCAACTCGGATTCTGCCTGCCTTACATCCGGGCGATTGCGCGCGGTTTCCGACGGCAGACTGACAGGGACGCTGGCAGGCAGGACGAACTCGGCAAACTCGAAGGTTGGGGGCGTCCAGTCCCCCGGGCCTTTGCCGGTCAGGATGGCCAGTGCATGACGGGCGGCGTCACGCTGCTGGGCCAGGGGCGGCAGCAAGGTCTTGTCTTGAGCCAGCCGCGTTTCAGCGAGCGACACGTCGATCTGCGTTGTACTGCCGCTGGCGTGCGCCGAGCGCACCAGCTTCAGGTTCTTCTCGTCGTTGGCGAGCAGGTTCTGGACGGCGGTTATCTGGGCATTGGCCGAGGCGATCAGGATCGCCTGACTGGTCACGTCGCCGGTCAGTGTCAGGTACGCCGCTTCGTAACGGTGCTTCTGCAGTTCGGCAAAAGCGGCTTGTTGTTCGACGCGACGCTTGTTACCGCCAAAGGCGTCCAGGTCGAAGCTAACCCGTGGGCCGATGGCATAGACGTTATCGACCGAAGTTTGCGGGGCGTTATGGGTCTTTTGACGGCCGCCTGACGCGGCGAAGTCCACTTGCGGATACAGCGCGCCTTCAGCCGCCGCGACAGACGAGGCCGCTTGGCGAATTGTCGCGTCGGCGGCGACCAGCTCAAGGTTGCCGTCGATGGCGCGGTGCACGACCTGATCGAGCTTTGGCGATTTGAAGGCCGTCCACCAGTTGCCGTTGACGGCCTGGCCCAGCTCGATGTGTTGTACGCCGACGGTGTCGCCGTTCTTGCCCAGGCGTTGTTCGGCGTGTTGATCGTAGTGTTGCGAGGTCGCAGGCGCGGGCGACTGGAAGTCAGGACCGACGGTGCAGGCGCAGAGCAACATGAAGACGGACAGGGCACCGATCTTGAGGGTGAAGGGTGGTCTGTTGGCAGCAAAGGTAGTAAGGATCATTGAGCAGACTCCACGAAAGTTAGTTGGCCGGACCGGGCTTGCGAAGAAACACAACCAGCGGAATCACCACGACCATCGCCAGCATCAAAATCTTGAACTGGTCGACCACCGCGATGAAGGCCGCCTGGCCCGTGATCATTTCGTTGAGCGCCCCAACAGCTTGCAGGGGTGTCGACGCCGTTACGGAATGTACGGCGGTGCGATAGGGCGTCAGGTGACTGGCGAGCGCCAGGTGCATCGCTTGGGTGTTGTTGTAGAAATAGGCCTGCACGATCGCAATGCCGATTGTGCTTCCGTACACCCGAGCCAGGTTGAACAACCCCGTGCCTTCCGGGCGAAACGTCGGGTTGAGTGTGCTGAACGCCATCTTGGTGATCGACGGCATCAACATGCCCATGCCGACGCCTTGCACGAATCCGGCGACTGCGACCGGCGTCCAGTCCATCAGCGGCGAATAACCCAGCATCAGCCAGTTGGCGTAGATCACCACGGCCATGCCGCTGGCGATAACCAGGCGGTTGTCGATGAATGCGGGCATCCGCGTCATCAGCAGGAACGTGCCGACCAACCCGACACCGCGCGGAATGGTCATGTACCCGGTGGTGATCGGCGGGTAGCCGAGGATTTCATCGAGCATGGGCGATGTCAGTGCCAGCGTCGGCAACAGCACGAAGCCGAAGGCGAAAAACAGGATCGTCGAGAGCACGTAGTTGCTGTCCTTGAACAGGTGCTTGCCGAGGAAATGCGTCCTGGCGGTCAGCACATGCGTGAAGAACAGATAGAAGGCCAGTGCCGAGATCAAGGCTTCGATCCAGATCTCGCGCGACTCGAACCATTCCATGCGCTCGCCACGGTCGAGGAGCACCTGAAGCATGATCATCCCGACGGTGAATGTGCCGTAGCCGAAGAAATCGAACGGTGGGGTCGTCGGCGCCTTGTTTCTTTCCAGCGAAACTTGCGTCACACCCAAAATCACTGCGGCCAAAGGGATGCTGGTGTAGAACACCGTGTGCCAGCCGTGGTAATCCGCGATAAGCCCGCCAATGGCTGGCCCGCTGACAATGCCCAGCAACACCGCCGCGCCGTACGGCACGCCGAAAGCGGGCCGTTTCGCGGGCGGCAAGGTTTCCAGCGCAATGCCCAACGACAGTGGCGCGATGATCCCGGCGGCGACGCCCTGAATGATGCGCGCGCCCATGAATTCCAGCGGCGTGGTGGTGCAGGTGGCGATCCACAGCCCGACGATGAACAGGATCAGCGCGGCCTGATACATCGTTTTTACCCCGAAGCGCGCGGCCAGCCATGACGCCACCGGCATGGAGATCGCCGAAGCGGCCAGGTACGACGTGAAGATCCAGCCCGCCTGATCGTCCGCCATCGAGGTGCTCGCCTGAATAAAGCGCAACACGGCATTGGGGATCGAGACGTTGACCGACTGAAGATAGGTCGCAAGCAGCGCTGCGTACCTCAAGGTGCGCAGGGCGCCTGTTGCAGGTGTTCCTGCAGCGCCGGCGTTCATGATGGGTTACCCGCGTTCAACAAGGTTTTGAACGGGGTCCACCATGGGCTACTGACACCGGTGTCGACTTTGACCGTCGCACTGATGCCCGAATACAGCGGGTGCTCGTGGTCGATGTCGTCCAGTTCAAGGCGAACCGGAACCCGTTGAACCACCTTGACCCAGTTGCCGGTCGCGTTTTCGGGCGGCAGCAGGGCGAAGTCAGACCCCGCACCCGGACTCATGCTGATGACATGGGCCTTGAAGACCTTGCCTGGATAGGTGTCGATGCGGATGTCGGCAGCCTGGCCGGGGCGCATGTGGGTCACTTCGGTTTCGCGGAAGTTGGCTTCGATCCAGACGTGTTTGTCGGACAGCAAGGCGAAGGCCGGGGTGCCGTTGTTGACGAAGTTGCCGACTTGCAGATCGTCCACCTTGGCCACGATGCCGTCTTCCGGCGCATAGACCGTGGCGTAAGAGAGGTAGAGTTTCGCCTCGTCGAGTTGCGCCCTGGCTTCACGAACGCTCGGATGGCTGTCGACGTCAACGTTTGGATTACCGTTCAAGGCAACGACGGTGTTGGCGATCAGTTGCTCGATGGACGCGATGCGTTGGCGGGACATCTTCAGGTCGGTGTCCGCACGCTCGAAGATGGCGCGCGAGACGAACTCGGTCGCGACCAGGGCCTTTTTGCGGGCAAATTCCTTCTGGTCGAAATCCGCCTGTTCTTTGGCCGATTGCAGTTCGGCCTGCTGCTGACGGTAGCTGGCCTTGAGGCTGTCGATGCGCAGGCGGGCAACGCTCAATTGGGCGTCTGCACGATCAACGGCGATCTGGAACGGCTCGGGGTTGATGCGATAGAGCATCTGGCCCTTGCGAACCCACTGGTTGTCTTCCACCGAGATTTCCACGACCTGTCCGGAAACCCGGGCATTGATCGCGGTCTTGGCGATGCGGGCGTAGGCGTTGTCGGTCGAAACGAACGGCGCGCTGGCGGTGTAGTGAGCGATGCCGAAAACGGCCACGATCAGCGGTACGCCGATCATGAGCCACGGTCGTGCTTTTTCTCTGAACGGCTTGCGCGCGGGTTTTATGATCGCGCCAGGGCCAGGGTGCTCGGAAGTGGGTGTTGCAGAGCTATCGAACGGTTTAGTCATGATCGCATTCACCTGTAACCGGGAAGTCGGACGGCAGCGCTGTTGCTGGCGGCCCTGATGTCATTGATTGCTGTGAGGACTCACACCCGGTGGCACTGGCAACGACTCGATCCCAGCCAACCTCTCTCACAAAAAAGCCATAAGCGCGTGCGGTAGGGAGGGTCGCTCCACCGCACCTGTTTCGTCGCCGCAACGCTGGGTTCGGGTTCGGCTACAACAAACTCTGGATTCAGAAATTTATGGTTTCTGAATTTTGTGCGATGGTGTAAGAATATAGCCACATCCAATGCGACTCAAGGATTTTATACGACATGGCACAAAAAAAAGATGGAGGGGGAAAAGGCCGCGGCCGTCCTCGTGCGTATGACCCCGACGTGGCGCTGCAACAGGCGCTTGGGGTGTTCTGGAACACGGGCTATTCAGGGTCTTCGCTGGACAGCATCGCCTCGGCGGCGGGCATGAACCGCCCGAGCCTGTACGCCGCCTTCGGCGACAAGCATGCGCTGTACATCAAGGCGCTGGAGCAATACTGGGACTTCGCTGCGGCCGATATGCACGAGGCGCTGACCACCCCGGACTTGACCCTGCCCGAGGCGCTGATGCGTTTTTACGAAGGGCAGTTATCGATCTATTACTCGGGCGGTGGTTTGCCTCGCGGGTGCTTCGCGATTGGCACGGCCACCGCCGAGGCGGTCGAGGATGCCGCGATTCGCGAGGTGCTGGCCGATCGCCTTGGCAGGCTCGATGACGAACTTGAAGTGCGACTGCGCGCCGCCGTCGATGCGGGCGAATTGAGCCCGGATGTGGATCCCGCCGCGCTGGCGGTACTGGCCTCGGCGATGCTGCACAGCATTTCAATTCGCGCCAGGGCAGGGAAGTCCCGGGATGACCTGACCGCACTGGCGCGTAATGCGGTCAACGTGATCTGTGGATGAGCGATTGTGGTCCGTCGGCGGGGTGAGTGAGGTTCGCGTGGCTGCACCCCTGCAAGACATTGTGGCGAAGGACCTCGCCGTGATTTTCTGCGGCATCAATCCGGGCCTGCTCGCCGCGGCTCAAGGGCATCACTTTGCGGGCAGAGGCAACCGTTTCTGGCGCACGCTCCATCTGGCGGGTTTCACGCCGGAGGAAGTGCGTCCGGAAGACGATCGAACGATTCTGGATTATCGGTGTGGACTGACCGCCGTGGTGAGTCGGCCCACCGCGCGCGCCGATCAGGTGTCGCTCCACGAGTTCCAGGCAGCCGCCGCTGCGTTCGAAGAAAAGATCGCGCGCTGTGCGCCACGGTTTGTCGCCTTCCTCGGGAAAACCGCTTACGCGGCGCTGTCTGGCCAGAAGCAGGTGAACTGGGGCCGACAGGCGAGCCGCTTCGGCGATGCAGCCGTGTGGGTGTTGCCCAACCCAAGTGGCAGGAACCTCGCTTTTTCCCTCGAACAATTGGTCGACGCTTACCGCGAGTTGCGGCGGGCGGCCCAACTGGGCGACCCCGATTGCTGACGCCTGCCCTGATCAGTTCAACGCGGGCGTCGCCTGCATCGAGCGCAGCAAGGGGGCGTATTCGGCGTGGCTGACCGGGACGATGCCAGTGGCTTCCTGTGATTCGAGGAAGGTCGCCAGTCCTGGCTGATCGCTGAGCATGGCCGTGCGAATACGTTCTTTCAGCGCGCCGCAGAGCGTGCCGCTGAAGACAAACGGGTCGTAGTGGATCGGCGAGGAGCGCCAGAGGACCTTGAAGGTGTTACGGTCGATCAAGCCCCGTTTCAGGTACTCATCGGCTCGCACGCTGGACACAAAGCCGGCGTCCGCTTTACCCGCCAGCAGTGCATCCAGTGATTTGTCGTGAGAGCCGGAAAAGGCGATCGAGCCAAAGAAACGTGCCATGGGCATGCCGATTTTGTCCGAAAATTCGGCGTTGGGAATGATGTTGCCGGACGTGCTGGCCGGGTCCGTCAGCACAACCCGTTTGCCACGAAGCATCTGAATGTCGCTGGCGACCTGGCTGCGCACCAGCAGCAATGCCTGATAATCATGACCGGCGGGGGTGAAATAGCCGGGGCTGATGGTCAGGCTGGCGAAAGGCTCGATGCGTGGATCGCGTTGATACGCAAGCAGGTACGAGGCGGGGCCCAGCCACGCGATGTCGACACCACCCGAAACAATGGCATCGACCACGCTCTCGTAGGAGGACGACGGGACGATTTCAACCGGAATGCCGATCGCGTGGCTGAGCCGATCAATCAGCGGTTTCTGCTCCTTCAGCAGTTCGTCCATGCTCTTCTTGGGAATGACCGCGATACGCAGGCTCTGCTGGGTGCATTGTGCCTGAGCGTTATCCGCCAGGAAGAATGCGTTGAGCAGCAAGGCACTCAGAATCAGGGCGAAGCGTTTCACTGCACGCATGTGTGTTCCGCATCCATGGAAGGCGCATCGATAAGGGCTGTCTGGGCAAACGGGGGATAGTCGCGAAGCTGTTCGGCCGACAACGGGCGGCTGAAGTGATAGCCCTGCGCGACGTCGCAGCCGGCAAGCTTCAGACACACCACTTGTTCGCGGGTTTCGACCCCTTCGGCGACGACCTTCAGCCCCAGGCGTTTGGCCAGGATGATGGTCGAGGACACGATCGGGCTGTCATCGGGGCTGTTGGACAACGGCGCGATCAGCGTGCGGTCGATTTTCAGCTTGGTCAGCGGCAGCGATTGCAAGTGCGCGAAGCCAGCGTAGCCCTTGCCGAAGTCATCCAGGCTGATGTTCATCCCGGCCTCGCGCAGGCGCTGCAGGTGCTCGATGGCCTGACCTTCCTGGTCGAGCAACGTGGTTTCGGTGATCTCCAGCTCCATCCAGTGAGGGGCAATGCCGTGGCGCGCCAGTTTACCGAGCACCCGGTCACTGAAATCCGCCTGGTGCAGCTGCATCGCCGAGACGTTGACCGCCAGGCGCAATGCCCGGCCTTGTGACAGCCAGAGTTGCAGGGTTTCGCAGGCACGCCTTAGCACCTCCCAGCCCAGTTCGATGATAAAACCGCTGCGTTCGGCCAACGAAATGAACCGGTCCGGATAGAGCAGGCCGAACTCAGGGTGTTGCCAGCGCACGAGCGCTTCGTAGCCGTCCACCTGCATCGAATCCAGGCGGATTTGTGGTTGGTAATGCAGCACGAATTGACGTTCGTTCAAGGCGTTGCCGAAGGCCTGTTCGAGAATGAATTCTTCGACATCGGCAACGTTCAACGAAGGGTCGAAAAAACGAAACTGCCCGCGGCCTGCGCGCTTGGCCGAATACATGGCGGCGTCGGCGCTGCGAATCAGGTCTTCGACGTCCTGACCGTCGCGTGGGCAGATGCTCACACCGACACTCGGGCTGGTGGTGACTTCATGATCGCCAAGGGAATAGATCGCTGACAGCTTTTGCACCAGGGCCCTGACCCAGGCGTCGATCTGATCTTCGGTGCGTTCGCCGGCCAGCAGGACGACAAACTCGTCCCCGCCAAAACGCGCTGCTTCGTCATCCTGTTCGAGCATCCGGCTGATACGGCCGGCGACCGCTTGCAGCAGCATGTCACCGACCTTGTGGCCCAGCGAGTCGTTGATCGACTTGAAGCGGTCCATGTCGATGAACAGAATCGCCATCAGGCGCCGTTTGCCACGTTGGCGGGAGAGGGTGCGTGCCGCCACCTCAAGGAATTGACGGCGGTTGTGCAGCCCGCTGAGGTGATCGGTGGCGGCCGCATGGCTGCTGCGACGGTGTTCGTCTTCCAGGCGATCGATCAACTGCTGATTGACCTGCTGCGCCTGCTCCAGCGCGTTGAACGCCTCCTGGCGTTTGCGCAGTACACGCAAGGTCCAGAACAGGGTGCCGAGGATCAGCAGCGTCATGCACAGGTTCAGCCACAGCTGGCGCTGGTAGGTGAGTCTGGAAGAGGCGAGGATTTCGTCTGTGCTCTGGCTGACCACGACACTGAAGCCACGCTGCGGCACCCGCAGGTACATGCTCTGATAACCGCCGTTTACCGTGTGCTGGATGAGCATGCCGGTGATGTCGCCGCTGGCGGGCAGTTCGGGCGTCATGGAGGCGCCGGACACCATCACGCCGCTGTTGCTGATGCGCAGGCGTTCCTGGCCGTCGTTGTCGAGCAAACGCATCATGCCGCTCTGACCCAGTTCGATGTGCTCGAACAGCCCCGCGAGATACCCGACGTCCAGTTGCACGACCAGAACGCTGTCCATCTTGCCGGTTGACGAGTCGACCAGCGGCAGCAGGAAGGGCAGCCGCCAGTTGGGCGACAACACGTTGCCCGTCGACAGCATCGATCCCGGCAGCAGGGGTTTGAAGCCGTAACGTTCGGTGTGTTGCTGCAGTTGCGTGAGCCACGCACTCGGCAACTGATGAGGCTCATCGAAGTGGCTGGCGGACAACAGTTCGCCATCGCTGCCGTACAGACTCATGCGTTTGAACACCGGGTCTTCAGCGAGCATGCGCACTAACCCGCGATGACGCTGACCCAGATCATCCATGTCACCACCGGTCACACGGCCAATGGCTTGAGCACGGTCGACCAGTTGGCGCAGGTTCTCTGCAGCGATGGTGGCCAGGTTCAGGTGCTCTGCGGATTTGGCGGCCAGCGCTTCGCGGTGCGAGGTGGCTTTCTGCTGGAAATACAGCGCCCACAGAAACACCAGCGTCGCGGCGCACAACGTCATGAGCAGCCACTGGAGAAAGCTGAGGGAAGAAAAAGATCGGCGGATCACTGCTTTTATTCCTGCCGCGAGATGATGGCAGAATACTACTAGTTTATGTCGGGTTCGTGACGGTCTTGCGCTGTTCCCGCCTGGCGGATTCAGCATCGACTGATAAGCTTTGTGCATCAATCGATGAAAACATAGCACTTATCGTTTCAAAGTGTGTCGATCAAACTCCCGGTCATAAAGCGCCGAAAGGCTCATTAACAAGATCGCTGGAGAACAATCATGCATGGCTCCCCCCATCCGCGGGCAACGTCCGCCACGTCAAAAGCCGGTGCCGTCTTTCGCGTCACCTCGGGCAACTTCCTCGAACAGTTCGACTTCTTTCTCTTCGGTTTCTACGCCACTCAGATCGCCTCGGCGTTCTTTCCCGCGTCCAGTGAATTCGCATCGTTGATGATGACCTTCGCGGTCTTCGGTGCCGGGTTCCTGATGCGTCCGTTGGGGGCAGTCATTCTCGGGGCTTACATTGATGACGTGGGGCGCCGCAAAGGGTTGATTGTCACCCTGTCCATCATGGCCAGCGGGACGTTGCTCATCGTGCTGGTGCCGGGTTATTCGAGTATCGGCTTATGGGCCCCGGCGCTGGTGCTGTTGGGTCGTCTGCTGCAAGGCTTTTCGGCCGGTGCCGAGCTGGGTGGTGTGTCGGTGTACCTGGCGGAAATGGCCACGCCGGGGCGCAAAGGCTTCTACACCAGTTGGCAGTCTGGCAGCCAGCAAGTGGCGATCGTGGTGGCCGCTGCGCTGGGGTTTGCGTTGAATCAATGGATGGTGCCTGCAGCCATCGCGGATTGGGGATGGCGGATTCCTTTCGCCATCGGATGCCTGATCATCCCGTTCATTTTTGTGTTGCGCCGTAGCCTTCAGGAAACCGAAGAATTCGCCACCCGCACGCACCGGCCCACGATGAAGGATGTCATCGCCACGCTGTTGCAGAACTGGGGCGTGGTGGTGGCCGGCATGCTGATGGTTGCGATGACCACCACCGCGTTTTATCTGATCACGGTGTACGCGCCGACCTTTGGCAAAACCGTACTGAACCTGAGCACGGCCGATGCCTTGCTGGTGACCTTGCTGGTGGGGGTGTCGAACTTCATCTGGTTGCCCATCGGCGGCGCGTTGAGTGACCGTTTCGGCCGCAAGCCGCTGCTAATTGCCATGACCCTGTTGACCATCGTCACGGCCTATCCGGCCTTGTCGTTCCTGGCCCAGGCGCCCAGCTTTGGGCACATGCTCGAGGTGCTGCTGTGGTTTTCCTGCCTATATGGCCTGTACAACGGCGCGATGATTCCTGCGCTCACCGAAATCATGCCGGTGGAGGTGCGCGTCGCGGGCTTCTCGCTGGCGTACAGCCTGGCAACCGCCGTTTTCGGGGGCTTCACGCCCGCCATTTCGACCTGGCTGATTCATCTCACCGGCGATAAGGCCGCGCCCGCTTACTGGATGACGTTTGCCGCCGCGTGCGCCCTGGGTGCAACGCTGATGCTGTACCGGAACATCTCCGCCCGCCCGCAGTTGGCGGTCTGACCCACCGTTTGATGTAGAAGGATTTGATATGAAAGCTTTGTTCAATGTAGCGGCTGCTTTAAGTCTTGGTTCGCTGCTGGCGAGCTCCCTTGCCCAGGCCGAAGAGCTCACCGTCATGACGTCCGGGGGCTTCACTGCCGCCTATAAAGCGCTGGGCCCGCAATACGCGGCTGCAAGCGGCGACACGCTGGAAACCATCCTCGGCCCGTCGATGGGCAAGGCGCCGGAGGCCATTCCCAACCGGTTGGCGCGCGGAGAGCATGCGGACGTGGTGATCATGGTGGGGTATGCGCTGGATGAGCTCATCAAGCAAGGCAAAGTCGATCCCGCTTCACGCGTAGAGCTTGCGGATTCACGCATCGGAATGGTCGTCAAGCAGGGCGCTGCCAAACCGGCCATCGCGACTGATGCCGAGCTCAAGGAGGCGTTGCTCAAGGCCAAGTCCGTGGCGTACTCCGACAGCGCCAGTGGTGTTTACATCGAGAAGGAGTTGTTCAAGAAGCTGGGCGTTCAGGAGCAGCTCGGGCCGAAGGGCAAGATGATCGAGCGCATTCCAGTGGCGTCGGTGGTGGCCAAGGGGGATTACGAACTGGGCTTTCAACAGGTCGCCGAACTGTTGCCCGTCCCGGGTGTGACCTTCGTCGGCAAGATCCCGGAGGATGTCCAGTCTGTGACGCGTTATGCCGCCGGCATCCCGCGAAATGCCGAACACCCGCAGCAAGCAAAAGCATTGCTGGACTATCTGTCGTCAGCCAAAGCGCAGGCTCAGGTGCAAGCCACGGGCCTGGACTCAGTGCCCCGCTGAGCGAACAGGCATCTGCCTGACCAGTTGTTCCAGCTCGATGGCCGCGGGTGTCAAGGTACGCCCGCGGCGTTTGATCAGCCCGACGTTACGCAGCACTTCGGGCTCGATCAGCGGGACGCTCACCAGAATCGGATGACCCGCTGCCGGCATCGCGATGGACGGCACCGCCGCGACCCCCAGGCCGGCTTCGACCAGCCCGATCATGGTCGTTACGTGGCGGGTTTCACAGATGCTGGGCTTTTTGGCGGGCGAGCGCAGCAGCGCCTGATCCAGCACCATTCGGTTGCCTGAGGTTTTGTCGAGGCTGATGTAGTCGTATTCGTACATCTCTTCCCAAGTGACCTGCTCACGCTCGGCCAGGGGATGGTCGCGCCGGCAGGCGACCACGTAGCGTTCCTGCAGCAGCAATTCAAAATCGACTTCCGCCGCCAGTGTACCGCTGAAACTCACCCCGAAATCCGCTTCGCCCAAGGCTACCGCGCTGTTGACCTCGTTGGCGCTGGCGTCGAGCACCCGGACTTTGATCCTGGGGTACAACCGGTGAAAGGCGCTGATCACCTGCGGCATGAAGTAGTACGCCGCAGAGGGTACGCAGGCAATGGTCACATGCCCCATGCGCGTCGACGCAACCTCGCTGATGCTCATCAGGGCGATGTCCAGGTCATCGAGCATGCGTTCGACTTGCGGCAGAAAAGCCAGCCCGACCGTGGTGAGACTGACCTTGCGGGTGGTGCGTTCGAACAGTTTGACGTTGAGCGCTGATTCAAGCTTTTCGATGCGTCGACTCAGCGCTGGCTGAGTGATCCTGATTGCGTCCGCGGCTTTGCGGAAGCTGCCGTTCTCGACCACCGCACGAAAAGCCTGCAGGTCATTGAGGTCGAAATTGATACTCATGCATTAGGCCTCGCAACCAGTCGGTGAACCATGAAACGGTGATCCGCCGAGAACAACCGCCTGAATGTCAGCAGGACCGCGCAGACCGTGCCCAGCGCCGAGCCCGCGGCGATCAGGAACATGATCATGATCTGATAGCGGACGGCGCTTTCAGGGTTTTCGCCCGCCAGCACCTGACCTGTCATCATGCCGGGCAGGCTGACGATGCCGACCACGGTCATCTGGTTCAGCGTGGGCATCATGCCCGCGCGAACCGCTTGCCGGGCAGCCGATTGTGCCGCCTCCCAGCGGGTGCCGCCGAGCGCCAGGATCATTTCGATGGTGTTGCGGCCCGACATCAATTCCTGGGTCATGCGCTCCATGCCCAGCGACACGGCCGTCAGCGTGTTGCCCAGGATCATGCCGAGAATCGGGATCGCGTATTGAGGCTCGTACCACGGCCGGATGCGGATGATCACGAACAGCCCGATGGCCGCGACCAGCCATGAACTGCTCCAGACCGACACCACACTGTCGATCAATTGTCCGGCGTACGTGCGCTTGCCCCGGCTGGCGGCAGAGAAACCGGCGACCAGTGTCATCAGACACATCAGGGGCAGCACCACGTACCAGTCGGCATGGGCGAATACCCAGCCGAGCAGGTAACCGACCGCCAGCAACTGCACGACGGTCCGCACGGATGCCCACAACAACTGGCGCTCCAGTCCGAGCTTCAACATCAGCGACAACGCACCGTTGATGAGGATCAGCGCGGCGGCGATGGACAGGTCTGTGGCCGACAGGTCCTGGTAATTCATGCTTCTTCTCCCGCGAGCAGCACGCCATTGTTCATCGTCAAACGCTGGGTGCTCATGCGTCGGGCTTGTTCGGGGTCATGGGAAATCCAGATGTAAGCGCGCGAGCCCGCGCCTGCGTTGAACCAGTGCAGCACCAGCGATTCGACCGCTGCCGCTGACTGCGGGTCGAGCGCCGAGGTGGGTTCATCGAACAGCATCACCTGAGGCTCCAGTTGCAGCGTGCGCACCAGCGCGACGATCTGCGACTCGCCACCTGACAGGTCGGTTGTGGTCTTGTTTAAAAACGAGGGCTCTTTGCCGGCCTGAGCCAGCAAGTCGGTCGCCCGTTGCAGATCGAACGTGCGCGCCCGCAGGCTTTTCAGAGTGAAGGGGAACTGCAGGTTGTCGAGCACCGTGCCTTCGATCAGCGCGGGGCGTTGCGACAGGTAAGACACGCACGTGCGATACGCAGGAATCCTGTCATTGGACAGTAGCGCGTGCTGCCACAGCAATTCGCCGCTGGAAGGTGCATCGAGCAGCGCCAGGGTGCGCAGGAACACACTTTTACCCGATCCCGACGCGCCGGTAATCGCGACTTGTGCGCCAGGCATCAAGGTAAAGTCGGTGGGTTTAAGGAGCTCATTGGCACCGTTCTGGTCCAGACGAGTCAACCGCCTGACCTCAAGCAAGGGTTCGGACGACGGATGGGGCGATGACACACTCGACGGCACGGTCGTTCCTTTTGGGCGGGCTGAAACGCCGTGCATTATCGCCCACTTTGCAGTGCCAGGCATCCACAGTTCAGGGTGTGCCGCAAAACATCGGAACGCCGCGATACCTGTGGGAGCAGTCCGAGGTTACGAGGGCCGCGAACGCGGTGTGCCATTCACCTTTGATGTTGCTGACCCACCGCCTTCGTCGGAATGCCGCCCAGACCAAGCCCGCTCCCTCAGGTCACGCGTCCACCGCCGATTCTGATAACCCCGCAATCCCTGTAGGAGCAGTCCGAGGTTACGAGGGCCGCGAATGCGGTGGGTCATTCACCGATGATGTTCCAGACCCACCACATTCGTCGGAATGCCGCCCAGACCAAGCTCGCTCCCACAGGTTGTGGTGTATGCCGCAAAGCATCGGAACGCCGCAATACCTGTAGAACAGTCCAATGGTGACTGCCTCACCTTGCCTTGATGAAATCCACAAACGCGCGAAGCGGCGAGGGCAGGTAGCGGCGGCCCGAGTAATAAAGGAAGGGCCCGCTGAAGCTTTGCCACCACGGCTCAAGCACCGGTTCCAGTGCGCCGCTTTCCAGGTGAGGGCGCAGCCAGTCTTCGAAGAGGAAGACAATGCCGAGCCCGTCGATGGCGGCCTGTACGGCGAGGTCGACAGCGCCGGCGATGTTGACGACCAGCGGGCCGGTCGGGTCGACGCGCACTGTTTCGCCGTCGCGCTCGTACTCCCACAACGGTATCGCGCCGCTGGGGAACTTGCCGCGCAGGCAATCGTGTTCGAGCAGATCGCGAGGGTGCTCGGGGCGACCTTTGGCATCCAGGTAAGCGGGCGACGCGGCCGTGGCGAAGCGTTGAATCCGAGGCCCGATCGGCACGGCAATCATGTCCTGCTCCAGGCGATCATCGTAACGAATGCCCGCATCGCAACCGGCGGCGAGCATGTCGACGAAGCTTTCTTCAACGATGACTTCCAGGCGGATATCAGGGTGCGCCTGCAGAAACGGCGTGATGATCGCGGGCAACACCAGACGCGCAGCACTGGCGGGCACGTTGAGTTTCAGCGTCCCTGAAGGTCGGTCACGGAAATCATTCACCACGTCCATGGCGGACTCGACTTCGCCCAGCGCCGGTACGATCCGCTCCATCAGCCTGGCGCCGGCTTCCGTCGGCACCACACTGCGCGTGGTCCGGTTGAGCAGGCGCACGCCGAGTCGGGACTCCATACGTCGCACGGCGTCACTCAGGCTCGACGCCGACTTACCGCTCGCGCGGGCACCTTCACGAAAGCCGCCTGCTTTTACCACAGCCACAAAGGCCAACAAGTCTTGAATATCCGCTGCCATTGTTCGCCCACCCGTACGCCCTGTGCCGATTGCACCTGATTATCAGAGAAGTGGTCAATGCCTATAGTGGCGGCACACTTCGTGACAGAGGCAAACGGCATGAGTAACGCAAGCAAGGCAGGCACGTTTCAACTGGGTGCTCGCAGCGTCAACCGCATGGGCTACGGCGCAATGCAACTGGCCGGGCCGGGCGTGTTCGGTCCGCCCAAGGACCCCAAAGCCGCCATCGCGGTCCTTCGCGAGGCGCTGGCGCTGGGCGTCAATCACATCGACACCTCCGACTTCTACGGCCCCCATGTCACCAACCAGTTGATCCGCGAGGCGCTGCATCCTTATGCCGACGACCTGGTCATCGTCACCAAAGTCGGTGCTCAACGGGGTGAAGACGCTTCCTGGAATCCGGCGCAAAGCCCGGCCGAGCTGATCAAGGCCGTGCACGACAATTTGCGCAATCTGGGGCTGGATGTGCTGGATGTCGTGAATCTGCGCGCCTGGGGCAACATGCACTCACCGGGCGAGGAGTCCATCAAAGAACAGTTCACCGCGCTCGCTGAACTGCAGCGCCAGGGGCTGATTCGGCATCTGGGCCTGAGCAACGTCACGGCGGCGCAGGTCAAACAGGCGCAATCCATCGCCGATGTCGTGTGCGTGCAGAACCACTACAACCTGTCTCACCGAGATGACGAGCAACTGATCGCCGACCTCGGCAAACAAGGCATTGCCTACGTGCCGTTTTTCCCGCTGGGCGGCTTTACGCCACTGCAATCGGACGTCCTGTCCAGCGTGGCCACGCGTATGGACGCTTCGCCGCTTCTGGTGGCATTGGCTTGGCTGCTGCAACGTGCCCCGAACATTCTGTTGATTCCGGGCACGTCGTCGGTGGCGCATCTGCGGGAAAATCTGACCGCCAGTGAACTGAAGATACCGCCGCAAATGTTGGCGGAGCTGGATGCAGTGGCATAGCCGCTGTTTTTTCAGTGTCATCCGTGCTCACGGTCAGTTGATGACCGTGATCGCGCCAATGCCAATGGCAGCGACCAGCATCACCACGACCGTGCCAAACGTCCATTTCAGCGACACACGCTGGTTGTCGCCATAGTCGATGTCCAGCAGTCCACACAACAGATAGGTCGAAGCCACGAGTGGACTGAGGAGGTGAACCGGCTGGCCGATAAGCGAAGCAATCGCCATCTCATGCGGGCCGATGCCGTAGTGCGCTGCGGTTTCGGCGAGGATCGGCAACACGCCAAAGTAGAAGGCGTCATTGGTCAGTACGTAGGTGAACGGCATGCTCAGCAGGGCGGTGATGACTGACATGTAGTGTCCGGCCTGCGGCGGCAGGAGCGTGATCAAGTTATCGGATATCGCCTTGATCATCCCGGTGCCCCCCATGATGCCGACAAAGATGCCCGCTGCGAAGATCAGCAGCGTCACCGCCAGGACGTTTTCAGCATGACGCGCAATGACTTCTTTTTGCTGTTTCAGCGTTGGGAAGTTAACCAGGCACGCCAGGCCGAAGGCGACCATGAACAGAATCGGCAGCGGCATCAGGTTGAGCATCATGCAAGTGATCAAGTCGACGGTCAGCACGACATTGAAGATGAACTTCGGGTCGCTCAGACGAATGTGTGCGTAACCCTTGAGCACTTCGCTTTCGCTGACGCTGACCAGACCCAGCCGTCGATACTCCATGCGCCCCAACCACCACGCCGCGAATATCACCCAGGCGCCACCGGCAATCATGATCGGTACCATTTGCAGAAACAGCTCGGTGATGTCGATGTGCATGGCACTGGCTGCTCGCGAGAAAGGTCCCGCCCACGGCAGAATGTTCATGACGCCAATCGCCATCAAGAGCACCGTTGCCATGACTTGCAGGCGGATCCCGGTCAGCCGGTAGAGCGGCAGAAAGGCAGCGGTTGCGATGATGTAGGTGGTAGCGCCGTCACCGTCCAGACCAACGCAGAGCCCGAGCACCGCGGTGCCGACCACGATCTTGCGTGGATCGCCCTTGACCAGCCGCAACAGCACCTTGATCAGCGGGTTGAACAGTCCCGCATCGGTCATCATGCAGAAATACAGGATCGCGAAGGTCAACATGATGCCAGTGGGGGCAAGCATCTTGATGCCGTCATACATCATCGCGCCCAGTTGCGTGGTGAAACCGCTCAAGCAGCCGAACACAACCGGCACCAGCAGCAACGCCACCAGAGGCGAAAGGCGCTTGCTCATGATCAGGTACATGAAACTGGCGATCATGGCGTAGCTCAGAAAGATCAACATAAGCATCCCTTTTATTGGTTTTGTAGGGGCGGGCGACGCGGTCCCGCTTTTCTCGGGCCGAACGAACCCCGTGCGCGGTGCACACAGGTCTCAGTTCATGTGGATTAGCGGTGAGAGAACATCGGCAGACCGCTGTGTTCGAGATCAGCCACCAGGATCGTGCTGGTGGACGAGTCGGTGATGAACAGTTGCCGATTCCCCTGGCCACCAAACGCCAGGTTGGTCAGGGTTCGGCCTTCAGTACAGGAGCGTATCCGGTAGAGCGGCACGGCATGGGGATCGAAGACCCAGACGCAGGCATTGCCGGCATCGCAGACATACAGATTGCCCACTGAATCCAGCGCCATGCCATCGGCGCCGCTGACCCCGCCAGCCATCGCCGTGAAAATGCCGACTTTGCTGGTGCCTCCGTCGTGCTGGATCGGCAGTCGCCAGACCGCGTTGCCTCGGGTCATCGCCACGAACAGTGCATTTTGAGCCAGGTCCATGACCAGTCCATTGGGGCTTGGGCCGTTGTCGATCAAGCGTGTCAGTACCTGATTGCCCAAGTCGTAGGCGTACACCCGGCCAGTCGGGTCTTGTTGGCCGGTCTGGCCTTGGTCGGTGAAATAGAGCTTGCCGTCGGCGTCGAAGAACAGATCGTTCACCCCCTTGAAGCCTTCGCTGCGGCTATGGGTGAGCAGAGGCGACACTGCCCCTGTCTCGGGGTCGAGGGTCAGGATCCCTAGCTTGTAGTCAGCAATGAAGAGACGGCCGTCCCGATGGATTTTCAGCCCGTTGGGCCAGCCGTCGTACTGCGCGATCAACGTCCAGTTGCCCTGCGGATCAATTCGAAAAATGCGGCCGTATGGGATGTCGGTGACGTAAAGGTTGCCTTGCCGGTCGAACGAGGGTCCTTCGAGGAAACTCTTCACCTTCTGTCCGGGCTTGTTGGCGCGGACCCAATCGGAGTCTCCGTCTTTCCAGAATTTCTCCGGTAGCGTCGTGAACACACGAGTCGGTAAATCGCGAGGCGGGGCGTACAGGCTCACAGGGTCAACTCCTACGGGGCGAACAGGGAGATCACCGATCTTGCGGGTGATAACGCCTTAACGCCATGTTGTTATTGTTCTATCTGGCAGAACAGCATATTTTCAGATAGAACAAATGTCAGCTTTATTTTCTGAGCTGTCAACCCGCCTGTTCTCAGTGATTTCCAACGTCGAACTCACCAAGCCCTGTGTGAAAGCGGTCAATAACGATGTCTTGAAGATGTCTGGATGAGTGGCGTTGACAGCACTCAGTGTTCGGCTCATGATTATTTTAGAACATAGTTCTGATAGGCAGAACAGACGCAATTCCGCACCCGGAGAACCGGCGATGATCCATAAGAACAATGTAGATATCCTGATTAGCGAAGTGGGACCACGTGACGGTCTGCAGAGCGTCAATGCAACCATGCCCACCGCACTCAAGCTCAAATGGTTGACCGCACTGGCCGACGCAGGGCTCAAGGAAATAGAGGTCGGCTCCTTCGTATCGCCCAAGCTGCTGCCACAAATGGCTGATGCCGCCGAGCTGGTTGCCCATCTGCGTCAACGTCAGGACGTCTTCGTTACCGCTCTGGTCCCAAATCTCAAAGGTGCAGAAGCCGCGTTCAATGCCGGTGTACAGAAAATAACGCTGCCGATCTCGGTCAGTGAGCCACATTCGCTGGCCAACATTCGCAAGACCCATCAACAGGTGTACGACGAAGTCCGGGCCGTGGTCGCGTTGCGCAATGAGCGCTTCCCTGATGTGGAAGTCGAATCCGGTCTGTCCACGGTCTTTGGCTGCACGATCCAGGGTGAAGTGCCGGAAGACGATGTGATGCGCATGGCTTTGGTCATGGCGCAACTGGGCGTGGATGAGGTCGGACTCGCCGACACCGTCGGCTACGCCAACCCCGCTCAAGTGCGCAGGGTGTTTACCCGGTTGCGCAACGAAATCGGCAGCAAGGCGGGCAGCGCGCATTTTCACAACACCCGCGGACAAGGCCTGGCCAACGTGGTCGCCGCGCTCGACGTTGGCGTCACCACTATCGATGCCTCTCAGGGCGGAATAGGCGGTTGCCCCTACGCACCCGGCGCTTCGGGCAACATCGTCACCGAGGATCTCGTCTATCTGCTCGAATCCATGGGCCTGCGCACCGGCGTCGACATCGACAAGCTGGTGAGCGCGCGTCAGTGGCTGATGCAGGGCCTGCCAGGGGAGCCCTTATACGGGTTCATTCCTGACGCGGGCGTGGGCAAGAACTTTCACTACGCCGGAGGTGCGCGATGAGCCTGCGCAATGAAAACCTGCAGAGCTTGCCGCTGGCTGGCGTGCGGGTAATCGAGTTTGTGCACATGGTCATGGGCCCGACCTGCGGGCTGGTGTTGGCGGACCTGGGGGCAGACGTGATCAAGGTCGAGCCGGTTCCCGAAGGCGACAACACCCGGCGTCTGACGGGGTCCGGTGCCGGTTACTGGATGACCTACAACCGCAACAAGAAAAGCTTTGCCGTCGACATCAAGACGGAAGAGGGCATGGCGGCGGTGCGTAAGTTGATCGAAAGTGCGGACGTGGTCACCGAGAATTTCCGTCCCGGCGCCATGGAAAAACTGGGCCTGGGCTACGAGCAGGTCAAGGCGATCAAGCCGGACATTATTTACAGTTCCATGAAAGGCTTCTTGCCCGGCCCCTATGAACATCGCACTGCGCTGGATGAAGTGGTGCAGATGATGACCGGGCTGGCTTACATGACCGGCCCGGAGGGGCGGCCTCTGCGTGCCGGCGCGTCGGTCAATGACGTGATGGGCGGCATGTTCAGTGCCATCTCGATCCTTGCGGCGTTGTGGCAACGCAAGCACACCGGCGAAGGGCAGTTCGTACAGACCGGGCTGTTCGAGAACTCGGCCTTTCTGGTTGGCCAGCACATGATGCAGATGGCGACCACGGGTAAAGCCGCGGCGCCGATGCCGAGCCGTCTTTCGGCGTGGGCTATCTATGACGTGTTCAATACCCGCGACGACGAGCAGGTGTTCATGGGTGTGGTCAGTGACAGCCAGTGGGCCAGTTTTTGCCAGACCTTTGGCTTTGACGAACTCGGCCGTGATCCGCAACTGGCAAAAAATACTCAGCGGGTTCAGGCACGGGCGAAGATTCTGCCTCAGGTCAAAGAGCGTCTGGCCGAACTCGGCAAGAAGGAGGTCATGGCCATGTGTGAAAGAGCTGGATTGCCGTTCTCGCCGATTCAGCGGCCACAGGACCTGTTCGAAGACCCGCACTTGAACGAGTCGGGCGGGCTGGCGCACCTGGCGCTGGAAAATGGCGAGCAGGTCAAGGTGCCGATGTTGCCGTTCGAGATGAATGGCCGGCGTTTCGATACGCGCCTGAATGTGCCGCATCTAGGCAGTCATTCCGCTGAATTGCTGGAAGAGATGGGCTATGCGTCAGGGGATGTCGACGCGCTACGTGCTCGCGGGATCGTCCGCTGAAGCATCGTTGAACGGATTCTTGCATCAAGTCGCTGACGGAGGTTCTCGCCGTCAGCCTTATAAAAATAAATGTTGAGGAAACCGGTCATGGCGATCGTCACGACATCTGCGCACACCACCACCGGCGGCGTGCGTCCGCTTAACGCCGAGCAGACCCGTGTGCTGCACAAAGCCGCCTGGCGTCTGATTCCGTTGCTTGCCCTGGCGTATTTTTTCAACTACCTGGATCGCACCAGCGTCGGTTATGCCGCGCTTCAGATGACTGAGCAGCTAGGGCTGACCGCCACGCAGTTCGGCCTTGGGGCGGGCATCATGTTCGTGGGTTACTGCCTGTGCGAAGTGCCAAGCAACCTGGCGATGTATCGATTCGGCGCGCGGTTGTGGATGGCGCGAATAATGATCACGTGGGGTTTGGCGGCTGCCGCGACAGCGATGGTCGTCGGGCCCTACAGCTTTTATGCGGTGAGGTTGATCCTGGGTATCGCCGAAGCCGGTTTTTTCCCCGGTGTCATTTTCTTTTTGACCCTCTGGTTCCCGGCGCAGTACCGCACCCGCGTGCTGGCTTGGTTCACTGTGGCAACGCCGATATCGTTTCTGGTAGGCGGGCCGTTGTCGGTCTGGCTGTTGCAGATGCATGGCTTTTTGGGGCTGGCGGGCTGGCAGTGGATGTTTCTGATCGAGGGCGTTCCGGCCTGTATCCTCGGCCTTATCACCCTGAAGGTCTTGACCAACCATCCTGCAGAGGCCAAATGGCTGTCAGCCGATGAACGTGACCTGTTGGCGGGCATGTTGGCGGAGGAGCAAACCAAAGGACAGCACAGCCACGGCTTCAAGGCAGCGTTGAAGGACCCTAGAGTGTGGATCCTCAGTTCGATCACGTTCAGCTTTACCCTCGGTTCTTATGGCATTGGCATCTGGTTGCCGCAAATGCTCAAAGCCCACGGTGTCGAAGTCAGCATGATCGGTTGGGTGGCGGCGATACCGTACTTCTTCGCAACCGTCGCCTTGCTGATCTGGGCCAGGCACGTGGACCGCACCGGCAAGGGGATTTTCAACCTGACGCTGGCGATGTTGCTGGCGGGGCTAGCGCTGCTGTTCGCGCTGCAGATGAATGCGCTGGTGCCGGCATTGGCAGGTATTACCCTGGCATTGATGGGCACCATCGCAGGCAAGACAATCTTCTACACATTACCGGGCAAATTCCTGCGAGGTCAGGCGGCGGCGGGCGGCATCGCCTTGATCAACTCGATCGGCGCTTTCGGTGGTTTTGTCGGTCCGTATCTGATGGGCTTTCTCAAGGATTACACCGGATCGTTCACCGCGGGCCTGATGGTAATGGGCTGCATCATGTTCGTCGCAGCGGCGATGGTGGTGTCGCTTCGGTTATTCCTGCGCGAAGAGTGAAAGTGGTAGGCAGTTTTTTGCCAAGAGTGGCGTGGACCTCTGATATTGTCTTGCGGGCGGCCTGCCTGGCCTTGAAGCCATCCTTCGCCCGCACGCGCAAATCGACAACGAGTGTCTATGAATACCGAATCCGAAAAGAACCTTTCCGAGCCGCCCAGTCATGCAGAGGGCGGCGTCGCCGCAGTCGATCGTGCGTTCGCGATCCTGTCTGCCTTCAATGTCGAGCAGGACTGCCTGACGCTGGCCGAAATCGCACGGCGCACGGGGCTGTATAAAAGCACCATCCTGCGCCTGATCACCTCGCTGGAAAAAGCCGGTTTCGTCCGTCGCTTGAGCGATGGTCGCTATTCGGTTGGGCCTGAGCCCTTGCGTCTGTCGCAGCTGTATCAGACATCCTTCCGGCTTCGCGACGTGATTCATCCCTTGCTGGAATCGATTACCGAAGAAAGCGGCGAAACGTCTTCGTTCTATGTCCTGGAAAACGGCAGCCGTGTCGTGCTGTTTCGCGTGGAGCCCAAACGTGCTGTTCGGGTTTCGGTACTGGAGGGGGCGCGTTTTCCCCTTCAATCGGGAGCGTCGGGCAAGATTCTTCGCGCGTTTTCGCGCAATCCCGACCCCGCTCTGACTGAAGTGCGTGAGCGCTTCTGGGCCTCCTCCTTCGGCGAGCGCGATCCGGAAACGACGGCCGTTTCGGTCCCGGTGTTTTCCATGGGCTATGAACTCAAAGGCGCGTTGACCCTTTCAGGCCCGTCCGACCGTTTGTTGAAAGAGCATATCGAACATGCGGCTTCAATCCTGCTGCGTAACGCGGCAATTGCCACCAGTGCCCTAGGTGGCACTGATGCGCAATTGCGAGAGGCGTTGAAGCGGTTGAACGCCTGAAACGTCAGTCCGGCGTCGATTCCCGACTGAAGGCTCCCACCGCCTGCACCAGCCCCTTGGCGGCGAGCTTCACCAGTTCGCCGCCTTTTTCCGGGGTAGCGAGGTCAGGGTCTGAGCCCATGCGGCCGTCCGGGAAGCGCGCACGAAAGTCCCGTGCTTCGCGGATAGGGCCGTTTGGCGCAATGGGTGGCGAATACGCCGCCGACTTGATGGCGTCTGGATAAGCCCACTGCGTGACCGCGATCTCCGACGGTGTGGCGTGCGAACCATGGCCCACCGGAAACTGCGCGTGGGCGAGTTGGCCGACGCCTTCCAGATCCCACCAGTTGCACAGCTTCAACGCGAACCCCGCCGGCCGTCCGGCGAAGCTGGCTTCGGCGTACAGCTCGGAAAAGGCGGCTTCAATCGACGCCACGTTACCGCCGTGGCCATTGAGGAACAGGATCTTCTCGAAACCGTGCCCGGCCAGGGAGCGAACCCAGTCGCCAATGGCGGCGATGAAGGTCGACGGGCGCAGCGAAATCGTGCCTGGAAACCCGAGGTGATGCTGCGCCATGCCGATGTTGAACGTCGGGGCGATGAGGATATCGGCGTCTTTCTGCGCTTCTTCGGCGATGATCTGCGGGCACATCCAGTCAGTGCCCAGGAGCCCGGTCGGGCCATGTTGCTCGTTCGAACCAATGGGCACGACGATGGTGCGGCTGCGGGTCAGAAACGCTTCGATCTCGCGCCACGTTGACAGGTGCAAAAGCATGCGGGGTTCTCTCTAGGAATTCGCGGAAACAAGGGCAGGTGTGCGCGGCGGGATCATCCGCTTCGACCCGGTCGATTCAAACGCAGACGCCAGACGCAGCAGCGTCGAGTCATCATAGGCGCGACCGGCGAACGTCAGGCCGACCGGCATGCCGATGTCCGACATGATGCCCATGGGCACGGTGACCGTCGGAACGCCCAAATGGCGAATGGCGAGGTTGCCGTTGGCGACCCACACACCGTTGCTCCACGCGATGTCTGCGGATTCAGGATTGACGTCCGAATCAGCGGGTGCGACATCGGCGACGGTCGGGAACAGCACGGCGTCCAGTCCCTGCGCATCCATCCACTCTTCCAGGTCGATGCGCCGGGTTTTCTCCAGCCCGCGCAGGCCGTCGGCCAAGGTGTCGATTTCGTTCCACGGCGTGATGCCACGCTCGGCCATGCGCACATATTCGTCCATGCCTGCGGCCAGATCGCCTTCGCGGTTGGGCAGGGTGCCGGGGTCGTGAGGGAAGATCTTCGGCCCGTCGACATCGACCAGGCGGTTCAGCTTGGGATCACCGTTGGCCTGCAGGAAATCATCGAAGGCCCACGCCGTCAGGTCCCACAATTCGTGGTGCAGGAATTCCTTGGAGACGATTCCCCGGTTGAACACGGTCGGCGCGCCCGGGCGATCGCCTTCGCAATTGGAGACCAGCGGGAAATCGACTTCGATGACTTCCGCGCCTGCCGCTTCGAGCGCCTGGCGAGCCTCTTGCCACAGTGCGATGACCGAGGGACGGGTGTTGATGCGCTGGCCGGTCGGGCCGCCGATGCCCGGCGCTTCGCTGGTGCCTGCGTCAGGGTCTGCGTTGATGTACATGCGCGGGATGCCCAGGCGCTTGCCTGCCAGTGCTTCGGCATTCACCGCGAGTTCCGCGTAAGAGGCCGGACGCACCGACGCGACCGAGGGGATCGGCACCCAGGGTTGCAGCCGCCACAGGTCGCCACGGGGATCGGGATCGTCCGCGACCACCACGTCCAGCACCTCCAGCAGGTCGGCCATGGTGCGGGCGAAGGGCACGACGACGTCCATGGTCGGTGTCAGCGGCCAATTGCCACGCACCGAAATCACGCCGCGCGACGGGGTGTAAGCGCACAGGCCGTTGTTGGATGCAGGACCGCGACCGCTTGACCAGGTTTCTTCAGCCAGACCGAACGCGGCGAAGCTGGCCGCCGTCGCTGTACCGGCGCCGTTCGAAGAGCCCGAGGCAAAGGGTGCGGTGAGGTAGTCGCCGTTGTATGGACTTTCGGCGCGGCCGTAAACGCCGCGTTGCATGCCGCCGTTGGCCATAGGCGGCATGTTGGTCTTGCCCAGGCAAATCGCCCCGGCAGCGCGCAGCCGTTCGACGGTGAACGCATCGCGATAAGCAACCAGATCGGCGAACGCAGGGCTGCCGGACGCGGCGGTGAGGCCTTTGACCAGGTAACTGTCTTTGGCGGTGTACGGAATGCCGTCGAGCGGGCCCAGTGTCTGGCCGCTCGCACGTCGAGCGTCGGAGGCTTCGGCTTCTTTGAGGGCTTCAGGGTTTCGGACCACCAGCGCGTTGAGGCGGGTCGCGGTGTCAGGGCCGTCATAGGCATCAATGCGCGCCAGATACGCCTGGACGAGTTCCACGGCGGTGGTCTCGCCGGACGCCAACGCCGCGCGCAATTGAGCGATGGAAACTTCGGTGACTTCGATCATGCTGCCACCGCCGACGAGGGAAAATGAAGGGCGTTGCGTGTGTCAAAAAGGCTTTTCATATCGCGTTCCGTTTCGCTGAACTGTCCGACAGGGTCTGAGCGTTCGACCCGGGTGGTGTATTTAACACCAAGTGCAAGGCGCGAGGCACGGGGCGAAATGGCGCCCGACCGAACAAATGACGCGTTCTGTAACATCACTTTAATATCATGCTGATACTGTCCGCGCTTTGGTCTGGCGCGGTAGTACTAGCATGCAGGCGGAACATTTCACATTCATGCGGCCGACATTGCCCCGAGATCACCGTTGCGCAGGCGATCTGTGCAATGAGGTGCCCGGCATCGAATCGGACAGCACCAACAATCGTGTCATGGAAATTTTCAGTGCCCACCGCGAGCGCGCGTGCCTGGCCGTGCTGGAGGGCGATCGACCGATCGGGCTGATCAACCGCAATATCTTCCTGTCGCAGATGAGCAAGCCGTTTCACCGCGAGCTGTACGACAAGAAAAGCTGCATCGCCTTCATGGACAAGGAACCGCTGATCGTCGATGCCGGGATGAGCATCGAGGCGCTGACATTCAAGACCGTCGAATACGGTGAAAAAGCCCTGGCCGACGGCTTCATCGTTACCCGCAACGGGCACTTTGCCGGGTTGGGCAATGGCCTGGAATTGATGGCGGTGGTCGCGGCGATGCAGGCCGAGAAGAACCGCCAGATGATGCAGAGCATCGAATACGCCAGTGTGATTCAACGCGCCATGCTGCGGGCCTCCCGCGAGGCACTGAGTTCGACGCTGGGCGATGCCTCGCTGTTGTGGGAGCCGCGCGATGTCGTAGGCGGCGATTTCTATCACTTCTGCGCCTACGCCGATGGCTGGTTCGGCGCCATCGCCGATTGCACGGGACACGGCGTTCCCGGCGCGTTCATGACGTTGATTGCGTCGTCATCCCTGACCCAGGCGCTGGCACAACTGGGGCCGCGCAACCCTGCGAACCTGTTGTCGGCGGTCAATCGCAGCGTTAAGGAGCAACTGGGGCAGGTGAACGGCCTTGATGGCACCCCCGAGTCCGACGACGGTCTGGACGCCTCCTTTTTCTGGTTCGATAACGCCACCCAAGTGCTCAGTTTTGCTGGCGCGAGTATGGCGCTGCATGTGTTGCATCCCGACGCCGAACAGCTCGAGACCATTGCTGGTCAGCGCATGGGCGTGGGGTATGTCGACAGCCACTTCGATTACCAATGGTCGGTCAGTCGCGTGCAGATGCAACCGGGAAGCCTGATGTTCATCGCCACCGACGGGTTGATCGACCAGATCGGCGGCCCGAAGCGCATTGCGTTCGGTAAGCGCAAAGCCTTCGAGACGATCATTGCGCACCGCACCCAGCCGTCGAGCGCGATCTGCGAAGCCCTGCAAACGGCACTGGCCGTGTGGCAGGGCGAGCAGACGCGGCGTGACGACTTGACCCTTTTCTGTGCCCGTATTCAGGAATGACGATGTTCACTTCACCCACCGCTCAGCAGGACTGCACGTTTTTCGATCTGGCCCAACAGAGAAACGTGATTTTCTATCACATGGGGTATTTCTCGCATCACATCATCTCGGCGATGGCCGAAGTGGTGAAGCTGCAACTGGAAATCTCCGGGGTCAGCGGCCCGACGCGACGCAAACTGTTTTCGTCGTTCGTCGAACTCTCGCAGAACATCATTCATTATTCCTCCGACGCCTTGAGTGCGACGGTCGCCGAAGCGTCTGCGCTGCGTCAGGGCGCCGTCTGCATCAGCACCGACGGTGAGCGGCACCTGATGCTCTGCGCCAACCCCATTGCGACGGCCGACATCGAGCGGCTGCGCGAGAAGCTCGAGCCGCTGCGCACCATGTCACTGGAAGAGATCAAGCACGCCTACAAAGTCACGCTGCGCGCCGAGACGCCGGAAGACAGCAAAGGGGCTGGCCTGGGCTTCCTCACCATGGCCCGTGACGCCAGCGCGCCGCTGGAATTCGGTTTTCATCCGCGCCCGGACGACCCCGAAACCACCTTGTTTTGCCTTAAAGCCACCATTTGATTGAGCGACGCTTAGCCATGGACAACTTCTACATTGAAGCAACGGCCACTTCGCCGGAAGTCGACTTTCGTTTTGACCAGAATCTTCTGTCGATGAAAGGCGAATCCTACCCGGAAAACGCTGCGGCTTTTTACGCACCGATCGTGCAGCAGCTGCGAGCATTTCTGGAGGCCAAAGAAGGCGCGACGATCACGGCGAACATCGCACTGGCCTACTTCAACAGCTCCAGTACCAAGATGCTGTTCAGCATTTTCGATGCCCTGGATCAGTCCGCCGAGGCAGGCAACCGGATTGAAGTGAACTGGTACTACGAGGAAGAAGACGAGACCATCTTCGAGTTTGGCGAGGAGCTCAAGGCCGACTTCACCTCGATCATCTTCAATGACCATCCAGTAACCACGTGAACAGGGTGATCAACATGGCAGCTTCTGTCGCGTCGCGGGGCACCTTGCCGGACCCTGCGCCAGACTTGTTCAAAAGCGAGGCCGAGGCGCTGGAGCAGGCTCGCTCGATCCTGGCGCTCACTGAAGCCGACGCGCAGGTCTACCGCAAATCCTTGTCGGAACTTGCGACGCACTATGAGCGCCTGATGCGTGAAACCCGTCGCCTGATCGGTCGCAGCGACCGGGCCGAACGTGAGATGAACGCGCTCAATGCACAGCTGCAGACGCTGGCCCGTCAGCTGGAATACCGCGCGACCCACGATGCCCTCACGGGCGTGCTGAACCGCGGCGCAATCATCGACTTGACGGCCCAGGCGTTGCTGCAGACCGGCGCGGTGATGATCGTTCTGGACATCGACCACTTCAAGCACGTTAACGATGAGTTCGGCCATCCTGCGGGCGACGCCGTGATTCGGGGCATCGTCGATTGCCTGCGGCAGATCGTGGGCGAGGACGCGGCCATCGGCAGGGTAGGCGGTGAAGAGTTCACCGTGCTCATTCCCGGCGGCCAGCTCGAACAAGGCGTCAAGTTGGCCGAAGCCATGCGCCAGGCCATCGCTGCCCATGTCTTCGGTGCGCCTGTCGATCGCAGCATCACCGCCAGCTTCGGCGTCAGCGCCAACCCGGCAGGCACCGGTTTCGACACGGCCTATGGCTTGGCGGACACTGCGCTGTACCACGCCAAACGCGCAGGCCGAAATCGCGTGGAAGTGGCTGACGATTCGGTGTGAAGCAGCGTGTTAACCCAACGTGCTTTGGGCAGAGAACAGGTCACGTTCCTGCTCAAACAGGTCAGCGACCTCATCGGCCACCACCCGGATGGACGCGTCTTTTCGATCGCGACTGCGCGTCAGCAGAAACACTTCTCGGCTGGAGGGCACTGCGCCAAGATCGCATATCCGCAGCGTCGCCTCCGCGCGCCCGATGTAATGCGGAATCAACGCCAGTCCGATCCCTGAGCGGGCGGCGACGGCATGAAGCGCCTGATCTTTGGCGCGAAATGCGATGCGAGCTCGGGGGAAATGTCGGGCCACCCATTTCTCCTGCGCCAAGTGACCATCAGCCTCATTGAAGCCGATCAAAACCAGGTTGCCTCCAGCTTCAACCGAGCGACAGGCTTCATCCGTTCCGTAAAACCCAAAGCCGACATTGACCAGCGGACGCGCGATGATATCGCCGTCCTTGGGCCTGTCGAAGCGGATGGCAATATCCGCTTCATGCCGGTCGAGGCTGATGGAGCGCAGGGCAGGGGACAGGTCTATATCCAGCTTGGGATAACGGGCTGTCAACGCAGGCAGGCGCGAAATGAGAAAGCCGCCAGCGAGGCCGGGCGAGGCGCTGATTCTGACAAGGCCGGAAGGTGTGCCGTCCTGCATTCCTCGACTCAGCGTCTGCGCCGCGTGCTCCATGTCGCTTGCCGCTTCGAGCACATGCGTTCCCGCCAGCGTCAATGCATAGCCGTCAGGTCGGCGCTCGACGAGCTTCTCGCCAAGACTCTCCTCCAGCGAATGGAGCCGCCGCGCAATCGTTGCATGGTTGACCGAAAGCATCCGCGCGGCGGCAGACAGGCTTCCATGTCGCGCCAGCGCCAGGAAAATCCTGACGTCTTGCCAATCGAGGTCTGTGCGTTTTTGAACAGTCATTGAGCGAAGATAGGTAATTTTCGAGCACCTGACAACGGCTTATCTTCTGCTCACCAGACAAATAGGCAGGAGTAAAACCATGTCAAACGTGCAGAAAGTTGCGATTGTTACCGGCGCTTCACAGGGGATGGGTGAGGCTATCGTGAATGCGTTTCTGGCGAAGGGGTACGGTGTCGTCGCCACCTCGCGATCCATTCAGCCATCCACACACCCGGACTTGATCACCCTCGCCGGCGACATCGGCGAACCCGAGACGGGCAAGCGGCTCGTGGCAGCGGCGCTGGAGCGGTTTGGTCGCATCGACACACTGGTCAACAACGCCGGCATTTTCATCGGCAAAGCGTTCACCGATTACACAGAAGAAGATTACCGCCTGAAGTTGAAGACGAATGTCGACGGCTTTTACTTTGCGACCCAGGCCGTCATCCCGGTGATGCTTGATCAGGGCAGCGGCCACGTCGTTCAGATCACTGCCTCGACGGCAGAGTTCGCCAGCTCGCGCTCTCCCGCCTTCATTGCCATGCTCACCAAAGGCGGCATGAATTCGGCGACCAAGAGCTTGGCGATCGAATACGCCACGCGTGGGATTCGTGTCAACGCGGTCGCGCCTGGTGTTATTCGCACGCCGATGCATGACCCCGAAATTGTCGAGCAGTTGGCAGCCTTCCATCCCATGAACAAGCTCGGCGAGGTCGAGGACATCGTCCGTGCCGTTCTCTACCTTGAGGACGCTGCCTTCTCGACCGGTGAGATCCTGCACGTTGACGGCGGCCTCATCGCCGGCCGTTAAAGCCTGCAGGGGAGCGCACCAAGCGCGCTCCCCTCATTACCCTGGAGTTTTCCAATGCCAATCGTAAACATCCTGGTGACCCGGGAAGGCACGACGCCGGGCGCGGACCGGACCACTGCCGACCAGAAGGCAGCCGTCTATAAGGGCATCGCCGATTTGCTCTTCAACGTCATGGGGAAGCCTCGTGAAGACACGACGGTGATCTTCCACGAGCACGACATCGACGACATCAGCCAGGGCGGGTTGCCGTTGTCAGCTTACCGACGGCAACGCGCCACAGACCGTGCGACGGACGCGTGATTGCAAGTCGATCTGCGATTTGCAGCCGGCCTCGAGGGGCTGTGCTTTCATGTTTACATGCAACGGGGTTACGTTGAACGGCAATGAGCATCTGGATCGGTACGACGTGGAGGTGATGAATGCGGACTGTCGTGCAATGGGACAGCTGGGAAGGGAACGGGGTAGACCATTGCTCGTTTCTCAACAGCGCCGACTCTTTCGTCATCGAAGGCGTAGTGATTGGAAGCCGATCCGAAGGTTACGCTGCGCATTACTATGTGCTTGCCGATTGCGATTTCTGCACACGAGAAGTCCGCGTTGAATTCGTAGGCGGTCCACGCCTGCATCTCACCGCAGACGGCAAGGGAAATTGGTTCGATGTGATCAGCGCACATCCTGTACCTCTTTTGGCGGGATGCCTGGATGTCGACATCGCCGCAACACCGGCCACGAACACGCTTCCCATTAAGCGGCTGGCAATGAAGGAGCAAGCGACCCATGACATCCTCGTTGCCTACATACCGCTGGCTACCGGTATCGAGTGCGACGTTTTTCCTCGAGTAATGGCACAAAACTACACGTGCCTGATCCCGGGTCAACGCTATCGATACGAGAGCACGCCAAACGGGTTCACGGCTGAACTCCAGGTCGACCCATGCGATGTAGTGCTTGATTATCCCGAGATGTTCCGCAGGCGTCAGGCCCTATAATCCATCTCGCGAACCAGGTCGATAAACGCTCGAAGTCCGGCTGGCACATAGCGGTTGGCGGGGTAAAAAAGGCACAAACCGGAAGAAGCTCATGATCATGTTGTTACCGAAGATCGAACTCAAGGAACTGTCGGTGAGAGCGGAAGCAGACGGTTTAACGTTGAGTGATCTAGTCCCCATTTGCGAAACGTTCGGCGTTGCACCGCATGATGTGCTGAACGAGCTGTCCGTTTTGGTTGCGGAAGGCTATCTAGAAGGATATTTGCTATATGAGTTTTGCGACGGCGTTATGAACGGGATCATAAATGCTGTGGTTGAAGTAGGCATGACTAACGACATGCCTCAGCCTGCTTTCTCGCTTTACCAAGCCTTCGATCAAGGTGAATGGATCCGCAGTTACGACTCACCAGGAACTGACCCCAGTGAGAAATACACGAAGCCGGTGGTCGAGAAAATAATGCGTACCCTTGGGCACTCGCTTCAGAGATCGAGAGTGACTCAACGATACCTGAAATTCAGCAAAACATAACTGATCATGGTCAATGTTAGACCGATCAATATGTACTCGACACGAGGCAGGAATATAGCTAAACCACCTAAAGAAAACACGATCAACGTGTTTTGAAGAATGTATTTCCTTATCTTGGGTACGGCTATGAAGTAGCCATATTGCTTACCCAGGAAAAATAAGATCATGCCGATGACTGACACAATTTGGAAATCATGTATCGCAATGTCGTTCAAGATCGCATGCCTGATCAAGTTGGCGAGGAGGGCCAGCCCTAAAAACAGGAAAAGGTGCGAGTAGATTAAGGAGTGGCCACTCATGCTGCTTTCATTTTTGCTCAGCAGATAAAAGCTATCAAAATAGATCCACCATATACTGCAAATCATGATAAACCCGGTGATTGCCGCCATTACATTGTAAAGATTCCATTGAATGTCAGATAACCCTCCAGAAAGGCTGATCACTGACTCGCCTAACAAGATAAGGGTGAGCAAACCTAGTCGTTCAACTAAGTGTTCTGTATGCGCTGGCAATGGTTTTGCTTTGCTCCAGGAAAAAACAGGAAGCAGAATATCAAGAAAAATTCCAATGTAAGCTACGAGGTAACGCATGGGTGGATCAAAAATAATGGATGAGAGACTGATAGCTGAGCTGACTAAAAGGGCGAAGCCAAGCCTGGAGGCGAATTCGCTACGGTCGTCGACAGTATTTATGGTTGAAATGTACATGATGCTGATGATGGCACGTATACCCACATAGCAGGTGATAACAAGCGGGTAGTACACTTCCAGTGTTTCGCCAATTCGTGCGGATAGCACAATGAGTAATAACATTATAAATAATGTTGAAAGACGGTGAAGGTTGCCGTCTGTATCAAACCTGTTAGAGTAAATAGTATGGCTTGACCAGATCCACCATAATGGAACAAAAAGCAGTAAGAAACTCCATAATTGCTCACGTTCATAGTGGCCTTGATGAAGATGTCCGAGCGTATGAGTCACCTTGCCAATTGTAACGACAAAAATAAGGTCAAAAAACAACTCTAACCAGGTGGCGTGTCGATTTTTTTCATAATACTTCAAAGATTTCATTCGCTGCTGGCTCCGCGTGCATCTAGAAGAGTCCATTGCCTGAGCCTTGATAGATGGGTGGTGGGGGCGTGCTTGGCGGGATACAACGTGCCCGGCGGGATAACTCAATCCACCATCAGTGGATTCACAAAAGAAACGGGCCCTAATCTCAGCCTGAGCCTGGTGTTTTTGGCAGCCAGACGTTCAAGTTTCGCGGGAAGAAGCACGAGGTAATCCTCCGTGTCTTCGCGGTATTGGATTGAGGGCCAGGCGTGTAACATAGCGGCTGGATGCTCCCTGGCTCACCAGTGACTATAGTCGTATTTGGCACTTACCGTAGCCGTAGAACGAATTTTCGGCATCCGAGACCACCAGCAGCTCGCGCACTTATCTTGCTGCAGTTTTAGGCGGCTTTTTCACTCGATGGTTTTTGCGGCTGTTGCGCTACTAAAGTCGAGGGTACTTCTGCTTTCTGGGGGACAATTGCTGCCCGTTATGACACCCAGAAATTGACCAGAGCCACGTCTCGAACATGTGACGATCAGGTAAAACCCAGGGCCAAGGTGAGGAAATTCGCGGACCTCTGCCTTGTTCCTTCGATAGTGCGCTTCACGATGATCGTTCGGGCAGAGGGCGATCACATCGGCGGAATGGTCGTGGTCCGTTCACCGCCAACCGGCGTCAATCTGACACTGCTTTTTATGTCACCTCTGAGCCTTTCTTCAGCGGGGCGCAGCTGCCTACAGTGCGCGACCGACGCACTAGTGGACAGTGATCGGCCACCCGCTATTTCTGGCTCTCTGTAGACCGGACGACCTCGAGAGTCTTCAGGAACCACCATGAATACTCGTCCCGATTTTCACAGCAATACGTTCCCCGAGTCGCAACGTGACATTCTCGGCATGATCGCAAGCGACCAACATCTGGACGAAATACTTACCGCTATCTGCGAGATGCAAAACGCCCAGAGCCCCGATACGTTCTGTTCCATTCTCCTCACTGACGCCGAGGGCAAGCACTTGCTGAGCGGCGCAGCGCCCGGCCTGCCGGCCAAGTACAGTGAGGCGATTCATGGAATGGCGATCGGTCCACGGGAAGGCACCTGCGGCACGGCAGCGTTCCGGCGCGAAATGGTGGTCACTGAAGACATCGCTCAAGATCCGAATTGGGAGCGTTTCCGCAGCCTGGCGCTTGGGCATAACTTGCATTCCTGCTGGTCGGTTCCTTTGCTCTCCCATGAAGGCAGCGTATTGGGCACATTTGCCCTGTATCAGAATCGCACCCATACGCCAGACGAATTACAGATTCAACAACTTGCCTGCGCCGCCCAACTGGCAGTCATCGCAATCCGCCATGAGCGTGACGGTCAGCGCTTGGAGGAGAGCGAGCAACGCTTTCGTTCACTGTTCACCTATAACCCCAACCCGGTGTTCGCGCTCGATCTGCTCGGCAACATCCAGAGTGTGAACCCCGCAGGCCTGAAGCTTAAGCCGCAGACTGCAATCCAGTTCATTGGCCATCACTTTTCCCGTCTGGTGCCTGAGGAAGACCTGATGCGGGTCAGTCAGCATTTTTCCGCAGCGCGCGCCGGAGCCCCTCAACGCTTCGAGGCACGGCTTCGAGACGAGAATGAAAAACTGTTGACCATGGACATTTCGAACCTGCCCATCATGGTCAACGGCGAGATCGTTGGTGTGTTTGGCATTGCCCGTGACATTAGCGATCAGAAGCATTTCGAGCGCCAGTTGAGTTTCAACGCCAGCCATGACCAACTGACCGGCTTGCTTAACCGTGTGTCGCTTGAAGACCAGCTTATTCTGGATTGCCACCTCAGTCGTCTGCGAAAGCGGCGGCTGGCGGTAATGTGCATTGATCTGGATGGATTCAAATCCATCAATGATTCCATCGGGCACTACTTTGGCGATCAGGTGCTGATTGAGGTAGCGCGACGCATGGCAGAGCAGGTTAGGCCCGCGGACACGATCGTGCGCATGGGCGGTGACGAATTCATCGTTCTGCTGCCGGACCTGCTGCGTGATGAAGACGTCGTGCCAGTGGTTGAGCGATTGATGGCCAGCATTGCCAGACCCTACTGCATCCAGGGCATCGACCTGCACGTGAGCGCAAGTGTCGGTATCACCCTGAGCGATGGTCACCTTGAGCAGCCGATGCAGTTGATCCAACAGGCTGACATGGCCATGTACAAAGCCAAACAACAAGGGCGCAACAACTTTCAGTGGTACACCAGCGACCTGAATCAGCGTGTTTGCGAGCACGCCAGGCTGCGCAATGACCTGCAAAAGGCTATCGAGACTCGGTCGTTACAGCTGCATTATCAACCGCAGATCGACGCACGTACCGGGCGTGTGGTCGGGATCGAAGCGTTGCTGCGCTGGGAGCATCCGGAAAGAGGATTTATCCCCCCTGCGGTGTTTGTGCCGGTGGCAGAGGACAGTGGTCAGATCATCCCGCTTAGCCTTTGGGTGCTCGATACGGCCTGCGCTCAGTTGCGCCAGCTGGACGACCAGGGCATCACGGGCATCTCGATGGCCGTTAATATCTCACCGATGCATTTTCAGCGTGGCCATTTCGTGCAGTATGTCCAGGCGACGCTGGAGAAACACGGTCTGCGAGGTGAACAACTGGAGCTGGAGATCACCGAATCGCTTCTGTTGCATAACGCTGAACAGGCGATCGAGACGTTGCATCGGCTCAAGGCATTGGGGGTGCGCATTGCACTCGATGACTTCGGAACCGGTTTTTCCAGCCTCAGCTACCTCAAGCGCTTGCCGATCGACAAGATCAAGATCGACCGTTCGTTCATCCGGGAAATCGTTACCGATCATCACGATGCAGCGATCACCCAGGGCATTATTTCCATGGCCCACCACCTCAGCCTCATTGTGGTCGCCGAAGGCGTGGAAACGCCGTCTCAAATGGAATTCCTGAAAGGCAGTCGCTGCGATATTTTTCAGGGTTATCACTTCGCCAGACCGATGCCGTTTGCCGCCCTCGAAGCGTTCCTGGGCCATCCAGAGTTTCATCGCTGACCGGCCGTTCGGTTGGTCTGCGTCTTGAACATCGGATGCTGAGGGAAAGGGCGCCGCTGCCGAGTAAATGGGCTGGGTGCAGCTAATGACGGGTGACGAGGCGGTCCGGCGTCTGCTTCTGACCGTTTGGTCTGCCGGCGGAATGACTCGACGCTATCTTCCATCCCCGCGACGCTGGAGCTTGCTGGCAAGTCGGCAAATATCCCGTTGGGCTTACTGGAAAGCATGGCGCATGATGACCTGGTCATAACAAGAGGAGACACGTCATGGTCAACGTAGCGTTGTTCGTTCGTCTCGAAGCAAAACCCGGGAAAGAGAAAGAGGTTGAGAGCTTTTTAATGAGTGGTCTTGCAATCGTGGCGGAGGAGCCAGCCACCACGGCCTGGTTCGCCATCCGCTTGGGACCTTCCACCTTTGGCATCTTTGACGCCTTCCCGGATGAAGCAGGCCGACAGGCTCATCTTTCGGGCAAGGTCGCCGCCGCGCTTATGGCAAAGGCTGCCGAGCTGTTTGCCGAACCGCCGTCAATCGAGAAGGTTGACGTGCTTGCGGCTAAGCTGCCCGGCTAAGCAAGCCCGACAAGGCTCCAACCCGTCCCTGCCGCCTTTTTGCAGCCTCAGGGACGCGGCTGAGTCTGGACGTTACCGCGGGTCTCTTTTCGGCGGGCAGGTGCCTACAGCGACTATAGTCATTGGTGCGTCAGATCAAATCAGCCGTTGCGCTGCCAACCTGGCCTCAACCCCCATTCCGCGAAAGCACGGCGGATCGCCTCGTGCTCGTAATGCGGCCATACCCTCACAGCCGAAGACACTCAGGCTTGTCTCGAGGCCTCTTCGCCATTCTGAACCCCTTGACGGTGGATGGAATTACTCCGCCGGGCGAGTTGTATCCGGCTGTACAGAACCCACCCCACCTATCAGGGCTCAAGCAATGAACACTTCAGCATTGGATGATGCAAAAGAAACGACCGACCGCCTGCTTCAAGGACCACTTCCAGCCGGCACTGTCGCCCCCGATTTCTCCCTGTACGCAACGCCCGATCAGCGGCTGTCCCTGCACGAGCTAAGCGGAAGTCCCGTAATATTGGCGTTCTACCCCGCTGACTGGAGCTCGGTGTGTGGCGACCAACTGACCTTGTACAACCAGGTGCTCCCCACATTCAGAGAGTACGGCGCGACGCTGCTGGGTATTTCCGTCGACAGCGCATGGTGTCATCAGGCCTTCGTCAAAGATCGTGGTTTTCACTTCAGCCTGCTTGCCGATTTCGAGCCCAAAGGAGCGGTGGCGCGACAGTATGGCGTGTACGATTCCCACCTTGGAGTTTGTAAGCGTGCGTTGTTCGTGATTGACAAGGAGGGGGTGGTCGCCTGGAGCTACGTTTCACCGATGGCAATCAATCCTGGAGCGGACGGCATTCTGGATGCGCTGGATGCTCTGGCAGATTCCCCACACAGCACGCCCGCCAAAAACCAGTAGGTGATCACATGGCCACTCTCAAAGTCCCGGTAACTGCAAACGACCATCGCCAGGGAAGGGCGGATGCCAAGGTCACACTGGTGGAATATGGCGACTACGAATGCCCCTATTGCGGTTTGGCGTACTGGGTCGTCAAGCAGCTGCAGCAGCATTTTGGCGAGGATCTGTTGCTTGTGTTTCGCAACTTTCCACTGACCACTGCTCACCCGCATGCGCTGGGCGCAGCTGTCACCGCTGAATATGCCGGGAGTCGAGGATTCTTCTGGGAGGCCCACGACGAGTTGTATGAAAATCAGGATCGATTGGGCGTGCCGCTTTATGGCGCCATCGCACTGAGACACGGCCTTTCCAGCGATGAACTCGTTGTTGCGATGCAAACCGATATCTATCTGCCCAAAATACAATCCGATTTCAATGGCGGCGTACGTAGCGGGGTAAACGGCACGCCTGCGTTCTACATCGACGGGCTTCGCTATGACGGGCCTCCCGAGGTCACCGAGATGAGTCAGGCGATTGAGCTTTCCTCAATGCGTGGACTCAATCGCTAGCTAGCGCCTGGGTTGATAGCTAACGACAGGCTGTTTATTCACACGAAATGTCTAGACGTCGTTCGTCGGTAATCAAGTAGCCGTGGCGCGCTGTCATGAGATCGCGACTATGTTGATCGGGTGGCATCGTTTCTCAAAGCTGCCATTCCCTCCCACGTCATCGTCTTCCCGACCAAGCTCAACGTATTGCTGGTCTCATGCCCCTGTTTCCTGAGCATCGTTCAGGGCACGTAGATCCATCTGTATGAGTCCGTGTTATCCATTTTTGGAGACAACTCATCATGGCTACTCTCTGTGAAATTTGTAACGCCAGACCGGCTGTCGCGCGAGTAACCGTGTCGCAAAATGGTCAGGCCAGAACAATGTCCATTTGCGACCACGACTACCGTCAACTTTTACGCCATCAAAGCATGTTGAACCCCTTCGACTCTTTGCTGGGCGGTGGCGTGTCCCGCTTTTTCGACAACATGGGCGGAGCAGCGGATCAGGGGGGGGATGACTTCAGGCTCTCTGCGCATGTGCCTCGCGAATCTGTCGATGCAACCGATGCATTCAGCTCCCAGACGCTGGAAATCCTGCAACGCGCTGGAGAGAAAGCCCATGAGTTCAACCGCAGCGAGCTCGATACTGAGCATCTGTTGTATGTGCTTGCCGATACCGACGTAGGCACAGCGTTGCTCAAGGAATTGTTGCTTTCTGCGGACGACATCAAAGGCTACATCGATCAACACGCTCAAAGGGGCGCAGCGCAGGCGCAGGCTTCGGTGGATCAGATGAGCATCTCGCCTCGCCTGAAAAAAGTGTTCAATTTTGCGTTCCAGGCATCTCGTGATTTAGGGCACTCATATGTTGGCCCCGAGCATCTGTTGATCGGGCTTTCATCGGTGCCCGAAAGCATTGCCGGAACGCTGCTAAAAAAATACGGCGTGACCCCTGAAGCTTTGCGGCAGAAGGTGGTCAAAGTGGTGGGTAAGGGAGCTGAGGACGGGAGAGTCAATACCCCCACGGGAACACCGACACTCGACAAGTTCGGTCGCGATCTGACGTCATTGGCTCGTGAGGGCAAGCTGGATCCCGTATTGGGCCGCGCGCAGGAAATCGAAAACACCATCGAGGTGCTGGCCCGCCGCAGGAAGAACAATCCGGTCCTGATCGGTGAACCCGGCGTCGGCAAGACAGCCATCGTCGAAGGGCTTGCCCAACGCATAGTCAAGGGCGATGTCCCGGAAATTCTGCGTGGCAGACGGCTGGTTGAAGTCAATCTGAATTCAATGGTCGCGGGCTCCAAATACCGGGGCGAATTTGAGGAGCGCGCCAAGCAACTGCTCGATGAAGTCGCTGCGAAGACCTCGGAGCTGATTCTGTTCATCGACGAGTTGCATACGATCGTTGGCGCGGGGCAGGGAGGTGAAGAGGGCGGCCTGGACATTGCCAACGTATTGAAACCCGCATTGGCACGCGGGGAGCTCAGTCTGATCGGTGCGACGACGCTCAATGAGTATCAAAAGCACATCGAAAAAGATGCGGCGCTCGAAAGACGTTTTCAGCCCGTCCTGATATCCGAGCCTACCGTAGAACAGACCATCATTATCCTGCGTGGGCTGCGCGATAAACTTGAGGCGCACCATCAGGTGACGTTCGCCGACGAAGCATTCGTGGCAGCGGCGGAGCTGTCGGACCGTTATATTACCTCGCGCTTTCTGCCGGACAAGGCCATTGACCTGATCGACCAGGCTGCGGCCCGCGTGCGTATCAGCGCCTCCTCAAGGCCCGCTGGCATTCAGGAGCTGGAAGCAGAAATCATCCAGCTCAAACGCGAACAGGACTATTCATCCTCGCGTAAACGCTTCGATGAATCCAAAGGCTTCGAAGAGCGCATCGGTCAAAAACAAGCCCAATTGGGAGAGGAGACAGAAGCCTGGGAGCGCAAAACGGGTTCCGAAACCCTCGAGGTGACCCTTGAGTCGATTGCCGAAGTACTGTCCCGTCTGACCGGTATTCCGGTAACCGAACTCACCCAGGAAGAGCGTCAGAAGCTGCTGAATATGGAAGACACTTTGCGTGATCGGCTGGTCGGGCAGGAAGATGCTGTGCTTGCGGTCAGCGATGCGGTTCGTTTGTCTCGCGCCGGCCTTGGACAAGCCAACAGACCGATTGCCACGTTTCTCTTTCTTGGTCCAACCGGCGTCGGCAAAACCGAGTTGGCCAAGGCGTTGGCAGAGACGGTGTTTGGAGACGAGCAATCGATCATTCGCATCGATATGTCGGAGTACATGGAGCGTCATGCGGTTGCCCGGTTGATCGGTGCGCCACCCGGTTATGTCGGATACGACGAAGGCGGTCAGTTGACAGAGCGCGTCCGCCGCAAGCCCTACAGCGTGATTTTGCTCGACGAGATTGAGAAGGCGCATCCCGATGTGAGCAACGTATTGCTGCAGGTGTTCGATGATGGTCGTCTCACGGACGGCAAGGGACGAGTTGTGGACTTCAGCAATACGATCATCATCGCCACCAGCAATCTGGGCTCTCCCGTCATCATGCAGAATCTTGGGCGACCAGAAAATGAACGCCTTACGGATAAAGCGTTACGTGATGAATTGATGGGCGTCTTGAAAGGGCATTTCCGTCCCGAATTCCTGAACCGTATCGACGACATCATCGTGTTCCATGCCCTTACTCGGGACAACATCCGATCGATTGTGGGCATTCAGCTTGATCGGGTCATTAGAACCGCGGCTGCCCAGAACATCACGGTGAAAGTGGCTGACACCCTCATTGATCATCTGGCGGATGTTGGTTATCAGCCCGAGTTTGGCGCGCGAGAGTTGAAGCGTCAGATTCGCCAGACCCTCGAAACGCGGCTCGCGAAGGAAATGCTCGCTGGCAAGCTCCAGGCCGGCGACAGCGTTGAACTGGGTTACGACAAAGCCCGTGACGTAGTGCTCTTCAATAAGCTGGATGCGCCAAACGCCTCAGCAAACATGAGTCTGCCGGACCAGCCTGATGATCGCGTGTCTATCGCGGGGACAGGGACTTAGCTCAACGCGCTACCGTCATTGGGTAGCAGGACTGTTGATGACGTCGTGCAATCAAGCACGCGATCTTCGGATGCCTGGACGAACCCGGCAGACGATGATGCGTGCTTGATGCACGTTAAGGAGGTGCGTGGCCCTGAAGTTTTTTCGGGACTGACCACTTATGTCCTCGCTGTTCAGCATGCCTGGCCTACCGCTGGTGTGTGAATCAGTCCACTTCAGGACGCCGCTGTACTGCGAATTCCGGAACAATGTGAGTACCCAGCTCCTCAATGACTTCCTCAGCAGGGCGCTTTCCGTATTTGAGATTCAGGATAACGTGGTCCACCCCGATCTCCTCAAGCGACTCCAGCAAAAACCGCAGATGGTAGCGTCCCAGTTTGAACCCTAAATGAATGCGGGTGGGCGGCGTGGATGGAGTCTCGTCGAGGTCGATATAAAGCGACTGAGCGAAGGGCTTATAGACGGCGCCACATTGCTTCATGACCTCACGTCGCCAGTCTTCAACGATCAGCCGCTGCATGTTCGGTATGCGTGGATAGTTGATCCATCCGAGGCTTTCGCGCGCGATCCAGTCCAGCGACTGGCGACTGTTTCCAGTCACAAGCATTGGAATGGATTGGGTTGTGGGTTTGGGAATCAAGTCAGCGCCCTGCATCTCACCACCGCTCCAGCGGATGGGTTCGAAGCTGGTGCTGTGGGCTTTCCTAATAACCTCGTAGTGCTCCCGAAAGAGCTCTCCACGCCTTTCGGGATCGACGCCGAAAGCTAAAAACTCCACCGGACGATCGCCGGAAGCCACCCCCAGAATCAAGCGACCTGCGCTCAGTTGATCGACGCTGGCAGATGCCTTGGCAGTATGCAACGGATGGCGCAACGGTATGGCAATGGACGCAGTGCCAAGCGCAATCTCAGACGTATGGGCGGCCATGTAGCCCAGATAAACCCAAGGGTCGAACAGTTGGCCAACATCGCCGAAACCGGGATCCCGAAGAGGCACATCACGAAACCAGAGTGCGCAGAAACCCAACGCCTCCGCTCGTTTGGCCAAAGCGACCTGGTTGAGCATGCTGGGCATGTCCCCATCGAAAGCCTCCAAAGGGAAAAACAATCCAAGGCTCAAATGACCCTGAGTGAAGGTCCGGCTGAACCCTCGATGCTGCTGATAAGTAATGGTGCTCGGCCGATACATACTGATTTTCCTCAGTGGAGAACGTGAACAGCGGTCTCATTTCCAGAGGTGCTGCGGCATCGGTCGCTTGAGAACGACAGGTGAAGGAGTGCGTAAAACGTTTACCCGTTGTGCGGTAAATGTTGGTCGGGCGTGACGTCTTAAGGGGCCAGTGGCTGGCGATACACGCGGGCAGGTCCAGATCACGGCGAACGGACAGTCAGAAGGGAATCTGATTGCCCCAGCCTTTGCCTCAACTGAGTAAAGGCGTGGGGTCATCCAACAAGCGTAGGCGGGTTTGCAATGAATCGCCATGCTGGTTGTGACGATGATTGATACGCGTCGATGAACCAGCCGCGATCGCTGGCGGCATACTGGGGCAGGGGATTGAGCGGTTTGAACAGATCACGCTCGCAATCATCGAGCGCAACGATAAGATCTCCATTATCAGCAACTAGAACCCAGACCAGCTCACGTCAACAGCCTGGGTTCACTGTTGCCGAGGCGGTCGGGCAGACTCCGATGCGGATAGCGCATCGAGAGCACTGGGAATGATTCGGGCGTACCCCCGAAACTCTGCTTCACTCAACTATCTGGCGCGCTGGATCAGCGGCTACAGGCGAGCCATGCCGACGGCTGAAACCACACGTGCTGGAGCAAAAACCTAATGAAGAATCCGGACCCCTCAGCGCCACTGCCTCCGAGATCGACGTTGAAAAGCCTTCGTGTCCAGTGGTCACTGATGAACGCCTATGAGCGATTCGAGCAGATCATCGTGCTGGCGCTTGGCGTAATGATCTCGTGCGTCATCGTCATTGCTTTGATCCAGCTCTATAGACGAGTGCTGCCGCTGGTGGTAGGCGGCGCGATTGATCCCTTGGATCACGGCGATTTCCAGTTACTGTTCGGTTCGATCTTCACTGTGTTGATCGCCTTGGAGTTCAAGCACTCCATCATTCGTCCGGCGTTCAGGCACGGCAGCATCGTGCAGCTGCGAACAGTGATTCTTATCTCGCTCCTGGCCCTGAGTCGCAAATTCGTGATTCTTGATTCCGCTTCAACGCCCGCCGCCACTATCGCTGCATTGGGGTTTGCAACGCTGGTCTTGGGGATCATCTATTGGTTGTTCACAAAACGGGGTAGATGGCCGGAGGAATAGACGGCCCAGCCCTATGTCGTTGGGGATTACCACCATCCCCCGCCAAAAGACGCCGTCGGGGTTTGACGAGTTCGAATGGTTTAGACGTGGTTGCAATTAAACACCCTGACTGTCGATGACCTCGATGAAGTTTCTGATCAGGGGTGATTGCTGGTTCTTTCTCCAGACGAAATAGATATCGCTTGAATCCAGACTGGGCACCTGGTCAGCCTGAAACGTGTGCGCCTGACTGGCAAAACGATCCACGTAACTCTCTGGTATGCAGGCGAAACCTATCCCTTGGGCGATACAGGCGAAGATACTCGGATACGATTCGATTTCCAGAATAGCCCGAGGCTGGATACCGCTGCTTTCCAACCAGTTATCGACCTGTTGTCTGTAGTGACACGTGCGACCGAATACATATAGTTCGAGCCCCGACAAGTCTTGGGGAGTGGGCGAGGAAAGAGCTTTGGGCACTACTCTGATCAAGCGCTCACGAAACGCTAGTCGGCTATCCAGCAAAGGGTGCTGGATCGGGCCGTCAGTAAGAATCAAATCAAGCTCGCCATCCATCAAAAGTCGCTCAAGGAATAGCGAGTGCTCCGGGCGAATGTGAAGTTCTACCCCCGGCGCCTCAAGGCGATAGCGTACGAGGCGCTCCGGTAGATGATTGGCCAGTGCTACATCTAGCGCTCCGACGCGAAGCACTCCCTGCATGGAATCGTTTGAGAACAACGAGCGCGTTTCAGCTGCCAGGTCAATGAGCTGTTTGGCTTTTCGGTATACCAACCTGCCCTCGGGAGTGACCAGCAATCGGTTATTTTCGCGATTGAACAAAACGACGCCGAGTTGAATTTCGAGTTCTCGCAGTCTGGCCGTGATGTTCGACGGCACACAATGCAGCGATGCGGCTGCTGCGGCTATCGTGCCGTGGTCGACGACAGCGCAAAAAAAGCCGAGCTGCGAAAGTTTCAAGAGAATCTCCTTTTGTGATGGCCTGGCTCACTTCTGATCACTTTTAGTGATTGGTTTGGCAGCTTAACATTGTCCCGTCAAATGCACCCAGCCTTAAACAGACTGGCTTTTGGCTGAGCACCAGAGCTGAATTCGGGCTTACGATGAAAGACTTTTTAGAGATGTTGGCTATGCAATGGGCCGACGCTGCCGCGGAGAAGTAGATGCGCATACTGCATACCATGTTGCGTGTAGTGAACCTGGACAAATCCATTCACTTCTACACGAGGCTGCTTGGCATGAGCCTCTTGAGACGCAAAGACTACCCAGAGGGTAAGTTCACACTGGCTTTCCTTGGTTATGGTCCGGAGACCGAGACGGTTGCCCTGGAGCTGACGCATAACTGGGAACAAAGCAGCTATGAGCTTGGTGATGCTTACGGGCATGTCGCCATTGAGATTGAGGATGCAGACGCATTATGCATCCGTGCTGCGATCATGGGATATCCCGTTCCGCGACCAGCAGGTGTTATGAAACATGGGCGTGCGGTCATCGCGTTCATTGAGGACCCCAATGGATATAAGGTTGAACTGATTCAAAAAGGTACGCAATTCGACTGAGCGAGCGCTGCGCGCGCGACTGGCAATTGCATGTCCTTGAATAGATTTGGTTGCGGCGATTTCGGCTGGGTGTATTCATCGCTATCTCGATGATCCATACGCCGATCGAGGACGTGGCGAGAGCAGTGTGTCCAACGGGAGGAACCACGTTTCCGCATGCCAAACAATGGCGTTGCAGCGTAATGAGCGACCTTGGCCCAGTGCGAAAGAGGTGCCATCGAGGTAGGGTGTTTTTTGCTAGCGATGAGTGCTAGGCATATACCGACGAGCGTAATGAGAGCAGTGAGGGCGAGGGTCCATCTGGTCTTCTTACTCCATCCGGCAGGATTTATCGTGGCGGCACTGTCGCTTTTCTTTAAACGGGGTGGGCCGCGACCCACTCTTTGAGATGAGCAACAAAGCTCAGCACAGTCGGAGCAATGTTTTCTCTTGAAGGGTAGACCGCATACATCCCCACCGGCGGCTCAATGGCCCAATCGGACAATGCCTCCACCAGCGCGCCAGAATCAAGATCATCTCGTACATGCCAGTCCATGAGCAGCGCTACTCCATGTCCATCTATCGCCATCTGGCGAACCACTTCCCCCAGACTGGATGAAAACCGTTTGCGTATTTTGCAGGTTTTTTTGACGCCTCCCCGGGACATGGCCCAGCTGGAATCCTTACCAACGATGAGCCCGTCCAGCATGACCAATTCTTTTGGAGAGATAGGCATGCCCTGTTTTTCCCAATACTGGGGGGCGGCGCATATCAGACGTCGAGAGGCAGCAATTCTTTGCGCGATCAGTGATGAATCGGCCATCACGCCGTGCCGAATCGCAAGATCGGTCCCATGGGCGGCCAGATCAACCAGTTGATCCGTTGGATGGAGATCGACGATGACGCCAGGGTAGCGTTTGAGATAACTGCTTACGACGCTCGATAAATAACCTTGGGCAAATGTCGCGGAGGCGGTTATGCGCAGATGACCGGTAATCTCGGTCTTCTGGAAAAATCCTCCCTCGGCCTTCTCGACGCTTTCGAGGATGCTCAGGGCATGCTGATAAAGCTTCTCACCGTCAGAAGTGGGGCTGAGTTTGCGGGTGGTTCGGTTAAAAAGTCTCCGGCCCACGCTGTCTTCAAGGGCCAGAAGACGTTTACTGCCGCCCGCAGCTGTCATCCCCAGTCGTTCAGAAGCCGCACGGATGGATCCCTCCTCAAAAACGGCAACAAACAAACGTAATTCATCGATGGAATCCAGCACTTATTACCAACCAACAGGACCGAAAGATTCAACAACTCTAACGTACTTATCCAATTTTATTGATGATAATTTTGTGGCCTATAGTTCCTCGGAGTTAAACCTTTGAAAGCCATTGTGATAAATCAGCATGGTAGCTCAGACCTTTTTGTCGAAATTCAGACGGACAATCCCCGCGCGCGCGCAGGTCATGCGATTGTTGATGTGCGGGCGACAAGCGTGAATCCAGTGGACACGAAAATTCGTCGTGGCAGCGAAGGAACGGCTGGTCTGACTTTCCCGGCCACTCTCCACATTGATGTTTCAGGGGTAGTCAGCTCCGTCGGTACTGGTGTGACGCGCTTCAACCCAGGCGATGAAGTCTATGGCTGTTTCGGCGGCATCGTGGGGATTCCCGGTGCGCTGGCAGATCAGATGGAGGTCGATGCCCAGATGCTGGCGCTAAAACCCAAGTCGCTCTCTTTTGGCGAAGCAGCAAGCTTGCCGCTCGTGGCGATTACTGCATGGGAGGCGCTGATCGACCGTGCTTCGATCAAACCCAATGACAATGTCCTTGTACATGGTGGCACCGGCGGTGTCGGGCATATAGGCATTCAATTGGCCAAGGTGCTGGGAGCCAGGGTATCGACGACGGTTTCCACACCGGAAAAAGCGAAAATTGCCCGTCGGTTGGGCGCCGATGAAATTATTTTTTATAACAGCGAGACGCCTGAGGAATACAGTCAGCGAATCACTGAAGGAAAGGGATTCGATACGGTCTTCGATACCCTGGGCGGCGAGGTCTTACAGAACTCGCTGAAAGCCGCGAAGCTCAAGGGCCACGTCGTCTCGATCATCGGTTACGACACCTACGATCTGACCGAAATGCACTTCAAGGCATTGAGACTCGACCTGGTATTCATGGCTGTTTCGATCATTCATAACCAAGACCGCAAGCACCATGGCGAGATCCTGCAAAGACTGGCTGCCCTGGTTGATCGCGGCTTGGTCAAGCCACTGATCGATGAGCGCCATGATTTCACTGCTGCGGGTGTCAGTGCGGCACATGATCGCCTAGAGTCAGGTCGTGCCATTGGCAAAGTCGTCATTGAGCGAAAGGCTTAGTCACGCCGACACAGGATCGTGCGCACCGGGCCCGGAAGACAGTGACTCAGTCTTCCCCTTCGACGAGTTCATGTGTGTCGTGCCGATGAGCTGGATCTCGACCAGGCCGCCATCTCGCAGCACCGCAGATTCAAATTGTTGGCTGCACGGCCGACGCCATGGATATCTTCGAGACACCCGTGCCAGCCAATGCGCTCTCTCTTTATTTAACGCTTACAAGCAGGAGGTTTGATGACCACCCCTCTGACACTGATTGCCACTTTGATCGCCAAGGCCGGGTTTGAAGCCGAACTCGAGGAGACGCTGCAGCGCCTGCAAGGCCCGAGCCGAGCCGAAGCGGATTGCATCCAGTACGACTTCCATCGTGATGCCGAGCAGGCTCGCACTTTCCACATGATCGAACAGTGGCGCACTGAAGCGGCGCTGACTGCTCACGAAGCGACACCGCATTTTCAGGCCGCGCTCCCTTTCATCGAGCGTGCTGCTGAAAAGCTCACCATCACGAAAATGTATCGCATCTCCTGAGGTTCTTCGAATGAAAGCCATTGCACACTTCAAATGCCTGCCTATCGAACATCCCGACGCCTTGGTGGAGATCGATATACCCGAGCCAGTGCCGAAGCCGCGCGACCTGCTCGTAGAGGTAAAGGCCGTATCGGTCAATCCTGTCGATACCAAGGTGCGACAGGGCTACGTACCGCACGAAGACGAAAGCCAGCCCCGTATCCTCGGATGGGACGCTACCGGCGTGGTCAAGTCGGTCGGCAGCGACGTGACGCTGTTCAAGCCTGGTGACAGGGTCTGGTACGCCGGATCGTTGATCCGCCCGGGAAGCAACAGTGAGCTGCAACTGGTGGACGAGCGTATCGTCGGTTCAATGCCCCAATCGCTGGATTTCAGCCAGGCTGCGGCATTGCCACTGACTTCCCTGACCGCCTGGGAGTTACTCTTCGATCGCCTCGGTGTTGCACGTGATACCACCGACCGGGGCGAAACGCTGCTCATCGTCGGCGCTGCGGGCGGGGTGGGTTCGATCCTGACTCAGTTGGCGCGTCAACTGACCGGACTAACAATCATCGGCACGGCTTCGCGCCCGGAAACCCAGGCCTGGGTCACCGAGCTGGGTGCGCATCACGTCATCGACCATACCAAGCCACTCAGCGAAGAGCTCAAGCGCATTGGCATTGCACAAGTCAGCTATGTCGCAAGCCTGACCCAGACTGATCGGCACTACGAGCAAATCATCGAATCACTGAAGCCTCAGGGCAGGCTGGGCCTGATCGATGATCCGGCCACGCTTGACGCTGTGCCGCTGAAGCGTAAGAGCCTGTCGTTGCACTGGGAGCTGATGTATACCCGCTCGCTTTACGAAACCGAGGACATGCAGGAGCAGCACAACATCCTCAACGAAATTGCGCGGCACGTCGATTCGGGTCTTTTGCGCACCACTCTTGGCGATAACTACGGACGCCTCAGCGCAGAAAATCTTCGTCGTGCCCATGCTCTACTGGAAAGCGGCAAGGCGAAAGGCAAGATCGTTCTGGAGGGCTTCTAAGAGGTACCACAGAAACGACTGGGTAATCTCCAGCTCCAGGTACCCATCACGCAAACCGTGTTGCTTCAGGCGCTTGGACACGCGCGGAAAGCACCGAAGCCCGAAACTGCCGGGCCGCGATCGGCCTCAAGCAACGCGATAAAAGACCAAACACACCAGAACCATAGGCTCCTCCTCAAGGACAGCTTTCGACCCAAAGCGGACATCGTATCCTCGCGCTGGCCCAGAGAGTCGGATGGGCCTTGGGCGGGTCCATCGCACATTTTAAATATCTTATAAATGAAAGGCTCTGACTTAACGTGGCGCTGTAGATTCAGTGCTTGTGATCGCCGGTGGCCCGGATCGCCGTCGGTCCGGTAGTCACTGGATCTTTGATCGAAGGGAGGTACCGACCAGTCAAATGTCTCGTAGCAGACGAATCCAACTCAGTTTGAACGGGAGAATACAATGAAAGCCATCGTGTACAACGGGCCACGCGACGTCAGCGTGCAAAACGTCCCCGACGCTAAGATCGAAAAGCCTACCGACGCAGTAGTGCGCATTACCACCACCAATATCTGCGGCTCCGACCTGCATATGTACGAGGGCCGCACCTCCATGGAAACCGGTCGAGTCTTTGGTCACGAGAATCTCGGAGAAGTCGTTGAGGTCGGGGTCGGAGTAGATCGCGTCAAGGTGGGTGATCGTGTCTGCCTGCCTTTTAACATCGGCTGCGGATTCTGCGAGAACTGCGAAAAAGGATTGACCGGCTTTTGCCTCACGGCCAATCCCGGCACTGCCGGTGCTGCTTATGGTTTTGCCGACATGGGCTCTTATCAGGGCGGCCAGGCTGAGCTGCTCCGGGTGCCCTATGCCGACTTCAACTGTCTGGTTCTGCCAGAAGATGCGCAGGAAAAAGAAAACGACTACGTGATGCTGTCGGACATTTTTCCTACCGGTTGGCATGCAACGGAGCTGGCCGGCCTGATGCCGGGCGAAAGCATTGCTATCTACGGCGCGGGGCCGGTGGGACTCATGGCTGCACATGCCGCGATGATCAAAGGCGCTTCGCAGGTGTTCGTAGTTGACAGTCATCCGGATCGATTGAAGCTGGCGGCGCAGATGGGTGCCACGCCGATTAACTCGTTGGAAAAGGACGCGGTCGACCAGATTCTCAACCTGACTCACGGCAAAGGTACTGACCGGGGCTGTGAATGTGTTGGGTATCAATGCTGTGACAAACATGGTCATGAAGCCAATCATCTGACCATGAACAACTTGGTGGCTTCGACCAAGGCCACTGGTGGTATTGGCGTCGTCGGGGTGTTCGTGCCTCAGGATCCAGGTGCACAGAATGAACTCGCCAAAGAAGGGAAGATGGCGTTCGACTTCGGTGCGTTCTGGTTCAAGGGTCAGCAGATTCGCACCGGGCAAGCTAATGTGAAGGCCTATAATCGTCGGCTCGCGGAGCTGATTCACCACGACCGCGCCAAACCTTCGCAGATCATTTCCCACAGCCTGAAACTGGCTGAAGGGCCTGATGCTTACAAGCATTTTGATGCGCGGGATGAGGGATGGACGAAGGTCATTCTGAAGCCGGCAGCGTGATGGCGATCATCATGGCTTGAGCCGACAATTTAGTGGCATTGTGGAGGTGTCAGATGAGGCGTACCGCATTGCCGCTCATTGCTTGCGGGCATTAGGAGTTGAAAAGAATCCGCCTATATACGCCTGTACATATTCCTTAAACGCTGAAGTCCGATCATAGAACGAAATGCCTGCGTACGAATTGTGTACGCAGCGATGCAGCTCTCTAACACATGTGATGATGTCCGAATCCATGTTTTAAAAGTCGCCTGCAAACTATCCTTATTTACCTTTTCAAGTGACTGCTTATGGCCGGTAGCAGTCGGTCGCGGGCGACGCTTATACTCTAGGTTCCTCATCCATGCTCTTGTGACTTATGCATTACTACGACGAATCCTGCCTCGCTAATGTCCACCTGGAGGACAGCTACGTGCTCGCGATTGAGGAGAGTGCGTCAACGTTGGCGTTCACGATGGATTTAGTGCTCCTTGAATCTCACCCGCTATACGAAAAACCCGATACCGCTGAGGTACGTTGCTGTTATCGGCGAGCCCGAATCATTTTCACTGAAACACATCATGTTTATTGGCACACGAGAAGCGCTCTAGTCTCAACTGATGCCGATGGCGACCTCGATATGGGTAATATTGATACGTTCAGGATTGAGGAGGGCGCTTACCATCTGACAGGGGATTGGGGAGCGCTATCAGTAGGTTGTGACGCGGTGCAGGTAGTTTTTGGTGAGGTGGAGATGCTGCATGTTGAATGAAACGGTCTTCTATCTTGTAGACTCTCGCGAACGACCGCCTTACGGTCAAATTTCCGACATGCTCTTGGGATCCGCCGCGAATATCGATTCCGACGGCGACAGTCGCACGCCATACGACACACAATGGACGGAGCTTTTCCTGATCCTCAGAGATAGTGCAGATGAGGCGCACATTCACATCGACCCCGTTTCCGACTTCCCTCTTATCCTTTAAATCAGATCTTTTGATGTGAGTCTGGTGGAGCGAACAGCGCATTTTCTAAGCGATTACACAAAAGGCAAGATATCGCTGAGCTGGCAGAATGTGGGGCGTTGAAGGGCCGCTATCGATCCAAAACGGACGTTCATACCGCTAGTCAAAAGGGGCGCGGTACGCGATTATTGCAATTTACTTCTGCAAGAGATGCCAAAGGAATGCTCCACTCTTTTTGTCAGGGAAAAAGTCACCTCTATCGACGCTACCTCGGACATCGCGATATAGGTGAAAAACGAGTATGCGAAGAGGATGAGATAACCTCTTTAATCATGGGTCCATTGGACTACCTTCCTCCTGAAGCCAGTGGCTCATTTTGGAGAGCGCTAATCGAGCGCGACGTAATAGAGGAACTAGCGTTTCCGTCGGGCACCGCTAGCCGCGTTCAGATGGATTTCTGGCCACGCCGAACTATTGAGCCAGATCTCCTCGTCGAGTTGCAGTGGCCAACGGGAGAGCGCCGTATAGTGCTGGTAGAATTCAAATGGAATGCGCCGCTAAGCGGCAATGATCAGTAGCAACGGCAATGGAACGAGTATCTGACTGACGCCGAGCGCGAGGTTGCGCACCACCTTTTCATCGCGCCTGAGACCAGTGCTGGCCTGAATGCTATTGGCCAAGACAACATCTGGAATGGTCGCCTGATCTTGCGATCATGGATCAGTATTCTCGACGTGTTGAAACATTTGGATTACTCAGCCGACGCCGGACTTGAGAAGTGGAGCTCTCAAGTGTCAACCCTACTTGAGCGTTTGCATATCAGGCGTTTCCAAGGTTTTAAAGATTTAACGATCCCTTCCACGCCCCTAAAATCTCCGTTGTTCTGGAGTCCGATCAATGGCTTCAGACAGCTTGCTCCCCCCGTCGTCCCCAAGCTTGAGACCTCATTTCCATCTTTCATTTGGAGTTTAGAACAGTGACTGCCCCCAACGACATTGGTAAGTCAATTACAGAAGCTATTCGATTCGTTTCACGACTTGGTGCTGAATGCGAACGTCTGACTGATCTGATCAGAGAAGAATTGAGTCGTGCGTTGCTTGCGCCGGAGATCGCCAAGCATTACAAAGCAGGGGGTAAGTGGATCGACAGCTGTACGACTGATGAACACGAGTGGGTATATACCGAACTAGGCATTTCTCTACCCATCATTTCCAGACCGAAACGATCGGCGAGCAGTTACCTTGTGGTCCAGATCAGCCTTACAGGTGAGGGCGTCAACGCAGAGGGCAACGACGAACCACTGCTGCACATAGGAAAATGGGGCAACCCCATTGACTTCGAAGAAATACAGATGGGTTTTCCCCTTGATTTCACCAATGGATACAATTTGGTTCTTGAAGAGGAACGCCTATTTCGCTGGGTGCATACGCAGTACGAGAGCGAATGGTGCTATAGCCTGCGTCTAACTGATATCAACAGCCCAAGGGATGTTCAAAGTCACATTATCAATCCCATTAAGGCTTTGCTATTGAAAAACGACGCCGCTCAAGCGCTTTCTAGCACAGCTGCGGTGAGGTACGCTCCAGTGGAAGACAAAGCCGGGCAATATCGTACTTTGCCTAGTTGATCGGTTTCTTTTTAGCCCTACCGCAGGGGTGTCAGGGGCGATCCGCGAACTGTCGCGACTGGCAGCTACCGACCCAAAGCGGACATCCGGCTGCCTCTTCAACTGGGAACGCTAATATCGGGGAGGGAACACCTCTCCTGCTTCGATGCGTGAAAAAACAAGGTGAGGATCTGTCTGGCACCAGTATTTAAAGAAAAGGACAGGTTCGTCTCCTCCAAAAAACTGCGTTACCAGACTCTCGATGGGTACCACTAGTTCGGGCGCCGCCCATTGCTGTGCGAGAACTCCAATTGGTTGGCCTGACGCGCAGATAATCCAGGTAGCCTCATCCCCACTGATGCTGGGAAGGTAGTGCATGGTCTGTATGGCTTCTAACGCTATACGCAGTGTTGCAACCGGATCGAGCTTGACTGAGTTAGCATGGCTGATCAGATCGTCTCCCGGGTGGACGCTGTCTCGATCAATGGCAAGTATCAGCATCATGACCCTCTCAGAAAATTGTATTCAGACCAAACGGCGTATGGGGCTGAACGGGAAGCTGTCTACAGTCCGCCTCGGGCCGTTCTCTCCCAGTCATGGCCACGCAGGGTGCTGGTCAAATCCGATGCAAATGACTGGTCAGGTCAAATGCAAGCGGATGGTCAGGTGGAGTGCAATTTCGCACGAGCACTAGAGTTCGGGAATAGACACCCTGAATCTCAATCGTGTTTATTCTTTTTGTGACCGTGTCGCTTTCCGTGAGATCGACCACCGCCGTCACTATTGCCTACGTTATTACCCACTGCGCCGCCAGCAGCCCCGCCCAGGCCTGCGCCAACCGTCGAACCGGTTGCTCCGCCCAACTGGTTGCCAATTATCGATCCGCCAGCCGAACCCAGTCCGCCGCCAATTGCGGCCTCAGTCTTGTTACCTTTCCCCGCGCCTAAAGCGCCGCCAGCCGCACCCCCTACACCCGCTCCTACAGCTGCGCCTGTACTTCCGCCCATCTGCTGGCCGATGACATTACCAAGCGCGCCGCCAATACCCCCACCAACGGCAGCCGTGCCATCGCCGGCAGCCATTGCACCTTGAGTGGCAAGAAACCCTAAAACTAATATGGGCAGAGTAATTCGCATGATTTCAACCTTGATAAGTGAAGTGGCGTTGGGGGAACGAATTAAGAAAAAACCGGCGCTTAGCCGGACTTTCGGCTTAGGCGCTAGGGGGATCGTATGTGATTGTGAAGTGTAGCTGCTCGGGGGCAGCTTCGATGCTTTCGAGAGATCACGCCATAGTGCCCACTATTCCGGCTCTCCGGTAAGTTTTCTTGTCGTGCGTCCAAATCTCTTGGGAGCCAGCCGATCTGCATCCTCGGAGAGCGTCGCAATCATCTGGATAATTGCACAGACTTGACCACCCGTTTGCATCGGGTTTGAACATCATGCTGCGTGAGCAGCGGCCTATGTCCACCCAAAACTGCCTCTAGCCAAAGCCCTTTCGCGGAAACCCGATAGACTTCGTGGAACGCTGAGAATGCAAAGGGGAGATTTTATGCAGATGTGTGATGCCGGTGACGATCAGGTGATACTCCGCAAGGCAAACCCTGCTGACTTCGAGGCCTGGAAGGTGCTGTGGGACGGCTACAACGCTTTTTACGGGCGGGTTGGAAACACTGCGTTACCGGACGAAGTCACACATACAACTTGGCTGCGCTTTTTTGATGCCTACGAGCCAATGCATGCTTTTGTTGCCGAACGAGCAAACCGATTGATTGGGTTGGCACACTGCTTATTTCATCGCAGCACAATCCAGCTGCAACCGAGCTGCTATTTGCAAGACGTTTTCACAGCGGAAAGCGCCAGAGGCAAGGGCGTAGCTCGCTTGCTAATTGAGGAAGTTTACGCCTATGCCAAACAGCAGGAGATAGGCCGGGTCTACTGGCAAACGCACGAGTCCAATACTACCGCTATGCGCTTGTACGACAAGGTCGCTGAAAAATCTGGTTTTGTCGTCTACCGAAAATCGCTTTAGCGAGCGGCTGCTTCTGGCCGAAAGCTGACTCTGTTAGAGCTTCCTGAGCTGCACAATGTGTGACGCTTGAGCGTCTTCAGTTCGTGTGAAGCCGCAGCGCAAGTAAAAAGTGCTTGCCTCTGCGGTGTCGCTGTAAAGACGCACGCTTTCAAAGTGCAAAGCGGCATGGGCGAGCAAGGCGCTAACCAGTCGCCTGCCAACCTGTTGCCCTCTTGACGCAGGAACCACGTAAACACGCCGCAGCCTGCCTGTACTGTCATCCGTGAACGGATCAACAGACAGACCTCCAATGCCCACCAGTTGCTGGTCTAGATACGCTGCCATTAGACATTCGCCTCGCGCATCGAAGCGATTAGCACCTGAATGCCATTCTGAAGCCAGTCGAGTGAGAAACCTGAAACCTTCTGCAACTGCCTCTCTCTCAAGAGCAGCAATTTGCGGCGGCAGGTACGTGACTTGTTGAATCTCCATTGGGGCACTTCTCCTTTATGGGGGTACGCCCGCTTTGCATTGCCAGGAGGTCAGTTCGGTTCAGCGTTATATTGAGCCAACCCGTCTTTCTCCCAACCGCTCCACCAACCTGACGAGATAACCGTCAGGATCCTGGACGATGAATTCGCGCTGGCCTACTTCTACATCATCAGCCCGATACCAGGTGTCTTTGCAATCTCTGTAGAGCGGACATCCGGCCTGAACAAGTTTTTGGATGATGGGGGCAACTGCTTCGACATCAATCTGTAGGTTAATACCCCTTCCAAAGGGCTTCTCTAATGGTGCCGTCAACCATTGACCCCCGTCCGAATCGACCTGCTCAAGCATCACTTGAGCCCCATTTAGATCGAGGTATGCGAATCCATCTTCCGGGCGTTGATAGGCCACTTTGAATCCTAGGCAGGAAACCCAAAAAGCCATGCTGATATCCAAGTCGTAAACCATGAGTTCCGGAACCAGCCTATTACGTTCAAACATGAGATGACTTCCATTTCTCGACAGCTTTTATCGGGGGAGGGGGCAGGGCTTCTACACCTATAGCTCTACCGCGCGGTGGATGCTCAACAAACCCTCGAACCTGCTAACGCTTTACGCAGCATGTCGATGGTTTGATCAACAGACGGGCCATGTACTGATGGTGGATCGGGACGTTCGCAAAACTCGCGCCACACGAAAAGTGTCAGCTCTGCACCGTCTGTTTGAGACGCGGCATTATCGAGCGATCCAAAAACCTGGAGCGATCTGTACCTTTCATCTTGCCAGAACAGTGTCTCGATCCATGGGTAAATCGGGATGAAGTGGACATGGATGGAGTAGCCCGCCTGATGGCCAAAACGGCTGATGTACAGACGCTGCGGATGCAGGAGGGTTTCGATGGCTTGCTGGATGCTTGCCTGTAACGCTCCTAGCTCCGCCAACGCTTGGGGCCCAAGCGCGGCCAGCGAGTTTGTCATTTGCTTTGCGCTGAGCATCACATACCCAGGCAGCGCACTGTCCATGCGATGATTTACGACCCAATGGGGTGACTCATGAATGGTGAAGCGAGGCGGTATGTTCACGCAGCCACCCTGAAGTTTGATCGAAGCAGGGCATCACTCGCGCCCTGAGTCGTTTCAGCAATTGGCGACAGCAGCCATGCACGAGCGACCGCTATCGACCCGAATTGAACGTTCACCAAGCCCTCTCTTTCGGCATCTCGATATTCGACTCGATCTTTTTGCCCATACTGATTCGCGGCTCGATTGAGTAGCCCAGAGACTCGTAAAAGGTTTTGACACTTTCATTTGAGCTGACGATTTGCAGGTCAATTTTCATGCAGCCTCGCGCGGTCAACGCATGCTCTGCATGACGGACTAGCTTCACCCCTATGCCTTTTCTGCGGTGCGACGGGTGCACGACCACTGAATACAACCATCCACGATGGCCGTCGTATCCGGCGAGAACGGTGCCAACCACTTCGTTGCCTGATAGTGCCACGAAGAAAAGGCCATCCGCTTCGGCCAATTTTTTGTCGATAGCAAGGCTGGGGGTGTTGTGAGCGGTTTCGTAGCCGAACACGGTTTCCCAGAGTTCCATGACACAGGGGCGATGGTGTTCATTTAAGTAGTCGGCAATTACATCCATGGTGCAGCACTCGAATTGAAGGAGCTGACGCTAGCGCCTTGGCGTGGCTAATGTCCACTGTCGCTTTCTGGCCGATAACAGCCGCTCAAGCGTGACGTCAAGGCAACGGCCAAGGCAGCAATTGACGTCAGCCAGGCACGCAACAAATGATCAATGGATTACAGCGGCGTTAGCCATCACGTTCTTCTTGTTCAGGCATGGTGAAGCGCCAGACTCTTTACGTACTTGTCCTTCGGGAGACACGCGGCCATGCACCTAGGTCAACTCTCCCGGCTCAAGCAGCGACTTGTCCAGAGTCCAGGCAAGTAGGAGCTGCGCCCGTCGTCGTCATTCCAGGCGTCTGTCTGCTGAACAGCAGTCCAACGGGGTTGATCCGGGTCGCGTGCAAAAAACTTCCCATCCGCAGATTTGATCCAGGGTGTATCGTCCCGCGTGATACTGGCGATCGTCGACATTACGAACAGATCCGGCATTCCACACTCGCGTATGAGCGTCTCTTTGTAAAAGAACGGGTCGATGCCGAGATTTATCTCTCCTTCAATCCAGGCTCCGCCAGATGCGAGAGCGGGAGGTGGATGGTCTTGGACGGCTGGCAGGCCGAAGTCGATTGCCCATGCGCCTGACGAACAGAAAATCACCTGTGCGCAGACCTGATAAGTGCTGTCCTTCACGTGTACCAGAGACGGGGTGCTCTGAGCCGCCATGCGGAATTCGCCGTAAAATTCCAAAGCGCATCTCAGCGTTTCGCCGACGTGAAAATCAGGATAATTCCCGTCTTGAATGATCCAGGCGTCAACGCAGATTTCGATTTTCGTCGGTTCAGAAGTAGGCACGATATCGACTCATAAAGTGTTTTTGGAGGTGAACGTTTTCGGCTGATTACTGGCTGAGATGTTCTTCCTGTGCGAACCAATTTTGATTCGCTTCGGCGTTGCTAAAGCAGTGTTTCCGAGTGTGGATCCATCGCTCAGTCTCGATGATTGAGACCTACCGCGGCGTGGCAGTTTCGGGATTCGATACTTCCCCGCCTATAAGGCCAGCACACACGATCTTTCATGCTGAGCGGTTGCCGGACGATCGTCAGTTTTACTTTTCTTCGTGGGCTCCTTTTCTTGGATTAGAGCGGAGCTAACTCGAAAGGCGACGACGTTCTCAGCGCCTTCAGGAATGAAGTTCTGATCATTAAAGACGGTTTGCCGAGCTGAATTGTCTGGTAAACGTGCCTCCGATGATTCCCGAATCCACGATGAATCAACGCCTTGTCTCGGCAGTGTCTCACTTGCGCGAGTCACTTCCTTATCTCTTCCGGTTGCGCTCGCCGTCTGCTTGTATGCTGAGTGGAGGCTCGGGACTCGATTTACCAACTGGAGTGCAGCTACTGTAGTAATACCTCCAATCACCAGACAGATGGCCGTATAGAAAACGCTATGTTTTTGACGTCTTTGGATGACTCGCTCTGGAGCATCGCTAATGTCAGCTTTCATCCATTCTCCGGTTCGTCCTTGAGGAGCTAAAGAATTTTCAGTCGAATTGAATCATATGGGGGCGATCCGAAGCGACCGCTTCTGGCCCAGAGTGTGTAAAAGCGGTTGCGCTCCATAGCCCTGCGTTAAAAACACCTCAGAGTAACCCTTGCCTAACCCGCTTCTACGATCGTTCTGAGCAGGGCTATCATTTTTCGACAGGGGCGCTGAGTATCGCTACCTATGACAAAGTGAAAGCTTTCGACCCCAAGCAGTCGCTCGTTGCTGAAGGCGGTCGGCGCAAAAGCGGCTTCCGTTCAAGAATGAGAAATCTGCTTCTGTGATTCACATCTACAAGCCGCAGAGAAGTTCGCGCCTCAACTGGAGAGCAATTGCTGCGAAGCCCTTTCCAGTGCCACACTTGCGGGGCGTGTAGTCCTGATTAGCAGAAACATCCTCCCATTGACTCACCGATTCCACGTACCTATGAGTGCTGTCGGTGTCAATTTCAAACTCTATAAACTGCTCCGCATGAGTGAGCAAAAGACCATAAAGGCGTGGCATTCCGGGATAGTCGATTTCAAGGTCGAGTACGACGGTTTCTGACCACTTAATGCCTTTCGACTCGCCATAGTTTTTTAAGGCGAGGGGAATCCCTCTGACCAACCAAGTTTTGGCGGTTACCACAAGTCTGTGGGCCACAAGAGCATTTTGCTCTTGCACGTTCAGCTGTCGTGTTTTAACAGACGGTTAATGTCCACTTCAGTCTCCTCTAAATCGTCGCTTCTAGAATCGTCTGCGACTCCCCCGGGGCCATGACAGCCTCACTGGCCCCAGCCATTCGCCTCTTCAATAAAGTGCAGAACAGCGCTTGAGCGCTCGTCGATCCGAGAAATCAGCGACAGCTCGCTCACCATTTCCGGCATGTCCAGCGCGAAAAGGTGCACGCCCGGCATCGTCAAGCGAGCCATGGGCTCGGGGACGATGCTGATGCCAATACCCGCCGCAACGAGGCCGGGAATGCTCATCAGTGAAGGGACGTAAAAGATATTGTCGGGGTGCAGCTGGTTGAGCCGACAGGCGTGAAGCGTGTGTGAGGTCAAACCAATGCCGGTCGGATCCTGGAGGAACACGAATTTCTCATGTCGCAGGATCGTCAAATCGCCGTCAAAGCGCAGGGCCAACGGGTTGTTGTCCGGGATCAGCAGCACCAGGCGCGAGTGACTGAAGTAGTGAGTACGTAATCGGTCAGGCAGGTGATCCTTGAACACGCGCGCGAACGCCAGATCAATCTTGTGTTCCAGCAGCATCTCGAACTGTGCACGGATGCCGGCGTCGACCAGTGAAACTTTTATGTCCGGGAACGTAGTGAAGTAGTGCCTGAGCAGTTGAGGCAGATTGTGCTCAAGCAAGGCGGAATGGTAGCCAATGGTGATTTCACCCACTTCGCCGCGACGGGCCCGACGTGCCGCTTCAATCGCCAGCTCACTGGACTCAATGGATTGCCTGGCGTGGGGAACAAACGCCAGGCCCGCCGCAGTGAGCACGACACCGCGATTCTCTCGGCGGAAAAGCGACAGCCCCAGCTCGCTCTCCAGCGTTCTGATCAATTGACTCAATGCGGGCTGGGCGATGCCGAGCTGCTCGGCAGCCTGACTAAAGTGCTGCAATTCTGCCGCGGCAACAAATGCTTTGAGGTGACGAAGTTCCATAGGTGAACCCATAAGCCAAGCTTATTGAAATATCCGAATTTCGATAATTATTTTGCAAGCACCGTGCGCTACCGTCTACCTACTTCGATGTATCTGTCGGCAAACGCTCCAGTGCACGGGGGCAGTCTCCAATAATGATAACAACGACGATGAGCACCACCATGAAGACAGCGAGTAGCACACCTCATGATTCGCGAATGTCGCGCAGGGCAGTGACGGCAGCCACTATCGGCACCGCGCTCGAATGGTTCGATTTCACTTTGTACGGAGCTGTCTCAGCGACCGTTCTTCCCAAGCTTTTCTTCCCGGCAATGGAGCCTACAGCCGGCTTGCTCGCATCACTGGCAACCTTTGGTGTCGGCCTGGCGGCCCGTCCACTGGGTGCGATCACGTGTGGTTACCTGGGAGACAAGCTAGGTCGTCGCAACTTGATGCTCGCGACGGTGACCATGATGGGCCTGGCGTCTGTGCTGATGGGGCTGTTGCCGACCTATGGCCAGGTCGGTGTGTGGGCCCCCATATTGCTGGTTCTGCTGCGCATCATCCAGGGCTTTGCACTGGGCGGTGAGTCGACTGGCGCACAGCTGATGGCGCTGGAGCATGCCTCTCCCGATCGGCGCGGTCGCTATTCGGGGTTGTTAGGCCTGTGTTCGCCACTGAGTCAGATTCTCGCGAACGCCGTGTTGATGGGGCTGGCGGCGACGCTGAGCGCCGCTCAATTCGAAAGCTTCGGCTGGCGCATTCCTTTTCTCATGAGCTTCGTTTTGGTCGTGGTGGCGATCTTCATACGGCTCAACGTTGACGAAACGCCAGCGTTTGTCGCGTTAAGGGATACCAAGAAAGACACCGTGCGCAGCCCACTCAAATCAGCGCTGGGCAGTCACTCGAAAACAATCGTTCGGCTGATGCTGTTCTTTTGCTCGCCCGCTGCACTGTTCTACCTGATCGTGATCTTTTCACTCAGCTACCTCACTAAACACTTGGGGCTGACTCAGTCCATGGGGTTCATGTCGCTGATGGTGGCCAACATCTGCGCGATATTCGGCGCGCTCGCCGGTGGATATCTGTCAGATCGATGGGGGCGCAAAAAAGCGCTCGCGTTCGGGTCGTGCATGACGCTGGTGATTCTGACGGTGTACTTCCCGATTCTGGACACGCAGAACATCGCTGCAATCATGGCCATCATGGGGCTCTTTCTCGGTTTCACCCAGTTCCAGAGCGGTATTCAACCCGTCGCATTCGCCGAAGCGTTTCCCACCCAGGTGCGCTATTCGGGCTCGGCATTGGCTTACACGGGGGCGAATCTGCTGGTCGGTGGTCCGATGCCAATGATCGCTGTCTGGCTCATGAGCCAGTCAGGCAATTCGCCTTGGCCATTGGTATCGCTGTGCGCCGTGATCAACCTGGTGTCGCTGGCCATGATTGTCATCGGCCCGGAAACCCGAGGCATTGATCTGAACCATGTGGCCGCTGGTGAAACCCGCGAGGCCGCTCCTGACGTACTTCTCTCAAAACAAGTTGGCGGACAACCATGAATCGCACCGTCTTTATACTCAATGGCCCGAACCTGAACATGTTGGGCCGTCGTGAGCCGCACATTTACGGCCACACAACACTCGCTGAAATCCAGGAGGCGAGTCATGCGTTGGCGGCAGAACTGGATTTGCAATGCGAGTTTCGGCAAACCAACCATGAAGGTGTGATGGTGGACTGGATTCAGGAAGCGTTTGAGCAGAATGCGGCTGTCATCATCAATCCAGCCGGGCTTTCATTTCACTCCATCCCCGTGCTTGATGCCTTGAAGCTCATCAAGGCACCGCTGATTGAGCTGCATCTGTCCAACATCCATGCCCGTGACGAACTGCATCGCCATTCGATCATGTCGGGTGTCGTCAACGCGGTGATTTGCGGTATGGGTGCAGAAGGCTATCCACTCGCAGTCAGGGCGGTCGCTCAACTTCTGAAGCAGGATGCGCGTGCTCGATAAGGCGCTCGGGCCGGGAACCTCGGGTTGAAGGTCGACTATAAAATGAATCGTGTAGGAAGCAAGGTATTGTGACCGCTGCGAGGGAGTCATTCAGTGGCTCGCTCCGCCGGCGTTTCGTAGCCTAGCGTTTGCCGAGAATACCTTTCCCGCAGACGGAATCAGGAAGGAAACGAGGGCTGCGACCTGCAGAAAGGTAGCAGCCCTTGTGGTTACTGCCGACGCATCATCAGCAACGCGACGATCACCGCCAGCGCAGCGATGAGGGTGGCGATGAGGCCGATCGAGCCCAGGCCGAAGTGGCCAATGCCGATACCGCCGAAGATGGCACCCAGGCCGATGCCGGCGTTGGCCGCGGAGATGTTCATGGAAGCGGCCAGTGCTTGAGCGTGCGACCCGGCTTGCATGACCCGAACCTGGCACACGACGAAGAGCGCGGTGTATCCGATACCCCATGCCACCAGCGCAACGATCAGCCACGTGTGATTCGGCGCCAGAGGCACCGCCGCGAGCATGCCTGCACCGGCCAGCACCAGAAACAGCACCGTCGCGGCGAGGGGCTTGCGGTCGACCATGCTGCCGCCCAGGTGGTTACCGACCATGCCGATCGCGCCGAAGCCCATCAGCCACCAGCCCACCTGACCTGCAGGAATGCCACCCAGTCGCTCAAGGATGTCCGCTAGGTAGGTGTAAGCGGTGAACAGCGAGGTGAAGGTCAGGATCGACAGCAACAGATGAGCGAGGAAGCGCGGTTGGCGCAGGATCGCGGTTTGTTTCTGATCAGGGTGCGCACTGGCGGACACCGGCAACTGTGGCATCACAACGTGCATCAGCACGCCGATGAAAAAGGAGATCGCCGCCAGAATCCAGAAACTTCCGCGCCAGCCCACTGAGTCGGCCGCCAGCGTGCCCAGCGGCACCCCAAATACCAGCGCCGCCGTAATGCCCAGATAGACGCGGCCCACGGCCTTGCCCGATTGACCCGGACCTGCGAGTTGTCCAGCGGTTTCGCTGGCTGTGCCCCAGAACACGGGCAATGCCAGAGCGGGGATGAAGCGTGCCAATGCCATTATCCAGATGTTGGTGGAGACCGCCGCCAGGACATTGGAGGCGGCGAATACCATGAGGATCAACGTGAACAGCTTCTTGCGTTCAACGTGAGCCAGTTTGGCAGTGAGAACAGGCCCGAACAGCATGACGGTAAAGGCGAACAGGGTGACCACCTGACCCGCCAGGGCGATGGAGATGTTCAGGTCTCGGGACAGGGCGGGCAGCAGACCGACGATCAGGAATTCGGTGGTGACGATGATGAAGGCCGCGACCGCCATGATCAGGATCTGAAGCCCTGAACCTGAGGTTTCAGCAGGGTTCAGCGTGGCGCTTGCCGTGGAAGGGGACTGCATGGTGCTTAACTCCAAACGGATTTCGGCATAGCCTATTGGAGAAATTGTGTTTTATCTTGGCTGGTTTTTACCGAGTGACTGGAACCAGATTCACTAATTGGAGCGGCTATGTTTTCTTCCGAACGGCTCAAGGGCATCGATGTGTTCGTCATCGTTGCCGATATGGGCAGCTTCACTGCGGCAGCTGAACGCCTCAGCCTTACCAACTCTGCCGTCAGCAAAAGCATCGCGCGACTGGAAGGGCGCCTGGGTACGCGGTTGTTCCAACGCACCACGCGTCGATTGTCGCTGACGGAAGCCGGGGAGACCTTCTACCGCACCTGCACCACGGTGCTTTCCGATCTGGAGGAGGTCGAGATTGCCCTGACGTCGACGCAGACCGAGCCACAGGGCAAGGTCCGTATCGATTTGCCCGCGTCCTATGGCCGCCTGCACGTTCTGCCGCTGATTCTCGAGTTCATGAAGCTGCACCCGCGACTCTCGCCGCATGTCTCGTTTTCCGACCGTTACGTCGACCCGGTACACGAGGGTATCGATATCGTCGTGAGAATCGGGGGTTCCGATGCGTGGCCCTCGACCATAGGGCATCAGTTCTTCGGCACCCAGAAACTCATTTTCTGCGCGTCGCCTGACTACCTGGAACGCTACGGGGAACCGGCTTCGGAGGCCGATCTGGACCGGCACCAATGCGTGGGCTACGGGCAGAACGATGGGATGACCATCCCGTGGTATTTCAAAGGCCGACAACCGGGGGACAGGGAGCGCAGGATCATTCATCCCCACATCGCCGTGGGGGACGGGGAGGGTGAGGTCATGGCCGTTCTGGCAGGGCTTGGCATCGCGCAATTACCGACCTGGCTGGTTCAAACGCATTTGAGCAGCGGCAGACTGATCGAAGTTCTGCCGCACCTCGCCACCGAAGGCATGCCGATGAACCTCGTATGGCTCAAAAGTCGTGAGGCGTTGCCAAAGGTGAGCGCCTTACTTACCTACCTGAGTGCCCATCTCACGCCAGCCGGGCGTCGCTGAGCCGGGTCCGCCTGCGATGCGTGGCGTGGTGGGCAAGCGAGTGACTTATTGACCAGACGACACCGCGAACTCGGGAAGAATGTGCGTTTGCAGTTCATCGATGACGTCCAGCGCAGGGCGTCGAGTAGGCTTGAGGTTCAGGGCAACGTGGTTGATTCCGGACTCGCGTTGACTCGCCAGGAAGTCCTTGAGTGCGTGTCGACCCCCTCTAAGCATTCTTCCCGTTTGCAGAGGTGTATCGGGATTGACGTCCAGGTCGAACATTGCGCCATAGCCGAACGGGACAAATCCTCGCGCCTCGGTCGCTTCGCGCCAATGGGCTACGGCGGCTGTCATGCGCATCGGGTCGCCGTGCCAGATCCATGCATCGACATTTCCCGCGAGCCATTCCAGCGTCTGGCCAGCACGGCCGATGGCAACGATGGGAATACGGGTCGCCGCCGGTTTGGGCACGAGATCGATGTCCCCTCGCAATTGACCGAAATGCCGGGTTTGCAGGCGAGGGAATGACTCTGACGTCAAGGTCTTCACCAGGGTGATCGCTTCTTGATAGCGCTCCACACGGCTCGTGAAATCGACCCCGAAGGCCGGGTATTCGGCGGGCCGGTCACCCGAGGCCATGCCGGCGAGAAAGCGGCCACCCAATAGCTGATCTGCGCTGGCGATCTGCTTGGCGGTAATGACGGGTTCGCGCAATGGCGTGACGATTCCGGCCGTGCCGATCGCGATCCGGTGGGTCAGCGCTGCCAGCCAGCCGGCATACACCAGTGGGTCCAGCACCTGGCCGGTATCCCCAAATGACGGATCGTAAAAGGGCACATCGCGCAGCCACAGCGTCGCAGCATCACTCTGGTCAAGGCGCTGGACGATTTCGGCTTGATCCGACAGGCTCGGGAAGGGACTGTCCGGGTAACCACAGGCGGGCGAAATAAAGCCGATCGTTAACTGGCTTTGCTGAAAGGTCTGGTTGAACGCCGTATGGTGTGCCAGATCGTTCGAGTGACTGTCCTGATTCATCATGCGTACCCCGGTTTGAAAACAGATCGCGTCAGTCTAGTGATGAACCGGCGGCCGATTACCGATCTTTTGGATCGACCTTGATGAACGAAATTCTCCAATCGACGATCCCGTTCATGACGGCGACGGCCTTGCACCCGCGCGCCGAACATGGACGCCCGATGAGCTGCCGATCAAAAAACGAAACCGTGCCCCAGCTCGCTTTCCATCCACTCCAGAAACCGTCTGACACGCGGAAAGCTGGAGTGGGCTTTCGGAAATACGAGGTGATGCGCCGCCACCGGCGCACTCAAGGATTCAGGTGATACTTCCACCAGGTCCCCGGAGGCCAGGTACTTCTGCGCCAGCAGCGAGCTTTCAAGTGCGAAGCCCAGCCCATGGCTCGCGGCTTCGAGAGTCATGTAGGAGCGATCGAAGCTCAGTGCATAGGGATTCTCCGGGCGTGCCAGGCCGTGTTGGGCAAACCAGGCGGGCCACTTCAGCAACGTCGCTTCCGAGAGGATCAACTCACAGTCCAGCAGATCGGCTGCGGCGCTGATCGGCCTGCGGGCGAGCAATTTGGGCGCGGCCAGCACCGCGAAGGTTTCGTTGCGCACGGTGCGCACTTCATAACTTGGCCAGTTCGGCACGCCATGACGAATGTCCACGTCGATCTTGTCCCGGCTGAAGTGCAGGGACTCGTATGAACAGGAGAGGTTGATCTGGATATCGGGATGGCTGACGCGAAACGCCTCCAGTCGAGGCATCAGCCACAGCAGCCCGAAACTGGGCGAGGAGTGCAGGCGCAGGCAATCGAGGCTGACATCGCTGGTGGCTCGCTCGGTCGCAATGGCCAGGCTGTGTAGAAGGCCGGAAATTTCCTTCAGGTATTGCTCGCCTACCGGCGTCAGCGTCACGCCTCGGGCGTTACGGACGAACAATTGGCGCCCGATCATCGCTTCAAGATTGGCCAGTTGATGGCTGACGGCCGAGGGCGTGAGGTCCAGCGCTTCTGCGGCTCGTGCGACGTTGCCGAAGCGTGCTGTCTGTTCGAAGGCCTGAATTGCTCTCAAGGGTGGGAGCGGTGGTGAGGCTTCTCCGCCAGTGGCCATTGTTGTGGACTCCTGTGTTCTTGTTGTGATTCGGCGGTTTCTATTCAAGCACTCCTGCAAGCCTCTTGACGAGGGCTGAATTTTTTTCAGCATCCAATGACTTTTGCGTTATTGCTCGCCCTCATCTCGAAGATCAATCTGAGTCCATCGATTCTCAGGGATCGAAGCCACCCAAAATCTCATAACAATAATCAGAGGTTTCGCTCATGCTTCTTCAAGGCAAAGTTGCAATCATCACGGGTGCAGCATCCGCGCGTGGTATTGGCCGTGCCACCGCCGCCACCTTCGCTCGCCACGGGGCCAAGGTCGTCATTCTCGATCTCGATGCAGCCGCCGCACGCGACGCAGCAGCGTCCCTCGGCGAAGGTCATCTCGGACTCGCTGCCAACGTCGCCGACGAGGCACAGGTTAACAACGCCGTGGCCCAGGCCATCGAGCACTTCGGCCGTATCGACGTGTTGGTCAACAACGCCGGTATTACCCAACCCCTCAAGACCCTCGACATCCGCCACTCGGATTACGACAAAGTGCTCGATGTCAGTCTGCGCGGCACGTTGTTGATGTCTCAGGCCGTCATTCCGCTGATGCGCAAGCAGTCCTCGGGCAGCATCGTGTGCATGTCTTCGGTGTCCGCGCAGCGTGGCGGCGGTATTTTCGGCGGCCCTCACTACAGCGCCGCGAAAGCCGGTGTGCTCGGTCTGGCCAAGGCCATGGCCCGGGAACTGGGCCCTGACAATGTTCGCGTCAACTCCATCGCCCCCGGCTTGATCCACACCGACATCACCGGTGGTCTGATGCAGGATGAGCGCCGCCACGCGATCATCGACGGCATTCCGCTGGGCCGTCTGGGGGAAGCGCAGGACGTTGCCAACGCAGCACTGTTCCTGGCCAGTGACCTGTCTTCCTACCTGACAGGCATTACGCTGGATGTTAACGGCGGCATGCTGATTCACTGACGACAAGTGGCCGGGCCATCAGCCCGTACTGTTCTGGATCGATGATTCGCCGGGCTCTGCAGTCTGGCGGTCTATAAAAACAAGAGATCAGATCATCATGATTACCACTATGACGCTCGACGCGGCATCGGCCGTGCGCTCGAATGCTTATCGCAAAACCGCTTGGCGCCTGATGCCATTCCTCATGCTGTGCTACCTCTGCGCGTATCTGGATCGGGTCAACGTCGGCTTCGCCAAGCTGCAAATGATGAACGACCTGTCGCTCAGCGAGACCGTCTACGGGCTCGGCGCCGGCATGTTCTTTCTCGGTTATTTTCTCTGTGAAGTCCCCAGCAACCTGATCCTGCATAAAGTCGGCGCCCGGCGCTGGATCGCACGCATCATGATCTCGTGGGGGATCATCTCGGCGCTCTTTGCCTTCGTGGAAACGGCCTGGCAGTTCTACGCGTTGCGCTTCCTGCTGGGCATTGCCGAAGCGGGCCTGGCCCCTGGCTTGCTGCTGTACCTCACTTACTGGTTTCCGTCTTACCGTCGGGCAAAAATGACCGTGCTCTGGTTCGTCGCCATCCCGTTGTCGGGCATGGTCGGCGGCCCGCTGTCAGGCTGGATCATGAACCACTTCGCCGGCATGCACGGCTGGGCCGGCTGGCAGTGGATGTTCGTGATCGAAGCCATTCCAACGGTCATCGTCGGGCTGCTGGTGCTGACCTACCTCAAAGATGGCGTGCATCAGGCCACCTGGCTCACCGACGACGAAAAGGCGCTGGTGAACAAGGAACTGGCCGAAGACAACAGCCGCAAAGTGACCCATGCGTCGCCGCGCGAATTCATTCGTGATCGCCGTCTCTGGTTATTGGCCTGCATCTATTTCTGCGTGGTCATGGGCCAGTACGCAATCACCTTCTGGCTGCCCACGCTGATACGCAACGCCGGGGTGTCCGACCCGCTGCACATCGGCCTGCTGACCAGCCTGCCGTATATGTGCGCCATCGTCGCGATGCTGCTGATGGGCCGCAGTGGCGATAAACACCGCGAGCGCCGCTGGCACCTGGTTGCTCCCATGATCGCCGGGGCCATCGGCCTTACGCTGGCGGCGTTGCTGGGCGGCAATCTGGTGCTCTCTGTGCTGAGTCTCTGTCTGGCGGCAGCGGGCGTGCTGTCGGCGTCTTCACTCTTCTGGATGTTGCCCACCACGCTTCTGGGAGGCGTGTCCGCGGCAGCAGGCATCGCGGGCATCAACAGCTTCGCGAACCTGGCGGGGTTCTGCTCGCCCTACCTGATCGGCTGGATCACGACCACCACCGGATCAAGCGCCATCGGGATGTACCTCATCACCGCCGTGCTGTTTATCGGCGCAACCCTGGTGCTGCGCATTCCGGCCGCGTCGGTCAATCGTTGAGTCAATGGAGTCTTCTGAAATGACGGTTCATGCATCACACACCAGCCTCGCGTCACTGACCGAGCGCGCTTACAACATTCGTCGCCACGCCCTGCGCATGGGGCAGGTTCAGGGCCAGGGTTACGTCGGGCAGGCCTTGGGCGCTGCCGATCTGCTGGCCGTGTCGTACTTCCACGCGCTGCGCTATCAGCCGGAAAACCCCGATTGGGAAGGGCGTGACCGCTTCTACCTTTCCATCGGTCACTACGCGATAGCCTTGTACGCCGCATTGATCGAGGCGGGTGTCATCCCGCTGGATGAGTTGGAAACCTACGGCTCGGATGACAGCCGTTTGCCGATGTCGGGCATGGCCGCTTACACCCCGGGCATGGAGATCACCGGTGGCTCGCTCGGGCACGGACTGGGGATCGCGGTCGGCGCCTGTCTGGGACTCAAGCGCAAAAAATCCGACTCGTTCGTCTATAACCTGCTTTCCGACGGTGAACTGAACGAGGGCTCGACCTGGGAAGCTGCGATGTCGGCCTCGCACTGGAAGCTCGACAACCTGATCGCGATCATCGACGTGAATAACCAACAGGCGGACGGCCATTCCAGCGAGGTGTTGGCGTTCGAGCCCATCGTGGATCGTTGGCAGGCATTTGGCTGGTTCACGCAACGGGTAGACGGGAACGACCTGCAAGCGCTGGTCGACGCCTTCGACGCTGCGCGCAGCCACACCGGCAGTCAACCTCGCGTAATCATCTGCGACACCAAAATGGGCAAAGGCGTGGACTTCCTCGAAACCCGGGAAAAGACCCACTTCATCCGCGTCGATGAAAACGAATGGGATCTGGCATTGCAAAACCTTCAGGGCGGGAGCGACAAATGAGCACGGTAAACACCCCTCAAAGCGGCAAAAAACGCCTGACGACCTCGGCCATGATCGCCTCCATTGCCTCTGAAGGTCAGGCCACCCGATCCGCGCCTTTCGGGCATGCGCTGGCGGCGCTGGCAGAGCAACGCCAGGACATCGTCGGCCTGTCTGCTGATCTGTCGAAATACACGGACCTGCACATCTTCGCCAAGGCGCACCCGGACCGCTTCTACCAGATGGGGATGGCCGAACAACTGCTGATGAGCGCCGCCGCAGGCATGGCGCGCGAGGGTTTCACGCCGTTCGCCACGACCTACGCAGTGTTTGCGTCGCGTCGTGCCTACGATTTCATCTGCATGGCGATTGCCGAGGAAAACCTCAACGTGAAGATCGTCTGCGGGCTGCCCGGCCTCACCACCGGCTACGGCCCCAGCCACCAGGCGACCGATGACCTGGCGATCTTCCGTGCCATGCCGAACCTGATGATCGTCGACCCGTGTGACGCGCTGGAAATCGAGCAAGCCGTACCCGCCATCGCGGCGCATCAGGGCCCGGTGTACATGCGCTTGCTGCGCGGGAACGTGCCGGTCGTACTGGACGAGTACGGTTACACGTTTGAAATCGGCAAAGCGAAGACCCTGCGCACGGGCAACGATGTGCTGATCATTTCCACCGGCCTGATGACCATGCGCGCCCTCGAGGCGGCCGAGAAGCTGAAAGCCGATGGTGTCGACGTGGCGGTGCTGCACGTGCCCACCGTCAAGCCACTGGACGAGCAGACCATCCTGGCCGAAGCGCGTAAATCCGGACGGCTGGTGGTGACGGCCGAGAACGCGTCGATCATTGGTGGGTTGGGTGAGGCAGTGGCGGGGCTGCTGATGCGTAATGGCGTGACACCGACGTTCCGCCAGATCGCACTGCCGGATGCGTTTCTGGACGCTGGTGCGTTGCCGACCCTGCATGACCGCTACGGTATCTCCACCGATGCGGTGAGTGCCCAGATAAAAGCGTGGTTATAAACAACGCCATCCCGTAAAAAAACCGCCCTTGGATGGGCGGTTTTTTATGTCCGGAACCCGTCGGCGCACCTCTTGTTCGCCTCATGAATCCCAACAGTTACAGCGTCGGCTTGATCAACTGTAACTGCTGGCGATAGTCATCGGTCACCTGTCGGGCCTGGCTGTTGCTGGTGACCACGCGCGGGGTGATCAGCACGATCAGCTCCGTGCGTTTCTTGCTTTTGCTCGTGCTGCCAAACAACCAGCGCAATCCCGGTATGCGGCCCAGATAGGGCACGGATGAGGCGGTGTCGCTGTTGTCCTGCTTGATCAGCCCGCCGAGCAGGACGGTCTGTCCACTCTGCACCGCGACTTGCGTCGACACCGAGCGGGTGGAGATGCGCGGGTTGCCGTTGCTGTCGGAAGCGGCGGTGTTGTCGGCGTCGCTCACCTGCTGCTGGATGTCCATATAGACGAGTCCACCCGGATTGATGCGCGGCACCACGTCGAGGATGACCCCGGTCTGAACGTATTCGACGCTGCTCAACGTCGTGTTGGACACGTTGGTGTTGACCGTGGTCTGGCTGATGGGGATGTTGTCGCCGACTTGAATCTGCGCCTGCTGGTTGTTCATGACCACCAGCGAAGGCGCTGACAGCACTTGGGTGCGGCCATTGGTTTCCAGCGCATGCAGCGCCACTTGCAGGTTGTTGCTGACGAACGAATAGAACAGCGAGTCAGTGGCGCCCAGTCCGGCGCCGCCGCCGCCCAACGCGCCCTGACTGCCGGAGGCATTGGCGACGGTGGTGCTGCCGGAGTTACCGGCCAGTTTGCCGAGATACCATTGCACGCCCAGGTCCAGTTCACCGCTCAGATTGACTTCCAGAATCCGGGTTTCGATCTGCACCTGCATCGGCGCGTTGTCCAGTCGCTTGATGGCAGACTCGATCTCCGCCCATTGCGCGGGACGGGTACGGATCAGCAACTGATTGCTGCTTTTCTGTGCAGTGATGCGGGTGCTGTCGTCCAGTCGTTTGCTGGCACCGGAGTCTGTGCTGGCCGTCTCGCTGTCGGTGCCTTCGACGCCGCCGGCGTTATCATCGGTTGGCTCGTCGTCCGTCTCTTCCTCGTTCTGCTGCATGCCGCTCTGCAGACTGCCGTTGCTGCCGCTCACGCCCATCCCGGCGCCCGAGCCCATTCCCTGACCGGTGCCGCTCAGTCCCATGCCGCCCGCGCTGCTACCGTTGCCATTGAGCGACGACAGCGAGCGTGTGCGCAAGCCGGGCGCCACCCTGGCGGCGCTGTCATCCTTGATCTGTCCGTTGCCGTAGATCTGACGCAGGTATTTAGCCAGGTCGGAGGCCTTCATGTTGCGCACGTCATACACGTACATCTGCGGTTCGTTGCCGCCACCCTCGTCGATGGTATGAATCCAGTCACCGACTTCACTCAGGTAGCGCGGTTGCGCGGAAATCGCCACCACCGAGTTGGTTCGGTCGATGGGCAGAAAGCGCACCATGCCTGCCATGGGCATGCCGCTATCGGGGCCGAACATCTTCTTCAGTTCAGGCATCAGCTCGCCGACGGTCGCACGTTGCAGACCATAGACCGCGATCGACATGCCTTTGAGCCAGTCGACATCGAAGGTGTCGATGGTGTCCTGATAGTTGGCCAGTTCATCCGGCGTACCGGCGAGGCTGAGCACGTTGCGACCCGGATCGACCAGCAGGAACGCGTTGTCCCGCGCGAAGGGTTTGAGCAGCTTCTGCATCTCTGTCGCCGAGATGTAGTGCAGCGGAAACAGCCGCGCGGAAAGCCCGCTGGAAGGTCGCGCCACGGGCATTTCGGGGACCAGCTTGCCGGCCACCGCCTGATTCGCGGGGAGGATCACATAACGGTCGCCCTGACGGATCATGGCGTTGTCGGTCCACGACAGCAGGGTTTCCAGAATCGACAGCGCCTGTTGCTTGTTTACCGGCTTGGAGGTGGAAAAGCTCACGTCGCCTTTGACGCCTTGAGCAATGCTGTAGTTTTCGTGCAGCAGGTCGCCCATCACGCTGTTGATCACCGCCTCGATGGGCTGATCGGTGAAGTTGAAGACGATATCGCCGCTCGCTTGCGCCGGGCCGTTCGCGCCTGCCGCCGTGCCCGGGCTGTGCACGAATGTCTGAGTGCCACGAATGATCTGCTGGCGCGGCACCGCCCTGGCGCTCGCGTTCGACGGGTTCGTCAAGGGTAACGGTTCGGTCAGGGGAGCTCGTTGCGAGCCTGTACCATCGAGTGCTTCCTGCATCAGTGCCGGGTCGTTTTCAAAGTGCTCCGGCGTGCTGGCACAACCGGCCAGTGCGACTGCGGTAGCCAGACAAAACAGAGGGCTGCGCAAACGGGGAAACTCAAGGTAGCGATTGTTCATGGTGTGGGTACGTCTGGAAGGGTAATAAGGGGCGCCTTCGAAGGCGGTGGAAGTCGAAGCAGGGGCAGGCGCAGTTCGCGGGTCTGTCCCTGGTGGCTGAAGGTGGCTTGCTGGGGCGTGGCAGCGGTCAGGGTCCAGCCGTTATCGAGGGAGCTGCCGACGGCCAGTTTCAGGTTGCGTTTATCCGGCATGCGCAACAGCACCCACTGGGCTTGACCGTCGATGATCACGCCGCTGAGGCTGATGCCGTCGAGGGAGGAGGCCTGATGTTTACCGGTGGCCAGATCGCCTTTGCGATCCGGGCTGAACATCGACTGCTGCCAGGTCAGCGCCAGGGCCTGGGCCGACAGTGGCGACAGTGTCGGGGGCTTGGCGGCAGGCGCGGCTTCGCGGGTTGCGCTTGCCGGCAGCCAGTCGACGGTCTGCCCGGCGCCCATGGCCAGGCTGACGGCCGCTGCGGTCAACAGGGCGGTGCTCGCCAGCAACGTCAGGGTCAGGGTGTCGAACCTCATGCGTCGGGCTCCTCGCCGGGTGCGGGCGGTTGTTCAGGCTGTTTTTCCCGAGTCGACGACGCTGGTGGCTGTTGCAGATAGCCGCGCAGCAACAGGTGCACCTGTAACCGGCCGGCCCCGCCGCTGGCGGGCGCGGAGGTCGCGCGGCGCAGGCTCAGGTTGTCGACGAACAGAAACGGTTGCCCGTATTCGACGTCATGCAGCAGGTTGGCGAGCGGCTCCATGGCGCACTCCAGTGTCAGGCTGACTTTCACCTGGCGATAAGGCTCGGCGCTGTCGTGCTCAGGGGTGATCGGCATGCGTTGCGTGACCTGGCAGCCGGGGCCCTGATCGGCGTGGGCCTTGACCAGATCGAGACTGCGCTGCATCAGGTCAGCCGCCACGGCGCTGGGGTCTTCGCCGGGTAGCAGGCTGGTGCGGCTGGACGGATCACGGCGCGCTGCCTGCAACTGCTGCTCCAGGCCGTCGCGTTGTTGCAGGATGGCGGCGTAGCGCTGTTGCTGTGCGCGCAGCGTATCGGCCTGCTCGTCGAGGGCGTTCAGCGGGTCGAGGAACCAGCTCTGCACCAGTAACCACCACGCGACCCATAGCAACAAGGCGAGGACGATCAATGCCGCGCCACGGCGTTCTCGAGGGCTCAGTTCACGGCGCATCGACGACCTCCTTGCGCACGTGCGCTCTCAGGGAAAAGCGCTCTTTGCCGGTCTGCGCATCGGGCTGGATGATCCCTTGGAACTGGGCGTCACTCAGGGTCTTGCAGTCCTTCATGCGGTTTATCAGTGCGCTGGCCTTGGCGCTTTGTCCGGAGAGGGGAACACCGCCACCGTCGGCGATTTCGAGCTGCTCGACCCAGGTGTCAGCCCCCAGACATCCGGTGAGGTCCACCAGCACGCTGGACAGCGTGGGTTGAGCGGCTTTCTGCTGGGCCAGATAACGGGCGGCACCCTGGGTGTTGATCAATTCCCGCCGCAGGTTTTGCACGGCCTGGACCTGTGTGCGTTGTTCATCGACGCTGCTGCGCATGGCGTCGACCATGGCACTGCGGGCGTTCAGCCAGAGCACCATGCAGCTCACCAGCAGCGCGCAGCAGACCAGCGCCAGATAATGTGGCAGCCGCGCACGTCCTCGGCGGGGCGGCTGCTGCCCGGCGGGCAACAGGTCGACGTCCAGCCTGCGACCCTGTGCATCGCGGCCATCGACGGCATGCAGGGCCAGGCCCTGTGCCTTGCAGGCATCGAGCGCTGGCTGCAGACGTTCACGCAAAACCGCGACCAGCATCACTTGCGCCAGCGCGCCTTCCTTGCCGATAACCCGCGCGACGTACTGCATCTGATCGCGGGGGTAGGGCGTGTATTTGTCGAGCTCGAAGCCGATGACGTTGTGCAGATCACGCACGGCAGCTGTCGGCAATAACAACGTCTGAACCAGCATCATGCCCGCGGGCAAGACCAGCACCACACGCTCATCGTGGCGCTCATCGATCGGGACGGGCAGTGGCCAGTCGATCAGCCGTTCGCGCACCTGCGGCAGCAAACGCGCACGAACGGGAGCGGGTAGCAGGGCCTGCAGCTCGTTCAGCCAGGCCCGCCACAGCTGTTGTGCGCGGCTGCCACGCCATTGACTGTGAAGGCTGGCCTGGAGCGGGGCGAGCCGTTTGAAAGATAAATGCTTCATTCTTGCCAGCGCAGGACCCGGTAAGGCCTGGCACCCTCCTTCGATGGGTTCAGTAACAGCGTGACGCTCAGCGTCGTGGTAAAGCCGCCGGGCAATGTCGCCCGGCTGTGTACGGTGATCACAGGGCCTGCATCGCTGGTGATTGCGCCGCCCTGAGGCAGGTTCAGGACACGGCGCAACCAGGGCGAGGCCAGGCGCGGATCGGGAGCGGGCAGACCGCTCCACAAGGTCAACTGCGCACTGGCACAGCTGTAAAGCCGCTGGTCCATGGCTGGCAGTTCTCGAACTTCCTCGATCGTGCGCAGCGGGGCGCGGTCACCGCCCCGGCGCTGGCTCAGCGCTTGCGACAGGTCCGCCGATTGCTCCCTCGATCCGCCGCACCCCAGCACCAGCCGGGCAAACGACTCGACCGGCGCAGCGTTGAGGTCCAGCTTTCCGGCCTCGCTGGTCACGCTTACTGCCAACGACGCGTCGTCGAATCGCAGGGCATGCGGCTGACCGTCAGCCTTCCAGCGGCGTAGCGGATCGCGGTCCAGCTGCGCCAGCACGGCCATGCCCACTCCCGCTTCAGCGGCCAGCACCGCCTGGGTATGCTGGCGCTGCCACAGCGCCTGACGGTTCTGCAGATGCACCCAACCCAGAAGGCCGGCGAGCAAGGTGCCCAGCAGCGCCAGGACCCACAGCACCAACAGCAGCGCCACGCCGCGCTGGCGGTTCATAACGTGCGCGCCTCGGACGACAAGTCCAGGCGCAGGTCGATGCTTTGCAACGGCCACGGTACGGGGCCGGCCAGTTGCGCATCGACGCGTACGCTCACTGGCAGTCGCCCGGGCCAGGGCCAGTGATCCAGCCAGTCCGTTGCCTCACCCTTGGGCGAGATCCCGCGGTAGCTGAACTGCACGTCCTGCACCTGATGCAGCAACACCTGCGGTTCATCCGCCGGCAACAAGCCTTGATCACGCAACCGCTCCAGACTCACCTGCAAGCGTTGTCCCGGTGCCTGCGAGACGCTGTATCGATATATGCCACCGCCGAGGGTGGCCACGAGCGGCGCGTAAAAACTCATGCGGTGCGACTCGCCAACGAATACCGGCGATGGCTCCACTCCCGGGGCGCCTGCCGCCAAGGGCAGGGCCTGGCCAACGGCAGTGCGCAGAAAGTTTTGCGTCGAGCGCACTTCGTCCAGTCGCGTGCTGTAGCGTTCTGCCTTGCCCATCGCGCGATTGGCACCGGTGATTGCGCCCCCGATCAGGGTCAGCAGCACGCCGAGCAGGCTCAGCACCACCAGCACTTCCAGCAAGGTGAAGCCTTGCGCCCGACGGATCATCGGCCCGCCCCCGAGCCTGCGCTGCGCACCTGAAGCGTGCTGTAGTGCGCCTGTCGAGCCCCGTCACTGATGTCCAGATCCAGTCGCCAGGTATTCAGCGGCGCGTTGCCGGCGGGCAACGCGCTGACGTTCAACCGCCAGCTCACGCCGGACCATCGCCCTTGTGTGACGCCGGCCTGCAAGCGACCCGCGATGGCTTCGTCCATCAACGAGCGCGCGGTCAGGCTCAACAGATCGCTGCGTTGCGCCTGTTGCAGGGCGCGGGCGCTCTGACCGAACGCGACCACCAGCACGCTGCTGCACACCGCCAGCACTGCGAGGGCAGCGAGCATCTCCAGCAGCGTGAACCCGCGCTCGGCGCTCAATTGAGCGTGCGCAACTGAACGTTGCCCGTGAGCCAGTTGATGTCGACCCGCCAACGCTTGTCATCCCGCGTCAGCAACAGGTGCCCGCCGCTCGATCCGCCGTCGGGGTAGAACTCGAAGGCCGGGCCCAGTCCGTCGGCCGTCTGCAGCTGGACGTGCATGTCGCTGGGCAGTTGCCTGGCTTTTTGCTGCGGCCCCTGAAAACGCCCGTCCTTCAGATCGAAACGCGTTTGCGCCGGCTGCCCGGTGACGATCGCCTGAACCCGCGCTGCACGCAGTGCCTGCACCACCTCGCTTAAGGCGCGGCGTTCGCTGGCGGCGTGCAGACCCTTGCCCACGCCAAAGCCCACCAGGCCGACGCTGATGCCGATCAGCACGATCACCACCAGCAGTTCGAACAGGGTAAAGCCGCGGGCGCGGGGCAGGGCGTGCATGTTATTCCCAGTTACCCAGGTCGGCCTTGTAGCCGTCGCCGCCTGGCTGACCGTCCTGGCCGAAGAAAATCAGGTCGAAGCTGCCGTGCTCGCCGGGGAAGCGGTAACCGAAGGCGTGGCCGAACGGGTCCTTGAGGTCGGACTGTTTCGCGTATGGACCCGCCCAACCGGTGGCATTGGCGGGTTTAGTCACCAGTTGCTGGAGGTTGGCCGGCGGCGAACCGACGTCCAGGCCGTAGCTTTCGATCTTCATGCTCAGGCTCGCCAACTGGGCCTTGCCTGCGCCGTACTTGCCCTTGTCGACGTTGCCGCCGACCTGGCGCACGACGATGGTAGCGACGATGCCCAGCAGGACGATTACCGCGAGCATTTCCAACAGAGTGAAGCCGCCTTGGCGACGGCCATGGACGGGTTTGAATCGAGTCATGTGTGTGTCCTCAAATGTTACTGGTCAGGCTCATCAGCGGCAGCATGATGGCCAGCATGATCACCGCGACCATGACGGCCATGACCACGGTCAGACTGGGAACCAGCGCGGCGAGCATGCGGTCGATGCCACGCTTGGCCTCGACATCGAAAACGTCGGCAACCTTGAGCAGCATGCTGTCGAGATTGCCGGCCTGTTCGCCGACTTCGATCATCTGCAGCGCCAGTTCCGGCAGCAGTGGTTGTTCGCCAAACGCCTGGGCCAGCGTGCCGCCGCCTTTGACCCAGTCCGTCGCTTGCTCAACCTGAGCGCGCAGGGCGTGGTTGCCACAGACTTGGCGAACAATGTTCATGGCCTGGAGCAGAGCGACACCATTGCTCAGCAAGGTGCCCAGCGTTCGGGCCAGCCGTGCGGCTTCGATGCGCTGCAGCAGTGGGCCGATGATGTTCAGTGACAGCACGCGGCGTTCGTGTCGTTGTCGCCGTTGGGGATCGCGCCGCAAGACCGCGACGCCCCAGATCGTCGCCACGAGGGCGCCCAACAGGACGAGGCCGTAGGCGCTCAAGAACTCACCCAGTCCGAGAATGGCCTGGGTGATCCATGGAATGGGAACGCCCAGGTCGCGAAAGATCGGCACGAATTGCGGCACCACATAAGCGAGCAACAGGGCCAGTGAGCCGAGAACGCCCACTACCAGAAAGATCGGGTAGATCAGCGCGTTGATCACTTCGCCGCGCAGCTTCTGGCTGCGTTCCAGGTAGTCGCTGAGTTGACGCAGGGTGTTTTCCAGCGAGCCGCCGGCCTCACCGGCCCGGACCATGCTGATATAGAGGCCGGAAAATTCCCCGTGCTCTTCTTCCAGCGCCTGGCTCAACGGCTTGCCCGCCTTGACCTGCTCGCGTACCCGCTCGAACAACGCCTGGCGCTTGGGGTCGTGGTGTTGCCTGAGCAATGTGCCCAGTGCCCGCTCCAGCGGTTGGCCCGCACCGATCAGGGTCGCCAGTTGTTGGGTGAAGCTGACCAGCGCAGCGCCGTTCAGCACGCTGCGACGCATGACGCCGCCGAGTCCGCTGTGAGTGCCGGCTTCCAGACTGAGCAGCAACAGACCGCGCTTTTGCAGGATCGCCGCTGCGGCGTTCTGATCGCTCGCTTCCAGCGTGCCGTTCTTCGCGACGCCATCGGCGTCCAGTGCGCGGTATTTGAAATGGGCCATGATCAATCGCCGCGCGTGACGCGCAGCACCTCTTCGAGCGAGGTCACACCGGCGACCGCCTGGCGCAGGCCTTCTTCATACAAGGTGCGCAGTCCACCGCGCCGGGCCGCCTGTTCCAGTGTCGCGGCATCGGCCTGGCGCATCAGCAGGCTGCGAAGCTCTTCGTTCATCACCAGCAATTCAGTGATCGCGCTGCGGCCGCGATAACCACCGCCGGGCAGTTCACTGGCTGGCCGGTACAGCATGATCGGCCGCTGTTCGGTGAAGCGTTCCAGGCCATGTTCGGCAATCAGTTCGGCCGGTGCCTCAAACGCGATGCGCGTCACAGGGTCGAGGCGACGCACCAGACGCTGAGCCAGAATGCCTTTGACGGTCGACGCGATCAGGTAGCTCTCGACCCCCATGTCGAGCAGACGGGTGATACTCGCCGCCGCGCTGTTGGTGTGCAGGGTGGACAGCACCAGGTGGCCGGTGAGCGAGGACTGGATCGCGATGCGACAGGTTTCCAGGTCGCGCATCTCGCCGATCATGATGACGTCCGGGTCCTGGCGCACGATGGAGCGCAGTGCTCCGGCGAAGTCGAGGCCGATGGAAGGCTTCACCTGAATCTGGTTGATGCCCTCCAGTTGGTATTCAACCGGGTCTTCGACGGTGATGATCTTGCGTTCGGCGGTATTCAGGCGCGACAGCGCGGTGTACAGGGTGGTGGTCTTGCCCGATCCGGTCGGGCCGGTCACCAACAGGATGCCGTGGGGGTTTTCCAGCACGTCGAGAAAGTTCTGCAGGCGTTCGCCGTCCATGCCGAGGCTGGGAAAATCGAAACTCACGGTCTGGCGGTCGAGCAGGCGCATGACCACCGATTCGCCGAAACTGGTCGGCACGGTGCTCACCCGCAGGTCCAGTTCCTTGCCTTGGATTCGCAGCATGATCCGCCCGTCCTGAGGCAGACGACGTTCGGCGATGTCCAGCCGGGCCATGATTTTGAGACGCGAAATGATGGCGGCGGACGAACTGGACGGCGGGGCTTCGGCTTCGTGCAGCACGCCATCGATGCGGTAACGCACTTTCAGCTGGCTTTCAAAGGGTTCTATATGGATGTCCGAAGCGCGTTGCTCGACCGCGCGCTGCAGAATCAGGTTAACTAAGCGGATGACCGGGGCTTCGGAAGCCAGGTCCTTGAGGTGCTCGATGTCTTCCTCTGCGCCGCCGACATCGTCCATCGTCTCGATCAGCGAACCCATTGCCGAACGGCCCTGACCGTAAAACCGTTCGATCAGGCCGTCCACTTCGCTGGACAGTCCCACCGACACATACACCGGTGTCTGGCAGGCATAGCGCACCGCCTCCAGGCCGTAGGCATTGCCAGGATTGGCCGCCAGCACATGGACGCCGTTCGCGTGGCAGCCGATGGGCAGCAGACGATGGTGACGCATAAAGCGCTCACTCAATGAGGGCAGGGCATCGGCGGGAAGGGGAACGGCGTCGGCGATCAGTAACGGTGCTTCAAGGGTCGATGCCCACGCCCGGGCCAGGTCCAGTTCGGACACCAGGCCCAGACGCGTCAGCATCTCGGTCAATGAACTGCCTGCCGATTCCTGCGTGATTCGCCGTGCCCGGTCCAGATCGGCTGATTTGAGTCCGGCATGGGCCATTAACCAGGCACACAACACATCTGACGAATGCCCGGTCAGGTGATCAAGGTGGACAGGATTTAATGTATCGGACACGACGAGGCTTCAAGTAGCGACGAACAGAGGGGGACTCTTTTCAGTCCCCCTCGTTCGTGATTAATAAATAAAGTTGGGTGTATTAGTTAGCCGACTTTGAAGATGACGCGGCAGGGCGACCCCGCTTGTTTTCATCGGCCTGAACTTGCTTATGCTGTTTCGTTTCGGCTTTTACATTTTTCGTTTGTGTCATAACGGTGGAATCAGGGGCGGCGGATGCGGAATCCTGAGTGCTTGATTCTGCCGCCATTGTGGTGGTGGCGATTGCGAATGTCATGGCGGCAACGGCACCAAGTAATGGCAATTTCATATGATGATTCTCCAGTGTATGTACCCGTGTTGAAATGATCTCGCTCCGAGGAGGGAGGGCTCTGTTTTGGTGCTTCCGCTCGAAAAAAAGCCCCGTATCTAAAGGGGTTCAGGCAGGTCTTGATCATTTTTGCTAAACCTACAGACCTGTTGGTTTAGCGAGAGTTCAGCGTGTGTATCAAAAAATGTCGATATTTTTCGGTGTCGATATTTTTGTTTGACTTCAACTAAAAACAATTGCCTTAATTTAAATGGCGCGGAGGTCTGCCGCGTTTTTAACTGGCGCAGTGCCAGTAACTTTGGTTTTACCTAACCTGTCGCCCAAGTTTTGCTTGCGGGTGCGTCACTTTTCTTTGTCCGCTGTTTCGTTCTGGAACTTCGGTATAGGCGATCTATTGCCCTGAATAAAAGGGTTGTGGCGTGTCAACTGCGGCATTTGCGCGCAGGCGATATCTGGAGAGTTGTTTATCATGCGAACCCGTAGAACTTTAGGTGCTCATTCGGCATTGGCGCTGTTGAGTCTGGCAATCGGTCATGCCAACGCGGCACAGACCACGACTCAAGAGCAGTTGGCGGCCAAAGAGGTCCGTGCCGACAAGGCCGCCGAGAAAACCCTGGCGAAGATGACCCAGGAAGAAAAGCTGGCCTACATCGGCGGGATCGGCGGGTGGGACGTCAAACCGTTGTCTCAGTACGGCGTCCCTCAGATCCACGGTGCTGACGGCGGCGCCGGTATCCGTTACACCAGCGAAGGCAACGATCCGGGCGTGGTCTATCCGTCGGGTCCGAACCTGGCCGCCACGTTCAACCCGCGTCGCGCCATCGACTTCGGTCGCGCACTGGGCTATGACACCGCCACCGGTGGCTATCAGTTCGTCACCGGCCCAGGCATGAACCTCTATCGCATGCCATGGAGCGGTCGCGCCTTTGAATACCTCTCCGGAGAAGACCCTTTCCTCGGTGCCAGCCTGGGCCCTGCGGTGATCAACGGTATTCAGCAACGTCGCGTCTGGGCCGAAGCCAAGCACTATGCGGGTAACGATCAGGAGACCAACCGTTTTATCCTCAATCAGGTCATGCCCGAGCGGGTCCTGCGCGAGATGACCTTGCCGCCGTTCGAATCGGCCACCAAGAACAGCACCGTCGCGATGATGATGTGCTCGTTCCAGAAGGTAAACGGTGAGTACGCGTGCGAAAACAAGCACCTGATTGCTGACATTCTGAAAAAGGAATGGGGCTTCAAAGGGCTGGTGCAGAGCGACTACAACGCCATCGTGCATGGTCTGCCAGCAGCGCAGGCCGGGTCCGACCTGGACATGATGGGCGGGCAGATGAACAGCTCGGTGCTCAAGCCGTACCTGGACAGTGTCGAGCTGGACATGGCGACCATCGATGACAAGGTCCGCCGCATCCTCAAGAACATCTACCTGTACCAGTTCGACAAATTCGCACCGCTGACCACCCACAACATGAATAGCGCCACCAGCAACAAGGTTGCGCTGAACATCGCCCGTGAAGGCATCGTGCTGCTGAAAAACCAGAACGACGTCCTGCCGCTGGACAAGGCCAAAGTCAAACGCATTGCCGTGGTCGGCGATCTGGCCAAGTACGCACCACCGACCGGTTTCGGCAGTGCACACGTTGACGCCACTCATTACGTCAGTGAGCTGAGCGGCCTGCAGCAAATCGCCCCTGGCGCCAAGGTCGAGTTCCTCGACGGCCTGTCGCTGGATCCGGCCGCATCGAACTGGACCACCACTGACAGCAAAGGCAACGCGGTCACCGGTCTGAAGACCGAGTTCTTCACCAACGCCAACTGGTCCGGTGACCCGTCGGCCACCCGCATCGACACCCACGTCGACATGGATTGGTCCACCGATGACCTGCCGAGCAACGGCGACACGGCCAACACCTCGATCCGCTGGAGCGGCCAGATGAAGCCCGTCACCAGTGGCGAGCAGGTCTTCAAGGTCCGCGCTGACGGTGCTGTCCGTCTGTGGGTCAACGGTGAAAAGATCATCGACAACGGCGATGGCGAGAACATCACCAACAAGAGCATTCCGCCGACCATTCCCGTGTCGGGCAAGATCAAGCTCGAAGCGGGCAAGGCCTATGACGTGAAGCTGGAGTACTCGCGCCGCGACGGTTACCTGTCCACCATGGGCGGGCTGGTTGGCGTGCAGATGGCCTGGGCTTCGCTGGCCGCGCCGCAGGACCTGTCCAAGTACGACGCGGTGGTCGTTGCCGTCGGTAACAGCGCCGAATACGAAGGCGAAGGGTTTGACCACAGCTTCGACCTGCCTGAGTACCAGAACGAGCTGATCCAGAACATCGCCAAGGCCAACCCGAACACCATCGTCACCATGCACGGCGGTACGGGCTTGAAGATGAGCGACTGGATCGATCAGGTTCCGGCCGCGCTGCATGCGTTCTATCCGGGTCAGAACGGCGGTCAGGCGCTGGCCGAGATCCTCTTCGGCAAGGTCAACCCGTCGGGCAAACTGCCGATCAGTATCGAACGCAACATCGAAGACAACCCGCTGTATGCGGATTTCCCGCACTTCGACAACACCCGCACACTGAAAGAAATCAGCTACAAGAATGACCTGACGATGCTCGGCTATCGCGGTTACGACAAGACCGGCACCAAACCGCTGTTTGCCTTCGGCCACGGCCTGTCGTACACCCAGTTCACCTACAACAACATCTCGGTCACCCCGGGCGTTGCGGTGGGCAACACGCCAATCAAGGTCTCGTTCGACCTCACCAACAGCGGCAAGCGCGCCGGTTCAGAAGTCGCCGAGCTGTATGTCGGTCAACAGAACCCGAAAGTCGAGCGCGCCGTCAAAGAGCTCAAGGGTTACAAGAAGGTCTTCCTGCAGCCGGGCGAAACCCGTCACGTCACCATCGAACTCAATGACCGTTCGCTGGCTTACTACGACGACACCAGCAAGCAGTGGGTTGTCGATGCCGACACCTTCAACATCAGCGTGGGCGCGGCGTCGGACGACCTCCGTCTCAACGCCAAACTGGTCAACTCGTTCCGTCAGGAACTGTCGACCACCACCAGTAACCCGCTGCCACGCTCGGCGCTGAACTCGGTCAAAGTGGCGCTGCCAGCGGTCAAGACTGGCGGTATCTTCGATCAGGATGAAAGCGTCGACGACAGTACCGGTAACGCCGACTACGACGGCAACACCGACTACTGATCCAGAAAGCCGCAGGGCAGGGGGCGAGCCTGAGGGTTCGACACCGGCCTTGCGGCCTGTGACCTATCGGGGTGATCCAGCGTTTGGATCGCCCCTTTTTTTACCTTCGTTTTTTACGCCTGAATGTCGCGCTTGACCTGTGCCATGTAGCTTTCGAAGCTTTTCACCAGATCAACTTTTTCCGGAAAACGCAGCCATTGCAGCTGCAAGCCGTCCATCATCGCCAGCACCTGATACACGATCGCGTCCAGATCCACATCCGTACGCACTTCTCCTGCTGCCACCAAGTGATCGAGGCGGGCGCGCATCCGTTGATGAATCGTCAGATAGCGAGACTGGAACCACTCCCAGGCCGGATGGCTGTCCACCAGGCTTTCGGCATTGAGAATGCTGAACGCGCGAATCACCCCCGGCGCTGTCGCGTTCGATCGGTTGATCTGCTGCAACCCTTCGATGAAGCCATCAAGGGTCGGTTCGCTCTGCACCTGGTCAACAATCTTCTGATTGACTTCGTCGCGACGGGTAAGCACCGCCATCAGCAGTGCGACCTTATTGGGAAAGTGGTGCAACACACCTGCCACGGAGATCCCGACAAGCTCGGCGATCCGGGCGATGGACGCGCCGGCATAGCCTTCGATCGAATACAGCCCTAGCGCGGCATCCAGTAGTTCTTCGCGGCGTTTCTCGCCTTTGGGCGCTCGGCGGGTGCGAGGTGCGGAATTTGGCGTGTTTCCTGACATATCATCCCTGTTTTTATGACAACCGGCATCGTTGGTGGCTCACTGTACGTGAGCTTTTACCCCGCTTGCCAGTGTGAAGTCACTGACCGTCCCGATGATCCCTGACCGCTTGGATGGCTCACATGCAGCGCCGGGCAGGCGTCGCCGCCGTTTCATTTCATCAATAAACGGTGAAATGGATTAGCGGTGATGCGGCCACGATCCGACTTCCCTAAACTGGCGTCCGAATCTATTGGCACCCGGCGCAGGCAGCCTTTTGTGCCGCCGCCCAGAACAGGTAATGAGAATGCAGCCCGTCATGCTGAACCGCTTTTTTGCTGGACTGCTTGTCCTGATGTCACTGTGCGTCACCTTGCCAGCCCTCGCTCAATCGAGTCCTGCTCCTGCCCCCGCTAACGACCTCAGCGCGTTGCAGCCTCCGGTCGAGGGCCCGACGCTGGAGCAGCTCAACGACCAACTCGACCAGATTCGGCAAAAGGTAACGGGAAGCGCCAATGACGACGTGCTCTCGGACTTGCGCCAGGCCGCGCTTCAGGTGCAGAAACAGGCCGATACGCTCGTCGCCCAACAAACCACCAGCATCGAACACCTGAACGATCAGTTGAATATTCTCGGTGCTCCCCAGCCCGACGAACCGCCCACCATCAGCAGCCAGCGTAAAGCGCTGACGGCGAAGAAGAATGCCCTTGCTGACGATCAGCGTCAGACCAACACGCTGAGCCAGTCGGCTCGCGACCTGGCCAGCCAGATCTTCAGCTTGCGCCGCAGTCTCTTCGACTCCCAGATCACCACGCGCTCGGCCAGCCCGCTCAGCACCGTGTTCTGGTCAACGATGATCCGCCCGACCGACGACGATCTGGGACGCTTGCATGGGCTGCTCGATGATCTAAAGAGCGCTTCCAGCGCTGCGCTGGCGCCGGGCAAGCGGTTTTTCTTCTTCTGCGTGTTCGCCGGTGCGTTGCTGATCTGGGTCGCCGGCCGGCGCCTGATAGAGCATTTGCTGATCTGGATGATGATCCGCTGGCTGCCCGAGGGTCGCCTGCGACGCAGTGCCCTGGCGCTGACAGTTGGGCTGACGACCATTCTGACCATCGGCGCCGCGACGTCTTTGCTGCATTGGGGCATTGAGACCAATGCAGTATTGAGCGCTGACGTGGTCAACCTGCTGGACCAGATGCAAACGCTGATCATCTTCTGCGCCTTCATCGTCGGCCTCGGTCGCGGGCTGTTGATGCTTTCTCACCCGTCATGGCGCTTGCCGCAGATACCTGATCCGATCGCCGAGGCCATCGGCCATTTCCCCGTGCTGCTGGCCTTGGCGCTGGTCATCATCGGCACCCAGGAGCGAATCAACAGCGTGATCGCCAGCAGCCTGGCGTTGACCGTGGCGGTGAACGGTCTGACCGCGCTGGCGGTTTCGCTAGTATTCTTTTTCACCCTGCTGCGCTATCGCCGAACCCGCCGCAAGCAGGGTTTGGAGCGTCTCCCCGGTTTCGCCGGCCTGGTTCCGTTCGTGGTGGCGGTCTGGGTGGGGTTCAGCCTGCTGGCGCTGCTGGCCGGTTACCTCACCCTGGCGTACTTCCTGACCGTAAAATTGCTCTGGATGAGCGTGGTGGCTGCTACCGGTTATCTGCTGATTGCGTGTTTTGGCGACATCTGCGAGACCTTGCTGTCGCCCAAACAACCCGGTGGCGAAGCCTTGGGGGCCGCGCTGGGCCTGGCGCCGCGTCACCAGGCGCAAGCAAGTACCGCGCTCGCGGGCATTGGCCGGACCTTGCTGCTGTTCACCGCAGTCGTACTCGCCTTCATGCCGTCGGGTTCCAGTCCGGGCGAACTGCTTGAAGGCTTCACTCAGCTGGACTTCGGCAACAAACCGCTGGGTGGTCTGGAGATCGCGCCCAGCGACATTCTGTTGGCCATCGGCGTCCTGGTCATCGGGATGCTGAGCATTCGGATCCTCAAGGACTGGCTGGCCGAACGGCTGCTGCCTGAAACCAACATGGACGCCGGCATGCAAGCGTCGCTGGTGACGCTGGTCGGTTACATCGGCGTCGTCCTGCTCGCGATCGTCGTCATGTCCACGCTGCACGTCAGCCTCACCAACCTGACCTGGGTGGTCAGCGCACTGTCCGTGGGTATCGGTTTCGGTCTGCAAGCCATCGTGCAGAACTTCATTTCCGGGCTGATTCTGCTCACCGAACGGCCGGTGAAAGTGGGTGACTGGGTCAGCCTGGCCGGCGTGGAAGGGGACATTCGCCGGATCAACGTCCGTGCAACGGAAATCCAGATGTCCGACCGCTCCACCGTGATCGTGCCCAACTCGCAATTCATCACCCAAAACGTACGCAACGTCACCATGGGCAATGCACTGGGCGTGGTCGGCATCACCCTGACCCTGCCGCTGGACACCGACGTACTGAAAATCCGCGACCTGCTGATGCAAGCATTCACCGAGCACGAAGCGATCCTCGACACCCCGGCACCCTCGGTGTCCTTCAAGGACCTGACGAACACCGGCGTGATCATCGCCGTCAGCGGCTACGTCAACAGCCCACGCTCAGTGGGCGGCGCCCGCAGCGATCTGCTGTTCACCGTCCTTGGCCGGTTGCGCGAGCTGGGTATTGCGTTGTCGTCGCCGCAGAGCATGGTGTTGGTGACTGAGGGTGGGGAGAAGCTGGTGCAGCCTGAGGGGTGATGGGGGCGGGGTGGTTTTGAGGGTCGGATGTCTAACCGGGGGGGGGGGCGTGTGCATCGCCCGCTTGGGGCGGATGGCAGTCATCGAGCACAGGCGGCTATCGGCCAATAGCGGACGCTCTCAGCGATCAACACAAGCTCACCTCTCTTAAGTGGTGTTGAAATCGCCTAACCTGAGGTGTAAGGTGTAGCCTTACACATTACATTAAGGCGGGCCCAATCATGGAAAAGGACACTACTCCCTTGCACCCGGGTTATTGGGTCCGAGAAAATATACTTAAGCCTCGAAACCTCACTGTGACCGAAGCCGCAAAGCTTATCGGGATAAGCCGCCCTGGGGTCTCAAATTTTCTCAACGCAAAAGTTTCCGCGACGCCAGATATGGCAGCGCGTCTTGAGAAAGTATTTGGCGTATCTGCAAAAGAAATTCTTGATCTTCAAAACCATTTTGAAACCGAGAACGCCAAGGCTGAAGTAGCCGGAGTAAGTGCGCGCGCCTACGTAACACCGTTTCTTGGTATTTCAGGCAACGACATAACCGATTGGTTTTCAAAATCAATTGTGGCACGGACTCAATTATCAGTTCTGCTACGTATGCTTATCAATTCGACGGCAGAAAAAATAGAGAGGATTGACTTTCCCGGAAACGACGACGCAGAGCGACCTGGCTGGGATGGTTTCATCGAAAGTACCTCGGGTACTCCATGGGTCCCTGTCGGAGCATCGGGTTGGGAGTTTGGAGTCAATGCTGACATCAAAGCAAAAGCTGACGGCGATTTCGCAAAGAGCGTGAAAGCGAATAGTAAGGCCGATCGTCTAAGCACGACCTTTGTTTTTGTCACTCCCCGTCGGTGGCCTGGAAAGGCTGCGTGGCTTAGCGCTATGCAAGCCAAGAAACTTTGGAAGGATGTTCGCGCCTATGATGTTAGTGATTTGGAACAATGGATGGAAACATCTATTGCAGCGCAGACATGGTTTGCCAATCAAACTCATCGGCCTTCGAGTGGTGTTCGGACTCTCGAAAAATGCTGGACTGATTGGGCGAATGTTGCAGAGCCGCCCCTTCATCCATCGCTTTTTAAAACCGCGAATGATGTTTGGCGCAGTCGTATAAAATCGTTCTTGTCGAACGGCGACTCAGAACCGCTCATCATCACAGCTGACTCAGTCGAGGAGGCGGTTGCATTCTTGAGTCAGATATTCAACGAACCTGAGTTTGATCAACAAAAAGACCGCGTACTTGTGTTCGATGAGTGCGGTGTACTACCGAGGCTTGCCCAGAGTACAACCAATTTCATCGCCGTTGCTCATACGCGAGATGTCGAGCGGGAGTTCGGATCCTACAGCGGCTCATTGCGTACAATCGTGGTCTATCCGCGCAATGCCTCTAACGCAAACCCTGACATTGTCTTAGAACCACTTGGGTATGATGTTTTTGACAAAGCACTGGAAGCGATGGGAAAGGGTCGTGATGAGATAAACAGACTTGCCGACGCCTCTGGTCGCTCACTCACTGTCCTGCGGCGTATACTTTCCAAGATCCCCGCAATCAAAACACCTGCATGGGCAGCCAATCATCAAGTCGCTTCCAGCCTCGTCCCGCTCGCACTTTTAGGCACTTGGGATACGCGTAACGATGCAGACCAGACAGCTCTTTCACTGCTTGCAGGTGACCTTTCTTTTGATGCCCTAGAGCGGCGTGTGCAAGAATTGCTGCAGTTCAACGATTCACCAGTTTGGTCCCTCGGGAACTATCGCGGAGTGATCTCCAAAATTGACTCTTTGTTCGCGATTGATGGGGCTGTCACCCTAGGCGACCTCAGCCATTTCTTCGACATAGCAAAGCTCGTTCTGGGTGAAGATGACCCAGCTCTGGATCTTCCTGAGAGAGACCGTTGGGCAGCAGCCATTCATGGCAAGAAGCGCGAGTTCTCTTCCGCGCTTCGCGAAGGCATATCTGAGACGCTAGTTTTGCTCGCGGTTCATGGAAAGAATCTTTTTGGAAAACGGCTTGGCTTTGATGGCGAAGTAGCAGCTGCTCAGTTGGTTAGGGAGCTACTTGAACCGCTTGAAATACGCAAACTGGAAGCAAATGATCGTGATCTTCCTCTCTACGCGGAAGCCGCCCCAAAGGAATTCCTGAGTATTATTGAGCGCGATCTCAGATCAGAATGTCCTTGCACTCTGAGGTTGCTGCATCCCGTCGCCGCAGGCGTCTTTGCCTCACCTAAACGTACAGGCCTTCTCTGGGCACTTGAGGGACTAGCATGGAGCCCAACAAATTTCCCTCGAACTGTCAAAATCTTGGGGCAGCTTGCAGAAATCAAAATAAGCGACAATTGGGCAAATAAGCCAATTAACTCGTTGGGTTCAATATTCAGAGCATGGATGCCGCAGACAGCAGCCGATCATGAGTCGCGGCTGAAGGCCATGCAAATGCTTTTGGAAAAGCATCCGGCAATAGGCTGGGATATATGCCTACAGCAGTTCGGCGATTTTGGGAGTGGCGTCGGAAACTACACACACAAGCCTAAATGGAGATCAGACGGATACGGGTTTGGTGAGCCGTTTATCACGTGGGGTCCTATTAATGACTTTGTCCGCGAAATGGTCCGTATTGCGCTGACTATGCCGCTTTACACAGTCGACATGATTTGCGACCTCATCGCGCGACTCCATGCGCTATCTGACAAGGATCAAGAAAGCGTATGGAAAATCATTGACGAGTGGAGGAAGGCTGGAGCAAGTGACGCCGACGTCGCACTTGTGCGTGACAAGATCCGCGTAACCGTACTATCGCGGCGTGGCCGAAAAAAAGCAGACGAGCGCGGTTTGGCTACTCTTTCGGAGATTGCGCAAGCTGTTTACGCTTCGTTGGAGCCGACCGACGTAGTAAATAAGTACGCATGGCTTTTTCGGCGTGGCTGGGTTGAGGAGTCGGCAGATGAGCTCTCAGGCGACGAACTTGATTTTCAGGCTCGCGAGCGCCGGATTGAAAAACTACGAATCGAAGCCCTGATCGAGATCGCCGCTAAAAATGGCTTAAGTGGCATTTTTGAACTTGCCATGAAGGGAAATTCTCATAGGCAAATCGGCTGGTATCTGACACGTGGTATTTTAAATACTGAGCAGCTTGAAAGTTTGATACTTCAGTGTTTTGAGAAGGGAAATGAAAATACCATTCGTACCAGTATCGCAAATGGCGTGCTGGGGGCACTTGATCAAGAACAGCACAATGCACTTTTCTTGAGCTTGCGCGAAAAGCTGTCTGAGTCGGATGCTCTTCGCTTGCTTCTTCACTCCCCCTATCGTCGAGCGACATGGATACTTGTTGCTCAGCTTTCGGCGGAAGCCCGCCGAAATTATTGGCTTAATGTCAGTCCGGAGTTCATATTCGATGCACCAGATCAGAATAATGAAAGCATTGGGCATCTGTTAACTGCGGGAAGGCCGCGTGCGGCTTTCTCCTCGGTGCACTTCAAGCTTGATGAAGTTCGTCCTGAGCTTCTAGTTCGAATGCTGTCTGATATACCGAAAAGCAGCAATGATAAGGAGGGTGAGTACCAAATCCAAAGCTATGAGATACAAGAGGCTTTCAAGCTACTAAACCGAAATCCTGATGTGCTTCTTGAAGAGAAGGCAGGATTGGAGTTTATGTTTATTGATGTATTAGCACGCTCGCATCGAGGCGGTGATGGGCATCAAATTCCGAATCTCGAACGATATGTTGAGGATCACCCAGAAATGTTCGTGCAGGCAATCGTATGGACTTACAAGCGTAAGGTGCCTGGGGACGATCCTTCAGAGTTCAGCACGTTAGAAGGTCGGGAGCGGTTGGCTCTCCAAGGATATCGATTCTTGGATGCATTGGAGCGCATACCTGGAATGGATGAAGAAACTGAAGAGCTAGCCCGGAAAAAGCTGACGGATTGGATAGCTGTCGTTCGTAAGCGCTGTTTCGAACTCGATCGCGCAGAAATTGCTGATATTTGCTTGGGCAAGCTCTTGGCATTCGCACCTGCAGGGAAGGATGGAGTGTGGCCCAATGAAGTGGTTCGCGATGTTATGGAAGACTTGCAGTCCGAAGAAATTTCCCGTGGGGCACATACTGGACTTTACAACTCCCGAGGTGCGCATTGGCGCGGCGAGGGCGGAGACCAGGAGAGAGAGCTTGCTGCGAAGTATCGTAGTTGGGGGGAGGCTTTAAATTTTTCTCACCCATTCGTCTCCTCTTCTCTTTTGGCATCAATGGTGGAGACATACGAACATGAGGCGGAGCGGCAGGATACGGAAGCGGGTATTCGGCGACGCCTTCGGCACTGAACAAGCTAGAATTTTGCAAGATTAGTCATCTGGTTTACGAACAGTACCCATGACTGCTCAAGGTCATTAGTTGCTACTTTATTCATAGCAGCTAATGGCTGATTACTGTAGCTTACCGATGTCTGCTTTTGGCCGATTTCTGCCCTCCGTGGTGGCCAGAAATCGGCCATAAGCATCACCTGGCGGTTTAGGGTTTAGTCGATTTTCCTGGCTCTCGTACATATTCCCAATAACAGCTCATGACAGACAGTCGCATGCTATGGAGTCGAACAAGCTAGACTGGTCGGATGAGTTAAATTGTGATGGAGGTTTAAATGGCGGATTCTGATACCCAAGTACAGCTGCTCGATAATGTTGTAGGCAGCCTGAAAGATATAAACCCTTGGATCACAACTGGAATTATATGCTTGTTGATTGTATGGGCTATTGCGCGTGCTCGATCCGCGCATTTTCTCTACGACAGGGTTTGGAGAATGGTCGGTGGTGGTGGGATACAAAATCCCACACTAAAGGCATACTGGGATGATGTCCGCGATGTTGAGGGTTTCAGATTTCGAACAGGTATAAACTTTCCTTCAATGGAGGTTTTGCTGGCTACAGCGAAGTGGACGAAAGATCATAATATTAACATCAAAGATTTGTCTTTTGCACGAGGTTGGATTCGCGACTTGCCATGGGTTTTTGGAGAGCCTCCAATCAGGATGATAAGGATCGTAGTTATAGCTCTATTGATTCCATTTGGCGCACTAGCAACCGGGACCGCTTACATGCTGGGAAGTGAAAGCGTACTTCTGACTATAAAAGAATCGAAAATGATTTTCTGGACGGACGGTTTGACGGCGACAAATTTTTTCTTTGAAACAGATGTTCCTGATTTTTCTGTAACTCAACACAACTGTTCAACAATCCCTCTTGAGGGGTTGAGCCAAGAGGATGTAAAGGTTATTTGCGAAACATTGTCCCCAGACAACTTCAAAGAAATCAAAAAATCGTTGACTGAACAGCGGATTGTTGCTGGATATTTTTTAGCAGTCTTGACTTACATTTCATTCATTCTCCTACGATTCCTTGCTCAGGCACAGATGGCGATAAAACTCCGTAAATATCCCATACCGAATTTTGGAGCAAGCGAGCCACAAGATGGATTGCCATCCAGCATCCAGCCCGTACCGAGCGAGCCATCAACTTTCCAAAGAGAATCGACCGCTGCTACTGGCTAACTGATAGGTGGTATCCAATCGGCGTAGGCCTCCAGGCTAATCGTCCGCTTTTGGCCGATTGCAGCCAGTGGGCGATAACGCTTTTCCGCGATGAAACAGAATCCCCCCGGCAGTCACGTGCCCGGGAATCCAATGAAGCGCCTATCAGTGCAGAGCACTGGCGCGGCTTTTTTCGATATCTTCCGTTTTTACCTGTCCCTGAGTCTGACCGAACCGCCGCAGCACAACCGTGCTCATCGCCGCCCGCGCCTTATTGGAGTAGGTGCCGGGAAAATCGGACATGCGCTGATCTACTCCCATCGCCTTAGGCATGGGGCCATCGATCAGGGTCGCGATAAGTTTTTTTCCCGAAGGGTCGTTGACGGTCTTCTGGCCTGCCAGTCCACCCGCAGGCGATTGCCTTTCGTTGCCATCGAACTGGTGACAGGCGACGCAAGTGTCATGGGCCAGTCGGCCGACAAGAACTTATATCGCCGGTACACGCAGCGGCGATCGCTTTGCAGAAATAAGCATGCAAACGACAGCCAATACCATCAGCGCAAAGCTTGCCCCCAATAAGCCTGGGAAGCCTGCGATCGGGTACACCCAGCCCGCGACTGCGGCACCGCTGCCGATGCCGCAAAATACGAACGCTGCGGTCAACGCCAACGCGGCGCCTCGGTATTCTGCCAAATGCTCGATGACCCTTCGCTGCTGCGACGGCCAGATGACATCGGTTGCAAGCGCCCACATCACCAACATCAGGAAGAGCCACCCGAGGGAACGCGGTCCGGCACCCAGTGCCAGCATCAAGATCGCAAGCGCTGACATACTGCCGATGAGCAGGCGATCGGAGCTATGACGCGCAGCGAGACGAGTGACCAGGAGATTGCCCGTGACGCCGGCCACCCCCAGCACCAGGAGGGCGATCGATACGTCATGGGCACTCCCGTTATAAAAATCATGCACGATCGGCGCGATGAATGAATACGTGGTGTAAACCGAGGCGGTGACAAAAAAAGCAACGCCGAACACACTCAGGGAATGCGCTCGGGTCAGCAGGTTGACGAGGGTTCTTACTGCGACTCGTTGGCCTTCGGATTGATTGGGAACTTGCCAGGCGATCAGCAATGCGGTCGTAAATGCAGCCACGCTTATGACCAGGAAAAGACTGCGAACGCCGACTTGGTACGCCACCCAACTGGACAGTGGAATGCCTGCCAACCCTGCAACACTCAGGCCCAGTAGTACGATGGCGATAGCGCTTCCCTGACGGTCGCTGCTGACCAGGCTTGAGCCCAGGGCTGCCAGAACCGGGCCGATAAAAGCGGCTCCCAGTCCCATGACGATTCGGGAAACCAGCAAGACTGGATAGGTGGGCGCGGCTGCGAACAAGAGCGCGCCGGCCCCGAACACGCACAGTCCGAGCAACACTTGGCGCTGTCTGTGCAGGTGCCCAAGCAACACTTGCAGTAACGGTGCGGCTAAAGCAAATGTGATACCGAAGGCTGTCATCAGGTAGGCGCTTTCAGCATTGCTGAGGCGCCATTCACGGCCAATGGGTTCCAGGCTGCCAATGACCGACAGAGCCCCCACCGCTTGTACGAAATACGCCACGCTCAAGGCGCGAAGTGCTCGCGTCACCTGTTGATCTGTCCTCATGGGAATTCCTATGGTGTCGGGATTTAAAGGCTTGCGGTCAGGCCCGAAGCATCACACTGGACCCGCCGCAGAGGGCATGTCGTCAGCGACGTTCAGCGCGTGCTTCGGGCCATTGATCGTTGAATGCTGCCTGCAAAATGGCTGCGATTCAGCACCGTTCAAGCGCATGCCAACAGGCCTTATGGGTCAGGGGTAAGGTTCATTCACCCGGCCTGTTCCGACTAGGAGGCCTGTGCGGATTTTGGAATGGCAACTCGCGGTACGTTGTTCGCGATGAAACAAAAAATCCCCGGCAGTCACCTGCCGGGGATTCTATTGAAGCGCCGATCAGTGCAGAGCGCTGGCGCGGCTTTTTTCGATGTCTTCCGCTTTGACCTGTCCCTGTGTCTGACCGAACCGTCGCAGCACAAACGTGCTGACAGCAGCCAGTTCCTCGTTGGAGTAGCTGCCGGCAAAGTCAGGCATGCGCTGGTCTACTCGCATCGCGTGAGGTGAGTGGCCTTCGATCAGGGTCGCGATCAGGTTTTTACCCGAGGCGTCGTTGACGGTCTTCAGACCCGCCAGTCCGCCCGCGGGCGATTGCCTTCCGCTGCCATCGAGGAGGTGACAGGCGACGCAGGAGTCATTGAAGAGCTTCAGGCCGACGCCTTTTTGCAGCGCCGCATCGTTCATGGCCATGGACGGCCTGGTGATGCCTTCCGCTTGCGCAGGCGTGCTCTTGAGGTACACCGCGATGGCTTTGAGGTCTTCCGGGCTCAGATAACGCAGGCTGTGTTCCACCGCATCGGCCATTGGGCCGCCAGCGCCACCGAAGCCCGGCGCGTAGCCTTTGGAGAGGTAGCTGACAAGAGCGTCTTCCGGCCATGCACCGATGCCGTGTTGCACATCGGAGCTGATGTTGTACGCCTGCCAGTTCCCCAGTTCGGCGCCGGCCAGCGGACGACCCGAGCTCATCGCCTGGAAGAGGTTGCGCGGGGTGTGACACTCGCCACAGTGGCCCGGCCCTTGAACCAGGTAGGCGCCCCGGTTCCATTCAGCGGTTTGCTTGCTGTCGGGGGTGAACCGCTCGTTGGACGCAAAGATCGCGTTCCAGAACATCATTCCCCAGCGCTGGTTGAACGGGAAAGACACCGTGTTCTCGGGCGGTACTTGCTTCACCGGTTCCAGGCTGAACAGGTAGCCCTTGATCGCCAGGATGTCTTCGCGCGACATCAGGGTGTAGGACGTGTACGGGAACGCCGGGTAGTAGTGTTTGCCGTCCTTGCCGACACCTTTTTGCAAGGCGCTGACGAACTCGTCGTCGGTCCAGCTGCCGATGCCGGTTTCTTTGTCCGGGGTGATGTTGGGTGAGTAGATGCTGCCGAACGGGAGCTTGAACTCAAGCCCGCCAGCATAGGGTTTACCGCCCGGGACGACATGGCACGCCACGCAATCGGCCGCCCGGGTCAGGTATTCGCCCTTGCTCAGGGTCGAGGTTTCATTTGCGTAAACGCTCAGGGTCAGGCAACTGGCGACAAGCCCGAGTGCATGATGGAAAAATTTCATGGTGCACTCCTTAAACAGTGAAATAGCCCGAGCGGCTCAATGGCAGGCGACGTTCGCGTACGCCGGTCGCGGCATACAGCGCGTTGACCAGCGCTGCGGCGGCCGGAACTGCGCCCGTTTCACCCACGCCACCAGGACTCTCGACGCTGTCGACGATGTGCACCTCGACAGGAGGCGCATCGCTCATGCGAATTTGTCGGTATTGGTGGAAGTTGGTCTGCTGAACCTGTCCGTTTTCAATGAGGATTTCGTTGAACAGCGCAGCCGACAGACCGAACAAGGTGCCGCCTTCCATCTGCGAAGCCACGGAGGTCGGGTTGGTCGCAAACCCGCAGTCGATGACCGACACCAGGCGTTTGATGCGTAGCCCTTTTGTGCCTTGTTTTTCCAGCTCGACGATGGTCGCAACGAAGCTGCCAAACACGGCCGACACCGCCACGCCGCGCCCGGACCCGGCAGGCAGGGCCTTGTCCCATCCAACGATTTCCGCCGCTTTGCGCAACACGGCCTGGGCACGAGGCTGCGACTGCATCAGGCCAAGTCGATAGTTGACCGGGTCGGCTTTGGCGTTGTGCGCCAATTCATCGATGAAGCACTCCACCGCATAGGTGCTGCGAAGGGGGCCTACGCCTCGCCACCAGGAGACCGGGATGACCTCCGGGTCGTGCCGGATGTAGCGAACCTGCAAATCCTTGAGGGTGTAGATCGGGTCTTTGGCGACCTCGACGGCGTCAAAGTCGACGCCATCGGCGGGCAGCGCTCCGAGGTAAGCCGCCACGACCGATGCACCCGCGATGCGATGTTCCCATCCGACGGGGCGCAGGTCCTTGTCCAGGGCCGCATTCAGACGATCAACGTAGTGCGGACGGTAGCGGTCGTGGGTCATGTCCTCTTCGCGGCTCCAGATCAGTTTGATCGGGTAGCTCAGTTGGCGGGCAATGTCCACCGCTTGAAAAATGAAGTCGGATTCCAGGCGTCGGCCAAAGCCACCGCCGATCAACTGATTGTGGATGACGACCTTTTCAACGGGCAGTCCGCAGACCTTCGCGGCGCCCATCTGCGCCAGTCCCGGTGCCTGACAGCCGACCCACAACTCGCATTCATCGGCCCGAACATGGGCGACACAGGTCATCGGCTCGAGCGGGGAGTGCGACAGGAAGGGCTGCTCGTAGATCGCTTCGAAACGGCTGGACGCGTTTTTCAGCGCGCTGGCGATGTCGCCTGCCTTGTGCGCAAAAACACCGTCGCCCGCGCTGGCGTCTAACAAGGATTTATCCAGTTTCGCTGAGTCGAGACCGGCGTGAGGCCCCATGTCCCATTCAATGTCCAAGGTATTGAGCGCTTGCTGGCATGCCCAGAAATTCGTGGCCGTGACCGCGACTGCGTTGTTCAGCCGCACGATGTCCCGCACGCCTGGGATCGCTTTTGCGGCGGCTTCGTTCTTGAGGTTGCGCAGCGTGCCGCCCGAAACAGGGCATGTCCGCGTGGACGCGATCAGCATGCCGGGCACTTGCAGGTCGATGGTGAACTTCGCGGTGCCGTTGACCTTGTGCGGCGTGTCCAGACGCTGCGCGGGTTTGCCCAGCAACTTGAACGCATTGACCGGCTTGAGGGGAATGTCGGTGGGCAGCGGAAGGGCTGCGGCGGCATCGACCAGTTCGCCGTAGCCGGCGCTTTGATTGTTCGGGCCCAAAACCCTGCCGTTTTCGGCACGGCACTGGCTCGGGGCCACGTTCCAGCGCAACGCGGCTGCCTGAATCAGCACCATGCGCGCGCCAGCACCGGCCTTGCGCAAAGGCTCCCAGGTATAGCGGGTCGAGGTGGAGCCGCCGGTGGCCTGGAACGTCAGAAGCGGGTCGGTATACAACGCCGCATTGGGCGGGGCTTCGGCGATAGTGACCTGACTGAGGGGGACTTCAAGCTCTTCGGCGACCATCATGGCGATGCCGGTCTGAACCCCTTGGCCCATTTCGATCTTCGGCGAGATGACAGTGACCGCACCGGTGTGGTCGATGCGAACGAATGCACCGTAGCCTTTTTCCGCGCCATCGCCCAGGTTGGCGCCTTTGACGACGTCCGCCGCAAAGCTGCGAGACACCATGGGCGGCAAGTAGGCGCTGATGATCAGACCGCTCAAGGCTGCACCGCCTTTGAGCAGGCCACGGCGTGAAAGCAGGGCAGGGGACGATTGATTGTCGGACATGGTCATTCCCTCACGCCTGGCTGACGCTTTTGATGGCCGCGCGGATGCGCGTGTACGTCGCGCAACGGCACAGGTTGCCGGACATCGCGTCGACGATTTGCTCATCGCTGGCCTTGGGGTGTTCGGTCAACAGGGCCACCGCGGACATGATCTGTCCCGACTGGCAGTAACCGCATTGCACGACCTCATGCTCCAGCCAAGCTTTCTGCACGGCCTGGCCGATGGGCTGTTCACCGATGCTTTCGATGGTGGTGACCTGTCGGCCCGCCACCGCACTGACGGGCAACACGCAGGACCGCGTTGCATGGCCGTCCAGGTGCACCGTGCACACGCCGCACTGGGCGATGCCGCAGCCGTATTTGGTTCCGGTCAGTCCCATCACATCCCGCAAGACCCAGAGCAGCGGCATGTCATCGGGGACATCCAGCTGATGCTCTACGCCATTAACCATTAATTTTTGCATCGCAACCTCTGGCGTTCATCACGGTAGACGCCCATGCCGGAACGCTGACTCAGGCATGGGCGCAAAGCTCGGTTTATTCGACTTCGCCCCGTGTCATCGATCAGGGCGGTCTTTTTTTTAGGGTGATGCGTTTGGAAACCCGCGACCGAGAGCGCTCGATTGCGGTAACGCGGGCAATGTGAAGGCTACCTTCGCGCCCCCCTTGCCGTCATCTCTATTTGTCAGTTGAATCAGCCCTCCGGCGGCCTCGATGATCGACCTGCAGATAGGCAGCCCCATCCCCATTCCAGTGGCTTTGGTGGTGAAGAAGCTGTCAAACAGTTTCCCTTCCAGTCCGGGTGCGATACCGGGTCCACTGTCCAGTACCTCGAGCCGGACTTCGTTGTCCTCCAGCACTTCGCTCCTGACCATCAGCTCTCGAGTCGATGACTTCGCAGAAGCCATGGATTGCGCGGCGTTCATGACCAGATTGACGATCACTTGCTGCATCAGCACCCGATCAGCGCGAACCGGTGGTAATGATATCGCCAGATCCGTCGTGAGCCGCACCGAATTCTTGCGCAGTTCGTGGTCAGTGAACTGCAGCGAATCCTGAATCACCTCGTTCAACGCAAGATCCGTTTCCTGAACCGGTCTGCGCAGCGCCATGCTGCGAATACGCGAGATCACATCATTGGTGCGCTGCGCTTCGTCAACGATCTGCAACAGCGCGTTTTCCACCTCTCGCAAATCAGGTTGCGGGCGTTGCAGCCAGCGCAGTGCGGCTTGCGCATAGGTCGAAATCGAGGTCAGTGGCTGGTTGATCTCGTGGGTGATGGACGCGCTTAATTCGCCGAGTATAGAAATGCGTGCGACATGCGCCAGTTCTGTCTGCATGATCTCAAGCGCATGACGCGCTTCGACCAACTCCGACAGGTCAATGATGCCGATCAGAATCACGCCGCGCGCGATGTTCTCTTTGGAAAAACAGGCGGTGAACAGGCACTCGAATTCTTTCTCTTCAAGGGTTCGGAGCCGCGTGACTTCAATGTTGTTGGGCAATCCGGCCAGGGATTTGACGACGCAGCGGGCGTACACCTGAATGCTCTCGTCAGGCCAGTAGCGATCTATCGTGCCTAACATTTCGGTGCGATCGCCGCGGCCGAACAGCCGGACGCTGTGATCGTTCAAGTCGACGACCCGGGTGTTCTGCATGAAGTCGCGAACGACGTCGGGGTGCGCGAGGAAATGCGCCTCGAGATCGCGAACGCCGGCGTCGAGTAACGCGCGTATTTTGGGGCCGACCGCTGTGAAGTCGAGCTCCCAGAATGAAGCCGCCATGGCCTGGAACAGGTTGCGGTAACGGTATTCGCTGGCCTTCAGATGCCGCTCGGTCTCTTTCGCCGAAGAGATGTCATGGCCGGTTTCCAGAATTCCGATGGGATGACCGTCCGCGTCCCTGCGCAGTGACCAGCGCGCGTTTACAAGACGGCGGGTCCCGGTGCCGGTCAGCCGGGAAAGTTCGCCTTCCCAATAGCCGTTGGCCAACAGCAGCGCATCAACAGTGTCGTAGTTTTCTTTCTCGTGCCTGCATTGAAGCAGGTTTTGGGCATTGGCCCCTAACGCCGTGTGGGAAGGCCATCCATACAGGGCGGCGGATGCCGAATTCCAGAAATGGATATTTCCCTCCATGTCGCGCACGAAAACGGCGTCGTGAAAACGCTCGAATACCTCGGCTTCGGCAGGAGTGATCGGTGGTTTCATTCGGCCGCCCTCAATAAGCTGTCGGCTTTCCGTGGGGTCACTTTTTTTGAAGTGGCTACGACGTTAACGCTCAATTGAAAGAAACCCGACAATGGTGGTGATGGCCTGGGGGGCGCTGAGTATCCTGCGATGCCCAAGCCCCTCTGTGATGACCAGCGTTGAATTCGGCCAGGCACTCTGTAGCGCCTGAGACTGTGCGAGGCTTACGACGCGGTCACCCGCGTCATGAACGATCAAGCCCTGATGGCTGAGCCCGGCGGTCAGCGCCGGGATATCTGCGGAATCCAGGCTGACCCGTGTGAACGCTTCTGCCCATCGTTGAAAGGCCTGGGCTTGAGTGTCATCGAGCCCGTGGGCACGGGCGCTGCCGATCACGACCTTCTTCATGGAGGAGGGACCGCTGATGTGCACGCTTTTTTCCACCGACAGGCCGTTCGCCAATGCCCACAGTGCGGCCGTCGACCCACCCGAGTGACTGATCAGGGAATGGAAGTCGCCTAGCGCCTGTGCAAGCGCAAGTGCGGTCCTGCCCGCATGAATCATGCTCGAGACAACGCCCTCGGAATCACCGTGAGCGGGCGCATCGAACAAGACCACCGAGAACCCCGCCGCGAGCAAGGGCTCCACGAACCCCATGAGGTGGGAACCGCGACTGCACCAGCCATGCACGAGCAGGACCCGAGGGCCGTTTCCGAGGGTCCAGTAGACGATGTCTTGCGCATCGACCTTGAGCCGGGAGCATGTCGCAGTGGCGAGGAACGCCACTTCCTGCGCCGTGGCATGTACTCGGTCCGGGACAGCGAATGCCCGGCATGCCGCTTCGAGGGCGGGATCGTTCGATAGCAGGTTCTGGAGCGTACTCATGGGCTGAGTCCTTGAGGTCTGATGCCGCTCAGGCGATTACTCGGGCTTGGGGAAATCGACGGTGGTGTCGTTGATGCGGTTGAACACGTTGGTAAACGTGATCACGGAGATCGCCAGTCCCATGTGAACGACGTCCTCGCCGCTGTAGCCAGCTTCTTTTAGCGCCTGCACCTGGGCGTCAGGCAGGGTGCCGGGGTTGAGCGCCAGATGGCGTACGAACGCCACGAGGGCATCTCGTTTGGCGTCGCCAGTCACCTGGCCTTCGCGAATGCGATGCAGGTTCTCGGTCGTTAGCCCAACCATCTTGCCGACCATGCTGTGGGCCGCCACGCAGTAGTCACAGCCGGCCAGTTCACTGATCACCAGCTTGATGGTTTCCTGATCGGGTTTGCTCAGAGGGCCGCCGGATAGCACTTTATCGGCAGCCAGCATCGCCTGGAGCGCGGCAGGTGCCAGCGTCGCGAGGGTGGCGTAGGCGTTAGGGACTTTGCCCAACGATTTTTTGATGCCTGCGTAGATGTCTGCCGTTGCGCCGGTGGCTTGTTCTGCGGGAACCGAGGTGAAACGTGCCATGGTGAATCTCCAGATTTAAATGTCAGCGGTTCAAGGCTTGAGTGGCCTCGGAATACTCTGCGGGGATCGGCGCCCGGGACTGCTCCCCATGGACGCCGACTTCGGCTGTCTCATGGGTGTTGAGGTGAAGACGGTTTCATGACCAGAACCGCGCGCAACCGGACGTCTGCACGCATCATTCGGTCGTAGGCCTCTTGTGCCTGTTCGAGGGGGAAGGTCTCAACGTGCGCGCGAATGTCTTGGAGGTTGGCGAATGCGAGCGTCTGCTCGTTGTCCGCCACCGTGCCGGTGAGTGCGCCGGCGACCGAGCGTGCGCCGAAGATCAGATCCGTGGCATTGACGGTGATGGGCTCGCCCGGTACGGCGACCACGACCAGTTGACCACGCGGCGACAGCCCCGGGATGGTCTGGGCCATGCCCTGTGCGGTCGGGGCGGTGCCCAGCACGACGCGCGCGCCACCCATGGAGCGCAAGACTGCAGCGACGTCTTCTACCGTGGCGTCGATGTACCGATGAGCCCCCAGGGATAACGCCAGCTCAGCCTTGTTCGCGCCACGCGCAATGGCCACGGTATGGAATCCCATTTTGCGGGCGAACTGCACCCCCAAGTGACCCAGGCCGCCGAGGCCGTGGATGGCAACCACATCACCCGCCTGGGCACCCGAGTGACGGAGTGCGTTGAACGTGGTGAGGCCTGCGCACAGGAGCGGTGCGGCTTGCGCAGCCTCGAGGTCTTCCGGCACCTTCACCAGCCCGCGTGCTTCGGCGAGCATGATTTCGGCGTAGCCGCCATCGGTGGTCATGCCCGTGATCACCGGGTTCTGACAGGTGACAGGGTCACCCTGGCGGCAGGACGGGCAGGTGCCGTCTTCGCCCGCCAGAAAACCTACGCCGACGCGCTGACCAACCTTCCATTCATGAACGCCATCACCCAGCGCGTCGATGCGCCCGATGACTTCATGCCCAGGCACGCGGGGGTAGGGCACGCCTGCGAAGCCTTCAACAGTCGCGCTGTCCGAATGGCAAACGCCACAGGCTTCAACCTCAATGCGGACCTGGCCAGGCCCGGGTGTCGGCACCGGACGTTCCACCAGTTCAAGTTGACCGGGTGCGGTTGCGACAACGGCTTTGTAAGTCGTACGGGATGTCATATGTCACCTGATTGCAAGGGTATGTTGTTGGGCACCGGCAGAGGCTCGCGCGCCAAAGGCGTGACTTTTCATCGCCTGCACGGGTGGCTTGAACGCGCGAGAACCGAACGCCAAGGGTCTTGTTCAGTGATTCGCCAGCGGGAGCGGCAACGGTTCTGCATGTCGTATCTCCTTCGCGGGTGCGATGAAGAAGCCGTCCGTTGCCGTTTTGCTGGAAGTTAAAGGGGGCCAGCAGCCCGGTTGCTCGAACGGTGGCCCGGTTGCTCAGGCATCACTCATTCGAAGCGTCGACGAAGGCCGCAATGTGTTTGGCTGCAGTGCGTGGGTACTGCAGTTGTGGGCCATGCCCGGAACTCGGGAAGGTCACAATGTGCAGGGTTGGGAGTTGATCGCTGAGGGCGTACCAGTTCTCTACCGGGAACGCGATGTCATGATCGGCGCCGAGGTGCAGGACCGGGATGTCCGTCGTTTTCAGCACATGCAGCACGGCATCGACCGGAAACACCGGATTCTTGGGGCCGTCGCCCAGCTGCGCGCCAGCCCATTCGTGGGGCACGGCGGGGCTTGCGTCTTCTCTTTTCAGTGCAAGCCGAGCCCACGAACGCTCAGCGGCGACTCTGCTCGACGCTGAGTCGGGCTCAAAGAACAGGCTGACAAAGTCCTCGAAGTCGTTTTCCCGCTTGGCCAGTTCGTAAAAAAGCGGCTCGCCGGTTTTGGCCAGCCCGCCTGGAGGCGTCGTGGCGATCAGCACCAGGTGACTGACGAGTTGAGGCGCCTGTGCGAGGACAATTTGCGCCGCGACACCACCGATCGACCAGCCTCCGAGGGCGACTTTTCCTAATCCCAAAGCGGTAATCAGTTCAATGGTGTCCTTCGCCAACGCGCCCGGGTTGTAACTTTTTTCACCGGTTGATCGCCCCAGACCGCTGTAGTCGAACACCGTGACCTGGAAACCTTGCTGTGCCAGGCTGTCGAGAAATACGGGGTCCCACGATTCCATTGTTCCGCGAAACCTGACGCAGAGTACAAGAGGCGTGCCGTGTCCAAACGTTCTATAAGCCAGCGTCCTGCCAATGAGTTCCAAGTATTGAGTGGGTGCATGAAAACTTACGGAGTGTTCAGTCATAGCGGTTGCTCTTTGTTATTGAAAACTTCAAATACCGACTGATTAAGTGCAGGGGCAGTGGCCACGCTGGTTTTATCGTTTGACTGTATTACAGCGATCAAGCGGGAGGCTTGACTAGGACTTTGGTGCGTATTGTGAAAGTTGATTAAGTGTTCAGTAGTGCCGGATCTTTAGTGAGTGTCGCGCACACTTTAACGGCTGCACAGTTCGTGCAGAGACGGCGTTAAAGTGGTGAGTTACAGCATGGCTTAAGTGTTCGGCTTGGCGTAGGATGCGACCGTGATCATCCCCCGATGACCTGCCATCCCATTCGTTGCATGACCTCTCCTGACGTGTGACCAGTTGAGTCATCGTGCATCGCGTTGACTGGAATTGAAACGACATTTACGGTCGTGTTTTCGGACATGACGCCAGGCGGAGAGAAAATGCACAAGATCGGTTACTTCTTGACGGAAGGATTCCAGGTCATGGCGCTGGGCACCCAGTCAGTGTTCGAGTTCGCCAACGTTGTCGCCAAGGAGCAGGTCTACCAGGTCACCAATTATTCGCTGACCGGCGGGGTGATCACCTCGTCGATCGGGGCCTCACTCAACACCGAGCGAGCCTCCTCAGAGTCGCAGGCCGATACGTGGATGGTGTCCGGCATTGTCGATCCCCTTGCCCGGGACAGCACGGTCGAGGAGCTGGATTTCGTGAAGTCTGCCGCCGGTCGCGCCCAGCGCATCGGCGGGCTGTGCACCGGCGCCTTCGTGCTTGCCGAGGCCGGATTGTTGGAGGGGCGGCGTGTCACGACGCACTGGGCGTATGCGGGCGTTCTTAAGGAGCGTTTTCCAAACACCTATGTCGAGGCCGACCGGATCTTCATCAATGACGGGGCCATCTGGACATCAGCCGGGCTCTCAGCGGCCATGGACCTGGTGCTGGGGATGGTCGAGAAGGACCTGGGGCACGAGCTGGCGAATAAGGTGGCTCGCGTGCTGGTCATGTATCACCGCAGATCGGGCGGGCAGTCCCAGCATTCGGAAATGCTCAAGATAGCCCCTAAGTCTGACCGGATTCAGGCTGCGCTGGCCCATGCCGGGGCGAACCTGGCAGGTGATTTGAGCGCCGATGCCCTGGCCAGGGTCGTTCACCTCAGTGAGCGACAATTCCGGCGGATTTTCCTGTCGGAAACCGGCATGTCGCCTGCGAAAGCGGTAGAGCAGCTCCGGCTCGAGACCGCCAGGAACATGATCCAGCGGGGGCACCATCCGCTGGAAGTCATTGCGAGGGAAACAGGGTTTCGCGACAGACGGCATCTGCGTGAGGTGTTCATCCGCAAACTAGGTGTGTCGCCACAGTCGCTAAGACGCGAAGCCAGAGAAGATGACGTGGTTGTATAAAACCACGGAAGTATCGGGGGGAGCGAGGCCTGCTTTTATTGGGTATAACGTTCTTCCCGATACCCGACCTAACCTTTCGTATGAATTGACCCTGACGCCGTGTAGGTCCAGAGTTTGTAACAGCACGCTTTCAGTCCGCCGTATTAACACCGCTTATTTTCCTTGTTTATAGGGTAAGTAAGTTGTACGCGACTGACGGCTTAACCGGTGCTCCTCGCCGGCACATCATGAAGTGTTGTCATGAACTTCCCACGTTAGGATTGATCTCCATGCAACTGACCAATAACACACTGTTTATTACCGGTGGCGCCTCGGGTATTGGCCGTGGTCTCGCAGAAGCTTTCCATAAACTGGGCAATAAAGTCATCATCGCAGGCCGCCGCAAGGCGTTACTCGATGAGGTCATCGCGGCAAATCCAGGGATGGAAGGGTTTGAGCTCGATATCAACGACCCTGCAAGCATCGATAAGGTCGCCAAGACGCTGATCAGCCGTTTCCCGTCGCTGAACGTGTTGATCAACAACGCGGGCATCATGCCGTTCGACGACGCCGCCGGGCACATCGACGAGGCCACGATGATCGGGACGATCACGACCAATCTGATGGGGCCGATCCGCCTGACCTCGTCGCTGGTCGAACACCTGAAATCGCAGCCTCGTGCCGTGATCATCAATAACACCTCCGTTCTGGCCTTCGTGCCTCTGGCCGGCAATGCGGTGTATTCGGCCACCAAGGCGGCGCTGCACTCTTACTCCCTTTCTCAGCGTTTCATGCTGCGCGGTACCTCGGTGACGGTGCAGGAAATCGCGCCGCCTTGGGTCAATACCGATCTCATTCACAAGGGCGATGATCCTCGTGCGATGCCGCTTGACGCATTTATCGAGGAGACCATGCGAGGCCTGGCGACTGACGTGCCCGAGGTGATCGTCGAGGCCATTCGTCCGTTGCGCGACAACCCGGGCTCGCAGGAGCACGCGTTGATTCATGGGTTCAACCAGTCGTTGGTGGATAACCCGATTCCTGTGGGTTAACCGCAACCCGTCACGAAGTGTGCGAGGGGCCGGCGCTGAACGCGTCCGGTTTTGCCTGGCGCGTCACCGCTGACAGTCGTAAGGAGGCTGAATGCATACTTTCACGTCCTCGACGCTTCCCCCAACGGGCGCGCCCATCGTTTTTGTCGTGGATGACGACGAGGTGGTGAGTGGTGCGGTCGCCAGTTTGCTCAAGTCAGTGGGTTACACCGTCAGGGCGTTCTCCGGCCCGAACGAAATGCTCGCGGACCCGTTGGCCGGTTTGGCTGGCTGCCTCGTGCTGGACGTCAGGCTGCAGGGCTACAGTGGATTTGATCTGCAGCAACGACTCTCTGAGTCCGGCAGTCGTCTGCCCATTGTTTTCATGACCGGGCATGGGGACATACCCATGTCGGTGCGTGCCATGAAAGCGGGCGCCGCGAACTTCCTGACCAAGCCCTTTAGATCCCAAGATTTGATTGATGCCGTGACCGAAGCGGTGGCGGCCTATCAAAGCTATCTGGAAAAACAACGCGCTCTCGATTCTCTGCGCAAGCGGTTCGAATGCCTGACTCCTAGAGAACGGCAGGTCATGGCCGGCGTGGTCAAAGGCTCAATGAACAAACAGATCGCCGGCGATCTGGCGGTCAGTGAGATCACGGTGAAGCTGCATCGCGCCAACATGATGCGAAAAATGCACGCCAACACCATTGCAGACGTCGTCATGGCGGGTCACCAGTTGCAACTTTCCTGACGGATCGGCGCGCGGTCGTCGAGGGCTATGCACCTGCTTGCGCATCATCCATTTCACCGATGTAGAGGTCATTCGATTGGTTAATTTGTCAGGAAAGGCGCTAATCAGCGGTGAGCTCTCCACGGAATATTACTCAGGAGCCGAGGCAGGTGACGCAGAGGCTACAAGGCGCACCCAGGAAAACCTCGCACCCTGGCGGGTCAAAAGAGCCAAGGCGTTGATGATAGAGCTCATGGCCCAAGGTTGTTCGATTGAGCAGGTCGCGAATGAATGTGCAATATCGAGAAGCCATTTTTCTCGGGCGTTCAAGAACACCACGGGATTGGCTCCTCACGACTGGCTTCGGCAAGAAAAAATACGTCGCGCCGAAGCGTTGCTGAAAACAGGGCAAATCCCCATCAGCCGAGTGGCTCAAGAATGCGGGTTTTCGGACCAGTCCTACTTCACCCGCGTATTCAGACAATTGAAAGGCATCAGCCCACGGCGGTGGCAATCGCAGATGGGGTCTCTCACCTCTGAGAATTCCAGTGCGGTCACGCAATAGTGGAGGTTAACGGCGGGCGCACGCTGCATTTAATCCGTGTCTTCGTGAGCTCAGGAAAAATAACGTGAATAACGCTCCCTGTATCGCTATTGTCGATGACGATAAATCATGCCGAATGGCCCTTGGCAGTCTGGTGCGCTCTCTAGGCTACAAGCCTTGCCTGTATTCCTCGGCAGAAGACTTTCTCGCCTCCACCGACATCCATAACACCGATTGTTTGATATCCGATGTGCAAATGCCTGGCATGGATGGACTGGAGCTACAGCGCAAACTGGCTGAAGCCGGACGTCACATTCCGATCATCTTCATCACGGCCTACCCCAAAGAAACGGTTCGCACGCAGGCCGTGAGGGCGGGCGCTGTGTGTTTTCTGGCTAAGCCCTACAACGCCCAGACGATCATCGACTGTATCGAGCGAATCGTTTCGAAACACTGACCGCAGGGTTTGCACCGACCCAGCGGTGGCGGCTGGACACTCGGCTAATGCACTGCGATTCGGCAGGCAGCCTTGCATCGATGCTGTCCCGCTCTGCGGCGGCGCTCATTGGGTCCTCGTCACCGTCAGCACCACCGCTGCAATCCGTTCCGCCTTTGCATAGGTTGGCGTCTCAAGCTCCTCACCGAAGACGTCCGGATCCATTTCACGGTAAGTCCACGCCAGATTTGGCACGTCCACAAGCGCGCGGGCGCTCTCCAGGAACAGGTCCACGCCATCGACCGAGGGGGCCCCCGTGTAAAGGAGCAGCGAGCCTCCAACCGATAATCGATTGATGGCCTGCGCCACGATACGGACTGACAACTCGGAACCCAGTCGCCCACCTCCGTGGCGGTAGGCTCGCTGTTGAGTGTCTTGCATGTACGGGGGATTGGCCACGATCAGGTCGAACTCCCCCGAGGCGCTGGTGAGAATATCGCTGTGCCACGCCGAGACGTTCTCTGTACCGGCAAGGGCCGCGTTAACGGCGGTGTATCTCAAGGCTGCCGGATTGATATCCAGGGCGAGGACCTGTGCATCCCGGCGGGCTCTGCCGATCAAAATTGCACCCACGCCGCTACCGCTTCCGATGTCCACGGCGTTTTTGATGGGATGAGGCGAGGTGCGAAGATGCTCCTCAATCGCCTGGGCGAAACGGTAGGTGTCAGGCCCGAAAAAAACCGAGTCATGAGCCACCGTGGGGAAACTCGAGTGAACGAACAACAGGTCGTCCAGACTCGACCAGCGTACCTCGCTGACCCAGAGACCTGCATGCGCCCGCAGCACACCGGTTTTCAGCAGCGCTTCAAGTTCAGCCGCAGGAAGCAGGTCGGTTTCAAAAGGGCGGTTCCAGCCAAAGATGTCCCGCAGGCTTCTGGCCTTACGATTCTCTTCACGGGCGTTGTTACGCTCATGGGTGAGCGGCGTGACGGTCGTGAATCGGTAGCCATCCGCTTGCAGCCGTCGACCCAGTTGCAGCAAGGCCAGATCGTAGGAGGTGTCCGGCGCAGTTGTCTCGTCTGAAGGCAGGGTAGGGGTCTGCAGATTGCTCATCGGAAAAGTCCTTGTGCGAATTGGCTGCTGTAGGTTTTCGTGGCATGCAGGCCATTGAGTGTGTGGTGTTGCGACGGCGAGATGAGGTCAACCAGTTCTACCAGGGAAGCGGGAGATACGGTGGACTTCATGGGCACGCCTGCCGCGTCGGCAGGCCGACGGCGGAAACGAGCGCGGAAGGGCTCGGCGTCAGTCTGGTTTTCCTGCCAACTGCCAGCAATCCAGTCTCGGATCAGCTGTTTTTCATAGCCGTTGAATACGCCGAACATCACGGCACGAGGCCCTTCGATTAGTTGCCAGAACCGGCTTGCCTCCGGGTTCTGATCTCGCTTTATCCAGCCTTTGTTCTCAAGTGCTGCAAGGAATTGTCGACATTCACCGGGCGCAGCCAGCCATTCGTTGATCGTTCTTCCGTCCAGGCGACAGTAGTCTGAATGCATGTGCTGGCCGAACGAACGCTTGGCTTCAAGCATCGCCACCAGTTCCCGTTCCAGATCGAACGATTCGATGACCGACGCGGTGCCAGTACCCAGATCGTTCAGCTTGTAGCCCTGCCGTATCCGGAAGAGAAAGTCTTCCGGGTCGGTTGCCGTCGCCAGGAACTGGTTGACTGTTTCCACCGCTTTCTTGGCGTGACCGGAGCTCGCGTTGTCGATGGTCACATGCAAAGTGAAATAGTAAGGATCGATACCAAGCTCATTCAGCTCGAACGCCGTGATCAGCAAGTGAAGCGGCAACTGCTCATACCCGAGGTTGTACCCGATGAGCTCAGGCAGAAACGCCTCCCCGAGATGGCCCAGCGCGAGCTGCAGCGCACCCTGAATATAGCGGTCATCCGGAAGCCGGCCTGCAGGGGCGCAATCATGTTCCAGCAACAGATTGCGGTAGAGCACCACGTGATTCAGGGCCGGATCGCCGTCGCCCAGTTCTTCGAGGTAGGTGCGAATGAGGTCGTGGTAACGCCCGTCCGCCGGGTGTCCCAGCGCGCTGTGCAGCCAGGCTCCGTCCACCAGTTTGCTGGGCGACACGTGCTGCAGGAAATACAGCGCGTGGGCTTTGTTGGTGAAGAAACGACGGGGCGCACCGTTATGGCGATCCTGCAAGTAGAGTGCATAGTCTTCGCCCACCGTGTGCGCGTGCTCGACCACCCAGGCGGTCCATTCTTCCACGGCGGATGGAAGCTCGCAGTCTGCGTTCGCCACAGCGTTCAGGTGGTCATTGAGAAACTGCGTAAGCCTGGCCCGGCAGGTTTCAGGCGGCGTGTTCAGCGCGGCGTGGTACACCGAGCAGGCGTCTCTGGAATCCGATTCGAGTTGGGCAGAATGCGTTGAAATCTGGCGCAAGACCGTCATGAAAACACCACTGATATTTTTGGTATAAATCTCAGAGGCGGGGGGCTGCGGATAAATTCCTTCTGATTGACTGAGTGGCGATGCCGATGATGAACGACCCTTTCAAGCTTTCACGTTTCGTCGATGCACAACGTCCGGTGTATAGCCGGGTGCTTGAAGAATTGCGGGCTGGACGAAAAACGAGTCACTGGATGTGGTTTGTGTTTCCGCAAGTGCGTGGTCTTGGCCGGAGCGAAATGGCCCAGCATTACGCGCTGTCAAACGAGGCCGAGGCTCGAGCGTACCTGGAGCATCGCTTGCTTGGGCCTCGGCTAAAAGAATGCGTCCAGACGCTCTTGATGCATCACGATCGCAGTGCATCGGAGATTCTCGGGTCACCTGATGACCTGAAACTGCGCTCCTGCCTGACAGTGTTCATCGCCGTCGCCCCCGAAGCGCCTGTGTTTCAGCAGGCGCTTGACCGGTTTTATTCGGGACAGGCCGACGGCCGAACCCTGGCATTGCTCCAGAGAGACCCAAGGTGAATCACGCCGCCTTACGCATGTCCCGTAGGGCTTCCCAGCGCCGAGGTACTCGTTATCGGTTGTGACGCAATATCGAGAAATTCAGCGCAGCGGCCACGCACAACCAGACCAGGTAGGGGAACAGGATCAGCCCGGTGATGACGTCCAGTTGCAAGGCCATGACGACCATTACAGCGACCACTACCCAGAGCGCGGCCAGTATCACCATGGCGGCGAAAATTCGGTTCGCACCAAAAAACACCGGCGTCCACAGCGTGTTGAGGGCAATCTGAGCGGCCCAGAGCGCCAGAACGGTCTCACTGCCAGGCATCTGAGTCAGTCGATAACCGGCCCAGGCGAGCAACAGATAAATCGTCGTCCACGCAACGGGGAAGAGCCAGTTGGGCGGCGTAAATGCCGGTTTCTGAAGCGATGCGTACCACGCCCCCGGTTTGAAGATGATGCCGGTGGTGGCAGCGGCGCAGCAGGCTATCAGGAAGATATAAAAGGTCATCGGTTGTCCTTGGCTGAAGAATCCGGATCTGAGCGGCCAATGGGCCATCTGAGGATTGGACGCTTATACGCGCGAAAAGTCCGTCCTGCTCTTCACTCGTCGCTCGAACCCAGCTTGCAGTACCAGTCAGCGTAGGGGCTATTGGTGACCTTGTAGCGGTTGAAGTCTGGCGATCCATCTTCCCACCAGACCGGCCCACGTTCCCCCAGTGCCACTTTAGCGATCTGAACAGCGGCCCGGGCGGCCTTCATCTCGCCTGGATCACCCGAGGCTTTGGCTGCTTTCACCGCCCTGCGCGCGTCCATGAGTTCGTTGACCCGGCGCTGCCGTTCACCCTCGTCAAGGGTGGGATCTGAGCAGCGCCACAGCCGTCCTTTGACGACAAAGTAACGTCCATCCGGGGTGGTTGTGTTCATGGCGGCTCCGTCATTGCCTCGAACCGCTTTGACCCATTCCCACGCAGATCAGCTCATCTGGATGAAGGAACTGTCGAGCTGCGCTGTGGCCTCACCCTGACAGCAAACCCAAGAGGCGGCCTTATGAACAACGATCAATTCAATCAGTACGACGCTGAACAGCTCCACCACCGAGTGGCGCAGGAATTGGGCATCACCTTCGAGGAATTGAAAACCTGGATGATCAACGATATCGAGCGGGTGACCGAGGGCGGCAAGGAAGTGGGGCATCTGGTGGTGTTCCGGGAGTCCACACCGCCTGAAGTGCTGGACCGGGTGAACAACAAGCAAAGTCAGTTCACCGCAATGACCGGGGTGATTGGCTGACTTTGCCTGAGGGTGCGACTGGCATCGAATCTGCCGGAAAGTCCTGTCCTGTGTCGTCTGCTCTTTCAAGCGGTTACCGGTTACATGGCAGGAACCGCTGTGGTTGAGTCAATTTCAGGCAGGGCGATATCGGTCCCACCCGGCGTCAGAATGACCTTACGGCAGTCTTCCTTTTTCTTGTCGAAAATCTTATAGCCCTCAGCCGCCTGCTCCAGCGACATGCGGTGGGTAATGATCGCTTCAGGTTCCAGATGGCCCATCTCGATATGCTCAAGCAGTTCCGGGAGGAAGCGCTGAACGTGCGTCTGGCCCATCTTGAACGTCAGCCCTTTATCGAACGCATCGCCGAAAAGGAAGCCGTGGATGAAACCCGAATACACGCCGGGAACGCTGACCACGCCACCCCGTCGCACTGCTGCAATGCATTGGCGCAGCGCTTTACCGCTGCTGCCTTCGAGCTTGAGCGTGGCCAGGACCGTTTCAGTGGTGCTGCCTTTGGCTTCAAAACCGACAGCGTCGACGACGCCATCGACACCGCGCATGCCAGGCGTCTGGCGGATGATGGTATCCGCCGGGTCGTCGTCTTCATCGAAGTTGATCGGGATCACCCCATAAGTCCGCTGGGCATAGGCGAGGCGGTAGGGGTGATGGTCGACCATGAAAATACGGTCGGCGCCTAGCATACGAGCGACCGCAGCGCTGAGAAGCCCGACTGGGCCGGCGCCATAAATGGCAATACTTGAGCCTTGACCAATACCGGTATTCGTCACGGCCTGGAACGCAGTGGGGAGGATGTCGGAAAGGAACAACACCTTCTCATCGGCCAACGTCCCTGGCACTTTGAATGGCCCGGTATTGGCTTTTGGCACCCGTACATACTCGGCCTGACCGCCGGGAATGCCGCCATACAGGTGGCTGAACCCGAACAACGCAGCGCCTGGGGGAATTGCCTTTTTATTGATGATCGCACCGCGTCCGGTATTGGTGGTCTCACAGGCGGCAAAAAGGTCTTGCTGGCAGAAGAAACAGTCACCGCACGCGATTACGAAGGGAATGACAACCCGATCACCGGGTTGGACAGCCGTCACCGCAGATCCTGTCTCCTCGACGATGCCCATGAACTCATGGCCGAAAATGTCGCCATGCTCGACGGTCGGTATCTTGCCTCTGTACAGATGCAGATCCGAGCCGCAAATAGCGGTAGCGGTGACGCGCAGGATGATGTCGTCGGCGTCTTGAATCGTGGGGTCTGGGACGGTGTCCACTTTCACGTCATGCGCGCCATGGTAAGTCAGTGCTCTCATATCGCTCTCCGCAGTTTGAAGGGGCCTGTAACTAGCGGAGGGGGTAAAGGCAGTATTAGTTCATGGCGTTGCCAGGCAGCGGGATCAGCGGTAGGGCTCGTTAAGTGCTTCTCCTGTTTAGTATCGTGTCGGATAAGTCCGGCAGCATTGCCGGGAGTGACGGCCAGTCCATGCAAGGCTGGCCATCGCCGACCTGCCACGGTACGGTGTGGCTGCTTGCCCAAGTGTGGCGTTCGCAAGACGCATCAGCGTCTGCTGCATCCGTCTTGTGACCACGTCCTCGACGCGGCGGCAGGTCTATTGCAGATTTTGAGGAGGCGTCACGGTGCTGTTTGTAGTGTTGCTGGGTGGCAAGCACCCGAAGGCAAAGATCGAAGTGCACGACGTGGCGATCGTCGTCGGCGACAGCCTTGAGGCGACGTATCCGCAACTGCGCGAGAGCTGGTTTGGCACTCAGGCGGGTCTGCACATCGACTCATGGATGGCCGTCGACGGCGTGGAGGACTGGAAAGTGGAACTGAGTCCGCTGGCGCCTCGTCCCGGATCCCCCCGTTTGTATCTGATCAACCTGGGCGGTTACGACGCGAGAGTCTTCGGTGAGGCGCATCACTACCTGCTGGTGGTGGCTCACAGCAAGAACGAGGCGAAGTCCAAGGGTAAGCGGCACATGCTCGCGAACTGGGGACAGCCTCATACGGATGCGGTCATGGACGTCGACGATTGCTTGCCGATCGACAGGGTGGAAGGCCGTTACGTGCATCTGGTCGAAGGCGAACACAACGGTGTGAAGCAGAAGAACGCCTACATCGTTTTACCCGCCGGGCCCCGGGTCGCCGTCTGACAGGCCGACACTCCCCCGATCACCTGAGCAACGCCCAATCCGGGTCGACTGCGCCATGTCGATTCAGAGACACGCGTTTGAAACGGGTCAAAATTTCGCGCCATTCAAACGAGTGGCCGGCTTAATCTTCTGTTTTAAAAAGGGAATTTTTTCTGTGTCGGACAATCTCTGGCTTATCGGAACCGAGGCCAAGGAGAAGAAACATGGCGCAGGAAAAACATTACCGTATCGACTACTTGATGAACGGGAATTACAAAACCTTTTACATCCGCGCAGCCAGGATGGATAACGCTGAAGCCTGGCATTGGGCAACCGTGGACGCAGGTATCGGCCAGTTGCCCAAGTACAGAACTGACCCGATCAATAAACTCAGCAAACCTCAGGCCGAGAAGCACGGCATCACCGATGTCGAGTGGCGGACAGCGTAAGGCTCAGGCAGTCCCTCCGGCACGAGCATCACGTTGCCGAGTGCGGAGTTCGGCCGTCGCGGCGTTCGGAAGTCATGGTTATCTGCAACACCCGGTTGAGCAGATTCGTGCAGTACGCCCGATCCGGTCTGACAAGCGAATCTGTAACCTACTGAAAATGTTAACAATAAATCATTCGCGAGACTGGCATGTGCGCTGCAACGTTCACCTGTGACTGAGAAGGATCGGCACCTAGACCGGTTCAACGACCGTGATACCAGAGGACGAACCATGAACGCTATCGAACTGCTGAAAGCTGACCACGAACGCGTCAAAGCGATACTGACCCAGCTGAGTGAGTCCACCGAGCGCGGTGTGAAAAAAAGGACGGACCTGCTCCAGAAGCTTGAAATGGAAATCACGATTCACACCAAACTTGAGGAAGAAATCCTTTACCCGGCTTTCAAAGAGGCGGGTGGCAAAGAACAGGATGTCATGTATTACGAAGCGAAGGAGGAGCATCGCACTGTGGATTCGCTGGTGCTGCCGGACCTCAAGGCCACCGACCCAGGGACGCCCGAATTTTCAGGCCGGGTTAAAGTCGTTAAAGAGCTCCTTGAGCATCACATCGAAGAGGAAGAAACGGAGATGTTTCCTCAAGCGAACAAATTGCTCGGCAAGGCCAAACTGGATGAGCTGGGCGCGCAGATGGAAGCGATGAAGGCCAGCTACAAGAAGTCGATGTCGCCCAATATCGCAGCATAAGCTTTACCCGAAAGGCCCGGCTCAATGCCGGGCTTTTTTGTGGGCGCTGCTTATTCGCCTGTGTCTCACCGATTGAGCCGCCGCAGGCACTATTCATCTTGCCGACGGGTGTAATGCAGCAGTCGATCGGTTTCGGTCTTGACCACCGAGTAACACTCACAGCTCAACCGTTCCAGACGCGGGCGATCCAGGATGGTGATCTGGCCTCGACTGTATTCGATGACGCCCTGGCGCTGAAGCTTGCCCGCGGCTTCCGTCACGCCTTCGCGGCGCACACCAAGCATGTTGGCGATCAGTTCCTGGGTCATGTTCAGGTGATTGCCGTGCAGGCGATCCAGCGATAACAGCAGCCAGCGGCACAATTGCTGATCGATGGAGTGATGACGGTTGCACAGGGCGGTCTGGGACATTTGCGTAATCAGCGCTTGGGTGTAGCGCAGCATCAGCAGGAGCAGATCGCCGTGGCGGTTGAATTCCTTTTTCAGTTTCTGCCCGGGAAGCCGGAAGGCGATGCCGGCGCTTTGCACCACCGCCCGACTGGAGGTGCTTTCGCCGCCCATGAACAGCGCAATGCCAATCAGGCCCTCGTTTCCAACCACGGCGATTTCGGCGGATGAGCCGTTTTCCGTGACATGCAGCAGCGACACGATGGCGTCCGTCGGGAAGTAGACATGGCGCAGGGTGTCTCCGGGTTCATACAACACCTCACCCAGTTCCAGCGCAACCTGCTCCAGATGCGGTGTCAGCCGTTTAAGGTCCTCGGCCGGCAGCGCCGCAAGCAGGTGGTTATGGTTGGGCAGGGGAGGAGCAGACATGGCGAAGCACCGTTGGGGAGGAGGGCGTGCAGGGTCAGGGTACTCCCCTGCACGCCCCGACAGGGGATAGTTCTTCAGTCAGCGACGACGGGCTGGTACTCCCGTTCTTCGGGCCGCGGCGAACGTGCGCGACAATCCACCCTGACCCGGTACTCGCCGTCGTCGTCGCTGAGTGTCAGTACATTGCCGCTGACGGGTTCACCGTTCAGCGTCAGGGACGTTATCGCGGAGCTGCCCTGGCGTATTTCGAAGTGGTACACGGCCTTGCCGAAGCGGTAATGCAGGGTGAAGCCCGACCAGTCAGGGTGCATCAACGGTTCAATCGTGAGGGTCTTGCCGATGCGTTGCACCCCCAGCAAGGATTCGACAATCAAACGGTACATCCAGCCAGCGGAGCCGGTGTACCAGGTCCAGCCACCGCGTCCGGCATGGGGCGGTGTGCCGTAGACATCGGCTGCCATGACGTAGGGTTCGACTTTGTAGGTGTCGATTCGCGTCAGGTTCGCTGGATCGGCAGGGTTGATCAGACCCAGCACCTCCCAGGCCTGAGCGACTTCTCCCAACCGAGCGAAGGCCATCCCCGCCCAGACGGCCGCATGGGTGTATTGACCGCCGTTCTCGCGTACGCCGGGCACGTAGCCTTTGATGTAGCCAGGGTCCAGGCTGCTTTTGTCAAACGGTGGATCGAGCAGCAGCACTGCGCGAATGTCACGCTTGATCAGATGTTCGTCCAGTGACTGCATGGCCTGACGCTGGCGGGCGGGCGCACCGGCTCCGGACAACACCGACCAGCTTTGGGCAATCGAGTCGATCCGGCATTCCTCGTTGGTGGCCGAGCCCAGCAGTTGGCCGTCATCGAACCAGGCGCGCCGATACCAGGCGCCATCCCAGGCGTTCTGATCCAGGGCGCGGCGCAACAACTGGGCGTTGTCGCTGCAGCGACTGGCGAAGGCGAGATCACCGTGCAGGCGTGCCGTCTCGGCAAACTGCTCAAGCACCTGATAGCCAAAGAAACCCAGCCACACGCTTTCACCCTTGCCCAGATGTCCGACGCGATTCATGCCATCGTTCCAGTCACCGCACCCCATCAGGGGCAAGCCGTGCTGGCCGCGACCCAGGCTGTGTTCGATGGCGCGCACGCAATGCCGGTACAGTGACTCTTGCAGGGGAGAGGTTCCCGGCTGGTCGTAATAGGACTCTTCGCCTGCCACCAGTGGCCGGCCTTCCAGATAGCCAGCGGGCTCGTCCAGAACGCTGAGGTCCCCTGTCATTTCGACGTAGCGACTGGTGGCGGCGGCGAGCCACAGGAAGTCGTCGGAGCACGCGGTGCGTACGCCTCGATTCATCGGTGGGTGCCACCAGTGCTGCACGTCACCTTCGGCGTATTGGTGGCCGGCGCACAGCAGCAGATGGGTTCGTACCGCCGTCGGATCGGCGTGAATCATCGCCATGCTGTCCTGCAATTGATCACGGAATCCAATCGCGCCGCCCGATTGGTAGTAACCACTGCGGGCCAGGAAACGACAGGCAATGACCTGATACATCAGCCAGCCGTTGACCATGACGTCCACCGCGGGGGCAGGGGTTTCGATGCGGACGACGCCCAGCACCGAGCGCCAGTGCTCCCGGACTTTCTGCAGCTCCGTCGCGGCCGCCTGACTGCCGCGGAATCGCTGCACCAGTTGGGTGGCGGCCTGTGTCGAGGTTTCGGCGCCCAACCGCAGAATGACTTCCTTGCTCTGGCCCTCCGCCATGCTCACTTGCACCTGCAACGCGGCGCACGGATCCAGACCGCCGCCCACGCGCCCGGAAAGTCCTGCATGGCGCATGGCGGCCGGAGAGGCCAGTGTTCCGCTGCGCCCGAGGAATTCGGTGCGATCCCCGCTGATGCCGTGATCGATGGTGTCGGTGTCGAAAAACGCTACCCGGTCGGAGAACTCCACTGAATAGGCATTGCGCGCAAACAGGGCACCACTCACGGGGTCGGACTGGGTCACCACGTGCATCGCTGACTTGCTGCGCAGATCGCCCAGCACCCATTCCGCATAACCGGTGACCGACAGTGATCGAGCGCGACCGGAGCGGTTGGTCAACACCAGTCGCGAGAACTTGATGGGCGCGTCCAGCGCCACATAGACCCACAGCTCACTGTAGATGCCATCCTCTTCGTGTTCGAAGACGCTGTAGCCGAAACCGTGCCGGGTCCGGTAAGGGCCGGAACCCGGGCAGGGCTGAGGTGTGGCCGACCAGAAATGGCCCGTCTCTTCGTCACGCAGGTAAAGCGCTTCGCCGCTGCGATCGGTAACCGGGTCGTTGTGCCAGGGTGTCAGGCGAAACTCATGGGCGTTTTCAGCCCAGGTGTAGGCGCCGCCCGCTTCCGACACCACGGTGCCGAGTTGCGCGTTGGCCAGCACGTTGACCCAGGGCGCGGGGGTTGGATGAGTGGCAAGGCCTGCGATGATGTACTCACTGCCGTCGGCGTTGAACCCGCCATAGGCATTGCCCAGCAGCAGCTCGGGCGGGGTCGCGTGAGTCGGCCGCGAGGTAGGCAGGTGCTGCCGGGTCGCCACGAACGGCGCGTGCACGGGCGAAACCCTGCGACGAACGACCTGCTCGGACAGGGTGCCGTACCCTTCGCTCAACACCAGCCTGGCCACCGACAGGACCAGCACGCGATCCTCGGCCGATATCTGCTGGGCCGGCCGTACGAAGATGCCGCCCGGGCGATCCAGCAGCGTGGCTTCGCTGCCCAAGGTGATCAGCCCCATGATTGCGTCCTGCAACTGCTGACGATAGCCGGCCTGATCCTCATTCCAGATCAGCAGGTCGACCATCAGCCCTTTTTGCCGCCAATAGGCATGGGCCTGAACCAGTTGTTGCACCAGTTCAATGTTGTCCAGGCTGGAAATCTGCAACAGCACGATCGGCAGGTCCCCGGAAATCGCCTGCCCCCACAGGCCGGACTGGTTGCGTCGATTGGCGATCAGCACGGCGCTGTCGGCGCGCATCGAGGTGTTGGCATACAGCAACGAGGACGCCATCTGCTCGAACAAGCGGGCGTCAGCCAGTGACGCATTGAGCTGGCGCAGCAGCACCTGGCTGTGGGTCCAGGACAGGTCGAAGACGCGGTCGGCGAGGTGACGGTCGCGGTATTTACTGATCAACGACAGGCACTCGTCGCGACTGTCGGCGACACCCGTGACCAGGTCGATGGTCGCCTGTTGGCCGGGTTGCAGCGTGATGCGGCAGCGTATGGCGACAACGGGGTCGAGCACGGGGCCCGCCGTGTCCGACAAGGCTTCGCACGTAGCATCCAGCGCCTGGGGCGCGACCAGGTTGCGTCCTCGCCCGATAAATCGCATGCGGTCGGTTTCGTAGGAAATCGCATCGATGTCGACCCCGTGCGCGGCCAGTAAATGGCACATCCAGGGCGTCGGCTCATCGCTGGCACGCGGTCGGCGGCTGCACACGATGGCCTGAAGCGGGCGCAGCAGTTCGGTCTGCACGAACAGCTTGCTGAACGCCGGGTGCATGGCGTCGCTGCCCGAAGCGGTAAGCACGACTTCGGCGTACGTGGTGATCTCGATCGTCTTGGCCAACGACGCCCGGTTGGTGAGGTGCAGCCGGCGCAGTTCGATGTCGTCTTCAGGCGACACGACGATTTCCAGGTGCGTATCGAAATCCAGATGACGGGCCCTGAACTCGGCTCGGGAGTCGCTGAAGATCGCTTCGTGGCTTTCAGGCTGCTGCAACGTGGGTTGGTGCGTCGCCGACCAGACGGTCGAGGTTTCGACATCCCGCAGATAACAGAACATGCCCCAGTTGTCCTGGGTCGTGTCCTCTTGCCAGCGGGTCACGGCCATCTCGTTGCGTCGGCTGTAGCCGCCGCCACCGCTGGTCAGCATCACATGGTAACGACCGTTGGACAGCAACTGCACGGCCGGGCGTTTGCGGCCCGGGTCGGCGAAGATTCGAAGCCCCGGGTCTTGAGCGTTTTCGCCGGGGATCGGTGACTGCGCGGTTTGAAGATACGGTGCCGCGGCTTTGGGGACCCGCTCCTGGAGCAACAGCAGCGCGGACTGCAGCGAGGGAACCGCCTCGAAGCGTCGCTGCATGGGTTGGTTGAGCAACACGCTGGTCAGGGCCAGCAGGCTCATGCCCTGGTGATGCGCCATGAACGACTGCACGATTGCAAACCGCTGGCCGCGCGGCAATCGCGCTTCGGTGTAATCCACCGCTTCGTACAGGCCGAAACGACCCGCAGAGCCTTGCTGGGCCAGGCGTTGCAGGTTCTTGCAAGCCGCCTCCGGATCAATCATCAACGCCAGCGCGCTGGCGTAGGGCGCAATCACCACATCCTCGCTCAGCCCGCGTTTGAGCCCCAGGCCCTGAACCCCGAACGCGCGGTATTGATAGTTGAAATGGGCATCAAGGGTGTAATACCCCGACTCCGACACCCCCCACGGAATACCCAGCGAATTGCCGTGTTCGATCTGCACCGCCACGGCGGCGCGGCACGTCTGGTCCAGCAAGCTGCCATCGTAGTTGGGCATCACCAGCATGGGCATCAGGTATTCGAACATCGAGCCGGACCAGGAGAGCAAGGTCGGCGTCCCGGCGTTTTCGCCGAGCAATCGGCCCAGCGTGAACCAGGCCTGCTGTGGAATCTGCCCTTGCGCGATGACCACGAAATTGGCCAGACGCACTTCAGAGGCCAGGAGGTCGTAATAGCCGGTATCGAGCCGCCGTTCGTCGACGTTGTAGCCGATGACGAACAGGTCGCGTTGACGATCGTAGAGCAGGGAGAAATCCATCTGCGCCATCGAAGCGGCGAGCTGGCTCAGGCGCTCCACGGTCTTGAGACGTTCATGGGCGGCCCGGCGAACCTGCATGACCTCGTCATGGTGGGCGGCGTCCCAGTCGTCGATGTTCAGGCACGCCAGCTGGCGCAAGGTAGACGTCATCGGGAGCACGCCAACCCGATGCGCCGGGAGCCGAAAGCGTTGCAGTTCTTCGGTCCAGTCGATGCATTGACGGTTGAAGGCTTCAAGCCAGTACGCGCTGTCTTCATCGCTGCCGGGATCAGCGCGTGAAACCATGGCCCGCGCGGTCTGCAACAAGTCGGTCAGGGTGTCGACGTCCGGCGTCAGCGCCGCCCGGTCAAGCCCTTTTCTCAACGTGTCCAGCGGGTCCTCGTCGCTGTCGCCCGCACGTTGTACCTCGATCAACGTGTCCAGCGTATCGCGCAGGCCATTGATCACCGTCACGCCGAACATCGGCGCATCAGGCAGTTGCGCAAGCCCGGCTTGCAGGGTCAGCAACAGTCCCGCCAGGTTGCCGCTGTCGACGGTAGACACATACTGTGGCCGCAGAGGTTCGCGCGTCTGGGTGTCGTACCAGTTGTAGAAATGCCGCTGATACCGTTCCAGCCCGTCCATGCTGTCGAGCGACGCAGCAAGCCGGGTCAGCAGGCGCTCGGTACTCAGGTAACCGAAGTCGTGGGCGGCCAGATGCGCGAGCAACGACATGCCCATGTTGGTCGGCGAGGTGCGATGGGCGATGGCCGCTTTAGGGGCTTCCTGAATATTGTCGGGCGGCAGCCAATGGTCGTCGGGCCCGACGTACTGGTCGAAGAAGGCCCAGGTCTTGCGTGCGAGTATGCGCAGGAAACGCAATGCCTCGGTTGACGGTGTGAACACCGATTGACGGGGAGGCGAGCTCAGACGCCAGGCGATCCATGGCCCGATCAACCACGCCAGCAGCAGTGGGGCGGCAATTCCCAGGGTCAGCGGATCGGTGCACAGCACGGCGATGGCGATCGCTGCCGTCGCTGGCGCGACCCACATCAGCCGGTAGAGCCCGCCCAGCCGGCTGGCGGCCAGGCGTTCGACCTCCCGGGACGGCTGCCATTGCAACAGCAGGCGTCGGCTGAAACCCAGCCGCCACAGCGACCGCAGAATCGCATCCGTGCTGTAGAACATTTCGAAGGGCAGCCACGTCAGCGTCAGACAGGCGCGGGCGAGATCCTGCCCCAGATCGCCGGCCACCGCCCGGACGTGTTGCCGATAGGGAACGGCCGCCGCAGGGGGCTGCATCAATTCAGTAAGTGCGCGAAGCAGCGACTGAATCACCAGTAATCCGACCACGGTCAGCGTCCAGCCCAACGGGTCGTTGCTGAACAGCCAGGCCCAACCCAACATCAGCATCGTGGCCAAGGGTTCGAGACTGCGTCGCAGGTTGTCGAGAATCTTCCAGCGCGCCATGACACCGAGCCGGTTGCGTGCCCACTCGCCGCTCGCGTCCCGCGCCCAGGGCGATAGCCAGGGCAGCAATTGCCAGTCGCCCCGAATCCAGCGATGCCTGCGTTTGACGTCCGCGCCATAGCGCGCGGGGTACTGCTCGTACACTTGCACATCGCTCAGCAGACCGGAGCGCGCATAGCAACCTTCGATCAAATCGTGGCTGAGGATCTGGTTGTCCGGCAAGCAACCTTCCAGCGCGCAGGTAAAAGCATCCACCTCGTAGATGCCCTTGCCGATGAACGAGCCTTGCTGGAACAGGTCCTGATAGACGTCCGAGACCGCTCGGGTATAGGGATCGACACCGGCATCGCTGCCGAACAACTGGGCGTAGGCCGAGCGGGTGACGCTGGTCAGGCTGATGCCCACGCGCGGTTGCAAAATGGCGTGCCCGGCAACGATGTGCGCACCCATGGCATCGAACACCGGCCGGTTCAACGGGTGCATCATGGCCGCCACGCAATGGCGGGCGGTATCCCGTGGCAGCAATGTGTCAGTGTCCAGGGTGATCACGTAACGAACGCTCTGCAACTGATCGACGTTTCCGACAATGGCGTTGAAAGACGCGCGCCCGCTGCCGCGCAACAGCGCATTGAGTTCGATCAATTTGCCGCGTTTGCGCTCATACCCCATCCACACACGCTCACTGGGATTCCAGCAGCGCGGTCGATGCAGCAGGAAAAACCGATCCTCGGCGCCTTCAGTACCTTCAGCGTATTTGCGGTTGAGCCGAGTGATCGCCTGACAGGCGTGGGCGATCAGTTCAGCGTCCTGCGGCAGGGTTTGCTCTGCGGCGTCAAGAAAATCGCTGAGCAAGGCGAAGTGCAGATGAGCGTCGCGGTTGGCGAGAAACCGCACTTCGAGGCCTTCGACCAACTCGTCGACATCGGCCAGATTCGCGATCAATGTGGGGATCACCACCAGCGTGCGCGCGTCATCCGGAATCCCGCGCTCGTAATCCATCTTGGGCAGAACGGAGGGCAACAGACTGAAGGTCACCAGCCAGTTGATCAGGCTGATCGCCAGGCGGCTGGTCATGATCAGGCAGGGCACGGCCAGCACCAGCAGGGCGATGTCCGGCATGCGGTCCCGGTGTGCGGAAGCCAGCAAGGGCGCGGCGAAGACCATTGTCAGCAGCGACACCGGTGCCAGGTAAAACATCAGCGGCGAGCGCTGTAACAACCGTTTCCAGCGCTCATGAATGGGCACGCGGGCATTCAGGCTGCGTTCCAGAAGCGGCAGTCCCGTGCTGACCAGGTAATACCCGACATGACGTGCAAGCCCTTCGCAGGACACCGATGCCGCCTGGGCTGTGGCGAGATCGATCGCGGCGCGCGCCACCTGGATTTCCGAATGCTGCGGACTGCGGCGTGCCAGTCGCTCGATGACATGCCGATAGCTGTCCCGTGTGCCGAAATCCATTGCCCGGTAAACCGCGGCAGGGTCTTCGCTCAGGATCTGTTCCACGTGGCTCATCGACTCGACGAACTCACGCCAGTCCGTCGCTGACAGCAGACGCAGGCTGCCGATGCTGTTGCTGATGGAGACCTGGTCCGCGGCCTGCTGCTGGGCATCGATTTGGACCTGACGCTCGATGCTGGAGCCTGTTTCCCCGAGCATCTGTTCGATCCAGTTCAGCGGCAGGGCGAGGGACGCGCTCTGGCCCTGCAACCGTCGGGTGAACTCGGCCACGAAAGCGGGTGACATGGGCGGCGTGGACCGCGCCATGTCGGCGACGGTCAGCACCAGGCTCTTAACGTCGCGCTCGGAGGTCTCGATCAGGCGCTCGGCCCAGTCATCGGCGAGGTTCCGGTCGTCCGCATTGGCCATGACCCGTGAGGCGACCCTGCGCAGATTTTCAATCAGCGCCAGGCGTAACATGATGGGGATTGCCCAGAGTTCTCCGAGTGCCAACGGCATGACCGTCTGATAGGCAAAGATGAAGCGGCTGAGGCTTTGCTCGTCGACGCGCCCGTCGCCATGGGAAATGGTTTCCAGGGCAATGTCGTAGACCCGCGGCAGGCCGGCGGAGGCGCCGTTCATCAGCCGTGGCAGTTCCCGGCTGTAGCCTTTGGGCAGGTGAGTCTTCGCGGTGCGTATGTGATCTTCGATCAGGAAAAAGTTATCCAGCAGCCATTCTGCGGCAGGGGTGACGCGTCGGCTGGACTGCTGTGCCTCGGACAGCGCCGCACAGCTGCGTTTGAGCAACGCCTCGTTGTCGTCCAGCCTGCCGAGCATCGCGTCCCGCGAGGACAATGCGGTGAGCCGGTGCTGCTTGGCCAAAGCGATCCCGTGGTCGGCCATCTGATCGGCGCTGAACAGCTCGGAGCGCAGAATCGGCTCGTATTCGAAGCGGGGAAGGGCAAATGAACCGGTCCGGTTAAACCCGGACGAGCGAGCGACCACTCTCCGTATGCGTGTCCATATGCTGTTCATAAGGTCCTGAGTCTGAAACGCACGGAGGTGAAGGCGTGCGTTTTGAAAGGTGCGCTGACGACATGCGCCAGCACGAGCAGCGCCTTATAGGACGAAGCTTTGCAGCGAAGAGTGTGATGTTTTTGAGCGTGCTCCGTCTGTGCGCTGGCGCACATAGCGCTGTCAGGCAAAAGCCGTAAGGGTTACCTCTACGCCTTTTACCACGACGCCGGTTAAGTGACCGGCCATCCGTAACCTGCGTGCCGTCGCTGAAATTGTCCCCGCACTTATCGTTATAAGCCTAAGGTCATCAAGAGCCAACCGGGTCAATTGGGAGTGTCAAGCATGGCTTACAATGAGAGCATTGAGACAAGGTTCAGTGATGAGATCAAAGCACTCAGCGGGGATTACTGGCTCGAAGAAATGCGGGATGGAACGCCGATGTTAATCCGCGAGTTGGCGGATCGGGACCGTGAACGGGACCTTGTTTTCTTCGAAGGGCTCGGCGCGGACACGCCGCATTTTCGGTTTTTGGCCACGTTCAGCGAGCTTGGAGACACCCACGACCAATTAATGGATGTGAGCTTGCCCAACCGCATGGCGTACATCGCCCTTGCGTTTGAAGGCAACGAGCTTAAAGAGGTCGGCAAGGCGCGTTACGGTGCTTTCGATGGGGATGCGCATTGCGAGTTCGCGGTGGCGGTTTCCGAACAATGGCAGCGCAAAGGGGTTGCTTCTGCGCTCATGCAGCATGTAATGGACACCGCCAAACGGCAGGGTTTTAAAAAAATCTCGTCGATGGATGCGTCCAACAATCAGCACATGGACCTGTTGGCGAAAAGCCTTGGCTTTACCTGTCGCAATAACGATGAGCACGGTTCGAAAATTTTTCACGAATACGTTCTGCAGTAATCGACGTGGCAATGGATGACAGCCTGGAGCGAGCATCCATTGTCTGCCGGTTTTCAGTGTCTGAGCGGACGGGCTGTTAACGCCCGCTTGTTTCTGACTTCGTTCAGCCCTGCGTCCGTGCATCGTCGTTGATCAATGCTGCAAGTCGGTCGGTAAATACGACTTGTCCATGATGGCCGCCCAGTCCACGTCACCCTTCAACTCACCGTTGAGCCGCAGGCCGTCGGCCATGCGTTCCATCTCCACAAGGTTGAAATCGCCTTCGCTCCACATATGGGGCGCAATCATGTTGTCCACGGCTTCTTTGGCCACCGCCGGCTCAAGTTTGAAGCCTTTGGCGAGGATGTCGGCCGCGTGTTGCGGGTTGTCGTAGATGGTTTTGACGCCCATTCGGCGCCCTTCGATGATGGCTTTCAATTTGTCCGGGTGCGCCTTGGCAAACTCGCGCGTGGTGATGCCGACCGAGGTGGTCATGGGGGGCAGCAGGTCGCCGGATTTATAGAGCGTGGCGTATTGGTCCTTGCGCAGGATCGACAGCGGTTCGATGAGCACGGCGGCATCGACGGCTTTTTGATCCAGCAGTGTCAGACCGTTCACGTAGCCGCCGGAGGCCACTCGGGTGACCTTGTCTGCGTCAATGCCCTTGGCTTTCAGCGACATCAGCAGCAGCATTTCCGACACGCCTTTGGGCGAGGTGATCGCGACCTTCTTCCCGTCCAGCCCGGCAATGTCTTTGAGCGGGGAGCCCTTGAGGGTCACCACCGACGATTCAGCCACCGACCGGGTGCCGATGTTGACGATAACCAGGTCCAGACCTTGCCGTTGAGCGGCCAGGGCAGCGGCCACCGCCACTTCTCCGTACGGTGTGTCGCTTGCCAGAATATTGCGCACGGTCGTTCCGCCACCGCCCGAACCCAGGATGCCGGTAATGTCGACACCGGCTTTCTTGAACAACCCGTCCTCCATCGCCACGGCATACGGCAGGCCATAGAGGCTTGTGCCCCACTGGGTCACGGAGATTTCATCGGCGTGGGCAATCGAGGCCAGCAGCGACATCGCCGCCAGGCCGGCGACGGCGAGCTTTCTGGTTGAGCGGAACAGGGTGTGCTGTGCGGTCATTCTCGAAACTCCTGATAGCATCAAGGTGCTTGGGTCATGGCAAGAATTAAGGCTAAGCGGTGTTATTTTAGTTTCTGTACGCTATTAAAGATCATTCAGCAAAATGCAGGCCAAGGCAGCCGTTACGCGTTTTAGTCGGGTGTATGAATCATAACTTTATGAAATATATATCTTTTCTTTCGATGTAAAAACGTAGCGGCGCTCTCCATGGGTTGAAACAGTATCCCTAAATAAAGCGTATACGTTGATTTGTGCGCGATAAGCGATCAGTTGTCGGCGGTGCTGAGCACGTCCGGGCCAGTCGTCCTGCTTTGGTGCGACTGTCGTGCCCACGGCACTACACTGGAGCGAATAGCGTGTACGTAATAAAGAATAGCTCGCATGCTTTGAAGTAAGTGCGTATTTTGTGGGTTGTTTTCATTTTGATCAAACAGAAAATGTATTTTTAAATCTTTATAAATCAATTACCTGTTTTTATTAAACCCATACGATTAACGACTTGTCGCTATTCTGGCGTCTATCTTGCTACTCCTCCTATATCTAGCGTATGCATTGTATTTAGAGCGCTTTCAGCCTTAACAGGCTCAAGGTTCACCAGCCGGTCCGGAGGAGTGAAGAATGACGTTTGCATTGAAAGGTGGTTTGGTCGAAACGTTACGGGTCGCTGCGGACACCCGGACGCCGCATGTCACCCTGAGTCAAGTGACTCGCTCATTCAAGAAGGCTGGAGCTCGCGAGTTGTTCGCAGCGCTGGGACCAATCGATCTGACGCTGAACAAAGGTGAATTCTTTTCCGTTGTCGGGCCTTCGGGCTGCGGCAAGTCAACGTTGATGGACGTGCTCTCCGGGCTTGCCCGTCCCACGTCTGGCGAAGTGAGGTTCGAGGGAAAAGTGATTTCCAGCGTGCCGGACGGCGTCGGGGTGGTGTTTCAGGAAGACGCCTCGTTTCCGTGGCTGACGGTACGCGACAACATCGCGTTCGGGCTTCGTCGCAGCGGTGTCGATGGTCCCGAAGTCGAGCGCCGTGTCGCCTATGCGCTGGGCTTCATGGGGCTGAGGGATTTCGCGAGCGCTTACCCGGCCCAACTGTCTGGCGGTATGCGCCAGCGTGTATGTATTGCCCGCACGCTGGTGATGCAGCCGCGGCTGATTCTGATGGACGAACCCTTCGGAGCCCTGGACCAGCAGACCCGTCTGTTGATGGGCGATGAGTTGCTGCGGCTGTGGCGCGAAACCTCCGCCACGGTATTGCTGATCACCCATGCACTGGACGAGGCGGCGATGCTCTCGGACCGCGTCGGGGTCATGTCTTCACGGCCCGGCTTGTTCATCGACATGGTCGAGACCGGCTGGGACCGCGACCGCGACAGTCGGGTGGTGTCAACGCCGCGATTCGGCGAGATCAATGCGCGCCTGTGGGAAAAGCTGCGGGTGGAAACCATGAAGGTCATGGGCACGCAGCACTGATCTGGCCGAGCCATTCTTGAGGACGTCGATTTGAATACCGAAAGCGTGCTGCGATCCGCGTTGGTCGCCGGTTTTATCGGGCTGATCGAGTTGCTGTGTCGCACTCATGTCATCCCGCAAAGCGTGTTGATTGCGCCCTCGCAGATGTTCACGCATCTGCTGGCGCTCATGTCGGCCGGTCATTACGGCAACGACATCCTGTTCAGTTTCACCAATATTCTGGTGTCGGCGTTCATCGCCATCATCAGCGGGTTTTTCATCGGCCTGGCCGTGCATTCCATGCCGCGTTTTCGCGCCGCACTGGAGCCGTTGCTGGCGAGTTACTACGCCGTCCCGACGTTCATTTTCTACCCGGTGTTCATTGTTGTATTCGGGGTGGGCCATGGTTCGATCATCGCGATCGCGGTGCTACTCGCCATCGTGGCGATGATTACCGCGACCCTGACCGGCCTGGACCGCATTCCCCACGTCCTGCGTAAAAGCGCGTCGGTGATGCGGATGTCGAGGCTGGAGACCGCCTGGCGTATCGAGCTGCCGGCCGCGTTGCCGTACCTGTTCGGCGGGGTGAAGCTGGCCGTGGCGTACTCGTTCATCGGTGTGATTGCGTCCGAGTTCATTCTCTCTGGCGCCGGCATCGGTTACGCCATTGCCTTCGCTTACAACAACTTTGAAAGCGACAACATGTATGCCCTCATGTTGCTGGTGTTGATCAGCGTCACGTTGATCAATGCGGTGCTCAATTTCTTCGACCGACGCTTGCAAGCGCGTCGTCAACGGTGACAGCCATGCAGAGATTTTTCCCGACCTGTTTACTGGTGGTGGCGCTGATCGCGGCCTGGCAAGTGTTGCACCTGACGATAGGGGCGGGGGCGTTGACGTCGCCCTGGATGACGCTTACGCACCTGCTGTCGATGATGGGCACGGCCGAGCTGTGGGCCAACGTCGGCGAAACCGCCAAGGCGTTTGCCTACGCCATGAGCCTGGCATTGGTGGGCGGCATCGTTCTCGGCGTGCTGCTGGGGGTGAACCGGCTGGCGGGTGCGGTGGCCGAGCCGATCCTGCTCAACCTGTACGCCATTCCCAAGGTGACGCTGTATCCGCTGGTGCTGCTGTGCTTCGGCCTTGGGCTTTCCTCGAAAGTGGCGTTCGGCGTGATGCACGGGCTGATCCCGATCCTGCTGTTCACGATGAACGCCATCCGCCAGATGCGCCCTGTGTACCTGCGCACGGCCGGCACCCTTCGGCTGACGCCGATCCAGTCGCTGTTCCATGTGCTGCTGCCGGCAATTCTGCCGGAGATCGTAGCCGGCGTGAGACTCGGTTTCGCACTGACGCTGCTCGGCGTGCTGATCGGCGAGATGTTCGCCTCGCAGCGCGGCCTGGGGTACATGGCTGTCAATGCGATGGGCCTCGGCGACATCCCGACGATCATGGCCGTGGCGCTGTTGCTCACGCTGATTGCCGTCACCTGCAACAGCTTGATGCTGATGCTCGACAAGAAACTGCAGCACCGATAACTGACGTTCACCGAACTGTTTCCACACATAGGGGTAACCACGATGTATGACGTATTCCAGACTGACCGCCTCATCGATCTTTGGCTGGCCGAAGACATCGGTTATTGCGATCTGACCGCCCAGGTGATGATCGAGGCGGACGAAGTCGGCGCTTTCTACATGAATGCCCGCGAGACACTGATCGTATCCGGTATCGACATTGCCGCCCGGGTCTTCAAGCGTTACGACCCGACACTGGAAGTGATTGTCCGCGTCAAGGACGGCCAGAAGATCGAGGCCGGGACGGTGATGATCGATGTGCGCGGCAACGCTCGCAGCGTGCTGACCGCCGAACGCACCGCGCTGAACATCGTGCAGCGCATGTCCGGCATCGCCAACGAAACCGCCAAATACGTGGCCGCTGTCGCGGGGAGCAAGGCTCGCCTGATCGACACCCGCAAAACCACACCGGGTCTGCGCATGCTTGAGAAGCACGCGGTTACCTGCGGCGGCGGTCTGAACCACCGTCTGGGCCTGGACAACGGCGTGATGATCAAGGACAACCACATCGCCGTGTGTGGCGGTATCACCCAGGCGGTGCAACGTGCACGTCGTCAGCTGCCGGTGCTGACCAAGCTGGAAGTGGAGTGCGACAGCCTGACCCAGGTCGCCGAAGCACTGGAAGCCAACGTCGACGTGATCATGCTCGACAACATGAGCGTGGTGGACATGACCGAAGCTGTGAAGATGGTCAACGGGCGCACCAAACTGGAAGCTTCAGGCGGCATCAACCTGTCTACCATTGGCGCCATCTCCAAGACCGGTGTCGACTACATCTCCACCAGCAAACTCAACCAGGCGGCGGTGTGTGTAGACATCGGCCTGGACGAAGCGGAGTAAGGTACATGGCGCAGGGCATCTTCTTCTTTGTTGTCGGCCCCAGCGGAGCCGGTAAGGATTCGTTGATCGAAGGCGCCCGCGCCCACCTCGCAGACACCGGTCGTTATGTGTTCGCTCGCCGCACCATCACACGCCCCACGGGCGCCCCGGGCGAGGATCACCACGGCGTCACAGAGGCACAATTTCAATCGTCCGTGAGCGCAGGAGAGTTCCTGATCACCTGGGATGCTCACGGGCTGTCCTATGGTTTGTCCGTCGATCTGCTTGCTGCACTGAGCGATGGCTGCAATGTCATCGCCAATGGCTCGCGCAAAATGATACGCGAACTGTCGCGGCGGGTGCCGAGGCTGGTCGTCGTGGAGGTAACCGCCTCCACAGACGTGCTGGCGGCGCGAATTCTGGCTCGCGGGCGGGAAACTGCGCTTGAGGCGCGGGCGCGGGTCATGCGTCAGGTCGAGCCGTTGCCGGTGGACATCGAAACGATCCGCGTCAATAACGACGGCGCACTGGAGCAGGGAATCAACGCCTTCGTTCGCGCGTTGACGAACGCCAGCCAGCGCGTTCGATTGCGCCGTGTGCCCTTGTCCACCGGGCTTGAGCGGGTGGCGTATTTGCCGACCCGGAAGGGGCCTGGTCAGATCGCTGTCCTCTCGGCCGCGGATTACTTGGGGGGATCGAAAGTGGACCTGCTGGCGGACGGCACGTCCTTGAGCGTGCAGATTCATGGTCTCGATGCGCCGCATTTGCTGGCGCCGGATGAGATCGGTCTGAGCGAGGAGGCGTTCTCGCACTGGGGCGTAGCCGAGGGCAGCGAGATTGCCTTGCGCCGTACGCCATCGCCGGCCAGTCGTCAGGCGTTGATCCAGAAAGTCCAGGGTCACGAGCTGGGCGAAACGGAATACGAAATGCTGCTGCGTGACATCATCGAAGGGCGCTATACGGACGGTGAAATCAGTGCGTTTCTGGTCAGCGCCACGCGCAGCCTGTCCGATGCCGAAGTCATTGCCCTCGCCAGGGTCCGCAGCCGTTTCACGCCGACGATGCAATGGGATCGTCCGATCGTGGTCGATAAACACTCCATGGGCGGGGTGCCCGGGAGCCGCATCACACTCCTGGTGGTGCCCATCGTGGCCGCCCACGGCATGGCAATGCCCAAGACCTCATCCCGGGCGATCACGTCGGCGGCGGGCACGGCCGATGCCATGGAGTCGGTGGCGCGGGTGGACCTGACCACCGCCGATGTACAGCGCTGTGTGCAAGAGGCGGGGGCGTGCATCGCCTGGAACGGCCGGCTCAATCACTCGGTGGTCGATGACGTCATGAACGCAATCACCCGGCCGCTCGGGCTGGACTCCAATCGCTGGTCGGTCGCCTCGATCCTGTCGAAAAAACTCACGGCAGGCTCGACCCATGTGGTCGTCGATCTGCCGTACGGCCCACGCACCAAGCTCAAGACACAGGCGCAGGCCCGGGAACTGGGCGACCTGTTCGAGCGGGTCGGCGCGGGCCTGGGTCTGACCGTGGTCGCCTTTGCGACAGACGGGAGCCAACCCATCGGACGAGGCATCGGGCCGTCGCTTGAAGTGCGCGACGTACGCGCAGTGTTGGCCAATGAGCCGGATGCACCTCGGGATCTGCGCGACAAGGCGGTTTTTTTCGCCGGGCAGATTCTGGCGTGGGACCCTGCCGTGGGCAGCGTGGAGGCCGGTCGTCAACTCGCCGAACGCCTGTTGACGAGTGGCAAAGCGAACGCGGCATTTGAGCGGATCATCGACGCGCAGGGCAGAAAGACACCGGTATTGCCCAGTGCGCTGACGGTTTCGGTCTGCGCGACGGCTGAGGGGCGAGTGAGTGAGCTGGATGGCTGGCGTATCGGCGAGATTGCCCGACGCGCAGGCGCTCCTGCGGATAAGTCCGCGGGCATCGACCTCAAGGTCGGACCGGGTGATCACGTCAAACCGGGGCAGTGCCTTTATGTGATTCATGGCTCCAATGGCGCAGACCTTGAGTCGGCGAGCGTGTTGGCACAGATGAGCGATGGCGTGACGGTTGTGCGAACGCCATGATCCGCGCCCGGCGTCAACCGGCCTACACACGAGAATCGAGGTGAAAACATGCGTGAGGCGATAGCGACCACACAGCGCTGGGTCATCCATATCGAAAGCCGCCTGATCACAGCCCCTGACGGCCTGAACACCGACGCGATCAGCCGGCTGGCCGTTGAGCTGGCAGCGCTGCGTCAACGCGGAATCGACGTGGTCGTGGTGTCGGCCGGTGCCACAGCCGCCTGTGCTGGCCCCGGTATGGGCACCACGTTGCCGCTGCACGAAGCGCAGGCGTTGGCCGCCATCGGCCAGATCAAACTGACCAATGCCTGGGCCCAGGGCCTGGCCGCGCATGGCCTGCAATCCGCGCAGATCCTCCTGACTCAGGACGACCTGTCCCATCGCAAGCATTACCTGAATGCCCGCAGCACGTTGCAGGTGTTGCTCGGCAAAGGCGTGGTCCCGGTCATCAGTGAAAACGGCACCATTGCCAGCCACGGGATTCGTGCCGGTGACACTGACAGCCTGGGCGCGCTAGTGGTCAATCTGGTTCAAGCCGACGTGTACGTGCTGCTGACCGACGTGCAAGGTCTGTCGATGCCTGGTGCCGAAGCCGGGCTGGCTGACACCTTTATCGGCGAGGCCGCGGCGGGTGATGCGACCCTGGACCGGTGCGCGCACGACATGACCGAACGCCTCGGCTACGACGTGCGTTCCTGGTTGCGTTCGGCCCGCCTGGCGGCGCGATCCGGCGCGCACACGGTCATCGTCGACGGGCACCAGACCGGGGTTCTTGAGGCCATTGCCCGTGGCGCGCCGGTCGGAACCTTGCTCACCTCGGACACGCACCCGGCGGCTTCGCGGGGTCGCTGGCTTTCCAATCAGTTGCCGATGCGTGGCGTGCTGGAAATCATCGCCGGCTCATACCCCGTTGAATCGGATGCGAGCGGAATCACGGCGCTTATGGTCCTGCGGGTCGAAGGTGTGTTTCAACGTGGCGACATGGTGGTGTGCCGAGGCGCCGACGGCGTTGAGCTGGCGCGCGGGCTGGTTAACTACAGCTCCCAGGAGATCCAGAAGCTGCGTGGTCAGTTCGTCGAGGCGTTTTCACGGCAAATCGGCTATGTCGCGGAACCGCACATCATCAGCCATGAAAACCTGGTCGTGCATGCGGCGCGTTGACGGCTGATTGAGCGTCCTCAGCCATTCGCTCCGTTCGCGGCCGTGAACAGCGCTTTTTGCATCGCTTGTGGCGGTTTGCCGAACGCGCGCAAAAATGCTTGCCGCATACGTTCCCGGTCCCCGAATCCTGTTGCCCTGGCCACGACTTCCACCGGATGGCGGCTGGTCTCCATCATCACGCGAGCCGCTTCCAGTCGCAGGCTCTCGATGGCCTTCGCCGGGGTTTGCCCGGTTTCCTCTCGAAACACCCGACTGAACTGCCGAGGGCTGAGGCGAGCCACGGCAGCGAGGGCATCGACCGACAAGTCGTCCGTCAGATTCTCACGCGCATACGCCATCGCGAGTTGTACGCGATCGGACTTCGGGTCCAGTTCAAGGAGTGCGGAGAACTGCGACTGCTCGCTGCCTCGACGCTGATAAATGACCAGTTTGCGGGCAATCCTGCGCGCCAGATCGCTGCCCAGATCGTTCTCGACCATCGCCAGTGCCATGTCCACGCCGGCACTCATGCCTGCGCCTGTCCAGGTCTGACCGTCCACGACGAACAGTCGATCCTCTTCCAGTTGAATCTCGGGATAGCGTTGCCGGAATGCCGGTGCGTGCAACCAGTGCGTGGTGGCGCGCTTGCCGGTCAGCAGGCCGGCTTCTGCAAGCACGAACGCGCCGACACACAGTGAGGCGACCCGACGCGACTGGGCCGAGGCCGCCCGCACGAATTCGATCAGGGCGTTGTCCGGCGCGTCGAGTTCGAGGTAACCGCTGACGATCACCGTGTCGTAGCCCTCAGGCCTGAGGGCCGTGCTATTGACCGAAAAACCTTGCGAGGACATCACGGCGCCTCCGGCTTCAGACACCAGATGAAACTCATAGGCCTGTTCGCCCTGAAACAGGTTGGCGCATTCGAATACAGAACCCAGGGACAGGCTCAACGACTGAAAGGCGGGATAAACCACCAGTGCAACGCTATGCATCCAAAATCTCCAGGTCGATGAAGCGTGCGGGGATTGTCATTGCCCAACGAGCGGCTGGCAACGCCGTTCAGCGCAGACGCAGCAAAACGGACAGGCGAGGCATGGCCGAAATCCTTGCGGATTCGACATTGTCCCTGTTTTAGCCCGCTCCTAGAATTGGCCCGACAAGCAAGACGACTGGTCTACTTAGAGGCGAACCGATGACCGCCAATGAACGCAAACACGCAAAACAGCACATTCTCGATACGGCGAGAGTGATCATCAGTAAAAAAGGGTATTCAGCCGTTGGTCTCAACGAAGTGCTCTCGGCTGCGCACGTTCCGAAAGGTTCTTTCTATCACTATTTCGGTTCCAAGGACCTCTTCGGGGTCGCAATGCTGGAGGCGTACTTCGACGAATATCTGGAAAACATGACGCGGATTTTCGAGCGAAAAGGGCTAAACGACGCTCAAAAACTGGGCCTGTACTGGCAACACTGGATTGACAACCAGACAGGTAAAACCGACGCGGGAAACTGCCTGGCGGTCAAGCTGGGCGCCGAGGTTGCCGACCTGTCAGAGCCTATGCGGCTGGCGCTCCAGCGCGGTACATCGCGCATTATCGATGTCCTGGCCGCGTCTATCTCGCGGGGGATCGAAGAGCGTTCGATCAGGGCCGAAGAGAGCCCTCAACGCACCGCGTTCAGGCTCTACGCAGTGTGGTTGGGCGCCAGTGTCATGGCAAAAATAACCCGCACGACGGCGCCGTTCGATGAAGCCCTGTCGATGACTGAAACGGTATTGAATCACCCCGACTAAACACCCTTAACCCCTTGTACGAGGTCATCCCCACGTTGATCTCACGGGCGCTTGTTGCCCAAAAAAAGCCTTTTAAACTCTGGAGTCAAACCATGAAACATGAAGCACTGTTTTCGCCTGTGCGATTGGGCAACCTCACCCTCAAGAACCGGATCGTCTTTCCGCCATTGACCCGTCAACGCAGTGTGCAGCCTGGCGATATCGCTTCGGATTTGATGGCCACGTATTACGGCCAGCGTGCGTCGGCAGGCTTCATGGTCAGCGAAGGCACGCAGATCGAGCCGCGAGGTCAGGGTTACGCCTGGACGCCGGGTATCTACACGCCAGAGCAGATTGACGGCTGGCGCAAGGTGACTGACGCGGTGCATGCGCAAGGCGGTGTGATCTTCGCGCAGCTCTGGCACGTCGGCCGGGTTTCCCATCACGCCTTGCAGCCGGATGGCAACGCTCCCATCGCGCCGTCCGCGATTCAGACCACCAGCTCCAAAGCCTTTATCGAGACTGGCGCCGCAACGGGTGAATTGGTGGCGCCGTCGATGCCTCGCGCAGTCACCGTGCCGGAAATCAAAGCGCTGGTCCGGCTGTATGCCACCGCCGCGAGCAATGCCATCGCAGCAGGCTTCGACGGCGTCGAGATCCATGCGGCCAACGGGTATCTGGTCAATCAGTTCATCTCCGAACACGCCAACCAGCGGGATGATGAATACGGCGGCTCGCTGGAGAACCGTTTGCGCTTTCTGAGGGAAATCGTTGAAGCGGTTTCGCAGGCCATCGGTGCTGACCGTCTGGGCGTGCGGTTCACTCCATTGTTCACCACGACCGATGAGGATCGGGTGTACATCGGCATGGTGGAAAAGGACCCGCACCAGACTTACATCGAAGCGATCAAGGTGCTGGAAAACGCGGGCGTCGCCTACGTGTCCATCGCCGAAGCCGACTGGGACAATGCTCCCGACCTGCCGGAAACCTTTCGCCGTGACGTGCGTAGCACCTTCAGTGGCCGGATCATTTACGCGGGTCGTTACACGGCCGAGCGGGGCGCACGGCTGGTCGAGGCGGGGCTGGCTGACTTGATCGCCTTCGGCCGTCCGTTCATTGCCAATCCGGATCTGCCGGCGCGCATCGTCAACGGCTGGCCGCTCAATCCCGTCAACCCCGCCACCCTCTACGGCGGCGCCGAAGCGGGATTCACGGATTATCCGGTCTACGCCGGCTGATGGCAGCGTCGAAGGCCGGACGCTGATGTAAAGCGTCCGGCCACTCTCGCGGATTGTCGCGAGAGCATGGCTTCGAGCGGGTTCAACGCTTGAAGCCTGACGCTCCATGGCGGTGGGGTTACAGCGCGGGACGAAGCGTGCGTACCGTGCTGATGCTTTCGAGCAATGAAGCAATGTGCAGAATCGTCGACTCTGCTTGCCACGCGCCCACAATCTGCACGTTGATCGGCAGTCCTTCCTTGCTCGTCCCGAACCGCATCGACACACCCGGCAACCCGGTCACGTTGAGCGGTACAGTCGCGCCTTGCAGAAAGGTGGCGTCCACGGTCTGGCCATCGATGATGAACTGTTCGACGCCATGCCTGTGTGCCGGTATCGGCAGCACATGGGTAATCAACGCATCGTAATGCGCGAAGTATTCGGCGTAACCGTCGCGCAGCCGCTCGGCGGCTTGCTCGGCCTCGATGAAGTCTTTCATCGACGTGTCGGGCAACGACAGCATGGTCTTCGCCATCTTGTAGAGCTCGTCCTCTCTGCGCCCGGCAGTGGCTTCGGCGAATGCGGATTTCATCTCCATTACATGCAGCTTGTTGAACACATCAAGGGCGAAGTCCCGCTCCAGCGCAGGGATGCCCACGTGTTCAACCTCAATGCCGATGTCCTTCAGCGCCTCGGCGGCGGCACGAACGGTGGCGACGACTTCGGGGTCGACCGGGCCGAAACCTGGCCCCGTCATCCAGCCCACCCGAAGCGGGCGATAAGGCTGGCGACCGATGCCCGCATCGAACGCCACGGTGCTGGTGGCGAAGGCGTCCTGGCCGTCCGGCCCGGCCAGTTGCGAGAAGGCGAGGGCGATGTCCCGAACCGACCGGGCCATCGGACCGACGTGCCAGAAGCGACGCGGCACGCGCGGCCAGATGCCGGTCATGGGCACGCGACCGTGCGTTGCTTTCATCGAGGTGATCCCCGTTTGCGCGGCCGGGCCTCGTACGGAAATCGCCAGGTCGGTCCCCAGGCCGATGGGCGACATCCCGGCGGCGATGGCGGCAGATTCTCCACCGCTCGAGCCACCGGGTGTGCGTTCCAGGTTCCAAGGGTTGTTCGAGCGCCCTGAGAGCAGGTTGTCGCTTTCGATCCAGTAGGAAAACTCCGGGAGATTGGTCTTGGCCAGCAGGATTGCGCCTGCCTGCTTCATGCGCGCCACGCTGGTGGCGTCGGTGTCTGGCTGGCGGCCTTTGAAGATCGGCGAGCCACGCTGAGTGAGCACGCCGGCGGTGTCGATGGAATCCTTCGCGGTGAAGGGGACGCCGTGCAGCACCCCCATCGGTTCGCCCGACAACACCGCTCGCTCGGCGGCCTTCGCGGACTGGAGTGCGTCATCCACCACGGTCACGATCGCATTGACCTGGGGGTCGACTGCTTCGATGCGGTCAAGATGGGCTTGCATCACTTCAACCGGTGAAACCTCCCGAGTGCGAATCAACTCGGCGAGTCGGGTTGCGTCGGAGAAAAACAATTCGTCGCTCATGTGATTTTTCCTGCCTGATGGGAGAAGGGTCTGTCGCAATTGGAGCGGCAGGGATGCATCCCTACCTGCCAATTGGTAGACAAAAGCTAGAGCGTTAAAAAGGGGCTGTCAACCCTTACCTAACAAATGGTAGGCTTGTGACCATTGACGAATGCGAGGTCTTTACATGAGCACGAATGCGAAGGAGTCGATCCTGACGGCGGCTCGGCAAACCGCCCAGGCGCACGGCTACGGCGGTCTGAATTTCCGCGATGTGGCGGCAGAGGTCGGTATCAAGGCGGCGAGCGTCTACCATCACTTTCCCAGCAAGGCCGATCTCGGCGCAGCCGTGGCGCGGCGCTATTGGGAAGACACCGCACGCGATCTGGATGAGCTGCTGGCGGAAGCCGACGATGCGGCAAGCGCGCTGCGCCGATACCCGTGGATCTTTCGCAGATCCCTGGAGTGCGGCAACCGGTTGTGTCTGTGCAGTTTTATGTCGGCTGAGTACGACGACCTGCCGGATGCGGTGAAGACAGAGGTTCAGGCCTTCGCCGAGGTGAACGTGGCCTGGCTGGGCAAAGCCCTGGTCGCGTCGAAGCAGGTGTCACCAGAACACGCCGAAAAGCGCGCCCGCGCCATCTTTTCGGCGGTCTCCGGCGCGCAGCTCATGGCCCGCAGTCGCGCAGACATTTCGATTTTCGACGAATTGATCGACAGCTATCAGGACGCGGGGCTTCTGCCGGCCAAGGCATGAGGCATGAGGCGCTTCGTCAGAGTGACTGTCGCCACGCCCTGATTTGTTCAAGCGTAGCGGTGGCGCCGCCGCAGACCACCATCAACACGTTGTCGTACCCTGTGAGCAGGGTCGGGGAATACCCCAACGACAGTGCCGCGCCACAGGCAGGCTCGACGAGTATCCGGTGATCGGCCAGGAAACGTTCGCAGCCGTCCAGGGCGTCTTTGTCGCTGACCACGACGCTTTCGATCCGATGGGTCTCAAGGTACGCGACAGACTGGCTGCACACCCGTTTGGCGCCCAGCGACGTGGCGATGGAGGTGATGGCGTCGATTTCCACCGGTGCATCCGCCAGCGTCGCGGCCCGGAACGACGCAGCGCCTTCGGTTTCTACCGCGATCACCGGGACGTCGCCCCAGCCGTTGCGTTGCAGGCCTTCAATCACACCGCACAGCAATCCACCGCCGCCGACTGACAGCACCACGGCGCCGGGCTTGCGCGCAGTCCTGGCGACCTCGTCGATCATGCTGGCGTGGCCGGTCCACAACAGCGGGTCATCGAAGGGGTGAATGAACGCGTCTCCGGCAGCGATCAGCGTATGGGCCAGTTCGTTGGCCTCCTGCCAGGAGCGGCCGTGAACGATGACGTCTGCACCCTCAAGAACGAGCAGCTCCTTGGCCCTGTCGGTCGTGGTTTCCGGGACGACGACCGTTACCGCTGCGCCCAGAACGCGACCGGCATAGGCCACGGCCAGCCCGGCATTTCCGCCGGACGATGAAATGAAACGTTTTGCGCCACGGGAATGGTGAACCTCGCAGGCGTGGCCCACGCCCCGCAGTTTGAAGGAGCCGCAGGGCTGAAGCGCATCGAGCTTCAAGTTGATCGAGCGCTTGGCAATGGCGCTCATCGGACGGGATTCAATCAGCGGCGTTTCAATGTGCAGAGGCATGATGGGATTGCTTCCAAGCAGGGGAGTGATCGATGGATGAACAGGCACCGAGTTACGGTTCAATACCGTAAGCGAGGCGCTTGCCCAACGCAATCGACCACACCCTCAATCAGCGTCCGTGCGTGTTCAATCAATCCGTGGATGCTGCTGCACCAGCTCTTTGCGCTTGGCTTCGAGCTCGGCAATCTGGGTGTCGATGTCCTCGATTTTCTGCTCGATGTTGTCGTGGAGGTCTTCCAGCAGCTCCTTGGCCTCTTCGATGTTGGAAGCGGCAGGCGCCGCGCCGCGCAATGGCTTGTTGGCGGTCTCTTTCATCGTCAGGCCAGTGGCCAGGCCAATCACTGCCACCACCATCAGGTAATACGCCGGCATGTAGAGATTGTTGGTGGTTTCCACCAGCCACGCGGCGAGGGTCGGGGTCAGACCGGCGATCAGCACCGAGACGTTGAAGGCGCTGGCCAGTGCGCTGTAACGAATGTGCGTCGGGAACATTGCAGGGAGCGTGGACGCCATGACGCCGATAAAGAAGTTGAGCACCACGGCGAGGATCAGCAACCCAGCGAAGATCAGCCCGATCTTGCCGCTGATGATCAGCATGAACGCCGGAATCGCCAGCAGGAACAGCGCAATGCTGCCGACGATGATGAACGGCCGACGGCCGATCTTGTCGCTGATGAAGCCGATCAGCGGCTGGACGAACAGCATGCCGACCATGATCGCGATGATGATCAGCACGCCCCGGTTTTCGCTGTAATGCAGGTTGTGCGACAGATAACTCGGCATGTAGGTCAGCAGCATGTAGTAAGTGACGTTGGTCGCCACCACGATACCGATGCAGGTGATCAGGCTGCGCCAGTGCTTGGTCGCGACTTCCTTGAACGACACCTTCGGGCCGCCCGACAGGCCTTCGCGATCACCTTGTTCGAGTTTCTCGACGTGCTGCTGGAACGCAGGTGTCTCTTCAAGGGCGTTACGCAGATACAACCCGAGCATGCCCAACGGCAGCGCAAGGAAAAACGGCAGGCGCCAGCCCCATTCCTGGAACTGGTCTTCGCCAATCACTGCAGAAATCATCACCACGATGCCTGCGCCAAGCACGAAACCGGCAATGGAGCCGAAATCAAGCCAGCTGCCGAGGAAGCCGCGTTTACGGTCCGGGGCGTATTCGGCGACGAAGATCGAGGCACCGGTGTATTCGCCACCCACCGAGAAGCCCTGAGCCATCTTGGCCAGCAGCAACAGGATAGGGGCCCAGATCCCGATGGAGTCATAAGACGGGATCAGGCCGATGGCGGTGGTGCTCAGGGACATGATCACGATCGTCGCCGCCAGGACTTTCTGGCGACCGTACTTGTCACCCAGCGCGCCGAAAAACAAGCCACCCAGCGGGCGAATCAGGAAGGGCACGGAGAACGTGGCGAGTGCGGCGATCATCTGCACGCCAGGGTCGGCACCGGGAAAAAACACCTTGCCGAGCACATAGGCGACGAAGCCATACACGCCGAAGTCGAACCACTCCATGGCGTTACCCAAGGCAGCGGCGGTGATCGCCTTGCGCATCTTCGCGTCGTCAACGATGGTGATGTCGTTCAACCCGATGGGGCTGACTTTTTTCTTGCCTGATTTCATGTGAATCACTCTCTTGCGGATCGGTGTCGCTGCAAAACGCGGGCGTCGATGTCGCCTCGGACGCACGTAACGCGCGAGCTCGATGACAGCGTTTTGGTGGCACGTTATTTCCGATCAGATACAAGCAGACACGAAATAATTCAGCGCAGGCCGGTATTTTTCGTTACGGGGCAGGGCGCAAGGCAGCAGAAACAAAAAAGCCACCGCACAAGGCAGTGGCTTTTGGCGGGTTTACACCTGTGGCATCAAGGGCGAATGTCGGCCTTGAACCACTTTTCCGAAAGGCGCTTCACGGTGCCGTCTTCCAGCGCGGCCGTCAGCGCGCCGTTGAATTTCTCGCGCAGGTCGTTATCGGCCTTGCGGAAGCCCAGCGCTTCACCCGGGCCCCAGATGGTGCCGCCGATTTTCGGGCCGATCATCTGCACGCCTTTGTTATCGGGGTTGTCCAGTGCCGAGGTGAAGAAGGTCACGTCGTCGAAAGCAAAGTCGATGCGGCCTGCGTTCAGGTCCATCATGTGCTCGCCGGATTTCTTGTACTCACGAATGGTCGCGATGTCGCGGAAGTTCTTCTCGACGAAATCGGTGTAGGCCGTACCGGACTGAATGCCCAGGGTCTTGCCTTTCACCAGCGCTTTCATCTTGTCGATCGCGGCCTTGTCGGCGTTCTCGTCACCGCTGAGCTTGATGATTTCATTGCTCGGCATGCTGGCGATCAGCTTGGGGTCGGCGCTGGCGAACACCGCCTGGGTGTTGGCGTAAGGTTTGGAGAACGCAATCACCGCTTCGCGCTCAGGGGTGATCACGATGGCGTCCATCAGCACGTCGAACTTGCCGGCGTTCAGGCCTGCGATCATGCCGTCCCAGTCCTGCGCCTGCAGCTTGCATTCAAGCTTGATCCGGGCGCAGACATCCTTCAGCAGCTCAGGCTCGAAGCCGGAAATTTCGCCGCTGGGCAGGGTGATGTTCCAAGGCTCGTATGCCCCTTCGGTCGCAACCCGAACCGAGGTCCATTCCTTCGCGAAGGCGGTGGTGCCGAAGATCAGGCTGCTGCCTAAAGCCGCACACGCGAGGATTTTTTTAGTGACGTGGTAGGTGTGGCCCATGTGTTTCCCCATCTAATTGGAAATAAGACTGGCAGGGTCAAGCTAGATCAAAAGCCGCTAAACAGTCATTTTTATTATGCCGCTGTGTCTTCAGGCGTCGGTTGAGACGCGCGTCCGTAGAACCCCGTTTGTTCTTCAGGCGTGAACATCACGCCGGGTTTTTCGTAGTAGGAGAACACCGCCACCATCCGCTCGCGGTGGCCACGCACAGGGGTGACGCGGTGCGCGGTATTTTTCCCACGAAACACATTGAGAGTGCCAGCACTGAGTCGTAATTTCTTCACATCGGGGTCGCGACCGTTCAACAGATCGGCCACGCCGTCATAGTTGGGATCATCCGCCGTGCGCAAGTCGGTGCGGTACTCGAACTCACCACCCTCTTCGGGGGATTGGAGCATCAGCGTGGTGGTGAATTCAGAGCGATCGAAGTGCCAATTCAGCGTTTCGCCTTCTCGATAACTCATCACGTTGACCCGTGCCAACGGGTCGGCCATGACATACAACGCCGGTTTATCCATGACGGCGCTCAAGAACGCCACCAGCGGCGGGTACTCATACACGTCGGTTACGAGGCTGTTTTTGAGCTGGTCTGCGCACAGCGTGTGGCTGACGGTTTCGACCTTCTTCAGCGCGGGATGATCGGCGGCCAGTTCAGGGATGTCAGGTTTGAAATAAATATTGTGCGAGCGCTTGTGGGTGTGGGATTCAGCGTCCATGGTCGGCTGGATCTGTTGCGCGGCGGCGCGCACGTTATCGTCCTCTATGAAGCCTTCGAGGCTGAACATGCCATTGCGGGCCAGCGCGGCACGAGCGTGGTCGACCAAGGTGTTCCATTCCTCGCTGCCTGGGCGGTCCAGCGGATAGCGTTGAAGATTGATGACGGTGTTCATGACGGCCCTCCGTTAGGTGTGGTTTAAACCTAACCTGTGAAAATCTTCGCAACAACGGCAAAAATTGTTAGCCTCCCCCCAGGAAAACTTAGGGAAGCGCTTCCATGAAACGACTGCCGCCACTGAATGCCGTGAGGACGTTTGAAGTCGCTGCGCGGCTCGCGAGCTTTGTTGCGGCCGGGAAAGAGCTGGGCGTTTCTGCTGCCGCAGTCAGCCAACAGGTCCGTCACCTGGAAGAGTACTTCGGCAAGAAGCTGTTCGTACGCAGCGGCAACCGGCTTTCGTTGACGGACGCCGGGCTGGCGATTTTTCCGCAGACATCCCGCGCGCTGGACGACATCGCCGCCATGACAGTGCGCCTGCTGGAAGGCGAGATGCGCACGCGGTTGATCATCAGCGTGCTGTTCTCACTGGCTGAAGTCTGGCTGGCGCCGAAGCTTGCGCTGTTGCTGGAAAGCTATCCGCAGCTCTCGGTGGACGTGCGGGTCGAAGATGACCCGGTCGACCTGGCCCGGCATGACGTCGACATCCGTGTCAGCTACGGCGACTACCATTACCCATCGCTCGAAGCGATCCCTCTGGTACACGATCAGGTGGTGCCGCTGTGTGCGCCGGAGTTGTGGTATCGCCACGGCAACAGCGATTTTGACCTGACGCGGATTCACGAAAGCCTGTTCATCCATACGCAATGGGGACCGAGTTACGCCTCGCACCCGACCTGGAGCGACTGGTACGCCAGTGAAGTCGGACAGGTCTCACCTGATCCGGCGCTGGGGCGTCGCTCCGGGCTGTCCAGCCTGTCGATCACGCTGGCGAAACTCGGGTGTGGCATCGCGCTGGGGCAGAAACTCATCGCTCAACCCGATCTCGCGGCGGGTCGCCTGATCGTCTTGTCCGCCAGATCGCTGCCGTTGGGGCATCCGTATTGCGCGTTTGTACCGGCTGAAAAACGCAAACGACCGAACGTGCAAAGCCTCATCGAATTGTTGGGTACATCCTGATGCGAAGGCTGCCACCGGTTGTTACAGGTCGACGCACTTTGCTGGGGCCGGATGTTTCTCCCCGCCCCAGCGTGAGGCACCCTGCGGTAACCCGATCCCTTTCGCTGATGATCTTTCTCCTGCATCCCGTTAAACCTTATGAGCGTCGGACCGCCTAAGCAGAGGGCTCGCCGCGTCCCGGACCTTGGCTTGGGAAGGATGTGGCAATCAAATTGCATATGCTTGTAAAGACAAGTATGTATGAGTTGGGCGGTGTCGCCAGGCACCAGACGTCTCACCGTTCGCTGCAGGAATAACGCTATGGATCTCTTACAGCTGCTCAGTTTCGGAAACAACGGGTGGGGCGCGGCCCTTTTGAAGGCGGCCGGCATGACCGTGTTGCTGACCCTGTCGGCGTTGGTGGTGGGGGCGATTGCCGGAAGCGCGGTGGCGGCCGCCAAGCTGTCGAAGCGTCGTCTGTTTCGTTATGTCGGCGACGCCTATTCGATCCTGTTCCGGGGGATTCCCGAGCTGCTGGTGATCTACCTGTTTTACTTCGGCGGTGCCAGCGTGCTGGGTGCGATCAATCACTGGTTCGGTGGCGAAGGCTTTGTCGATACGCCGCCGTTTCTGGTGGGCGCACTCGCGGTCGGGCTGATCTCCGGTTCGTATCAGGCCGAGGTGTATCGCGGCGCTTATCTGGCCGTCGCCAAAGGCGAGCTTGAAGCCGCGCTGGCGATTGGCATGACCTGGCACATGCGCGTGAGGCGGGTCCTCATTCCGCAAGTCTGGCGTTACGCGTTACCGGGTCTGGGCAATGTCTGGCAGATGACCCTCAAGGACTCCGCGCTGATTTCCGTGATTGGCCTCGTCGAGTTGATGCGCGCCAGTCAGGTGGCGGCCGGCTCCACGCGCCAGTACTTCACGTTCTACATCGTCGGTGGCGCCTGTTACCTGATCCTCACCGGGTTGTCCGGTCGCCTGTTCAACATGGCTGAAAACCGTGTGTTGCGCACTCAACGCCGCACGCCACATTCCTGAGACGGGGAACCACTCATGATCGATTTTGCCTTTCTCAGTGACACGATGCTCAAACTGCTGGCGGCGTTGCCCACCACCTTGAGTCTGTTCTTTTCCAGCCTGTCACTTGGCCTGCTGCTCGCCCTCGGCGTGGCGGCCATGCGCGTCAGCCGCTGGCCGATTCTCAGCTACCCGGCTCGTTGTTACATCTGGTTGTTTCGCGGCACACCGCTGTTGATCCAGATGTTCCTGATTTACTACGGCCTTGGCCAGTTCAGCGCGATCCGCAGCAGCTTCATGTGGGAAATCCTGCGCTCGCCCTATGGCTGCGCCGTTGTGGCTCTGGCCATGTGTACTGCGGGCTATACGGCTGAAATCATTCGCGGCGGTATCCAGAGTATTCCCCAGGGCCAGATCGAAGCCGGGCTTGCGGTTGGCATGAGCCGCTGGACCTTGCTGTGGCGCGTGATCGGTCCCGTCACCCTTCGCCAGGCGCTGCCATCCTACTCGACCGAAGCCGTGTTGATGGTCAAGTCCACGGCCATTGCCAGCCTGGTGACCGTGTGGGACGTGACCGGCATTGCCCAGCAAATCATTCAGCGCACCTACCGCACGATGGAGGTCTTTCTCTGCGCCGCGCTGATTTATCTGGTGCTCAATTTCCTGATCGTTCGCGCCATGGCGTGGGTCGAGTACCAGCTCTCGCCGCACCTGCGCGAACGCCCCACACAGCGGGCGGCCGAACCGGTCCCTGAAACCCCTTCATCCCTTTGATCGCAGCGGAGCTCATCATGAATCAACACGTCGCGGCTGCTTTGTCGGTCACCAATATCTGCAAATCGTTCGGATCGGTGCAGGTGCTCAAAGGGATATCGCTGGAGGCGCACAAGGGCGATGTCATCTCCATACTCGGTGCCAGCGGCTCGGGTAAAAGCACCTTCCTGCGCTGCATCAACCTGCTGGAATCGCCTGACCAGGGCCGCATCGTGCTGGACGGCGAAGTGATCGAAATGAAGCAGCACGCCAATGGACGCCTTCAGCCCAGCAACACCCGCCAGGTTGAGGCAATGCGCAGCAAACTCGGCATGGTGTTCCAGAGCTTCAACCTGTGGTCGCACATGACCGTGCTGCAGAACATCATTGAAGGCCCGATGCGCGTGCTTAAACGCTCGCGCGCCGAGTGCGTGGAAGAGGCCGAGCAGTTGCTGCACAAAGTGGGGCTGTACGACCGCCGTGATTACTACCCGGCGCACCTCTCCGGCGGGCAGCAACAACGTGTCGCCATCGCCCGGGCGCTGGCCATGAATCCGCAGGTCATGCTGTTCGACGAACCAACCTCCGCGCTGGACCCGGAACTGGTCGGCGAGGTCCTGCGCGTCATGCGCTCGCTGGCTGAAGAGGGCAGGACCATGTTGGTGGTGACCCACGAAATGGGCTTTGCCCGCCACGTTTCGAACCGGGTGGTGTTCATGGCGCAGGGCTTGATCGACGCACAGGGTACGCCGGATGAACTGTTTGAAGGCCTGCCCACCGAGCGTTTTCGGCAGTTTGTGGCGAGTCATCACCAGCGCACGACCGACTGACGTCGCGAGGCGAGCGCGCGGCGGTGGTCCGCGGCCGCGCTTCGATCCCACACGACAACGCCTTCACGTTAAACAGCTGCTCATTTCAGGATTCCGTCTATTGTTTCATGCAGTCAATGAAACAAGGACGTCGTGTGACCTCTAACCTGAAATCGACACACGCTTGTCAACCGCATCCGGTTCACAGGTGTGCAGGCAGCATAAAGGACCATTGCGTGTTGCTCCCTGAGCCAGCGCCCTTCAACGGTTGGCTTCAGGCACCCGTGGGCATACTGCTCATACGCGGGGTTTTCATTGGGGGTTGAATATGATCGGCCGTCGTTTGTGCAGGTTCATGTCCGCGACCGCCTTGCTGCTGTTGATGCCCGGCGTTGCGCTGAGTGAGACCACATGTGATCACCTCACCGCAACCGGCAATGCGGAATACCCTCCCTACCTGTGGCGAGACCCGCACAACCCGCATCGACTCATCGGCGCCAATGCCGACCTGATCAAACACCTGGGCACGGCGTTAGGCCTGCAGATCGAGGTCATTTACGGAGGGCCCTGGTCCCGTGCGCAGGAGGAAGTGAGGGCAGGGCGCATCGATATGCTGGCCGGGTATTTTCTGACCGCGCATCGTGAGCAGACGTTGAACTTCATAAAGCCGCCGTTCCTGTTCACGCGCAGCATGGTCTGGGTCAGGAAAAAAGATGCCTTTGCGTATCATCAATGGTCCGACCTGATCGGACGCAGCGGGGGAACGCTGGTCAACAACAGTTTTGGTCAGGCGTTCGACGATTACGCCAAAGCCAACCTCTCGCTGGAGGCCGTGCCTACGGCCAGTCAGGCGTTCCAGAAGCTCGTCCTCAAACGCAACGACTTCGTGTTATTCGAGCAATACCCTGGAATGGCGCTGGCTAAAAAGCTGGGCGTTGAAGCGGCCGTAGAAGCCCTTGAACCGCCGATCAGCAGCGAGGGACTTTATCTGGCGCTGTCGCCCAACGCGGACTGCATCCATCCAGCCTTGCAAAAGCAGATCAGCGATGAGATGCAGAAAATCGTGTCGAGCACGCTGCCTCAGGCCCTGGTGAAGTCGAACCTGGAGCTTTGGAGCGCACAGCAACGGGATGGGTTGAATCCCTGATCTGGGTCGACGTCTGCGACGAGCGCGTGTGTCCGATGCAAGCGACGGAAACCTGCGACGGGCATGCCCGCCGGTGTTTCAGTGCACCGACAGACTTCGCGCGATAGAGGTCGTGGCATCGATATGGCACAGCCTGCCCTGATGATCGAAGAGCACCCATTCGTTGTCCACAAACCGCAGCTGTGCATGGTGTACCGGCCAGCGCACCACGGCACACAAGCGGTCGCTGCTGCGGTGGATGAAGTGCCAGCAGGCGTCATCGTCAGAGACTGCATAGCAAATCACCAGCCATTGCTCGAATGTGTAGACGTGCAAAGGATCGACGAACGCTTGAATGAAACCGGGCAAGCGATAGCCTTTACTGGTCCCGCTTTCGTACACCATCAATATGGAATCGCCCTCTGCGGTGTCCTTGATCCAGACCTCCGACGTCCGGCCTCTTGAGTCGAACACTTGCCAACTGTGGTCCTGACGTCTGGTGGGCGCGGGTTCGCGGCTCAGCAGTCGGCGGTCGGGCAGGCGGTAGTGCCACAACTGGGTATCCGTCGGGGTACGCAGCAGCACCGATTCGTGATGTCTCTCATCCCGGATGTCGGCGATTTGTCCGGGCAAATCGTTGACGTGCCACAGTGTTTCCAACCGGCGATCCACGTCCACAACCCGCAGCTGCGAGCCTCGGCCAATGGTCCAGGCCGTGCCGTCGAACGTTTTCGCGAAGGCGTCCAGCATCAACACCCCCAGATCGCTGGCGCGGCGATTGACCAGATCCAGCTTGCACATTCGCCAGACATCGCCGCGGCGTGCAAGCGCCAGCGCGACCTGACGACTACGCCCCAACACGAGCGCCTGAGTGGGTACCGGAAAGTGAAAGGCGGTCTTGCCGTCGGCTTCGACAACCAGCGCGCCAGCTTCCCCGAGCGCAAGCAGGTAACGACCGTCGCTCAACGGCACGGCGTCGCCGATCGTGCGGTTGCCCCTGTCGGGGGCCGTGAATGACAACGGGTCGCTCGCCCGGTCGAGGCTCTGGTTGAGGCGTCTGTTGCGGGGCAGTGCGTGGCCGGGCAGGTCCGTCTGCAACAGCTTGTCCTTGCTCATTTTCACCAGCGCCTGAAGCTGATTCTGAGTGAGATGAGCCTGTGGGCCGGTCTGATCGCAAATGATGGCTCGCACCGTCGCGGCGGTCAGCCAGGCCAGTGCGCGATTGTGGCTCTTGTGCGCGAGCAGCGCCTGGGCGAGGGCTGCGCGCTCCATGACCCGTTCGGGGTCGTTTCGCAATTGTTCGACCCAACTTTCGTAGGCTGTGAGGGTGTCGGGGAGCAGGACGGCCCGTTTTACCAGCGCGCCGATGGCCAGGCTGCCGCCCGAGGCCTCGGCGGCGAGCAGCCATTGCGCAGCACGCTCGCGCTCTGCGGGCAGGCTCCAGATCACGTCCACTGCCTGTAACCACAAACCCTTTTCGGTCAGGGCCAGCGCCCATTCCAGGCGCAGACGCGCGGCAGCCTCGGGCCACTTCTTTTCGAGCAGGAGGGTGGCGTCGGCGAACGCATTGTCCCGTCGCGCCACTTGCAACGCGCGTTGCCAGTCTCCTGCCATGCACAGCAGGCGCACAATGGTCGCGGCGGGCATGTCCCACGCCAGCGCCAGGTCGGCGGCCTGTTGATGGCGCTCGTGTTTTTCCAGATAGTCGAGGGCTTCCTGGCGTGCCCTGAGCAGTTCGGCCAGAACAAACACCGCCTCTTCGATGCGTCCTTCGCGATCCAGGCGTTCGAACGATTGCCGATAGACGCGCTTGAGGTGACTTTCCAGGTCTGCCTCGAACATCAGGCTGGAGCGCGGTCCCGAATGATGACTGAGTGTCAGGGTGTCACGCCTTGCGGGCGTGCCGAAGGCCTGTCCGGCATCGCTCTGCCCGCTGCCCAGAGGTATGGCATGGCGCAGTGCTTCTTCCAGATCGCCAGTCTCGAACATCGCCAGCATGCGTTGTACATAGGCGGCCTGGCGTTTTCCGTAGAGCGCCGACAGGCGTGAATATCGCGTCAGCCGCGTCACCCAGCGCCGCCACCTGGCCGGGCCGCGCGGTGAGCCAGAGGCCCGCGATTGCACGGTCGGCGAAGAGGGGCGGGCGACTTGCGCAGGCGAGGCGGGGTGCGTATGTCCTGTCGCCGGCTGCCCGCCCTGACGGCGCCTCCAGGCACGCACCAGCATCAGCATCACTGTGAAGAGCACGACGCCAATGATCGTCCAGACCACGGCATTGCCCAGATCGAATGGGGAGGGATCCAGTGGACGCGGCGAGCGGTTTGCCGTCGGAGCAGAGGTCGCGTTCGGCAGATGTGATCCGTTGAGGGCATGCAGTGCGTAGAGACCGATACCCACGGCCACCGCAATGAATCCTGCCATGCCGTCTTTCAGCGGGCCGGGGCTTTGCAGAGTATTCGCAGGGTCGGGGCTACGCCGCGCTGCCGAGTTGCTCTTGGCAGCAGCCAGGCGTTGACGCTCCAGCAGGGCCTGCATCACGGCCTCCCTTTCGGGGCTGACCGGTGCCAGCGAGTCACCGAGGATTTCTCGGATGTCGGTCTGCACGGCGAGCGGTTCAGTGAGCGGTTCAGGCAGCACGTCTCGGCAGTCGTAGGTGTCGAGAAGGGCATACTGGCTGACGTCGATCCATTGACCCGGCGCTAGCGCAGTAGCGTCACGCAGGTCCAAGGCCGTGACCAGCGTGCCGCGTACCAGCCAGATATCGGCGGGTGCCAGACGCCGCATTTCCTCAGGGGTGAGCTGGGCCGAGCAGAGCGTCCGGCCCTGTCTGATCAGCGGCCATCCCGGGAGCCCTTCACACAGCACGGCGCGGGCGGCGGGAAAGCTCAGCAGATCACCGTCGGCGAAACGGTAGGCACGGGCATCGGTTTGCCAGTGGCGGATGATCAAGCGGGCGCGTTCTTGCTCGTTAAAGCGTTCGGCGGGAAACCACAGAGCCTCTACAGGTTGGTAGCCACTCAGTGCCGGCCGACGGATCGTCACCGCATCAAATCCGGACATCGGCTTCTTCCTCCGAATGTGCTGGCGTGTGATTGCACATGATCTGCAAGACCCTTCGCTGCGCCAGCATCGAATACACCATCAGTTCGCGCGATTTGGTCAGTGCTGCGATCAGCCCGCTCATCGGACAAAAACTGATTTTGGCGACGGTGTCGCTGGTGGTGAACAGTACCTGCTGCTCTCCATGGCAATGAACCGACACGGTCTGCTGGTTAGGGCTGAGCAACACCATGCAAAACGCTTCGTCCTCATTGATGAACAGCCCGAGGCCTTTCCAGCCGGGAGCGAGATCGATCTGCTCGGTCTGACCATCGTGCGCGACAACCTGCCATTGCTGATTCCCGTCAATCAGCCGCATCCAGGCGCAGCCGCCAAAGGCCTGATGCCAGCGCGGGCTTGCCGGAAACAGCACGTGCTCGACGCTCGCTGCGGTACCGACCCTATGGCCCTGAGTCTGATTCGACGAGGGATTGACTCGGTGCACGTACAACCGACCGTCATCCAGACGCAGATAGGCCAGCGTACTGCGGTCGACTTGCGCCATGCCCACGACGTGATCGGCCATCTCGTGAGTCACTCCGGCGGGGAGCGGTACGGGCAGCTTGCCGTTGTCGATTTGCCAAAAGGCCAGATGACCCTGGGTGTCGAGCACGAATACCCGGCCATAGGTGCCGTTGTGCAACCAAACCACGGGCAGCAGCGTGGCAGTGCCTACGGGCATCTGCAGTTGCTCACGGTCTGGCCGGGCGACGGGTTTGACGCCGGGCATGTTCCAGAAGATCAGTTCTTCATCCAGGCTCAAGATCGCACCGGGCAAGCGTCCCGGAAATGTGATCGCCAGCGGGGTAGCGCGGTTGTTCCAGAGGACGCGTCGAACATCGAGCGGCTTTTTCTGCTTCGGTGCCGGAAGCTTGATGACCACAACCCCGGGCTCGTCGAGCATTTTCAGCGCGACATGGGCTCCGCTGCTGGCGATGACCGGCGCCAAGGTCAAGGCGACCCTTGGAACACGGGTTTTGGGTGAGTTGTGCGCCACCTGTTGGGCAACGTCGAACTCGCCCTTGATCAATTGCAGGGCCAGGCGCTCATCGGCGTTGGGCAGGGCAATCTGCCGGGTGCTGGTGCCTTGCAACTCGAACGTCAGGCTGTGCCCGTCAAGACTCCGCTGTATCTGGACCCGATGGGTGCAGGCGCGAAAATCCGTCGCAGGCAGGCGTTGTCCGACGATCCATCGTTCGCCGCTGTTGTATTCCTGCTGCGAGAGCCAGGCCAGCCAGGCGTCCCAATGCCCATCATTGACGGTCTGATAGGTGCGAGCCTCTAGCAGTTGCTTCAACTGCGACGCCCCTTTGAATTCATACAAGCCGGGGGCATTCTGCAAAATTCCCCAACGCAATTCGGCTCCGGTTTCGCTGGCTCGGCGCGCGAGCAGGATCAGCAGCGCCACATGCACCAGCCGTGGCCCGCCGAGTTGCAGAGGGCCCGCGTCAAACAGCACGACGGTCATCCGGTTGGCCTGATGAGTGCGGTATTGCGGGGCCACGAACATGTGTTCGCCAACCGCCGCCCTGCGCAGGAATTCGTCAGGCAGTTCCTCGGCTAGCAGCCATTCGCTAGCCAGCAGCCGCTCATAAGGGCCTCGGCGTTGCAGGTCACCGAGGCCGTCGGGCTCGGGCGTGCCGCCTTGATGCATGCCGCGCAACGGGCCCAGCAGCGGGTTCAGGCGTGCGAACAGCTCCGAGAACAATGGTAGTTGTTCGGAAGAGAACCCTTGCAGCCATTCTCGCCAGGGTTGCAGGGATGGTGGTAACTGCATCAGCGACCTGCCCACTCATCCTGAATGCGTTGTAGAAGCCCGCCCGTGACGGGCAGGCTTCGATCCAATGGCACCACGGCGCTGGGCGCATGCCACAGCAGAAGGGGCGCGCGAGCGAATCGGTCGAGCAGCGCTTGCGCCATCAGGTCCAGCGGTGCGTCGGGTTCCCAGCTGGTGGGCAGCCAAAGGCCAGGCGCAGCAGGCTCGGTGCAGCCGTACTCCACGCCTTCGACCCACGGCAGGTCGTCGGCAGTGCCTGTCACGATCAGCACGTCACGGTTGGTTGTGGCATGCAGCCGTGAGGTCTGGTCTTCTGTCATGCGTACCAGCCGGGCGTACAGACGCGCTGCGACTTCGCCCCAGGCCACGGCGGCTTGTGGTGGGCGAGGTTCGCGACGTGGTCGCCAGGCCCAGTCAATGGCTACGCTTTCAGCCATGTGCGTCATGCCGGGGTTGTCAGCAGATGGGCCACCTGTCCACGTACTTCACGCAGGCGCTGGGGAATGGTCTGGCTGTTGAAGTTGGCGTCGATTTCCCGCAGCAGCGCCTCCAGCAGCGGATTGGCCGGCGGTTCGCTGCGCGCCAGGTAATCCTCTGCGGTTTCAAGCAGGCGATGCAGACGAGCCATGGGTTGCAACGTCGCTTCCTCGACGGCACTGAACAGATGGCTGTTGGTGCACTGGGCAAACAGATCCTGCAAGACCTCGCGGCCGTGGTGTTGAATCTCTCGGGTCGGCAGCACATAGAGCAATGGCCAGAGGTCGGCTTCGCTGGCCTGAAGTTGGCCGCGCAGCAACGCCGCTGCGGCGATCAGACGCTGCGATTTGACGATACGCCGATCGGACAGCTGAATACCCGCCTGACGCAACCGGCGAATGGCTTGGGCCAGCGTCGGCCTGACCTCAGTGAGATCGACGTCCTTGAGGGCGTCGCCCAAGGTATCGAGTTGGGTCAACCCCAGCAGGTGCGGGACCGGACGCTGCTCTGACTGCCACCCGCCGGTCAGCATGGCTTCGAGCTGGTTGTCGGGTACGGCGTCCACGAACAGGTGCAGCAGGAAACGGTCGCCAAACGCCGCCAGCGACTCATCGTCGGGCAGCCCGTTCGCGGCCCCTACACAGACGCGCAAGGGGCACTGGACCTGGGTGTGGCCACGGCGGAAACGACGCTCGTTGAGCACACCCAGCAAGGTGTTGAGGATGGCGGTGGAACCCAGGAAGACTTCATCCAGAAACACAATATCGGCTTCGGGCAGCATGCCGCTGATGTCGGTTTCCACGGTGCCTTCGCGCAGCTTTTTCAGGTCGACCGTACCAAACAGTTCCGAGGGCTCGGTGAAGCGTCCCAGCAGGTATTCGAAGTAGCGACCTCCCATGGACTGAGCGACGCGGCGGACCACGGCGCTTTTCGCCGTACCGGGAGGGCCGACTACCAGAATGTGTTCCTGTGCGACAGCGGCCAGTACGATCAACTCGGCCAGTTGCTCCCGACCGACGAGGCCTTGGGTGGCAGCACGAACGGCGTGGCGAATCTGGGTGGCGGCGAGGGCGAGCGAAGCGGACATTGGGGCATCTTCCCTGATCTGGAGTGGCACATCTTGCCCGAAGTCGAGGGCTGATTGGGAAGTTCATCGGCCTGGGAGGCTCAAGCTTGAGCCTCGTGCGTCAGCCCTCGATCAAGTCCTCAGGCTGCATCGTCAAAATGATCTTGCCGACGTTTTCCGAAGACTCCATACGACGATGCGCATCGGCGGCACGGGACAGGGGGAATGTGCTGTCAACCACGGGTTCCAGGCTTCCGGCGCCTTCAAACCGCTCGAGCCAATGGTCGCGGAAGCGTTTGATCATGGCGTGCTTTTGCGGTTGGGTGCGGGACTTCATGACCGTGCCGATGATTTGCAGGTGGCGATACAGGATCTGCTCCAGGGTCACGTTTACGCTGCCCCCGCCGCCGAGGATGCCGACCTGGATCAGTCGGCCGCCTTTGGCAAGGGAGGCGATGTTGCGTTCGAAGTAGGGTTTGCCGACGAAATCGATGATGACATCCACACCCTGGCCATTGGTTTTCCGGGCAATGACGTCGGCGAAATCCTGCGTCTTGTAGTCAATCGCGACATCGGCGCCGAGGTGCTCGACGCGCGCCAGCTTGCTGCCGTCTGTGGTCGCATACACGGTAGCGCCCGTGGCGTACGCCAGTTGCACGGCGGCGGAGCCCACGCCGCCTGCCGCGGCATGAATCAGCACGGAGTCGCCCGAGGTGAGTCGCGCCAGGTGCATCATCGCCTCATGCGCGGTGACGAACACCTCGGGAATTGCCGCGGCGTGAACGTAATCCAGCTGAGCCGGAATGGGCATCGCCATGCGGTAGTCGATGCGTGCCAGCTCGGCATACGCGCCGCCGCCCACGACGCCCATCACCCGTGCGCCCACTTCGAAGCCTTCGACGTCGCTGCCTTTTTCGATAACCTCGCCAGCGATTTCAAGGCCGATGATCGGGGAGTCGCCAAAGTTGGGGTGCCCGTAACCGCCGGTGCGGTGGGTCAGGTCGGCGCGATTGACGCCAGCGGCGTACACGCGCACCAGCAGGTCGGTGGGGCGCACTTCAGGCGCGGCTGCGTCGCTCAGCTTGAGCACGTCGGCGTCGCCAAACTCATGGATGATGATGGCTTTCATGGCTGTTGCTCCGATGCGTTGAGGGTGGCGTTGGCGATGGCCGAGGCTGTGATGGCGGCAGGCAAGCCTGCATAGAACGCCAGGTGCGTGATGGCGGCCGACAGCTCCTCATGGGTGACGCCATTGGTTACCGCTCGGCGCAAATGCGCAGGCAACTCTTCGGCATGACCACCGGCAATGAGCGCCGCGACGGTGATCAGGCTGCGGTCACGTTGCGAGAGCGCCGGATCGCTCCAGATCACCGGATACAGCGTCGTGTCGACGAACTGCGAAAGTGTGGGGGTGAAGGCTCTGGCCGCTTCACGAGGACTGGTGAAATTGATGTTCGACATGATCGCGTCCTTACACTTGGCTGATGAATTTGTGGGTGAGGTAATGCTCGATGCCTTCGATCCCGCCTTCCGAGCCGTGGCCGCTTTCCTTCAGGCCACCAAAGGGCAGTTCAGTGGCGACGATTCGATATTGGTTGATGCCGATCATTCCCGCCTCAAGGCCGTCGGCGACGTCGATGGCCGTGCGTGCGCTGGAGGTGAACGCGTAGGCGGACAAGCCGTACGGCAAGCGGTTGGCTTCTTGCAGCCCGTCGTTCATTTCATCGAAGGGCATCAGGATCGCGATGGGACCAAAGGGCTCCTCATGCATGACACGCGCGGTCATGGGTACATCGGCCAACACCGTGGGCTCGAAGAAGAAACCCTGGCCCGGCACACGTTTGCCACCCGCCAGCAGCGTGGCGCCTTTGGCCACTGCGTCAGCGACCAGCGCTTCCATTTTCGCCAGTTGTCGTGGATTGGCGAGCGGCCCGACCTGAGTGTCCGGCTGCAGGCCGTTACCGATTCGCAGCGCTTGGGTGGCAGCGACGAAGCGGTGAACGAAGGTTTGATAAGCACCGCGCTGAATAAGAAAGCGCGTGGACGAGATGCAGACCTGACCGGTGCCACGGAAGCGGTTTGCAACGCCTTCTACGGCGGCTTTTTCAACGTCCGCATCTTCGAACACCAGCACCGGCCCGTGGCCTCCCAGTTCCAGCGTGATGGGTTTGACGCCCTCTGCAGCGCGGGCAGACAGCAGCCGGCCGATCGGCACGGAGCCGGTGAACGTGACTTTGCGGATGATCGGCGATGCGATCAGGTGGCTGGAAACCTGATCCGGCACGCCGAACACGATCTGCAACACGCCTTTCGGCAGCCCCGCGTCGTCCAGGGCACGGGCCAGTGCCAGCGCCGTTGAGGGGCTCTCCTCGCCAGGCTTGAGGATGACGCTGCAACCGGCGGCCAGCGCGGCAGACAATTTGCGGGCCGGGGTAATGGCCGGGAAATTCCAGGGTGTAAAGGCCGCGACCGGTCCAATGGGCTGACGTTTTACAAGTTGCAAAACACCGGGTCGATTGGCAGGCACGACACGGCCGTCAATGCGCCGCGCGCTCTCGGCGAACCATTCGAAATACTCGGCGGCGCGGGTAACTTCATCCAGCGCTTCGCCGAGCGGCTTGCCTTCTTCCAGGGTCATCTGTGCCGCGATGTGCGGTGCGCGTTCCAGAATCAGATCGGCTGCACGCTTGAGGATCTTTGCGCGCTGATCCGGCACCGTGCGACGCCATACCTCAAAGCTCGATTGCGCGATGGCCAACGCGCGATCAAGGTCACTCGCGGTGGCGAGCGGTACGCGTCCCAGTTCCGTTTCGGTCGCGGGGTTCACGACCGCCGCAGTGTCGCGTCCTTCAGTACCGATCCATTCACCACCGATGAAAAGATAGAGCGAGTCGTAGGGCGTATTCATAGCGTGGGCCTTCATAGAGTTAACGGAAATCGGGTCAGTGGCCATTCAGCGCGGCGGATGCCGCTGGCCTGTGCAACCGAGTCTATGGAGGACGCTCTGTTTGATTGAGCCCGCGGGAAGGGAATCAATGTTGTGTGCAAAGGAAATATCGGCGGCCATCGACCGATTGCACCCGCCGCTGCAGGCAGCCATGATGGCCGAGCATTTCCACGGCGTGAGCGGTACGGCAGAGCGAGAAGGACGGTAGGAATGGACAAGTTTTCAAATATGTCGGTGTACGTGAAAGTCGTGGAAATGGGCAGTTTCACGGCCGTGGCCAATCACCTCGATTCCACCGTGGGTAACGTGTCCCGTGCCGTTTCTGCGCTTGAAACCCAGCTCGATGCCCGCTTGCTGCAGCGCTCGACCCGGCGGCTGTCCGTCACCGATGCGGGCCGGCGGTTTTACGAGCGCTGCACGAAAATCCTGGCCGACCTCGAGAACGCTGAAGCCGAGGCGAGCAACGCGCTGTTGAAGCCTAAAGGCACGCTGCGCGTTCATTGCGTTCCCGGTCTGGCGCGCCATCTGGTAACGGGCGCGGTGCTGGAGTACCGCCAGGCGTTTCCGGAAGTCACGGTCGATCTGTTGCTGTCTCAGCGGATGCCGAACCTGCTGGAAGATCAGCTGGATGTCTCGATACTGATTGCTCGAACGCTGCCGGACTCCGCCTACGTGAGCCGCACGATCGGGGTCAGCCATTGCGTGCTGGTGGCGTCGCCTGAGTATCTTGCAAAGCACCCGGCGCCTCGGGTGCCAGACGATCTCAGCCAGCACGCGTGCCTTTTGCTGAGCACGGTGGATTACGCACGGGATGAATGGCAACTCAAGAGCAACGCGTGCACCACCACCTTTGTGCCGACGGGACCGAGCTTCAGCGTGAATGACATGGACGCCATGGCGGTCGCGGTTCGCGCGGGCGCCGGCATTGGTTTGCTTGCGGGATTCTCGGCGATTGAGGATCTGCGCTCGGGAAAACTGGTGCGCGTATTGCCCGAGTACCACACCCATGAGCGCAACGTGTACGCCGTTTACACGTCCCGGCAGTACGTGGACGCCAAAATCACCTGCTTTATCGACGTACTGAAAGATCGGGTCGGCGCTCAGTTGGCGGCCACCGCGCAGGCGCTTGTCGGGCAGTAGCGGCGAAGCGTGAGTCGTCAGGCGAGATGCGCTCCCGTTTAGCACTTAGAACACGGGCGCGACACCTTGAGGCATCGCGCCGCACTTACCGGTCTTCTTTCAGATTGAACGCTGATTGACGCGCGAGGAAAGCTGTTCGGCAGTCTCTTTGCGTTCGGAGTATCGGTCCACCAGAAAATCTGTGCGATCGCGCAGCAGGAGGGTGAACTTCACCAGTTCTTCCATCACGTCGACGAGGCGATCATAGTAAGGCGAAGGCTTCATCCGGTTCGTGTCATCGAACTCCAGGTAGGCCTTGGGCACGGAAGACTGGTTGGGGATGGTGAACATGCGCATCCAGCGGCCGAGCACGCGCAGTTGGTTGACCACGTTGAACGACTGCGAACCGCCGCAGACCTGCATGACCGCCAGGGTTTTGCCCTGTGTCGGGCGAACGGCACCCAGCGCCAAGGGAATCCAGTCTATCTGTGCTTTGAAGACCGCCGACATCGCGCCGTGACGTTCGGGCGAACACCACACCTGACCTTCGGACCACAGCACCAGCTCGCGTAACGCCTGTACGTTCGGGTGCTCGACCGGAGCATCATCGGGCAAGGGCAGCCCGGATGGATCAAAGATGCGTGTCTCGGCGCCGAAATGCTCCAGCAGGCGTGCGGATTCCTCCACGAGCAGCCGGCTGAACGAGCGCTCGCGTGTCGATCCATACAGCAAAAGGATGCGCGGTTTGTGCGTGCTCGCGCGGGGTGTGGGCGATTCACCGTCAAACAGGCTGAGATCGAGGTTGTGCAATTCTTCTGACATGGGAGCTCCTGCTTAAAGCGTTCCGATGTGATCCAGCGCGCGCTTGAGTGCCAGCGGGTTGAGCGAGGCAAAAGGCAGTGCGAAGAACGCCTGACAGCGCCGTTCTATGTGCTTCAGGGTCGCGATAAATGCCTCGTTGACGGTGGCCTCGTCGCCGATGACATCCGACGGATCCTCCAGGCCCCAATGGGCCTTCAGCGCAGGGCCGAAATAGACCGGGCACGATTCGCCCGCTGCTTTGTCGCAGACCGTGATGACGATGTCCGGTGGGCAATGCTCGAAGGCGTCATTGCCTTTGCTGCTGAGCCCTGCGGTCGAAATACCGGCCTGCTCCAGGGTGCTCAGGCTGCGGGGCAGCACCTGTCCCTTGGGAAAGCTCCCGGCGCTCACGGCTTCGAAGCCGGCCGGTGCCAGGTGGTTGAACAGTGCCTCGGACAAGATGCTGCGGCAGCTATTGGCCGTGCACATGAACAGAACTCGCATGTAAAGCTCCAGCCGCCGTAGGGCGGGCGTCAAACGCTCTGGCGCAACGTCAGAGCAAAAGGGGTAATCAGCAGCAGGCGGATTCGCGCACGGGGCGTCCGTCCATGTTCTGCAAACGGGCGGTGTTGATTCGGAGCCATTCTGCATTCGCCAGGAGGGTCACCTTGAGCATTTCATTGACCCACGCCGCAAGCTCCGGGTTGAGGCGGTAGTACACCCATTGGCCTTGACGACGGTCGAGCAGGAGCCCGTTGCTGCGCAGTTGCGCCAGATGGCGGCTGATCTTTGGCTGGCTCTCGTCCATGGCGCACATCAGTTCGCAGACGCATAGCTCGCCCTGACTGGCAATGAGCAGCGTCGCACGCGCGCGTGTTTCATCAGCCAGGCTTTTGAAGAGTTGAGGAGGGGTGATCATGGGCATGCTCGTACATATGGAGATCCGAATATACGGTTATCCATATATTTACACCAGCCCCGACAGGTCAGGTGTCCCGATCAGCGGTCCGGTCACAAAGCAGCTGAACTAAAAACTGACTGCTTAGTCAGGATAATCAGCGTCACGACATTCCTCCCATCAGCCCGACACGAGCGTCCACTATGCATACCTACACGGTCCATTACCTGTTTAACGATGAGCCTCGCACCCATCATTTCGAACTCAAACAACCTGAATTAACCGTCCATGAGGCCGCCATGCACCTGCTGCAACTGCACTTTGGCGACAGTGAGAACAGCCTCATCATGCCCAACGCGGACGCAACCCCCGAGGAAACCCTTGAGCAAGCGGAAGTGGTCGGGATTACCCACGTTCAGGTCGCGGAATAGTCCACCTCATCACGCGTTGTCATACAACGGTATTCAGTGGATGGGGTGCGACGGCCATCGCCCAGGCATCAGCTCTCGCCGTCCTTTGCCCTGTTTTTAGGCTTTGTAGGGGTTTAGTCAGAACCATTCCGTCTGAGCCCCGACGTTTTTCCCGATTGACAGCCAGATGTGGGAATCGATATAAGGATTGTTGTACGACGACAGATGATCTTTACTGATCACGCCCAACTATAAAAAACAGTGTCGGCCTCCATCATGAAATCGACTTGCTCACTCATCTCGCTCAATGCAGTACCCCACGACTTGACCGCGGCAGCCCGTCGCGCGTCCTCGGTGGACGTGAACGTCCCGCCTACCACTTCTTAGCCCACGTCATACGTCCTGAATCAGGCCACAAAGCCTGAAATCCGCACGCGTGCGCTCTCGCGATGCTGTCGAGAGATCATCACCCGAATCCAAACAATAAAGTGATGCCATGAACCTGAACGAGTCCACTCATCCGCAAAGCGTCAGTCAGTCTGCCGTGATCAGCAAGGCCGTCGGCAAATACCGCTGGACGATCTGTGCGCTGCTGTTTTTCGCCACCACGGTCAATTACCTGGATCGTCAGGTGCTCAGTCTTTTAGCGCCGGATCTATCGACGCAATTTGGCTGGAGCAACACCGACTACGCCAACATTGCCTCGGTGTTCCAGTTCGTGTACGCGATCGCCATGATCTTTGCCGGCCGCGTGGTCGACAAAATCGGCACCAAAACCGCTTACATCCTGGCCATCGGCATCTGGTCGACCGGCGCGGTCATGCACGCGTTTTCGGTGCCGCTGGGGGAGGGCATTGCCTCTATAAGCAGCGCTTTAGGGCTGGCCGTCATTCCGGTCTCCATCGCGGGCTTCATGCTGTCGCGCGCTGTATTGGCGATTGGCGAAGCCGGTAACTTTCCGATCGCGATCAAGGCGACCGCCGAATACTTCCCCAAGAAAGAGCGCTCATTTGCGACCGGCATTTTCAACTCCGGCGCCAACGTCGGCGCGATCACCGCGCCCATCTGCGTACCGCTGATCGCCAGCGTCTGGGGTTGGGAGTGGGCGTTCATTGTGATCGGCCTGCTGGGCTTCGTCTGGCTGGCGGTCTGGATGGCGCTGTACGAGAAGCCGGAGCAGCAAAAGCGCCTGACCGCGCAAGAGCTGGCTTACATCCGCAGTGACGAGACCGCCGAGGCTGCTGCCCGCCCTGCGTCGACCGCTGGCGAGAAAAAAGTGTCGTGGTTCAAACTGCTGACCTATCGCCAGACGTGGGCGTTCGCGTTCGGCAAGTTCATGACGGACGGTGTGTGGTGGTTCTTCCTGTTCTGGTTGCCAACGTACTTGTCGGCGCAGTACGGCATGAAGGGCCAGGCCATCGTGATCCCGCTGTTCGTGCTGTACAGCATGACCATGGTCGGCAGCATCGGCGGCGGCTGGTTCCCCAGCTACTTCATGGCCCGTGGCGACAAGCCGTACGACGGTCGTATGAAAGCCATGTTCGTAATTGCACTGTTTCCGCTTCTGGTGCTGCTCGCACAGCCACTGGGTTACATCAGCTTCTGGGTACCGGTGCTGTTGATCGGCATCGGTGCGTCGGCGCACCAGGCCTGGTCGTGCAACATCTTTACCACCGTGTCTGACATGTTCCCGCAGAAGACCATTGCCTCGGTCGTGGGCATCGGCGGCATGGCCGGTGGTTTCGGTGGCGTGGTCATGACCAAGATCGGTGGCTGGGTGTTCGACTACTACAAATCGATCAACGACATTCACACCGGCTACATGATCATGTTCGCCATCTGCGCGTTGGCCTACCTGGTGGCCTGGACCGTGATGAAGGCCCTGGTGCCGCGTCATAAGGAAATCACCGACCTGTAACGGTCCGCCCTGGCGCACAGGGCGTTAAAAAAGGTGAACGGTTCAGCAATGAGCCGTTCGCCTTTTTTGTTGGGGCCGGCGTGCATCGTGCTGTGACTGGGATTGATCGGCAGGGAGGATGGCTGCTGTTGTTTCCGGGCGGCGTCTTCGTTAGCGTTACCGGGTTCACCCGATGCCGTTCAATGTCCCAAAAGAAAGGAACACCCATGTCCACCCTCCGTTTTCGCCACCCCACCGCAGCGGACGCGCCACGCTGCTTCGAGATTGAGTCCACTGCCTACGAGGGTGACGAAGCCGCCACGCTGGAAAAGATCGCCACGAGGATCGCCCAGTACCCGCAGGGCTTCTTGATTCTGGAAGAGGCCGGGCACGTGGTCGGTTTCATCAACAGCGGATGCGCCCATGACGTCGTGATGTCGGATGAAGACTTCAAGGAATTGGTGGGGCATTCGGCCGATGCGCCGAATGTGGTGATCATGTCGGTGGTGGTCGAACCCGCCTCTCAAGGCAAGGGCTACTCGACGCGGTTGATGCGCGAGTTCGTGCAGCGTATGAAGGATTCGAACAAGCAAACCATCCACCTGATGTGCAAGGAACAACATGTGCCCTTGTACACGCGCATGGGCTACCGCTACGTTCAGCCATCGCCCTCTGACCACGGCGGGATGGCGTGGCATGAAATGGTCATGGACCTTGAAGGCTAAGCCTGGCTGCTCATCAGCTCTCGCACGCGGGACGTGAGTGCATCAACCCCGAACGGCTTGGTCAACACCCACATGCCTACCCCGAGGGGGCCGTTGCCGATGGCGGCCGTTTCGGCATAGCCGGTGATGAACAGCGTTTTGAGGTCCGGCCGGGTTTCTCGCCCTGCGTCAGCCATCTGCCGCCCATTCATGCCGCCCGGCAGGCCAACATCGGTGATCAACAGGTCGATGTGCACATCGGACTGTAGAATCTTCAATCCGGCGGCGCTGTCCGGCGCCTCCATCACCGTGTAGCCAAGTTCCGTCAGAACGTCGGTCAGCAGCATGCGCACGGTGGGTTCATCATCGACCACCAAAATGGTTTCACTGGCGCTGGCGCAAGCGCCCTGCAAATGGCGGATATCCACGTCGTCTGTAACGACCTCGCCGTCGTAGCGAGGCAGGTAAATGCACATCGTGGTGCCTTCGCCGACGGTCGAGTACGCCCGGACTTGCCCGCCTGACTGTTTCGCGAACCCGTAGATCATGGACAACCCCAGGCCGGTGCCCTGGCCAATGGGTTTGGTGGTGAAGAAGGGATCGAACGCCTTGGCAATGATGTCCGGCGACATGCCGGTGCCCGTATCGGTGACCGACAGGGACACGTACTCGCCTGCCGGCAGATCCAGGGCAGCGGCGATGTCACCGTCTATTCGCTGATTGGCCGTCTCTATCGTGATGCTTCCGCCTTCGGGCATGGCGTCCCGGGCATTGATGCACAGGTTCAACAGAGCGTTTTCCAGCTGCCCGGCATCGACCAGCGTCGGCCACAGAGCAGGTGCGCCAACGGTATCGACCTGAATGCCGGGGCCAACGGTGCGCTGAACCATTTCGGTGATGCCGACCATGAGCGTGTTCACGTCGGTTGGCCTGGGGTCGAGCGTCTGGCGGCGAGAAAAGGCGAGCAATCGGTGGGTGAGTGCGGCGGCACGTCGGGTGGCGGCTTGCCCGGCGTGCATGTACTTGTCGACTTCTTCGAGCCGGCCTTGGGCGATCCGTTGGTTGATCAGCTCGAGGGAGCCCGAGATGCCGGCCAGCAGGTTATTGAAGTCGTGCGCGATGCCGCCCGTCAGTTGGCCGACCGCTTCCATTTTCTGCGCCTGACGCAGCTTTTCTTCCGCCTGCATCAGGTCCGCGGTGCGTTCGATGACGCGCTGCTCCAGGGTTTCATTGAGTGCCCGCAGCGCAGCGGTGGCGCGGTCGCGTTCACGCTCGACCGAGCGACGTTCTTCCACGTCGATGAGCACACCGGGAAAACGCAGCGGGGTGCCATCGTCAGCCTGCTCAACCCGGCCGTTGGCTTCGATCCAGTAGTAACGACCGTCAGCGCGCCGAACACGGTACTGGTGAGCGTACGCACCGCCGCGATCGATCGCCTCGGTCATGGCGGTTTTCAGAGGATCTCTGTCCTCGGGGTGAACGGTGGCGATTATCTGTTCAAGGCTCAGACCCTCGTGGCCCAATGCCGGGTCCATGCCAAACGCCTGAGCGAAGGCTTTGTCTACGGTAAAACGGTCAGTGGGCAGATCCCAGTGCCAGGTGCCGATGATTGCGCCGGCCGCCAGGGCAAGTTGCACGCGCTCGACGTTTTCCCGGGCAAGTGCCTCACTGATCCGAAGACGCTCTTGAGCATCCCGCCGCTCGGTGACATCGCTGAAGAAGATCGCAATCTGCCGGTCGGCCGGGTTACCGACCTGAATGGCCTTTACGTCGAACCAGCGTTCGAAGTGGCTGGCGTAGTTCTCGAAGTTGGCGGGTTCGCCGGTCTTGGCGACGTGGCCGTAAGTCTGGAACCAGAAGTCCTCCAGATCAGGCGCAAATTCGGTGACCCATTTGCCCCGAAGGTTGACCCCGGCCTGTCTTTCAAAGGCGGGGTTGGCCTCGACGAAGCGGTAATCGATCGGGCGGTCGTCAGCGTCGTACTTGACCTGAACGATGGCAAACGCGGCCTCGATCGTTTCCAGAATGGTCCGGAACCGCTCTTCGCGTTGGGCCGTCTTGTCCAACGCAGCGCGGAGACGAATGACTTCGGCCTCCAGCTCTTCTTGAGTCAGTCTTTCCAGAGCAGCCCCCGATCACGCATCGCTCATTCCTGTGCTGGCTTTGACGTCATTCCTGTATTGGTAATGAAATCAGAATCCGTCAAAAGTTGCACTAGCGCTACGGGACGCCATGTTCAGCAGCCAACAGGCTTCGCTCGTCTTGCGCGAGCACTGTTCGACGTGTGGGTGATCGTCTGGCTGATTATCGCCATGGTCACCGGTTTACTGTCGGTTGCCGGGCTGGCTCATGACGCCGTCGCGTACCTCAAGTTGTGCGGGGAACCGTTCGACCAGCCAGTCAATGAATACGCGCAGGCGTTGGGTCACATGACGGTTGTGGGGATAGACGACGTGAAAGGGGTAGGGCGGCGGTCGCCATTTCTGCAGGATTTCGATCAGGCTGCCTTCTCGCAGGGCGCTGTCTACGGCATACGTGAACGTCTGCACGATGCCCAGCCCCGCCACGCAGGCGGCCAGGTGCGCATTGCTTTCATTGATCCCGACGCGATAATCGAATGCGATCTCCCTTCGTTCTCCGTCCTGTTCAAAGCGAAACGGAAACGCTCTGCCGGTGCGTGTCGACAGGTAGCCAATCAGCTTGTGGCCGTTCTTCAACTCCTCCGGATAGGCGGGCACGCCGTGCTGCTTGAGGTAAGCAGGCGTTGCGCAGGTGACCATGTCTGCGTGGCCGATGGCGCGGGCAATCAGTGAGGAGCTGTCCAGCGGACCGCCGCGAATCACGCAGTCAACGTTGTCGCCAATCAGGTCCACAGCGCGATCGGAGACGCCGAGGTCGATGTGAATGTCGGGATAACGCGCCAGGAAGTCAGGCAGCAGCGGAATGAGCACATCACGCGCGGTCGAGCCCCCGACATCGACCCGCAGGTGCCCCCGTGGTGTGCTGCGGGCGATGTTAAATGAAGAATCGATGTCTTCCAGATCCCGCAGGACCCGCGTGGCCTTGGCGTAATAATCCTGCCCCTCCGGCGTCACCGTGACCCGTCGCGTGGTGCGTTGCAGCAAGCGCACGCCCAGGTGCAGTTCCAGATCCTGTACCAGCTTGCTCACCGTGGCGTTGGGCATGTCCAGAGACGCTGCTGCGCGGGTGAAGCTGCCCGCTTCTACGACACGGGCGAAGGCGCGTATTGCCGACAGTTGATCCATGGCGCTCAAGCCCTATGAAATGTTGAGTTGATTATCCATGTGCATGGATAGTGATTCCATTGTGCGCGCTTTTTCAATAATTGGTCGAGGCCTAGAGTAGCGCCATGCCTGAGACAACAAGCGCGGCGACAACCGTCAGCCCTTCAGTTCGACGGCCCACTCAACCAACCAAATCAATTATTGGAGTCCATCATGAACGCACCCCTCAACGGCAAAATTGCACTGATCACTGGCGGCAGCACCGGCATCGGACTGGCCGCCGCTCAAGAACTGGCCGCCCAAGGCGCCCGCGTGTTCATCACCGGCCGTCGTCAGGCTGAACTGGACGCCGCCGTCGCCAGCATCGGCGGTACGGCCACCGCTATCCGCGCCGACGTTTCGGTGCTGTCGGACCTGGACACGGTGTACGCCCAGATCGCGAAAACAGCGGGCAAGCTCGACATCCTGTTCGCCAATGCGGGGGGCGGTGACATGCTGCCCCTGGGCGCAATCACCGAGGAGCACTTCGACCGCATCTTTGGCACCAACGTCCGCGGCGTGCTGTTCACCGTGCAAAAGGCGCTGCCGCTGTTGGTGGATGGCGCCTCGGTGATCCTGACGTCGTCGATCACCTCCGTCACCGGCACCGCCAATTTCAGCGTTTACAGCGCCTCCAAAGCGGCCGTTCGCAACTTCGCCCGGTCGTGGGCACTGGACCTCAAGGATCGCGGCATTCGTGTGAACGTCGTCAGCCCTGGCCCGATCCGCACCCCGGGCCTCGGTGACCTGGTGCCCGAAGAAGCCCGTCAGGGTCTGTTCGATGCACTGGCGTCTCAAGTCCCCTTGGGACGTCTGGGTGAACCACAGGAAATCGGCAAGGCCGTGGCCTTCCTGGCGTCCGATTCGGCCAGCTTCATCAACGGTATCGAGCTTTTCGTTGACGGCGGCATGGCTCAGGTCTGACGACAACTCGGGCCCGGTCACTGGCCGGGCCTTGATCCAAGGCTGGAACATTCATCATGAATAAATTCATTCGCACCGCGGTCTGGCTCATCGCTGCACTGACCGCGTCAACGTCCTATTCGCAGGAAGCTCGACCCATGAGTAACGATGCTCAGTCCCTCACGACGGCTCAAATGCTGATCGACCGCCACTTTCAAATCTGGAACGAGCGCAACAGCGAAATTCGACGCGCCCGATTCGCCACGGTCTACACCCCGGATCTGGTCGTGGCCGACTACGCCGCCGAGGCGACCGGTTACACCGCCGTCAACCAACTGATCGAGCGGGTTCAGGGGCAGCATGAAGGGTTTGTCTTCTCGCCGAAACCTGTCAGCTGGAACCACGGCATCGGCCGCGTGACCTGGGGATTCGGTCCCAAAGACAACCCCGATCAAGTGCGTGGCGAAGACATCTTCACCGTCCGCGACGGCAAGCTCGCCACCCTCCACGTTTTCCTCGACACCCACTGATTCACGGGAGCAAAGAGACCGATCATGAAACTCATCGCAGCCGCATTTTTGTTGTTGTCATTCAGCCTGCATGCGTCAGCTCAAACCCCTCCATCCCAGCCCATGGGTATCCACACGGCGGGCGTCGATCACGTAGGCATCACCGTGCCGGACCTGAAGCAGGCACAGGCCTTTCTGGCCTCCACATTTGGCTGCACCCCGGTCACGCATATCGGCCCTTTCAATATGACGACCTCGTTGTCGCCGGACCGCAGCCGTCCGGTGGCAGCCCGTGCGGCGAGCGTTTCAATTTCGATGGTGAGGTGTGGCACAGGCTCCAACATCGAGCTGTTCGAATACGCGCAATCGACCGGCAGTCAACAAGTGCCAAACGCCGAAGACCTTGGCGCATCGCACATCGCGTTCTACACCGATGACGTGAAGGCGGGCGTGGCGTATCTGAAGTCAAAAGGCATCACAGTGCTCGGCGAACCGATGACCATGCCCAGCGGCGACACCGAAGGTGAAACCTGGGTGCACTTCCTGACACCCTGGGGCTCGGAAATGGAGCTGGTGGGTTACCCGCACGGGAAGGGGTATGAGAAATCGACGAAGCTCAGGTTGTGGAACCCCAAGCGTCCAGCGGCCTGACGCAACGTTAATCGAGTCAGCGTGGTGAACCGGATACCTCGGCCGCGTTGATCAGGCTTCAGGGGCGGTCGTCGAGTCTTGATCGGTTTCGGCCGCAAGCTTCAAACGGTCCGCCTTGCTGATGTATTTCTCTTTCTTTGGGGCCAGTTTGGCACTCGCCTTTTTGGCGTGTGCTTGAAGGAGCTGCTTGATCTTTTTTTGCCGGTTCATGGTGGCGCTCGACGTTGGGAGTATTAAAAGCAGCGCACCTTACGGACTCAGATCATTGATGTCCACGGTCCGCTGAGTTGACTGATAACGATACGGGGGCGTATGGATCGCCTGAACCAGACATCAAAAATCTGCCCCATCCGCCCTTGCTCTGAAAACCTGAACTATACCTACATTTGCTCGAAACAACGGCCACCCGCGCAGACGAGTGCAGGACCGTGGTTGCCTTGGTTCATGGATCCGCCACGCAACGTCAAGGAGCTGCCGAATGAAGTTATCGTTACTCGCCCACTCACTGTGCATGACCACTTTCATCCTGACCGGATGCGCTTCGACTGCGACGCCGCCTGAGGAATACTCCGGGTTTCTGAAAGACTACAGTCTTTTGAAACAGGACAAATCCGCGAGTGGCGTGGCTGTCATGCGCTGGATCGACCCGGACGTGAAAGTGTCGATGTTCACCAGCGTTTACATTGAGCCCAGCCAGCTTTACCCCAAACCACAACCCACGGCGCAAATCCCTCAAGGTACGTTGCAGGGCATTGCCCAATACTATGATCAGGCGTTAAAGCGCGAAATTGGCAAGTCCCTGCCGCTGGCGAGTGCGCCCGGCCCAGGCACGCTGATTATTCGTCCGGCCATTACCGCCGTCGGCAGCAAGGCAGAAGGGTTTAAACCGTACGAAGTCTTGCCCATCGCCTTGGTGGCTGCGGCCGTCAATACCGCGGCGGGAGGGCGCGATCAGGAAACCTCGATTGCAACGGAAGTTGCTTTTCTGGATGCCGATACCAACAAAGTGGTCGCTCAAGTTGTCCGAAAGGGTGCCGGCAAGAACCTGGAGAACAGCCAGTCAACGATGACGGTCGCCGATGCCAAAGGCGTGCTGGATGGTTGGGCCTCGGATCTTCATCAATCGTTCGAAAAAATCAAGGCGAGCAGCAAGTAGACCGGTACTTTTGTGGGCATTGCTAAGGGGACCTGTTGAAGAAAACCAGGTGGCTGCTCGCGCCGTCAGTTCGTCAAAGCCGCCGATGATTTCACGCCGGATGAGGCGAACGCGCGCTGGCATTTCAGTCCGGCGAGCGCTCACAGAAACGAAGGCGGTTGCCGAACGGGTCGGCGATTTCCATGACGTTGCCCCAGCCTTCGTTGATGATGCCGGGACGGGCGTGGGCGTAGCGCTTGGCGTTCAGTTCGGCGTGCAGGGTTTCAATACCCGTCATGGGAATAAACAGCGTGGAGCCTGGCGTGGCGTCGCCGTGATGGCCGGTCAGGTGAATCACCAGATCCCCCCGACGGATCTGGGCATAAAGCGGTAGATCGTCCTCGAACCGATGCTCCCATTCGATACTGAAACCCAGAAAGTCGACATAGAACTCCCTGGCTTTTTCTTCGGAAAAAATACGAATCAGCGGTATTGCGCCTGAAATCTGCACAGCCCCACGCTCCTTTATGGTGTGAGCGACAATTCTAGCGGATCTGATGTGGGCCGGGGCGTCATCGGTGGTCGTGCCGCGCATCGCGTTTCCGACCGGAGGCGGCGTGTGCGCAAACAGGTTGCCAAGCAACGGCACATTGCCATATGTATAGTGGCGTGATTTCCGGTTCCGGGCATCTGCCATGAAATACCTGTGCCCACTGTGGTTAATGGTTTGCTGCCTGTTCGCCGCATGTCAGGTGAGTGGCGCTGAGCAGACATTGCGTGTCTTGGCATGGCCCGGTTACGCCGACGGCGACCTGGTCGCTGCCTTCGAAAAGCGTTACAAGGTCAAAGTCGAGGTGACGCTGGTCGGCAGCGACGAAGTGCTGCGCAGTAAGCTGGCAGACAATCACGGCGGCGATTTTGACGTCATCGCCGCCAATACCGCCGAAATCCACAATTATGTGAACCAAGGACTGCTGCAGCCCCTGCACCCTGAACGCATCGCGAACACGGCCCGCCAGCTTCCGCGTTTCCGTGACTATTCACGCCTCCCCGACATTGTCGTCGACGGCCAGATTTATGCCGTTCCCTACGCATGGTCCGATATGGGGCTGATCTATGATCGCAAGCAATTCAGTCAGCCGCCGGAGTCGATCGACGCCATGTGGGACCCCAGGTTTCAAGGGCGCGTGTTGGCATTCAACACCGGCAACCATAACTTTTCGCTGGCGAGTCTCGCGCTGGGCGGAGACCCGTTTCAAATACGCTCGGCTGACTTTCCACGGGTCACCGACAAACTGATCGCCCTGCGGCGCAATGTCCTGACCTTCTATTCGTTGCCCGAAGAGGCCGCCGAGCTCTTCCGTACCCATTCGGTTGCACTGATCTTCGCCAACTACGGCCGTCAACAGCTCAGGCAATTGCGCGATGCCGGCGTGGACGTGGGGTATGTGGTGCCACGAGAGGGGGCGTTGGCCTGGCTCGATTGCTGGGCGGTCAGCCAGGGCGCGCGGGATCCGGCACTCGCCAGTCTCTGGATCAACTACATGCTTGAACCGGAGGTCAGTCGGGCGTTGACCGATCGACAGGATCTCTCCAACACCCTGCAGGAACCCAAGGACGCCAGCCCTTCAAGCCGCCTGATATGGCTGCGCCCTGTGGAAGACGACGAGCGTCGTGCGGCGCTGTGGCAGCGGATCGTTTCCGGGGAGCGTCCGCCATTGAGGGAACAACGATGAGATTCGGCATCGCCTTTAAGCTGGGTTGTCTGATGGCCCTGTTCGGCATGCTGCCGACGGGGCTGGCCGGTTATTACATCTACAGCAGCAGCCGCGAGATGCTGTTGCACGCGGCCGAGCGTGATTTGTTGACGTCGGTGCAAGTGCTGGGACGCAACCTGCATGGCAGTCTTCGGACGATTTCGCTGGATGCTGCGGTCTTGACCAACAGTCCGCACGTGCGTGAATTGGGCGAGATCAAAAACCCGGAAGCGCTCAAGCATACACAGGACGATCTTGCCCAGACGTTTCGCGCGATGTTGCTGGCGCATCCCGACTACATGCAGATTCGCCTGATCAGCGCCACGAACCATGGTCTGGAACTGGTGCGGCAGGACCGTGACGGGCCCAGCATCGTCAGGGTCGAGGGCGATGACCTGCAGGAGAAGGGACACTACGCCTACGTGTTCGAAACCTTGCGACTGGCGTCTGGCGAAGTGCGGATTTCGCCGATCGTCATCAATCACGAACAGGGCGCGCACTCGGGCCTGGGCAAGCCGACGCTGCACGTCTCGACGCCCGTCGCGGACGCAACCGGCAAGGTGTTTGCCCTGCTGGTGATCAACGTCGACCTCGACCAATTATTCAGCCAGCTGCAAAGCGATTTACCCAAGGAATATCAGGTGTACCTGAGCAACCGCTGGGGCGATTTGCTGATTCACCCGGACCATCGGCGCACCTTCGGTTTCGATCAGGGCCGTCGGTTGTTTCTGCAGGACGAATTTCCGGAGGTGTCACGGCTCCTTACGGAAACCGGCTCCAACAGCCTGATCAGTCGCAGCATCGAACAAGGGCAGCAGGATCGTCTGGTGGCGGCGTTCGTCAGGCTTTCACACAACGACGCGTCCGAACCGTTCGTGGTGCTTGGGCTGGGACAGCCGCAAAGCCATGTGCTCGCCCAGGCCTCGCGTGCCGGAACGGATATCGCACAAATTGCCCTGCTGTTCAGCGCACTGGCGTTGCTGGCGGCGTTCATCGCCTCCCGCGCCTTGATCCGGCCACTGCGCAGCATGACCGACGCCGTCGAGCTGTTTTCCCGCGAACGAAAGATCAGTGAACTGCCGCCCAGAGATGACGAGCTGGGTGTATTGGCGCACCGCTTTCATGCGATGAAACATGAAATTCTCACCCAGCTCGATGACTTGACCTGCAGTCGCGCGGCTTTCGAGCACCTGGCGCGGCACGATCCCCTGACCGAGCTGCCCAACCGCCGCAGGTGCTTTGAGCAACTTGAGCAGGCGCTGGTGTCCGCGCGGGAGAGCGGCAAGAAGATGGCCTTGCTGTTTGTCGATCTGGACCACTTCAAAGAGATGAACGACCAGTACGGCCACCGTTTCGGCGATCTGGTGTTACAGGCGGTCGCCAAGCTGCTGACCTCGGCAAGCGACAACGCCGATTGCGTTGCGCGCCTGGGAGGGGATGAGTTCGTGATTTTCTTCAGCGACGTCACCGATCCGCAGAAAATCGTCACGCTGCTGGAAAAGCTGCACCAGTGTTTCCAGCTGCCCTTGTTCATCGACGGGCACCGCGTGCAGATCCACGCCAGCATGGGTGTGAGCCTGTTTCCCCGTGACGGTGACGACATTGGCGCACTGATTCAGCATGCCGACCATGCGATGTACAAGGCCAAGAGTGCGGGCAGAAACCGATACTCCTACGAAGTGCTGGAAGAAGAGTGAACATCCTTTAAAGTCGGGCAGTGGTCTGTCCGTGCGTCCTGCACGGACGAGGCTGTTTGCCGTTGTCAATAGCCTGCCGAATCCAAACTTCCCAGCGAAAGTTTATCGAGCTGGCGGGCATTGTTTTATCCCCTCGCGCGTTGTTTCAGTCGATACCCCATGTAATAAGTTTGGGTGTCATGATTATCAGGTGTTTTGAACAAAGTCTTTGTCCTTCAGGCGTATAGATGCAGGTGCATCAAAGACTTAACCTGCGTGCGGGCGCTTGTGCGGGCCTGTCATTCATCGCGGTTCGGAGTGACAGCGTTCGCGGAAGTTCGTCACAACGGCATGACGAAAGCACGAGGCCCTCTCAAAAAATAATTCATCTGCTGCCGGCAACACACGATAAGAGTGACAATAAACGTGATTAAAAACATCAGCACTTCCCTCAACTTCCTGCTTGCCGGTTCTGTACTGGGAACGGTGCCCGTGGCCCATGCCGCCTTCATCGAAGACAGCAAACTGACACTGGGGCTGCGCAACTTTTATTACGACGCCGATAATCGTGAAGGCGGTGCGGACCAGCGCGAATGGGCGCAGGCATTCAGGCTGGATTACGTCTCCGGTTTTACCGACGGCACGGTCGGTTTCGGCGTTGACGTGTTGAGCCTGACCGGCCTCCAGCTGGACGGTGGCAAAGGCCATCACCCGGACACCAACACGTTCGCCCCCAGCGACAGTGACGGCTCGGCGCAGCATGAGTGGAGCAGCCTTGGCGCCACGGCGAAAGCGCGCATTTCGAAGACCGAGTTTCGTTTAGGCAACTCGCTGACACCGAACCTGCCCATCCTCATTGCGTCGGACAGCCGACTGATGCAGCAGACCTATGGCGGGGCGATGTTCACCTCGAAAGAAATCGACAACCTGACCCTCACGGGCGGGCAGATCGAGCGCGCGAGGGGCCGGGCGTCGACCAACAGCCAAGGCCTGTCGGTGGCGGGCGGCACCCAGGACAGCAACACATTCAGGTTTGCGGGAGGCGACTGGAAAGCCACACAAAACCTGACGTTGCAGTACTACTACGCCAACCTCCAGGACTATTACTCCCAGCACTTTTTCGGCCTGATCCATGTCCAGCCGCTGGGCGAAGGGCAAAGCTTCAAGACGGATCTGCGCTATTTCAAGAGCTACGCGGACGGTGCCAACGGTCAGGCCGGCTACCGGTTCAACAACAACGGTGGTTACGCGAAAACACCGGGCGAAGTGGACAACGACACGGCCATTGCCATGTTCACCTACACCCTGGGCAGCAACAGCCTGATGCTGGGGCAGCAACGTGTGTCGGACAACGGCGGGTTTGTCTGGTTGAACCAGGCGAACGTCACTGACAGCCGGGGTCGCAACGAAGGCGAGGGCGGTGCGTCGTTCTACTCCTTCACCGATGCCGTGGTCGGCAACTTTGGGCGTGCAGGTGAGACCACCACGTTCGGCCAATACACCTATGATTTCGCAAGCCTTGGAGCGCCTGGCCTGAAGGCTTCGATTGGCTACCTGCGCGGCGTGGACGCCAAGGCCGTCAACGGCAGCGGGCCGGATACCCACGAGTGGGAAACCGACATGCGGGTCGACTACGTTGTGGCACAAGGTCCCTTGAAGGGCTTCGGCACGACACTGCGTCATGGGACGTACCGTGGCGGCGGCACCAGCATTGCGGATCAGGACCAGACTCGACTGATCTTCAACTACACCTATTCGTTCTTCTGAGTGTTCCGCCGACCTGGCCAATGCCTGCATGGCAGGCGTTGGATCCAATGCACTCACTGTATCGAATTCGGACAAAAGGTAGCCTCAGACTATTGAAGGAGTGATGGCTCAATGACATATTGGCGCCGTCTACAACTCACTCCCCGTGTGCAAAATGCGCCCCCTAAAGTCACTTGTTGCGGCCTCAGTGCTGCTCAGCGGGTGCAATGGAATGCCAGTCGCTTTTAACCAGGATCCAGTCTACGACCAAGCGTTCGTCGTCCACTCCGGCGGACCGCTTCCCTACATGCTGATGGGCACGGCGGTGCAGTGGAATGAAGAATACGCCGTCACCGTCAAGCATATTCCCTACGTCTCCGGGTCGGTTTACCAAGGGCAGGGGGACATCCAGTTTTTCCGGCACAAGGCCAATGGCGTTCCACTCTGGCGTGGATACACCCCCGGCGAGGCGGTGACGGCGGTGGGTTACAACTCGCTGTACATGTCGGTGAAGGGCAGTGGTCATGCCTTGCCAGCGATGGTGCGTCTGGACACCAAAGAGGGCAACGTGCTCTATGGCACCCATGATGGCCCGGTTGCCAAAGGCATGTCGGGCGGGCCGGTGTTCGCCGCCGATGGCAAGGTTGTCGGGATCACCGTGGCGTTCCTGTCGTCCAGCGATCTGGCCGCACTCAAACGTCCCGACCTTGCCAACCAGCCTCGGGTCAGCATTTTTCTGCCCTATACCGAGATCAATCGCGAGTGGGGCCGTTACCTGGCGCAGGCCAGGCCGGTGACCGCGCCGCCGCATCTTGCCAGTCGTTGATCAACGCTCGCGCAACGCTTCGCGGGCACGGTTCAGTGGCTTGATCAGGTAATCCAGCACCGTCTTCTGGCCGGTGCGGATATCCACCGTGGCAATCATGCCGGGCACGATGGCGAACGTTTTGCCGGCCTTGTTGCGCAGTACATCGGAGTCCGTGCGGATGTAAACGCGGTAGTAGAAGATTTCGGGTTTGACCTCGTCCTGGATGGTGTCCGGGGAGATGGTCACGACCTTGCCGTCGAGACTGCCGTAGATCGAGTAGTCGTAGGCAGTGATCTTCACTTTGGCTTCCTGATCCGGGTGAATGAAGGCGATGTCGCGCGGTGAGATTCGCGCTTCGATCAGCAGTTGTTCGTCCAGCGGCACGATTTGCATCAGTTTCCCGTTCGGTGGAACCACGCCGCCAAGGGTGGTGACTTCGATGTCCTTGACGATGCCGCGCACCGGCGAATGCAAGGTCAGACGGGCGAGTGAGTCGTTACGTCCGCGAATCACCGCGACCAGCATCTGCGCTTCGGCGTTGGCTTTGGCCAGGTCTTCGCGGGCGCGCACCATGTAATCGGAGCGGGCTTCGGTGGCCTTGAGTTCAAGCTCCGAGCGCTGCCGGTTCAAACGCAACACTTCAACCCGACTCGACGCGCCGATCTTTGCCAGGTTCTCGGTGATCTCCAGCTCGCTGCGCACCAATTTCAGTGAACTCTGGATGCCGTCCAGTGTGTCCTGCAGACCCTTGCGCCGGGTGGTGTACAGCTCGGTTTCGGCGCGGACGAGTTCGGGGAAGCCCTTGAGCGACGCGTCGAACGAAAGCGGTTTTTCACTGACTTCCGCCTGCAGCCGATTGACGCTGGCCAGTGCCGCCCGATATTTGGCTTCGCTTTCCCCCACGTTGGATTCGGTTTTCACCGCATCGAGCTGAGCCAGCACCTGGCCGCGCTCCACCAGCGAACCTTCAGTGACGTTCATTTCCTTGATGATGCCGCCTTCCATGGACTGGATCACTTGCTCCCGGGAACTGGGGACCACCTTGCCGGTGCCGGTCGACACTTCGACCACGTCGAACCACGCCGCCCAGGCCAGGAAGCACGCGATCATCACTGCGCAGCCCCAGATGACACGGACGCCGCCGGCAATGCTGCGCTCGTCGCGACCGTCCAGGTAGGTGATCGGGTCCGGCACCCTCGGCGCGTGTTCGGCCGTCAATGCTTTCATGCCTGTGCTCCTTGAGGCTGCCGCAACCGCGCGAGCGCGGCGTCGCGGTGGTCATCGATCACGATCCGGCCGTTGTCCAGCACGATGATGCGCTCCACCAGTTGCAGCACGCTGACCCGGTGAGTGGCGACGACCAGCGTTCTGCCGGTGCACCAGGTCGCGAGTTTTTCCAGCAGCAGCCGCTCGGTGATGTCGTCCAGCGACGCGGTGGGTTCGTCCAGCAACAGGACCTGCGGTTGACGGATCAACAGCCGCGAAAGCAGCAGGCTCTGGCGTTGCCCGCCCGACAGCCCCAGTCCACCTTCGAGAATCAGGTGGTCCATGCCCTTGGGCATCTGCCGCACGAAATCCAGTGCGCCGGTGACGGCGAGCGCCGCGATGATTTCCTGATCGCTGGCCTGGCCGGCGCCGAGGGTAATGTTGTCGCGCAGAGTGCCGTGAAACAGCCGCGCCTGTTGGGACATGAGGCCGACGTCGCGACGCAGGTCGGCGGGGTCGATGTGGGCGAGGGCGATGCCGTCCAGTGTGGTTTCGCCCGTACTCAGGTCCATGGCGCCGGCCAGTGCCTGAAGCAGGGTCGACTTGCCTGCGCCGTTACGGCCGAGAATGGCGATCCGTTCGCCGGGGCGTATCTTCAGGTCGATATTGCTCAGCGCTGGCGATGACTCTTCGCTGTAACGAAAACCCGATTGACGCATCCGGTACTCGCCGCGAATGGCGGGCAGGTGCACGCGCTGGCTGCCTTCGGGATGATCCACCGGCATCTGCATGATCCGGTTCAGCCCCTGCAACGCGACCTTGGCCTGCTGCCAGCGGGTCAACACATGGGTCAGTTGTGCCATAGGGCCCATCATCCGCGACGACAGGATCGACGCCGCCACCAGGCTGCCGGTGGTGAGGTCGCCAGCAATCACCATTGGCGCACCGAACACGATGACCACCGCGAAGACGCCGCCCTGAACGTTCTGGGTCCAGGTCACCAAACTGTTGGTTAACGTGCGCAGCCGCAGGCTGCTGTCGGCGGAGGCGGCGTTGTAGTGGTTCCACTGCTGTTGGAAACGCTGCTCGGCCTGCAAGGCCTTGATGTCGTCCATGCCTTGAACGCTTTCCACCAGCATCGCGTTGCGCAACGCAGCTTCGCGCATCGACTCGTTCGCCAGTTTCGCCAGCCGGTGCTGCGCCAGAATGCCCGGCACTACCATGGCGACCAACGCGAGCAGGGGAATCAGCACCAGCGGCCCGCCGATCAGGTAGAACACCAGCAAAAACAGGAAGAAAAACGGCATGTCGGCCAGCGCCGTCGCGGTGCTGGACGTGATCAAGTCGCGGATTTGCTCCAGCTCCCTCAACTGCGAGATGAACGAGCCGGTGGATTTCGGGCGAACCGAATTGCGCAGGCGCAGGGCGTGGCCGAAGACCAGATCGGAAACCCGCAAGTCGGCGCGTTTGCCGAGAATGTCGGTAATGCGCAGGCGCATGATGCGCATCACGAAATCGAACAGCAGCGCCAGCATCACACCGCCGAACAGCACGTACAGGGTCGGCAGCGATTCCGCGGGAATCACCCGGTCATAGACCTGCATCGAAAACAGCACGCCGGCCATGCCCAGCAGGTTGGCCACCAGTGAGGCGAGCATGACCTGGCTGTAGGGGCGCAGGTCGCTGAGCACGATGCGTCTGAACCAGTGCTCGTCGTAGGGTTTGATGTAATCGTTGGTCCGCACATCGCTCAGCGGCTGGATCGGCCGCAGAATCACGGTGCGCACGGCCTGGTCGGCCAGAGCAGCGGGTTCAATGCGGCTTTGCAGGCCTTGGTCGCCGCTGTAGGCAATGCCCAGCTCGCCGGTTTCACTGACGCTTTCGATGACCCCGACCTGGCCGTCCTGCAATTGCACCACCAGCGGCGTGCGCCAGCGGCTCAGGCTTTTGTGGTCGTAATCGGCGAACTTAACGCTGAGCCCGGCCTGACGCGCCATGTGCCGGACCACTTCCTCGACCCGGCCCTCGCTGTGGATCGACGCCAGGCGCACGCTTTCCGGCGACACGTCCAGTCGGTAATGCCGTGCGACTTTGAGCACGGCCTCCAGCCAGGGCGAATAATCCTGACGCGCCGCGTCGGCCTGCACAGGTTGAGCGATGACGATGGGATCGGTCATGGCAGGATCTCCACATGCTGGATGGTGCTGTGATCGATACCGAATGCCCGGCGCAACGCGCCACTGTTGTACAGACAATCGATTTGCAGGCGGCGCAGGTCGGCTTGAGTGTTGGCCAGATCGAAGCGCGACTGGTGAATCTCCTGCTCGGCATTGAGCAGATCCAGTAAGGGGCGCGTGCCGAGCTCAAGGTATTGCTTGCCGTACAGCTCACGGGCTTCCTTTATCGTGGTTTCGCGAAACTCCAGTGAGTTGAGACGACGTGTCAGGCCGGACGTCTGGGCCTGGGATTCGCTCAAGCCCTGGCGCGCCTGCAAGCGAGCGGCGTCCTCGGCGGAATCGGCAGCGGTAAGCGCATAACCGGCAGCCCGGCTGCGGGCACTGATGGCGCCACCCTGGTAAATCGGCACTTCGAGATTGAGGAAAATCCCGACTTGAGTACGGTCGATGGCCGGGTTCTGATTGTTGTAATTGTTGTCCAGGTACTGGTTGAACGAGGGCTCCAGCGACAGCGTCGGATACGCCTCGGCCTTGGCCTGAGCGAGTTCGGCCTGGGCCTGGGTGCGCTGGGCGACTGCCTGCAGTACGGCGGGCAAGGCATCGGTAATCACGGGTGTGTTGCAGGACTGATTCAGCGAGTCCGGAAAGGCGTCCGTCACTTGCGGGGACGTCTGTCGCCCCAGAAGATTGCCCAGCGTCGCCTGCCACCGCGCGTATTGCGCCTTGTACTCCTGCAAGGTCGCCATGCCGCCCTCGGCGCGGGACTGTGCCTGAACCACATCGGAGCGAGTACTGGCGCCCATGTCGCTGCGCTGTTTCGCCAGATCGACAATCCCGCCAATCCCTTGAATCTGCTGGCGGGCAATGTCGATCAAACGCTGATAGCGCTGAACCTCGACATACGCGAAGGCGGTGTCCCGACCGACCTGATCGATCGCCAGCAGAATGCTCGCCTGACTGCGTGCGGCCTTGGCCCGGGCCGCCTCGACAGCATTTGAAACCTTGCCGAAGTCGTACAGCATCTGCTTCAGGGAAATGCTCACCGACTGGCTGCTGGCGTCACTGCCATAGCCACTGTTGTACCCGCCCTTGATGCCGCCGGCGATCTGCGGGTAATAACCGGCCTCGGCCACGTTGATGCCTTCGGCCTGCTGATACAGCGTGCCGATGGCCTCGCTGATGCTGGGGTGCCAGTCGACTGCCAGCCTAACGGCCTGTTCGAGGCCCAGTGTCTGTGTGTCCTCCTTGCCTGGTACAGCGGCGACGGGCGATTTACCGCTACGCGGCTGCGGTTGTTTGTCCCCCGGTTGCTGTTGCAGTCGGGAAGGGCTGATGCTGCGCAGCCCCGGGTCGATGTATTCGTCTGCCCAGGCAGGCAGGTTGATCATGTGCTGCAAGCCGATGGTCAGCAGGACCATCGGCCATGGGTGACGGCGCACTAACTTCACATGGTTTCCTTACTGACTGCGGTCAGACTTCCCTGGATATCAAACAACCTGAATGCCGTTCTGTACCCACAAATGGTGACTCGGGTCCTCCTGCGGTGTGTATTGGGTGTAGTCGATGCCGTCCGCCTGGTGGGTGCCGTCGGCCACCCAGGTGTCGGTCATGTGTACGCTGTCCTTGCTGTCGCCCTTGATCAGCAGGGTGTTGTTGTCAGATGAAGTGATCGCCACCAGATCCGCCAGGTTCACCGTCAGCGCAACGGCGCTGGTGTGGTTCAGGTCCAGCACTTCGATGTTGTGAATCCGGCTCTGCAGATCGCCCAGATTGATCGTCGCGTCGCCACCGGCCCACAGCAGCGTGTCGGTGCCGGTACCGCCGTCCACTGACGCGAAGTGCTGGTCGCCGATGATCAGCGTGTCGTTACCGGCACCGCCTTGCAGGGTCACGGCGCCGCCGTGGGACCCGTCGAGGGTGTCGTTGCCGTCGGTGCCCTGAATCAGCTCGGTGCCCGCAACGGCGGCCGTTGTCGCCCCAGACGCGGCGCTGTGATCATCGACGCTGGCCAGAGCCGCAAAGGACGTGCTGGCCACGGCGCCGGCCGCGTCCAGGTCCACGGTCAACGTAGCGGTATCCGTGCTGCCATTGGGATGGGTCAGCTGATAGGTGAACACATCCTGGTGCCCGATGACCGCACTGCTCTGACCGGGATTGAGGGTGTAGACGTAGCTGCCGTCGGCATGCACCAGTAAAGAACCGTAGGTGCCCACGAGGGTCGTGCCGTTGTAGCCCGGCGTAACGAACGTCCCGCCCTGCTGCACGCTCAGCACGGTGTAGGCCGAGCCGAGTACGTCTGCACCGGCACCCGCTGTGTCAGTGAGCAGGTTGCCCGCCACAGGGGTGTAACTGCCTACCACGAACTGGTTGGTCGAGGTGGCGACGTTGATAAGGCTGGTGTTAATCGTGCTCCCCACTCCCAGACCGCCAACGGCCACTTTGACCTGATAGCTGCCGGAGGTTTGATCGTCGAACTGGATGCCGTAGTTGCCACCCCCCAGGTTGAGCAGCGAGCCGCCGCCGTAGCTTTTCACCAGCACGTATTGGCCGGTGGCCGTGTTGAGCTTGTACAGACTGACCGTCACCGAACTCAGCAGGCTCAACAGATTACTGGCGTTGACCACGACCGTGAGGTCACTGACGGTATTGGCCGCGACACTTGTCGTGTAGGTACCGCTGCTGCCGCCCAGCAAAACGCTGAAGCTGCCCAGCGCCGAGTGGGTGGTGGTCTCCTGGTTGACCAGCGTGATGCCCGTGTGGGCGATATCGTTGGTGGCATCCACCAGCAAGGCCGGACTGGCGAGGTTGGTGTTGCTCCAGATCTCGGCCGCTTGTGGACTGTCGATGCGAACGTACAGCGTGGCGGTGTCGCTCAGGCCGTTGGCGTGCACCAGCTGGTAGTTGAAGACATCCACTTTGCCGACGCTGCTCAGGCTGCCATTGGGTTTGTAGCTGTAGTTGCCGCTGGCGTCGATGGTCAGCGTGCCGTACAGGCCCTGCACGGTCGTGCCGCCCCCTGCCGCCACATAGCTGCCGTTTTTCTGGATCTGCAGCAAGGCGCCCTGGTCAGGGCCGGTCTGGTCGACCTGACCGTCGGTGCCGACGTCGCTGATCACGTTGCCGGTGATCGCAGCACCGGCCGTTCCGGTGAACTGCGTCAGGCTGGTGATATCCAGTTGCAGTTGAGTGGTGACGGTGGTCAGCAATCCGATCCCGGAGCTGGCCACGATCAGGCGATAGTCGCCCCCCAGCAGGTCGCCGATATTGACCCGCACACCCTGACCGGCAATGGCGATCAGGTCGAGCAGTCCACCGCTGCCATTGACGTCCAGCGTGACCCAGGCGCCGCTGGCGCTCTTGACTTGCAGCGTGTAGGAAACGCCGTCGAGCAGCGAGACCAGGCTGCCCGTGGTGAGGGTCAGCGTCGGGTCGACGCTGGTGCCGCTGGCGACGGTGAAGGTGAAGGTTTTCGAGAAGCCGGACAGCAGGGTGGCAAAAGAGTCGGAGAAGTTCTGCGTGACCTTGACCGGCGCGATGATCACCGTGGCGGTGGCCAGATTATCGCTGGCCACCACGGGCGCGTTGACGTCGATATCGGGCGCCGTGACGACCGTCGCGACCGAAACGTTGCCATGGGTGTCGGTGAGGCTGACGGACAATTTCTCACCGTTGATCTGCGCCGCATTGAGCCCGACGCTGAACACCCCGGTGCTGCCAACGACCGCCGTGCCGAGCACGGTGCCGCTGGCGGACTTGATGGTCACCGTGGAGCCGGCCTCCCCGGTGCCACTGACCGTCAGACCGTCGCCGCTGACCAACAGTGTTGTCGGCGCGACGGGAGCAGTCAGGTCCGGTGCGATTGCCGTCGCCGATACCGAGACGTTTCCGGCCGGGTCGGCCTGGGTCACGGTCAGCACCTGGTTGTCGATCTGCGCAGCGGCCAGGGCGACCGAGAAACTGCCGTTGGCTGCCACGGTGCCTGTGCCGAGAACAACGCCTGTCGCACTGCGCACGGTCACGGTCGACCCTGCCACACCCAGTCCGGTCAACACGGTACCGCTGCCGTTGATGGCAACACCGGTTGGCGCGCCGGGCGCGGTGGTGTCGGGCGCTGTCAGGCTGCCCGCCGCGGAGACATTGCCCGCGCCGTCCACCAGACGAACCGTCAGCGGCTGCCCGTCCAGTTGCGCGGCCGAAGTCAGGTTGAAGTTGAACGTCCCGCCGCTGCCCACGGTGCCGGTGCCCAGCAACGCGCCGCCCGCGCTGTAGACGTTGACCGTCGCGCCCGCTTCGCCGCTGCCACTCACCGTCAGACCGTTGGCCGCCAGTGTCAGGCCGGTCGGGGCGGTGGGCGCTTGTATATCGGCGGCGACCAGATTCGCCACAGGCGAGAGATTTCCGGCAGGGTCCGCCTGTTGCACGCTCAGCGACTGCCCGTTGAGCTGCGCGCTGGACAGTTGCACGGTGAAGCTGCCACCGGCACCCACCAGCGCGGTGCCCAGCACCTGGCCTGCGGCGTTGGTCACGCTGACGGTCGCACCCGGCTCGCCGGTTCCGCTCAGTTGCAAGCCACCGGCGTTGAGCGCGAGGTTGCTCAACCCGGCCGGCGGGGTGGTGTCGGTTGCGTTCAAACCCGTCGATGCCGAGACGTTGCCAGCAGCATCGGCCTGACTCACGGTCAACGGCTGGCCGTTGAGTTGTGCGGTGTTCAGCGTCACCGAGAAGGTGCCGTTCGCCGCCACGATTCCGGTGCCCAGCACCAGGCCTGCCGCGCTGCGCACGGTCACCGTGGCGCCGGCCTCACCCAGGCCCGTCAACAGCAGACCGGTGCCATTCAGGCCGAGCGCGGAGGGCGCACTCGGCGCGGTGATATCCGGCGCCGTGACATTCAGCGTGGTCGACGGATTACCTGCGGGGTCTGTCTGGAACGCGTTAAGGATTTGTCCATTGGCTTGAGCGCTGTTGAGTTGCGCGCTGAAGGTGCCGTTTGCGCCGACCACAGCGGTTCCCAGCGCCGTTCCGTTTGCGGAGGTGATGGTGACCGTCGCGCCGACTTCGCCGCGTCCAGTGACGGTTGTTCCCGTCGCGTTGATGGCCAGATCGGTCAGCGGCACCGGCGCCGTGGTGTCGCCCGCCGTGACCTCGCTCGGCACGGAAGAACCACCGAGCACCGTGCTCGCCGTGACGTCCAGAATCTGGCCGTTGGTTTGCGCCGGGCTGAGCGTCACCGTGAAGGTGCCGTCGATGCCTGCGGTGCCTGTGCCCACTTGAGTGCCGTTCGCGTTGTACACGTTGATGGTGGCACCGCTGGCTGCGGTCCCGGTCAGTGTCACGCCGTCTGGCGTAAGGACCAGGTTGTCCGGAGCACCCGGTGGAGGTGTGAGCGGCACCACAAGCGTGGAGGCGGTGGAGTCATTGCCTGCGGCATCGGTCTGAACAACGGACAGTGTCTGATTGGCAGCGACGCCGGTCAGGTTGATGACAAAGGTGCCGTTGGCCCCCACGGTCCCGGTTCCGACCTCCACACCGTTGACGCTGACCGTCACGGTCGCGCCGACTTCGCCACGACCGGCGAGTTGGGTGTAATCCGGGCTGATCGACAGCGTGTTGACCGGGTCCGGATCGGTGGTGTCGGGCGCAACAAAGCCCAGTGTGACCGATGTGTTACTCGAGGCATCGGTCGCCGTCACCAACAGGGTCTCGCCGTTGGTCTGTGATGCATTCAGATTGACGGTGTAGGTGCCGTCAGCCAGCGCTGTGGCCGACCCCAGCAACACGCCACTTGCCGACGTCACGGTCACGGTGCTGCCTGCCTCGGCGGTGCCGGTCAGTACAGTCCCCCCCGTCAGTTCGGTGACGGTTGGCAGCAGAGGGGCAGTGATATCCGGGGCATTGACGGTGACTGGCGCTGAATCGTTGGTCCCGGCATCCACCTGAACCACTGACAGCAATTGACCGTTGAGCTGAGCCGTCGACAGGTCGACGCTGAACGTGCCGTCGGCCGCAACGGTTGCAGAGCCCAGGGAGACGCCCTGGAAGGAAACTGTCACGGTGGCGCCAGCTTCTCCTGTACCCGTCAGGACCAGCCCATTCGAGCTGACGGCGAGGTTGCCAACCGGCGCTGGATCGGTCACGTCCGGCACTGGATAGGTGGCGTTGCCGGAAACGTTGGCGGCCACATCGGTCTGCGTCAGGGTGAGCACCTGACCGTTGAGCTGTTGTGATCCCAAGGTGACGCTGAACGTACCGTCCGGATTGACCGTCGCAGTGCCGAGCGCTGCGCCGGTTGCACTGGTCACCAGGATCGTTGCCCCGGCTTCCCCGGTGCCGGTCAGGGTCACGCCATCGGCACTCAGCCCGGTGACGACGGGCAGGGCAGGCGCCGTAATGTCCGGCGCGTCGATGGTCGCGGGTGTCGAAGGGTTCCCGGCCGTGTCACGTTGAATGACCGAAAGCGTCTCGCCATTGAGCTGAGGCACCGAAAGCGTGAGCGTAAAGGTGCCGCCCGCGCTGACCGTTGCAGTACCGAGAACATTACCCGCCGCGTCGCTGACGACGATGGCCGCGCCTGCTTCACCGGTGCCGCTGACGACTCGGCCTGCATCATTGATCGCCAGGTTGGCCACAGCGTTCGGCGCGGTGGTATCCGGAGCGAACAGAGTGCCCGCCGCCGACACATTGCCTTTGGCATCGGTGAGCACCACGAAGACTTGCTCGCCGTTGGTTTGTCCTTGCGTGAGCGTTATCAGGAAATGTCCGCTGGCGTCGACCGAACCGGTGCCGACCTGAGTGCCATCGGCCAGCGTGATACGCACGGTCGTGTTGGCTTCGCCGCTGCCACTCAGCACGCCGCCGTCTGCGTTGAACAGCAGTTGTGTCGGCACTGGAGGAGGCGTCAGGTCAGGCGCGGTCACCGGCACTGCTGCGCTGACGTTGCCCGGAGGGTCGGCCTGCTGCACGCTGAGAATCTGGTTGTTGATCTGCGGTGGGCTCAAAGTGACGCTGAACGAGCCATCGGCCAACACCACGCTGGTGCCGAGCACATTACCGGCAGGGTCTTTGACGGTGACCGTCGCACCGGGCTCACCGCTACCGGTCACCACCGCGCCCGCCGCATTGATGTCGACGTTGGCCAGAGGGTCAGGCGGCGTGAAGTCCGGCGTTACCAGGGTCGCAGTGGGCGACACGTTGCCTGTGGTGTCCGTCTGCACCAGCGTCAGCACTTCGGCATTGGTCAGCGGGTTGGCCAGGACGAGGGTAAATGTCCCGGTGCTGCCTATCACGACCGTGCCCAGTACGGTGCCGTCCGAGTCGGTGACGGTCACCGTTGCACCGGCCTCGCCATGTCCAGTCAGCGTAGCGCCGTCGCTGGAGATGCCCAATTGGGTGAGTGCGGCGGGAGCGGTGGTGTCGACGGCGACCAGGTTGGTGGTGGCCGAGGTATTCCCGGCGGCATCGGTCAGGGTGACAGCGAGCGTCTGACCGTTGGCCTGAGGGGTTGTGAGGGTGATCTGGAAGCTGCCGTCGAGCCGGACGCTACCGGACCCCAACAATGCGCCGGAGGCACTGAAGACGTTGACCGTCGCGCCTGCTTCCCCGGTCCCGGAGAGCACGCTGCCATCGCTGCTGACCGCCAGCGCGGACGGCGCATCGGGCGCAACGAGGTCCCTTGCCAAAAGGTTCACGCTGGTGGATTCGTTCCCGGCCGCATCGGTCTGGCTCAGGTTCAGTGTTTGCCCTGCAATTTGCGGCGTGGTAAGCGTCAGGCTGAAGGTGCCGTTGGCGGCGACCAGTGCGTTACCCAGAATCACGCCACCTGCGCCCATGACCGTGACGGTCGAGCCTGCTTCGCCATGGCCGGTAAGCACCGCGCCGTCGGCAGCCAGCACAAGGTTGCTCAGTGGCGCCGGGGCGGTGATGTCTGCGGCGGTGTAACCGGTGGGCAAGGAATTGATGCCGTCGCTGGACGTCGCGGTCGCCGACAGTTGCTCGCCATTGAGTTGCGGCGTACCCAGCGTGGCGCTGAACGTACCGTCACTGGCGACCAGCGCGGTCCCCAGCAAGGTGCCGGATGGGCTGCGTATGCTCACCGTACTGCCGGCCGTGGCGGTACCGGTCAAGGTAAGACCGTCTGCACTCAAGGCGAGATTGGCCGGTGCCGGTTCCGCCAGATTGCCCGGCGCGGTGACAGCGGCTTGCGGCGATGCGTTACCCGCCGCGTCGGTCTGAATCACGTTGAGCACGGTGCCGGCTGAGGCGCCCGGTGTCAGTGACAGGCTGAAATTGCCATTGGCGTTGACGGTTGCAGTGCCCAACTGGTTTCCGCTGGCGTCGCGCACCACCACGGTCGCGCCCGCTTCACCGTGACCGGCCAGTGACAGACCGTCCGCCGTGACGGCCAGATTGCTCACCGCCAGCGGGGCTGTGGTGTCACCCGCCACATAGGCCGCCGAAGTCGACACATTGCCTGCCGCATCAGTGGCGGTCACGGTCAGCGCCTGACCATTGAGTTGCGGCGAACCAAGCGTGACCTGGAACGTTCCGTTGGCGGCCGCAGTGGTGGTACCGATTATCCCGCCAGAGGCATCCCGCACGATGACGGTGCTGCCGGCCTCGGCGTTACCGGTCAGTTGCAGGCCAGCGCCATTCAGGCTCAAGGCCGCCGGGGCATCAGGCGCTGTGAGGTCGACCGATACCACATTCACGGCAGTGGAGACGTTGCCCGGTGGGTCTTCCTGGGTGACGGTGAGCACCTGAGCATTGATCTGTGGCGAACTGAGCGTGAGATTGAATGAACCGTTCGCCCCGACCAGACCGGTGCCGAGCAAGGTCCCGTCCACGCCGCGCACCGAAACGGTGGCTCCCGGCTCGCCATGGCCTGTGACGGTCAGGCCGTCACCATTGACCGCGACTTGAGTCAGCGCCGCAGGCGGGCTGATGTCAGGCGCCTGCAAGGTGGCTGACGGGGATGCGTTGCCGCTGGAGTCGACCTGGTTGATGTCCAGGGTCTGACCGTTGTTCGGCGCCGGGGAGAGGGTGACGCTGAATGAACCGTCCGCCGCCACGATACCGGTGCCCAGCAGCGTGCCGCTGCTGTCGGTGACACGCACCGTCGCGCCCACTTCACCGGTGCCGGTGAGCGTGCTGCCGCTGGCGCTGATGTTGAGGTTCTGGACGAGGGCCGGTGGTGTGGTGTCTACCGTGTTCAGGTTGCTCTGCGGCGAGGTGTTGCCCGCCGCATCGGTGAGGGTGACCTGCAACGCCGCGCCGCTGGTCTGTGCGTTCGGCAACGTCACCTGGAACTGGCCGCTCTGGTCGACGATTCCGGTCGCCAGCACGTTGCCCGCTGCATCGCGAACGGTGACGGTGGCGCCCGCTTCACCCTGGCCATTGATCACGGTCCCGACACTGTTGATGGACAAACCGGTCGCGGCATTCGGTGCTTGCAGGTCCGGCGCGATCACGCTGCCCGGTTGCGAACTGTTACCGGCCGCATCGCTTTGGGTCGCCGTCAGGGGTTGCGCGTTGAGCTGAGCAGGGTTGAGGACAATGCTGAAGTTACCGGTGCTGGCAACCACGCCTGTACCCAGGACGTTGCCGCTGCTGTCGGTAATCGTGACGGTAGCACCGACTTCACCTTTGCCCGTGACCGCGCTGCCGTTGGCGTTGATGGTCAGGTCCGAGGGTGCGTCAGGTGCTGTCGAGTCAGCGGCAACCACCGTGCCGGGTACCGAGTTGTGGCCACTGGCGTCGCTGGCAGTAACGTGCAAGGTCTGTGCATTCAGCTGGGCGAAGCGCATGAAGATGGTGAAGCGACCCAGGCTGTTGACGGTGCCTGATCCCAGATTCGTCCCGTCTGCCGCAAGGACATTGACCGTGGTGCCAGGCGTGCCGGCACCGGTCAGGGTAAAGCCGTCGCTGCTGATGGCCAGGTCCGTGGGCGTGGCCACCTGAGTACCGTCAGGACCGGGCAGTGGGACCGCCGTGGAAGGGTTGCCGCTGCTGTCCGTGCTGATGACCGTGCTGACGCTGCCGTTTTGCGCAGGTGGGTTCAGACCGATGACGAAGACACCGTCGTTGCCGACAACGCCAGTCCCGATCACCACATTGCCGGGAGCGGTGATGGTGATGGTGGTTCCCGGCTCGCCGGTACCGGACACCTGAGAGCCGTCGGGGCTGACGGCGAGGTTAGCCACTGGGGGCGGGGGCGTGGTATCGGGCGCCTGAGTGCTGGCCGGGAGTGAGTCATGGGTGCCGTCGGAAACGACGACCTGCACCCACTGACCGTTAGTGAGTGTGCCTGGTAGGTTAAAGGTGAACCCGCCGTTTGGCCCGGCCGTTGTCGTGCCCAGCAGGTTGCCGTTGGCATCCAGCACGTTGACGGTGGCGCCGGCTTCGGTGGTGCCGGTCAATACGCCGCTGGCGTCGACGGCCAGGTCAGTGGGCGCAAGCGGCGCGGTAATGTCAGGGGCGGTGACGCTGTTCGCAGCCGAAGGGATCTGACTGGCGTCGACCTGCGTCACATTCAGCGTTTCGCCGTTTTGTTGAGGGCTGGTCAGGGTGACGGTGAAGCTGCCGTTTGCTGCGACCACGGCAGTCCCCAGCAGCGTGCCGTTCGCGCTGCGGACTTCGATGGTGTCGCCCGCGACGCCGTTGCCCGAAACATAATGTCCGTCCGCAGTGACCGCCACGTTGCTCGGCGCATCGGCAGGCGTTGTGTCCTGTGCGGTCAGCGGGGCAGAAGCCGACAGGTTTCCATGCGTATCGGTTTGCGTGACCTGTACCGTCTGACCATTGCTCTGAGCGGGCGACAGCGTCACCTGGAAGGCACCGGTTGTGGTATCTGCCGTGGCAGTGCCCAACAGGTTGCCACTCTGATCCCGCACGTACACGGTCGCACCCGGCTCGGCTTGCCCGCTCAGCAGAACGCCTGCGTTGTCCAGGGTAAGGTTGCCAGGCGCGTCGGGTGCCTGAATGTCCGGGGCATCGACAGGCACTGGCGTCGATGGGGTCACCGAACCGTCCGCCTGACTCACATTCAACACCTGGCCGTTGATCTGCGGGCTGGAAAGCGTGACCTCGAAGCGCCCGTTTGCGCCCACCACCGCTGTGCCCAATGCATTGCCAGAGGCATCGGTCACCGTCACCGTCGCGCCAATCTGGCCATTACCGGTGACCACTGCACCATTGGCAGAGATGTCGACGTTGGTCACCGGCGCAGGCACGCTCAAGTCAGGCGCATTGACCGGCACCGGTGTGGACGGATTGCCCGCGACGTCGGTCTGGGTGACCTGCAGCAACTGCCCGTCGGTTTGCGCTGTGGTGAGGTTGAGCGTAAAGGTGCCGTTTGGCCCAACGCTTCCCGCGCCGATCACGGTGCCGACTGCATCACGCACGGTCACAGCAGCACCGGGTTCGCCCGTACCCGTGAGCACAACGCCCGATGTATCCAGTGCAACGTTGGTCAACGCCGCCGGTGCCTGGCTATCGGGCGTTGTGAAGGGAACAGGTGCCGCAGGGTTCCCGGCGCTGTCGCTGGCGGTGATCAATAACGTCTGCCCGTTATTCTGCGCACTGCTGAGGGTCACGCTGAATGAACCGTCGGCGGCGACGCTGGCGGTGCCGAGCACGTTACCGTTGGCGTCGGTGACGGTGATCTTCGATCCCGCTTCACCGTGACCGCTGAGCAACGTCCCATTGCTGCTCAGCGAGAGACCATCAGGCTGCAGCGGCCCGTCCAGATCTCCGGCAACCACGGGGGCCGAAGCCGAAGGATTTCCAACGGCATCCGTCAGCACGACCTGCAACGCCTGACCGTTGGTCTGCGCGGCATTCAGGACCACGGAGAACGCGCCGGTTGCAGAGACGGTGCCGGTGCCGAGCACAGTACCCTGAGCGTTGCTGATGGTGATCGTTGCTCCAGGCTCGCCACGACCGGTGACCGAAAGGCCGTCCTGCGCCACGGCGAGATCAGTGGCAGCCAGCGGCCCGGTGATATCCGGCGCTGTCAACGGTACGCTCACCGAGCTTTCGCCACTGCTGTCGGTGGCGGTGACATTGAGCACTTCACCGTTGGCCTGCGGTGTCGTAAGCGTCAGGGTAAAGGTGCCGTCGTTCCCGACAACTGTGCTTCCCAGCACGTTGCCTTGGGCGTCGCGTACCTCGATGAGATTTCCGGCCATTCCGGTGCCCGTCAGTTGCGCTCCGGTCGCATCCAGCGCGAGGTTTCCAGGCGTCGCCGGCCCGGCGTTATCGGGTGCGGTCACGTCGAGCGCCGGCGAAGGATGGCCTGCGGCATCGGTCTGGATAATCTGCAGTTGCTCGCCAGGGGTTGGCGCGCTGGTCAGCGTGATCAGAAACGTGCCGTTAGCGCCGACAATACCGGTGCCGATTGCCGTTCCGACGGCGTTGAGCACGGTGACGGTTGCCCCGACTTCGCCGTTGCCAGACAGCAGCGCACCGTTGGCGCTGATCACCACGTTGGTGACCTGATCGGGGGCGGTGGTGTCGGCGGCTGTCAGTGGCGTGGAGGATGTGTTGCCGGCGGCGTCAGTGGCGCTGACGTCCAGGTGTTCGCCGTTGGTCTGGGCATTCGACAACGTCACGCTGAACGTGCCATCCAGACCGGCGCGTGCCGAGCCGATCACCGCGCCTGAGGCATCGCGAACCAGCACCCGTGCGCCAGCTTCGGTGACACCGGTCAGCGTCAAGCCGTCCGCCGACAGGACGAGCGTGCCCGGCTGCGCCGGAGCGGTGGTGTCGGGCGCCTGCAGCGGCACATTTGAAGAGACGTTGCCGGCCGCGTCAGTCAGGGTCACCTGCAGGACCTGACCGTTATGCGGCGCGGGATTCAGCCCGACACTGAAGGTGCCGTCAGCGCCGACGATGCCGGTCCCCAGCAACACGCCATTGGCGTCGATGATGTTGACGGTGCTGCCTGCTTCGCCGTGTCCGCTGACCAGTGCGCCGCTGCCGCTTATCGCGACACCTGTAGGGGCGTCCGGTGCCGTGACATCGCCATTGCCCGGTGTCGTGACGTCCGTATCGGGCGCCTGGGCCTGGGCCGGTGCCGAGCTGTTACCCGCCCCATCGATGGCGATGACCGTTAACGATTGGCCATCGGTCTGCGGGGGATTCAATGTCACGTTAAACGTGCCATCAGCGGCAACCGTAGCGGTTCCAAGCAAGGTGCCATTTGCTGCCCGTACCTGAATCGTTGCACCGGCCTCACCGGTGCCGCTCAGGGCAGTGCCATTCGCATTGACAGCCAGACTGCCTGGTGCCGCAGGCGCAGTGGTGTCTGCCGCGGTCACCGAGCCTGGCGTCGAGACGTTCCCGGCTGCGTCGGTCAGCGTCACATCCAGCGCTTGCCCATTGGTCTGCGGTGCATTGAGAACGACCTGAAAACGGCCATCGCTGCCTACCGTTCCGGAGCCCAGCACGTTCCCGGCGGCATCGTACACGGTGACTCGCGAACCTATTTCGCCAAGGCCACTCAACGACAGACCGTCAGCGGACAGACCCAGTCCTGTGGGGGCATCGGGCGCTGTCGTATCGGGGGACGCGGCGCCACCTCCGCTGCCGCCACCACCACCGCCTCCACCTGCTGCCGCAGCAGCGCCGCCCGCGCCGAGCAACCCCAATCCGGCAATCGCCCAAGTAGGCGTAGCGCTGCCCACGACACCGGCACCGGCAATCAACTCGTCAATGGAAGAGACTTCTTCGAAAGTAAAGCCCTTGAACACTTGCGCGTCGTACTGGGCTTGCCACAGCGCGCCGTCGTCGCCCTGAAACACCATGTCGCTGTGGACGCCGTCCGGTCCGGTATTGAAGAAGTTGGCGACCTTGATGTGTTCGCCATTCTTGAGATTGACCACCAGGTCCTGTCCACTGCGGCTCGCCGAGGCAACCCGGTCAGGTGCAACAGGCATCTGAACGACAGAGGGGTGGTTGAGGGCCAGATCGCCCCAGGTAGTGGCAGTGAGCTGAGAAGTTGCTTTGTCAGCGACGACGATGTTTTCCATTTCAGTGACCCTGATTCCATTTTCGCTTCGGGACAACAACCGCGCAGCAGTTCCATGTAGCTTGCCGCCGCTCTTCGGGCCTCACGACCCTCAAAGTGAGCATTGTTTTTATTCGTCTGCGGTTATCCGTTTGATTAGAAACCTAGATTGGATCCCACGGGTTTCAATGTCAGTTAAATTGACAAATCCCGTTTTTTATACCCATTGGCAGCGTTAATACGCTGATAACTATCAGATAACAGCGCTTGATTGGATTGCGTACCGGTCGTCGGGGTATAGGGGGGACTAGTCATAAGGTAGGAGGTGAAACGTCGATGTATCCATCTGGATGGGCTTGTTACTGAAACTGTCGCCCCGGACCGGGTGACAGCGGCCTTGACGGCGCAACGCCCATGAGGGACGTCGGCCGTTTTGTCCATGCGGGTTCGCTGCGGCGGTGACGCGGGGAGGGTGAGACGGGATTCAACTCAGGCTGTCATGGCTGCCAAATGTCCTGACGCACGTCCAGATTGCAACCAGCACCGGCACAGCCAGGCACCACAGACCGATCGCCAGATACAACAGCGCAGCACCGATGCAGCCGCCGGTGAAGCCCAGCAGGTTCAGCGCGATGGGCTTGAGCCGCTGTTTGATCACACTGCGTTCTTGCTCGTCGCGTAAACCGATCAGCGCAAACACATCGATAGCGCCCTGGGTGACATTCCCGGTCATCAGCGTGGTGGGCGGCGCGCCTTTGAGGTGCTGACGCGAAATGGCGTTCTGGATCGCCATGGCGGCCACTCCGGTCATGCCGGTGATTAACGCCGAGGCGCTGTCGCCATCGCTGAACGGCCCCAACCCGATCGCCAATGCGCCGAACAGGGCGAGTAAGAGCGTGTGCAGGATCAGCAGCGGTCGCAGGGGTGTCAATCCACGCCGGTTGATCGAAACGGCGGCCAAGTGGCTCAGGCCCACCACCACGGCGAACACCGGCAATGCCAGGAGTTTGGCCAGCGCGCCTGAAGTGCCGTGGACGATGCTGACGCCGAGGGTCACGAAGTTGCCGGTCACGTGAGCCGTGAACAGGCCTTGCAGGGCGAGAAAGCCGATGGTGTCGACAAAGCCGCCATTGAAGCTGAGGGCCGGGGCCATGGAACGGTGAATCGTGGGCATTTTGAACCTCCGTGAGATCGCCGCAAAGGCGAATTCATTCGCGGAACGCGGTCAGGCAGTGGGGATGCTGACCCTCGCGAACGAACTCGCTATCCAAGGTGTGTGCTGCTCGACCAATCAACGCTCGGCTTCAGGTTGAGCGCTGGACGCCGGCTGGTCTGCGGCTTGTTTTTGCGGCTCCCGCACATAGATCGCCAGCAGCATGGCCCCAAGACTCAATCCGGCCAGCGCCAGCGAGCCCACATCGATCGCCAGATCAAGGCCCCAGGCCGTCGCCGCGCGGCCCAGCAGCATCGCGACCACGCCTTGCATCAGGTACGCCACCAGAAACAGCGCCGACAGCGTTCCGGCACGGTGGTGCATCGGGGCATGGGCGTTGATCAGGTTCAAGCCGCCCATGAACAACAGGCTGTAACCGGCGCCGCTGGCGGCACTGGACAACAGGAACACCGGCAGCGCATGGGTCGCCGTAGCCAGCATCAGCAACAACAGGCTGGCGATGGAGAGACTCGCGCCGGCAATGATCGACAGCTTTGAAGTGAAGCGTTTGGCAACGATCCCGGTGAAACCCACCAGAATGGCGAACAGCGAAATCGCGCCGCCGTTGACCAGCGCATTGCTGGAGCCGATCAGGTCATGGGCAATTTGCGAGCCCAGCGACAACATGGTCGCGCCCACCGAGTAGGCGCTGAGCACCGCACTCACCGACACCAGAAAAACGCGGCGCAACGGCTTGTGAATCTGCGGCAGTTTCAATGACCAGCGTTTGCTGCTTTCAGCCTTGGTGTGACGCGGCAGGTGCCAGACGCCGGCCAGCGTGGCGACCAGCACCACCACCAGCACCCAGAAGCTCAAACGGGTGGGGAAGGGCGCGTATTGAATCAACCCGCCGCCCATGATCAGTGCCGCCGCCAGACCGAATGCCTGCGCGGCGGTGGTAATGGCGCCGGCAAGTTTGGCTTTGCCCGGTGCGCTGAATTCCACCACGGCGGCCGCTGAAGGGCCTGCGGAGAGCCCGACGCCGATGCCCATGAACGCCCGACCCACCAGCAACCAGGTGACATCTGGCGCGACCGCAAACAGCAGCACTCCGATCAACGACGCCGTCAGTCCCCACAGCATCGCGGCACGCCGGCCGATGTAATCGGAGAGGTCGCCCAAGGCAATCAGCGTCGCCACCACGAACACCGGGAACACCGCAAAAATCAGCGTGGTCACGGTCGGTGTCAGTTGCCATTGGTGCGCGTAAAGCGGGTACATCATGGCAGGGGCGGCGCTGGTCCACAGGGTATGGACAACCACGGCGGCGGCCACCCAGAAACTGCTTTTGCGGCCCCATGTGCGGGAGGTATGGCTCATTTCAGTTGCCTCAAGGGTGTCAGTCATGACGGTACGGTGCACAGGAGAAAAAGCCTTGAACCGATGTGCGTTTGATTGCGGTGTCCAGTCAGTCAGCGTTGCAGTTGCCGAGGCACCGCATTCGCCACTGTCGTAACCTCCAGCAGCTCCCACAGGCTCTGCGGCAACCTCCGGTGCTGCGTTCACCCGGTCCCTGTGGGAGACGTCGGAGGTTACGACGGCAGCGAATGCGGTGTGTCAGTCGCCATCGATGTCACTGCCCCGACGCATTCGCGAGCAAGCTCGCTCCCACAGGTTCTGCGGCAACCACAGGTCTTGCGGCAGCCACGGGTTCTGCGTCTGCCACAGCTCTACCGGCAGCCACAGGTCCTGGGTTCACCCGGTCCCTGTGGGAGACGTCGGAGGTTACGACGGCAGCGAATGCGGTGTGTCAGTCGCCATCGATGTCACTGCCCCAACGCATTCGCGAGCAAGCTCGCTCCCACAGGTTCTGCGGCAACCACAGCTCTTGCGCCAGCCACAGGTTCTGCGTCTGCCACAGCTCTTGCGGCAGCCACAGGTTCTGCGTTCACCCGGTCCCTGTGGGAGACGTCGGAGGTTACGACGGCAGCGAATGCGGCAGGTCAGTCAACGTCATCCTCAATTGACTCACCGCCTTCGCCAGCCAGCCGGGTCAGGCAATCAATTCAAGTGTGCCTTGAGCTCGCCTGCCGCCTGACGCATCGCCGCCTTGACCTCCGGAATGTTGCTCAGCGGATTCAGCAGGCCATAGTCGTGAACCATGCCGTTGTAGCGCACCGCGGTCACATCGACGCCAGCGGCATCCAGCTTGCGGGCGTAGGCTTCGCCTTCGTCACGCAATACATCCAGACCGGCCGTCTGCACCAGCGCCGGTGGCAGGCCCTTGAGTTGCTCGGTGGTTGCACGCAAAGGCGATGCGTGAATATCGGCGCGCTGTTTCGCGTCGGTGGTGTAGCTGTCCCAGAACCAGGTCATCATGTTTTTGGTGAGGAAGTGACCCTCGGCGTACGTCTGGTAGGAGCCTGTGTCGAAGTTCGCGTCGGTGACCGGCCACAGCAGCAACTGGAAACGCAGCTTCGGCGTGTTCTGCTCTTTGGCCATCAGCGTCACCACTGCGGCCATGTTGCCGCCGACACTGTTACCGGCCACGGCCAGCCTTGAGCCATCGACGTTGATGTCCTTGCCGTGCTCAGCCACCCAGCGGGTCGCGGCATAGGCTTGATTGATCGCCGTCGGGTAATGCGCTTCCGGCGAAGGCGTGTAGTCCACGTAAACCGCCACCGCGCCTGAGCCCACCACCAGATCGCGAATCAGGCGGGCATGCGTCGGGTAGTCACCGAGTACCCAGCCACCGCCGTGGAAATACATGAACACCGGCAGGTCTCCCTTGACGCCTGCTGGACGCACGATCATCAGCTTGATGGTCTGGTTGTCGGCCTTGATGGTCTTCTCGCTGACCTGAATGCCGGACATGTCTACCTTCACTGAGTTTTGCGCACCGGTGAGCACCGCACGGGCATCCTTGGGCGTCATTTGCTCCAGCGGGCGTCCGCCACCTGCCGCGAGGGCGTTGAGGAAGGCTTGAGTCTGATGCTCAGGCACGGCAGTTTCGGCGGCAAAAGCATTGCCGATGGACAGCGCGAGGAGGGTAGCGGTCAGGGTTTTTTTCAGGGCGTTCATGAGGTCTTAGTCCTTTAGGTCGAATGAGTCAGTCGTGGGTAGCCGCTGATGCTCGTTGAGCTGTCTGCTTGCTGGCTTGGAGGTGAATGTACGGACTAATCGATTGAGGAACAATTAGGCGAATTAGAGACTCATTGTTTCTTTTTTGGGGACTATAAGGGCGAGGCAGTTCTCAAGCGAACATCGCGCGTCAAGGGGGAGGTGCGTGGAAAGGGTGATTGGACGGTAGAAGTAGGGTCGGCCTGCGTTGCCTGTGCTATCGAGAAGACCGAGCCAGGGTCTGGCTGGGGTATTCCAGGAACAGCGCCCGGTAGGTTTCCGCAAACCGCCCCAGATGCCAGAACGAATAGCGCATCGCCACTTCGGCAACGTTGGTGTCTTCGGTCTTGGCTGACAAAAGATCCTGACGCGCCAGGTTCAGGCGTCGAGTCCGCAGCCAGGCGGTCGGCGCCATGCCGACGCATTCATTAAAGGCCTTGCGTAACTGCTGGAACGAGGTATCCGCGGTCTCGGCCAGTTGGGCGACGCTGAAGTTCTCGGTTGGGTAGGCGTTGACCTGTTCGAATACGCGCTGGACGATCTTGCGCTGATCACGCACGCGCAGGTTTCCTGATAAGGGCGAGCACTCCGACTGCTCCAGCACGTACAGACAATCTTCGATCAACTGGTCGCCCAAGTGGACCGACTCTGTGCTCTCTGCCTGAGTCATGCGGGTCAGCATTGTGCTCAGCCAGCCACTGAACAAGGCGCCGTGAGTCGACGTGAGCGGTGTCAGCAACAGGTCTTCGAAGGTGCGGTGCAGATGGCGGGTGCCGAGGCTGTCCTGTCTGATCACCACGGCGATTTCGCGATAGTTCTCCGGTGTGATCCACAGGTTCTGCGTGCTGGCGTCCAGCAGGTACAGCGCGCGGTCGGCCATGTCGAAGCTGAACACCAAGGCATCGGCCGGCGCTTTGTAATACTGCTCGATGCGGGTATTCATGTGCTCTTCGTAGACTTGCACGCCGCCCAGTTCCGCCTCGACCAGCCGGCCCTTGAACTGCCCCGAAGACATCTGCGCGTAGTGCAGGCTCCAGCCCGCGTATGAAGTCCCTTGCTGATCGGCGGCGACGGTTTCGAATACCTTGACCGACATAAATGGCCTGCGCTTGAGCGCTGTTGTTATGAGGTGCGGGCACCATAGCAGCCCACCTTGGCGCCCCGCAAGCCGCGCTTTCCGGGGCTTTCGGCGACCGCTGGCTGAATCTGCGCCCGCACCAAAACAGGGCAGGAAGGTGGCGCGAAAGTGGATAGACCGGCGGCTTGACGATCTTCCAGCATAGGGCCCAGCACAGCGCTCGGGCCGATGCCCACCGCGCCACGATTCGTCGTCACCCCCAGAGGTCCCATGGACAGCAGCGTGAAAGACCCACTCGCCGAGTGGTTGAAAAGCTACGGCATCACCGAAGTCGAATGCGTGGTCAGCGACCTGACCGGCATCGCCCGCGGCAAGATTCTGCCTACCAACAAATTCCTCAACGAACACGGCATGCGCCTGCCCGAAAGCGTGCTGCTGCAGACCGTGACCGGCGACTACGTCGACGACGACATCTACTACAACCTGCTCGATCCGGCCGACATCGACATGACCTGCCGCCCCGATCCGCAGGCGGTCTACGTGCTGCCCTGGGCGATCGAGCCGACGGCGATGGTCATTCACGACACCTTTGATCGCTACGGCAACCCCATCGAGTTGTCGCCGCGCAACGTGCTCAAGAAAGTGTTGGAGCTCTACGCCGCGCAGGGCTGGCGGCCGGTGGTGGCGCCGGAAATGGAGTTCTACCTGACCCAGCGCTGCGCGGACCCGGACTTGCCGTTGCAAGTGCCGACCGGACGTTCCGGGCGTCCCGAGAGCGGGCGTCAATCGTTCTCCATCGAAGCCGCCAACGAGTTCGATCCGCTGTTTGAAGACGTGTACGACTGGTGCGAGGCGCAAGGGCTGGACCTGGACACCCTGATCCACGAAGACGGCCCGGCGCAGATGGAAATCAACTTCCGTCATGGCGACGCGCTGGACCTGGCCGACCAGATCACGGTGTTCAAACGCACCATGCGCGAGGCGGCACTCAAGCATGATGTGGCGGCGACCTTCATGGCCAAGCCGATCACCGACGAACCCGGCAGCGCCATGCACCTGCATCAGAGCGTGGTCGACATCAAAACTGGCCTGAGCGTCTTCAGCACGCCCGAAGGCGAGCCCAGCAAACTGTTTCTGCAACACATCGGCGGCCTGCAGCGCTACATCCCCGAAGTGCTGCCGCTGTTCGCGCCGAACGCCAACTCGTTCCGCCGTTTTCTGCCGGACACCTCGGCGCCGGTCAACGTGGAATGGGGCGAGGAGAATCGCACCGTCGGCTTGCGTGTGCCGGCGTCCAACGCGCAGGCGCGGCGGGTCGAAAACCGTCTGCCGGGCGCTGACGCCAACCCGTACCTGGCCATCGCCGCCAGCCTCTTGTGCGGCTACATGGGCATGACCGAAGGCTGCGACCCGAGCGCCCCGGTGCAGGGCCGGGGCTATGAACGACGCAACCTGCGCCTGCCATTGACCATCGAAGACGCGCTGGAACGCATGGAAGCCAGCGCTGCGGTGCGCAGGGTCCTCGGCGACAAGTTCGTGCAGGGTTACGTCGCGGTCAAACGCGCCGAACATGAAAACTACAAGCGCGTGATCAGCTCATGGGAACGCCAGTTCCTGATGATGAGCGTGTAAGCGCAGCGGTCTTTTCCATTGACGTTGGGGGCACCATGAAGTTGATCGTTACCACGCTGTTTCTGCCGGCCATGCTCGCTGGCGCAGTCACCCAGGCGCACGCCGAAGGCAACACCGTGAAGATTTACAACTGGTCCGATTACATCGGTCCGACGACGCTGGAGGATTTTCAGAAAGCCACCGGCATCCAGCCGACCTATGACGTGTTCGACTCCAATGAGACGCTGGAAGGCAAGATGCTGACCGGCCGTTCGGGCTACGACGTGGTCGTGCCGTCGAACCACTTCCTGGGTCGGCAGATCAAGGCCGGGGCGTTCCAGAAGCTCGACAAGAGCCAATTGCCGAACTGGAAAAACCTTGACCCGCAACTGATGAAGCAACTGGAGGCCAACGATCCGGGCAACCAGTACGCCGTGCCGTACCTGTGGGGCACCAATGGCATCGGCTACAACGTGGACAAGGTCAAGGCCGTACTCGGTGTCGACACCATCGATTCCTGGGCGGTGTTATTCGAGCCCGAGAACATGAAGAAACTGCAGAAGTGTGGCGTGTCCTACATGGACTCGCCCGATGAAGTGTTCCCCGCCGTACTCAACTACATGGGCCTGTCCCCGCGTAGCGAGAACGCCAAGGACTACGACGCGGCGACCGCGAAGCTCAAAGCAGTGCGCCCGTACATCACCTATTTCCACTCCTCCAAATGGGTGTCGGACCTGGCCAACGGCGACATCTGCGTCGCGTTCGGTTATTCCGGCGATGTTTTGCAGGCCAAGTCCCGTGCTGAAGAAGCGAAGAATGGCGTGAACATCGCCTACTCCATTCCCAAGGAAGGGGCCAACGTCTGGTTCGACATGCTGGCGATTCCCAAGGACGCTGAGCACCCGAAAGAGGCGCTGGCATTCATCAACTACCTGCTCGAACCGCAGGTCATCGCCAAAGTCAGTGAGACGGTCGGTTACGCCAACCCGAACCCTGCGTCCAATGCGCTGATGGGCAAGGAAATCACCGAGAACCCGTCGATCTACCCGACGCCTGAGGTGATGAGCCGGTTTTACATCTCCTCGGAATTGAAACCTGCGACCCTGCGCCTGATGACGCGCAAGTGGACCGACATCAAATCCAATCGCTAAGGAACGCTTTATGCCTGCTGCACTGCCACACACGGGTTCGTACTACGCCGCGTCGGTCGCGCTCGAACCTGAGCGCGCCGCTTTGGACACCGCCATCAGCGCCGACGTCTGTATCATCGGCGGTGGATTCACAGGGGTGAACACCGCGCTGGAACTGGCCGAACGCGGCATGTCAGTGGTGCTGCTGGAAGCCCAGCGCATCGGCTGGGGCGCCAGTGGCCGCAATGGAGGGCAGTTGATTCGTGGCCTGGGGCATGACGTCAGCGGCGTCGAGCGCTGGGTCGGCAAGGAAGGCGTGCGGTATTTGCAGCAGGCGGGTTCCGAGTCGGTCGACATCGTGCGCCAGCGGGTGAACGACAACGGCCTGGCGTGCGACCTGCGTTGGGGGTATTGCGACTTGGCCAACACTCAGTCGCACTGGAAGGGATTGCAGGAGGAACTGGACGCGCTGACGGCCCAGGGCTATCCGCACCCGCTGCGGCTGGTCGAAAAACACGCGCTACACGAAGTGGTGAATTCATCCGCCTATGTCGGTGGGTTGATCGACATGGGCTCGGGGCATTTGCACCCGCTCAAGCTGATCCTGGCCGAGGCGCGGCTGGCGGAAGCGAAGGGGGCGATCCTGTACGAGGCGAGCCCGGTGCGCCGGATCGTGCACGGTTCGAAGGTCCAGGTGTTCACCGATCATGGTCAGGTCTCGGCGGGTCAGGTGGTGCTGGCGTGCGATGCGTTTCTCGAAAAGCTGGAGCCGGCACTGACGGGCAAGCTCCTGCCGGCCGGGAGTTACATCATCGCCACCGAGCCGTTGGGCGAGGAGCGGGCGAGGGCGTTGATCCCGCAGAACATGGCGTTGTGTGACCAGCGAGTGGCGCTGGATTATTACCGGTTGTCGGCGGACAACCGGTTGTTGTTCGGCGGGGCCTGTAATTATTCGGGGCGTGATCCGGCGAACATCGCTGATTACATGCGGCCGAAGATGGAGCGGGTGTTCCCGCAGTTGAAGGGTGTGGGGATTGACTTTCAATGGGGCGGGATGATCGGTATCAGTGCCAATCGGTTTCCGCAGATCGGGTATTTGCCGAAGGCGCCGAATGTGTTTTACGCACAGGGTTATTCGGGGCACGGTTTGAACGTCACGCATTTTGCGGCGCGGATTCTGGCGCAGGCGATTGCCGAGCGGGACAGTCGGGCGGTGGAGTTGTTTGCCAGGGTTCCGCACCGCACGTTTCCCGGCGGGGAGCGGCTGCGTTCGCCGCTGTTAGCGTTGGGGATGATGTGGTATCGGTTCAAGGAGTTGATTTGAGGGTAGGGCGGGACGCTGGTGGGTGTACCTAACTCTACTCATTCTGCGGATTCGAGTGTTTGATCGTTCCCCCGCTCTGCGTGGGAATGCCTGCCAGGACGCTCTGCGTCCCCGCTGACGCAGAGCGTCAGTCGCTGCGTTACCACGCGGAGCGGGGGAACGATCAACGCATAAGCGCGTTGCGTTGTTGATCTTCATACCGCAGCAATCCAGACCAAAATTCCGCGCCAAAACCAGACAAGCGCCCAAAAAAACCCGCCAATCAAGGCGGGTTTTTTGAATCAATCAAACATCACAGTTCTTTTACGGTACGAACCTGATCCTTGTTGATACGGGTCTCTTTGCCGTCCAATTGCTTGAATTCATAGAAACCGGATTCTTCGTCATATTTCGGCGCATCCGTAGCCTGGATCTCACGGCCGTCATTCAGGGTGATCACAGTCGGCGAGGAGCAACCGGCAAGGGAAGCCAGGCCAAGTGCGAGCAGGAAGGCTGCAGGAAGGGTCCGTTGTTTCATTACTGTGTCTCCGAGGGTAATTCTTTATGTAGTGAAGTTTCTGACGCAGAGGGGATCAGCAAAGTTCCATGAAACCTGATTTGTCGCCTCAAGGCCTGACATCGGTCAACAAATCCGGCGTATTCAGATTCGCCAGCCGCGGGTCGTCCGCCGAGCACTGCAACGGCACGGCGCCCAGGTCGGTCATGGTTCGCCTCGGGCTGCGTTGGCCCTGCTGCCATTGCGCCTCGAACACCGGCGCGTGAATCGCAGGTATGCAACACAACAAGGGCTCCCATTGCTCACCCTGACGCACCATCACCGGCTTGCCGGGGTGCGCCAGCGCCATGCGCCGCAGACCCTCCAGCAATCCGACATCCAGCAACGGCGAGTCGCATGGCATCACCAGCAGGTACGCATAACGCGCCACCGCCAGCCCCGCGCGAATCCCGGCATACGGCCCTGGAAAATCGCTTTCGTCGTCCTGCACCAGTTGATCGGCGAAACGCGCGTACTGCTCACGGTTGCGGTTGCAGGAAATGATCAGGTCGTCGGTCAAGGGACGAGTCAGGCGGTGCAGGTGCTGAATCAGCGGCTCGCCGCGCCATTCGATCAGGCCTTTGTCGCGTCCGCCCATGCGCTGCCCCCGACCCCCGGCCAACAGCAGAATCGAGCAGGGCGGCAGGGCGTCGGAAGCAGTCATGGCGAACTCGGTCAGCGGAGAAAAAAGGAGTGCTGTGATATAACACCGGTCTGTTTCCCCTACAACTGGACCTCGCCGATGAAAGCCAAGGCTGACACACCTTTTGTGCCGTTGAACATTGCTGTTTTGACCGTCAGCGACACCCGCACTTTTGAAAATGACACCTCCGGACAGATGTTCGTCGATCGCCTGACCGCCGCCGGTCACGGGTTGATCGACCGCGTGCTGTTGAAGGACGATCTGTACAAGATCCGCGCTCAGGTCGCGACCTGGATTGCAGACGACTCGGTGCAAGTGGTGCTGATCACCGGTGGTACCGGTTTCACCGGTCGCGACAGCACGCCTGAAGCCGTGGCGTGTCTGCTGGACAAACAGGTCGACGGTTTTGGCGAGCTGTTTCGCCAGATATCGGTACCGGACATCGGCAGCTCCACCATTCAGTCCCGGGCGCTGGCGGGCCTGGCCAATGGCACGCTGGTCTGCTGCCTGCCAGGTTCGACCAATGCGGTGCGCACGGGCTGGGACGGCATCCTTGCCGATCAGTTGAACAACAGTTTTCGCCCGTGCAACTTCGTGCCTCACCTGAAGAAAGCTGAACCGTGCGCAACCCGTGGATGAGAACCGATGAGCAAGCCTGAAATGCGTGGCCTGATTCCGGTGGAAGAAGCCATGGAACGCTTGATGAGCCTGGCCGAAGCCACGTCGATCACCGAGCGTGAAACGGTGGCACTGGCCGATGCACAGGGCCGGGTACTCGCCGATGACCTGATTTCCACGCTGGACCTGCCGCCGTGGCCTAACAGCGCCATGGACGGCTACGCGCTGCGGATGGCCGACTGGACCGGTGAACCGTTGCCGGTCAGCCAGCGGATTTTCGCGGGTCAGGCGCCGCAACCCTTGCAGCCGGGCACGTGTGCGCGGATCTTTACCGGCGCTCCGGTGCCCGAAGGCGCGGACTGCGTGGAAATGCAGGAGAACGCCGAGGTTCAGCCCGATGCGCGTGTGCGTTTCCTTGAGCCGTTGAGGGCCCTGCAGAACATCCGTCCCAAAGGCCAGGAGACCACCGTTGGCGACAAGGTGCTCGACGCAGGCACGGTCATGACGTCCATCGAGCTGGGACTGGCGGCCACGTTAGGCCTGGGCCAAGTGGACGTTGTCCGTCGCGCCCGGGTCGCTGTGTTGTCCACCGGCGACGAGTTGATCGAGCCGGGTCTGCCGTTGGGACCGGGGCAGATCTACAACAGCAATCGCGTGTTGCTGTGCAGCTGGCTCAAGCGTCTGGGCTGCGAGGTCGTGGATGCCGGGATTCTACCGGACGACCTTGAAAAGACCCGCGCGGCGCTGGCCGCACTGGGTGACGTGGACCTGATCCTTTCAACGGGCGGTGTGTCGGTGGGCGAGGCGGATTTCCTCGGCCACGCATTGCGTGAGGAGGGTGAAATTGCGCTGTGGAAACTGGCGATCAAGCCGGGAAAACCCCTGACCTTTGGTCATTTTCGCGGCGTACCGGTGATCGGTTTACCCGGCAATCCGGCTTCGACGCTGGTGACCTTTGCGCTGTTGGCCAGGCCTTATCTGCTGCGCCGTCTGGGCGTGCAAGACGTCAAACCGCTGCAATTCAAGGTGCCCGCCGGGTTTATCTGGGACAAGCCTGGCAACCGTCGCGAGTACCTGCGCGGGCGTCTGGAGCAAGGGCGTCTGATCGCTTACCGCAACCAAAGCTCGGGCGTGCTGCGCAGTGCGGCGTGGGCCGATGGTTTGATTGAAGTGATCGAAGGCACCACGGTTGCCGAAGGTGACTTGCTCAACTTCATCCCGATGAGCGAGGTCATGGGCTGACAAGCGGCTGGATCCAATCTCGAAATCCTGCGCTACCCTCAAAGCGTGTCATGACAAATAGGCATCCAGCATTTGCCTCGGAGTATTGTTATGCAGTCTTTGCGCGTGGCCTGTGTGATCCCGACGTACAACGGGCGCAGGGAGCTTGAGCGTTTGCTCGATTCTCTCTGGGCCCAGACCGCAGAGTTCGACACCTTGATCGTTGATTCCAGCTCCACCGACGGCACGCTGGAGCTGGCGCGCTCACGTTGCAACGACGTGATCCAGATCGACAGCAAGGATTTCAATCACGGTGGCACCCGACAGATGATGGCCGAGACGCATCCCCGGTACGACGTCTTCGTCTACCTGACCCAGGATGCTTATCTCGAAGACCCGCGTGCGGTTGAAAACATCCTGACGCCGTTCGAGGACCCCTTGGTCGGCGCTGTCTGCGGGCGTCAACTGCCGCACCTGGACGCCACCGTCCTGTCCCAGCATGCTCGCTGGTTCAACTACCCGCCGGTGTCCCGCATCAAAAGCATGGACGACGTGCCGGAGCTGGGCATCAAGGTGCCGTTCATGTCCAACTCGTTTTCGGCCTACCGCCGCGATGCGTTGCGCGCGGTGGGCGGATTCCCTCGGCACGTGATTCTGTCCGAAGACATGTATGTCGCGGCAAAGATGCTGCTCACCCATTGGAAAGTCGCCTATCAAGGCTCCGCCGTTTGCCGTCACTCCCACAACTACACGCTGCGCGAAGAGTTTCGCCGGTACTTCGACATTGGCGTCTTTCAGGCCCGTGAGTCCTGGATTCACGCGCGGTTCGGCGGTGTGCGAGGGGAGGGATTTCGCTACGTGAAGTCCGAACTGGATTTTCTCGGCCTGCGACGCTGGTACCTCTGGCCAGCATCGTTCGTGCGCAACGGCTTGAAATTGCTGGCGTTCAAACTGGGCAAGGAAGAGGCCAGGTTGTCGCGGCCGTTGAAACGCAAACTGGGAATGTACAAACGATTCTGGGACAGCGAGAACGCGTGAGTCCTTGGATGCCCTTGTCACCTTGGACGTGTTCCGAAGGCAACGCGTCGTTACACACACCGTGCAGCACACGATGCTGGCGAGCCAGTAACCGCAGGTGAACAGCGCGACTGCAAAAAAAGCGCGGGCGCTGATGGGTTTGCAAGTCTCCCAAGGCGGAAAGTGCTGAGCCGAGCCTTTGTGAAACAGAACGGCCCGTCGAAAAATTAGGCATTTTCATCACGCGCGTCAGAGCAGACAATTGCCCCTACTTTTCAGAACAACAAAGGGCATGTCATGCAAAAGCCTTTGCAAGGGATCCGGGTCATCGAGCTCGGGCAACTGATCGCCGGGCCCTTCGCCGCCAAGATACTGGGTGAGTTTGGGGCTGACGTGATCAAGATCGAGCCGCCGGGCACAGGTGATCCACTGCGCAAATGGCGCCTGCTGCATGAAGGGACGTCCGTGTGGTGGGCCGTCTCCTCACGCAACAAGCGCTCGGTCACCCTTGATTTGCGCGAACCTGAAGGGCAAGACATCGTGCGCAAGCTGATTGCCGAAGCCGACGTGCTGGTGGAGAACTTTCGCCCCGGCACGCTCGAAGGCTGGGGCCTGGGCTGGCAAGAACTGCATGCGCTCAATCCGAAACTGGTGATGCTGCGGGTGTCAGGGTACGGCCAGACCGGTCCATACCGTGATCGTCCGGGTTTCGGTGTGGTCGGTGAGGCCATGGGCGGTTTGCGTCATCTGTCCGGCGAGCCTGACCGTACGCCGGTGCGGGTCGGCGTTTCCATCGGCGACTCGCTGTCGGCCCTGCATGGCGTCATTGGCGTGCTGCTCGCGCTGCGTCATCGCGACCAGAACGGTGGCGAAGGTCAGGCAATCGACGTGGCGCTGTATGAGTCGGTCTTCAACATGATGGAAAGCCTGATCCCTGAATTTTCGGTGTTCGGCGCCGTGCGCCAGCCGGCGGGCAGCAGCCTGCCGGGCATCGCGCCGTCCAATGCCTACCGTTGCCGCGACGGGCGCTATGCGCTGATTGCGGGCAACGGCGACAGTATTTATCAGCGTCTGATGGCCTTGATCGAACGGCCCGATCTGGCCGCTGATCCGGCGCTCGCGCATAACGATGGACGGGTGAAGCAGGTTGAGCTGATCGACGCGGCGATTTCCGCCTGGGCCGCGAGCCTGGACCTCGACGAGGTGCTGGCAAAGCTCACCGCCGAGCGAATTCCGGCAGGCAAGATCTACGACGCTGCCGACATTGCCAGTGACCCGCATTACAAGGCCCGCGACATGCTGCTGGACAGTCGACTGGATGACGGCACCCCGGTCACGCTGCCGGGGATCGTGCCCAAACTGGGCAGCACGCCGGGCGGTGTCAGTCGTCCTGCTCCGACGTTGGGGCAGCACACCGACGAGGTGCTGGAACAGCTGGGTATCGACGCTGGGCAGCGTGCCGAATGGCGGGCTCGCGGATTGATTTGAGGTTTATCTGTCTGGAGGCAACACCATGATCGATCATCTCGACCATCTGGTGCTGACGGCGGTCGACGCCGAGGCTACCGTGGATTTCTACACCCGTGTGATGGGCATGCAACTGGAAACCTTTGGCGCGGGGCGTATGGCGTTCAAGTATGGCAACCAGAAAATCAACCTGCACGTGCGCGGCCAGGAGTTCGAGCCTAAGGCGCATTTGCCGGTCCCCGGTGCGCTGGACCTGTGTTTCATCGCGTCGATCCCGCTGGATCAGGTGGTTGTCCGGCTGAAGGAGGCGCAGTGGCCGATCCTTGAGGGGCCGATTCTGCGCACCGGTGCGACGGGGCCTATACGGTCGGTCTATGTGCGGGATCCGGACCTGAATCTGATTGAGATCTCGGAACGGGTTTGAGAGGGGTGGGGAGGGACCACATCTGTTATCAGGTGTGAGGCTGATAGGTTTGGGTTTGTCCTGACGGCCAAACTGTTCCGCTTTCGGCGGGTTACTTGAAAAGACCCCCTCTCTGTTTCAAGAGGCAGCCAAGGGTCAGGCTCCCGGTTTGGCCTCGACTTCGCAGAGGTACGCTAACGAATGCGACGCTCCGTGGGCCCGCGCCGAACGGACATCCATGTCCTGACGGCGCTCTCGCGGCATCCACGGCGCTCGGCCCACTGCGCGTCGCCTGCGTTCAGCCTGCACCCAAGTCGCGTTCTGTGGTGTTTGGACTATCTCGCTAGAAGAGCAAAATCAAAAGCAAAAGTATTTGCAACACGTGAGTCTCTGATCGTTCCTACGCAGGAATATCAGGTTGACACCGTTCCTGTAGGAGCGCGCTTGCCCGCGATCTGCCGCGCAGCGGTAGCAAAATCAGGCGACTCGATTCTGCCTGACACCCCGCATGCACCGGTCTTGCTGCCGGTGCCCGGCAGATCGCGGGCAAGCGCGCTCCTACAGTGAAATTTGGAGTCCAGACCATTGATGCCTGAATCGAAAATTCGACGAGCGTCAGCTCCATACCAGAGACAGAAATATCAGGCTGACGCCGTCCCTGTAGAAGCGCGACTTGTCCCGCGATCTGCCGCGCAGCGGTAGCAAAATCAGGCGACTCGATTCTGCCTGTTACACCGCATGCACAGGTCTTGCTGCCGGTTCCCGGCAGATCGCGGGCAAGGTGGAACGCCACCCCGGTCGCTCCTACAGTTAAGCGTGAGGAGCGGGAAATTGATGCACGATTCAAGAAAGCGAAAAGCGTTAGCTCCAGCCTGTGTTGTTCTTCTACACGACAGTCCCGACACCTTACATGAACCTGCTGACCGCCCTCGACACCCTGCTGAAAAAACGCGGTGTCGTCGGTGCAGCCAGGCGTATGTACCTGAGGCTGTGATGAGTCAGACGCTTCAAACCCTGACTGTACGCCAGGGCTTCAACCACAGCGCCAGACCGGCCAGCAACACCGCGCCGTACGCGCTGCTCAAGCCCAGTTGCAGCCAAGTGTCGCTCAACGGATGCAACACGATGGCGGCGAGCAGCATGATCGCGACGCCCAGCAGCCACTGCTGAAGCCACGGCAGATGCATCAACAGGTCCTGACGGCGCATCAGCAGCAATCCGGTCAGGATCGCGCCGCACACGGCCGCCATGGCGATGCCGATCAAGCCGAAGAAAAACGGCAGCACCGCCAGCAGGACAGCGTTGAGCAAGCTGCCCGCCAGCTCACAGCGCAGTGGCAGGCGGGTGTCGCCTGCGGCGTAGGCATACCGGGCCAGCAACGCGTTCCAGGCACCAAACATCAGCGGCACCGCAAACCAGGCCAGCAATGCAGGCAAGGGACTGTCAATCGCCTGATGCGGCAGCAGCAATGCAACCAGCGCGCCCGCTGCACCAATCAACCCGGCCACGGCAGGCACGGTCAGCAACGTGGCGCTGCTCAAACCTTTGCGCAACAACGCCATGCGTTGATCGCCCTGGGTGCCGCTCATGAGCCCCAACAGCACCTGATTGAGGCTCATGAGGGCGATCAAGGGCAGGTTGATGAGCTTGCGGGCCAGATTGACCCACGTCACTGCGCCTTCCCCCAGCAACGAGGCGACCATGCGTTCCAGCAAGGCAAGGCCCTGGCTCGCCAGGTTGCTGCTGAGCAGTGGGCCGATGCGCTTCAGCAATTCACGGCCCGCGCCGGGCGCGCGGCTCAAGCGCCACGGCGTCCAGCCATCGCGAAGCAGCGTGGGCAGCAGCGCTGCGGGCATGAGCAGGCTGCCCAGCACGCACGCGCTTGCCAGTCCTGTGGGTGTAGCGGCGTGGCGCATCAGCGTCAGGTAAATCACCGGCGGCAGGTTGAACAGCAGTGACCCCAACCCTGCCAGCACGAAGCGTGAGCGGGCCTGCAAGGGGACGCACAGCAGCGCGTGCAACAGAAACCCCGGTGCCGACCACGCCAGCCACTGAAGTGAAGCGGACGCCAGCGCGCACCCCGACTCGTCCAGTCCCGGCCCGATCAACCGTACCCAGAAAGGCGAACCGACCCCGAGCAACACACTCAATCCAACGCCGCACAGCAGCAGCCGAGGCGCCAATGCCCCGAGCCAGTCGTGTTGTGCCTGCGGTGAACGCTGCTGATACAAGGGTAGGGCGGCGGCGCTGAGCAAACCGGCGGCCAGCGCCATGCGCAACGCCTCGGGCAAAAACAACGACACCAGAAAGGCATCGCTGCGGCCGCCCGCGCCCCAGGCCGCCACCAGCAGCCACTCGCGCGCGAAGCCTGCAGCCAGCCCGGTCAGGGTTGCCAGCGTCAGCCACAGCGTCGAACCGAACATGGGCTGTCCTCAGTGGAACAACGTGAACAGGCCTTTGCCGCCCACTTTGTAGTTGAGGCCTCGGGCGCGCTCGCCTTTGATCTCGGCATTCGGGCCGCTGACGATGGCGTAGGGTGGAATCGCCTTGGACACCACCGAACCGCCGCCGACCACCGCACCTTCGCCGATGTCGGCGCCGAACGAGAGCAAGGCACGGCTGGCGATCCAGGCGTAGTCTCGGATGAACACCGGCCCGCCGACCGCCCAGAACTCGGGGGCCTTGAGGTCGTGGCCGCCGGCAATGATCAGGACATGCGAGGCGATGGTAACGTGGTCACCGATGATCAGACCGCCACGCGCGTCCAGTTGGCAGTGCCAGCCGACGGTGCTGTCGTCACCGATCCTCAGGCCATCGACACCGAGAATCTCCGTGTTGCGCCATACCGACGACCCCTTGCCGATCTTCGCCCCGCCCATGCGCAGCCATAACAGCCGCAGCGTATGGCTGGGGATCTTGCAGATGAGGATGTTGTAGGCCTGCTCCCAGGTGCGCAGCATGCGGTCGCGCAGGGTCGGCCAGTTGATCCCGTACAGCGGAATCAGGGCGCCTGGCGTCTCTTTCCCGAGCAGCCGGTAAAAGCGGCGGGCGAGGGGATGCTCGATGCGCGGCTCGATGTTCAGGTAGCTGATGAAACACAGGGTCTTGTCTTTCATCGGTGTTTCGAAGCACACGTCGTTTTCAAGCATCCAGTCGTACGCGCCTTCGAGTTCCTCCGCACTGACCCCCATCTTGCGCGCGTATTCGGGCAATTGTTGACGCAGGTCGTGAGAATGCATCATGCGGTGTTTCATGGTGTCTCCCTTGGTTCTGTTGCCATGCTGTGCCGCTTTTTCTCCAGGCGCCGGGCTTCGTGCAGGTTCAGCCCGAGCAGCAGCCAGAACAGCGCAATCAACACCGTGGTGAAACTGAAATAGTGGTCGAAGAATCCGCTCAGCAACGCCGCCAGGACGCCAGCGCGCGTACCGAGCCACAAAGCGGTGTCACGGTTCAGCGTCACGGTGTTGTGGTCGAGCCGGGCTTCTTTCCACCAACTGACGGTGACGGCAATGAACAGCAGCATGCCGGGGATGCCCAGCTTGTAGACGTAGTTCAACCACAGATTGGAAATCCCCCACAGTCCGGTGCCGGGGACCGGTGGGTCGACCTTGAAGCCGATGCCCAGCGGGAACATCTTCACGGCGTCGGGAAAGTGCGAGTATTCCTGGAAACGGATCGCGGTACTGGCGTCATTGCTGGAGAACAGCCCGATCAATCGCTCTTGCAACGGCGGGTAGAACATCAGCAGCAATGCACCGAGAAACACGCCCGCCATCAGTAACCGGCCGACATACGGCACCCGCCTGCGTGCCATCCAGCACATCACCAGAACTAGGCTCAGGAGGGCGCCGCGCGATCCTGTGAACAGCAGACCGGCAGCCGCCAGCACAGCCACCGCCAGGCCCAGCGTGCGCACCGCTCCTTGGCGGGTGACGCCGATGCAGAATGCCAGCGGAAGCAGCATGGCCAATGCACCGCCTGCGATGTTGGGGTGCGTCCACGGCGTGCCCATACGCGTCGACAGACCGGATAAACCTTCGTTGAGAGTGTCCAGATTACTGTAGCCGAGCCCGCCGATGATCGAGATGATCGCCGTCGAGCTGCCGCTCTTCAGGTACACCGGAATCGACAGCAGCAACAGAAACAGCGTCCCCAGCAGAAGCGCGACCGTCATCTGTTCACGGGATTTTTCATCGTTCAATAATCGAGGGACGAGAAACAGGGGGGACAGATTGAACAGCCAGCGCACCCAGTTGACCGGCCCGTTGCCGTCGGCGTTGACCGTCAACTGCCCGGCCACGAAGGGCAGGGCGCTGAACATCATCAGGGCGATCAACCAGCGTTCGGTGCGCAGCAGCTGCAGCGGCGGGTTGTACAAGGCAAATAGCCGATGCGCCAACAGACTGGCCCAGATCAGCATCACCAGGGCTTCCGACACCGTGGTGCGGATGCCGATCTGCACCGTGGCGTAGGGCAAAAAGGTCGCCAGCACACCGAACAGCAACAGGCCACGCAGCGGGCGGCGAATGATCGTCACCACTGCGGCGACACCGATCAGTGCCGCCGTTACCTTGATGGCGGGCAGCACCCAGACCAGCACACCGAACAGCAGTGCGACGAACACGCCTACGGGCATGGCCAAGGGCATCAGTCGGGCTCCCCGGTCAACTCGTCCAGCAGTTCATTGAAACGCTGGCGATACGCTTCGACGCCGTAACGATGAGCCCATGCCAGCAGCGGCGCCGGGTCGTGTTTTTCTTCGGTGGACAGCATGCCCATCAGTCGCACCAGCGCGGCCTGGTCGTCGGGTGCGAAACGTGGGCTGCCGTCGGGCGTGACCTCGTCCAGGGAGGAACCGCTGGCGACCGCAACCGGCGTACCGACGCTCAACGCTTCGACGACGGGCAACCCGAAACCCTCCCCGTAAGACGGATGCCACAAGCGGTCTGCCTGACGGTAGACGTGATGCAATTGGCCGTCGCTGATACCGCTGACGATGTGCAAACCGGGCAGCTCACGTTGCGCGCCGGTCAATCCGTCAGGTCCACCGACCAGCACCAGGTCGGGGGTTTTTGGAAACTGTCGGCGCGCGATCTGCCAGGCCGCGACGAACCACGGGATGTTCTTGCGCGGCTCGCGGGTGCCCACGCACAACCAGTAACGCTCGGGCAGCGGGGTGTCGAGGTCGGCGGGTTCGGCGGTGAAGCCTTCTACCAGGTTGGGCAGCACCCGTACCTTGTCCCGGGCATGGGGAAACAGGCGTACGGTTTCATCGGCCGTGAACTGTGACGGCGTCCAGATGCGGTCGGCGACCCGGACCGAATGACCGATGGACAGCCGATCGGTCTGACCGTAGATCCTGGCCTTGATCTTCGATCCGTGGGCGTTGCTCAGGGTCAGCTGGAAGACGTCATGAAGCTGCAGGATGTAGCGCATGCCCGCAGGCTTGCGGCCCATTGGAAGCCCCATGTTCAGGTTGGCCATGTAGACCTCTATCTCCGCATCACGCAACGCCTCCGGGAGAAAGAAGGCTTCGAAACGCAGGCGCTCTGGTAAGCGGTGAATGCCGTTGAGCGGGGTCGCCCAGCGTGGGCAATGGGCAATCTTGCGAACCGGATGTCCGAGCGGCCCGATGCTGAACAGTTGCAGCTGCACGTCGGGCCGTGCGCGGAAAGCGTCCTCCAGCGCGATGTTCTGTCGGCCGATGCCGCTGTTGGGAAAACCCGTCGCCGGGCGGTAATCCAGTCCTACACGCATGCGTCAGCGTCCTCCTGCTGGTGAACCCGAGAGTAGATGCCTTCCAGCTGCGCGGCCGACACCGACCAGTCATGGTGCCTGCGCACGTAGGCACGGCCGGCCTCGCCGATTTTCGCCAGTCGAGCGGGTTGCTCGATGGCCTCAACGAGCAGCAGCGCCAGACCGTGTGCATCCTCGCACCCCAGGTAGTGCGTGCCATTGATCACGTTCAACCCCGAACAGCCTTGCTCGGTGGTGACCACTGCAAGGCCCGCGGCCATGGCCTCAAGCACCTTGAGCTTGGAGCCGCCCCCTTCACGCAGCGGCGCAAAGAAGATCGCCGCTTCCTTCTGGACCGTGCGCAGGTCCGGCACAAACCCCAGCCAGTCGATGCGCGGATCGGCCCAGCGTTCTTTCCATTCTTCAGGCAGCGCATAGCCGCCTACGGTCATGCGCACCATCGGGTCGAGGTTCCAGACCTTGGGCATGATGTGTTCGAGCGCCCATTCCATAGCGTCCAGATTCGGCCCGTATTCGTAGTTGCCAATGAACAGCAGGCGTCGGCTGTAGCGGTCGGGGGAGACTTTGGCGTAGTAATCGCAGTCGACGCCGTTGACCACCACCGCCGTGGCTCTGGCGCTCAACCGGGCCAGGCCCTTGGCGTCTTCTTCGGTGACTGCGATCAGTTCGCTGGTCTGGCGGAACACGCGTGCTTCCCATTGCCTGTAACGCCACTGATCAAAGCGGGTGAACGGGCGCGCCCACTCGGGGAAGTGGTGATAGCTGGCGGCGCCGAGGCCGGATTCGACGTTGTGTTCGGTCATGATGAAGTGCTTGCCGGTGCGACGCAGCGGCTCTTCGAAAGGCTGAAAGCTGTAGCTGTGCTCAATCTGGATCACGTCCCATTGCTCTTGCAGCAAGGCTTCGAATTGCTGTTGCAGCGGCGCCGAGAAACCGTTCGCGCTGGCGAGCATCGGCGGTCTGGCGAACGCCACTGCGAGCAGCGTGCGAACGCTGCGCAACGGTCGCCGCGGGATCACGATCAGCCGCTCCAGCCACGGTTCGAGCGCGGCGCGGGTGTCGTCGTCCAGTTCGGTCTTGGACTGCACCAGCAACGTGATGCGATGACCCCGCGCGGCCAGGTTGCGCAGCAGATGATACTGCCGGGTCTTGCCGCCGCTGGTGGTGGGCCAGGGCAGGTAGGGCAATGTCCAGAGAATGCGCATGGTCAGGGCTTCCAGACGAGAATTTGCAGGGTTGGCGTCAGCGGCACATCGACGCCCTTTGCGCTGGCCAGTTCGCTGTGGTTGCCGGTCAGCGGGTCATACAGTGTGGCGGTCTTGATGCCAGGGAAGTTCAGGTGCGCGCTGCTGGCGCTCCAGGCCATCAACAGATGAGCGCCGTCCGCACGGTTCCAGGCGACGGCGTACAGGTCTTCGGGGATCGCCAGTGCAGGCGGTGGATCGGCAGGCATGAGCGTCGGGCCGGTGATGCCGAAAAAGTTTTTCAGCGCGGTGTACACCGGCTTTGGTTCGCCATTGAGGTCCACCAGCCCGTAGCCTCGATCGCGGGCGCTGGCACGTTGATCGAGATCGCTCAGGTTGAACAGAAAGATGCGCTGATAATCCATCGTGCTCATCATGGCCAACCGGCGCAGCGTGTAGTCGGCCTGGCCGTCGAGCCCGACGATGTGCTGCATCTCCACCGGGCCTTTGTAGCTCGACCAGCCCCATTCAGTGGCCCAGACGTCTCTAACGCCTGCGTCATGCAGGCTCTTGTTCAGGGCATTGCCACGCACCAGAAAATCCCGGTCGCCGATCGAGTCGCCTTCCGGGTACTCGGAATACGGGTGGTAGGCCGCCGTGATGTTTTGACTGGCCAGGCCCTGGTCGACCATGGATTGCAGCATGTAAGCGGTGGAGCCGCGCATTTGCCCGTAATAGGCGACGCCAGCGGTGACGATCGGCTTGCCGGGCAACGCGGTGCGGATGGCGCTGGCGGTCTGCGTCAGCAGGTTGTAATAGGCGACGGGATCCGCTTGCGGCAGCCAGATGATGTTAGGCTCGTTCCAGACCTGCCAGTGGCTGACTTGCGGGTAATGTTGGGCGAGGGCGGTCATGCGTTCGGCAAAAATACTGTTGTCGCGCGGCGGGTACTGATCCGCGTTGCTCGCGCCCTGCGGTCCACTGCTGTCGAAGGTTGCCGAACCTACCAGGTACGCCACCGTGCTGTAGTGGTGGGGCGCGGCAGCGGCCATCGCGGCGTCCAGGTCAGCCAGGTTGTACTGCCCCGGCGCCGGTTCCAGAATCGGCCAGTGCAACGTCCAGCGGATCCAGTTCAGCCCCAGCTCGTCGAGCCGCGCCATCTGCTTCTGGTAGATGTCCGGGGTGAAATAGTGGAATTGCACGTTAACCCCCAGAAAATCCTTCCAGGTCACTGCCCGTTGCCCTCGCAACACAGTCTCGGCTTCCACCGCCGGACTGCTCAACGTCAACGCACAGACGCCGACCACTGCCATTGCCCGTAACGCTCTGCCCTTCATCGACGAACCCCGCAGGCCTGTTGGAAAAGTGTGTGAAAACGTTCGGCGGTCAGGCTCCAGACCCGCTCGCGTCCCAGCGTAGACGCTCGGTCGGCCCACGTCTGGGCGATTTGGGGCTGCTCGCACAGGCGAGACAACGCCGACGTCAGCGCGGGAACGTTGCCTTGCGGATAAATTTCGCCATTACCGTGGGACACCTCTTCGGCAAACGAGCGGGCGTCGGAGGTGATCACGCCCCGCCCGCAGGCCGTGGCCCACGAGAGAGCGCCGCTGGTGCCGCGCAGTTTGCCGAGGATCTTCAGCTTGCTCGACTCCCGATACGGCAGCACCATCACGTGATGCGCCTGGATCACCCGTGGGATGTCGGCAGCCGGTAGGTCCAGGTGCCAGCCGATCAGGTCCGTCAGCCCCAGCTCACGGATACGCTGACGCAGTTGTTCCAGGTAGCTGCCCGAGGGGCCAAACGCCATTTCAGGCTCACTGCCGCCTGCCAGGGTCAGGCGCACGCGGGCGCGCAAAGCCGGTTTTTCGACACACAGCTGCGCCAGGGCTTCGAGCAGATCCTCAATGCCCTTGCCCCGGTAGATGAAACCGAAATAAAGCAGCTTGAGCGGTTGCAGCGCAGGCAACGGCAACGGTGTGATCGGCAGATTGCCGTGGGGGATCACCGCCATCTGTGCCTGTTGCAGCCCCATGCGTTGTTGCAGGCAGCGATTCCCGATGTGGGTCAGGGTCACCAGTCGGGTCAATTGCCGCGCCAGCTGACGTTCCTCGCGCAAGCAGAGCGGGTCGGCGAGCACGGTCGCGATTTCAGGAAGGGGTGAGCGCAGCGACGCCGCCAGCGACAGTGGCCAGGGCAAACTGTGCCGACGCCAGACAAGACGTTCAGGGTCGTGAACCGTAGCGGTCAGGGGCAACTGCGGGTACATCTCACGCAACGTGCGCAACGCATGGAATTCGGCCAGTCGTCCGCCGCCGATTTCAGCATGCACCAGGTCAATGCCGGCCCAGTCGGCATCGGCCACACGCCGACGGGCCGCGTGGGGATCGTTGCCCACCCCTTGCAGCGGCGTTCTGACCCGCACCCCCATCTCCTCAAGGGCTTGCTTGAGGTGGCCGGCGTAATCGGCGATGCCGTTCTGTTCTGGCGGCAGAGGGGCGAGCAGGGCAATCTGCATATTAATGCTGCCTCCGGAAACGGCCGATCCAGGCCAGGACGCCTTCCGGAATTTCAAAGCGACGACGATTGAGAATGATGCCGTCGACATGCTTGAACGCGGTCGTCAGCGTCGTCAGTGCGTTTTGCAGCATCGGTACGGTGGAGCTTTCTGCCCGGACCACCAGCGCGATGAGGTCGGCATCGCGCAAGTGCACGAAGGCTTGCTGGTTCGAATAGAAATCGGACGCAGCGATCAGCTGGATTTCACCGGGTTGTGCCGCGCGTCCATCCCCCACACGGACGCTGTGGCCATGCTCTTCTAGGAGCGTGCGCAGGTGTTCGACGACAAAGCTCACCCCTTCGCCCGAGTGCGCCGATGTCAGCCCGATGCTGAGCCCTTTTTCGGGCACCTGGTTGAGCGGCAGCACGCTGTACAGGCGATAAAGGCTGGCGATGAAGGCACTGTTGCGATGCGGCTGCGCGATGCTGGTGTCCTGCAGACTGGTCCACAACGGCACCCCGAACTGCGCTTCGATCTTGTCGCCGTCGTGGATGCGCTGGTCCAGCAGGTAGAACAGATACAGGGCCAACAGGCCTACGCCCAGACTCAACGGAATGGCCAGCAGCAACATCAACAGGCTTTTCGGAAATACCCGGCTGGGGTTGAGCGTGGCTTGTTCGATGATCGCAATGTTGCTGATGCGCTTGTTATCCAGCTCGCGGTCGATGCGTGCCTTTTCCAGGCTGTCGGTGTAAAGAATGAAGTTCTTTTCCTCGGCATTCAGCTCGTTTTGCAGCCGCGAGAATTTGGGTTCGAGGTCAAGTGCCTGGGTCCGGTCCTTCTCCAGTTGAGCGAGTTGTGCGTCGAGTTGCTCTCGCTGTACCAGCAGCCGGGTATAACTGGCCTGCTGGTCGTTAAGGATGTTTTGCAGACGGGTGAACAGTGGATTGGGCGCGATGTTTTCAGTGCGTTGCACCGTCGTTGCCTGACTGCCCCACAGTGCCTTGAGGTTTTTGATCTCGTTGTCCAGTGCCTGGACAGGAGGCGCGCTTTCCTTGAACGAGCGCAACAATTCCTGACGCTCGACTTCCTTGCTGTTGATGCGATTCTGCAAGTCCTGACGGCTCGGGTTGAGGGCCAGTTCCTTGCCTGAACTGATCAACCGCGTCTGCTTGTTGATCTGCTCCTGAATCTTGTCCATCCCTGCCTTGGTCGAGGCAATGGAGCGGGCGGTGTTGTTGCGCTCGGTGCGCAGGTCATTCAGTCCTTGGGCGATATCCGCCAGTCGTTGATTGATGCTCACGGTGCCTAACTGGTCGAGCAGGGTCTGGATGTCGTGCTTGTGAGAAAGAATGTTGGCCTGCGTGTCTTTGACCTCCTGTTCGTAGAACGCGTAGAGGTTCACCCGTCCCAGCGTCCGGGCGCGTTCGTTGCCGTACTCATCTACCCAGCTTTTCAACACCGCCTGGGCCACCTCGGGATCGTTCCAGGTGAAGGTCAGCTCCATCACCGAAGAGCCCGGTTCGTGACTGGCTTTGAAATTCTTTTCCAGGTCTTCCGCGAGGCGCTCTTCCGGCGAGCGGGCCTCGACCAGTCCGAGCATTTCCAACCCACTGCGAAGGACATTGACGATGGCGCGGAACACCTCGCCCGGGGCGTTTTTGATCGTGGCGAAAACGCCCGAGGGCTTCGGTGCATCGGCCAGCTTTTCCATGTACTGCTGCGCGACCAGCCGGATGATCGGGCGACCCGTCAGCATGCGCTCCTCATCGAGCAAGGGGTCGCGCAGAGCACTCGGCACGGCGATCGACTGCCGGTCAGCGAGTTCGATCGGCACGGTGCTGGTGTCACGGCCAGGCTTGACCAGCAACAGGGCAGTGGATTCGTACCGGTTAGGCAAAAGGAATGCGCCGAGCACGATGATCGCGAACGTCGCCACCACAGTGATCTGCACCTCGCGTCGGAAGATGAAATACAGGCGCAATAAATCGCGGAATGAGCGGATGGTTATCATGTCGGCGGTCCCTTCCGATTAGTTGTTGTCGCGCAGGTTGTAATTCACACCGAAGCCCAACGATTTCGAGAAGGGGATCAACTGGTTGAAGTACAGATTCACGCCGTCGATCTTGTTGCCAACCCCGGATTTGGGGACGAACACAACATCACCGCGCTGCAACAACACCGGCGCCGTCGGGCCTCCACTGCCCGCGTAGAGAAGCTTGCTGTAATCGAAGAAATACGTCTTGTAGAGGCCGTCGTCGCCCTGACGCAGCAACGCGACGAGGCTCGCATCGGCATCCGGGTTAATACCCCCGGCCCCCACCAGCGCCTGCTCAAGGTTGGTGACCACCGACACGGGCAGGTTGGCCGGATTGCGCACCGCGCCTCCCACGAACACCATGTTGCTGGGCGCCTGGCTGATGTTGATGGTCAGCGCGGTTTCCCGGTAGACCGGTGCAAGCTTGTCTTCCAGCACTTGGGTGAGCTGCGGCACGGTCAACCCGGCCGCTTTCACTGAACCGATGTACGGGTAGGAAAACGTACCGTCGTTGAGCACCGGGAACAGCGTCAGCTCATAGATGGAGTTGGCGGTGAACGCCGAGATCGAAGGCGCTTCGCCGGTGTTGCGCACGATACGCAGGGTGTCGCCGGCGTGGATGCGTTCAGGCGGCAGCGGTTTGCCGGCCAGGGCTCGGCCTGCATCCTGTGCGGCCTTGATTTCCGGTGATTCCGGCAGCCCGATCCGTGCGGGCGTGTTACACGCGCACAGCAGCAGTACGCTGGCGAGCAGCAGCGTATTTTTCATTGGTCCAGAACTCCTGTCATGCATGAATACGGCTCCCTTGCGGGTAAAACAATCATGTCGGCGATACCGCCAAGTCCAATGTCTGAAGTGCCCCGGCATGGCCGTGGGCGGGGTAATGCTCAGGGGAGAACGAGTGCCTCGCTGCGTTAAATAGGTGTCAGCCGCGACACGCGCGGCCGGTTCAGGGTTTCATCAGACCGTCGGCGCAGCCGGTACGCGGCCGTACACATCGGTGAAACGCACGATGTCGTCTTCACCCAGGTACTCGCCACTCTGTACCTCGATCATCACCAGATCGATCACGCCGGGGTTTACCAGACGGTGAGTGTGGCCAGGCTTGATGAAGGTCGATTCGTTGGTGTCGAGCATGAACTCGCGCTCGCCGTTGGTAACGCGGGCCATGCCGCTGACAACGATCCAGTGTTCGCTGCGATGGTGGTGCATCTGCAGCGACAACGACGCCTGGGGCTTGACCACGATGCGCTTGATCTTGAAGCGCTTGCCTTCTTCCAGGACGGTGTAAGTGCCCCACGGCCGGGTCACGGTGTTGTGTAGCAGGTAGGCCGGGTGGCCCTGACGCTTGAGCTCCTGCGCAATGACTTTGACTTCCTGGGTGCGCTCGGCGTCGGCGATCAACAGGGCGTCCGGGGTGTCGATAATGATCAGGTTGTCCAGACCGACGGCACCGACCAGTCGCTTCTTGGAGTCGATGTAGCAGTTGGTGACGTCGTGCAGCACTACCTGACCGTTGCACTGGTTGCCGTTTTCATCCGCCGGGGCCAGCTCGCGAATCGCTGACCAGGAACCGATGTCGCTCCAGCCAAGCTCGCATGGCACCACGGCCACTTTCTGCGAGCGCTCCATCAAGGCGTAGTCAATCGAGATGTCCGGTGCCAGGGCGAAGGTGGTGGCGTCCAGTTCCATCTGCAGCTCGTTGCTGCCTTCCTTGCTGTTGCACCGGGAAAGGCAGTGACGCACGGCCGCCAGCACATCGGGTGCGTGGGTTTCCAGCTCGCGCAACAGCACGTCGACGCGCATGCAGAACATCCCGGCGTTCCACAGGTGCAGGCCACCGTTCAGGTACTCGTTGGCGGTGGTCGCGTCGGGCTTCTCGACGAATCGCGCGACCTGGTAGGCCTTGTCACTCAAGGCCTGGCCTTTTTCGATGTAACCGAAGCCGGTTTCCGCGCGCGTGGGAATCAGGCCGAAGGTCACCAGCCAGCCCTCATCAGCGAGCTTGCGGGCATCCTTGACCGCCGTGGCGAACGCCTCCACGTTGTGGATCAGCTGATCGGCAGGAAGGATCAGCAACTGAGCCTCGTCACCGTGCAGCGCCTGGACATGCAGTGCGGCAGCGGCGATGGCGGGCGCGGTGTTGCGTCCGAACGGCTCCAGCAGAAAGTCGAGGTGGATCTTGTTCTTGTTCAACAAGCGATAGTCATCGACGGTCCGGAAGTAGACTTCCCGGTTGGTTACCGTCAGCAGGCTTTCGACGCCGTCCAGGTTGCTGGCACGGTTGAAGGTCTTTTGCAGCAGGCTTTCGCCATCTGGCAGGCGCATGAAGGGCTTTGGCATCGCTTCACGTGAAACTGGCCACAATCGGGTGCCGGCGCCGCCGGCGATAATGCAGGGAATAAGGGTGCCCATCAGTAAGCCTCACGAGAGAAGAGCACTGCCGGAACAGTGCGCAATAGGATGTATAGATCGAACCAGACGGACCAGTTTTCGATGTACTCAAGATCGAATTCGACACGCTTTTCGATCTTCTCCACAGTATCTGTCTCACCACGAAAACCGTTGATCTGAGCCAGTCCGGTAATGCCCGGTTTGACCCGATGACGCGAGGTGTACTCCTTGACAGCTTGCTCGAACAAAATGCCCGCGGCCTTGGTGGCCGTGGCATGTGGGCGCGGCCCCACCATTGACATGCTGCCCGCGAAGACGTTGAACAATTGCGGTAGCTCATCCAGGCTGGTCTTGCGGATGAAACGCCCGACGCGTGTCACCCGCGTATCGCCCTTGACGGTCTGCTGTTCTGCTGTGGCGTCCGCCTGATGGGCGTGCATCGAGCGAAATTTGCACACCGTGATCAACCGGTTGTTGTAGCCATAGCGTTTTTGCCAGAACAGCACCGGCCCTCGGGAGTCCAGCTTGATAGCTGCGGCGATGACCAGCATGACCGGGGAGAGCAGCAGGATCGCCAGGCTCGAGAGCAACATGTCTTCGACCCGCTTGAACAACGGCGACCAGCCGCGCAACGGGACGTCGGAGGCATTGAACATCGGCAGGCTGGCCACTTCGGTGATGCGATTGTGAGCGTGCCTGAAGGCGACCATGTCTGGCACCAGCAACACGTTGACCGGCAGCCTGCGCAGCTCGCGAATGATGTAATCCATGCGGTTTTCCGCAGACCAGGGCAGGGCGACCAGCACCTGGGTGACTTTTTCCTCGCGGATCAGGACTTCCAGGTCCTTGGTGTTCCCAAGCAGGGGCAGGCCGGCCATGGTTTTCGGCAGGCGGCCGATGCGGTCGTCGATGAACCCCAATACCCCGGAGCGGATGTCCTGGTTCTGGAGCATGTATTCGGCCAGGCGTTGTCCATTCTCGGTGGCGCCCAGAATCACTGCGTTCTGCAGGAAGAAGCCACGCGCCATCAGGCGCTTGTAGATCAGCAGGAGCAGCAAACGGTCGGCGCAGAACATCACCAGGCTGGCGACGAACCACACCATCAGTTGTTCCTGGGTGATGTAATCAAAGAGATTCATCGCTTTGTGCATGAACAACAACACGCAAAACGCCGACGACCAGACGAACAGGATCATCTTGAAGCGGGTGCGGTTGGTGAAAATGCTTTCCGAATAAACCCCCAGCGCCTGGAACATCAACACGCACACCACGCCGAAGAAGACCTGCACCATCAGATAGCTTTGAGGCGGCGTCGGGGTTTCGGCTTTCCAGTACGCGAGGATCAGGATGCCGGGCAGAACGGCTGTCACTCCATGAACCAGCCGAACGGCGAACAGGAAATACTCAATCAGGCTGGTTCGCGTCAGCAGAAGGCTGTCGACCGGTTGCAGTCGCATAGATCGTCCTCACATCTTCAATCCATGAATCCATGACTGGCCTATCCGCCCGGCATTCCGTCCAAAAGTCAATTTAATGACTTTTTTGCAAGGTAAATCAAAATAAGCCAATAATTTGTCGATTAAGCACCCTATTGACCTGCTTTTCAATCCCGCCGTTGGGAAAAAATCCTATTTCTTCTCAAACGGTGTAAGACCACTTCCAAAAGCACATCAGAAAATCCCTCAAACGAGTGCTTACGAGAGTAAAGCCCATGAAACAGTCACTGTCATGCCGAGGACTGCCATAAGCCATCATCGCGCTGCCTGCGTGAGACGTTCGCCGGACCCGATTTGGTTTGGGATCCAATGCTCGCGGGCGTTTTGACGATTTCGCCGCGATGCAAAAAAAAATCCCTGAAAGGGCTTTTTTTCGTGGTGCTGAGGTCAACACTTCACGCAATGAATCGCACAGGAAGAGGGAAAGGTATGACGGAGCGCAGGGCACTCTTGATTCTTCATGGCAAACAGGCGCTCAACGACGACGTTCGCGATGCCGTTAACCGTAAACGCAAGCATGGCTGGGAACTGGACGTACGGCTGACGTGGGAAGGCGGCGATGCGCAGCGTCTGGTTGCAGAAGCGCTGGCGGCCGGACACACGCAGATCATTGCAGGCGGCGGTGACGGGACGCTGCGCGATGTCGCCGAGGCGCTGGCATTGGCGGACAGCGACGCGAGTTTGACGATCCTGCCATTGGGCACCGCCAATGATTTCGCCCGTTCTGCAGGCGTCCCGCTGGAAATCGAACGTGCACTCGACTTGCTGGATGTACCGGCGCGGCCGGTCGACATGGGCGCTGTCGACGGCCAGATGTTCCTCAACATGGCCACGGGAGGATTTGGCAGTCAGGTCACCGCCAACACCTCGGAAGACCTGAAAAAGGTGCTGGGCGGCGCGGCGTACCTGTTCACGGGACTGTCGCGTTTCAGTGAATTGAAAGCGGCTTACGGCGAATTGATCGGTCCGGACTTCCATTGGCGCGGCGACCTGCTCGCGCTGGGGATTGGAAATGGTCGACAGGCGGGTGGCGGGCATCCGTTGTGCCCCAACGCCTTAGCGGACGATGGCCTGCTCGACATCAGCATTCTGCCGGCGCCACAGGAAATTGTCGGTACGCTCAAGAGCTTGCTGGAGGGTGGGTTGGGGATCGACAACCTGTTCGTTCGCGCACGCTTGCCGTGGGTTGAGCTGAAGTCCGCCGAGGGCCTGGACATCAATCTGGACGGTGAGCCTCTGCGCGGCGAAAACATGCGTTTCGAGGCGCGTCCCGGGGCCTTGCGCATTCACTTGCCCGCGCATTCGCCGCTGCTGGGGCAGTCGAAGCGGATTGGGTAACCCGCTGTTTGTTGTGAACCGTGGGAGCGCATGCCTTCGCGATGCAGCCTTTCAGTCGCTGAGGGTGTATCGACCGGCAAGCTATTTCGCAAAGGAATGCGAAGCCACGGGTGGTCAGCCGACGAGGGACAAACGTTTGCGCAATGCCGCGAGCGTCAGTCGTCCAGGCTGATGATCTGCTCTCTCACGCAGAACAACACCAGGCCCGCCACGTCGTAGATCTGCAGTCGCTTCATGATCTGCGAGCGGTGGGTTTCAACGGTCTTGACGCTGAGGTTCAGGCCGTTCGCGATTTCCCGGGTCGATTTGCCGCGTACAATCAGGCGCAGGATTTCCAGCTGGCGTGCCGTGAGGTTGTGGTTCTCGACCGGCTCCACTTTGTTCGACTGAGCACTGACCAATGCCTGGTTGATCACGGTGTGTGCGATGGCGGGGCTGAGGTAGCGTTCATCGTTACGCAACGCTTCCAGGGCCTGCTCGATCTCGGTGCCGGTGGCGTCCTTGAGCAGGTAACCGTGCGCGCCGGCCTCCAGCGCCCGCATGATCATCTGCGGTTCGGTGTGCATGGAGAGGATGAGCACCTTGCTGTCCGGCAGGGCTTTGTGAAGCCGCTCCAGCGCGTCCAGTCCGTTACTGTCCTTCATTGAAATGTCGAGCAGGATGATGTCCGGCTTCAATTCCAGTGTCATCTCCAGCAAATGATCGCCATCGGCGGCTTCGCCGATGACCTGATAGCCGGGGATGTCGGAAACCAGTGCGCGAACACCTGCACGAATCAGAGCGTGGTCGTCGACCAGAAGAAGATTGCAGATCATGAGTGCTTACTTATGTCGGCGCGTTCCCGAGCGCGGGGTGCCCAGGGAAACAAGGCTTGAATGTGTGTGCCATGGCCTGGCGCGCTTTCCACGGTGAGATGGCCGCCAAGCAGAGTAGCCCGCTCGACCATGCCCGCCATGCCGCGTTGCCCTTGCTGACCCGGATTGTCGGCGGGCGAAAATCCCAGCCCGTCATCGGAAATGCTCAGTGCCAGACCTTCGGGACGACGTTGGATGCGCACCAGCAGGTTCTTCGCTTGCGCGTGACGCAGCATGTTGGTGACCGCTTCCTGAGTGATGCGAAAGGCCGCCACGGCCATTTCCTCAGGAATGCCCGCCAGCCGCTGGTGACACTCCAGGCTCCAGAGCACCGGAGTGTCCGCCAGCGTGCGCAGCAGGTGTGCACGCAGGCTGGCTTCGAGCCCCAGGCTTGTCAGCTGTCGTGGATTCAGGATCGCCGACACATCTCGCACCTTGGCCAGTGTTTCGTCGAGAATATTGTTGAGCATTGCGCAGTGGGGATGCAGGTCTTCGGGAGCTCGACGTTGCAGCCAGTCACTTTGCAGTTTGGCGGCGGTCAGCATCTGGCCGATATCGTCGTGCAGCTCACGGCTCAGGCGATGACGCTCTGTTTCCTGGACCTGCAGCATGTGATCGGCCAGCTCCTGAGGCTGGAACTGTATGGTCTTGCTGGGGCGACTCACGCAATAACAGATGCCCAGCAAGGCGAGCACATTAATCAGCGCCAGCGCGGATGACAGGCCATCGTCGAGAAAAAAAGCGGCGACATTGCACACGGTTATCCCGAGACAGACTATCGCTACCCATCGAAATGCGGTGTTGGAGCTCATAGGCCATAACGTGAAGGTCTTGTTGCTGACATGCATAGCGGATGAAGCCATCGGATAATTGCTGCGGATACCTGAACAGGACGTATCAGGCCACTTAACGTTGTCAACAGAGCGGCACGCTTCTGTTCACCTTTATACGTGTGTACAAAAACCAGGAGTCGACTTTTAACAGGAATAATGTGTTCGCAAACTTCCCGCTTTCATTCGCGGGCGCCGATCTTACCTTAAATGCTGCCGTTATTAAGCCTTGCGCGCAAATAACGCACGCAAAAGGGTTGTCCAGTTAGTCAGGATTTATGATTGGGACGATAGTGCTAATTAAGCCCTCCGCGACATATAAGCCCGTTGTCGCGTATTGCAGAAGTTCGGCGTGCCGCCTGCCAACTTACGCTGCAACCGAAAGGTCCAGGCATGTCACGTTTGATTTTGATCAATTGAGGGCAGCGCAACAAGGTCTGGTTATCAGGCAGGTCGCTCCGGCGAACAGCAGCGGCAGGGCGCAGCGACGGAGGGCAGGGCTCAGAGTGCGCTGGAGCGTTCGGCGCGTTCGCCGAGGGCGGTTTCCGAATGAGCCGCTGTCAGAGGCACAGGCCACTCGACAGCCACGGCAGGGCTGCTTTCAACCTGTCCGATGCCGCAACAGCAGCCGAACTGCTCAAGCAAATGTTGCTGTTCGCTGTCGTCCATCGGCAGTTGACCGGTGAGGGGGTCGACCAGTTCGATCTGCCACGACAGCAGCGACAGGCATTGGCGCAGGGTCACCAGTGCTTTGGGCTGCAAGCGTCCCGCCGCTCCGGCAAAGTACAATAGGTAACGCAATTGTCGGGCGAAGCTGGCGATCGCCTGGACGTGAGCCGCGTCGGATTTGCCGGCGATCTGTTGCAGCGTGCCGAGCAGACACTCGATCGCATCCTTATCGTCACTGATCAGTTCCAGGTGACTCAGGCATTCGTCTGCGCGGCCCATCAGGTGCTGGGTGTCGCCGAGAAAATCACTGTGCAGTTGATGCCACTCATTGCCGTTCAGCATGTGAAATCTCCACTCTTCATGGACAGCGACTCAAGGTCGCAGGGGGCGAGTGGCCCAAAGTTAATGTTGAAGGCAATTGAAAGTCTGTAGGGCGTTTCTGATTGTTGTGATTTGTTTGCGGTCAGCGAGGTGCAGTCGTGTGCGATACCCCATGGCGCAGCCCAGACAATCCGGTCTGTTATCACTGGTTTGACGAGGGGATCGAGGGATTCCACGAACGCGACCACGTACCTGACTCCATTCATTCAATGAGAATGGCGTCACAATAATGGCTATTAGAAAGCGCGAATATCAGGTTTGCCCTGATTGTCGTTAAGGAATACCCCTAGGGGAAACGCTGAGACCCGCCTGCAGATTGGACAGACAGTCACTGTTTGTCTGCAGTTTCAGTGTTTTGGATGCACGCCAGTAAAGCATGATGTTAATGTGATATCAATTGTGCCGTCAGGCATTTTTATCAGCATTAAGGTCTGCACCGGCTCTGCCGATAAAGGGTAGGCGGACTTACTAGAACCTGCTCCAGGAGCAACAGATGGCTGGCATTCTCGACACAGTAGACCAACGAACACAGCTGGTGGGTGAGAACCGCCTGGAAATTCTCATGTTCCGCCTGGCGGGTCGGCAATTGTTCGCGATCAACGTATTCAAGGTGCAGGAAGTGCTGCAATTGCCCAAGTTGACGCTGATGCCGCAGCGCCACCCCTTTGTCTGCGGCGTGGTAAACCTGCGCGGTCAAACCCTTCCTGTGATTGATCTGTCTCAGGCCATCGGCATGCGTCCGCTGGTCCCGGGCCCGTCGAGCACCATCATCGTTACCGAATACAACCGCTCGGTCCAGGCGTTCCTGGTCGGCGGCGTTGACCGCATCGTCAACATGAACTGGGAGGCCATCCTGCCGCCGCCCACCAGTGCAGGGCGCCAACATTACCTGACGGCCATCAGCAAGGTCGACGACCAATTGGTCGAAATCATCGACGTCGAAAAGGTATTGGCAGAAATCGTCCCGTACAGCGCCAAGGTGTCCCGCGACAAGCTGGAGGACCCGGTTCTGGAGCGTGCCCGTGGTCGTGAAGTGCTGCTGGTCGATGACTCTAACGTGGCGCTTTCGCAACTGCGTGACACCTTGTCCCAGCTTGGCGTGAAGATGCACGTGGCCAGCGACGGACTCAAGGCACTCAATATGCTCAAGGGCTGGGCCGACAGCGGCGAGGTCATGACCGACAAGTTGCTCATGATCTTCACCGATGCGGAAATGCCGGAAATGGATGGTTACCGGTTAACCACCGAAATACGCCATGACCCACGTCTGCGGGGTCTGTACGTGGTCTTGCATACCTCGTTGTCCGGCAGCTTCAACGAGTCGATGGTGAAGAAGGTCGGTTGCGACAACTTCCTCTCCAAATTCCAGCCGGACAAGCTGGTGGATGTGGTTCGCGAGCGTCTGATGCTCGACCACTGATTCGCCCGTACGTGTTTCGAGCCCCTTGCTGTATGGAGGGGCTTTTTTGTATCTGTACCGATCCTTGAGGCATTCCCTCGTATAAAGTGATGGCTTTGCGCTCATCACTTCAAGGACACGTTCATGTTGCATCTCAGTGCGCTGTATCGGTATCCCCTGAAATCCTGCAAGGCCGAACCGTTGCAGCAAGCCAGCTTCGACGCGTTGGGATTGACGGGTGATCGACGCTGGATGCTGGTCGATGAGAGCAATGGTCGGTTCTTCACCCAACGCGCCTTGCCGCAGATGTCCCAACTTTCCGTGCTGTGGAATGCCCGCGGCGGGGTGACGCTGTCGGCACCGGGCATCGAGGCGCTGGATGTCGCGGTGCCTGAAGAGCTGGAAGCCAACCTGCGCGGTGTGACGGTTTGGCGCGACACCTTGCGTGTGCCCGATGCAGGCGATGAAGCGGCGCGCTGGGTCAGTGAGTTCATCGGCAAGCCGACGCGCATGGTGCATATCCCCGAGGCGCGGGCGCGCTGGCTGCCGTCCGGGTATGGCACGGTCGAGGACAAAGTCGGTTTCGCTGACGGGTTTCCGCTGTTGCTGATCGGTCAGGCGTCGCTGGACGACCTGTCGGCAAAAATTGGCCGGCCTCAGGAGATGCTGCGGTTTCGTCCGAATCTGGTGGTGGAGGGGGCAGAGGCATTCGCGGAGGATGGCTGGAAGCGGATTCGCATCGGCGGCGTGGAGTTTCGTCTGCTCAAAGGGTGTTCGCGTTGCATTCTGACCACAATCGACCCGGCCACTGGCGAGCGCAGTGAGGACCGTGAACCGCTGAGCACGCTCAAGACCTACCGCGAGAAAGAAGGCGAGGTCTGGTTTGGTCAGAACATGGTGAATGACGGGGCGGGTGTGGTGGAGGTTGGCATGGAGGTTGAAGTGCTCGAGTGATGTTGCGTTGTGCGAATGACGCGCAGGGTTGTTCTTCGGCGCGGGATTTCGGTTTAAATCTGTGGCCTGCGTTCAGCCTGCACCCAAGTCGCGTTTTTTTGGCGTTTGGACTATCGCGTAGCAAAATCAAACGTATCGAATGACGGAAATCCCGTAGGAGCGTGGCTGGTCCCGCGATCTGCCGCGTAGCGGTAGCAAAATCAGGCGACTCATTCATGCCTGACACTCCGCATGCACAGGTCTTGCTGCCGGTTCCCGGCATATCGCGGGCAAGCGCGCTCCTACAGGGACTGCGTCAACCAGAGAGTTGTGTTCAGATTTTGTTCTGTTTCTGCTGTTGATTTTGCTTCTCATACATCAATGGCCCAAACGCCGCCGAGCGCGACTTGGGCAGGCCTAACCGTATCTGCGCGACCAGAGCAATCGGGTATTCACACGAAACCAGCGCCAACCAGCCAAAAAAAGGGGCAGATCAACCAGATGATCCACCCCTTCGCATCAAGCTGAGGCCCGCTCAAAAATCATCAAAAAACCGCTCATGCCAATCCACCAGAGGCTGCGGTGCATTCAGCTTTTGCCCGTAGATCACCGCATACGACAATACGTTCTGCACGTACTGACGCGTCTCATCGAACGGGATGCTCTCGACCCACACGTCGAACGACAGATGATTCGCGCCTTTGAGCCACTGCCGCACACGCCCCGGACCTGCGTTATACGCCGCCGAAGCGAGCACCCGGTTGCCATTGAACTGCGCATGCACCTGACTCAGGTAAGCCGCACCCAGCTGAATGTTCTTGTCCGGATCCAGCACCTGCGCCGGAGAGGCCAACGGGATGCTGAACTTGCGGGCCGTCTCTTTTGCCGTCGCCGGCATCAATTGCATTAAACCGCTAGCACCGACGCCTGAGCGTGCGTCGTCCATGAAGGCACTTTCCTGGCGTGTAATGGCGAACACCCAGCTGGAGTGCAGACCGCGGATCTGTGCTTCACGCACCAGGGTGTCCCGATGCGCCATGGGGAACCGAATGTCGAGGTCGTCCCAGTATTGCGCCTGGCTGATGGTCCGAATGGCCGGGAAGTACCAGCGCATGTCGTAGGCCAGCTTGGCCTGGGCGACCATTTCGTCGCGGCTGAAGCGCCGGGTGACGTGGTACCACTCGCGACGCCCGTTGACCACCTCGCCACGCTCGTAGAATTCCAGGGCCCGACGTACGCCCGGGGCATTGCGGACTTTGTTGATCGTCGCCTGGCTGAGCATCAGAGGCTTGTTGTTCAGCATGTACGGGGTCTGAATGCGATCGGCGGCAAGGAAACCATAGAAGTCGCGCTCTTTCGAAACCGCCCGGTACAGGGTCGGCAGTTGCGGGTTGTTGGGCTGAGACAGCTCAAGAGCGCGGGCCTGCCAGTAGCGCCAGCGGTTGGTCGTGGCCAGATCCTGAGGCAGGCGACGGGTCAGTTCATAGGCATCGTTCCAGCGACCCAGGCGCAGCAACAGACGCAGGCGCCACTCAGTGACCGTGTTGTCGCGCAGGTCAGGGTCGTATTTGGTCATCACCTCAAGGGCGCGACCATCGTAGCTGCGCGCCAGCGTCAGGCCGATTTCCTTGGCGATCTGCACTTGTTCCTCATGGGAGAAGTGCAGGACCGGGGAGTAGCTGTCCAGCAGCTCCATCGCGCGTTGGGGGTCTTGCTTGGCCAGGCGTCTCAGGCCCAGTCCGACGACATCGGACATGGCTTCGTCCGCCGGCATGAACTGGCTTTGGTTGTTGACCATCTCCGGCTTCTGGGCCACGGCGATCAGCAAACGGCCCTGGGGGGCGAGAGTCGTCATGCTGTTGACCAACTGGTTGGCCAGCGCGTAGTTGCGCGCTTGTGCCGCCAGCTTGGCACGTTGCCAGCGCTTCTGTTCGGTCAGTTGGCCTTCGACGGCCCATTGCGCGAAGAACGTGTCGCAGGCCGCTGGCAGGGTCTTGCCTGTCATCCAGGTCTTTTCGGCGTTGGCGTAGCCTTCCGAGCGCAAGTTATGGCTCAGTTGATAAGACCCGTAGAGGCAGTCGAGCTCCACGAAGTTGAGTTTGGGGTCGTAATACTTGACGAACGGTTGCCAGTCGCCTCGTGAGGCCAGCAGACGCAACCAGCGCAACTTCATGAAGTTGGCCTGCGGAAGGTCGCCATGATCGGCGAGGAATTTTTCGACTTCGTCGTTGCTCGCGGTATTCAGACGAGCCGTCAGCTCGTCGTACGCCAGGTAAGGTTCGAGAGGGTAATCCGCCAGCGCCGAGCCGTACATGCGATAAGGACCCGCATCGCCTTTGGCCAGCGCGCGTTTGGCTTGATCGTAATATTGACGTTGGGTGGTGATATCGACCGCTTGGACGGACTGGGCGGCGGTGGCCGACAGAAGCAGGCAGGACAAAAGGCTGAACAAACGACTGCGCATGAGACTTCCGTGCAGATGAACCGTGAAAAGTGCCGTTAGCTTAGCCTTTTGCCAGCGCGGGTTGAAGCGCGAAGGTGCGGGAGAGGGGCCAAGGAAACAAATACTTGCAGTTGAGGGAGGCGTTGACTTTGGATTCTCAGGCCAACCCCCAAACCCGTCATCGAATCCCGCCCAATCCTTGCGCTATCTCAGGTAGAATGCGCGCCCGGTTTTTGGAGAAGCTCATGACCCTGCTCAAATTCACCGATGTGTCCCTTGCGTTCGGCGCCATGCCGTTGTTGGACAAGGTGTCCTGGCAGATCGCCCGTGGAGAGCGGGTCTGCATCATCGGTCGTAACGGCACCGGTAAATCCAGCATGCTCAAGCTGGTCAAGGGCGTTCAACTGCCCGATGACGGCAGCGTCTGGCGTGCACCTGGCCTGAAAATCGGCGAGTTGCCTCAGGAATTGCCCGTGGCCGACGGCCGCACCGTGTTCGACGTCGTGGCGGAAGGCCTGGACGGCGTGGGTGCCTTGCTTGCCGAATACCATCACCTGAGCCAGAACATCGTCACTGCCGAAGACCTCGACAAGCTGATGCATGTGCAGTCGGACCTCGAAGCCCGTGACGGCTGGCGCTTGCAGCAACTGGTCGACAGTACCCTCAGCCGCCTGCAGCTGCCTGCCGACAAGACCCTCGCCGAGTTGTCCGGTGGCTGGCGTCGTCGTGTCCTGCTGGCGCAGGCGCTGGTCTCCGAACCTGATTTGCTGCTGCTCGACGAACCGACCAACCACCTGGACATCGGTGCCATTGCCTGGCTGGAAGAAGCGCTCAAGGAATTCCAGGGTGCCGTGCTGTTCATTACGCACGACCGTTCTTTCCTGCAAAACCTCGCGACCCGCATTCTGGAGCTGGACCGTGGCGGTCTGATCGACTGGAACGGCGATTACGCCAGCTTCCTGGTGCACAAGGAAGCGATGCTCGCCGCCGAAGAGACGGCGAATGCGTTGTTTGACAAGCGTCTGGCCCAGGAAGAAGTGTGGATTCGCCAAGGCATCAAGGCCCGTCGTACCCGCAACGAAGGTCGTGTTCGCGCCCTTAAAGCATTGCGCGTAGAGCGCAGCGAGCGTCGTGAGCGCACCGGCAAGGCCAATATCCAGCTGGACACTGCCGACAAGTCCGGCAAGCAGGTCATGGTCCTGGAAAACGTCAGTTTCGCGCACCCGGGCGGTCCGATGCTGATCAAGGATTTCTCGATGGTGCTGCAGCGCGAAGACCGCATCGGTCTGCTGGGCGCCAACGGTACCGGCAAGACCACCTTGCTCAAGCTGATGCTGGACAACCTCCAGCCCACCAGCGGCACGGTGGAAGTCGGCACACGTCTGGACGTCGCTTATTTCGACCAGTTGCGTCATCAACTGGATCTGGAAAAGACCGTGATCGACAACGTCGCGGAAGGTCGCGACTTCATCGACATCGACGGTCAGAGCCGCCACGTGCTCAGCTACCTCGGCGATTTCCTGTTCAGCCCGCAACGTGCGCGGACGCCGGTCAAGGCGCTGTCGGGTGGTGAGCGTGCGCGTTTGCTGCTGGCCAAGCTGTTCAGCAAACCCGCGAACCTGCTGGTCCTCGACGAACCCACCAACGACCTGGACGTCGAAACGCTGGAGCTGCTCGAAGAGGTGCTGTTGACCTTCAAGGGCACGGTGCTGATGGTCAGCCACGACCGGGCATTCCTCGATAACGTCGTCACCAGCACCCTGGTCTTCGAAGGCGAGGGTAAGGTGCGGGAGTTCGTCGGCGGCTATCAGGACTGGCTGCGTCAGGGCGGTTCGCCGCGTCTGCTGGGCGTGACCGAAAGCAAATCCGGCAAGGCCGACCTGAATTCGGCGATTGTAGAGCCGGTCGCAGCCCCGACGCCTGCGTCGGAGTCAGCGCCTGTCGCGAAGAAGAAGCTCAGCTACAAGCTACAACGCGAGCTGGAGGCTTTGCCTGGCGAGATCGATGCCAAAGAGCAGCAGATCGCGGCGGTTGAGGCTGAAATCGCTGACCCTGCTTTCTACCAGCGTCCTGCCGCTGAGACGACCAAGGTTCTTGCGTCGCTTGAACAGATGAACAGCGAACTGGAAGCGCTGGTTGAGCGCTGGGCTGAACTGGACGAGTAATCCGCTGACACCTCGCAACAAAAAAGCCCGAGCCCCTTTAAGGGTTCGGGCTTTTGTTTGAGGGGTGCGATTACTCCGTGCGTTTGGCCAGGCGCACGGCCAGGACGTCGCAAGGCGCGCCGTGCAGTACGTCATTAGCGGTGGAACCGAGCAGCAGGGAAAGGCCGTGACGGCCGTGGCTGCCCACGACGATCAGGTCAACTTTGTGTTCCTTGGCCAGGTTGTGAATTTCCTGCCTGGGCTGGCCGTAGGTCAGGTGGCTGTCGCCGGTGCGTACGTCAGGGTATTTCAGTTTCAGGGCTTCAAGCTTTTCCTTGGCCTGATCGAACTGCTGTTGCTGCAGTTGCGACAGGTCCATCGGTACATCGCCACCAAAGGCCATGGCCATGGGCTCGACGATGTGCACCAGTGACAGCTTGGCACCGCTGGCAATCGCGAGATCCTTGGCTTTCTTGATAACCGGATCGCACTCTTCAGTGAGGTCCACGGCTACCAGAATATGTACATAGGACATGGGATGTTCCTTCTGAGGTTTGCGATGGTTTTGATTATGGCTCTTTTCACGCGCCTCATGGCACGCCTTTGTGTTTCGCTCGCCGCTTGGGGCGGCGGGGGCATACAGATATGACGGTGTGGATAGTGCTGTCAATCATTGCGGTGGTTTTGAGTCCTCTGGTGTGGCTCAGGCCATCCCGCTCCCAGAGCGGCCGGATGGCCATGCGCATGGAGGCGCGACGCATGGGGCTGGCGATGCAGCTGATTCCTCAAGACTGGCCGCACTGGCTGCCCGTGGAGCCGCCGAGCCCATGCGCGCAGTACCACCGGCCTCGACGCGCGCGCGAACCGGATACTTGGAGTTACTGGCAGACAACGCCTGGAAACTGGGTCAATCAGTGGCGTGAGCTCTGTGAAGATGCACGCGTGCTGCCGCACTTGCAGACGCTGCCAGCCGATGTCTACAAAGTTGAGGCGGGCAAGCAGCTGATTGCACTGTATTGGGGGGAGCGGGGCGAAACGGAAGTGTTGCACCGCATCACCGCGGTGCTGAAAGCCTTGGCGTGACCTCGAGCCGGAGCCATTAACCAAATCGCAGGCATTAAAAAGCCCGATAACAACATCGGGCTGGGGGTTGGCCAGGCAGGCCGATAATTCGTGGCGCTTTGCGGTGCAATGCCGCAAAAGACGTTCAGATTCGCTTCACACGGCTTGCGAGAAACGACCCGTCTTGATGCGCAGTGCGCTGAATGTAGACCTTAATGGTGCATTTGTCTGCTGTGGATCCCATTATTTTTCAGCCAACCCACGCCAGTCGTCGCTTCTCGCGTTTATTCCTCAGGTCTGCCGCTCAACGAGATCACTTCGCTGAATGGCGGGCTATCAAATGTGCCATTTATCTGTGATTTGCCGGTTTTGTCCGCTGTCGGGCGAATTGACAATTGCTGGAATATGGCCGAAGGTAGGCGCACCCAAATCAAACGGGCGTATGAATTGAGTGTTTGCCGTAGGAACGCTCTTACAGGCGCCCGAATCGCGTCGACGGGGTGCCTGGCGTTTGGTGTGTACGTCGACGGAAACGTCGTGTTTTTCGCCGGATTTCAGCGTCTGACGCGTATTGTTCAGCTTCCATATCGTGGAGATCAGTTGATGATTTACGAAGGTAAAGCCATCACGGTTAAGGCTCTTGAAAGTGGCATCGTCGAATTGAAATTCGACCTCAAGGGTGAGTCCGTCAACAAGTTCAATCGCCTCACCCTCAACGACCTGCGTCAGGCTGTCGATGCCATCAAGGCCGACGGCTCAGTCAAGGGCGTCATCGTCACCAGCGGCAAGGACGTTTTCATCGTCGGCGCCGACATCACCGAATTCGTCGATAACTTCAAGCTGCCGGACGCCGAGCTGGTTGCCGGAAACCTTGAAGCGAACAAAATCTTCAGTGACTTCGAAGACCTGAATGTGCCAACCCTTGCTGCCATCAATGGCATTGCGCTGGGTGGCGGTCTGGAAATGTGCCTGGCAGCCGACTTCCGGGTCATGTCTGCGACGGCCAAGATCGGTCTGCCTGAGGTCAAGCTGGGGATCTACCCGGGCTTCGGCGGCACTGTTCGCCTGCCGCGTCTGATTGGCGTCGATAACGCGGTCGAGTGGATTGCTTCCGGCAAGGACAATCGTGCCGAAGATGCCCTGAAAGTGGGCGCCGTTGATGCTGTTGTCGCGCCAGAGAAGCTGCAAGAAGCGGCACTGGACCTGATCAAGCGCGCGATTTCGGGCGAGTTCGACTTCAAGGCCAAGCGTCAGCCGAAACTGGAAAAGCTCAAGCTGAACGCCATCGAGCAGATGATGGCCTTCGAAACCGCCAAGGGTTTCGTTGCCGGTCAGGCGGGTCCGAACTACCCGGCCCCGGTCGAAGCGATCAAGACCATCCAGAAAGCCGCCAACTTCGGTCGTGACAAGGCGCTGGAAGTCGAGGCCGCCGGCTTCGTCAAAATGGCCAAGACATCGGCCGCCGAGAGTCTGATCGGTCTGTTCCTCAACGATCAGGAACTGAAAAAGAAAGCCAAGATCTACGACGAAGTCGCCAAGGACGTGAGGCAGGCAGCCGTATTGGGCGCTGGCATCATGGGCGGCGGCATCGCCTACCAGTCGGCTGTCAAAGGCACGCCGATCCTGATGAAGGACATTCGTGAAGAGGCCATCGAACTGGGCCTGAACGAAGCGTCGAAACTGCTGGGCAAGCGTGTCGAGAAGGGCCGTCTGACGCCGGCGAAGATGGCTGAAGCGCTCAATGCGATTCGTCCAACGCTGTCCTACGGCGACTTCGGCCATGTCGATCTGGTGGTCGAAGCCGTTGTCGAGAACCCGAAGGTCAAGCAAGCGGTGTTGTCCGAAGTGGAAGGTCAGGTCGCCGAAGGCACCATCCTGGCGTCCAACACGTCGACGATCTCCATCAGCCTGCTGGCGAAAGCCCTCAAGCGTCCGGAAAACTTCGTCGGCATGCACTTCTTCAACCCGGTGCACATGATGCCGCTGGTTGAAGTCATCCGCGGCGAGAAGTCCAGCGAAGTCGCGGTGGCGACCACGGTGGCCTACGCCAAGAAGATGGGCAAGAACCCGATCGTGGTCAACGACTGCCCGGGCTTCCTGGTCAACCGTATTCTGTTCCCGTACTTCGGCGGTTTCGCCAAGCTGGTCAGCGCTGGCGTCGATTTCGTGCGCATCGACAAGGTGATGGAGAAGTTCGGCTGGCCAATGGGCCCTGCTTACCTGATGGACGTCGTGGGTATCGACACCGGCCACCACGGCCGTGACGTGATGGCCGAGGGTTTCCCGGATCGTATGAAGGACGACCGTCGCTCTGCGGTGGACGCGCTGTACGAGGCCAACCGTCTCGGTCAGAAGAACGGCAAAGGCTTCTACGTCTACGAGACCGACAAGAAAGGCAAGCCGAAGAAGGTCGTTGACGCTTCCGTGCTGGAAGTGCTCAAGCCGATCGTCTACGAACAGCGTGACGTCACTGACGAAGACATCATCAACTGGATGATGATCCCGCTGTGCCTGGAGACCGTTCGTTGCCTGGAAGACGGCATCGTCGATACGGCGGCCGAGGCCGACATGGGCCTGATCTACGGCATCGGTTTCCCTCCGTTCCGTGGCGGTGCACTGCGCTACATCGATTCGATCGGTGTCGCTGAATTCGTTGCCCTGGCTGACCAATACGCTGATTTGGGCGCTTTGTACCACCCCACTGCGAAGCTGCGCGAAATGGCCAAGACCGGCCAGCGCTTCTTCGGCTAAGTGCCCAACGAACAGGTGAAAATATGAGCTTGAATCCGAGAGACGTCGTGATTGTCGACTTCGGTCGCACCCCGATGGGCCGCTCCAAGGGTGGCATGCACCGCAATACCCGCGCTGAAGACATGTCGGCGCACTTGATCAGCAAACTGCTGGAGCGCAACAGCAAGGTCGACCCGGCGGAAGTCGAGGACGTGATCTGGGGCTGCGTCAACCAGACCCTGGAGCAGGGCTGGAACATTGCGCGCATGGCGTCGCTGATGACCCAGATCCCGCACACCTCCGCTGCCCAGACGGTCAGCCGCCTGTGTGGTTCGTCCATGAGTGCGCTGCACACTGCGGCCCAGGCGATCATGAGCAACAACGGTGACGTCTTCGTCATCGGTGGTGTCGAACACATGGGCCACGTCGGCATGATGCACGGCGTCGATCCCAACCCGCACATGTCGCTTTATGCGGCGAAAGCCTCGGGCATGATGGGGCTGACGGCAGAAATGCTCGGCAAGATGCACGGCATCACCCGTGAAGCGCAGGACGCGTTCGGCGTGCGTTCGCACCGTCTGGCGCACCAGGCGACCGTTGAAGGCAACTTCAAGGACGAAATCATCCCGATGCAAGGGTATGACGAGAACGGCTTCCTGAAGATGTATGACTTCGACGAGACCATCCGTCCCGAAACCACCCTGGAAAGTCTGGCGGCCCTCAAGCCTGCCTTCAATCCAAAAGGTGGTACCGTGACTGCGGGCACGTCCTCGCAGATCACTGACGGCGCCTCGTGCATGATCGTCATGTCCGGTCAGCGTGCGATGGATCTGGGCATTCAGCCGATGGCGGTGATCCGCTCCATGGCAGTCGCCGGTGTCGATCCTGCGATCATGGGTTACGGACCGGTGCCAGCAACCCAGAAAGCCCTCAAGCGTGCGGGTCTGAGCATCGCTGATATTGACTACTTCGAGCTCAACGAAGCGTTCGCTGCACAGGCGTTGCCTGTACTGAAAGATCTGAAAGTGCTCGACAAGATGGACCAGAAGGTTAACCTGCACGGCGGCGCTATCGCTTTGGGTCACCCGTTCGGTTGTTCGGGAGCGCGTATTTCCGGCACCTTGCTCAATGTCATGAAGCAGAAGGGCGGCACTCTGGGTGTTGCCACCATGTGTATTGGCCTGGGCCAAGGCATCTCTACCGTGTTCGAACGCGTTTAACCGGTCTGAGTGTGCGAGCCGGGGCCAGGTGCCCCGGCTTTTGTTTTTTTCGAGAAATGTTTTTTGAAAGTTTTTTTTCGCGTCAATCCGTGAGGTCCGCACCATGCAGTTACAGCCAGGTCTCTATCGCCACTATAAAGGCCCCGAGTACCGTGTTTTCGGTGTCGCCAAGCATTCCGAGACGGAAGAGGAAGTGGTGTTCTATCAGGCGCTGTACGGCGAATTCGGCTTGTGGGTACGTCCTTTGAGCATGTTTCTGGAATCGGTCGAGGTTGACGGGGAGCACGTGCCGCGCTTTGCTTTGGTCCAGGCCGAACCTGACCTTTTTTCAAGGTCGCAAGGCGAGCCCTTGCAGTAGCCTCTGCTTGACCTCACCTTGTAGCCACTATATATAGCGGGGCCTCGACGGCTCCAACGTCTTTTTTCTCGCATTAGGAATTTTCCGATCCATGGGCAAATCGCTGGTCATTGTGGAATCCCCGGCTAAGGCCAAGACCATCAACAAGTACCTGGGCAGCCAGTACGTGGTGAAGTCGAGTATCGGCCATATCCGAGACCTGCCCACCAGCGGTTCGGCGAGCGCCGCCAAAGAGCCTGCTGCCAAGCGCGGCAAGACCGCGTCTGAAGCGCCTGCGCTGTCGCCCAAGGAAAAGGCCAAGCGCCAGCTCGTGGCACGCATGGGCGTCGATCCGGAACATGGCTGGAAAGCCAAGTACGAAATCCTTCCCGGCAAGGAGAAGGTGATCGACGAGTTGCGCCGGTTGGCGAAGGATGCCGACACCATCTATCTCGCGACGGACTTGGACCGCGAAGGGGAAGCCATTGCCTGGCACCTGCGCGAAGCCATCGGTGGTGACGACGATCGTTACAAGCGCGTGGTGTTCAACGAGATCACCAAGAAAGCCATCCAGGAAGCCTTCTCCAAGCCGGGCGAACTGGACATCGATCGCGTCAATGCCCAGCAGGCGCGTCGATTCCTCGACCGCGTCGTGGGTTACATGGTTTCGCCGCTGCTGTGGCAAAAGATCGCCCGGGGCCTGTCGGCAGGTCGCGTACAGTCCGTTGCCGTGAAGCTGGTGGTGGAGCGCGAGCGTGAAATCCGCGCCTTCATCCCGGAAGAATATTGGGAGATTCATGCCGATCTGGGCACCGCCAAGGGCGCCAACGTGCGTTTCGAAGTGGCGCGCGAGAACGGCGAAGCCTTCAAGCCGCTGAACGAAGCCCAGGCCATGGCGGCGCTGGAGAAGCTCAAGGCTTCGGCTTACAGCATCGCCAAGCGTGAGGACAAACCGACCAGCAGCAAACCGTCGGCACCGTTCATCACCTCCACGCTGCAGCAGGCCGCGAGCAACCGCCTGGGCTACGGCGTGAAGAAAACCATGATGATGGCCCAGCGTCTGTACGAAGCGGGTTACATCACCTACATGCGTACCGACTCGACGAACCTGTCGGTCGACGCCGTGGCCATGGCGCGCACTTACATCGAAAACGAGTTCGGCAAGAAGTACCTGCCTGAGTCGCCAAACGTTTACAGCAGCAAGGAAGGCGCCCAGGAGGCTCACGAAGCGATTCGTCCTTCCGACGTCAATACCCATCCGAGCAAGCTGACCGGCATGGAGCGTGACGCTGAGCGCCTGTATGAGCTGATCTGGCGTCAGTTCGTGGCCTGTCAGATGCCACCGGCGCAATACCTGTCGACCACTGTCAGTGTGGCCGCAGGTGAATTCGAGCTGCGTGCCAAAGGTCGTATCCTCAAGTTCGACGGTTACACCCGTGTGTTGCCACAGATGAGCAAGCCAGGCGACGACGACGTACTGCCGGACATGGCCCAGGGCGACACCCTGAAGCTGATCAAACTCGACCCGAGCCAGCACTTCACCAAGCCGCCAGCGCGTTACTCCGAAGCGAGCCTGGTCAAGGAGATGGAAAAGCGCGGTATTGGTCGCCCGTCGACTTACGCGGCGATCATCTCGACCATTCAGGATCGCGGCTATGTCGCGCTTCACAACCGTCGTTTCTATTCGGAAAAGATGGGTGACATCGTCACGGAACGTCTGTCTGAGAGCTTCTCTAACCTGATGGACTACGGCTTCACCGCCGGCATGGAAGAAAACCTCGACGACGTGGCACAAGGCGAGCGTGACTGGAAAAACGTGCTCGACGAATTCTACGGCGACTTCAAGAAAAAACTGGAAGTGGCCGAGGCGGCTGACAGCGGCATGCGGGCCAACCAGCCGGTCATGACGGACATCCCGTGCAAGGTGTGCGGTCGTCCGATGCAGATCCGTACCGCATCGACCGGCGTGTTCCTCGGGTGCTCGGGCTACAGCCTGCCGCCGAAAGAGCGCTGCAAGGCCACCGTCAACCTGACGCCGGGCGATGAAATTGCCGAAGACGACGAGGGTGAGTCGGAATCCCGCGTGCTGCGCGGCAAGCACCGTTGCCCGGTGTGCAGCACGGCCATGGACGCTTACCTGCTGGATGAGAACCACAAGCTGCACATCTGCGGTAATAACCCGGATTGCACCGGCTATGAGATCGAAGAAGGCACCTACCGCATCAAGGGCTATGAAGGCCCGAGCGTTGAATGCGACAAGTGTGGCGGCGAGATGCAACTCAAGACGGGCCGTTTCGGCAAGTTCTTCGGCTGCACCAACTGCAAGAACACCCGCAAGCTGCTGAAGAGCGGCGAGGCGGCGCCGCCAAAAATGGACCCGGTCAAGATGCCGGAGCTCAAGTGCGAAAAGGTCGACGACACCTACATCCTGCGTGACGGCGCTTCGGGTCTGTTCCTGGCGGCCAGTCAGTTCCCGAAAAATCGCGAGACCCGTGCACCCCTGGTGCTGGAAATCGTGCCGCACAAGGACGAGATCGATCCGAAGTACCACTTCCTGTGCGAAGCGCCGAAGAAAGACCCCGACGGCCGTCCGGCAGTGATCCGTTACAGCCGCAAGTCCAAGGAGCAATATGTGCAGACCGAAGTGGACGGCAAGCCGACAGGCTGGCGCGCGTTCTATGACGGCGGCACGTGGAAGGTCGAAGACAAGCGTTGATCGCGCGAGCCTGATTCGAATCAGACTGGCGAGCCTCTGCGCTTTGCGTTAAAAGATCCCTCGGCGTGCAACGTGCGCCGAGGGATTTTTTTGACCCTGGCTTGCTCGTTCAAATTTCATTGATGTGGAGGCCATCGTCATGGCTCACGAACTCTATACCCGCACCAATCAGAAAATTTTCTTCGCAGGGCTGGCCTTGGAATCGATGGCCAAGGCCAAAGAAAGCCGGGCCATGAACGCGCAGGGGCTGGAGCAGGCCGAGCGCGAATCGGCGGTGTTTCATCTGTACGGCGCATTGTTGGGGTTGTGCCACGAAATCGCGGGCTTCTATCGTCTGCCGCAGGCCAATTCCCCGCGCGCCGAGGACCTGCTGACGCCGCAGGTGCTGGAAGCCATCGCCATTCCTGAGATGGGTGAACTGGTCGAGCTTGCACAGCAGCGCGAAACCTGGCTGGCGCAGTTGCTGGCGTCCTACAACGCGCTGTTTCAGCCGCCTCGCGCCCCCAAAAAACCGAAAGGTGATGTTACCCAGCCGTTGATCATCGCCGTTGGCGGCGACGAAGCAGAAGAGCCTGTGCTGACCCGTGAGGAGATGGAAAGCTGGCGTCAGCAGCTCAAGGGACTCGCCATTCGCTTTCGTGAAGGCTTGAGTGAGTGCTGAGACAGAATGATCGATGGGCTAGGGCATGAGTCATCAGGCTGTTACAATGCCCGCCTTTCGTGGAGAACTGTCCTGATGCCAACCTCTTTTCTGGAAATTGTTGAACTGCCTGACGGCCGCATCGAACTGCGCCGCGCCGAGGATGAAGGGTCGCTCGTAACCTTGAATTTTTCCGAGGACGCCAAGGCATTTCTGCAGGGTCAACACGTCGAAGTCGCCAAGGCGATGCTCAGCGTTGGCGTGCAGATGGCAGGTCGCCTGGCTGAAGGCGAGTTGAGCAAGGAAGAAGAGGGGCCTCGGGTCCTGCATTGATTTTGCGTCGCTCCTGTTCAGGATCGGCATCGTCGCATGTGTATCTGTCGGCTTCTTTGCCCTAAAGAAGCCCGGGATATCCCCTTACCTGTCACACGCGTCCGTTGAGGCACTTCAGCCCAAGCGAATGTTCAGGCTCTGTGCGCTCCCGCTTCGTGCAGCGCTGATCAGTTGCTGGCGTGCAGGACCGGAGATTGGGTTGATCCAGCTCACTACGGTGTGGCTGCGGCCCAGGCGCAAGGCCTCGCGAGTCAGTTCCAGCGCGCTTTGCGTGCCGCGGGGCTGCATCATGATAATGCGTTCCCGGTTAAGCCCCGCGTCGCGCAGCCAGGCTTGAGTCACGCTGGCTGGAGGCGCGATCAGAGTGAGCCAGCGATCGTTTGTGTCCTGGCTCAGGTCGCGCAAGATGGGCGCGAGCAGGTTCAGGCAGTTTCCGGCAGCGCCGCGCAATGACAATTCACTGAAAACTTCTGGTTCGTTGCTCCAGGGCGATTCGACGATGTCGTCCAATACCGGCACCTGAAGCAACGGAACGTCGAGCATGGGCAGGCTGGGCGCCATGAATGCTTCGAACAGCGGCAGTTGTGCATGTTGTTGCGGTGTCTGTGGGAACTGCATAAACGTTCTCCTTATCGGCGAATGACGCCAACGCTCAGCCCTTCAATGACCAGATCCTGATCTTTCAGGTTGACTTCAATGGGCGCGAAGTCAGGGTTCTCGGCGATCAGCCAGACCTTGCTGCCTTCACGCTTGAAGCGTTTGACGGTAACTTCATCACCGATCCGCGCCACGACGATCTGGCCGTTACGGGCCTCGCGGGTGGTATGCACCGCCAGCAGGTCGCCATCAAGGATGCCGACGTCTTTCATGCTCATGCCGTGTACGCGCAGCAGATAATCAGCGCTGGGATGGAAGAACGCGGGATTGATCGCCAGCGATTCTTCAATGTGTTGCTGCGCCAGGATCGGAGCGCCCGCTGCCACACGGCCGATGATCGGCAGGCCGCTGTCTTCGGTCTTGGGTTCGAAGCCTGGAATGCGGATGCCTCGCGAGGCGCCCGGTGTCATTTCGATTGCGCCCTTGCGTGCCAGCGCCTTGAGGTGTTCTTCAGCGGCGTTCGGTGATTTGAACCCCAGTTCCTGAGCGATTTCCGCGCGGGTGGGCGGATAGCCGTTGTCTTCAAGACAGCGTTTGATGAAGTCCAGAATCTCGGCTTGGCGTGACGTCAGTTTGATCATGTGCATCGCTCTGGCTTTTTATACAGTGACTGGGATTATATACAGTGCTCGCGTCTTGGCAATCCTCCTTTTTAATGGTCGGGCCGGACGGTTGTTGCCAAGAGCTTTCAAGTCGGCAGGAGAGAGTGGCTCAACGCCCCGGTTTGTATGGTTAAATGGCGTGACTGATCAGGCAGAAAGCGAACAGCCAGGGTTGACAGGGCGTCGGCTGAAACGTATGTTTCAAACAAGTGTTTGTCAGGCGATTAACCATGGCTCAGTCGGAAACAGTTGAACGAATTCTCGATGCTGCGGAGCAGCTGTTCGCGGAAAAGGGTTTTGCAGAAACGTCGTTGCGGCTGATCACCAGCAAGGCTTCGGTGAATCTTGCAGCGGTCAACTACCATTTCGGGTCGAAGAAGGCGCTGATTCAAGCCGTGTTCTCGCGGTTTCTCGGGCCTTTCTGCGCCAGTCTCGATAAAGAGCTGGAGCGTCGCCAGGCCAGGCCCGAGCACAAGCCGACGCTTGAAGAACTGCTAGAGATGCTCGTCGAGCAGGCGTTGGTCGTGCAGCCTCGAAGCGGCAATGATTTGTCTATTTTCATGCGGTTGCTGGGGCTGGCGTTCAGTCAGAGTCAGGGCCACTTGCGGCGTTATCTGGAAGACATGTACGGCAAGGTTTTCCGCCGCTACATGCTGCTGGTCAACGAAGCCGCACCGCGTATTCCCCCGATCGAACTGTTCTGGCGCGTGCATTTCATGCTGGGTGCCGCCGCGTTCAGCATGTCCGGTATCAAGGCCCTACGCGCCATCGCGGAAACCGATTTCGGTGTGAACACGTCCATCGAGCAGGTCATGCGGCTGATGGTGCCGTTCCTTGCCGCTGGCATGCGTGCCGAAACCGGTGTCACTGACGCTGCAATGATCAGCGCTCAGCTCAAGCCACGCAGCAAAAGCACCGCACCCGCGCCTGCAAAAGTCTGATCACGCGCTTCCTGCCGTGTCGAAGGTGCGAGCATTTGCATCGCACCCCTCGATCCCTCACCATGCCGCACTGAGCAACGGTTGTTGAAGGATCTTCATATGAGTTCTGGCCTGCAAGGCTCCCTGATGGTGGATATCGCCGGTACCTGGCTGACATCCGAAGACCGTCAGTTTCTGCGTCAGCCCGAAGTGGGCGGCCTTATTATCTTCGCGCGAAACATCGAGAGCCCGCGGCAAGTCCGCGAGCTGAGCGCGTCCATCCGTGCCATTCGTCCTGACCTGCTGCTCGCGGTGGATCAGGAGGGCGGTCGCGTTCAGCGCCTGCGTCAGGGGTTCGTGCGGTTGCCCGCGATGCGTGCGATTGCGGACAATCCGAATGCCGAGTTTCTGGCCGAGCAATGTGGCTGGTTGATGGCGACCGAGGTGTTGGCGGTCGGCCTGGACCTGAGCTTTGCGCCGGTGCTGGATCTGGACTATCAACGCAGCGCCGTGGTGGGTAGCCGTTCATTCGAAGGCGATCCCGGGCGTGCGGCGCTGTTGGCAGGCGCTTTCATTCGCGGCATGAACGAGGCGGGCATGGCGGCCACCGGCAAGCATTTTCCGGGTCACGGCTGGGCCGAGGCGGACTCTCATGTGGCGATCCCTAATGACGAACGCAGCCTGGACACCATTCGCGCCAACGACCTGGTGCCGTTCGCGCGGTTGAGCAAGCAGCTGGCGGCCGTCATGCCGGCGCATGTCATCTACCCGCAAGTCGATTCGCAACCTGCGGGCTTTTCGCGCCGTTGGCTGCAGGACATTCTGCGCGGGGAGCTGGGCTTCGACGGTGTGATTTTCAGTGACGACCTGTCCATGGCCGGTGCGCACGTTGTCGGTGATGCTGCCAGCCGCATTGAAGCGGCTTTGACGGCGGGCTGCGACATGGGACTGGTGTGCAACGATCGCTCCGCCGCTGAACTGGCCCTGAGCGCCGCACAGCGGATGAAGCTCAGCGTCCCTGCGCGTCTCGCTTGCATGCGTGGACGAGGCCTGGCCACCACCGAATACCGTCAGCACCCACGCTGGCTGGCGGCGCTGGGCGCGCTGCGCTCGGCTCAACTGATCGATTAAGGATTTGCCATGACTGTTTACGCGATTATCGGCGGCACCGGCCTGACGCAACTGGATGGTCTGACCATCCGTCAGTCACTGCCAATGAATACCCCTTATGGCGCTCCGTCGGGTGAGATTCAGGTGGGCGAGTACGCCGGACGTGAGGTGATGTTTCTTGCCCGCCACGGCCATCCGCACCGCTTTCCGCCGCACAAGGTCAACTACCGCGCCAATATCTGGGCCTTGAAGCAGGCTGGCGCTCAAGCCATTTTGGCGGTCAATGCCGTCGGCGGCATTCACCCTGATATGGGCACCGGCCATTTCTGTGTACCCCATGACCTGGTGGACTACACCAGCGGGCGTGAGCACACCTTTTTTGCGGAGGATCTGGAGCAGGTCACGCACATCGACTTCAGTTATCCCTACAGCGAGCCGTTGCGCGCGCGTCTGATTGCGGCGCTGGCGGCAGAAGGGTGCACGTTCAGCGATTTTGGCGTGTATGCGTGCACGCAAGGCCCGCGTCTGGAATCGGTGGCGGAGATCGTTCGTCTGGAGCGTGATGGCTGCGACATCGTCGGCATGACCGGCATGCCGGAGGCCGCCCTGGCCCGAGAGCTGGAACTGGACTACGCCTGTCTGGCGCTCGTGGTGAACCCGGCCGCGGGTAAATCTTCGGCCGTGATCACCATGGCCGAAATCGAGCAGGCGCTGCACGACGGCATTGGCAAGGTCAAGGCGACGTTAGCGCGGGTGCTCAGCGCTGCCTGATCGGGATGCAACGACAGGCACCGGCAATCGGTGCCTGTTCATCTTATGGCGTTCAACGTGAGCGCAATTGCAGCAAGCCCTGTTCGGTGACTGCGACGCCATACGTGTCATAACTGGCCAGCGTCGGATGGGTGGTTTCGAAGGCGTGCTGATGCGCGGCCGTGATGACCATCAGCTTGGCGCCAGCGGCTTCGGCGGCGGCAATGCCGGCCGGTGCATCTTCGAACACCAGGCATTCCTCGGCCTTGACCCCCAACTTTTTCGCGGCGAGCAAAAAGCAGTCTGGCGCAGGTTTGCCCTGATCGACGTCCTCAGCGGCGACCATGATGCGCGGAAGGGGCAAGCCTGCGGCGAGAATCCTGCGCTCAGCCAGTAACCGCGGTGCTGAGGTCACCACCGCCCAGCGCTCAACGGGTAACGCGGCCAAAAAACCTGCCGCTCCTTCGATGGCGATCACGCCCTCGACGTCATCGATTTCAGCCTGTGCCAACCGCTCCGCCTCACCCTCTGGATCAACGCCAGGCAGGTTCAAGCGGCGCAAGGTGTCCACGCATCGCACGCCGTGAATCGTCGATAACAACGCCGCGACATCCAGCCCCTTGCTCTGCGCCCACCGCGTCCAGACGCGTTCGGCGGCGGCAATCGAGTTGGTCAGTGTTCCGTCCATGTCGAACAGAAACGCGGCGAATGAATGCTGTTCCAGCATGCGTTTTCTCCTTTGTCGATCAGCGTGACCGCGATGCTAGCACGCGCATCGATACGCGAAGACCGGAGAACAGTCGGGGCGGGGTCGGCTGGACGGTCATGCGCTCTACCTCGCGCGTGTCCTGCTGGTCGACGATCGACAGGACGCGGAGCGCAATGACCTGGAGAGTTGGTCGCAGCGTTGCCCATTGACCCGCAATTGCAGGTCTATCTTGACCAGCAAGCCAAGGGAACCGCTGCCTGAGCATTCACTTTAGATTCTGCGCCAGTGACCCGGCACCCACAGCCATTGGTTACCGCCCCAGCGATAGTGTCCGCCCAACCATTGCGCGCCGGGCGCGGGCATGACCGGAACCACTTCCACAGGCGGCGGTGGTCGGCGTGGGTGAGGGCGTTCGATAACGCAGCCTGACAACGAGATCGTCACGGCGGTGACGATCAATACAGCCTTGGTGATTCGCAGCATAAGTGATCCTTGTTGGGTCCTGCCTCGGCCAGATTGCCAGGGCGTACAAGGGTTTAACGCGGCTGGGAGCGGAATCCGTCGCCGTGTTTCAGTCGTTCATCACTTTTTGGGCGGCGTTGTGGCGGCGCGAGGCAATTGCTTCGGCCAGCGTCTCTCGTTCATCCGCAGGCAGGCTGGCGGCGAAATCCGCCAGCGTCTCATCGACGCGTGTACGCAAGGTAATGTCGGCGGTGCGCGCACGCTCCAGGTCGGCGTCCAGCGCTTCGCGATTCAGCGTCGGGGCCTGCAGGCGATGAATGACGTCCAGATGTGCCTGGCGACTGGCAACGATCAGGGGCTGATTTTTCAGCCGGGTCTCTCGCAGCATCCGCCGCAGTTGATGCTGCTGGGCATCGGGCAGTTTTGCGAGCGCCTGGCGCAACCCATGCTGCACCACTGTTCCTGTCGGACGCTGATGGCTGGACCATTGATAGAGCCCGCCCACCACGCCCCCGATGAGGAAAATATTGATCAGCAGCGAAACCACCAACAGTGTTTTCAAGCGCTTTGACGATCGAATCATTGTTCGCTCTCCTCCGCATCAAGGCTCAGCATCAGGTCGGCATCGCCATGGTCGAAGATGCTTGGAAGCACCTCAGGCGTACCCGCCAGCGGCAAGCTGAGGGAGGCCACCAGCGTGCCGGCAGCGATGCCTGCCAAGCCTACGCCGAAGAAGCCGATACGCGGCAGCCAGCTTGAATAGCGCGCCCGGAAAGAGGGCCGCTCGACCGCAAATGCCGAGGCAACGATCGTTTGAATCAGCAGGACATCCGGTTGCGCCGCTTGATGGGCGTCCAGTCGCTGATCGAGCCAGGCCGCCTGGTCCAGTGCGACAAGCACGCGTGTATCCCCACTCGCGATCAGTGTGCGCGCGTCCTCGCGTTCGGCTTCGGGCCAGTGTTTGAGGTCGGCGCCGTAGGCATCGGCCAGATGGGCAAAACGTTCGGGCGTCATCGCTTTCCTCTCCCTGGTGTGACCGTACCGGCTGATTCGGCACGGTCTGATTCGGCTAAATAGCTGCGCAGGTTGCGCCTCGCTCGCGAGAGCAGGCTTTCCAGTGCCTCGACACTGACGTCCATGACCGCCGCCGCCTCGATGTTCGACAAGTCCTGGTAGTACTGCAGCACGATCGCCTCACGCTGACGTTCCGGCAATGCAGCCAGCGCCGCCGACAACTGTGCGCTTTGCGCCCGATGCTGCAACTGCTCTTCGGGAGACGGTGAGCTGTCGATCGCGTCGATCAGCGGTTCGTCTTCCAGGGCGATGGCATTCAGCGGCCGCTCTCGGCGACTGCGCAAACGGTCGTAACACAGGTTCAGCGCTACGCGGTGCAGCCACGTATCGAATCGGGCCTGGCCACTGCGCCAACTGGCCGCGTTTTTCCAGACCCGCAGAAAGCTTTCCTGAGCGATGTCACGTGCTTCTTCGGCGTCGCCCAGCAGTCTGCCGGCCAGCGCGAGCAAGCGCGGTAACTTGCGCGACACCATTTCTTTAACGGCCTCCGGCTCGTTGTTGCCGACGCGGGCCAACAACTCAATGTCCGGGTCAGTGTCTTTCAATGGGGCGTGTCTCGGTCCGGTCACTGGGCAGCCAGATCCGATTGACGGACTGGCGGGGAGGTGGGCTGAAATATCCTGTATTACAGACCACAACCCCGCCATTGGTTCAGCGGACCCAGCGACCTTCTATCCAGTACCAGTTAGGGCCTCGCGCCTCCCAGTGTCCGGGCTCCCAGCGGGCATTGCGCCGCACTGGCTGCCAGTGCCCCGGAACCCAGGCATACCCCCGGCCTTCCCAGCGCCAGTGTCCACGGTCCCAGGCGTAACCGGGACGGGCTCCGGGGATGGGTTCCATGCGCACGGGCGGAGGTGCTTGCTGAATGATGACCTCGGGCCTTGCATAGACAGGTGTGCTGGCCAACGCGGCGAAGGCCAACGGGATGATCAGGGCATAGCGTAATTTCGCCAGAGATTGTGGGACTCTCATGACAACTCCTTCATGCCTGCACGCGAAAGTGTGTGCAGCTGAGGGTTTAACGCTGTGTTGGTGGATATCCGTCGCTCAAAAAACGAAATTTTTTGCGCCTGGCGCAGGACGGGAGTCAGGCCGCGCCGACCTGCTGCCGGGTCATGCCTCAGCGCAGCCGTTCAAGCATCTGGTAGTACCACATACCCGCCGCCAGCATCGGGTTGCCGAGGACGTCGCCCATCGGCACACGAATGTGCTTGCACGCGGCAAACGTATCAAATTGCTCCAGGTGACCGGTGATCGCACGGCTCATGATCTCCCCCATGATATGGGTGGTCGCGATGCCGTGACCCGAATAGCCCTGGCAATACCAGACATTGTCCGAAAGCTTGCCCAACTGAGGGATGCGGTTGATCACGATGCCCATCGCGCAGCTCCACTGATAATCGATTGCTACGCCTTTGAGGGCCGGGAACGTGCGCTCGATGCACGGGCGCAGCTCCGCGGCGATGTCCCGCGAATCCTTGCCGCTGTAGTTGGCGCCACCCCCGAACAACAGTCGTCCGTCGGCGGTCATCCGGTAATAATCGAGCACGAAACGGCAGTCATACACCGCGAGGTTTTCCGGGTTGAGCTCGGACGCGAGAGCGCCGAGAGGGGCGGTGGTGACGATGCCACCCATGGCCGGAAAGATCTTGCCCTTGAGTTTGCCTGGCTCCAGGCGGTGGTAAACGTCGCCTGCAAGCATCACTTGTTTGGCATCGATGCGCCCATGGGGCGTGACCACGGCAGGACGGTCGCCATGAACGATCTGCAGGACTTCGCTGTTCTCGAAGATCAACGCGCCCATTCCTTCAGCTGCACGGGCTTCTCCGATGCACAGGTTGAGGGGGTGCAAGTGCATGTTTCGCGTGTTTTTGATCGCGCCGTGGTACAGGTCGGTTTGCAGGATGTCCCGCAACTGGCTGCGGTCTAGCAGGGTGACTTCGTCGTCCATGCCGCGACGCACCGCTTCGTCGTAGTCGTTCTTGAGGCCGCTCATGTGGCCGGGTTTGTAGGCTGCATGGAGATGACCGTGTCGCAGGTCGCATGCGATGGCGTATTTCTCCACGCGACGGCGAATGATCTCGTGCCCGCGCCAGCGCAATTGCCAGATGAAGTCGTCCACGTCATCGCCCAGGGTGTTGCGCATTTGCTTACGCATGGCCTCGTCGCCCGAGAGGCTACCGGTCACTTGTCCTCCGTTGCGTCCTGTTGCGCCCCAGCCAATCTTGTGGCTTTCGACAATGGCGACCTTCAGGCCTTGCTCCGCCAGTTCGACCGCCGTGGCGACGCCGGTGAATCCCCCGCCGATGATCACCACGTCGACCTGGTGCAGGCCTTGCAATGTCGAGTAGTCCGTTTCCTGATTCAGGGTGGCGGTGTAGTAGGAATTGCTGCGTGCTGTCATGTCCGATACTCGTCAGAAGTGGGGGGCAATGGTCAGGCTTGCGTCAGGTACCAGCGCCAGTCCTGCTCTCCCACTTCGGCCATGAACTGCCGGTATTCCGCACGTTTGACGGCCAGGTAAACACCCAGAAATTCGGTTCCCAGCGCATCGCGTGCCCACGCCGAATTTTCCAGCGCGGTCAGCGAGGTCAACCAGTCAGTGGGCAGCAGGCGCGTGGCTTGCGCGTAACCGTTGCCCTCGACCGGCGCGCCCGGATCAATGCGTTGTGTGATGCCGCGGTGGATGCCTGCAAGGATCGCGGCCGCCGCCAGATACGGGTTGGCATCGGCTCCGCAGATACGGTGTTCGATATGGCGGGTGTGGGCCGGGCCGCCAGGTACCCGCAGGCTGACGGTGCGGTTATCCACGCCCCATGTCGGCGCGAGCGGCGCGTAGCTGTTGGCCTGAAAGCGACGGTAGGAGTTGGCGTTCGGACAGAACAGCAGCAATGAGTCGAGCAGAGATTCGAGCATGCCCCCGACGGCATTGCGCAGCAGAGGCGTACCCGCCGGATCTGGCGAGGCGAACAGGTTGACGCCCTCTGCGTCGGCGATACTGACGTGCATGTGCATGCCGGTGCCTGCGAGGTCGTCGAACGGCTTGGCCATGAAGGTGGCCTGCATGCCATGCGTGTGCGCGACGGCCTTGACCAGACGTTTGTAGCGCACGGCCTGATCCATGGCTTCAAGTGCGTCGCCGTGTTCCAAGGTGATTTCCACTTGCCCTGGCGCGTATTCGGAGATCGCCGTGCGCGCCGGAATGCCGTGCAGTTTGCAGGCGGCATAGAGGTCGGCCAGGAAGGGTTCGATCTGTTCAAGTTCGCGTAGCCCGTAGACCTGCGTCTGACGAGGGCGGGCACCGTCGGCGTCCAGCGCAGGTTGCGGACGGCCATTGGCATCGCGTTTGGCATCCAGCAGATAAAACTCCAGCTCGCAGGCCATGACCGGGTAGTAACCGTCGGCGTTCAGGCGTTCGATGACGCTGGTCAGCAGGTGACGAGGATCGGCGATGGTCGCTGGCAGGCCCTCGGTCGGGTGCATGCTGACTTGCACCGCAGCCGTGGGAATCCGCCGCCATGGCAGTCGCACCAGGCTGCCCTCCAGCGGGTAGGCGCGACAGTCGATGTCGCCCACGTCCCAGACCAGGCCTGAGTTCTCGACATCGTCGCCTTGCAGCGTCAGGCCCAAGATCGTACTCGGCAACGGCCGTCCATTTTCATAAACAGCGATCAGCTCATCGCGGTGCAACAGCTTGCCGCGCGGCACGCCATTGGCATCGAGGATGAACAGTTCAAACATTTCGATATCGGGGTGCTGCGCCAGAAAGCGCTGAGCGTCTTCAACGGGTGCAAATTTCATCGGTCTCTCGCTTGCGCCACAAAGGCGCGCAAAATCAGGCCACGCGACCATGACCGGGCTTGCAGGCTCGGGGTCGTGTTGGCAGGCGTACTGAAGGGGAATAGCGGGCGGACTTGGCGCGAATATGCAGACGCGCTCAAGCGAGAGACGAGGTATCCGGCGGACGGGCTGAGTGCCGTACTTTGGAGCGGCGCAAGGCCATGGGCAGGTTGGTGATTCGCATGACCTGGCGGGGTCCGGTTCAATGAATGTTAGACAGCAGCATGGCTGCGACGCAGGAAGTTAATAGACCTGTTCGGACCAACTTGCAAGGGCCAAAGCTGTCCTTTGACAGGGAAGACGCAAGCTGATGCCTGTGTAAGGAGCGCGTTGCAGGTCTCTAATCCGGGCCTCCCACAAAGCGGCGGGCATAACTTTCACGATCGAAGGCCTGAGCAAGATAATCGATAAAAACGCGGTTTTTGGCGGGCATCAGCGTCCGGCTTGGGTAGTACAGAGAGACATGCCCGGCGTCGGTGTACCACCCCGGTAACAGCCTGACCAGGGCGCCGCTTTCAATCCATGGCTGCGCGTCCATCACCACCAGCAAGGCTACACCCAGACCCAGCAGGGCCGCCTGGCGCAAGGCGGCCGGGTCGTTCACCACCATGTCGGGATTGATGTTTGCCTGGGCTTGCGTGCCCTCGGCATTTCGAAATACCCATTGGCGAATGCGCCCCGTGCTGGAGCCGCGCATGGCGATGCCTTTAAGGGTGCCCAGTGCTTCTGGTGTCTGGGGCAGGGCGCGTCCCGCCATGTAATCCGCAGACGCGACAGCAATGACGTGCGCGGGAGCCAGCGCTCGGGCAATGACCCCTTGTGAAAGCTCAAAGCCGCCGATGGCCGCGTCATACCCTTCGGCAATCGAAGGGTTGAATCTGGTCAGATTCGGTTGAGCGAGCCAATGATCTGAAAGCGGCGGGCTAGCCTCGGCCGTTCAAAAAAGTCAACGCCATATCGTTCAAAAAGTTGTCCACGGAAAGCGTGAGTATCTCTGTGGATAACTGGCTGCAAGCCATTAAATGCAAGGGCTGACCCGTAATGGTCGTTTAATGATCAGTTTCGTCAATGGCACTGATGCAGTGCGCCAATTGTCAGAAATCTGGTCGGTGGCACGCGTGATTGAATGAAGTGTCGGTCACGCTTTTAGTGTCGAATGCCTTGGGCAGTGCCCCCGTTTGCACGAGGAAATTGGCGGTTGTCCCGATAGTCCGTGGCAGCGCTTGCATCCACAGGCCAGCACTCATGTCAGCCTGCCCGATCCAGTGTCGCCATACCGGCAATCCCGCTTTTTCCAGCGCGCGCGGGGTCAGTTACTGGCTCCAGGTACCCGGCCAATAGGCCACTTCAAGGGGCAAAACGAACCTCGCCGATACGTCTGTGCAGACAAACCGGCGAGGGGGGATCAAACGTCGGGATTGTACTCAGCCAATCAGGATTCGGCCCACTCAACATCCGTGAGCCCAAGTTGCTCGGCTTTGGGTTTGCTGACTTTCGGCACTTTGTCCGAACGGTATTTCGGTATCTGCCCAAATCCTGCGTCCACGGATGCCCAATGCCAGGCGGATGCGTTATCCATGGCTTCGGCACTGATGTAGAAGCTTTTGTACTTGCCATGCAGCAGATAATCGATTCTGAAGTGCTTGTACTGTGCCACTCTTGCAAACCTCCGTATCAGTCGCTCACAGTTCAGTGAGTCGCTGCTGCCCGGAAAATTCACTCGAAATAATTCTTTTGGGGCCAAACGGTTACGTTGGGTACAGATGAGGGCGGGTGAAAGTCAGGATGTGCACGAATGGATGGGGCGCGTTCTTGCGGGTGCCAGCATGCGCTCGCTCGTGGCAAGCGGGTGCCGCAGTGGAGAGGTAAGCGGACATTCGCCACGCACCTGGCATGGCGAATGTCGTTCAGTTTACTTGCTGACGAACTTGAACACTGTGGTCTGGGTGTAGGCCTTGCCCGGATCGAGGCGCGTTGACGGGAATCCCTTCTGATTGGGGGAGTCAGGGTAGTGCTGGGTTTCCAGAGTGAAGGCTCCCCAATGTGGGTAGATCTTGCCGCCTTTGCCTTTCACGGTGCCGTCCAGGAAGTTGCCGGTGTAGAGTTGTACGCCAGGCTCGCTGGTGAACAGCTGCAGGTGCCGCCCGGATTTCGGATCGACCACTTCAGCCGCCAGCGCCGATACCTTGCCTTTGGTGTCCAGCACCCAGTTATGGTCATACCCGCCCTGAGTCGGCTCGGCGAACTTCAGTTGTTCGTTATCTTCACGGATTCGCTTACCGAATGCCGTGGGCTTGAGAAAGTCCAGGGGCGTGCCCGCCACGGGCGGCAGTTCGCCGGTAGGAATCAGTTTCACGTTGACGGGCGTGTAGTGCGATGCTTTGACCATCGCCACCTGGTCGAGGATGTCGCCATTGCCGGCACCCGCCAGGTTGAAGTAGCTGTGGTTGGTCAGGTTCAGCACCGTCGGCTTGTCGGTGGTGGCGTGGTACTGAATGCGCAGCTCGTTCTTCTCGTTGAGGCTGTAGGTGACTTCGGTTTTCAGCGTGCCGGGGAAGCCCATTTCTCCGTCGGCCGACACGTAGGTCAGTTTGACGCCGACCCAGCCCTTGTCCTTGATCTGTTCAGCCTTCCAGATCTGCTTGTCGAAGCCTTTGGGGCCGCCGTGCAGTGCGTTGGTCTTGTCGTTCTGCGGGACCTGGTAGGTCGTGCCGTCGAGGCTGAATTTGCCATCCGCCAAGCGGTTGCCGAAGCGGCCGATGGTCGCGCCGAAGTAGGAAGTGCCTTTGAGGTAGCCGTCCAGGTCATCAAAACCCAGTACCACGTCCTCGGTCTTGCCGTGTTTGTCCGGCACCAGCAGCGACTGCAGAGTGCCACCGTAGGTGATGACCGTGGCTTGCATGCCCAGGCTGTTGCGCAGGGTGTACTTCTCGACGGTGGTGCCGTCCGGCATCTTGCCGAATGCGCCGTGTTCTGCGGTAAGCCCGGCGGCATTCGCCTGAAGGGCCGCTGCGAGCAGTGAGAGTCCAATAGCAGGGATAAGCGTCTTCCTCATTACGTCCTTCCTTTTGTTGTTTTAGGAACAGCTACAGGCTGCAAGCCGCTGGCGACAAGAAGAATCACCTCGCCGCGAAGGCTTGCACCCGGGAATTCGTAATACTATTCGGTGGTATCCACTCGAATTAATCGATTTATAGATCAAAACCACTCGATTTAAAAATAAATTGTAATACTATTGAGGCGTGTTCAGTGTGCTGAGATCCGTCGAACAGGTTTAGCCGAGCTTTTTCGGGTTGTACAGCCGTTTGACACTCAATCATATGATGATTAGCCTCGATTCGCGGAAAAAGCCGCGAGGAGGGGTGGTCGAATGAGCAACAGTTTTCACGCATCGACTGTAGACCGCCTTGGCGCCTGGATTGCTCAAGGCAACGTGGGGGCAGGGCAGTCGTTGAAGGTCGAGGCGGCATTGGGTGAAGAGTTCGGGGTCAGTCGTACGGTGATCCGCGAAGCGATCAAGACCCTGGTTGCCAAGGGCATGCTGGAAGTCGGCCCGAAGGTGGGAACACGGGTTTTGCCGGTGCGCAGCTGGAACCTGTTCGACCCGCAGGTGGTCGGTTGGTTAGCGGCCAAAGGCTTGCCTAAAAGCTTTGTGATGGACTTGCTGGACCTGCGCCGCGCCATTGAACCCATGGCGGTGCGCTGGGCATGCGAACGTGCGACACCGCAGCAGATTGCCGAGATTCAGACCGCGTACCGGGTGCTGGAGACCAGCGTCAAGGACAAGGGTGATTACAACCATGCCGACCAGCGTTTTCACGAAGCGGTGCTGGCGGCCAGTCATAACCAGTTCATCGAGCAGATGCTGCCCGCGCTCGGTGCGCTGTTGGCAATTTCGTTCGAGGTGTCCTCGGCGGTGCCGGGTGAGTTGGGCAGAACGTTGCCGTTGCACAAGGACCTGGCCGACGCCATCGCAACACGTGATTCGGCCCGGGGTGTCTGGGCCTGCATGAGTTTGATTGAAAACGCCTGCGAGGTGATCTCGCGATCGCTGGCGCATCAAGCGTTCGACAGTCAGTAGACAAGAGGGGCCATCGGCCTCGGACAAGAATAAAAAACAGGACATTCGCTATGAAGTGGCAGCCGGTCAGTGACCAGCGATTCAAATTGGCCGAAGGGCCGTTCTGGGATGATCTTCAACAGTCGCTGTACTGGGTCGATATCGCCGGATTCCGCGCGCTGCGCCTGCATCAAGGGCAGGTGCGCCACTGGCAATTCAACGAGCCGGTGTCTGCTTTCATTCCCACTGTTCAAGGCGACGCGCTGGTCACACTGGCCAGCGGTGTCTACCGGCTCGACCTTGACTCTCCCGCCGATCATCCCGCGTATTCCCTGCTGTGCGTCGCCGATCCGATCTCCGGCAACCGCGCAAACGAAGCCCGCTGCGATCGTCAGGGCCGGCTGTGGCTGGGCAGCATGCAAAACAACCTGGACGCCGAAGGCGGCGACCTCCCGTTGGAGCGGCGTTCCGGCGGGATTTATCGGGTCGATGCCGATGCTCGTGTCACGCCGTTGCTCAATGGTCAAGGCATCGTTAACACCTTGCTCTGGGTCGACGACGACCGCGCGTTGCTGAGCGCCGACAGCCTCGACGGGGTGATCTATCGCTACCCGATCCAGGTCGATGGCGCGCTGGGCGAGCGCACGCTCTGGGCGCCGCAACACGAACGCGGCGTGCCCGACGGCTCCGCCATGGATGCTCAAGGCTATGTATGGAACGCCCGATGGGGCGGGCATTGCCTTATTCGATTTGCGCCGGATGGCCGTGTCGACCGGATCGTGGAGGTGCCGCTAAGCCATCCCACCAGTTGTGTGTTCGGCGGACCGGACATGACCACGCTGTTTGTCACCAGTGCCAGACCCGCCAGCGATGCGCTCGAGCTGGATGGCTGTGTGATCAGCGTCGAAACGGGCATCGAAGGAAAGGTTTCACATCGTTTTGCCGGTTGAATGCCGGACCGCTCAAGGGGTGTGACACTCGGTTACATAGACGTCATTGATAATATGATATGACTGTTTTCAGTCGATCGACGCCCGCCCCGGTAACGGTTCGGTCGTCACGACACTCACTGCTGAACGCTGTAGCTAGTCAATAAAAATAAGGAGTTAGCTATGTTGAGTCGCCACGGGATTCGTTCCCTGTGCTGTGCCGCTGTTGCCACCGCCATTCTGGGCATGAGCGGCGGTGTATCCGCTGCCGACAAGGTCAAAATCGGATTTCTGGTCAAGCAGGCTGAAGAACCCTGGTTCCAGACCGAATGGGCCTTCGCTGAGAAGGCGGGCAAGGATCACGGTTTCGAAGTGATCAAGATTGCCGTACCGGACGGCGAGAAAACCCTGTCTGCCATCGACAGCCTGGCCGCCAATGGCGTTAAGGGCTTTGTCATCTGCCCGCCTGATGTTTCCCTCGGCCCATCGATCGTTGCCAAAGCCAAGGCAAACGACATGAAGGTCATGGCAGTGGACGATCGCTTCGTCGACGCCAAAGGCAAGTTCATGGAAGACGTGCCGTACTTGGGCATGGCGGCGTTCGAAGTCGGCCAGAAGCAGGGCGCGGCGATGGCCACCGAAGCGCAGAATCGCAAATGGGACTGGAAAGATACCTACGCGATCATCAACACCTATGAAGAACTGGACACCGGCAAGAAGCGCACTGACGGTTCGGTCGATGCGCTGAAAAAGGCCGGCCTGCCAGCCGACCATATCCTCTTTACCCCGCAGAAAACCCTCGACGTACCCGGCAGCATGGACGCCACCAACGCGGCCTTGCCTAAACTGCCAAGCGGCGCAAAAAACCTCATCGTTGGCGGCATGAATGACAACACCGTACTCGGTGGCGTGCGCGCAACCGCCGGCGCAGGGTTCGCCCCGGCCAACGTGATCGGTATCGGCATCAATGGCACCGACGCCATCGACGAACTGAAGAAGAAGGAAAGCGGCTTCTTCGGCTCGATGCTGCCTAGCCCGGACAAAGAGGGCTACAACACCGCCCTGCAAATGTACGAGTGGGTCACCACCGGCAAAGAACCTGCGAAATACACCGCGATGGACGACGTGACGCTGATCACCCGCGCCAACTTCAAGGACGTGCTGACCAAAATCGGTCTGTACAAGTAAACGCGGCAGTCGAGTCGGGACGCCTGAAAGTCAGGCGGATATCTGCAAGACCTCGCTCCGCGCCTTGAGTGGCGGAGCGAGGTGGAGGTGGTTCATGCAACAGGCATCGGTTCAACAACAAACGCAGCACGGCGGCAGCCTGCGCTTCAACGGGATCGGCAAGACATTTCCCGGCGTGAAGGCCCTGTCGGACATCAATTTCGAAGCTCGGCCAGGCAGCGTGCATGCGCTGATGGGCGAGAACGGCGCGGGCAAATCGACGCTGCTGAAGATCCTCGGCGGCTCGTATCAACCCAACAGCGGCGACCTGCAGATCGGCGATCAGCATCTGGCTTTCAAATCCACAGCCGACAGCATTGCCGCTGGCGTGGCGGTGATTCACCAGGAACTGCATCTGGTGCCGGAAATGTCGGTAGCAGAGAACCTGTTGCTCGGCCATATGCCCAACCGCTGGGGCATGGTCAATCGCCGGGCGATGATTCGTCGCGCGCGGGAGCTGTTAAAAGGCCTGGCAGACGAAATCGATCCGGGCACCCGTCTGGGCGATCTGTCTCTGGGCCAGCGCCAACTGGTGGAAATCGCCAAGGCCATGTCGCGCAACGCCCACGTCATCGCGTTCGATGAGCCCACGAGCAGCCTGTCTGCGCGGGAAATCGACCGGCTGATGGCGATCATCGTCAAGCTGCGCGACGAAGGGCGGGTCATTCTTTATGTGTCCCATCGCATGGAAGAAATCTTCCGCGTCTGCGATGCCGTGACCGTGTTCAAGGATGGCCGCTTCGTGCGCACGTTCGACGACATGGCGGAACTGGATCACGACCGCCTGGTGACCTGCATGGTCGGGCGCGATATTCAGGACATCTACAACTACCGTCCACGTCAGCATCACGGGCCGTGCCTGCGGGTGACTGGCCTGCTGGGTCCGGGTCTTCAGGAACCTGCGAGTTTCGCGGTGCAGAAGGGCGAGGTGCTGGGCTTTTTCGGGTTGGTCGGCGCGGGTCGTACCGAACTGTTCCGCATGCTGTCGGGCCTCACCCGCAGTCAGGCCGGCACGTTGCAGCTGGAGGGTCAGCCGCTGAACCTGCGCTCGCCGCGCGACGCCATCGACGCCGGAATTCTGCTGTGCCCCGAGGACCGCAAGAAGGAAGGCATCGTGCCGCTGTCCAGCGTCGCCGAGAACATCAACATCGGCGCGCGGCCACGGCACGTGCACCTGGGTTGCCTGATTCAGGGCAAGTGGGAGCGGGAAAACGCCAAGGGTCAAATCCGCTCGATGAACGTCAAGACGCCTTCGCCGGACCAGCAGATGCTGTTCCTTTCAGGGGGCAATCAGCAGAAGGCCATTCTCGGTCGCTGGCTCTCGATGCCGATGAAGGTCCTGCTGCTGGACGAGCCGACCCGCGGCATCGATATCGGCGCCAAATCCGAGATCTACCAGATCATCCATAACCTGGCCGCCGATGGCATCGCGGTCATCGTGGTTTCGAGCGATCTGATGGAAGTCATGGGTATTTCCGACCGCATTCTGGTCATGAGCGAAGGCGCCATCACCGGCGAGCTTTCTCGCGACGAGGCCAATGAACAACGGTTGTTGCAATTGGCACTGCCGCGCACACGCGGCTGAACACTCTGGTCACGACAGTGAAAAATAAAAACGAGGTGCGTATGTCTACCGAAACCAGCCTGACGGCTCCCCGCCAGGGCATGAACATGCGTCGATTCTTCGACGACTGGGCCATGCTCCTGGCTGCACTGGGCATCTTCGTGCTCTGTGCCTTGCTGATCGACAACTTCATGTCCCCGCTGAACATGCGTGGCTTGGGCCTGGCGATTTCGACGGTCGGCATTGCCGCCTGCACGATGCTGTATTGCCTGGCCTCCGGGCATTTCGACCTGTCGGTCGGCTCCGTACTGGCCTGCTCGGGCGTTATCGCGGCCATCGTCATCCGTGATACCGACAGCGTGTTTCTCGGCGTCTCTGCGGCGCTGGCCATGGGTCTGGTGGTGGGCCTGATCAACGGCATCGTCATCGCCAAGCTGCGCATCAATGCGCTGATCACGACACTGGCGACCATGCAGATCGTTCGCGGTCTGGCTTATATCTTCTCCAACGGCAAGGCCGTCGGCGTCGGCGAGGAATCCTTCTTCGTGTTCGGCAACGGTCAGTTGTTCGGCGTACCGGTGCCGATCCTGATCACGGTTGTGTGCTTCGCGTTCTTCGGCTGGCTGCTCAACTACACCACCTACGGTCGCAACACGCTGGCCATCGGTGGCAACCAGGAAGCAGCGCTGCTGGCAGGCGTGCATGTGGATCGTACCAAGATCATCATCTTCGTCGTTCATGGCGTCATCGGCGCCCTTGCGGGCGTGGTGCTGGCCTCGCGCATGACGTCCGGTCAGCCCATGGTCGGTCAGGGTTTCGAACTGACGGTGATTTCTGCCTGTGTACTGGGCGGTGTGTCGCTGAGCGGCGGGATCGGCATGATTCGTCATGTGATTGCCGGGGTGTTGATTCTGGCGATCATTGAAAACGCGATGAACCTGAAGAACATCGACACCTTCTACCAGTATGTGATTCGCGGCACGATCCTGTTGCTGGCGGTGATCATTGACCGTATGAAGCGTCGCTAAGCTGGCTGCGAACGGTAGGCGCGTGCTTGCCCGCTTTACGTGATTTCAGACGCCGCGAAGGTGTCTGAAAGCATGCGTTCGCGGGCAAGCGCGCGCCTGCACGGGCGCTACGCTTTGAGGCGTCGCTCGATCCACGCGCAAAACGCCAACGTTGCAGTGTCGCTCATGACGGGCCCTATCAACTGCACGCCCAGCGGCAAACCTTGCGGCCCGAAACCAACCGGCAAGTTCAGGCTGGGCAATCCCAGCAGGCTCCAGATCCGCGAGAACAGTGGGTCGCCGGTGCGCTCAAGGCCTTGTTCAGCTTCACCGCAGGCGCTGGGCGTCAGGAGCAGGTCGTAGTCGACAAACCCTCGCCCCATTTGATGCCGAGCCGAAGCCACTTGAGCGCGGTGTCTCAAGCTGTCTTCGAACGTTACCCGTGAACCATGCTCCAGCATCGTCTTCAGACGTTCACTCAACTGATCCGGGTGGTTCAGTCGTTCATCCGCCAGGGCCTTGAACGCCTCGGCGCACATAATCTGATCGTGCACCTCAGTCAATGCCGAGACAGTGTCGGTGAGCGTGACATCGACCACTCGCACGCCTGCCTTGATCAGACGCTGAACCGTGTCTTCGAATGCCTGCTGTGCGGCCGGGCTGGCGCTGTCCCAGTGCGGTGTACGGCACACGCCGACGCGAGGCTTGGCGTCCTGGGGCAGTTGACGCCATTGCGGGGCGTTGGCCATTACCGAAGTCAGCAACGCAACGTCTTCGACACTGCGGCCGAACCCGCCGACGGTGTCGAGCGACTCACTGAGGCTTTTGATGCCTGCGCGCGGAATCAGACCAAAGCTGGGCTTGAAGCCCACGATGCCGCAATACGCGGCCGGTCGAATCACGGACGCGGCGGTTTGCGTGCCCAGCGCGAGCGGCACCATGTGGGCGGCCACCGCAGCGGCCGACCCGCTCGATGATCCGCCGGGTGTATGAGCTGGGTTATGCGGATTGCGAGTCGGACCGGGCGTAAACGTCGCGAACTCGGTGGTGACCGTTTTGCCCACAACGATTGCACCGGCTTCCCGGCACAACGCGACAGCCGCCGCGTCATTGACGGGCTGGTGCTGCTGGTAGATGGCCGAGCCATAGGCGGAAGGAAAGTCCCGCGTGTCGAACAGGTCTTTGACGCCCAGCGGCAAACCATGCAAGGGGCCACGCAGGGGGCCGTTGTCGAGTTTTCGTGCGTGCGCCATCGCACGGTCGGCGTCGTACTGGCGCCAGGCCAGAACGTCAGGCTCTCGTTGCTGAATGCGCTCAAGGCATGCGCCGAGCAGGTCGTGCGCGGTCAGCTCGCGACGTTGAAGCAGGCGAGCGGCGGCGCTGGCGGTGAGCTGGGTGAGGTCGTGGCGGAGGAGGGGCACGGTGCTGTCCAGATGGTCTGACGATGCCCGGATCATGCCCCAGTGCGCGTTGGGTTGTACACCGTGCCTGGTTGAGATCAGCTCAGTTTCGAGGTGACGAAAATCAGTCTGACGGAGGCTTCCGCGAGTGCCTGTGCTTCGGATCGAATGGTATCGAGTTCCATCTTCACGGATTCGTCGGCCGCGTCGTTCACCCGGGACTCGATCAGCACCGTCATCTGGTAAAGCGCATCGATGAGGCCGTGGAGATTGCGATGCAATTGATGCGTAACCTTGCCCAGATGTTCATCGATGACGGGACTGGGTGGCGTAGCCACTGACGTAAAAGGGCCGATGCCCGGTGACCGGGTGCCCGTCATGACAAAGTTGATGTCCACGCCAGCGTCGATCAGGCGGAGCAGATAATCGGCTTTTGGGTATCGCACGCCACTTTCGTAATTGCCTTGTGCGTTGGTTTCCACCCCGCCGATTGCGCCCATTGTGCTTTGCGAAAGTTTGAGACGATGGCGTTCCTGGCGCAGTCTCGGACCTATCCCTGTCATGTGGTTCTCCTGGTCTAACAACTCACCGTGGCGTTGGAAAGCGACCTGCGAGGTTAGCTTTCACACCCATACCCACTGGTAACAGTGCGGATGAACGACGGCTTTTTGCGATGGCAGCGATGCATAGTGTAGTCCCACATCCCGGTGGACGGGGCTTTGCGGCCATTGCCCGGATTGTGGATCCATTCAAGGGGAGGGTGAAAGCTTTATTCTTAAACAATCGTTTGAGCACATTCTTACGAGCGTTATACGTGGAAATGAACTCGTACAGGTTTTGTAATGGCGATCGGCCTAATGTTGAATAACACCCCGAATATTACATTCGGGGCTGTTTAATCATTTCGTTGTATCAGGTCCGGCACCCGCCGTGTTTCAAGAAGGACACCGGGAAGTGGGTTGACGCGCCCATGCATTGGCCGTTCTGGCAATGACGTCGGCCAGACTGGATACCGCTTTTTGATGCGCCAGGACCAGGCTCTCCATGCCGACACCCGCGGGCTGGCGAATGACACTGCTGCAGGTCAGTGTCTGCCGTTTGTTACCGCTGTTGCGCAGGCTCAGGTTCCAGACGACGTCAATCATTGCGTAATGGTCGAGCACCGATTCAAAACGTCTTACATCGGTGCGCACCGACAACACCGGCTCGTCGGTCTGCTTGGGCAAGCCCGCCAGGTCGCGGGAACCAAACCGCCGCTCCAGTTCTCCGGTCAACGCGTCGTGGAACTCGTCGCCCAACGGCGCGCCCCACCGTTCATTCTCCAGAATGGCCAGACTGCCATCGCCCTGACGGACCACCAGCGGCGGCTGATCCACTTGTACGGCCATCAGCACTGGCTGCATCTCGAACTGGAAGGGCGCTTGCGCAGTGTTCGCCGGTGCCTGGGTGGGCGGCGCGATCAGGGTGTAGTAATGCGTCGGCGTCGACGAACAGGCGCCAAGGCTCAACGCGCAGGCCAGGGTCAACAGGTGTTTGCGCACAGTCATTGGGCAGGCTCCGGAGCGATTTCACGGGAAGAGGAAGAACCTTTGTACGAGCCGGGTGCGGCATCGCCGGAACGGCCGCGGATCAGCGACTCAGGATGGCGACTGAGGAAGTCTGTCAGCACGCGGACCGAACGGGCCGTGCGTTGGACCTCTTCCATTGCCTGACCCAGTTGCTGACGCGCTGGCGAATCTTCGGAGAATGCCGAATTGGCGGTCCCGATGGTTTTCTGCGCTTGCTGCAGCGTGCCGCGCATTTGCGGAAGGATGTCTGTATTGACCTGCTTCATGGTTTTTTGCAGTTCAACCAGGCTGCCGTTCAAGTTGGTCGCCAACTCGTCGATCGGTATCTTTCCGAGCTTGTCGACGAACGCCTGCAACTGCTCCTGCAGCTTGTCGAAACTGCCGCCCACGGTGGGGATTTCCAGCGGGCGGGCCTTGGCGTTGTACGTGATCTTCGGGGCTTTCGGGTCGAAGTCCATGGCCACATAAAGCTGGCCCGTCAGCAGGTTGCCGGTGCGCACCTGAGCGCGGAGCCCGCGTTCCACGAAGCCACCCAGAATGCGCGAGGTCTGCTCCTCTTCATCGCCACCGCCGGCCTGCTCCTTGAGCTTGTCGTTGGCGGCGCCCAGGCGCTGAGGATAAATCACGGCACCGACTACCCCGGGGAAGGTGCGGGTCGCTGCGTCATAATCCAGATCGACCGAGACCACCCGGCCAATGTTCACGCCCAGAAAATCCACCGGCGCATTGACCACCAGCCCGCGCAGCGACTGGTTGAAGCGCATGCGGATGTACTTGGGTTCGCCATCTGGCGGCGCCAGGGCGGTGGCCTGGTCTTCGAACAGCTTGAACTCGGCATTGCTTTGCGCAGGCTTGGCGTCCGGGCTGTATTTCGGCTCACGGAATGCGATGCCGCCGGAAATGATCGAGGTCAGCGATTGTGTCGAGACCTTCAGGCCTGCCGCGCCCACGCTGACGTCGACCCCGCTGGCGTTCCAGAAGCGTGAGTCGTCGAGCACGTATTTGTCATTGGGCGAGTTGATGAAAATCTCGACATCGACGCCTTTGCCGTCCTTGGCGAGTTCGTACGCGACGACCTGGCCAACCTGAATGCGGCGGAAGTAGATGGGCGAGCCGATGTCGAGCGAGCCCAGGTCGTCGGTGTGCAGGATGAAGCGTTTGCCTTTCTCGCCAAAGGTCACGGGCGGCGGGTTTTCAAGGCCGGTGAAATTCTTCTCGGTCTTGTCCGAGCTGCCCGCGTCGGCGCCGATGAATGCGCCGGACAGCAAGGTGTCGACCCCGGAGATGCCGTGCGCGCCGATGCGCGGACGTACCACCCAGTATTGGGAGTCTGCACGGGTAAACGGTGCAGCCGACTGGTTCAGTTCGATGGTCGCCAGAACGTGTGTGCGGTCATCGCTGAGCGTGATGTCGGTCACCGTCCCGATCACCACGTTCTTGTATTTGACCTGTGTCTTCTTGGCTTCCAGACCTTCGGCGGTCTGAAAACTCACCACGACCTTGGGGCCGACGTTGAGGAAGTCATGAATGACCATCGAAAGCCCGATGACACCGGCAACGATCGGTACCAGCCAGACCAGTGAAATGCGGGCCTTGCGCGCCTTGACCTGCGGTCGTACGGGCGCCGGCGCTGACGGGGGTAGCGTGTTATCAGACATCTTCAACCTCTGCGTCCCAGATGAGCCGGGGATCGAAACTCATGGCGGCCAACATCGTCATGACCACCACTAAACCAAAGAACAGGATGCCCAGCCGTGGCTCGATGGTGCTGAGCCCGCGAAACTGAACCAGCGCCGCCACCAGGGCGACCACCAACACGTCGAGCATCGACCAGTAGCCAATCAACTCGATGAACCGATAAAGCCGTGAGCGCTCGCGCATCGCCCACTGGCTGCGACGCTGGCAGGTAATCAACAGCATCCCCAGCACCAGAAACTTGATGCAGGGCACCAGCACGCTGGCGATGAAAATCAGGATGGCGATGTCCCAGGAGCCACCTTCGGCGAACTCGATCACACCACTCATGATGGTGTTTTCGCTGGCGCTGCCCAGCAGGGTCGTGAACATCACGGGCAATACGTTCGCCGGGATGTAGAAAATCAGGCCGGCGATCAGAAAGGCCCAGGTCCGGATCAGGCTGTTGGGTTTGCGCGTGTGCACGGCGGAGTCGCAACGCGGACACTCGTGGGCGTCCTGCGGGCACACGTAGCTGCACACATGGCAGAGGGTAACCTTGTGCTCACGGGCGAAAGGAATGCCGTTCATTCGGGCTCCACTCCCAACTCGTTCCACAGCCTGCGGATGTCTTTGCCGGCAATCAGCACGATCAGCACCATTAGCATCGCCATGGCCCACAGCCCAACGCCGGGATGCACGTCCAGCATGCCAGCCAGCTTGATGATCGCCACCAGAATGCCGAGCAGGCAGACCTCAAGCATGCTCCAGGGCCGCAGGTGTTCAAGGGTGCGCATGCAGGTCTTGAAGCCCGGTGCGATTTCGTTGCGGTGCGCGTGGACCAGGACCCAGAACAGCAGGGCGATCTGCAGGGCCGGGGCGAGGATGATGGCCAGCCCTGCAACCAGCGCGATCAGCGTGATCTGTCCTTGGGCGAGGGCCTCGACCGACCCCCACAAGGTCACCTCGTTATACAGCCCTTTCATGCTGATGCTGATGACGGGAAAGACGTTGGCGAAGATAAACAGGATGCCCGCCGCAATGCTCAGTGCCAGCATCTGTTCAATGGTCATGCGGTGCCCGCGGTCGAGCAGGGCAGCACACCGCAGGCAATACGCGGCTTCGCCCTTGTTCAGGGGTTGAGCCTGGTAGAGCGAATCGCAGTGCTCGCAGATGATCCACTGTGCGGCATCGTCCAGAGGAGACGGGATATCGGTCGCAGCGCGGTCGGTCATTGTGGCCATCGTTGGCGGATTGGAGGTGTTCACCATAGTTCGGCTTTGCAGCATAGCGTGCTTGAGTGAGGTACCGCGCACGCGGCGTTCGCGGCGTTGTACGCGTTCGTGTCACGGAGGACTGAGGTCATGAACAGCACGCTGATGAGAGTTCGAATGAGAGATTGACCACAATGCCAGCATCGGGTTCGGCCGTGGCCAGACAGTCTTGAAAAACAATCTTGATTGCAGCTGGGTTAACTGTCGCGCCTGGCCCGAAATTGTTGCAGCCTGTGTTGTCCCAAACGCGACAAGTGTAGCGCGACAGCCGTGTGCTGCGCTCGTGCTAATCGCCATAAGTGGCTGAAAATCAGACGTTTCTCAGGCGTGGCACAGCCTTTGCTCTTTTCGAGTTCAGCCGGGACACACGAGCGCCCGGTGCTAATAAGAACGGAGAGCCACATGAACCGATTTGGCCAGCACCTTCGCCTTTCCGGCACACCGCCCCGCCTGTTTGTCAGCGCTGTCGCGCTGGGAGTCGCTTTCGTGTCCCAAGGCGGCTTCATTTCCTCAAGCCTTGCTGCCGAGCAGCCTGCCGCTGTCGACGGCGCACGAATCAGCGCCGCCGATCAGGAGCCGGGCAACTGGATGAGCCACGGGCGGACCTACGACGAGCAACGTTTCAGCCCGTTGAAAAAAATCAACGACAACAACGTGAGCGGGCTGGGTCTGGCCTGGTCATACAAGCTTGATATCGACCGGGGCGTCGAGGCCACCCCCATCGTGGTGGACGGCGTGATGTACACCACCGGGCCATTCTCGGTGGTCTACGCGCTGGACGCTCGCAACGGCAAACTGCTGTGGAAATATGACCCGCATTCGGACCGCAGTCGTGCAGGTGAAGCCTGTTGCGACGCGGTGAACCGTGGCGTGGCAGTGTGGGACGGCAAAGTCTTCGTGGGCGTGCTGGACGGGCGTCTTGAAGCCATCGATGCCAAAACCGGCCAGAAGGTCTGGTCGGTGGACACCCGGACCAGCCCGGACCGCTCCATCACCATCACTGGCGCGCCGCGCGTGGTGAAGGGCAAGGTGATCATCGGCAACGGCGGCGCCGAATACGGTGTGCGCGGTTATATCACCGCCTACGATGCGAACAGCGGCAAGCAGGACTGGCGGTTCTTTACCGTGCCGGGTGATCCGAAACTGCCACCGGAAAACAAGGCCATGGAGATCGCCAGCAAAACCTGGTTTGGCGACAAGTTCGTCGAGCAGGGCGGCGGCGGTACCGTCTGGGACTCCATGTCCTACGATCCGAAACTCAATCTGCTTTACATCGGCGTGGGCAACGCTTCGTCGTGGAACCCTCGGCTGCGGTCCGAAGGCAAGGGCGACAATCTGTTCCTGTCGTCCATCGTTGCGATCAACCCGGACAACGGCGAGTACGTCTGGCATTACCAGACCACCCCGGGGGACGCGTGGGACTTCACCGCGACCGCCCACATCATGCTCGCGGACCTGAAGATCGACGGCAAAATGCGTCAGGTGCTGATGCAATCGCCCAAGAACGGTTTTTTCTACGTCATTGATCGCAAGACCGGTGAATTGCTGTCGGCGAAGAACATCGTGCCGATCAACTGGGCCACCGGCGTGGACATGAAGACCGGCCGGCCGATTGTCGACGAGAAGGCTGCGGTCTACTGGCGCGATCCCGAGAAGAAAGCGCTGCTGGTGCAGCCTGCGTTCTGGGGCGCCCATGATTGGCAGCCGATGTCCTACAACCCGCAAACGGGCCTGGTCTACGTCCCGGCGCACATCATGTCGGCGCTGTACCAGGACGTCGACGGCCAGCCGCCCCGCAAGAAGTTCAAGAGCATGTACCAGCTGCAGGTCAACACCGGGATGATGCCGGAAGACCCTGATGGCCTGCGCAAACTGGCGGACACCTGGACCGGCAAGCTGATTGCCTGGGACCCGCTCAAGCAGGAAGCGCGCTGGGAAGTGCCGTACTCGACGATCTTCAATGGCGGCACCTTGAGTACTGCAGGCAATCTGTTGTTCGAGGGCACGGCGGATGGTCGGGTGGTGGCCTATTCGGCCGACAAAGGCAAGGTGTTGTGGGAACAACCCGCCAACACCGGCGTGATGGCCGGGCCTGTGACGTACGAGGTGGACGGCGAACAGTACGTGACGTTCATGGCCGGTTGGGGCGGAGCGTTTTCGACCTTCGCCGGTGCGCTGTCGCTGCGTGCCGGGGTCAAGCCCAACGCGCAAGTGCTGACCTACAAGCTGGGCGGCACGGCGAAACTGCCCGACCTCAAATACAAATACGCGGACCGAAAGGTCGATCCTCCTGCGTTCACCGGCACCACCGAGCAGGTGGACAAGGGGCGGGCGCTGTTCAACGGCCATTGCGACACGTGTCACGGCATCAACGCGATCAGCGGTGGGGTGTTGCCGGACTTGCGCATGCTCAGCAAGGAAAACCACCAGATGTTCCTCGGAATTGTGTATGGCGGCCGGGTCAATGACGGCATGCCGTCGTTTGCCGAAGAACTCAAGCCAGACGAAGTGGAGCTGGTCCATCAATACATCATCAAGCGCGCCAACGACCTGAAAAAAGAAATGGCGTCGGCCAAGACTGCGGCGACTCAGTAAACCCGACATCAGCGGTGGCAGAGACCTGTGGGCGCGTATTCATTCCCGAAAAAAGCGGCCCGGCGATGCGAGTGTGTCGGTAGACGGCCGTCTCGCGAATGAATTCGCTCCCACAGCAGATCAGATGCGTTCTGGAAGGAACGCTGCAGAACAATCAATCAGCAGAGGCAGCACTCATGGGCAATTCTCTTCCGATTTACCAAAGTTACATCGACGGCGCCTTCAGCGCGGGCGACAACCTGATCGAGGTCTTCAACCCGGCCAACGGCGAGCTGCTGGGGTCGGTGCCTGAAACCAGCCTCAGCGAGGTCGAGCGCGCCATTGCGGCCGCCCGCACTGCGCAAAAGGGCTGGGCTCGCAAACCGGCCAACGAACGCGCCGGTTACCTGCGCCGGATCGCAACAAAGGTGCGCGACAACGCCGAGCGCCTGGCGCGGATCATCACTGCCGAGCAGGGCAAGGTGCTGGGGCTGGCGCGGGTGGAGGTCAACTTCACGGCGGACTATCTGGACTACATGGCTGAATGGGGCCGTCGTCTGGAAGGGGAAATCCTCACCAGCGACCGGCCTGGCGAAAACATCTTCGTGTTCCGCAAACCGCTGGGCGTAGTGGCCGGAATCCTGCCGTGGAACTTCCCGTTCTTTCTTATTGCCCGCAAGCTCGCCCCGGCGTTGATCACCGGCAACACGATCGTCATCAAACCGAGCGAAGAAACGCCGATCAATTGCTTCGAGTTCGCCAGGCTGCTGGCTGAGACTGACCTGCCCAAAGGCGTCGTCAACATCGTTTCAGGCAGGGGCGCCACCGTGGGCAATGCGCTCAGCGCCAGTGCCGCCGTGGACATGGTCAACTTTACCGGCAGCGTCGCTACCGGCCAGCGCATCATGGCGGCCGCGGCGCACAACATCACCAAGCTGAACCTGGAGCTGGGCGGCAAAGCCCCGGCCATTGTGCTGGCCGATGCCGACCTGGGACTGGCCGTGAAAGCGATTACCGCATCCCGGGTGATCAATACCGGACAGGTCTGCAACTGCGCCGAGCGGGTCTACGTCGAAGGCAAAGTCGCCGATCAGTTCGTCGAGCTGGTCAGCGCGGCCATGGCGGCGACCAAATACGGCGATCCGCTGACCGAAGAGGGTCTGGACATGGGGCCGCTGGTCAACAAGGCGGGCCTGGACAAGGTGGCTCAGATGGTCAAGACGGCGGTCAGCGACGGCGCGCAGGTCATCACCGGTGGTGCCATTGCCGACAAGAACGGCAAGGGCTTTCACTACCAGCCGACCGTGCTTGCCAATTGCCGTCAGGACATGGAAGTCATGCGTCAGGAGATTTTCGGCCCGGTGCTGCCGATCCAGATCGTCGACGACCTGGACGAAGCCATCGCGTTGGCCAACGATTGCGAATACGGCCTGACGTCCTCGATCTACACCCGCGACCTGACCGCCGCGATGCGCGCATGTAACGAGATCGACTTCGGCGAGACCTACATCAACCGCGAGAACTTCGAAGCGATGCAGGGTTTCCATGCCGGGGTTCGCAAATCCGGGATCGGCGGCGCGGATGGCAAGCATGGCGTGTACGAGTTCACGCATACGCATGTGGTGTACATCCAGATCTGATCGGGCTTGTTAAGCCATTCATCACGACGGATCGCACGATTCGCGTGTGCCTCTGACCTGTGGGCGTCAGCATCCTGGACCCCCACACGGTCGCGCGTGGGCCTGCCGTCACGCCGACGGCAGGCCCAACCGTAATCACCCGCGTACAAGACATTCTTTGACATCACGGCTAGGATCAACGCCACCTGCCGAAGTCGATGGAGTGCTGCAATGCCTGCGTGGCAAACGATCAGTTTATGGATGGACCAGTTCGACGAACCCTTGTCGCCTCGCGCTTCGTTGCACGAGGATCTCGACGTCGACGTGGCAATCATTGGCGCGGGATACACCGGGCTGTGGACGGCCTATTACCTCAAGCGTCAGGCGCCTGATCTGAACGTCGTCATCATCGAAGGTCAAACCGCCGGCTTCGGTGCTTCGGGCCGCAATGGTGGCTGGGTGATGGGTAACCTGCTCGGGGAGGACCGTATGCTCGCCGGCCTTTCGGCTGAGGATCGTCGCGCTTCGTACGACCTGCTGTTCGGCATCCCTGATGAGGTCAAGGCCGTCATCGACCGTGAGAGCATCGATTGCGATTACCGCAAGGGCGGCGCGTTGTATTGCGCCGCGCGTTATCCGGAACAGGAACGCACCCTGCGCGAATACCTGGACAAGCTTCACAAGCAAGGGCTGACCGAGGCCGATTATCGCTGGCTGAGCCCCGACCAATTGGCCGGGCAGCTGCGTATCGCACGTCCATACGGCGCGATTCATTATTCTCATCTGGCGACGATTCAGCCGGCCAGACTGGTGCGCGGGCTGGCCCGTGCGGTCGAGGCCATGGGCGTGCGCATCTACGAGAACACCCCCGCCATTGACTGGCGATCAGGGCAGGTATCGACCGCGCACGGTCAGGTCCGCAGCCGGTGGGTGGTGCCTGCGGTTGAAGGTTACGCCGCGAAACTGCCGCCGCTGGACCGGTATCAGCTGCCGGTACAAAGCCTGCTCGTTGCCACCGAACCGCTGCCCGCGAGTGTCTGGGACGAGATCGGGCTGAGTCACGGCCAGGCCTTTGGTGAAAACAGTCGGCAGGTGACTTACGGCCAGCGGTCCATGGACGACCGACTGGTGTTCGGAGCGCGTGGTGGGTATCAGTTTGGCGGACGCCTGCGAGAAAATTTCGACCTGACCGACAGTGAGGTCCAGTTGCGCCGTTACCTGTTTGGCGAGCTGTTCCCTCAACTGAAAAACACCCGAATCACGCATTCGTGGGGCGGCAACCTGGGCATGTCCCGACGCTTTCACCCCCACATGCTCTGCGATCACGCCAGCGGGATTGCCCTGTCCGGCGGGTACGGCGGAGAGGGTGTTGGCGCCAGTAACCTGGGCGGTCGGACCCTGGCCGACCTGATGCTGGCGCGCGACACGCCGCTGGTACGTCAGCCGTGGGTGATCCGCGATGGCGGGCTGAACCGACTCAAGGGTTGGGAGCCTGAACCCTGCCGCTGGTTGGGCTACAACGCGATCATTCGCAGTTTTGTGCACGAGGATCAGACCCTGGCCGATCCTTCGACACCCCCTTGGCGGCGAAAGATCGCCAGCGGTGTGGCCGACTTCATGGAGGGGTTCATGAAGTAGGTCACTGACCGGCCTGATGCGTCCTTCAGGTCAGCCGGTTAGGCGCCACGATCCGGTACTTTTTCATCTTGCGATACAGCGTCGACCTCGCCACCGCGAACTCATCGGCCACGGCGGTGATGTTCCATTGATGACGGCGTAAGGCGTCCAGCAGATGCTGGCCTTCATCGTCGGCGGTCAACCGCGCCAAAGGCGGTCGGGTTTCGGCAGGCGCGGGCCAGTGAACAGCCTGCTCCTGATCGATCACGTCCGCAGGCAGGCAATCGGTGGTGATCCTGCCGTCTTCCGCCAGCGCGACGGCATAACGCAGCACGTTGATCAACTGGCGGATGTTGCCTGGCCACGCGTACCGGCTCAGCAGCGACAGGCTGGCGGTGTCGATCCGGCAGTATTCCCCTCCGGGCTGATCGCGCAGGACCGTTTCGATCAATGACCGGATATCGCTGCGTTCGCGTAACGCAGGGAGTTGCAGCGTCATGCCGTTGAGGCGATAGAACAGGTCTTCCCGAAACGCCTTGCCGGCGATCATCTGTGAAAGGTTTTGATGGGTTGCCGAGATCACCTGAATATCCAGGGGCAGCGGCGTTTCAGCACCCAGCGGCGAGATTTCACGCTCAGCGAGCACGCGTAACAAACGGGTTTGCAGGTGAGCGGGCATGTCGCCGATTTCATCGAGAAACAACGTTCCACCATTGGCGATTTCCAGTTTGCCCTTCATGCCTTTCTTGTTGGCCCCGGTGAAGCTTCCGCTGCGGTAGCCGAACAGTTCGCTTTCGATCAGGGTTTCGGGAATCGCCGCGCAATTGAGCGCGACAAACGGCCCGGCCCGCCGTCGGCTCGCCAGATGAATTGCACGGGCAAAGGCTTCTTTGCCGGTGCCGGTTTCGCCGTTGATGAGAATCGGCAGGTCCTTGTCCAGCACCTTGTACAAACGCGCCACACTCTGCTGCAGGCGAACGTCGGCGCCACTGAGCTGGTCCAGGGTCGGCGCGCGGTGGATCACGGCGGGCGGGCGACTGTCGACAGGTTTGGCGGAGTGAACCTTGACCGGCATGCGCAGCCCGACCTCCACCAGACGCGTGCCAATGCGCAGGCGAGTCGCATTGGCGCCACCGTTGTTCAGACGCAGCAGCTCGTCGACGTCCACCGGTAGCAGCTCACTGAGCTTGCGTCCGAGCAGCAGGCCGTGGCCGTGGGTTTCGTGTTCGACGAAGGCGGCGCGGTTGGCGCCGATGACGCGTCCTTGATCGTCCAGCGCCAGTAGCTGCTCGTTGGCCAGGTCGCTGATCTCGTCGCACGGCTTGATCATCAGCGTCAACGTATTGCGGTGGCTGTGACGGAAATACGCGTTTTCGATCATCCGCGCGTACATGATCACCAGTTGCAGGGTCAGGTACTGCGCTTCTTTCGGGCCATTGCTGTTCAGGCATGAGGCATTCAGGCAGCCGCGCACATTGCCCAGCGAATCGAAGATCGGCGAGACGGAGCAGCTCAGTCGGTCGTTCTCACGCAGAAAGTGTTCGTCACGGTGAATGATCAGCGCGCAGCCCGAGGCCAGGCCCGTGCCGATGCCGTTGGTGCCGACCAGCGACTCGTCCCAGCGTGAGCCGATGATCAACCCCGAATCGGCATACGCGCTGCCGGTCGTGGGCACGCGAGAGTCAAGGGCGATGCCGTGCTCGTCGCTGAGCAACACGGCAAAACCTGCCTGGCCCACGCGTTTTGCCAGCCCGCTGACGCCTTGGCCGGCAATGGACATATAGTCGTGGTGAAAGTCCTGATGGCGATGGATCTCGGCGGCACTGAGTACCACCTTGTTGCCGCGCGCGGCGGGTTCCAGGCCGTGCTCCACGACGCTGCGGTACCACGACTGCACGATCAGGCCATCGGAGGGCAGGCTGCGGTCGGGGAAGTAGTCCCCGACAAAGGCATTGAGATCAGCGGGAGCGGTTCCCGTGGTCTGCAAGGACATGGCGTTCTCTCCTGATGCGTCTGCGACCTGGCGGCGACAGCGCATGAATTATTGTTCTTCAGTGCTCAGCGAATGAGGCCGCGAACGTTCTGGGCGGCGGGCGTAATGCTTCAGACTAGCCGTTACCGAAAATATCGCCTGTTACAAAAAATAATCCAGCGACGCACTGACACCGCAGCAAAACCCGTACCGGCCTACGGGTTATGAGCGCAAGGCCGCTGCTGCACGGCCAAATGGTTTACATCCACCCGTTCCGTTGCGCAACGTTCGTCCCAGCGATGCGACAGGTGTAGCGACCGTGTTGCGCTGGCGATAAAGGTCAACGCCGGGGCGGGCAGCCTCAGGCCTTGCGACGCTTAGACATTGGCGTATAACTGAGCCACCGGACTGTCCCGGTGTCGCCAGGGAGTGTTGCTTATGTGGACCAAACCGACCTACACCGATCTGCGCATCGGCTTTGAAGTCACGATGTACTTCGCCAGCCGTTGAACCCTAGACGAGAGCCCCGGCAATTTCAGGTTGTCGGGGCTTTTTCGTGGTCGTGGCACCCCGCGCTCGAGGGGCCAGATGGCTAGAGTTTCGCCCAGAAATCCTCAGCAAAATCGCTCAGGGCCATGGCGGGTCTGAACAGGCGGACCTCCAGCGCAATGTCCCAGTGCGCGTCCAGCGCACGAACCAGCTTGCCGCTGACGAGTTCGGGTTCGGCCAGTGTTTTCGGCAGCCAGGCAAAGCCTTTGCCCTCCAGTGCCATCGACAGCAGGACGGCCGCCAGATGCGAGCTGAACACCGTGTGCAGATGGGGTGGTTGTGCCTCCTGCCGCAGGCGCGCCGATACGATTCGCCCAAGCCCGGATTCCGCCGTGTAACCCAGCAATGACAGCGGTTCGGTGACAGGCGCGTGTTCAAACTGCTGCGCCTGCAACGGCATCAGAAGATCGCTGCCTACCACTTTCGAATGGAAAGATTCGGCGGGAAATTGCGGCGGCACGTCCGGGTGCTGATGACACAGCAAAAACTGCACTTCGCCGCCGAGCAGCATCTGCTCGCAGACCCGCATGTTGTCCGAGTGCAGCCGTATCGCCTCGATCGGGCTGGTCCGTTCCGCCGCCCGAACCCAGCCGGGGAAAAACGTGAACGACAGTGAGTGCGTGGCGGCAAAGTGCAGCGTCCGTGCCTGTTTGCCGGCGACTTCGCGGGCTTCCTGACGCATCTGGTAGAGCCGTCGGGTCATGTCCTGCGCGCTGCCGAGCATATGTCGCCCGGCATCGGTCAACGTCGCGCCCTGTGTGGTGCGTTCGAACAGGTCCACGCCGACCCACGTCTCCAGCGCACGGATCCTTCGGCTGAACGCCGGTTGGGTCACATGACGCAGTTCCGCCGCGCGAGAAAAGTTGCCGCTCTGCGCCAGCGCATTGAAATCTTCCAGCCAGACCAATTCCATCGTGATGCCGTCCGCGCATTGAGTGCCGCGTTTTTAGCATTGGCCGCGGCGAAAGGTCCAGCCCTAGAGTGAGCCCATCAACGGCTGCCCGTCTTTTCGAAAAACGCTTCAGAAAACAATAGGAGTTACCCATGCGTATCGTCGATATCCGCGAGAAAACCGTTTCCATTGCCTCGCCGATTGCCAATGCCTACATCGACTTCTCCAAAATGACCTGCTCGGTCGTCGCCGTGATCACCGACGTCATCCGCGACGGCAAGCCGGTCATCGGCTACGGCTTCAACTCCAACGGCCGTTACGGCCAGGGCGCCCTGATGCGTGACCGGTTCCTGGCCCGCGTGCTGGAAGCCGATCCTGAATCGTTGATCGACAAGGAACACAACAACCTGGACCCGTTCGCCATCTGGAAAACCCTGATGACCAACGAAAAACCGGGCGGCCATGGCGAGCGTTCAGTCGCCGTCGGCACCATTGACATGGCCGTGTGGGATGCGGTCGCGAAGATCGAAGGCAAACCGCTGTATCGCCTGTTGGCCGACCGTTATCGCAACGGCGTGGCGGACGACAAGGTGTGGGTCTACGCCGCAGGCGGCTATTACTACCCTGGCAAGGACCAGACCAAGCTCAAAGCCGAAATGCAGAGCTATCTGGATCGCGGTTACGACGTTGTCAAGATGAAGATCGGCGCCGTGCCGCTGGCCGAAGACCTGCGCCGGATCGAAGCGGTGCTGGAGGTGGTGGGTGATGGTCAGCGCCTGGCGGTCGACGCCAACGGTCGCTTCGACCTCAAGACCGGTATTGCGTACGCCGAGGCCATCAAACCGTACAACCTGTTCTGGTACGAAGAAGTCGGCGACCCTCTGGATTACGCACTGCAAGCCGAACTGGCCAATCACTACGACCTGCCGATGGCGACAGGAGAAAACCTGTTTTCCCATCAAGATGCCCGCAACTTGCTGCGCCACGGCGGCATGCGCCCGGACCGCGATTTCCTGCAGTTCGACTGCGCACTGTCCTACGGCCTGGTGGAATACCTGCGCACCCTCGATGTGATGAAGGAGCTGGGTTGGTCCTCCCGCCGCGTCGTGCCCCACGGCGGTCACCAGATGTCGCTGAACATCGCCGCCGGCCTGCACCTGGGCGGGAACGAATCCTATCCGGACGTGTTCCAGCCATTCGGTGGATTCGCCGATGGCATTCGCGTCGAAAACAGTTATGTCGGCCTGCCTGATATCCCGGGTGTGGGCTTCGAAGCCAAGTCGGCGCTGTATGCGGTGATGCGCGAACTGGGTGAGGGTGCGTGATCTCGCTCGACGGGTAATAACGCTTTTGTGGGAGCGAGCTTGCTCGCGAAGACGATGGCTCAACCACCGACAATGCGGCGGCTGTACCGATCACTTCGCGAGCAAGCTCGCTCCCACAGAGAGACCTGCAGTATCCGCTCAGTCCTTTCCCCTCATACAAAAACAACAGTGAGGCACGCCATTGAACAGGCTTCGAGTGGTCATGGGCGTGGCGCTGAGGCCCCGAGTCCGGCCCGCGTCGGAAAGTCGCAGGTGTGATGCGCAGGGGCAGGTGATCGGTGGTTACTCACCGGTCGTCGGCCTTTCCCGTTACAACTCGCTGTTGCCTGCGGTGGTAGACTCTCGTCACTTCAGACGAGGAGCGACAGACGTGCGCAAGATGGCAATGATGGTGGCGGTAGTGATGCTGGCAGGCTGTGACGCTGGCAAACCCGCTCCAGCCCCCAAGGTATCGACCGCTGACTCGGTCGCAGAAGCACCGACCCCGGCGTCACCTCAATGGACCATTCGCGTTCATTTGAAAGAAGCGTTGAGTGACATGACGTACTGGCTGGTCGAGCACCATTACCCTTCTTACGTGGTCAAGGTCGAGGGCAAGGAAGTGGTCATGATCGGGCCGTTCGAATCTCAGGAAGTCGCCGAAAAAGCCAAGACCGATATCGACGCCGCGCTCGTCAAGGGCCATCGCCTGTCGCAGCTGGAAGTGATCCCGCCCAAATCCTGAGACCTCTCCCGACGATGTGACGCGACAGCACTGGCCTGCTGTGCCACCCTCTGTTCACGCGCTCGAATGCTCGAGCGCGTGAACCGGGAACCGCCGTTATGGACGAGATTCAACGCCTCAGTGAACTGCTGTCCGCCAACCAGCGTTTTGAGGAGCAAAAGCATCAGCGTTTTCGGGATGACCTGACGCAGTGGAACGCGAGCATCGAGGCCCTGTATCAGCAGGTCGAGGACTGGCTCGCGCCCCTGGTCGAAGCGGGGCAGACCCGTTTTGAATACGAACCGCACCTCGCCCAGAACAAAGGGTATCCCGACGAAAACTCCCCGTTCATGACGCGCCGCATGTGCTTTGCACTGGGGGCTCATCCGGTCGAGTTCGTGCCGGATGCGATGGGCTCGAAAGGGCAGGTGAGTCTTTCGGTCAGCGGCCTTAGCCTGCATGGACAGGAGAAATACAGCTTGCAACTGGATGCGGGCCGCAGGGACTGGATGCTGAGAAAGACCGTGGGTGTGAAGGACGCCGAGCCATTGGCGTTTACGGCGGATTACTTTGGCCGATTGCTGCAAGGCGTGGTGCCGCAGCGGCAGGGTTAAGCTTATTGACGGTTGCCGAGTGTTCAATCGTAGGAGCGCGCTTGCCCGCGAACTCGCCGTGTCAGCCAATGAAGATTTTGCTGATCCAGCGCAATCGCAATCGCGGGCAAACGCGCTCCTATAGGGCTGGCCTCGTTTGGATCAACGACGACCCAGCAGCAGACCCACAACCAGACCAAAACCGGCGGAGATCGCCACGGTCTGCCACGGGTGGCCGCCGATGTAGGTTTCGGTGGCTTCAACGGCAGGTTTGGTGCGTTCACGCACGCTGCCGACTGACTCCAGAGCCTGCTTGAGCTTCACGCTCAGCTGCTGGCGCACGGTTTCTGCCTCTTCGCCGACCAGCGCAGCGCTGTCCTTGAGCAGTTTGTCGGACTCTTCAATCAGGGAAGCCAGTTCGCTGAATGCCTGATCCTTGATCTGTTCGGCGGCGGTCTGGGCAGCAGTTTTACGAGCCATGGTTATTTCCTTTCAGTTGATGATGGCAGTGACCAATTGAGTCTTGCGGGTCCGGAAAAGTTGCAGTGTATTCGCGCCTGCGCGTAAAAAGTGCGACGAATGTAATCGGGCATCCGTGCCGTCAGGTGTAAGATGCTGACGCTTTCGGGCCAGCACTGGCCCGGGATCACGCGTCCTGTTTTTGAACACCCGTTTTTGCAGACCGAGGTAAACGTCATGAGTTACAACCTGGCCAACAAGTCTCTCGCCGAGCGCGCCGAAATCGAAGACGAGAAGTCCCGTCTGTTCGAGCTGTGGCAGAGCAACCTTGGCAAGGCCAAGGGCGAAGCCGCCCGGCTGATGGGCGAGCGCGCCAAGCGCAAGGGCAAATGGTCGGAGTGGGTCCGGGCCGAGCTGGACGCCATGTCGCCGCCGGAATTTGCCAACATGGTTCGTGCCGAGGTCAATCGCCTGGTGGCCGCTGCCCGAGGTTGAGGGTTCAGGCGCTGGCCTTGAACATCGCCTCGATGGCTTCTCGTACTTTCATGACCGCCGGGTCCATCTGAGCGCTGGTGCGCCAGCCCAACTCGATGGGATAACGCGGCATCGACAACGGGCAATCGAGCAGGGCCAGGCCCGATAATTTCGCCACCGCTTCGGCCGCATGCGCTGGAATGGTCGAGATCGCGTCAGTGCCTTTGAGCAGATAGGGCAGCGCCGCGAAGTGCGTGGTGGACGCGCACACCGTCCGCGTCAGCCCCAGACTCGACAACCCTTCATCGACCATGCCGATGATGCCGCCCGACGACACCAGAATCTGCTCGCGGGCGATGAACTCTTCCAGGGTCAGCGCCCGCTGGCCCGGCCTCAAACTCGCGGCATCGGCCAGACACAAATAGCTCCCTTCGCCCAACACCCGCCGACTCAGCAACCGGTCTGCCAGCCCGCCTGATGCAATCGCCAGATCGATGCTGCGCTCCATCAATGCCGCGCCGACGATCTGGCTGTGGGTTTGACGAAAGATCAACCTGAGGCCGGGCGCTCGTTCGCGAATGGAAGCCATCAGGCGCCTGCCAAACGCCATCTCGAAATCGTCCGAGAGCCCCAGCGCGACCGAGCGACCTTCGAAATGTGCGCCTGACGGGTCGACCATGGCCAGGCTCTGTCGGCACTTGTTCAAGGCGTCCGTCACAACGGGTTTGAGCTGATTGGCGCGCAGAGTGGGGGCCAGGCCGCGTCCGGTGCGGATGAACAATTGATCGTCGTACACGTCGCGCAAACGCCGCAGCGCCGCGCTGACCGCCGATTGAGTAACGCCCAGGCGCAACGCTGCACGGCTGGCGCTGGTTTCATCGTGCAGGGCTTCAAAGACTTTCAGCAGGTTGAGGTCGACGTCGGCGATATTCATCTGGTTCATATCATTAACAATTGAGCAGGGCTTTATTCATGTTGGGTGACGCGAGGACAATTGGCAACAGATGCCTCATACCGCCAAACAGGAGTTTTCCAATGCCCAAATCCATCGTTGCTGCGCTGCAGATAGGCGCGTTGCCCGGCGGCAAAGCCGACACGCTCGCGCAGATTCTGTCTTACGAAGCGGCCATCCGCGATGCCGGCGTCAGCGTTGTGGTAATGCCCGAAGCGTTGCTCGGCGGCTACCCAAAAGGTGAAACCTTCGGTACTCAGCTAGGTTATCGGTTGCCGGAAGGACGTGATGCGTTCGCCCGCTATTTCGAGAACGCCATCGATGTGCCCGGTGCAGAAACCGACGCATTGGCCGAGATGTCGGCCCGCACCGGCGCCAGCCTGGTCATCGGGGTGATTGAGCGGGCGGGCAGCAGCCTGTTCTGCACTGTGCTGTTCTTCGAGCCGGAAGGCGGTCTGGTCGCCAAGCATCGCAAGCTGATGCCTACCGGCACCGAACGGCTGATCTGGGGCAAAGGTGACGGGTCGACATTACCGGTCATCGATGCCAAGGCCGGGCGCATCGGTGCGGCAGTGTGCTGGGAAAACCAGATGCCGCTGTTGCGCACCGCGATGTATGCCAAAGGCGTGGAGATCTGGTGTGCACCGACCGTGGATGAGCGGGAAATGTGGCAATGCACGATGCGCCATGTCGCGCAGGAAGGTCGGGTCTTTCTGATCAGTGCGTGCCAAGTGCAGGCGTCGCCCCAGGCATTGGGTATCGACGTGGCCAACTGGCCGGCTGAGCGGCCATTGATCAATGGCGGCAGCGTGATCGTGAGCCCCATGGGAGAGGTGCTGGCCGGACCGCTGGTTGGAGAAAAGGGCTTGCTGACGGCTGAGATCGACACCGATGAACTGGTGCGGGCGCGGTACGATTTCGACGTCGTCGGTCATTATTCCCGGCCGGACGTTTTCGAATTGGTCGTGGATGAGCGCGCCAAGCCTGGCGTGCGGTTTGTCAGTGATTGAATGAGCATCTCCGTGATCAATGCCGCTTGTGGGTTTTGAGGCAGTTCACCAACTCCCACTCGCTGGCTGCGGGAGGCTCAAGGTCCCGCTGTCATAGAAACGCATGGTGCCAAAAAGCCCGCCCGCCAGCTTGCCGTGTAATTCGTAAGGGAGGTTGTCCAGACGCTGCGTCTCGGTCAGGCCGACGGCCTGACGCAATGCGGCGAAGGCTGACACTGTTACCGGCACGGTCAACACGCCTTCAGAAAACCGCGTGATCGTGCCTTTCTGGTCGCTGACGCCGGACGCCAGCAGCTTGCCGTTCACGTCCAGGTTCAACGCGACGCCGTCATACTGGATGTCGGTGTCGTTAGGGTTCTGCAGGCGCAGTTTCACCGCAAACCGGATTTCCAGGTCCTGCCCGGGCAGGGGCTCAATGCCCACCACGTTGATATTCAGCGGGTCGCGGTTGGGGAACAGAGCGCAAGCGCTTAACGCCAGAATCAGTAAGCAGGCAAAAAAGGTCCGAAGGGGACGTAATTGCATCGTGATGCTCCAGTTGCCGAGGCCAGGCAGGGGCGCGACTGCGTCCCTGCCAACCAGCCTAGCGGTTCAACTGTGCGACCGCTTGTGCGGGGAGAGGTTCTGTTTCGGCACTCTTTTCAGCGTCGGGTGCCGGGTCCTGCAACACTTTGAGGGTGGAAGCTTCGGGGTCGAATTCGGTCAGCTCGTCTTCAACATGCTCTTCCGGCAGGAAGATATTGAGCAGGATCGCGCAAAACGCGCCTACGGTGATCGGCGATTCAAAGATGTTGTGCAACGCTTTGGGCAGCTCACGCAACACCTCCGGGACCGCCGCGACGCCCAGGCCCATGCCCAGCGAGATCGCCACGATCAGCATGTTGCGCCGGTGTAGCCCGGCCTCGGACAGGATCTTAATGCCTGCGACCGCCACGGTACCGAACATGATCAGCGTCGCGCCGCCCAATACCGGCTTGGGCATGAGTTGCAGGACGGCGCCAATGATCGGGAACAACCCCAACAGCACCAGAATCCCGGCAATGAAGAACGCGACGTAGCGGCTTGCCACGCCGGTTAACTGGATCACGCCGTTGTTCTGCGCGAACGTGACCATGGGCAGGCTGTTGAAGGTGGCGGCCATCGCCGAGTTCAGACCGTCAGCCAACAGGCCCGATTTGATCCGCCGAATGTAAACCGGCCCGCTGACGGGTTGCTGCGAGATCATCGAGTTGGCCGTCAGATCGCCGGCCGCTTCCAGTGGAGACACCAGAAAGATCACCGCGATCGGGATGAACGCCAGCAAGTCGAACGAGAAACCGTATTTGAACGGCACCGGAATGCTCATGACCGGCACCTGCGGCATGTGCGCGAAGTCCACGCGGCCCATGTACCAAGCCACCAGAAAACCCAAGGTCAGGCCGATGATGATCGCGCTCAGGCGCAGCAACGGAATATTGAAACGATTGAGGATCACAATGGTACCGAGCACCAGTGCAGCCAGACCCAGGTTAGTGGCTGAACCCAGGTCGGTAGCACCGAAGCCGCCCGCCATGTCGGTCATCGCGACCTTTAACAGCGACAGGCCCATCAAGGTAATGATGGTGCCAGTCACCACTGGCGTGATCAGCTTGCGCAGCTTGCCAATGAACTGGCTCAGCGCAACTTCGACGAAGGCGGCGCAGAAGCACACGCCGAAGATGGTCGACAATATTTCATCGGTGCCGCCGCCCCGGCTTTTCACCAGAAACCCGGCGCTGAGGATCACGCTGAGGAACGAAAAGCTGGTGCCCTGCAAACATAGCAGCCCTGAACCGATGGGGCCGAAGCGTTTGGCCTGGACAAACGTGCCCAGGCCGGACACGAATAGCGCCATGCTGATGAGGTAGGGCACTTCGCTGTCCAGTCCCAGCACGCTGCCGACGATCAGGGTCGGCGTGATGATGCCGACGAAGCTCGCGAGCACGTGTTGCAACGCTGCAAATATCGCGGCGGTAAAGTGTGGACGGTCGTTGAGCCCGTAGATCAGGTCGGTCCTGTTCTTGGGTGACACGGAGCGGGACGAAGAGCTGCTTTGCGGTGTGGTCATGTTTAGCCTGCCATTTGTTTTTATACGGTCATGGGCTTTGCAAGTGACGCTGTCCTGACCTGTATACAAAAGCTGTCTAGCTGGTCAGGTTTTGCGACTCTACAACATGTCGACACATGGAAAAACAATTCATTTGTAAATTGTGTACAAAAAAATGGCATGGGCGGGACGCGCGGTCGTAGTAAAAAGGGCGCGCAGAATGCCAGAAAAGACTTCGCGGGTCTGCGCTAGACGCTTATTCTGTCGCCGGTGAACCTGAGTCGTCTGCTGGCGTCGAACTCAGGGTGTGACATTCGGGGAAAGTCAGCGGTGGTCAGCATGACTCTCAACCAAAAGGTCCCGACAAGGAGGTTCCAACTGGGGTTTACTGTTCTTCATGAGCACTGCACATCAATTTCCGTTGACCGATCTGCAAATCGCCTTGATCTCTCGGGCATTGGCGGATCGCAGGCGTTATCAGATTCTGGTCCAGATCAGCGAGTCGACCGAACCGGTGCCCTGCGCCGAGTTGCTCAAGGTGCATCCGGTGAGCGCCGCAACGGTGTCCCATCACACCAAGGAGCTGGAGCGTGCCGGTCTGATTTCCACCATCCGCGAAGGCAAATACGCCAGCTTCCTGATGCAGCGCGAAGTGTTGAAGGCGTACGCGGAGCAACTCATGCAGTTTTGCTGATGGAGCCTTTGCCCGTCATGAGTGCGTGTCATCCTCATCAGACATCCTATAAAGCAGCCTTGACCATTACTGGTATATGCCCGTAACTTGTCCGGCTTGTTTTCCCCATTCTCCCGCCTCGCGCAGGCGCATCCGGAGCTTCTTATGTACCCAGACGTTCAGCTGTATATCGATGGCCAATGGCGAGCCAGTGAAGACGGCCGCACCATTGCCGTGATCAACCCGGCGACGGGCGACACCCTGGGCACGGTTGCCCACGCCAACATCGCCGATCTGGATCAGGCGCTGGCCGCCGCCGAGCGTGGTTTTGAAACCTGGCGCAGCACCTCGGCGTATGACCGCTACAAGATCATGCAAAAAGCCGCCAATCTACTGCGTGACCGGGTCGATAACATCGCCAGCATCATGACTCAGGAGCAGGGCAAGCCTTTGGCCGAAGCGCGTATGGAAACCCTGGCCGCCGCCGACATCGTCGACTGGCTGGCCGAAGAGGGCCGCCGTGCGTATGGCCGCCTGGTGCCGTCGCGCAACGTCTCTGTGGAACAGAAAGTCATCAAGGAACCGGTCGGCCCGGTCGCGGCATTCACCCCGTGGAACTTCCCGATCAACCAGGTGGTGCGCAAGTTGTCTTCTGCGCTGGCGGCGGGTTGCTCGATCATCGTCAAGGCGCCGGAAGAAACCCCGGCTTCGCCTGCGGAACTGATCCGCGCCTTCATCGACGCTGGTGTACCTGCGGGTGTGATCGGCCTGGTCTACGGCGATCCGGCACAGATCTCCAGCTACCTGATTGCCCACCCGACCATCAAGAAAGTCACCTTCACCGGCTCTACGCCCGTCGGCAAGCAGCTGGCCGCCTTGGCCGGTCAGCACATGAAACGCGCCACGATGGAGTTGGGCGGTCATGCGCCGGCACTGGTGTTCGACGATGCCGACATCGATCTGGCGGCGCGCACCCTGGCAGGCGCCAAGTTCCGTAACGCCGGTCAGGTCTGCGTGTCTCCGACGCGTATTCTGGTGCAGCGCGGCGTGTTCGATGCGTTCGTCGAGAAGTTCGTCGGCCTGACCCACGAGGTCAAAGTCGGCAATGGTCTGGAGCAGGGCGTCACCATGGGCCCTCTGGCCAACGAACGGCGCGCGCCCGCGTTGACCGCGCTGATCAACGATGCCTGTGAAAAAGGCGCCACGCTGCACACTGGCGGTAAAGCCATCGACGGCCCGGGCTACTTCTTCCAGCCAACCGTCCTCAGCGGCTTGACCACTGACATGCGCGTCATGAGTGAAGAACCGTTCGGTCCACTGGCGTTGCTGGTGCCATTCGACACCGTCGAGGACGCCGTGAAGGAATCCAACCGCGTGCCGTTCGGTCTGGCGTCCTACGCGTTCACCACCTCGATGAAAACCGCCCACATCCTCAGCACCCGCATCGAAGCCGGCATGCTGTCGATCAACCATCAGGGCATCGGCCTGGTGGAAGTGCCGTTCGGCGGCGTCAAGGATTCCGGTTACGGCTCCGAAGGCGGCACCGAGGCAATCGAGGCTTACCTGAACACCAAACTGGTGACGGTGTTCAACCTGTAAGGCTTAGACGGCTGTATCCAGACAGAGAGCCCACCCAATGGTGGGCTTTTTTGTGGGACATCCCGAGCGACACCCACTCGATGGGAGCGAGCTTGGGCTGGGCCGCATCCGGACGAAGACTGACTTTCAGCCGCTGAGAATGTGGCGGGCTGTCCCGGCTTCTTCGTCGGAATGCCGCCCAGGCCAAGCTCACTCCCACAGGTTCTCGGTTGGGCGGAGACCGAAGGCAGGCTTTCCTGTGGTTAACGCAGATGTATCAGGCTAACCAAAACCCCTGGGGTAGCGAGCTCGCTCGCGAAGACTGCCTTTCAGCCGCTGAAAATGGGACGACCTGTCCCGGCCTCTTCGTCGAAATGCCGCCCAGACCAGGCTCACTCCCACAGGCTATGTGTCGGTTTGGAAACAGCCTGGGACCCTGGCCAAGCGCCGCATTCAGTCATCCCGAAGAGGCCAGCCACACTGCGTCCCATAAGGGGTAGTCGCCCACACGCTTCACCAAGCCGGCCCTCAAGGGGTTAGCGACGATGTAGCGTGCAAATCTCAGCAGGTCTTCCTCATAGCGCACTGCGGTGTCGTGATAACCCGCCTGCCAAAGGGGTCCATGCCGTCCCGCGCGGCTGTTCACCGCTATTGCGGTTTTTGATTTAACCCGCTGAACGGCGGCCGGCAGCGATCCCGCTCGAAGCGCGACGAGCCAATGAAAATGATCGGGCATGACCACCCAGGCCAGTGAGTCGGCTATTGCCATATTTTCGACATTACGCAGTTCGTCGACCAACAACCTCCCCAGTCGCCAGTCCGAAAAGTCGGCGCGGCCTTGTTCCAGCCGTGATGTCACCAAATAGATTCGTCCCGGCTCTGAAAATCTTCCATGACGCAGGCTATGTGAATGCGATCGATAGGCCATTCCCTGGCTCCTTGCAGTTGGGTGCCAATAAATCTAGCCAGATGCCGAGGAGGTTGAGGTGGAGGTGTATTGCATGATGTTTTCGTGAACACCCTGTCAGGGAGATGCTGACTGTCCCGGCCTCTTCGTGAGCAAGCTCACTCCCACAGTTTTTCCGCCTGCTAAATAAATGGCAGGCAACCTTTCCCGTGGTTACCGCAGATGTATCAGCCGACCCACAACCCCTGTGGGAGCGAGCTCGCTCGCGAAGACTGAGTTTCAGGCGCTGAACGTGTGGCAGCCTGTCCCGGCCTCTTCGTCGGAATGCCGCCCAGACCAAGCTCACTCCCACAGTTTGTCCGCCTGCTAAATAAATGGCAGGCAACCTTTCCCGTGGTTACCGCAGATGTATCAGCCGACTCACAACCCCTGTGGGAGCGAGCTCGCTCGCGAAGACTGAGTTTCAGGCGCTGAACGTGTGGCAGCCTGTCCCGGCCTCTTCGTCGGAATGCCGCCCAGACCAAGCTCACTCCCACTGTTTGTCCGCCTGCTAAATAAATGGCAGGCAACCTTTCCCGTGGTTACCGCAGATGTATCAGCCGACCCACAACCCCTGTGGGAGCGAGCTCGCTCGCGAAGGCTGAGTTTCAGCCGTTGAAAATGTAGCAGCCTGTACCTGCTCCAAGCGAGCCCCACTGCGTTTTGTCTGAACTCCCGCCCAAGCGCCGGACTCTCAAGCCAAAGATCACCCCGATCACTGGCGCAAGGATCAGGCATGAGCACCATGGGCACTCCATCCGAATCGCAGCAGGGCAAGGGCGAGCTGTTCGAAACAGACCTCCCGGCGCGTCTCGACCGGTTGCCATGGGGCCGGTTTCATACCTTGCTGGTGTTCGCCCTCGGCATCACCTGGTTGCTCGACGGACTGGAGGTCACGCTGGCCGGGTCGGTGTCCGGCGCGTTGAAAGAAAGTCCGGTGTTGCGATTGACCAATGCCGATATCGGTCTGGCGGGCGGCGCTTACATCACCGGGGCCGTGCTTGGCGCGTTGTTTTTCGGGTGGCTGACTGACCGGCTGGGGCGGCGAAAGTTGTTCTTCATCACCTTGGCGCTGTACATCAGTGCGACGGCCGCCACGGCGTTTTCGTTCAGCCTGTGGAGCTTCATGTTGTTTCGCTTTCTCACCGGCATGGGCATCGGCGGCGAGTACACGGCGATCAATTCGACGATTCAGGAATTCACCCCGGCGCGTTTTCGCGGCTGGGTCGATCTGACCATTAATGGCACGTTCTGGATTGGTGCGGCCCTGGGCGCAGGCGGGTCGATACTGCTGCTTGATCCTGACTGGATCGGTGGCGATCTGGGCTGGCGTTTATGCTTCGGGATCGGGGCCGTGCTGGGATTGGTGATTCTGCTGATGCGCCTGTGGTTGCCGGAAAGTCCACGCTGGTTGCTGATCCATGGTCAGGCTGAGGAGGCGAGGGTGATTGTCGAGGGCATCGAAGAACGCCTCCGTCAGCAGGGTCATGAGCTGTCGACGCCCACCGGCCAGAAGCTGCGCCTTCACGCCCGGGACCACACGCCGCTGGGAGAAATCTTCGACACTTTGTTCAACACCTATCGGCAACGCGCGCTGGTGGGACTGACACTGCTCACCGCCCAGGCATTTTTCTACAACGCGATCTTCTTCACCTACGCACTGGTCCTGACCGAGTTTTATCAAGTGCCGTCGGCGTCGATTGGCTGGTACGTGTTGCCGCTGGCCTTGGGCAACTTCTGCGGGCCATTACTGTTGGGGCGCCTGTTCGACGTGATCGGACGGCGCGTCATGATCAGCCTCACCTATGCGATTTCTGCAGTGTTGCTCAGCATCAGCGGCTACCTGTTCGAGCAGGGTCTGTTCAGCGTCACCCAGCAGGCGATTGCCTGGATGATCATCTTCTTCTTTGCTTCAGCGGCGGCCAGTTCGGCTTATCTCACGGTGGCCGAAACCTTTCCGCTGGAGATTCGAGCATTGGCGATCGCCGTGTTTTACGCCTTCGGCACCGCCTTGGGCGGGATTGTCGGTCCCACGCTGTTTGGCGAATTGATCGACAGCCATCAACGCGGTCCGGTGTTCGTGGGCTATCTGATCGGTGCGGCGTTAATGCTGTTGGCAGCGACTGTGCAGGCAATCTGGGGCGTATCGTCGGAACGCAAGTCGCTGGAAGAGGTGGCGCGCCCGCTGTCGCAAGCCAGCGATTGATCCACGGACGGGCAAGGGTGCACTGGTCAGTTTTCTTCAATACGCCGTGCGTCCTGTTCTTTAACGTCCCCGTTCATTCATTGAACGGAGAACGGCTGTAATGAACCTGATGATTTCCATGGCGACTTTTGCACTGGCGGCTTCCATTTCCCCCGGCCCGGTCAACGTGGTGGCGTTGAGCAGTGGGGCGCAATTCGGGCTGGTTGCCAGTTTGCGACACGTGATGGGGTCGACGGTCGGCTTTGTGGTGCTGCTGATCTTCACCGGCTTTGGTCTGCACGAGGTGCTGCATCAGTACCCGATGCTGACCGACATCATTCGCTGGGCGGGCATGGCGTTTCTGGTGTACCTGGCGTGGAAACTGGCGATGGACGACGGCCGCCTCAACGTCGACAAACCCACCCGCCGGCCGTCGTTCTGGCATGGCGCAACGATGCAGTGGCTCAACCCCAAGGCATGGCTGGCGGCAGTGGCGGGGATGGGGGCGTTTGTCGCGGATGGCGAAGCGCGGTTGATCGGTCTGTTTGCGCTTGTCTACTTTGTTGTCTGCTTCTTGTCCGTCGCGTGCTGGGCCTATGCCGGTGCGTTTCTGGGGCCTTATCTGCACAGTGCCCATCGCATCCGGGTGTTCAACCGCAGCATGGCGGCGTTGCTGGCCGGCTGTGCCGTTTCATTGCTTTACGTCTGAATCACTGACGGTATTGGCCCGGTGTCGCGGCGAGGTGCTTTTTGAACACCCGCTGGAAATGCGCCTGATCGGAAAACCCGCTCTGCTGGGCGATGTCGGCAATCGGCTCGCCTTCGCGCAGTTGCGCCTGGGCATGCTGAATGCGCCGGTTGATCAGGTAGGCGTGGGGCGTCATGTGGTAATGCTGCTCGAACGCGCGAATCAGGTACGCCTCCGACAGGTTGGCCGCCTGGCAGATTTCTTCCAGGCGGATGGCGCGCAGAAAATGCCGGTTGATGTACTGCGCCGCGCGTTCCACCTTGGCGTTGACCTTCTTCAGCGGTGCGTCCGCACCTCCCAACCGTTGTTGCAGGAAGGTGAAGAAGGCGATGGCCGCTTCGTGTTTTTCCAGTGCGTCCAGCCCCGGGTCGATCAACGTCCGATGCAGATCCAGCAGCGCTGAAAAAAGCGCCGCATCGGTACTGGAGATGGCCGGAATCGGGCGAAACCCATCGATGCCACACGCCTGCTGAACCCGGCCCAGCCACTGTGCATCGACGTACAGCATGAGGTACGACCAAGGCTGATCGTCAATGGGGTTGCACGCGTGAACATCGCCAGGGTTCATCAATACCACGGTGCCCGTGCTGATGCGCTGTTCGTTCTTTTCGTGCAGGTAGGTGCTGTGTCCGGAGGTGATGGCACCGATGGAAAACACGTCATGGGAATGGCGCGAATAGCAGACCTTGCGGCCATCGGCGATGGAGCGCGCCTCGATGAAAGGTAGCTGCGCGTCCCTCCAGAACACCGGTGTTGCTGCGTGGTTCACCGGGTTCTGGAGGGTCATGTCAGGTCATCCTTTGCTGCGCTTGCAGCTGTGGAAAATATCGAGGGCCGGCTGGTATTCGGTGGTGTTGACGCCGAGCAAGCCTAGCACCGAATGAAACATGTAGTCATGGCTCAGGTCGGGCTGGTTCTGCTTGGCCGCCAGGCAGCTGCGGTCGATGCTGGCGTCTTCCAGCGTCTGGTTGCCGAACCACATGACCATCGGCACGTGGGTCTGCGCGCTTGGGGCGATGGCGTACGGCGCGGCGTGCAGGTAAACACCGTTTTCACCCAGCGACTCGCCATGGTCCGAGACGTAGATCATCGAGGTGTCCACTTTGTCCTGATTGCGCTTGAGCAGCTCGATGGTCTGCGACAGGAAGTGATCGGTGTACAGGATCGTGTTGTCGTAAACGTTTTTCAGCTCATCCGACGTGCAACTGCCCAACTGGTTGGTGTGGCAGACCGGCGTGAAGCGCTCCATGGTTTTCGGGTAACGATCGTAGTATTCGGGGCCGTGGCTGCCGTCGGAGTGCAGCACGATGATGGCGTTATCTTTTAGCGAGTCAATGTAGTCCTGCAAACCCACCAGCAGTGCTTCGTCCAGGCAGTTCTGACCGTCGCAGAACGGGCTCGGCTGGGTTTTTGGAATGTCGCTGTGCGGCACGCGCAGACAGGTGCCCTTGCAGTCGCTGTTGTTGTCCAGCCACACGACCTTCAACCCCGCACGCTGCAGCATGTCCAGCAGGCCTTCGTAGGTCTTGCCTTTCTTGTCGCTGTAATCGCTGCGGGGAAACTTGGAGAACATGCACGGCACCGACACAGCGGTCGAGGTGCCACAGGAGGCGACTTGCGTGAAGTTGAGAATGTCTTGCTTCTTCAATTCCGGGTTGGTGTCGCGCGCATAACCGTTGAGCGAGAAATGGTCGGCGCGGGCGGTTTCACCCACGACGAAAATCATCAGGCTCTTTTTCGGCCGCTGCTGTGCTTCTGCGCTGAGTACCGAATCTTCACCCACGGCCTGGATCTTGACGGTTTCCTTGATCGCGACCGTCTGCTTGGTCAGCTTACCGATGGCGTAAATGTAATTGGTCGGGTTGATGAAGTGGGTCAGCTTGTCTTCATCGCGAAAAATAGGCGCGTAGGTGGAATAGAACGGCCCGACGGAGGCGGCGATCACCAGCACGCAACCGATGCACACCAGCACCTTGTTGACCAGGCCGGGCAGCACACGGCGATAGGTGACCGGGATCATCCAGATTACGGCAATGGGCAACGCACCCAGCAAGCCCAGGTACAGGAACAGCTTGCCGCTGATCAGGGCCTTGGCCTCGCCGGGGTTGGTTTCCAGCACGTTCTGCATCATCACGGTGTCGATGGTGATGCCGTAGGTGTTCATGAAGTAGGCCGCCGAGGCGGAGCACAGCGCCACCAGGCTCAGCACGGGCTTGAGCGTGGGTTTGAAAGAGAAGGGCGTCAGCAGCAGCGTAATGGCGGCCCAGAGAAAGAGCGCGAACGAGGCGTAGAACGCGACCGCCTTGATGCCTTGCAACTGGGTCAGACCGACCAGAGCGTGCCATGTCGCCAGGTTGTAGAAGGCAACCAGAGACAGGGAGAACAGCATCACGAGGCGAGTGGAGGTAACCGGTTTCAGCTTTGAACGCATTTCCATATAAAGCACTACTCGAAACATGGCCCGCACGTGCGCCAAAACGGTCCTATCCTTGCGACCGGCACGTCGGACAAACCTGTCGGTGACAGGTGGATTAATGGGGGAGGCGTAGGTCGCGCGGAGTTTTTCAGAATGTTTGTGAAGACTTTGTGAAACAGCGTAGACGAACTGTGAGGACACTCACGTATTTTTCAACAGGCAGAGTGGCGTGCCAGAGCCTTTTGCTAGCCTGCGAAACATCGTCACAAAAAAGTGCCAGTATCTTGATGTCGTTGCTTAACAGGAGGGTGCGGGATGAAGCTCATCGGCATGCTGGATTCGCCTTACGTTCGGCGGGTCGCAGTCAGTCTTAAACGCATGGGCATTGCGTTCGAACACGAGTCGGTGTCGGTGTTTCGAGGCATGGAGCGTTTCAGGGAGCTCAATCCGGTGATCAAGGCGCCCACGTTCATCACCGATGACGGCCAGGTGCTCATGGAGTCCAGCCTGATTCTTGATTACGTCGAGTGTCTTAAGGGCGCAGGCAATGGACTGATGCCTGTGGCACTGGCGGAGCGGGCACGAACCCTGCGTCTGACCGGGCTGGCCCTGGTGGCTTACGAGAAAGCCGTGCAGATTTATTACGAACGCAACCTGCGACCGGCCGAGATTCAGCATGCACCGTGGGTCGAGCGGGTCAGCGAGCAATTGAAAACGGCGTGCGCGGAACTTGAGCGGGAGCTGATCGAGCGGCCGTTGAGTGCAGGTCAAGACATCGGTCAGGACGGCATCAGCATCGCCGTCGGCTGGTCGTTCATTCAGCTGGTGGTGCCCGATCAGGCCAGCGCCGAGTCCTATCCGGTCCTGGCGGCGTTCGCGTCAGAGGCCGAGCGACTGGACATCTTCAAAAGCCTGCCGATGGTGTAGGCCGGCGCGTCAGATCCGGCCAACCCGGGTCTACTGCGCCATGACCTTCGCCAGCGTCCCGTCCTCTTTCAATTGTGCGAAGGCGGCGGTGATGCGTTTGACCGTCTCGTCAGGCGTCTTGAGACTCAGTGCGACGTAGAGCCCTTTGGACAGCTCGTCAATCGTGTACACGCTTTCCAGGTCTTCGAAGGCGATGTGCAGGTCTGCGCACTGTTCCCGTGCCTCACGTTCCGGCAACGGTACCAGCGCGACCTGTCCGCTCAGCAGTTTGCGCAGGTTGTCGAGGTTGTTGGACGACACCACCATCTTGCTGAAACCCTTGCCCTCCAGGTATTCCTGACGCGAGTCATGACGCACCACGCCGACGCTGTAGTTCTTGGCGTCCTGCAGGCTCTTGACCACGACGTCGCGACGTTCACGCAGTTTGTAGAACATCGGGGTGACCTGATCCAGTTCGCCCACCCATTTGAACAGCGGCTCGCGTTCGGCGCTGCGGATGATCGGGTAGATCAGCACGTTGGCCTCCAGTCGCGCCATGTCATAGGCGCGCGCCCAGGGATAGAGGGCCATGTGGTACTCGGTGACGCCGGCCTTGGCCAGGGTCTGCTCGACGATTTCACTCGCGACCCCTACGACCTTGCCGTCGCGCAATTCGCTGTACGACGAATCTTCGGTGACCACCTGCAGCGGCTCGGCCTGAGCCTGCAGGCACAACAGCACCAGCACGGTCGCTGCGGCAGCGCGCCAGCCCTGTTTGATCGAGTGTGAGGCATTGCTCATGTCAGATCCTCCCTGATCAGATCACGCACCGGTTACGGCCCTGACTTTTGGCCCGGTATAACGCCTTGTCGGCGCTTTGGAGTAATTGATCGAAGCGATCCATGGTCGCCGCGTCGAGTTCGGCGATGCCAATGCTCAGCGTGACGTAGGGCGACACCGCCGACGCGCTGTGGGGCAGTTTCTGATTTTCGAGCAGTTCACGCAGACGCTCCGCAGAGTCCAGTGCCTGCTGCCGGTTCTGGCCTGGCAGCAGCACCGCGAATTCTTCCCCGCCCAGACGCGCCACCAGTTCACCCGACCGGGAAAACAGCGCGCTCATGGTCAGTGCGACGTCGCGCAGGCACTGGTCGCCCATCGCATGGCCGTAGGTGTCGTTGTACAGTTTGAAGAAATCGATGTCGCACATCAGCACCGAAAACGGTTGCTGGTGGCGCAACGCACGGTTGAATTCCAGCTCCTTGAGCTCGTCGAAATGCCGGCGGTTGGCAAGGCCGGTCAATGGGTCGAAACGGGTCAGGGCTTCGAGACGGATGTTCGCCGCCTTCAACTGCGCCGTGCGTTGTTCGACCAGCTCGGCCAGTTGGTCGCGGCTGGCGGCCAGGGCGATTTCGTCGCGGGTCTGGCGCTCCAGGTGGTTGGCCAGCTTGTCTTGCAAATCGTTGACCCCGGCCTCCAACAGGTCCAGTTCGTCACTGGCATTACCCCGTCGCTCCAGCGCGAGGTGCTGTTTGAGGTTTTGCGGCGTCAGTTGTTCCAGGTGACGGGCGATGCGACGGACGTGCAGCGTCACCGAACGGTTGAACATGCCCATGATCAGACCGGCAAGGGCCAGCGACTGGATGATCTGGGTCAGCATGATGATCCCGACTTCTTTCCACAGGCGCTTCCAGAGCAGGCTTTCATCGCCCTCGATGATCAACTCGCCGACCACTTCGTTGGCGCCGGGGTAGGGGGTGACCATCAACTGGCGATGCAACGCCGGGGCGAGAATCGAGCCGGTATGCCCCGGATGCTGACGCTCCAGCACCTCGGCCGCACGGCCAGGGCGAAGGATGCGCAGCTCGACACGCCCGACGGGAGCGGCCAGCGCCACGCTGTCGATCTGGGCCTGCAAGGCTTCGCTGTCCATTTCCCACACGGCCTTGGACAGCGTGCCCTGGAACACCTGATCGATCAGGTTCAATTCGGCATTCATGGTCGCCAGGTTGTTGCTCCAGGCAAACCAGGTGCGCACCGTGACGGTGGCGACCGTGAACAGCACACAAAACGCCAGTGTCGCCATCACCAACCGGCGCGCCAGCGAGCCGGTGCGAGGCCGCGCAGCGAAATGTTCAGGGAGTTTCGATTCGGACTCTGCGAGCATGCTCAATTCCATTTCCGCGCAATAGCATCGTAGGTTCCGTTCTCACGAATGGCGTTCAGGCCTTTTTGAAACAGCTGAACAGTAGCATCCGCCGTCCCTGCGCTGAAAGCCATGTTGAACCCTCCTGCTTCTTCCAGCGCGGGCACACGCAATGACTGCACCAGCGTGCGGCCTGGGTCGTCGCCGACCTGGCGGGCCAGGTAGTCGGCGTTCAATTCGTCGGAGATCCACAGGTCGACATGGCCGGTCTGCAGCTTTTGATAGTTGAGCTCGTATCGGTTGCTGGACTGCAGTTGCTGGCCAATCAAGAACTTCTGACTCATGAGGTATTGCTCGCCCACGTCTTCGTTGACCGTTGCGGTCTGCCAGTCGCGGGCGTCGTTCAGGTCCATGAGGGTGACCGGATGGGCAGACGAAGAATAGATGTACCAACGAGAGGAGGCGATGGTGCCGACCCACTTGAACAGGTGCTCGCGCTCGGCCGTGCGGGTGATGGAATAGATGAGGACGTCAGGGTCGTGCAGCGCCAGGTCGTAGGCGCGCGCCCATGGCATCGACTGAATGGTTGCCTGGACGTTTACCTCCTTCAGTACCGCCTGCACCACCTCCGTGCTCATCCCGGTCAGCTGACCGTCGCGGGTCATGTTATAGGGCGGCAACTCTTCGGTGACGATGCGAATCGGTTCGGCCTGAACCCCCAAAACACTCAGGCACAGCCATACGGCGTGATCAAGCACGCGGCGGGCCAGGCGACGGAGAACAGGGGGTGTCATGGACGGCTACCTCATGGCTGCAGTCGCAAGGTCTTCCGATTCCGGACGGACATCGGAAAAGGAACACGACCAGACTGCTTCGTACACCCACGATATCGGCTGATTAATCCGGCACTTGAGAGCTTTATCTGCCGTTCATCATGTGGTGCTCTGGGTTATCAGTTGCGCGTTTCCGGCGTCTGAAGACCCCGAGGACACAGTTGGCAGGGCGCAACCCTGTGGCGTTCTGCCACACCGGTGGATTCTGCGTTTTTTGACCCAGATCAAGGGTCTCGGACGAGGCTGTAGGAAAAATACCCCGCACCCCGACGAGTCCTCAACATGCCCGGTCCTTTCGATTTCCTCAAACACCCGCTGGCGAAAGAGATAGGTCTGATCCTGTTGATCAAACTCGTCTTGCTGATGGCGATTCGCAGCGTCTGGTTCGACGCTCCGGTCGAGGTCAGGGACGACGGGGTGCAAGCCGGCCTGCATGTCGTGGGCGCCCCTCCCGAACTTCCTGAGAAGAACCCAAAATGATTTCGGAATCAGTCGTCGACTTATCTCGGCTGCAGTTCGCAATGACAGCGCTGTATCACTTTCTGTTCGTCCCGCTGACGCTGGGCATGACCTTTCTGCTGGCGATCATGGAGTCGGTCTACGTCATGACCGGCAAACAGGTCTACAAGGACATGACCAAATTCTGGGGCAAGCTGTTCGGCATCAACTTCGCCCTGGGGGTGACCACGGGCCTGACGATGGAATTCCAGTTCGGCACCAACTGGGCGTATTACAGCCATTACGTGGGCGACATTTTCGGCGCGCCGCTGGCCATCGAAGGCATGATGGCGTTCTTCCTTGAGTCGACCTTCATTGGCTTGTTCTTCTTCGGCTGGGACCGGCTGAGCCGCGTGCAGCATCTGACCGTCACCTGGCTGGTGGCGATCGGTTCCAACCTGTCGGCCTTGTGGATTCTGATTGCCAACGGCTGGATGCAAAACCCGGTCGGCGCCGAATTCAACTTCACCACCATGCGCATGGAGCTGACCAGTTTCAGCGACCTGCTGTTCAACCCGGTCGCACAGGTCAAGTTTGTTCATACCGTTGCTTCCGGCTACGTCACGGGCGCGATCTTCGTGCTGGCGATTTCCAGCTGGTATTTGCTCAAAGGTCGTGACATCGGCTTCGCGCGCCGCTCGTTCGCCATTGCGTCGGCGTTCGGCATGGCCTCGATCCTGTCGGTGATCGTGTTGGGCGACGAATCCGGTTACGAAATCGGTGACGTTCAGAAAACCAAGCTCGCCGCCATCGAGGCTGAGTGGGAAACCGAACCGGCGCCGGCTGCGTTCACGCTGTTCGGTCTGCCGAACCAGGCGGAGCAGCGCACCGATTACGCGGTGAAGATCCCGTATGTGATGGGCATCATCGCCACGCGCTCGGTGGACAAACAAGTCACCGGCATTAAGGACCTGGTCAGCGAGCATCAGGCCCGCATCCGCAATGGCATGGTCGCATACGACCTGCTGGGCAAGCTGCGGGCCGGCGACAAGACCCAGCAGACCCTCACCGCCTTCAACGACGTGAAGAAAGACCTGGGTTACGGCCTGTTGCTGAAGAAGTACACCGACAAGGTGGTGGACGCCAACGAGCAACAGATTCATCAGGCCGCGCTGGATTCCATTCCTCACGTCGCCTCGATCTTCTGGACCTTCCGCGTGATGGTGCTCAGCGGCGTGTTGATGCTGCTGTTGTTTGCCTGTGCCTTCTGGGCCTCGGCGCGCAAGAACGAATCCAGCAAGCGCTGGTTGCTCAAGTGGGCGCTGTTCAGCCTGCCGCTGCCGTGGATCGCTACGCAGACTGGCTGGTGGGTTGCTGAGCACGGACGTCAGCCGTGGTCGATCGGTGAAGTGCTGCCGGTGCACCTGTCGGCGTCGACGCTGTCGTCGGGCGACGTGCTGGGCTCGATCCTGGCGCTGGTGGGTTTCTACACCGTGCTGCTGATCATCGAGATGTACTTGATGATCAAGTTCGCCCGACTCGGCCCAAGCAGCTTGCACACCGGTCGCTATCACTTCGAACGACGCGACGCTGACGTGTCCGCCGCACCCCAACCGACGCTGGCCTGAGGAACACACGATGTTCGATTACGAAACACTCAAACTGATCTGGTGGGTGCTGGTCGGCGTGCTGCTGATCGGTTTCGCCCTGACTGACGGCTTTGACCTGGGCGCGGCGATGCTGATGCCTTTTGTCGGTCGCAGCGACAATGAGAGAAGGGTGGTTATCAACACCATCGCGCCGCACTGGGACGGTAATCAGGTGTGGTTGATCACCGCCGGCGGCGCACTGTTCGCGGCATGGCCGCTGGTCTACTCGGCGGCGTTTTCCGGCCTGTATTGGGCGCTGCTGCTGGTGCTGTTTGCCTTGTTCGTGCGCCCGGTGGGCTTCGATTACCGCAGCAAGCTGGAAAACACCCGCTGGCGGCAGAGTTGGGACTGGGGCCTGTTCGTCGGGGGGCTGGTGCCGTCGCTGGTGTTCGGCGTGGCCTTTGGCAACCTGCTGCTGGGCGTGCCTTTCCAGTTCGATGACACGCTGCGCTCAAGCTATCAGGGTAATTTCTGGCAACTGCTCAGCCCTTTCGGATTACTGGCGGGCGTGGTCAGCCTCAGCATGCTCGGCCTGCACGGCGGCAGCTGGTTGATGATGCGCACCGAGGGCGCGATTGCCCGTCGTTCGCGGCGTGCCGCGCAAGGGTTGTCACTGGTGTTCTTGCTGGCGTTCATTGGCGCAGGTGCCTGGCTGCTGTTCGGCGGCATTCAGGGCCTGGCCATCACCTCGACGTTTGACCCCAGTGCCGCGCTGAACCCGTTGGCCAAGACCGTCGCGGCGACCAACCCTGGCTGGATGGCCAATTATCACGCGCATCCTCTGACCGTCATTGCGCCGTTGCTGGGGATTTTCGGTGGTCTGCTGGCGTTGCTGGGTGCCAGCGCGGGGCAGGGCAGAACGGCCTTCCTGGGCAGCAGCCTGGCGATCGTCGGCGCACTGTGCACCGCAGGCTTCGCACTGTTTCCGTTCGTCATGCCGTCGAGCCTGGACCCGGCGTCGAGCCTGACCGTATGGGACGCAGTGTCCAGCCATAAAACCCTGATCATCATGCTCATCGCGGCGTCGATCTTCGTGCCGCTGATCCTCTGCTACACGCTGTGGTGCTACGCCAGGATGTGGGGCACGGTCACCACCGCACACATCGAGCACAACCCTCACGGTCTTTACTAAGGAGAATCGTCATGTGGTATTTCGCCTGGATTCTTGGCGTATTGCTGGCCTGCAGCTTCGGCATCATCAACGCCTTGTGGCTGGAGGCTGCGGACGCGCGGGCTCGGGAGAACGGTCGTGAGCGCTGAGGCGCTGGCCGCTCCCTACAGGCATGCCATCGGCCGGGTCTTGTCCCTGCTGATGGCGGTGCCCTTGAGTCTGGTGCTGCTGATCCACCCGGCATCCATGCTCAATGCTCAAGGCCATTATTCCCACAGCCTGTTGATGCTGATCATGTGGGGCGTGGCCGCAGGCTACGTGCACGGGGTCGGCTTCGAACCGCGGGCGCTGGCGTGGCGGGTGGTGTTCCACCCGCTGCTGGCGTGGGCCTTTATGGCCCTGGGGTTTGGGTTGTGGGTACTCGCGCGTCAGTGGATCTGAGCCTTTGGTGTTTTCAGGACCGGCAGAATGGACAGCGCGATCAACGCGGCAATGACGCACAGCAGGCCTGAGATAAAGAAGGCCGGCAGGTAGCTGGCGAAATGCGTGCGTGTCCATCCGGCACCGAAGGCGGCGAAGGCGGCGCCCAACTGGTGGCCGGCGAAAATCCAGCCGAAGACGATGTTGGCACGCTCAGGACCAAACTTCTGTACCGTCAGCTTCACCGTTGGCGGTACGGTGGCGATCCAGTCCAGGCCATAGATCAGGGCGAAGAACGACAGGCCGTACACCGTGAAATCCGAGAACGGCAGGATGATCAGCGCCACCCCGCGCAGCCCGTAATAGCCGAACAGCAGCCAGCGGTTGTCGAAGCGATCCGACAACCAGCCTGAGCCGATGGTCCCGATAAAATCGAAAATCCCCATGACCGCGAGCATGCCCGCTGCAGTGGTGGCGATGAGGCCGTAATCGCCGCACATGCTGATGAAGTGAGTCTGAATCAGGCCGTTGGTACTTGCGCCACAGATGAAAAACGTCATGAACAGCACCCAGAACGTCCAGGTCCCGGCCACGTCACGCAGCACCTTGATCGGCGTGACCAGCAGTTCGGAGAACGTCTGATTGCTGGCCACCACCGGCTGTATGTCGGTCTCGCCATAGGACGGCAGTTGCAGGTCGGCAGGGCGGTTGCGCATCAGCGCGAGCACGGCAACGCCGGCGATCACGATGGCGACACAGATGCAGGTCAGCGCGGTCCGCCAGCCGAAATGCTCGGTCAGGTTGGCGAGCATCGGCATGAACACCAGTTGACCGGTGGCGGAGCTGGCGGACAGCAAGCCCATTGCCATGCCGCGGCGCTGCGAGAACCAGCGCGTGGCAACCGTTGCTCCCAGCACCATGGCCGTCAGTCCGGTGCCGAAGCCCACGACCAATCCCCACAACACGACCAGTTGCCAGAACTGCGTCATGAACAGCGACAGGATCATGCCGCTGGCTACGAGTGTCAGGGCCGTCAGCACGACGTTGCGGACACCGAAGTGGTTCATGAAGGCGGCCGCGAACGGTCCAACCAGACCGAACAGGGCAAAACGCACCGCGAGCGCCGAAGAGATTTCGGCAGTGTCCCAGCCAAACTCTGCCTCCAGCGGCTTGATGAACACCCCGGGAGCACCGACTGCACCTGCCATTACCAGCATGGTCAGGAATGTGACGGCCAGAATGACCCAGCTGTAATGAATGCGGCGACGCGAGAGCGAGGCTGCAAGAACCGACGAAACCATGAGTGTTCCCCGAGGAGCAGAAAAGCGAAAAATAGAGTATGACCGTGCGCCAATATGAACGCTCAGAAGCACGGGGTTCGTCAAGAGGATATTTCGGGATGTTTCGTGAGTGTACGGCACAACGTCGACTCGCCAAGAACCTGTGGGCGCGAATTCGTGCGCGAAAGATTGATCAGGCGCTGAAGGTGTGTGGGCTGCACGACCGTCTCGCGAATGAATTCGCTCCCACAGGAATGGGCCGCCCCGAGAAGTAGGCAGGAGGAGTTGCCCGTTTCCCGGTTCAAAACGCTACTATCGCAACCACTTACAAGAACATCGTACAGCCGAGCCCATCCATGGACAGATTTCAGGAAATGCAGGTCTTCATTGCCGTGTGCGAGGAGCGCAGCTTTGCCACGGCCGCGCGGCGACTGAATATGTCGGCGCCCAGCGTGACCCGAGCGGTCGCAGCGCTGGAGAAACGCATCGGCACCTTGCTGTTGTCACGGACCACACGCAGCGTGCACCTGAGCGAAGCGGGGCAACGTTACCTCACCGACTGTCGTCGCATTTTGAGCGAGCTGGAAGAGGCTGAAGACTCTGCTGGCGGGAGCATTGCCGCGCCGGTCGGCCAACTCACGATCACCGCGTCGATGCTCTTCGGCGAGCTGTTCGTCATGCCGCTGGTGGTGGGTTATCTGCAGCAATACCCCGGCGTGAGCATCAACGCGCTGTTACTGGACCGGGTGACGCAAATGGTCGAAGAGGGCATCGATGTCGCGGTGCGCATCGGCCATCTGATGGACAGCACCCAGCACGGCGTCAAGGTCGGCGAAGTGCGTCGCGTGCTCTGCGCATCGCCTGCCTACCTTGACGCCAACGGGCGTCCGCAGCACCCCGAAGACCTGAAACAGCATCGACTGGTGGTGTCCCACGCCAGCGTCCTGCTCCGGCGCTGGGAGTTCATGGAAGCAGGCAAGCCGGTGCACGTCGATCTCCAGTCGCGTCTGACCGTGTCGGCGAACCAGGCGGCGATCACGGCGGTGACCATGGGCTGGGGCGTGACCCGCGTTCTGTCCTATCAGGTCGCCAATCAAGTAGCTAGCGGTGCGCTTGAGCTGGTGCTCGAAGAGTTTGAAGAGCCTGCCTTGCCGATACACGTCTGCTATCAGGCGGAGCGCAAAGTGTCCGCCAAAGTGCGCACCTTCGTCGATTATTGCGTCGAGCGCATGACGCAGGACCCGGCGATCAAGGCGGCGGGCAGGAGTCATCGCTGATGGACCGCCACCAACAGATGACCATTTTCGACGCCGTGGCCACCGAGCAAGGGCTGGCGGCAGCGTCGCGCAGACTGGGCGTCTCCGAAGCCACTGTCAGTCGCTCGCTGGCCGCCCTGGAAAAGCGCCTGGGCACGCGGCTGCTGGCGCGCAGCACGCGGGGCGTCACCTTGACTGAATCGGGGCGCCTGTTCGCCAGCGATTGTGCGCGCCTGCTACGTGCGGCAGACGAGGCCGATGCCTCGGCCAACGGACTGCATGTCGAGCCCCGTGGTTTGCTGACACTGGTGACGCCCCTGTTGTTCGGGGACCAGTTGTTGATCCCGGCCATCCTCGATTATCTGGACGCCTGGCCCGGTATCGAACTGTCGGTGGTCTATCAGGATCGCTTTCCCCATCTGCACGAGGAAGGCGTCGATGTCGCCGTGCTCGTCGGCGCGTTACCCGATGCCTACATGGTGGCGCGCAAGGTCGGGACGGTACGCCAGATGGTTTGCGCCAGTCCTGCTTACCTGGAACGGCACGGCGCGCCGTCGACACCGTCCGACGTCGCGGCGCATTCGCTGGTGTTGTGCAGCGCCAGCCACCGCCTGCTCGAGTGGCGATTTCAGCGAGAGGGCTCACTGCGCAGCGTTGCCTTGAAGCCGAATCTGCGCTGCACCACCCAGGTGGGCGTTATCGGCGCCGCCATCAACGGCGCGGGACTCGCGTCTTGCCTGGGCTACGAAATACATGCGCATCTCCTGGCGGGTCGGCTGAGGGTGGTGCTTGAAGGCTTCGAGCCTGATCCGGTACCGGTGCACCTCGTGTATCGGGAAGGCCGGCGTGCGTCGGCCCGGGTGCGCAGTTTTGTCGACTTCGCCGTTGAGCGCATGCGTCAGCACCCGGTTTTGCAGCACTGAGCACCGCGCCGGTCCTGGCGAATCATTTCACTGGTTGAAATGCTGGATTGCCTTTTGTGGTTATTCTGCTCTTTGGCGTCGTGGCCCAGTATTCACCCATCGGCGCGGTGAACCCGCTGGCGGCAACGCCTCTCCCGCGCTGACCTCACTCAACGACAGCCTCAGGAGCCACACCCATGAATGCCATCAAGCTCTATCACTTCCCGTTGTCCGGCCACTCTCATCGTGCCCAGTTGATGCTGTCGCTGCTGGGGCTCGACCCTCAGATCGAGTTCGTGGATCTGGCCAAAGGCGCGCACAAGACACCGGAATACCTGGCGATCAATGCCTTCGGCCAAGTACCGGTCATTGACGACAACGGCACGATCATCGCCGATTCCACTGCGATCCTGGTGTATCTGGCGAAAAAGTACGACACGTCGGGTAAATGGTTACCCGCTGATCCTGCCGGTGCCGCAGAAGTGCAACGCTGGCTGGCGGTCGCGGCTGGACAGATCAACAACGGCCCGGCCCGCGCACGTCTGATCACCGTATTCGGTGCGGGTTTCGACCCTAAGGACACCATCGACCGCGCTCACGCTGTGCTGCAAGTGATCGAGACGCACCTCAACGGTCGCGAATACCTGGCGGCGGATCACCCCACCATCGCCGATGTTGCGGGCTACAGTTACATCGCCCATGCGCCGGAAGGCAACGTTTCGCTGCAGGCATACCCGAACGTCCGCGCCTGGCTGGCGCGCATCGAAGGGCTCAACGGTTTTGTGCCGATGCCCCGGACCAAAGCAGGCCTGGTGGTCTGATTCGAAGGGAACCTCCGAGGAGCCGAGAAACGGCTGACGGAGTTCGATGCTGTTTTTGATTCTGGCCTAAGGCCGCAGGGGTACTGTTTGTTGGCGATCTGTGCGCTGACAAACCAGTTTCCTGCGGCCGACGGGCAGAAACGCGGCCCTCTGACCTTGGGAGTCTGTGTCATGAACGATGCCTCTTTTGAAAGACCCTCACCCTGGCATTCCGGTGAAGTGGAGCTGCAAGCACACGTCGGCGTTGCCGAGCAGATGGGCGTGATGGGCAAGAAAGTCATTCGTGATTACATGCCCGATCAGCATCGTGAGTTCTACGCGCATCTGCCCTACATGTTCATCGGTGCGGTGGACGACGAGGGCTGGCCGTGGGCAAGCCTGATGGATGCGCAGGCAGGCTTCATCGCGTCACCCGATCGACGCCATCTGCAGTTTTCCCGCTTGCCCGACCGTGACGATCCCATGGGCGCACAGTTCGTACCGGGTGCGGCGGTGGGCATGCTGGGTATCGACCTGCGCACCCGTCGGCGCAACCGTATCAACGGCCATATCCAGACGGTGAGCGATCAGGGTTTCACGGTGCAGGTGGAGCACTCATTCGGCAACTGTCCGCAATACATCCAGTTGCGTGAGCTCAAACAGGTCGCGCTGCCTGACGTGAAGGCGCGTGCGCCGATGGAACGCATGGCCCGTCTGGACGACGCGGCCGTGGCGATGATCCGTGCTGCCGATACTTTTTTTGTCGCCAGCTATGTGGACCTTGAGGGCGAGCAGCCACACCGCTCGGTGGACGTTTCCCATCGCGGCGGGCAGCCGGGCTTCGTCAGGGTAGAGGGCGATGTGCTGACGATTCCTGACTTCGCCGGGAACCTGCATTTCAATACGCTGGGCAACTTTCTCGTCAACCCGAAAGCCGGGTTGGTGTTCATCGACTTCACCACCGGTGATCTGCTGCAACTGGTGGGCCGTACCACGGTGATCCTGGACGGGCCGGAAATCGCCGCCTTTCAGGGTGCCGAGCGACTCTGGCAAGTCAAGGTCGAGGCCGTGGTTCGACGTCCTCAGGCGTTGCGTTCGCGCTGGGAATTCCAGGGTTTCTCCCCCAACAGCCTGATGACCGGCGATTGGGAACAGACCGCTGCGCGCCTTCAGGCCGATGCACTGCGCGACCAATGGCGCCCGTTGCGGGTGACGCGTATTGAAGACGAAAGCGCAGGCATCCGCTCGTTCTATTTCGAGCCAGCCGATGGCGCCGGTTTGCCTGCATTCAAGGCGGGCCAGCATCTGCCGTTGCGACTGACCCTGGAGGGGCATGCCAAACCGGTGATCCGCACCTACAGCCTGTCGAGCGCGCCGTCCGATGATTTCTTCCGCATCAGTGTCAAGCGTGACGGACTGGTATCGGCGCACTTGCACGATGCCTACAAGGTCGGCGACCTGATCGAAGCGCGAGCCCCGCAAGGCAGCTTTGTGGTGGACCCTCGGGAGCAACGGCCGCTGGTGTTGTTGGGCGCCGGCATCGGCGTGACACCGATGCTGTCGATGCTGCGCGAGGTGGTGTATGAAGGCAAACGCGTCCGACACATGCGCCCGACCTGGTTCATACAGAGTGCACGTCGTCTGGCGGATCTGGCTTTTCGCGAAGAATTGGACACACTGGTTGCCAGCGCCGGAGAACAACTGACGGCTGTCCGCCTGCTGAGCCAGCCTGAGCGCGAAGCCCGTTTAAGCAAAGACTTTCATCTTGCGGGTCGTATTGATCTGGATCTGCTCAAGGCGCTGCTGCCGTTCGACGATTTCGATTTTTACGTCTGCGGACCGGCAAGCTTCACACAAGGTCTGTATGACGAATTAAGGGCGATGCATGTTCGTGACGAGCGAATCCATGCGGAAACCTTTGGCCCGTCGACCCTGCAGCGCACCCGCGACCAACAGACGGCCGGGATTCAACAGCCGCCTGCCGCCACGGTTTCGGTGCCAGTGCTCTTTGAGCGATCAGCCAAGGAAGCGCGTTGGCAACCCGATGGCGGGACGTTGCTGGAACTGGCCGAGAGCCGCGGCCTTGAACCCGAATACAGTTGCCGCGGCGGTTCGTGCGGCACCTGCAAGACCCGGCTCGTCAGTGGCCAGGTGCATTACCCGGTCCCACCCGCCGAAATGCCGGCGGCCGACCACGTGCTGATCTGCTGCGCAGTCCCGGCCTCAGGGCCGCTGGTGCTCGATCTGTAAACATCCATGCGTGTGCAGAACATGTTTGACGGGAGTGACTGCGATGAGTGAATGGCCAGCGTTCGAGAAAGAAGACGATCCCAATCTGATGCACGCCACCGAGCAGGAGGTGTCGTGGCTGTTACCACAATCCCTGGCATCGCTGGCCGGGGAACTGGCCGCAAGCCACGAGGAGCATGACTCCCCGACGACCTTGCGGCTGATATCCTGGGTGCGATCGGTTTCAACGTTCAGTCGCCACCGATGATGGTTGGGACGCCCTCGACGTGATGGGGCTGAGGATGGGGCGAAGCTCACGCTCACACCGGGATGCCCGTTCGAGCGCAGATGAGGGTTGAAATGATCCGCTGTCTGACCGGATGATGTGTCTCGGTTCGTCCCCACCACACAAGGTCAGGCTTATGAAAGTCAGCGCTCGCAACGTGTTCAAGGGTGTTGTCAGCAAGATTCAGAACGGCTCGGTCAATGCCGAGGTCGTGCTGACCCTGCCAGGCGGCGAAGAACTGGTCGCCGTGGTCACGCTGCAAAGCGTGAAGAGCCTGGGCCTGGTCGTTGGCAAGCAAGCGGTTGCGCTGATCAAGGCGCCGTGGGTCATGCTGATGACCGACTCCAGCGGTTTCCGTCTGTCTGCCCGCAATTGCCTGGAAGGCACTGTCACCCGCGTCAGCGAGGGGGCGGTCAATGCCGAGGTGATTGTCACGCTGGCGGGCGGCGCCGAGGTCTACTCGATCGTGACCCGCGAAGCGGTGACCGAGTTGGGCCTGAAACCGGGCGTCAGCGCCACCGCCGTGATCAAGGCGTCGCACATCATTCTGGGCGTGCCTGCCTGAGTGCGTCGATCACCGTGACCTGATGGCGCCCAAGGTAGAGGGCTGCCCTCCACGGCGATCCAGTTGTCCATCCATCAAGCAAGACAGGGAAGTGTATGCCCATTACCCGCAGGAAACTGATTGGCGCCTCATTGGCGGCGATCCCTTCTTTTTATTGTTTCAAGCTGATGGCTGCCGATCCCGGCGCCGTATTCTCTTCTTCGATTGAACAGGCACTGGCTGAGCTGGAGCGTCGTCATGGCGGACGCCTGGGCGTGGCCATCCTCGATACGGGCAGCCGGCGGCTGATCGCCCATCGCGGCGATGAGCGTTTCGCGATGTGCAGCACGTTCAAGGCGCTCGCTGCTGCGTATGTGTTGGCGCGGGTCGACCGCAAGGAAGAAGACCTTTCACGGGTGATCGTGTACGGCAAGGAACAGTTGGTGCCGTATTCGCCGACCACGGAAAAACACACGGGTGACGGCGGGTTGAGCGTGGGTTCGATCTGCGAGGCGGCGGTGACGTTGAGCGACAACACGGCGGCCAACCTACTGCTGGACAGTTTTGGCGGCCCGTCCGCGTTGACCGCATGGTTGCGTTCGACGGGCGATCAGGTCACCCGACTGGATCGACGCGAACCCGATCTGAACGAAAACCGCGCGGGTGATCCGCAGGACACGACCATGCCGATTGCGATGCTGCGGAGTTTGCGTGCCTTGATCCTGGGGGATGTACTGTCCGGTGCTTCGCGGGACCAGCTGATCGCCTGGCTGGTGAGCAACACGACGGGCGACAAGAAACTGCGTGCCGGGTTGCCCAAGGGCTGGAGGGTAGGGGACAAGACCGGTTCAGGAGCGAACAACGCGAGCAATGACGTTGCCGTGATCTGGCCGCCGAATCGTCCGCCGTTGATCGTCACGGTGTATTACACCGGCGCGAAGGCCTCCGGCGATCAGATCAACACGCTAATGGCCGACGTAGGGCGCCTGGTCGCGCAGATGTAGCGCTTCATGATGATCGTTCCCACGCTCCGCGTGGTAACGCAGTAATCGACGCTCTGCTTCAGCCTGGACGCGGAGCGTCCCACCCCGGCATTCCCACGCAGAGCGCGGGAACGATCATCCACCCGTGGTATCGAGTTGATTGAAGAGGGAGTCAACGGCGTTACGGAATCAACCGCTGCTTGCGCAGCTCGTCGAACACGTCAAAAAACGCCTGATCACTCGCTTGAAACTCCTTGAAGCCCAATGCGCGGCTTTTCGACATGTCGGTGATCACTTCAATGGGGCGCCCAAGGTCCGCGTCGGTGTGCCAGGGCGAGATCAGGCGGTTGATGTCGGCTTCTTTCAGGCCGTGTTCGCGCACGATATCGGTCCAGGCCGCTTGATCGTCGGCCATTTGAGTCTCCAGCGGCGAGACGCTTGGCGGGTAGGCCGCAGGGTGCAGGCCGAAGTAGTCGGCGATCCGGGTCCACATCCATTTCCAGCGAAACACGTCGCCGTTGGTGACGTTGAACGCCTCGTTCGCCGCCGCAGGCGTGGTGGCGGCCCACAACTGTTGTTTGGCCAACTGGCGGGCGTCGGTCATGTCGGTGAGGCTGTCCCACTGCACGCGTGAGCCCGGGAACACGAAGGGCCTGCCCGTGGCTTTGCAGACCGACGCGTAGACGGCCAACGTGGTCGCCATGTTCATGGCATTGCCCACGGCAACGCCGGTCACGGTGTGCGGGCGGTGCACGCTCCAGGTAAAGCCGTCGCGCTCGGCGGCGGCAAACACTTCGTCTTCCTGGGCGTAGTAGAAGTTCTCAATGTCCAGTCGGCCCTGTTCTTCACGAAACGGCGTCTGTGGCAGCGTCCCTTTGCCATAAGCCTCGAACGGGCCGAGGTAATGTTTCAAACCGGTCACCAGGGCCACGTGCTTGACGCTTTTGCCAGGGCTCAAGGCATCCAGCACGTTGCGCACCATGGCTGCGTTGACCTTGATGTTCTCAGCCTCGGTGGCCTGACGCGACCAGGTGGTGATGAACACGTGGGTCGGCTTGATGCCTTCGAGCGCTTGCTTGACCGAATCAGGATCCTGCAGGTCAGCGGCGACGGGAATCACGCCGGCAGTTTGCGAAGGGTGACGGGAAAGCGCGGCGACCTGCCAGCCGTTGGCAAGCAACAGTTGGGTGGTTGCGCTGCCAACGATGCCGCTGGCGCCGACGACCAATGCAGTCTGAGTCATGGGTTGCTCCTTGAAGATGAAGAGAATCAGCCGTCTCGGCCCTGAAGACTAAGAGCCCGCAAGCAGGGCAGAGGTTCATCTCGATCAGACGCGTTCCGGGCCGACCGCTATTCAGCCGACCAACAGCGCCGCCCAGTACATGCCTGTCGCGAACACCACATGGCCGATGACATTCTGCAAGCGCGCCAGGGTCGGGTTGGGGGCTTTATTGCACGCAACGCCAACGCCCATGCCCGGTTGCAGGATGAACCAGCCCGCACCGATCGTGACCAGCCCGACGATCAGCGCCGGAAAGAATGTCGGGGCGTGCGCCCATTGCACGCCCCAGATCATCAGCAACGCGGCCGCGAAAATGATCCCGACCCCGTAATGCACGGCCCAGCCGATCTTCAGTTCATTCGGAACCTCGGGCGAGTTGCCGATGCCGTTGCGGTGCACGAACTGGCCGTGGCGCATCCCGGCAAACCAGCGTCCCACCAGATGCCAGGGCGGGGTGGGCAAGCCGAGGGTTCGTTTGAGCAGTTGCGCCCAGAGGTCCAGCAACGCGGTGCCACCCATGCCGATGAGAACGGCGAGGAAGATAAATTCGAACATGTCTGTCCTTGGTGTCGTCGGTTATCAATACGTTCGTCGTGGCGCCACACGTTAGCAGCTTGTCGCGGCGTCGCGCATGAAACAGGCGAAAAAACCGTTTGTGAGCCACGCTCGACAGCACGATGTCTCCTTCCCCCGATTGTCTTGCGTGCGAGCGTGTCGATGACCATGAACCCTGCGCCAGATCCGTCACTGACCGATCATCGCCGTCGCATGACACTGATCACCTGTGTCTTGGCGTCGAGTCTGGCGTTCATCGACAGTTCCGTGATCAACGTCGGTTTGCCTGCAATCGGGCACGCGATGCAGGGCGATCACCAGTCGCTGCAGTGGTTGATTGGTGGCTACCTGCTGCCGCTCAGTGCCTTGCTGTTGCTGGGCGGCGCACTGGGCGACCGTTACGGGCGTCGGCGTATCCTGATCGTCGGCGCTTTGGCCTTTGCGCTGGCTTCGGTCGCCTGTGGCGCGGCCCCAAACCTGTCGGTGTTGCTGGTGGCACGCTTCGTTCAGGGCATCGGTGCCGCGTTGTTGGTGCCCAACAGCCTGGCCATTCTCGGCGATACCTTTCAGGGTGAAGCACGGGGCCGCGCGACCGGCATCTGGGCAGCGGCGGGCGCCGCCACGGGCGCTGGCGGCCCGATTTTCGGGGGATGGCTGATCGATACGCTCAGTTGGCGAATGATCTTCCTGATCAATGTGCCGTTGGCGAGCGTGGCGATTTTTCTCGCGTGGCGCTATGTGCGTGAGAACGATTGCGTCGATGGGCGTGCCGCGGTCAGACAGCCGTTGGACAGCCTCGGCGCATTGCTCGCGACCGTCGCGCTGGGTGCGATGACCTGGGGGCTGATCCTGGCGACGGGGCCGGAAGGTCTGACGCCTGCGGGAGGCACGGGCGTGTGCGTCGGCGTGGGCTTGCTGGTGGCGTTCATCTGTTGGGAGCACCGCAAGGGCGCTGCAGCAATGATGCCGCTGGTGATGTTCGGCTCGCCGACGTTTAGCAGCCTGACCGCGTTGACCTTGTTGCTCTACGGCGCATTGGGTTGCCTGATGGTGCTGCTGCCTTACGTGTTGATCGTCGCCAGCGGCTATTCCAGCACCGAGGCTGGCGCTGCATTGTTGCCCCTGCCGCTGATCATTGCCGTCACGTCGCCTTGGATGGGCGGGCTTGCGGGCCGGTACGGCGTACGCCGGTTTCTGTTGGCGGGGCCGTGCATCGTCGCAGCAGGTTTTGTGTGGCTGGCACGTGTCGGGCTTCAGGCGGATTACTGGCGAGGAGTGTTTCCGGCACTGGCGATCATTGCGCTGGGCCTGGCCCTTGCCGTGTCGCCCTTGACGACAGCGGTCCTCTCGTCCGTTCATCCGCGTCAGACCGGCGCTGCGTCTGGCCTTAACAACGCCATCGCCCGCACCGGCGGCCTTATGGCGACCGCGATGCTCGGGCAGGTGCTGGCGTTGCAGGGGCTGGCGTTGATCAGCGCGTTTCATTGGGCGGTGATGCTGTGCGCCGGGGTGTGTATCGGCGCTGGAGGCTGCGCGCTGTTCGTCGACAAGGCGTGCGGTTCACGCCAGCCGTGAGGAGGCGAGAGCGTCACTGCGGCATTTGCATTCACCCGCGTTTGTCTTGGGTCAGGAAAGGCCATCTGAGTGTTGAGGGGTATACCTGTGCGACCCCTCTAGGTCGGGCTTCTTCGTCCCGAAGGCTATCCATAAGCATCGCGTGGCGACGATTAAGCTATTCATTTGAGGTTATTGTGAAAAATATGTGAATAAATGTTAGTGATACATATAGTAATCATTCTCACTCTGATTCAGAATCCGGTCTCTTTTTATGCCACCAGGAACCGAGACCTTGAATCGTTGTGTTTCCGCCACGTTGCTCTTTGCCAGTGCCGTCAACAGTGTTTCCCTCGCGCATGCCGCCGATGAAATGACCCTGCCCGCCACGCAAATCCAGGACATTGCCGCTCAGGATGACGCGCAAAGCGTAGGGTATGTCGGGAAGCCGTCTTCCAGCACCACGAAGCTGGGGCTGACCAACAAGGAAACGCCACAAGCGATCACCACGATCACCCGTGACCAGATCAACGATTACAAGATGAACAGCGTGAAGGACGCGCTGCGTTCCGCGCCGTCGGTGACTGTGGAGCAGAGTGAATCCGACCGAACGGAATTCACCTCGCGCGGTTTCGAAATCAACAGCTTCGAATTCGACGGCATGAACATGCCGTTCACCCAGACCATCCTGAACGGTGATCTGGACATGGCCGAATACGAGCAGATCGACGTGCTGCACGGTGCGAACGGTTTGATGAGCGGGGCGGGCAACCCGTCGGCCACGGTCAACTTCGTGCGCAAGCGACCGACGAAGGACTTTCAGGCGCAGATCGACACCAGCGTGGGTTCCTGGGACACCCGTCGTGTCGATGTGGATGTTTCGGGCCCGCTGACGGACTCGGGAAACGTGCGCGGACGCTTCATCTACGCCCATGAAAAAGGCAATTCGTGGATGGACCGCTACAGCCACGAAAAGAACGTCGCGGCGGGCTTGCTGGCATTCGACCTGTCCGACGCCGACACGCTGACGGTTGGTTTCTCCCAGCACAACAGCGATTCGAACGGCAGCACCTGGGGGAACCTGCCCTTGGTCGACGGCAATAACAACCCTATTCATTACTCAAGTCGCAGCTCGAACGTCGGCCAGCCGTGGACCTACTGGAACATTCATACGCAGCGCGTCTTTGCCGAGCTGAACCATGACTTCGGCAACGGCTGGAACGCCACGCTCAGCGGCACCGCCATCACCGAATACCAGAACAGCAGCATGCTGTACGTCGCCAGCGTCACCGACGACGATGCGACAGCCTTCTCCGCCCGGACCTCTGGCCGTTCACACCAGTTGATCGGCGAAGCGAAAGTCACCGGCCCGTTCAGCCTGTTCGGACGGGACCATGAGCTGACCTTCGGCGCCAGCTATGGCCGCACGCACCAGAAGGCGCGCGAGTACGACGCGGCGGACACCGGCTATTACCAAACCTCGTTCGCCAGCATCCTGGCCGGCACCGAGGCGCCACCGCAATTCCTCTACACCAGCGACATCAATACCCAGAACACCATTGACCGGCAGAAGAGCCTGTTCGCCGGCGCCCGCTTCAGTCTGGCGGACGACCTGCACTGGATTGCCGGCGCGCGCATGCTCAGCACCGACGGTACGGGCGAGAGTTATGGGGTCGACCACGCACAACGTGAGCACGGCAAGGTCACGCCGTACACCGGGTTGGTGTATGACCTGAACAAGGAGTGGAGCCTGTACACCAGCTGGACGCAAATCTATAACCCGCAGTATGGGTATGCCGGTATCGATGGGAAACCGGTGGACCCGCTCGAAGGCAAGAGCCTGGAGGCGGGCGTCAAGGGCAGCGTGCTGGATGAGCGCCTGAACCTGACGGCAGCGGTATTCAAGACCGAGCAAAGCAATGTCGTCGCGCTGGACCAGTCGGTGCAGGTCGGCTCTCAGTACCGCTACCCCACGGGCGACTACAAGAGCCGCGGTATCGAGCTCGAAGCCTCGGGCGAAGCGCTGCCAGGTCTGGACCTGCTGGCAGGCTACACCTACGTGCATATCGAGAATGAAGACGGCGACAAATCGCGCCGGTATGTGCCGACGCACAGCTTCCGTGGCATGGCGACCTACCGACTGCCAGGCTTGCCGCAGGCCCGCATCGGCACCCGCGTCAGCTGGCAGAGCGGCATTCAGAACGACAACATCAGCGTCATCCGCCAGAACGCCTACGCACTGGTTGACCTGATGACCAGCTACGACATCGACAGCAACTGGAGCACGGCGCTGAACTTCAACAACGTCACCGACCGCAAGTACCTGACGTCGTTGTACAGCGGCACCGCCAGCAACTACGGAGCCCCTCGCAACGTCACGGCGTCGCTGACCTGGAAGTATTGACACGTTCCACGAACGCGTGAGCCTCTGCGAAGCGGCTCACGCTGATGGGCCGGGTCGCCGAATCAAACCGAGTTATTCGTTCTGTTCGGGCTCTGGCTCAGCGTCTGGCGGGTTTTTGTAGGAAATGTGGTTGATGTACCACATCGCTTCTCCGGTGGGCGTCTGCACCTTCACCTCATCGCCTTCCTCTTTTTTGAGCAGCGCACGGGCCATGGGTGAGTCGATGGAGATGTAGTCCATACGGCCGTAGATTTCGTCGTAGCCCACGATGCGAAAGCGTTTGGTGTCGCCGTCATCGTTCTCGATTTCCACCCACGCGCCGAAGAACACCCGGCCTTCCTGTTCGGGGGAATAATCCACCACGCGCATGTCTTCCAGGCGCTTGCGCAGGTAGCGCACGCGGCGGTCGATTTCACGCAGCAGCTTCTTGTTGTACTGATATTAGGGCCCCTAGGTCAAATGTACTAATTGGAAATAGCCTTGGCAGTCTCCATCGTGTAACTATCCCGCCACGATCCGCTTGTTACACATCATTCCTGAAACCAATTTGAGCTACCACTAGCTGTACGTCTGAGGGGGGCGACCGACTATTTTGGAGCCTGTGTTTTGAACTGTTGTTGGCAGAGAGAGAAATAATTAAGAGGCCGATGTTTTTTCGTGAATATAAAGGAGGAGGCTATTACGGGTGACCCACCCGGTAGACCAAAATCTGCTGTCAGCGCGGCTTGTACAGCCTGTTTAGCTGGAAAAATAAGAAAATTGGGCCGGTGGTTTTGGGTGGTGGCTAGCCCAGTGAGTCCGAGTTCAGGATCAGGCACAGGATGCGTTGGAAAAAGCCTCGTAAATAGATTGTTGATGTTTATTATTCAATAAAACCAGCCTTAGGGGTGGAGATCAAAAGGGGGGTGTTATTTTGGGTGGGTAACTATCTCGTCTACGATTGTCGGGTATTCAAATGCTGAGTGAAGAACCGTCTCTTGTTGTCGGGGGGGGGTTGCAGTTGACTGTTGATTTCGCTATAAAATTGAATTGGCAAAGCAGCAGAATGGACTATCCATCTAGAATGTAATTGGCTTAAGTGAATATCATGAGTTATGCATTAAAAATCAAAGCAATTTACCGAGGCGATGGGGCTGGTCGAGAACTTAGGCTGCCAGCAATTACTACTGAAGCAGGGATCGTAATATCCCACCTTAGATATCTATCTGTGAACAGCAACAAGAGCGCTTCCTGGAAAGACTTATCAGTGTATGCGCTTATCCTGCTTATACATTTTATCAGTGCAAATAGTGGGCGTTTTTCCAGAACGGTGGATCTCCTAAGAGCATTCTGTACATCATTGGAGGAAGGAACAATACATCCGTCGAGTTTTAGTGATCCGAGTGGCCTTTTTTGGTTGCCTAGAAGTCCTAAAAATTCCAAAAAAATTCTCTATATGATTACACATTATACTGATTGGTTGTCAGCCCAAAGCGGCTTTGTCATCAAGCCAGTAAATAGTTTTCGTAAGGCATCTTCAGTTGAGGAGCGGCTAAATTGGTGCGCGATCCATCAAAGAAGAAACAAAGTTTTTCTAAATCATCTGAGGGATACTGAACAAGACGACATCTCCGCCAAACTGGTGCGTGTAGTCCGTAGCCATGAAGTGCCTGTTGAAGATGTTACTCCGGCGGTGCAGTTTCCTGAGGAAAAAATTTACTCGTTGTTGAGTGAGGGCTTTATACGGCTCTTGCCAAAGTCTGGAGTGGCAGCGCCCGATTTTAAAGGGCGAGCGATCACTCTACTCATGCATTATGGCGGACTCAGAAAGTGTGAGGTTCTACATATTTATTTAAGTGACATAATTTTGGATGAGGTAAATAATGAGGCTGTTGTAAGGGTCTATCATCCCAGACATGGAAAAGCCCCTGGCGATTCTAAAGAGTCAAGAAGAGAGTTCCTAATGGCCCAATACGGTCTCATGCCTAGGACTCAGTATTTGAAGACTGAACGATTGCATTTGGGGTGGAAAAACCCGCTACTGAGTCATAAGGATGGGTATTTTCAAGTGAATTTTTTCCCAAGTTCCAAAGCTCATGAGTTTTTAGAGAATTGGGTAAACTACCTCAAGTTTCAACGTGCGGAGCCAGATCCCAGGTATGACCACCCATACGCCTTCACCAATTCGTTTGGCCGCCCGGAAACGCTAAAAAATGCCCAGAAGTTGCATGCTGCGGCAGTTAGGAGAATTGGACTGGTACACAGAAAGGAATTCGGGACTAGTGAGCATGGCCATCGCCACAGCTATGGGTACCGATTGAGATTGAATGGTTTCTCACAGATTGAGATTCAAAAAGCCATGCATCATAAAAATCCCTTCTCTTGCTTGGTGTATATGCAGCCCACAGAAGGCGAAATACGTCGACGCATGGTAGATGTTGAAGCTGAGACCATGCTCTGAAATAGTTGTATTTTGCTGGCGAGATATGTGCATGTCTACAGATCGCTATAATTGGTATAAGACTCTTTCTGAAGTGGAAAGGGTGGTAAGGTCGTGGGGGATTAGATCAAATACTGAGTATAGGGCTAAAAGAAAAGACGATCCTCGACTCCCTGGCAGTCCTGACCTTGTGTATTGGAGTGAATGGAAGTCTTGGAATGATCTATGGGGTGCTCCCAGGCCTGTGAGGTACTCGACTTATAAACAAGCACAAAAAGCAGCCAAGCGTTTAGGGATTAAAACAGCTCAAGATTATAGTGCTCGACGTGCGGAGGATTCTCTTTTGCCTGGAGATCCGAGAATGTACAATGAGTTTGTTGGCTGGCATGAGTTTCTAGGGACTAGTAAGTTTAAAAACTTTTATGGGACACTGAGGGAGGCTAGGGATGCCGCTCATCGGCTAGGCCTTTATCGTTACACGGAATACCATGTTGCTAAGGGATACAAGCTCGACGCGCGTTTGCCAGCAAATCCTCAAATTATTTATTCTGAGAGCTGGGTCAGTTGGGAGTGTTTTCTGTCCAGTAGTCGGCCTCCATTTTATGCTTCTTGCGCGGAGGCTTCAGCCGCAGCGCGTGGTTTAGCTATTAGTCGGGCTAGTGATTATGCTATAAAGAGAAAGCTGGATCCTAGATTGCCTTGTAATCCCAAGGAAAAATATAAGTCAGAATGGCTGGGGTGGGCAAATTTTCTACTCGTAAATGTGATTGAGCCGCGATATGAGATTTTTTCTGCTGCGCGGGAGGCAGCACGTAGGCTAGAATGTAAGTCTGTCAAAGATTATATTTCAAAGTACAAAGAAGACTACAGGTTGCGCAGGCTTCCAAAGGATTCATATCCGAATGAATGGCGCGGCTGGCAGGACTATCTAGGATATGAAAATCCTAGATATCAAACGCTAGATCAAGTTAGAAGAGCGGCGAGAGCATTAAACATAAAGTCCAAGCGTGATTACGACCAGAGGTATAAGAAAGATCCCGGATTGCCGAGCAATCCTCATGACATTTTTGCATCCGAGTGGCATTCTTGGGAACATTTCTTTCTGCCAGTTGTATACGGCCAGCTTAAAGATGTACGTGAGGCCGTTTGTAAGCTGAATATTCTAAATAGTGTGGACTACAAGAAACGGTTTAAATTATATCCCCCCCTGCCGGCCCATCCAGAGAGGGTGTTCAAGGCGGAATGGATTAGCTGGTATGATTTGTGCGAATTAAGAGGTTTTTATAGCTATGAAGAAGCTGTTAGCCTAATTCAGCCATTAGGATTGCAGTCCCGAAAAGCTTACAAGGATTATATAAAAGCCATTGAAGATGTACGTTTTCCTAAATGTCCCGAGAAAGTATACAGCGCGGAATGGGTTGATGAATATACTTTTCTCGGAAAGGTAGAGCCTTTTACGTTGGCATTTATTCCTGAGGATTATAATCAATGGCGCTCGGATATCGAGCGTTTTTTAAAAGTAGCCAGATCGACTCATGAAAAGAGATCGAGCCTTTGTAAGTTTGTTATTCAGTTTGTTATTGGTAATAAGCTGGGCATAACTCCAGCGGATTTTTTAGCTAATTCAGATGTCGGTCTGCAGTTGTTTAAGCATTACGTCTCCGAAAACGTCGCAGAAAATAATAGGCGATCTTTTTCTTATGCTGTAAATGAATTTATTAGGTATTTGATTAGAGAGGACTTCACGCTAGAAGATGATGAGACTGGCGAGCTTGTTGCCGTTAGAGGGATAACTAACCCGCTCCGAGGGAGTGAGGCTGAGTATTCTGGCCCCGCTAACCTTACTGGCTACTCCGAGTCTAGTAAGCCTGCGTTAGCATATCAATACGTGTCGGCGATGCGTGAATGGATCGCTCCATCTAGTTGTGTATGCTTTTCTGATCTTAAGCATCTCCATATATTTGATGCGGATTGGGTCGAAGTTTCCTCAATGATTGTTGCGCAGGGCATGTCGGACACTGATCTTGTTTGGAAAGAAGTCGGTGGCAAAACTCTGATATGGTCTCCAATCAAATGGATGTTAACGCTTGCACTTGTTTCTGTTCCCGCGAGGGGACGGCAGCTTGCTTACAGTGATTCAGGAGAGGGCGACGCCTTTATTCCAGAGTTTAACGAGGGTCGAGTGGTCTGGAAAAAGAATCAAAGTCAAATGGCTGGCATTACAAATGGTCAAGGCTTTGTCAAACGGTACAAAGATGATCAGTGTGGGATGCACTTCACTAGCAATAAAACGAGTCTGTGGAATTCGAGCTACAGTGTACCTTGGATCCCTGAGTCTTTGGTGTTTTGGATGATTAAACTCAGAGAGTGGCAACGGAAATATAATCCTGTGGCTCGACCCATGCCATGGTTCGAGTGCGTTCGTACTGCGCTAAACGAGTCTCAGCGTAAATCCAAAGGATCAAATTTCTTTCTATTTAGGGAGTTCGGAGGAGAAGAGCCTTCTACTGTTAACAACTCTCTACAAAGTCGAGTCGCTGCCGCCTTGTATTTTTCACAACCAAAGGATCTACTATTAGCTACTCGTCGTGGTGGAAATAGCAATCTAAGTTCTCTCAATACTTATTCTTCATATTATACGCCGCATAGTATGCGCGTGAGTTTGATTACGGCGTATGTGTTGGATTTTGGTTTGCCCATTGAAATAACGATGAAAATCGCGGGTCACTCATCCATCGTAATGAATTTGTATTATGTTAAGCTCGGGTCGGTCGAGTTAAGAAGAAGATTTGATGAGGGTGAAAAAAGGGCGTTGCAACGTAAAGCTCATTCTGTGCAGAGTATGATCGAACAAGGAAGGGTTGACAAACTTAGTGGCGAACTTGTTGCTAATAATCAACAGGCAATTGAGCACTTGGTTACGCACAACTCACCCGGTAGCTATTTGTTCAGAGACTGTGGGTTTTGTCCATTTGCTGGTTCAAGGTGTGACGATGGAGGCGGGCTGGGGAAGGGCGAGATATATTATCCCGTTCCCGGAGGCTACCTTGGTAGCCAAAATTGCGTCAGGTGTCGGCATTTCGTCACCGGGCCGGCATTTATCGGCGGTTTGATGTCGCTTGCTAATGAGATTTCTCTGCAAGCTAATCACCAACAGAACCATTATGAAGAATTACAGCAGAAAGCTCTTATCTTAAAGAATGAAATTAGAATGGCCGATGAGAAGGACTATCAGTTAGTAAAGTCTGGAGGAGAATCTGTTTCACAGCGTGACGATGGTTTGGAAATTAGGCACCGCAAAACTCTGTCTGAGTGTGAGGCGTCAGCCAAAAAGCTAGATGTGCTGATGTGCGATATTCAGGCTGTTGTCAGACTTATCAAAGAGGTTGAACACCTAATTGTTGTGAAGTCAGAATCTCCCGACAATGATCGTCAGCTGCTCATAGTTCAAACTGGTCATGAGCTTAATTTAGTGTTGGATGAGGTATCTTATTTTCAACAAGTGAGCGAGGTCTGTGAAAATGCTGAAATATACGAGTCTGCATCAGCTGAACATGCACTCGCCCCTAGGTCCCAAATGTTGGATAGGATGTTGGATAGATGTTCGGTTCGCGGAAGAATGTTTAATCTTAATAAAAATCAGCAATTATTGATCGGGAATCAGATCGCACGACTTCTTCTTTCGCGGTTGAAGACTTGGGAGCGAGTAGATTCCGTTGTGGAAGGGAAACTAAAGCTGCAGGATATATTCGGGCCTGACACGGTTGTGTTGACCGAGATAAGCAACCTATTCGTTTCTGCAGGTCCGAATTTAAATCGGGAGTCAATTGATGTCGCCAGCTGAAACCCTTGATCATTTAAAGTCGGTAGCTGGACCCAGAATGAAGAAGTCGCTCGAAGCAATTTACTCAATTTGCTCGGAGCGTTTAGCGACTGGCGCTTTGGAGCTATCGGTCGCAGATGTTGCCAATTTAGGGAGCGGTCGTGGAGTGCCCAAGGCGCAGAGTATCAGGAATAGCACTGGCGAGCCCTATAGGATTCTAATTAAGTCCTTTCAGGACTCTATGACGAGTAAGAAAAATAATCGCAATGTTCCGGGCGAGAACTGGATCGCCATGATCGATAATGTTCGTGCGCGGTTTTTGGTAAAAGCGATGGAAGCGGAAAATCTAAAATTAAAGAAGTTGCTCAGAGAGCTAGTTCCGCCTAACTTAGAAATTCGTGTAGACGATAGAACTGTGTTTTCCAAGGCGCACAAGTTGAACGAAATGGAGCGTCGTGCTCTGCTGTATATCATTTCCGAGGAGTTTCGCATGGAGTGGAAATTCGCGAAAGGAAAACACGGGGATTTATTAGGTGTTGACGGGACACAGGTATTTCGTCCTGCTACGTTTGACGCTATTGAGAAAGCTTTATTGTATCTATAACTGTTCTCATCCAAAGTTGTATCTGAGTGAGGTCCGCAATTGGTGATTTGTCAATCAAGAAAGATCTGACCAAAACGCAGCAATTGCTCGTAGGTCGTGCCGGCAAGGAAAGTGAGCGCTCGTTGGCGAGTCGACTCATTAGATCTCACACAGCGGGTACGAGTTAACATCCTGGGTGGTTACGTTTGGAAAATGTAGCATAAGCCTTGAGTCAGCACACAAGCAAATGGAGAGTCACGCCGAAAGAGATCAAGCCCTGACGCAGGTAACGAGGCAGGGGCTCGACTCATCATGGCTTCGAGCGTCATCGGAAGTCCTTCTGCCGGATCATGCAACAAAGCAAACGGTTTCAATGATCAGAACTTCATTCCTAGAAGCGCTGACAATGTGGTTGCCCTCCGAGTTAGCTCCGATCTCTCGCCAAGGCCAGAGGCTCCGAAGAAAGCAAAGCCAACGATCGTCCGGCAATAGCCCAGCATGAAAGAACGTGCGTGCTGGCCTTATAGACAGGGAAGCATCGAGTCCCGAAACTGCAGGGCCTCGATCGGCCTCAAGTATCGTGACTAAAGACAAGGCACAGCAGAACCATGGTCGCCTCCCTACAGACGGCTCCAGATCAGTTACCTTCAATGCCTACCAATCTGACTTCCCGCTGCCGGATTCACCACTGTGGCGCACGCCACCCGGAGCGGGCGGCTCGTCACCCGCCGTTGCAGGTACTCCGCCGAGTTGGAGGATCAATTGAGGAAATGGTCGTTCAACCTATCAGTCAAGGTAAAACGGCTTGGGCCACCAGTTCGATACGCACGCCAGGTGATAGCAGTTCGCGAACGGTTGGGAATACGTTGCTCGAAGGGAATCGGCGCGTGGTGAATTAGCGGTCGTCACGATGTATGTAGGCGGCTGGACTGGAAGCGGTGGTTGTTCCCGCTCTTGGTATCACAGGGGGGGGTGCGCCCATTTCGAATCAATAATCTGTGGCCGCTGCCGATGAGAGCAGGGCTGCGGTTGGGGCGGTCGAATAGATCGATGCCTCAATTCGCCTTGAAGATTGCAATTGCTGCGGTGATGGTTCGTGCGTATTGCCCACCATGCGGCTAGCGTTGGAGAGCAAGCCACTTTTGACCACTGGGCAAACATCTGTAGCTAAGTTGCGCTGCCTCACATCCTAGGCTGCGCACGAGGTGAAGATGCCAGTCCTGCTTCGATGCGGCTGCTCACTGCAGGCGTATGGTGTCGGGCTGAGGCATCGTCCACGAGCGGTAGCTATCGACCCAAAGCAGTCACCTCTACAGGGTCTTAGAGATAGGATACTTGGAGATGGAGGTCTTGAACTGACAGCACGCGATCTAATGGACACTTAGGTGACCGCGCAGCACAGTATGTGGGAGCCAACAGCAGGCAAAGGACAAATGGCTAAGAACCGAGACGATTTCACAGAGTGCACGAGACGTAAGATCGGACAGCGCGCTGGATGGCTATGCAGTTTTCCAGGCTGTCGCGTCTTCACCGAGGGTGCGACCTCGGACGAGAACGGGCGCATGAGTGTGGGTACCGCTTCGCACATCTGCGCCGCTGCGCCCGGTGGACCGCGTTACGACGAAACAATGACGTTGGACGAACGTCGCTCGGTGACCAACGGGATCTGGATGTGCCGAAACCACGGCACAGCTATCGACTCAACAGATCCGAAGTTCACTACCGAGCTGTTGCGCGCGTGGAAGAAAGAGGCCGAGACAGAATCAAGTAAGCGTGTTTTAGAGGGCACTGCACAGCCTGTAGCCGAAAAACTCCAAGATGCTGCGGATCTTCGCGTTGCAGCCGCTGCCGATATTGAAGTATTTCGCCGGACGGTACGATGGCCAGCCTCGTCGATCGAGCTCGCTTTAACCATTGAGGGTGTCAACGAGTCCGTTACGACAAAGTCACTGGCAAGAGCCGTTGTCTCGCTCGATGATCTCGTTCTTGTGGCACCTCCCGGTATGGGAAAGACGACAGTGCTGCTTCAAGTAGCCGAGGGGCTGCTTGCAGAACCAACAGGGATTCCGATATTTGTCTCGCTTGCGGACTGGGCAACGGAGGATAGGGATTTGCTGGTATCCATCCTGCGTCGGCCATCCTTCCGAGGGATATCAGAAGAGATTTTTCGTGCGGCAGCAGCAGAACCCGGCGTAGTGCTGTTGCTGGATGGTTGGAATGAGCTTGACACTGCAGCGCGTCGACGCGCCCGTGTCCAGTTGATCTCCTTGAAGGCCGAGCTGCCCAGCCTCGGCATCGTTATCTCGACGCGCCGACAGTCACTTGATGTTCCCATCGAAGCGCTGCGCGTCGATCTCCTGCCTCTCAACTACAGCCAGCAGGAAGAAATAGCACGTGAGATGTATGGCGAGCAGGGAGTTCGCATTGTGGATGAGGCCTGGCGCACGCCAGGAATTCGCGAGTTAATCTCCATCCCCCTTTACTTGACAGTGCTCTTGTCACTTCCGCGCGGCCCAGCCTTCCCAACAACGAAGGAAGAACTTCTGCGCCGCTTCGTGGAAGCGCATGAAGCTGTGCCGGAGCACGCAGAAGCATTGCGCGCAGCTTTGGCAGGCCTGCACGACCAATACCTTTGTGATCTGGCTGTGCGAGCAACTAGCGCGTCTGCGGTTGCACTCTCGGAGGTAGACGCCCGCCGGTTAATCAGCGATACCGGAAGGCGGTTGATGGCGGAAGGACAGGTTACGACGTTGCCTCAACCGCACGATGCGCTTGAAGCTCTGATCAGCCACCATGTTCTGTTGCGGCTAGGGGATACCCCTGGCTTTTCGTTCCAACATCAGCAGTTTCAAGAGTGGTACGCGTCGCACATGGTCCAAAATCGCATGCGGTTGGCTTCTAAGGATCCGGCCGAATTGAAGGCTCTGCAGACGCAAATATTTGACACGCGTGCTTGGGAAGAGGCAACCCTGTTCGCGGTCGAGCGGCTTGCGCGTAGTACCGACGAATTGCAAAAGGCGGTTTGTGCGCGATCAGTACTGGCGGCCCTGGAGGTTGATCCATTGCTGGCAGCCGAAATGATTTATCGGTCGTCAGATGACATTTGGGCATTGGTCGCGGATGACGTTCAGCGCTTCGTGAGGGCATGGCATGTATCCGGCACGGTTGATCGCGCACTCAGGTTCATGCTTACGTCCGGTAGACCGGAGTTCCTTGCTGTAGTCTGGCCGCTTGTTACTCACGAGAGTGAGCAAAATAGCCTGCGTGCGCTGCGTAACTGCCGGCAGCTAAGGCGGTCAATATTTGGAAAGGACGCTGCAAGCGCCATCGCCGAGCTGCCGGAAGGCCCGAGGGAGGTTCTGCTGCATGAACTGGCTTCGCACGGCGATGTGGGTGGACTCGACCTCGCGACTACCCTCGCAAAGATGGATCCCCATACTGACGTGCAATTGTCTGTGGTTAGTGCGCTGTCGTTTCGGCGAGCTGATATTCATATAGCCGAGATCCTTCGTGCTGCTTCAGATGCCACATTGGATCAGATCGTTAGGCGACAGATTCTGGATGTTGAAGAAGTTTCAGATTCTCAATGCCGCGAACGTCTTGCACAGGCGCAACATCGCTTAGTTGAGGCGGAAACGGACTATGACAAGCTGCACCGAATTGCGCGTACACCACGCGATGAGACGCTGGAGCCTGAGTTGTACAGAATTCTATCAACTATGGAATTTGAGCGCGGGGACCGAAACGTTAGCTCGCTTGCCGAGGCGTTGCGGATGCGTTATCCCTGCGTTGTAGCTAAAGCCCTTTTAGCCAGGGTGCTTGAGGGACGGTCTCTATTTCATCATGTTGCCGAAATCATCTCCGCAGGAAAGATCGTAGAGGATGATGACTCGCTGCTGAAGATCGTACAGCAGGATCTAGGCCAGTACAGCCAGCGTGCCTGCATCGCTGCCGCCGTGCTTGGCCCTCGCTCGTCGGCCGTGTTGCTTGACATGCTGTTTGAACTTGAACAAAGACTTAAGGTAAATGGCGTGTGGGACGCAGAGGTGAGCAGGCTATTTCATGGTCTCGAAGGACGACTGGCGCTCGCACCTGCCGAAAGTATTCTTGAGGCGGTACAGGTGCGGTCGGCGGCGGCGTCGGTTTCACAGATGGCACTGATGGCTGAGGTGCTGATCCGATGTCGCGGAGAGCAGTCAAGTCACGATCGACCTTTCAGCGACACAGTACAAGGCAATGTCGCCGCTCTTATGGAAGAGTGGGGATACCGAATGCTGGCGTCCGGTGAAGCGACAAGGACGCAGACGGCGAGTCTCGTGAAGCTTGCCACCTGCGCTCCATTTGGCCAACTCTTACCAGTTCTTCAGGCATTGCTCGATGACAATCTTCAGCGTCTTCGAGCCTTTCGCGAGCAAGCGGAGGCGGAGAGGTGGAGGCCTGGGAATGCAGTGGATGAAGCGCGCACACCTCATACCCATGAATATGCACGGGCGTTTAGAGCACTAAAGCATCCAGATGTTAGAAAAATTCTGTACAGCTATCTTGACGACTTAAACTTTGGCGAAGAGGCCACAGGTGTACTAGTCGAGCATTGGCAGCTCACTAACGAACCTCAGCCGGTTGAAACTCGGCTGTTTGGCAGGCGCGATTTTTTAGGTGTTCTGGAGCGACGGGCGACGCGCATCGCCAATCCCGTAGAAACTTGCGAGGAGGCCGACACCATATTTGCGGTGATCCAAAGGTTGCTCGAAGGAGATAACGACGATCAGCACCGGTTTGCCGTAGCGCTTGGCACACGAGCTGTGCGCCTTCCTCATGGAAAGTGGCGCAGCGTGGTTAAACAACTGCTTGGGTTGGCCCTACCGCGTGCTCGTTGCTCGTTGCTCGTGAATCTCTGTCTTTCAGGCGAAATTCTCTCGCTTGATGAAGTCACACGCGGCATCTCCGACACACTGGAAGATGCCAAGTTGCACACATGGATCCTCTCTCAAAGCAATGGGTATGAACTCAAGCAATGGTTGCAGCTCTTACCGTTTACGGACAAAGCACTCGATGGGCTCGAGTTGCTGACAACATTACCTGATTCATTCCAACATCCTCATATGCTCGAGGATGTTGTGTATGCGTGCGAAAGCCTGACCGGCGACGAGGGCGGCTGTTTCCTGTTTAGGCTAGCGGCTTTGGTTCCTGGCTTTTACGGTGATCACAGTTGGCTCCGTACAATTTTCCGAATGGCTACTGGTTCTGTGGATATCGCGCATCAACTGGTAGATCTTGCTGTGCAAGGTGCTTTCGAGCAGAAGGGGCTCGATCACTGGTTCATCGCGCGCGAACTAGCTGGGTTGCTAGAAGCACATGCCGACGTCCGAGGCCGTACCTATGCGCTACTCGCAGATGGTCCCACAACACCGGGTTCGGTGCTCCTTGCGAGAGCGGTATCCGAAGCGCCCGATATGCCAGGACTTTTGCTGCTTGTGCGGGCAGAGATCTTGATGGGCCACGATTTCGCCGGCTACCGCGCGATCGAGCATGTTGCAACGGAGCATGTCCCCTCGCGCGACTGGTCCGGGGCTTTCGAAATCTTGCCTGCACCCGTCGCAGAGCTGAGGCGAGATCTCTTGGCGATGTGCACGGAAGGTGGTCCGTCCGACGTGCCTGCGCGATACCTGCGAGCGATTGATGGGATCAGAGACATACACGGGCTGCCTGAAGACGAACCGCGTCACCCAAATTTCGCCTCTGGTGTTAGTTGGCCGCTTCTAAACGCGCGAATCGGCTGAGGGAGTTACTGACGCTTCGCCGACAACTTGAGCATAAATATGTGTTCTCGATACCGCATTTGAGTTAAATGACCGCTGTGGAATCTAAGGCGAACGACCGCTTGTGGTCGCAAGCAGTCACTGGACTGAAACTTGGCCTACATCCGCACCAGTCCTCACCCCTGAACAAGCGTTTATCCAAGATTCACAAGTGCAGCGTCTGGCTCGTGTGCAACGTTTCAGCGCAATCCTTGGAACCCCTCAGACTGATGGGCCGCTCAACGAAAATCCTCACGCGGGCATGTAAATGACGGAGGGCCATTAGCCGATGTACATGACATAGGTTACAGCGACCATTCTTCCAGAAATGGCGTCAGCGCGCCGTTTTAGGCTAGGTTCGGCCGCGAACACCTATGTCTGCAATACGCTCTAATCCTTCTGTTGAAACAACTGCAAGCAACCAGATACTCCCGCAAAGTGGGATCCTGCTCGTTAGTTCGAACTGTTCACCCTTCTTGGGACTGCCCCGCAAAGCCGTATGCCCAATGCATGAAAAATCACGAGAGTGGCGGAGCAGATGCCTTCCTCTGCTCGATTGTATTAGTCTTAGAGCCTCCTGCACCCTCTGAGCTCTGGCTTTGGGAACCATCGGTATCAATATCTGCAAGAATCTCCCAGAGGTTGTGGAAGTGCCCTCGGCTTTTGTTTGTCGTGGAGGTCGTATCCAATCCAGTCTGCGCAAGCGCGTCGCTCAGCGCCTGGTGTTGTGAAAGCCATTGAGGAGCAGCTTTTTCTTCCGGGCTCATGTTCTCTAGAAATGCCAGAGCAGCTTTTGCGCGGCTAACAGGATTGTTCTTGTATGGATCAACGAAACTTTTCTCCTGATCAGTAGGGCCGCTGTAATACCCAGTCGCCAGACGCTCTTGTTGACGCAAGAGGCTTTTGGCAGCTGTCTGTTCGTCGGCGCTGAACTGGCCACCTTCGTTTGTGGCCACGGCATACAGCGAGCGACGATCAAGGTCACCCATGAGCGAGTTGCGATCGGTGTCAGTCGCGCCATACGGGTCGCCGCTGTCTTTCATCAGAGCGTATTTTTCATTAATACGCTTACGAGCGTCGTTTGCGACCTCGATAAACGTCATACCCTTGGAGCTCGAGACGGCATCCGGGTGGGACACACCTAACAGGAGTGCATCGGCTCCCATGCCAGAACGTGCAGGGAAGTAAGTTGAGTAAGTCGCGATGGACGTGCTGTAGTTTGTCGAGCTACTCGACAAACTCACCGAATCGGAACTGCGCTCAGACGCATCATCACCGCGACCGACTGTGCTGCCGGCAGGTGTAGGCTCTGCGCCGGTTTTACGGGTTGTAGTACTGGCATATAGAGCCAGTGCTGCACTTGAAGGGGGGTTAATAATCATGTTGGCTACCTCGGCAATGATTGCATCTCGTGTGGAGTACGTTTGGAACTGGCTTAATGCATTACCTTTTCACGCAGGACTGCCCATATTGCTCACGCTGATGCTTTTTTCGATGTCCGCGTATATCACAGTCGCAACAGCTTTCGGGCCGGAATTGTAAACTTGTGGATGGCGTATTTAGGGGTAGCTGTTGCAAAAAATTAGATCCTCCTGCGTAGCCATCCAGCTCCCTAGGATATACAGAATGCGGTCCAAGGGAATCGGAAAAACGTGAAAGTCCTGACTGTCATGTGTGAACGAACAGGTTGTTTAAACAAAATTTACAATAGGGCTAGATCCATACGTGCAGAGGGAGTTAGAAGAAGTCTGGCTATGCGGGCGGCCGTTTACTAGCACATGAAGCTCAGGACGCTACTGAGCGAAGAGGTGCTCTTAGAGCCCGCGGCGTTTTACGCCGCCGACGTAATCTGCTCCGTCTGAAGCCAAGTGGTAAGTTTTCATTTGGCTCAATGGGTAATGATCATAGCGTTTGGGCGTCACTCCTTGAGCCTTGAGTGAGTCCATATCCGCTAGCCGTACGCTGATCCCGCCGTCGCTGTGGCTGCCGATCAGGGTGGACTGAGCACTCGTAGCAGCGGGCGGTAAAAGGCCTTCAACCCCCCAACTGGTGACAGCAAAAATTCCTGAGGCGGTAGACACGATGATACTAAATGCCCAAGACGTGAGTTTCATAAGGTGTTTCCTTAAGTCAGGAGTTGGCAGGGCGAATAAATGATTCGCTCTAGCAGTATCCTGTCTTTTTACGAATTTAAAAAGGTAATTAGAGATGCCGTTGACACCGTTTGGTATGCATTGCTCAAACTTCAGGATACACGAGGAGTGAGGCGCGGCTTCACTGATCGGTAGGCTGTTGAATGACGGGTGCGCTGTCTGTTCTGTTTTGGATTTTGAAGATTTAGAGGGCTGCGCCCTTCAGGTTTTTATACCAAGGTATGAATAAGCTATATTGAGTGATTAGCGGCGTATCCAACGTTTGAGATGCTGGATATACGAGGTTTCTCTACTATCGTTTGTGCCGGTTAAGAAGTACACGCGCGCACTCTCAATAAAAAAGTATTGAGTTTCGGCCTGGTTGTCAGCATTGATTATCTTTAATCCTTTCCTGCTGGGCGTTGGTCATAGATTCCGCTTGATCAACGGCTGCAGCGGTGCGCTTCACACGCGTCTTATTGATGGGGTGACGGGTACATCGCAACCTTCTTCGATAAACCGCTAGATGTAAGAAGTCTTTTTGACTCGTGGAGTCTTAATGACCCTTATCGATGCGAAGTCAAAATGACCTCAGTGGAGTTAACCCTCTGGTTTTATTGATTTAATTTAGTGGCATGTTTACTGCTGTTGCCATGTCTACAACGTTATATAAATGTCAGGAATGACCATGGAACACGTTCATTATCACCGTTTGACGTACTGTGAGGCTGGCGCATGCCCGCCCCAATCCACTGCCGTGCCTGGAGGGCTGTACCGTGCGTGAATATCGCAAACTCTGGTGGGCCCTGATTGCCGTTCTGGCAGTTACCTTTAGCCTTTTGGGGTGGTTTGGCCGTGAAATCTATCGGCAGGCCCCACCCATTCCTCCCGTCGTGCAGACCGTCAACGGCGAAGAGCTGTTCAGTGGCGACGACATTTTGGACGGCCAGACTGCATGGCAAAGCGTGGGTGGTATGCAGCTCGGGTCTATATGGGGGCATGGAGCCTACCAAGCGCCAGACTGGACTGCGGATTGGCTGCACCGCGAACTGACCGCCTGGTTGGACCTCGCGGCGCAGGACCAATATGCGAAGGCGTTCGATGACCTCGGCGACGATCAAAAAGCAATGGTGCAACAGCAACTCAAACGCGAGTACCGCGGCAACCGGGTAAAAGGTGACGCGCTGATACTAAGTCCACGTCGCGTGGAGGCGATCCGGCAAACTCAGAGATACTACGTTTCACTTTTCGGCGATGACCCAGCTTTCAAGCCCACTCGATCCCACTTCGCCATGAAGGAAAACACCCTTCCTGAACTGCAGCGTCGTGAACAGTTGACCCGCTTCTTTTTCTGGACGGCATGGGCTGCGGCCACTGAACGGCCCGGCATGACCGCCACTTACACGAACAACTGGCCGCACGAGCCGCTGATCGACAATAAGCCCACAACCGAAAATATAATCTGGTCGGTTGTGAGTATTGTTTTGCTGATCGCGGGTATTGGATTTCTGGTCTGGGGCTGGTCGTTTATGAGAGGCCAGGAAGAAAAGACGCCAGATGCCCCTGCTCATGACCCTTTGAGCCTCGTCGCGCTGACGCCTTCACAGCGAGCGCTGGGTAAATATCTGCTGCTGGTTGTGGCCTTGTTTGTGTTTCAAGTCACAGTCGGCGGGGCCACCGCTCATTACACCGTCGAAGGGCAGGACTTTTATGGGCTGCCGCTTGGCAAATGGTTCCCCTACTCGCTGACGCGGACATGGCATTTGCAGAGCGCCTTATTCTGGATTGCCACAGGGTTTCTCGCCGCGGGACTTTTTCTGGCGCCCATGATCAACGGCGGCAAAGATCCGAAGTGGCAGAGGCTTGGAGTTAATATTTTGTTCTGGGCACTGATCATCCTGGTGGTGGGCTCTTTTACCGGGAACTTTCTGGCCATCGCCCAGTTGATGCCAAGAGAGTGGAATTTCTGGCTCGGACATCAAGGATACGAATATGTGGACTTGGGACGGTTGTGGCAAATCGGCAAGTTTCTTGGGATCGTATTCTGGCTAGTGTTGATGCTGCGCGGAATTGTACCCGCACTGCGCCGGCCAGGAGATCGTAACCTGCTCGCACTGCTAACCGCTTCTGTTATTGCCATCGGTTTATTCTACGGCGCAGGCCTGTTTTATGGGGAACGTACAAACCTTTCCGTGATGGAGTACTGGCGCTGGTGGGTCGTGCATCTATGGGTAGAAGGTTTTTTTGAAGTGTTTGCGACGACCGCGCTGGCGTTCATTTTCTCAAGCATGGGGCTGGTGTCGGCGCGAATGGCCACCACCGCGACTCTGGCCTCGGCCTCGCTTTTTATGTTGGGTGGGGTGCCAGGCACGTTTCATCACATTTATTTTTCCGGTACCACGACGCCGGTGATGGCCGTTGGCGCCACTTTCAGTGCTCTGGAAGTCGTGCCGCTGATCGTGCTAGGTCACGAAGCCTATGAACATTGGACGCTCAGGTCCCGCGCTCCTTGGATGGAAAAGCTACGTTGGCCACTTATGTTTTTCGTCGCGGTAGCATTCTGGAACATGCTGGGTGCTGGTGTGTTCGGCTTCATGATCAATCCGCCTCTCTCGCTCTATTACATTCAAGGCTTGAATATCACGCCGGTGCACGCGCATGCCGCGTTGTTCGGGGTCTATGGATTTCTAGCCCTTGGGTTCTGCCTCATGGTCCTGCGCTATATAAGGCCGCATGTGCAGTTCAACGAGCGTCTGATGAAAACAGCGTTTTGGTCGCTCAACGTTGGCTTGGCGCTGATGCTATTCACCAGTCTTTTGCCGATCGGCCTGTTGCAGTTTCATGCCAGTGTCAGTGAGGGGCTCTGGTATGCCCGTAGCGAGGCATTCATGCAGCAGGACCTGATGCAGACGCTGCGCTGGGTTAGAACCTTTGGCGATGTCGTTTTTATCGTCGGTGCGCTGGCAGTGGCTTGGCAGGTGGTGAGTGGGGTTTTCGACGTGGGCTCGACTGCCCGGGTTGACAGTACCGTTTCCGGCTCAAGTACTGACGTCTCGCAGGCTTGAACCAAGGGCGGGCATCTACGGTTGCCCGCCCTTGTCTGTATTGCAGGGTTATTTGTCCGGGCAATGAGTTCCACATCTTTTACATTGAGCGCTTAAATCGCCACGAAATATCTGACCGTCTCAGGTTGGACGTACAGCCCGATACCTCTCGTCATTGTCGGGCTGATTCACCCCCCAGACATCCCCTTCGTCGCGCCGACAGCGGCTTTTCAGGTGATGTTCAGTCCCGACACATCGGAGCGAGCTATGTCGACATTAAGCGTGAGAAGAGACCACCTTGATACGGATGCCGTAGCGTGGCTCCTCGCACTCAGCGTTGTTGCATTCGTTATCTGTTTCAAGTACCTGACCAACCTGAGTGTCGCCACGACTGTCCTGTACATGACGTTGGTGTTGATGTCCGCGAACCTCTTCACGACGAAAATGGTCACCAGCGTTTCATTGGCTTGCCTGACAGTGTTGACGGTGATTTTTGTGTTCGAGCGCGACTACGAAAGCACCGAGGCCATTGGTGCTTATGTCCGGTGCGTTGTCTCGCTGTCGGCCATCACCTTCCTGGCGTTGAGGAGCAAGCGCATTTCGGACACTCTGAGACGCAACGAGGCCTACATGGTGGGTGCACAACGTTTGAGCAAAGTCGGAAGTGTCGCGTTCAAGGTTGATCAATCACAGGTCGTCTGGTCGGCTGAAGCCGCAAACATTTTCGAGTACCCGACCAACCAGAAACCCACCATGTTGAAAATCCTTGCTCGCGTGCATCCAGATGATCGCCATCTTGCTGAAGCAGTCTTCGAGCGAGCTTCTCGCCACGAGGCGCGGTTGGAAGTGGAGCATCGGCTAGTAATGCCTGACGGGCGGATCAAGCACATTCACTTGATAGCCGACCCGTTGTCTAACCGCCATGGCGGCTTTGAGTATGTTGGCGCGGTCATGGACATCACCGAATCAAAGGAGGCAAGGGAGCAGCTTTTGCAGTCCCAGGTCCAGCTAGCTCATGTTGCACGGGTCACTTCCTTGGGAGAATTGGCGGCCTCGATCGCCCACGAGGTGAACCAGCCACTCGCTGCCATCAGGTCAAGTGGCGAAGCCTGTCATCGCTGGCTTGATCGTTCCGAGCCTGATCTGCATGAGGTACGATTGTCAGTAGATCGGATGGTCACTAGTTCGATTCGAGCGAGCGAAGTCATTCAGAGGCTGCGATCGTTTTCGCAAAACCGCGAGCCTGAATGCAGGGTTGAATCGCTCACCGATATCGTCAGCGACACATTGGCGTTGCTCAAATACGACTTGGGCGGCAGAGGGGTGCGGGTGAATCGCTTGCTCGATGCCGGTGACTTCCAGGTCTTCGCCGACCGCGTCCAGGTGCAGCAAGTGGTCCTCAATCTTATCGTTAACGCGTGTCAGGCAATGGCGGATTTGCCCGAGCAATCGAAGGAGCTGACGGTGCGTACATTCATGCATAAGGGCGACGCTGTGCTTGAGGTTGTAGACTGTGGTCCCGGTATAGAGCCCAGCGTGTTGCCACGGTTGTTTACGCCATTCTTCACGACGAAGACCGATGGTATGGGAATGGGATTGTCGATTTGCCGATCTATCGTCGACGGGCATCAAGGCAGGATTTGGGCGACCAATAGTGAAAGCAAAGGTGCGATATTTTGCATGGCGTTGCCGCTTAACAAGCACGACGAGGTCGCCGCATAACATCCTGCAATGATACGACTGACCGCTTTTGCAAGAGGCTTCACTGGATCGCGCTTGCTGATCTGAACTCTTATGCGGTCAGTGATCTCTCCGCGCTTACCATTCCTTTTCCCTGCGTACTCCCTCTCTCTCTCTAGCGGCCAGCTAGCGAGCGTGCCGCATCTGCATCCAGACTCGCCTGTGTTAATCAGTCTCCTGGCTGTCGCGCCTGCCGCTCGCCGGATGGGCGCTGTGCATGGCTTAGCAAATAGCCCCCATCCCGGTGACCCATTTGACGAGGGGTGTACCTGCGGACGGTATGCACCATGAACGTCGGGATAAGTGCATAGGGCTTGGGCGCAGATGACCAGCCGTGCTTGGTCGAGCCGCCGTTGCCAAGGTTTCGGACTGCTGGTATGGGCAATTGCCCAAGGGCTGAAGAAGAACATTCTGCACAAAAAAAGCCCGGCGATTGCCGGGCAAAGTCAAGGATGAGACGGGAGATGAGTAGTGCTTAGCGGCAGGGTCCACAGAAGTAAGGCGATGTTTCAAGGCTGTAGGGCGTGTCGTACTGGCTGATGGAAGCCACGCGGTTAGCGCCCACGTGATCAGCGCCATCGGAGGCCACTCGGTTGATACCCACGCGATCAGCGCCGTCGGACGCAACGCGGTTAGCGCCCACATGGTCTGCGCCATCGGACGCAACACGGTTAGCGCCCACATGGTCTGCGCCATCGGACGCAACACGGTTAGCGCCCACATGGTCTGCACCATCCGAAGCAACTCGGTTGGCACCTACATGGTCTGCGCCATCAGATGCAACTCGATTCACGCCCACTCGGTCTGCACCGTCCGATGCGACCGGCGCTCTGTTGGGTTCGCTGGAGGCAAGGGCACGCTGTCCCGCAAAACCCGCAGCTGACAATGAACCTGCAATACATGCGAACGCAATGTTGATAACGGCTGTACGTAATTTCATTTCTGTCATCTCGTTAATTTTCAAGTTAAGAAGTAACACAGGAAACAGACTAACCGTTCTTAACGTGGCGAGCCTTTCTAACTTAGGAAGACTGGTTAATGTGTGGGGCTGATATATTCATACCAAGGTATGATTCTTCAGGAGTTTGCATGACTTATGATCCGGCTCGCAAATCGGGGCTAATCTATTTGTCTGATTTGGATTAAGATCATGCGGTATTTGATAGCCCAACGTGCTTTGGCACAGGTGCATGTTTTCGAGCTTAAGTGAGCGAATTGTGACGATTGAAACCGATGGATTCGAGTTGTTGACAGTTTTTGTCTGCGTGGCTGATACGCGGGGCTTCACCGCAGCGGCGGTCATATTGGGCGTCAGCAAATCTGCCGTTAGTCATGCCATACGTCAGCTGGAGAAGCGGGCGGGCGTTCGATTGTTCAACAGGACCACACGCAGTGTGGGGTTGACCGAAGCGGGTGAGGTGTTTTATCGAAGAGTGGCGCCATTGGTCAGAGACCTAAAGGGAGCTTTCACCGATCTTGCCCAGGTAGCAGCCAAGCCGTCAGGTACGTTGAGATTGACGATGTCCCGCAGCGCTTACGTTATGTTTCTAGAACCTATGCTGCGCGGATTTCTGGACGCCTACCCAGAAATCAACCTAGACATTGCGATAGAAAGTCGTGCGGTGGACATCGTTAATGATGGCTACGACGCTGGCATTCGGGTCGATAAAATCCTCGAACAGGACATGTTCACCGTTCCGCTCGGAACGAATATCCGCATGGCCTTGGTGGCATCGCCGGACTACATCGCTCGATTCGGTGCGCCTGATCACCCCATGGAACTCATGCAACATGACTGCATTCGCTACAACAGTGCGGTCACCGGTGCCTACGAACGCTGGCAATTTTCACGAGACGGCTTGGATATAGAGGTTGATACCAAGGGGCGCATCTCGAGTAACGACGGGATGACCATGCTAAATGCCGCACTCGAGGGACATGGCTTCGCCTATTTCTATAATCGCTACGTTCAGAGCTACCTGACTGACGGCAGGCTGGTTCAGGTGCTTGAAGACTGGTGCCCGGCACGCAGCCTGTCTCTGTACTACTTCAATCGTACAGCCATGCCTCAAAAACTCCGCGTCTTCATCGATTATTTGAAGAAGCAGGAAAGCGAAATGTGAGGGCTTGCTTCATCATTGTGCAGTTTGGTGAGACAGCCTGTCTCATCGTCACCTGATTTTCTTAACCTGTAAACGCCTCTAGTATCTGTTTGAGAACTGTCCTTACATCCCAACGCGTCCGCCGCCAACTGGCTGTCGAGGAATGTGTTGTGCCCCGGATTGTTAGTTGCTGATGCGATAGCAAAACGGTTAGTAGGCCGCGATTAAAAAAGAGTCTCGCTAGTTCATGAAATATGACGATGTGACGCAGGATAAAGTCGAAAGCTCTGCTCAACGAAACGTCGTTTTCCTCACTCACGACGGAGTCGGATTACTTGAACTGGCGGCCATGCAAAAAGTGTTTTGGGAGTCTAATCGCTTGATGGCCCACACTGCACGGGTGGGCTATGAACTCCACACCGCCAGTGAGAAAGGTGGTCTTGTCAAAACGTTACATGGTGTAACAATCAATACGGTTTCGCTAAGCACGCTCATCGGTGTTCGTATTCACACCCTCATTTTGCCAGGGGCCATCTGTCTGCCGTGCGACACGGTCACAGGTGCGAGATTGTTGGCATGGCTCATTCAAGCAATCCCTTACGTTCAACGCGTCATAGCTGCTGGCAGCGCGCTGTTTCTGCTGGCCAAAGCCGGTGCCTTATCCGGCAGGCGCGCTGTTATTCACAGGTCCTTGAGCGAGGCACTCAAGCGTGACGATCCTCGGGTGAAAGTCGACAGCTACTCGCTGTTCACCTGCGACGATTGTATATGGACATACGCAGGTGCTGCTTCTGCTATCGATCTGGCCCTGGCCATTGTTGATGACGATTGCGGTCGTGAGGCAAGCCTCACTGCCGCGCGTCATTTAGCGGTATTTGCGCGGCGTCCTGGCTGTAATCCGCAATTGAGCGAAATGCTGGTCTCGCAGATGTACAGACGCGATGTGTTTCACGATCTGCACGTGTGGGTACAGGCTAACCAGAATATGCGCGTTACCGTAGAGCGCATGGCAGAGGAGGTTGCGATGAGCAGGCGCAATTTCAGTCGCGTCTACAAGCGAAATACCGGTTTGACGCCGGCAAAGGCGGTTAAGCAATTTCAGCTTGGGCCCAATCATTCTTCTTCCTCTTTCAATTTGAACGACTCCTTGTCATGAGCAGCAACGCGCAAACGTCGCGCACCGTGGTATTCACGGCCTACCCAGGCGTCGGGTTATTGGATATTGCAGGTGCGCAAAGTGTGTTTTGGTCGGCGGGGCGAGCCATGCACGCTAGGGGAGGAACGGGATACCATTGCGAGATCGCCAGTGTCGGCGGTGGTCTGGTCGAAACAGCAGAAGGGCTTCTTATCAACACGCTCCCTGTCGCCGCCATCGTCGATATTATGGGTGGGCAATCCGGTATTGGGACACTGATCGTGCCGGGAAGCCCCGATATTCTCTCGGCACTGTCAGCCAATGACGGCTTGATCAACTGGATCGCCTCTCGGCGTTCAGACCTCCCGCGTATTGCCTCGGTCTGCACTGGCACGTTCATCTTGGCAGCCGCAAATTTGCTCCACGGCAAATGTGTCACGACGCACTGGTCGATGTGCGATGAGCTGGAGTTCCGGTACCCGTCATTGCGGGTTGAGCGGGGCGCGGTGTTCATCCAGCAGGAAAACTTGTGGACTTCAGGTGGCGTAACATCGGGAATAGACCTTGCGCTGGCTTTGGTCGAAGTCGACTGCGGGCGTGAGGTGGCCATGTACGTGGCCCGCGAGCTTCTGGTCGTCCTCAAGCGTCCAGGCGGGCAGTCCCAGTTCAGCGAATTGCTCTGTGCACAATCAAACGCCTCCAGTGCGTTTGATGAACTGCACCTCTGGCTTGCGAGCAACGTGGGCCGTAATGATTTGTCAGTGGGGCAGCTCGCACAGCAGATGCACATGAGTGCGCGGAACTTCAGCCGCGTTTACAAACAGGCGACAGGGCGCACGCCCGCCAAGACCATTGAGCTATTTCGTGTGGGAGCGGCCAGACGCATGCTCGAGGACTCTGATCGCAATATCGATCAGGTAGCCTGTGCCTGTGGCTTTGGTGATGAGGAGCGAATGAGGGTCACATTTCATCGCCATCTCGGACTTTCCCCTCGAGATTACCGCGCGCGTCACCTTGCGGATAACCGCTGAAATCGGGAACGCTTCGATCTTGCATAGAGCTTATACCCCGGTATGAATGGTCCACACTTAGACGCTAAATACCCGGCCCCGTGCATAAGCGACAGCCGACAGCCCTCTGGTTAGAGTAGTGACAAGCCCAAGCAAAGGCGCCACCGGAAAATGTTTTCGTTGCGCACGCGAAGTTGGCTTCCATCTCACTAACGGGGCTTTGGCCCAGGTGGCTGAAATGCTGAACAGGAATGATCTTCGCCGTGCCGATATCAGCCTTCTAGTGGTTTTTGAAGCAATGATGCATGAACGCAATGTCAGCCGGGTCGCAGAAAGACTGTTCCTTGGGCAACCCGGGGTCAGCAATGCGCTGGCCCGGCTTCGTATGATGTTCGATGATCCGCTTTTCATTCGCAACGGCCGTAGCATGGAGCCGACGGCTCGCGCCGAAGAGCTGTTCCAGGCGATCGCGCCTGCCTTGGACACTATCGCCGTGGCCTTGAGTTCGACCACAGCTTTCGATCCCTCGACCAGTGAGCTTACCTTTCACATTGGGCTGGCCGATGATGTGGAATATGCGCTAATGCCAGCGCTGTTCCATAAGCTGCGGCGCGAGGCGCCAGGCATCAAGCTCGTGATACATCGCACGGACTGCAATCGCATGCCTGTCCTGCTTGGCACCGGAGAAATTTCAATGGGCATCAGTTACACCAGTGAGTTGCCTGCAAACGCCAAGCGCAAGTTTCTACGGATGGTGACTCCGATGGTATTACGGGCCGATCGCGCGGAGGATTCATTGAGCGTTGAAGAGTTTTGTCGTCGTCCCCACGCGACCGTCTCCTGCATGGCGAAGCTCTCTGACGACACTGAGTCATCACTCAGACGTTTGAACCGAAAGCGTCAAGCTGTACTCGCAGTACCCCAATTTAGTGCGCTCCCGATGTTGCTTGCGCACAGTGACTTGCTGGCAGTCGTTCCCGACTATATTGCTAAGGCCATGGCAGGAAGTGGCGGGCTGTATGCAGAGTACGCGCCAGTTGAGTTGCCCGGATTTGAACTATCAATGGTATGGCGGGGTGTGAGCCACAATGATCCTGGTGAGCGCTGGCTGCGGTCGCGCTTTAGTGAGTTTCTGAGCGATAACAGCAGGGTTCCGATGGCAATCGCGGCAGCCTGACGCTGGCCGCTGCGGTCGTCAGGATGCCAGCGTTCACCAAATGCCTGCCCCTAATGGGGCATTTGTGTATTTCAGGGCATGTGAGATAAATGTTCCATCCCAAATCTGATTGCTGGGGAAGTCATATTGACCGCAAGAGTCAATATGACCACGAGTCATTAAGACTCCGAAGTCAAAATATCCTTGTAGAACAGCGACCCAATCATGGCCCGATTCTTGAAGGGGTATTGTCTGAGTCACCGATGGAAGTTTCGGGAGCAATTCTGAAACATACGGATGTAGTTACTGGCGCCATGGCTGGATTTCAGGGGTTTATGGCACCTTAACCCGATTGTCCGGGTTTAGACTGATGTTGATGATTCATTCGTGTAAGTCGGGTGACAGAGGTTTCAGCACAGATTCAGCGGTCGGCATTGTCCCTCTAGCTGAGCGATCTGTTAGCGCATGCAAGAGCGCTGACTCCCTGCCGTTCGTACCGATCAAAGGATGACAATCATGGGCATTTTTCAGGCAGTCAGCCAAATGACTAATCAAGCCTCCATCGTTTACATCGTCGATGATGACCAATTGCTGCGCGAGTCGCTGAGCAGTCTGCTTCGCTCGATTGGGCTACGTGTCGAAATATTCGCGTCCGTGGCAGATTTTCTGGTCTTCAAACGCCTGGATGTACCTTGCTGCCTGGTTTTGGATGTCAGGCTCCAAGGCATCAGCGGATTGGATTTTCAGAATGAACTCGTCAGGAATGAAGAGACTCTCCCTATCGTGTTCATGACAGGACACGGGGACATCGCCATGACGGTGCGTGCAATGAAGGCCGGCGCCATTGATTTTCTCGCCAAACCGTTCAGGGATCAGGATCTTCTCGATGCTGTGGCCTTGGCGTTAAGCAAAGATCTTGAACAGCGTGAAGTTGACAAGGGCATGGCGGGACTTCGCAGTCGGTATCAGACGCTTACTGTCCGGGAGCAGGGGATCATGGCGCTGGCGGCGTCAGGCTTGATGAACAAACAGATCGCAAGCGAGGTGTGTTTGAGCGAAATCACGGTGAAGATACATCGAGCTAGCGTCATGAGAAAAATGGACGCAAAAACATTTGCTGAATTGGTTCGTATGGCAGAGGCCCTGAGCCTGGCCTGCAAGCGATGATGTATACATAAGTATGATTTAGCGAGGAAGTTGAAAGCGTATCGTGCGTTGAGGCGAAGTCATTTGACTTGTACCTTATCAACGCAAGGTACATAAATTGTCTTCCTGCTCCGTTATATCGATTGTTGACGATGACGACGATGTTCGAGTCTCTCTCGGCAGCCTGTTGCGATCGTGCGGTTATACCATCCTGCTGTTTGACTGCGCAGAGCAATTTCTTGAGTCGGGGCAGGCGGCAGCCACCGATTGTCTTATATCGGATATTCAGATGCCAGGCATGAGCGGTCTCGGCATGTTCGAAAATCTTGTGTCCCAAGGTGTCCACCTCCCAGTCATTTTCATAACTGCCTCAGTCGACCCTGCTATGCGGTTGGCCGCGCAACGCCTAGGCGCCGCTGCCTATCTGATGAAGCCGTTTGACGGCGCGCCACTTCTGGCCTGCATCGAAACTGCCTTGAGTTTTCCAACCCCTCGCTGACGGCAAGAGTTTTTATAGGAGTAGGGGTGTGGCAACAGCGCCGGAGGCATCGTTATACCAAGGTATTAAAGTTTAAGCCCAACACGCTAATTTACCCCACTTATGCAGCAATGACTGAAGGGTTCCCGGCGTCTACAGTGGCTTCAGTCACTTACATAGACGCAAGCCCGGAGCAAATCATGAAACAACATATCTTAGTTATTGGTGCTGGTTTTGGTGGGGTTTGGACTGCCTTGAGTGCAGCCCGCATGGCGGACCTTCGCGGTCGAACCGATATTCAGATTACAGTACTTGCTCCTCAGGAAGAATTGCGCATTCGTCCACGTTTTTATGAGCCCAACGTGCATGAAATGAAGGCGTCTCTGGTCGAGCTCTTCCAGGCCACCGGGATCACGTTTCTGAAAGGCACAGCAGCCAATATTGATGTCGCAAACAAGCGTGTCGAATATGGCAGCGCTCCCGGCATTCAGTCTTGGATCAGTTACGACAAACTGGTCTTGGCAACGGGTAGCCAGGTCATGCGTCCGAGTCTTGAGGGCATCGAGCACGCATTCGATGTTGACCAGATCGAAGCAGCCGCCACTCTTGAGCGACATATTAGAGCCCTCAAGGATCAACCGCAGTCGACAGCGCGTGACACCGTGGTCGTCTGCGGCGGTGGGTTCACCGGGATCGAAACGGCCACTGAAATGCCGGCTCGGCTGCGCGATGCCCTGGGTCAGGACGTGAAGGTCAATGTGATAGTGGTTGATCGGGGCGGCAAAATTGGTGCGGTTCTGGGTGAAGGTATCAGCCCATCCATTGCACAAGCCTCTGCCGAGCTGGGTGTGGAGTGGGTGCTGGGTGTCTCGGTTGCCTCCGTGGACAAAAGCGGCGTCGTATTGTCCGACGGGCGCCATATCGAATCCAATACGGTGATCTGGACCGTAGGCTTTCGCGCCAGCCCACTCACCGAGCAGATTCCCGGCGAGCGCGATCCTCTAGGGCGTCTTTACGTGGATGCCAACCTAAAAGTCGTTGGCCAGGATGATATTTACGCTGCGGGAGATGTTGCATACGCCGCTACCGACGATCAAGGGCACTATGCCGCAATGTCGTGTCAGCACGCCATCGCGCTGGGGCGCCATGCCGGTAATAACGTTGCAGCAGAGCTTCTAAACGTCGCCCCGCAGGCCTACAGCCAGCCGAAATATGTGACCTGTCTTGATCTGGGCGCTTGGGGCGCGGTCTTCACCGAGGGCTGGGACCGTGAGTTAAAGTTGGTGAAAGAGGAAGCGAAAAAGCTCAAGACCGATATCAACACCGTCTGGATCTATCCGCCTGCGGCTGATCGCGCTACCGCGTTGGCAAGTGCCGACCCTTCCATTCCCGTTGCTTGAGTCGGTGCAATAACCAGGTCCTCGTCGTCGTCAGGCGAAGGAGGGCCAAGGTTTTTAAGAGCGCTTGGGAGATGCCATGTTTGTTCCTCTGGTTTGCCAGCTTATCTTCGGGTTTGCAGTGCTCGCGGTGGATCTGTCGTTATGGCATTTCACACCCGAAGCTATGAAATTAAAGCGAATCCTGGTAAGGGTCACATTGCTGCTGTTATTCAGCTGGGTGATTTTATCGGCAGGCATAAGTCCGTTGCAGGCGGCGCCTTGGCCCGACGATGTTGGCCTGGATATCACGGGAACAATTCTGGGTGTGCTCTGGTGGTTTTTCGCTGCACGGACATTGACGGTGGTGCTTTCAGGAATGTTTTTCTCTCGTACTGGCTTTGCCGGGACGCTGTTGCAGGACATTGTCAGCGCTGGCGTGTTCCTTATCGCCATTATTGCCGCCGCCGGGTACGTGATGCAGCTACCGGTTAAAGGCTTGCTCGCAACGTCGGGTGGCATGGCAATCGTGGGTGGTCTCGCCCTGCGCAGCACGTTAAGCGACCTTTTCTCCGGGATCGTGTTGAACACCACCAAGTCCTATCAAGTGAATGATCTGATTCTGGTCGACGGCATTGAGGGGAGAGTCACTGATATCGATTGGCGAGCGACCCATTTGATAACTGGCCACGGCAGCACGGCGGTCATTCCCAACTCAGTAATGTCTGCCGTGAAAATCCTTAACCTGAGCCGTCCAATTGATGTTCACGGAGTCGCGGTGACCTTGCAGGTTCCGGCGCGAGTTCGGCCGGGCAAGGTGCTGGAGGCGCTTGAAAAAGCAATGCAAGGCACTCGAGCGCTCTTGGTCTCGCACCCTTACAAAGCCTCGATCAAGAGTGCAGGCGCGGAGTACATCGAATACGAAGCCAAGGGCTACATTGCGGTCTTGGCGGAACGTTCAGCGGTTTGCAACCACCTTTTCGATCTTGCTCACCGGCATCTTGAAGCGGCAGGCGTGCTGCTCGGCGCCGGACCTGTTAACGAGTTGGCGCACAGCCTCAGTCGTGAACGGTTGTTGCTGGAAGACTTGAAGCTGTTTAGGTCTTTACGCATTCAAGATCGTGACGAGCTTGCCCGGGCAATGGTTCCAGTGGAGTTCCACCCTGATCAGGTGGTGCTCGAGTTGAACGAAGTGTCGGATTTTCTGATGGTCATTAGCACCGGGGTGATATCGGCTTCAGTGCACGACGGGGAGCGACTCGTTGAAGCTGCCCGTATGGGACCAGGAGAAGTGCTGGGCGAGGAAGGGGTACTCGCCGAGGGTCGATCTCGTGCCCAATTTCGCTGCATCACACGATGCGTGCTGTTCCGTCTCGACAAGTCAGCATTAGGTAATTATCTAGACCATGAAGCCGAATTAACGGCCGAGCTGAATAAACTGCAGCTGTATCGTCAAGGTGTTCGCCAATCGTTATTGATGCAAAAACCAATCGAAGTAAAAAAGGGCGGTTTCCTGCGATGGCTGAAGTCAGCCTAAGCGCTTTAACGTTATGCAGGCGTCGCCTGCTACGCCGTCTGCCGGGTGCAAAATAATTGTTCAATGACGTGATACGCCCTGTGCAGAAATAGGGTAGTTAAAATTTTCTACCGATTAGCTAAGCTAACCGAATAGCAAACACTCTAATTCATCTAGCCTTTCGAGTTGGTTTGTTCCTGCTGCGGGATGATACGTGCGTTTTCGCGCAATCTAAAATAATTATGCATCGAATATCAATCGTCTCGTGGCAGACTCTTATTTCACAGGGAGGCACTCATGGCAAGTCCAATAACACCCTCTACAGGTCTTGGTTCGGGGCTTGCGATTGGCGAGATTGTCGCTGCACTGGTCAACTCTGACAAACTCGCGAAGCAAACTCAGATCACCACACAAACTAAATTGGTGACTACCCGGTTGTCGGGTATAGGAACGCTGCAGTCCGCTATAGCAGCATTTCAATCAGTTTTAAAGACGCTGGGTAACAAGGACACTCCGGCTTTCGCGGGGTATGCAGCCATGTCCTCCAATCAAAGCGCGTTGACGGTGACGTCCAACAGCAAGGCAGTCCCTGGAACTTACACCATCAAAGTCGCCAATATTGCGACCAGTTCATCTGTCGCGACGGCGTCGTTTTCAGGCGGCAAAACCAGCGCGGTTCCCGCAGGCTCTCTGGCTGTAACGCAAAATGGCGTCACCCAGAGTTTTGAGGTTCCGGCAGGTGCGACACTTGAATCTGTCGCCAAGCAGATCAATGCGCAGAGCACGAGCACTCACATTAGTGCGAACATCATCACTGATAAAAATGGCGCGCGCTTAGTCTTTGGATCAACCGTTACCGGCAAGGGGTCAGACATTACCACTGTCAGCACAATTGCGGGTTTCACTATCGCCGCTGGCACCAAGTTGGATACCGGCTCGCCGAGTAGTGCCGGATATGTAGGAGAGCAAGCCGTCGATGCGAACTACGGGTACGGCGGTTTTGAGTTCACCAGTGCTACCAACACGGTTGAGGGAGCAATCAGCGGGTTGACCCTTAATCTTATCGGCAACAACAGTGAGTCGACTGTCACAGTTGCAGCCAACGCGGACGGTTTGAAGTCCTCTTTGCAGGCATTCATTACCGCGTACAACGCTGTTGTTTCAGCGGTCTCAACGGTCACAAAAGCAACGGTTACGGACAAGCCGGATCCGGTTACCGGAGCGACCGTCACGCCTGCCGCCCTGACCGGCGACTCCATGCCAAGAGGCATTCTCTCAGCCATTCGTAATACGTTGGTTACCGGAGTGGGAGGTGGTGGCCTTACTGTGCTTTCACAGCTTGGGATCCTGACTAGCCAGGTCGGGGGAACGTTGTCGCTTGATGAAACGAAATTTAAAGCGGCCATCATGGATAAAGGATTAGCCGGGGAAGTGCAAACACTGTTCAGCGGCACTGGCGACTCTGATGGTCTGCTCGGTCGGATGAACGAGGCGCTTAAGCCTTATACGCAGACAGGTGGATTGTTTGACTCACGCAAATCTAGCCTGAACAAGCAACAGGGGGAACTCGCCGATCAGCAAACAGCTTTGGATCAGCGGGTCGCTTCTTTGACCGCTACGCTGACTGCAAAGTACAACGCCATGGATCTTCTGGTCGGAAGACTGAAAGCCTCCGCTAGCAACATTACTTCATTCTTTGATTCGCTAAATGCGCGTAAGTCCGGCTAATAACGATGCCGATGGAGGCCCGATGACTGGGCGGGTGGTGTAGATGATGCTTCTGCCTAGCCGCTCTACACTCGGGCCAGGCCTGAGCTCGGGATTTTGACTATTCCATCGCAACGCTCATCTGATAATGCCCTCTGACGCCGGATGTGCGTGAAATTGTAAGCGTCCCGGTGCCAAGAGGCAGTATTACCGGTATTCCCTTCATGATCGACTCTTCAGCGGGAAAGGGAAGGGATAAGCCCAGCGCCCTGACGACAAGGCGCTTAGTGACCTTGACTAATTCCCGTTTCGCTGGGGCCTCGTCGTCGGGCGCCGGTATGTCCACCAAAAGCCTGACTTTGACCGGTCGATTGTCCGAACCTTCGACAAGAAAAGAGATGACGCCGGAACTGTTGGCATTTAACGGTCTGGGATTGCTGCGGCAGCCTTCCTTTCCATCCGGTGTCTGACCCCACTCGCCGCCACGCAAGTGGGCATCAGTGAGTAAGGCACAGGCTTCGTCCGACGACTTAACGCGCAAGTCGGCAGAGCAGTGCATCGAGAACAGCAAGGCAAGCGCACCCGGGATGTAGCGAATCATACGAATTAATCTCTTGAATGAGTGAAACGGATCAGTGCAAGGCACTATGGTGTGCGGGGATTACGAGATCGGCGATTCTGATATCCAGTCCGCGAGCAACTAACCTTCACCTATTATTATCCGTATTTCGGTTCCTTGAAGGCGGTCATAATCCCCTGTTTTTCTGCCAAAAACCACGTGAGCATTTATTGTTTTTTTGTATTTTACAGGTCGTTGCGAAATGTGGGCCTATCGCGCGCTTAATTAATTATAAAGTAAAGCGGGTTCTCGACCATTCTTGGCGTGTTGGTGTGCGTCAGGAAGCATAATCGCTTGGGTTTTTTGTTTTTGTGAACTGTTTAAGGACTGCAACTATGAATTCCTCCGTTATAGCCGCTCGTATTCATGAGCACGGATCCGCTGAAGTCATCGTTTTTGAGCATGTTGAAGTTCCGATACCGGGGCCGAATGAAGTGCGTATCCGTCACACTGCAATTGGATTGAACTTTGTAGAAATTTATTATCGTCGCGGTACCTTTCCCGTTCCTGAATTTCCCATCGTTTTAGGTAACGAGGCAGCCGGCGTCGTCGAAGTGGTCGGTAGTCAAGTGACAACGCTTAAGACAGGTGATCGTGTCGTGTACTCCGATGACATACATGGCGCCTACACCACGCACCGCCTCTATGCAGCGGACCGTCTCGCGGTAATCCCTGACAGCGTCACTGATTTGCAGGCGGCAGCAAGTTTTCTGAAAGGGCTTACTGCCCGTTACCTGCTGAAAGAGACTGTCAGTTTATTACCTGGTGATACCGTCCTCTACCACGCCGCCGCGGGTGGCGTTGGCAAGATTTTCTGCCAGTGGGCGCGGGCGTTGGGTCTTAGGGTAATAGGCACGGTCTCCTCTGAAGCGAAGGCCAACGTTGCCAGAGAGGCAGGTTGTGCTCATGTGATCAACTACTCAAGCGAAGACTTTGTAGAAAAAGTAATGCAGCTAACAGGTGGTAGCGGGGTCAAGGCGGTGTTCGATTCAGTTGGCAAAGACACCTTTGCAGGCTCGCTTGCTGTCCTGCGTCCGAGAGGCACTTTGGTGATTTTTGGAAAGTCGTCTGGCCATCCCCCGATGGTTGACCCGTTTGAACTGGCACCACGCTCACTGGCGCTGATGTGGCCTGTTCTGCCGGTGTATGTCAACACGGCCGGTGAGCTCGCGGCCGCCGCTGCGGATCTCTTCCGTGCCATTGAAACCGGCCTGATCAATGTCGAACCGGACGAGATTTATCCGTTTAATCAATTAGTAGAGGCACACAAAGACCTTGAGGCGCGCCGCACCACCGGCGCGGCAGTACTGGTCGTTTGACTTCATCCCCTGCCCTAGTCGGCGCGTAGCGCGCGGGCGCGCGCGACTGGGTGCGGGCTTAGCACAGAAATCCTGAAAACACCTCTGAGAATTGAAACATGCAGGAAACAAAGCTTCCCGGACACGGAACAGCGTTAGAGTCTGTCCCCATGACGTCCAAAATCCAGTTGAGGATTTGGGGACCCATCGGTGTCACGTTGGTTTACCCGTTCATGCTCAACGCTTTTCACGCCTTGGTCACCGATGATCACGGTGCTGCGGTGACATTGGGGTTTCTTGGCTATGTGTTTGCCGCGTTACTATTATCGGGTTTGTTCGCCGTGCCTGGCATGGGGATGGTACTTGCCTGTAGACGAAGTCGTAGCAGCGACAGTTTGGGGGAAGACGTTCGCGTTCGACGACTCGCCCTATTGATCGTGGCGGCACCGACCCTTTACTGCTTCATAGGCGTCAACATGTTGATGCTGGGCGCCACAGTCCCGGACCAATGGACTTGGGTGGTGTGCTGGTTACTTTTGGGTTGTATCCTAACACTCAAGAGTTCTCCTGCGCGTGTCGCGGTGGTCATTCCAAAAGAGATGCCCACACTGCGGGTGGCCCACGGTGTCGCAGGCGTCATTGTTCTGCTATTTGTAGTTTTCCATCTTTTCAATCACTTGTTTGGGCTAATCAGTCCTCAGGCTCACACGGCTGTGATGGACGTGGGACGCAAAGTCTATAGGTCGTCGTTTGTCGAGCCCGTTCTGATTGCCGCCTTGCTCTTTCAAGTCGCCAGCGGTTTGCGCCTTGCATGGACATGGAGCGTCCACAATGTCGACCCTTGGCGCATCTTTCAATTGGGTTCAGGTTTTTTTTTGGCGGTATTCATCTTAGGACACATGAATGCGGTGTTCATTTTCGCACGAACCGTATTAGGCATCGACACGGGCTGGGCATTTGCATCAGGGGATCCGGTCGGAATGATTCATGATCCTTGGGGCATTCGACTGCTACCGCACTACGCCATTGCCGTATTCTTTGTGCTGGCGCACTTGGTGAGCGGGTTGCGGGTCGTGTTGCTTGCTCATGGATTGAAGCGGGCACGGGTAAATAGACTATGGTGGACAGGGGCGGCACTCAGCGCTGCCGTCTCATTGTTGATCATGTTGGGCATGACGGGTCTGCGCTTTACGTGAACGTATGCATTTGTGGTTTGAGAGCAGATGGCCGATATTCAGGGGTATTCGTCCTGTGATGGCCGGATGGGTACAGCGATAATCTTCACGTTCGGCGCTTGCAGGCGTCTTGTCTGTAGCGCACGGGCGGCGGAGCACAATGCGGATGATTTGGCACGACGCGGAACTCCTGATTTACCGAAAGCCAAGCTCGGACCTGGATGGCGGTTCTGCGTCATGGGTAGTGCAAACCGCTTCGCAACAGCCCCTACCTGCGACTCTCGACCGCCTTGCCCATGAGTTTGCGCTGCGCGATGAGCTCAATAGCGACTGGGCATTGCGTCCATTGGAGATGCTTCGGGACGGCAACGGTATCCGCCTGGTGTTCGCAGATCCTGGCGGGGATCTCCTGGCGAATGTGCTGGGGACGCCGTTGGACACGCCGACTTTCCTTGAACTGGCAATTGCAATCGCCGCAGCGTTGGCAGCCGTGCATCAGCATGGTCTGGTCCATAAAGACCTTAAACCCGCCCATATCGTAATCCGTTGCGCTGGCAGACCAGTACGCCTAAGTGGTTTTGGACTGGCTTCACGCTTGCCCCGCCAGCGGCAAGCTCCGGAGCCTCCAGAGACCATCGCAGGCACGTTGGCGTATATGGCACCGGAGCAGACCGGTCGAATGAATCGTTCGATCGACTCACGCAGCGACCTATACGCGCTGGGCGTTACATTTTACGAAATGCTCACCGGCTCGCTGCCGTTTAACGCCACAGACCCTATGGAGTGGATCCATTGCCACATCGCTCGAAGGCCCCAACCCCCTAACGAAAGGGTCGTGAGTGTACCGCTCGTTCTGTCGGACATCGTTCTGAAATTGCTCGCCAAAACCGCCGAGGATCGATACCAGACGGCTGCAAGTGTTGAGCACGACCTGCGCCGCTGCCTCGCCAACTGGCAAACGGAAGGCCGCATAAGCGCATTCGACCTAGAAGAGCGTCGCTCGCCAGAGCGGCTGATCACGCCCGAAAAACTTTACGGCCGCGATCTGGAAGTGGCGGCTTTGGTCGCGACCTTCGACCTTGTAGTGCGCACCGGTACCCCTCAAATGGTGCTGGTGACCGGTTATTCAGGGATCGGGAAATCATCGGTGGTCAACGAGCTGCACAAGGTACTCGTCCCGCCCCGTGGTTTGTTCGCCTCCGGTAAGTTCGACCAATATAAACGTGATATCCCCTACGCCACCTTGGTCCAAGCGTTCCAGGGGCTGGTGCGCTCGTTGCTCTGCAAGAACGAAATTCAACTCGACAGCTGGCGTGTTGAGCTGGTGCAGGCTCTGGAGCCGAACGCGGGACTGATTACTGACCTCGTCCCAGATCTTAAACTGATCATCGGCGAGCCGCCGCCAGTGCCGGCACTTGAACCACAGCAAGCACAACGTCGGTTCATGCTGGTGTTTCGTCGTTTTATTAACGTGTTTGCCCGGGCAGAGCACCCGCTTGCGTTATTTCTGGATGACCTGCAGTGGGTCGATGCGGCGACCATGGATCTGCTGGAGGATTTGCTGACCTGCACCGACATGAGCCCTCTTATGTTGATCGGCGCGTACCGCGATAATGAAGTCGATCTTACTCACCCCCTCTCTCACTGGCTCAAGGCAATCCGGACTACAGGGGTGCGTATCGACGAGATCACTCTGGCTCCGCTCAAGCGTGAACATATAGAACAACTGATCGCGGATGCTTTGCTCAGTCCCCCGCTGCGCATCGAGCCTCTGGCTCGGCTGATTCAAGACAAGACTGCCGGCAATCCATTTTTCGTGATCCAGTTTTTGCACGCCCTGGCCGATGAACGTCTTCTCTGTTTCGATCACGAAGACCGTGAGTGGCGCTGGGACCCCGAGCGCATCCATGAAAAGGGCTACACCGAAAATGTCGTGGACCTCATGGTTGGCAAACTGGTACGCCTTCCGGACGACGCGCAACTGGCGCTACAGCAGCTGGCGTGCTTGGGCAATGTGGCGCAGATTGGCACGCTCTCGATGATCCTCAATTTGCCAGAACAAAAAGTGCACGATGTCTTGTGGGAGGCACTGCGCCAGGAACTGATCGAGCGCACGGACGAGGCATATGCTTTTGTGCACGACAGGATCCATGAGGCGGCCTATTCACTGACCCCACAGGCGCTGCGGGCTCAAGCGCATTATCGGATTGGCCGGCTGCTTGCGCTAAATACAGCTCCCACGCAATTGGAGGAACGTGTTTTCGAGATCGTTGGTCACTTAAATCGTGGGGTCGCCCTGATCGATTTGCAGGAGGAGCGCGAACAGTTGGCTCGGTTGAATCTGATAGCCGGACAGCGTGCCAAAGCGGCAACGGCATACGCATCCGCGCTGACCTACCTGAGTACCGGCATGGAGTTGCTTGAGGCCTATCCAAACTCGTTTAACGATTTGCTGTTCCAACTCACCCTCAACCGTGCCGAATGTGAGTTGTTGACCGGGCGCCTGGCAGTCGCCGACCAGCGCCTGGCTTTGCTTGCGCAGCTTGACCTCAACGCGGTCGAGCGTGGCCGAATCGCTTGCCTGCATATGGACGTCTGCCTGCTGATGGACCGAAGCGACAAGGCGGTGACCGTCTGCATCGAGTATCTGCGACATGTCGATATCCAATGGTCGCCACATCCCGATGACGGCCAAGTTCAGGCGGAATATGAGTTGATCTGGACATTGCTCGGTGACAGGACGATAGAAGCGTTGATAGACCTGCCTTTGATGACCGATGCGGCCTCCCTAATCACTCTGGAGGCGTTGAGTAAACTCTTCGCCCCGGCATTGCAGTTCGACGCGAACCTGGCCTGCCTTACGGTATGCAAGGCGGTAACGCTTAGTATGGAGCGTGGCAACAGCGATGCGACCTGCGTGCTGTACGCCAACGTAGGCAGAGTGGCGGGCAGGCATTTTGGCGATTACCAGGCCGGGTTGCGTTTCGGGCAATTGGGCTGTGATCTGGTCGATCGCAATGGTCTAGCGCGGTTCGAAGCCAGCACTTATCTGTGCTTTTCTGCTTTCGTCGCGCGGTGGATGAAGCCTACGCGCGAGTGCCGCGAGCTTTTACGGCGTTCGTTCGCGGCGGCAAACCGCATCGGCGATCTGGCCTACGGCGCCTATTCTGGGAATAGCCAGATCTCCGACTTTCTCTTTGCTGGCAATCCCTTGGTCGAGGTACAGGATGAAGCTGAGCGCGGACTTCTGTATGCGCAAAAGGTCCGGTTTGGCCTAGTCACTGATTTCATAACCACGCAGCTGGGTTTCATCCGCATGCTGCGTGGTTTGACGCCGGAGTTCGGCTCATTCAATGGCGAACACTTCGATCAGGCCCTTACCGAGACCCATCTGACCAGTACACCCGATCTGGCGCTGGCCGCTTGCTGGTACTGGATTCGTAGATTGCAGGCGCTATATCTGGCAGGTGATGCCCTGGGCGCTCGGCAAGCCGCCTCAAAAGCACAGGCACTGCTCTGGACTTCGTATTCGTTCTACGAGGAGGCGGAGTTCTATTTTTATGACTCGCTTGCCCGTGCCGCCTGCTGCGGAGGCGCAACGCTAGAAGAGCGGGCCGGTCATCTGACCAGCATGGTCACGCACCTGCATCAGTTGCAGATCTGGTCGCAACAATGCCCTCAAAACTTTGCAGCCCATGCAGCGCTTGTCGCTGCTGAAATAGCGAGGGAAGAGGGGCGTGTGCTTGACGCTCAGGCGCTGTATGAAAGCGCGGTATCTGCCGCGCAGGAAAGTGGATTCGTTCACATTGAAGCGTTAGCCAATGAGCTCGCTTCGCGTTTCTACTTGAGTCGCGGGATGACCAGAATCGCACGTTTATACCTTCAGGATGCGCGATATGGCTATCGTCGGTGGGGGGCTGAGGGAAAGGTGCGCCAATTGGAAAGCGAGCATGCGTTTCTTGATATCGATGATCTCCCTACGGGCGCAACTAGCACGATCATCACGCCGGTCGAGCATCTGGATCTGGCCACAGTGTTGAAAGTCTCTGAAGCGGCATCGGGAGAAATTGTCCTGGAGAAACTGATGACCACTGTCATGCGCACCGCTATCGAACAGGCGGGTGCCGATCGTGGTGTGTTGATCTTGTCCGACGGCGCAGAACATCGTGTCATGGCTCAGGTCGCAGCTTCAGACGAGGTGCCGATTTTGCAACTCGAATCGGTGCCTGTCAGCAGTGCATTGCTGCCTGAGTCGGTGCTCAATCATGTCCTGCGAAGCGGTGAATGCCTGTTCCTGGATGATGCCATCGCCGAGCCGCCGTTTTCCTCGGATCGTTACATCGCTCAGCATCGAGCTCGCTCGGTGCTTTGTCTGCCGCTGCTGCATCAAGCTCGTACGACGGGTGCGCTATACCTGGAAAACCGCTTGGCTGCCAGGGTGTTCAGTCCCGCGCGGATCGCGGTACTTAAGCTGGTAGCCGCCCAAGCTGCCAGCTCTCTGGAAACCGCGCGCCTCTACCGCGATGTGGCAGAGCGAGAAGCCAGGATTCGGCGTCTGGTCGATGCAAATATCATCGGTATTCTGGTCTGGAAAACCGATGGAGAAATCATCGACGCCAATGACACATTCCTGCAGCTTCTCGGCTATCAGCGTGAGGATATCGTTCAACGAACATTGAATTGGAAAAGCCTCACCGCGCCAGATGCGCGGGAGGTCAGCGAGCAGGCCCTGCACGAAGCGGTTCGCACCGGCGGAGCGGGGCCCTACGAGAAGGTCTACCTGCGCAAGGACGGAAGTCGTTTACCTGCCATTGTCGGTCTGGCCATGTTCGAGCCTCAACGTCGGGAAGGGGTGGCGTTCGTTCTTGATCTGACTGAGCGTAAACAGGCCGAGGCGATGGTTCGAGAGAGCGAACAGCGCTATCGGGATGTGCAGGTCGAGCTGGCCCACGCCAACCGCGTGGCGACCATGGGACAGCTTGCGGCCTCAATCGCCCATGAGGTCAGCCAGCCGATTGCATCGACCCTGAACTTCGCATCTGCTGCGCAGCGTTGGTTGAGCATGCAGCCGGCCAATCTCGATGAGGTCGATCAGGCACTGACTCGCATTATCCAAAGCGGTCAGCGGGCGGGAGCGGTGCTACAACGCATCCGGGGCCTAATTCGCAAGACAGCTCCGCATAAGGAGTCCATGGACCTCAGCGCGGCCATTCGCGAAATGGTCGAGCTCATTAGCGGTCAAGTTAGCAAGAGCGGCGCGTCGATGCATGTCGATATCTGCGACGCGTTACCGGCCGTCATCGGTGATCGGGTCGAGCTGCAACAGGTGCTGCTCAACCTGATCATGAATGCGCTGGAAGCCATGACTGGCGTAGACATAAGTGTTCGCTGCGTGCACATACAGGCTGAGCATCATCTTGAAAGCGCTCTGCTCGTGTCGGTCAGCGATACTGGACCTGGCTTTGACTCGGTCAGCGCCGAGAAGGTGTTCACCCCCTTCTACACGACTAAGGCCACCGGCTTAGGGATGGGGTTGTCGATCTGCCGATCGATTATCGAAGCCCATGGCGGTCGATTGTGGGTCAGCGCCGCGCCGTTGGGGGGAGCTAGGGTTCAGTTCACCGTGCCTGTCGAGGTTCCGGAACTGGCCGGCCAGCAGCGGGTGTCGGAGGGTCATTGATCAGTCGGTCCAGCGCGAAAATCGCTGCGCAAATGTATACCTGGGTATGTATCGCACCGCACGGGGTCACATGCACACTGGGGTCTCCAGGCTAACCGCTATGGTCTGATAACCGAGCGGTTGTTGTCCGCGATTCTCTGACTCGACACTAGGTAAATAACCATGACCGTACATCTGAACCACCCCATTCAGAAGGACGAAAGACAAGCAGGAGAGTCCCACGCTTCTGGCAACGATTCGTCAGCGTTCCTGCCCTTCGGTGAGTCAGGCGTGGAAGAACTCGTCTCCTCCCGGTATGCACTAAAGGTAGGGGACATTGATGTGATGGTCGTGAGCGACGGGGTCCTACCGTTACCGACCCAGACGATGTCAACAAACGCAGACCCCATCGCCCGCGCGACGTGGTTCAAAGAGATGTTTCTCGGGCCGGACGCTTTCGACTGGGCGTTGAACGTGCTGGTGGTTCGCAGCGGCGACAGGACGATCCTCGTTGACGCCGGACTGGGAGGGCAGTTCCCTGGTTTTCCAAGGGCCGGGCTGTTCCCTAAGCGGCTCAAGGCTGTCGGTATCGACCTCGAGGCAGTGACCGATGTAGTTATCACCCACATGCATATGGACCACATCGGTGGCCTGCTCGTAGATGAGGTCAAAAGCCGGCTTAGCCCTGAACTGCGCATACACGTCGCCGCTGCCGAGGTTGAGTTCTGGAAGGCACCTGACTTCACGCATACCGATATGCCTGAGCCCGTGCCAGACGTGCTAAGGGCTACTGCGCAGGCGTTCATCAGCGCGTTTGAAAGCCGACTGTGCCTCTTCCAGGACGAGTACGAAGTGGCGCCTGGGGTGACCGCGAAGTTAACCGGTGGACACACCCCGGGGCACAGCGTCGTTCATGTCGAGTCCGGCGGTGAGCGGCTGACCTTTGCAGGTGACGCGCTGTTCCCGGTCGCGTTTGAGCATCCCGACTGGCATAACGGCTTCGAGCATGACCCGGAAGAATCGGTACGTGTCCGTATTCGTTTGATGCAGGAGGCGGCTGCCAATAGCGAGTGGCTGGTCGCCACCCATCTGCCGTTCCCCTCAGTAGGAAGGGTTGTGGTCGACGGCAATGCATTCCGCTGGGTCGCCGCGTTCTGGGATTACTGATCATCGGGTGATAGCTGCGGAACTCCGTTGGTCCTTTTTACTAAGGGCGGCTTTGATGATACGAGTCGCCTATCAACCCATAAAACTCCATCGTCATGCCTGACTTAAGCATCCATAAGTTTCGTGAGCGCTAGTGCTATAAAAAAACTTCAAAACTGTGGCCCGGACGCTCGTTCTCCGTCTGTTATTTTGGCAATAAGTTAAAAGTTTTTGTATTCAAAATTCGTAAGCGGGTCAGTTTTCACTGGTGATTAAATTCATACTTGATTGTGCAAGAGTCAAGCTTTTAGGATGTCCAAGTGGTGGCCGGTCCCGGTGGCGAGTGACTCGCTATTTGCCGGTTTTTAAAAAAAGTTGCTTGATGGTTTTTTAGGGGCGACGGGTTTCATTGGAGTCATTAATAGTTGGAGTACGTATGAAAAAGCATATTTTGATTCTGGGTGCTGGCTTCTCTGGAATCACTAGCGCTTTAAGTGCGGCTTTTTTTTTGGAAAAGGACCGTCGTGCAGATGTTTCAATTACTGTTATTTCAACGTTACCGGTTGCATCTGCAATGCATGGAATGGACGCGTCAGGTTTGCGCAAAATGGATGCGCTGCGGGAATCACTGCGTACTGCCTCACGGATAAAATTCATCATGGGGGTCGCCACACAGGTTGAGGCACCTAGTCACCGGGTGATCTACACCTCTGGGGCTGGAATCAACGTATGGATCACGTACGACAAATTGATACTTGCGACCGGTAGTCGGATAGTCAAACCGAGTCTTGAAGGCGTCGAGCACGCTTTTGATATCAACCCGTTAGATGAAACTTCCTGCCTGGAAAAGCATCTTGCCGCATTGGATCATTATCCCGCGTCGGATGCGCGTAACACGATTGTTATTTGCGGAGGCGGGTTTTCCGGGATCGAATCGGCCACTCGCATAATCGCGCGATTGCGAACGCGTTGGGGGGAGAACACAAAAATAAACATCGTCGTTGTGGACGAAAGGCCGCAGAAGAGCAGTGCACTTATGCACAAGGACGAAGCTGTCGGTCACATCATGTCCGTCGACCAGAGACTCACGTGGTTTTTTAATGCAAGGGTTGCGTCATTGGATACCAACGGCATTACGCTGGAAGACGGACGGCGTATCGGCTCCAAAACGGTCGTTTGGACTGGGGGGTATCGGGCGAGTGAGTTGACCCGGCATATACCGGCCGAACGAGATTGCCTGGGCCGGTTGCACGTCGATCATCACCTTCAAGTGATCGGAAATCCAAATATCTTTGCGATAGGCGATGTCGCTTTTTCTACGGCCACCGACGACGGCCGCTATCCGACATTTCTCTATCAAGTCGCCACCTCCATGGGGGATCTGGCTGGGCATAACGTTGTTGCCGACATCCTGGGCGTAGCGAGACGAGACCTGTATCACGCTGAGAAAACGGGCCTCGACAGCGTGTCCGATCTACACAGATGAACTTAGCCCCTGTCTTCTTTAGGCACATGCGGTGAAATTGAGTACATGACAGCGCGCAAACTTGCGGTAGAGGCAGTGCGAGCGATGGGACAGAGCCAGGCACTGGCCGTCAGTGCTCAGAGTTTGGCGACGCACGCCGGGTTAACGGTGGAACTCGTCATTGCCGGTGTAGCCCCGGACAAGCTCACGTCGCGCTGGAGACCGATAAAAACCTGGTCAACATTCAGGACTTTTCTTCCGAAACTGCAGCGGGTGCTAATCGAACTAGCGCCTCTACGCAGGGACTCTTGCGGCAGGCGCTGTCATTTCGCGACATGGTGGTGAAATTTCGGCTGTTGCGAAGTCTTGAACATCCGAATCAGCAAGGACCATTTGGCATCGCGACTGATTACTCATGCATTCGCAAGCATTGGGCTTCTGGCTATCCGCTTCCATCGATTTTTCGGCCTATACCTCCGAGGAAATGGATTTGATGGAAATTGCTAAATGCCACCATAATTTTTTGTTTAAACGATAGAGATCTTCCGCCTTCCGCCTGAGTGTCTTCTTTCGACCCATAGCAGACGCCCGAAGGCTAATGGCCCATTAATGCTAGGCAAAGCGACGGTTGGGTGCCTTTTCTCTAAGGCTTGCGCACCGGGCAGGCTCCGCAGAATCTTTTGTACCTACTTTGCATTAACCGTCGGATCGCTTGGGTTACGCGTTCCGATGAGCATTCAGGGAGTCGAAAAAAGACGTGATGATACTGGCCGAAGCTTTTAGCCGGGCAATCAGGGAGTCCATCGCGTTGTACTTCGCAGTCAATGTTTCAGTAAGTTTTGTTACATGGAGGTCCAACGCCGCTTGCTGATCTTGGAGCTTGCTATGCTGTCGGTTCAGGCTTGATTTGCGAGTATCGAAAATGCCGCCGGTTTGAGTGTACGGCGTCGGGCGGCGCTCGTCCAGGCGATCAATCCGTTCGAGCCGTTCCCTGAGCCCGCTAACAACTGCTGCACGTCTCCTCCAAGCCCTTTGTCGATCGCAGCAGCAAACTTGGTGCTGTCTAAAGATAGAGTGCCGTCAGTTTGGCTGGTATTGATGCCTAGTTGTGACAGTACCGAGAGATTGCCGCTGGAACCTGTGGTCACCAGTTCGTTTCGTATCGCTGACAGGATCGACCGAGGCATCGCATCGCCGGTGAACTCTGGTGGTAGAACTGTGGCGCCAGTAATGGGATCCGGTGCGTCCTTTACCGTAGCTTTTGTCACCGAAGTGATCGCACTCACCGGCGTCGAGCAGGCGATTCCCTTGCGGAGGGTAGCGCAGTTTAACCATGTATGGGCGCTTAAGTGGGCCGATCGAGACTTGACGCTGCTTGAGGAAATAACCCCCGCTGGGTCAAACCGCCTGCAGAAAAAAGCGCCTCTGTGACTGGTTGCTGTGGCGTGTCTCACCATCCCCATTCCATTGCTCTGTATCCATCTGAAGGACCACTGTCTGCTTTAACCGATAGGTATCTGTGATGCTGGCTAGAGGGAGCTTAAGTCCAGTGGAGCAAAGGATCGGCGACTAGATGCACGACGTGCAGAACCCGGCGATGGATGTGCAGGCCATGCTGGATCGGCCGTGTCGGGACCGATGCGCAAAGCCCAGAATATCTTGGGTCAAGCATTCTGCACCTGCGCACCGTGATGCTTCAAAACATCCGAACGTGTTTATCGGTCTTGCGTGCTTGTGAGTGCTGCTAACTACTGTGTACGTGTCCTCTAGCAATATTATTTCGCGGCCTTCTCAATCAGGTCCGCGACTGCTTTGGGATGCGAAACCATCACCACGTGAGACGCCCCTTTGATAACGACTGTCTGTTTCGAGTGTGCACGCTCGGCCATGAACGCCATTGCGTGAGGCGGGATATTTTTGTCCTGGTCGCCGTAGACCCACCACGACGGAATGGTTTTCCACGCAGCGTCTGTTGCCGGCTCGTTGAGTGCGGCCACCGTCACGGGACGTTGCCCAGCAGCCATCAGGCGCGCATCTGCTGCAGGCACGTCGGCGGCGAACTGGTCATGAAACTTGTCTTGCTGGATGTACAGGTCCTTTCCACCGTCGGGCAGATCCACAGGCGCGGCGAGGGCAGGGCCAAGGGTACTGCCTGGAAATTTGCCGGACAGTCCGGCTGCAGTTTCTCCCGCCTCAGGTGCAAATGCCGCAACGTACACGAGGCTTTTTACGTTGGTGCTGCCATAAGCGGCTTCGCTTATCACTGGGCCGCCGTAGGAATGACCGACAAGTACCACAGGCGTCTTGATGCCCTTGACCACGCTCGCGACTGATTGGGCATCGGTCTTGACACTACGCAGCGGGTTCGCAGCGGACACCACTGTATAGCCATCTTTTTCCAGAATCTTGACCACACCGTTCCAGCTGGATGAGTCGGCGAATGCACCGTGAACCAGCACCACCGTCGGTTTGACATCTGCGGCACTGACGAAACTGGTTGCAGCCATCACGGCTACAAGGGCCAAACCATTGAAGATCTTTTTCATAGGGATTACCTGTATTGAGCAAGGTGGTGGATTGTTAATTGATTTGTGTGCGATCAAATTGTGTGAAGGTAATATCGTTTGAGAAAACATTGCTGTCAATAGGTTGCGATTAAATCGTGTGCGTAATAGTTTGTCTGGTTTCACCCCCTGCAGGAGCCACCCATGTCTGCCACACCTGATCAAGACAAAGATTTTTCACCACTCAACGAGTTTCTTTGCTTCACCATCTACTCAACAGGCCTTGCACTCAACCAGTTCTACCGCCCGCTGCTTGAGGCCATAGGCCTTACGTACCCCCAGTACCTGCTAATGGTCGCGCTGTGGGGCAAAGACAATCAGATTGTAAAAGACTTGGGCAGCACGCTTTTTTTGGACTCGAGCACTCTGACGCCTCTCATCAAACGCCTGGAAGCTGCCGGATTTGTCTTACGCACACGCGATCTACAGGATGAGCGGCGGGTGCGGATCAGTCTCACGGAGCAGGGGAAAGCGCTCAAAGCGCGCGCACTCCATGTGCCTGATTGCATTGAGGCAGCGGTGGGTATGGATGCTCAGGAAGTTCAGGACATCCAGTCGGCCGTTGCCGATATCCGCACTCGGCTGCTCAAGCTCCGTGCGCTGTAGCGGGGGAGGCATTCACATGAGCGAGCGTATGACTTATGGGAACTAGAATTTGAACGCGCCCATTACTGCTCTCTTTGCTATAGGTATTGCTTATAAGAAGTATTGGATCTCGATCTTGGACGTTATAGCTCGCACCCCTCACTATGGCTCCAACAGCAAACAACACCGAGATCAACACCATGAAAGCGCTCATCGAAGGCATCCTGAAGTTTCAAAACGAAGCGTACCCACAACGCACCGATCTGTTTAAACACCTGTCTACTACGCAGAATCCGGGCACATTGTTCATTACCTGTTCAGACAGCCGGGTGATTCCGGAGATGCTGACGCAGCAGGAGCCCGGTGAGCTGTTCGTGATTCGCAACGCTGGCAACATCGTCCCCTCCTACGGCCCCGAGCCAGGCGGCGTGTCCGCAACGGTTGAGTACGCTGTGGCCGTACTTGGCGTCACCGACATCGTGATCTGCGGGCACTCAGACTGCGGTGCAATGACAGCGATCTCCCAGTGCAAATGCCTTGATCATCTGCCTGCCGTCGCCAGCTGGTTGCGCCACGCTGACTCGGCCAAGGTTATCAACCAAGGCCGCACACACCTGTCGCCGGCGCACAAACTGAGTTCGATGGTTCGCGAAAACGTTGCTGCCCAACTGACCAACCTGCTGACCCATCCGAGCGTTCGTCTGGCTCGTCAGCAAGGCCAATTGAATCTCCATGGCTGGGTCTACGACATCGAAAGCGGCACCGTTGAAGCGCTTGATGGCCGTACCAATCAGTTTGTATCGCTTGGCGCGAATCCTGACACGTGCGCCTACGGCTCAGACCCGCAACACGCTGCGGCATAAGCCCTAACCCGACCCGCAATTTTCGAAGCCTGTGCGCATGAATGGTCATGCGCCGACGTCCTGCACCTGAAATTTGCCACTTACCCCCATTAAAGAGGATTTCACCATGTACAAATCATTCTTCATCGCCGCCCTGACCCTTACCGGGTTTGCAGCCCACGCCGCGGACCAGACACCAGTCGAGCACTATCGATACGGGACCGAACTGGACATCGCCAAGGTCATCAACCAGACCGCGCCGGACGAGTTTAAAGATGTATCAACCGTTCAAATGACCTACGAGGATTCCAAGGGCGTTGTTCACGTCATTGAGTACGAGGTCGTCGGCACTGGCCATACCGGATAAATGCTGCTGCCTTAACGATGGATTACCCATCCCAAACGTATTGACTGCTTCAAGACGCAAAGAAACTGAACCTACTTATCGGAGTGACAGACATGACCCAGTCCAACGCTTACCAAGATCCTACCCTGGCCCTGACTGCCAAACTGCTCGATAGCAAATCGCGCAAAGGCCTGACGTTTGAACAACTCGCCGAAGGCACGGGCCTTAGCCTGACGTACGTGACCGCAGCGCTGCTGGGGCAACATCCGTTGTCCGCTGAAGTTGCAACAATCATCGGCGAGCGTCTTGAACTCAGCACTGACGATGTGCGTCAGCTGCAAACCATTCCGCTGCGCGGCAGCCTGGCTGCTGGCGTGCCGACCGATCCGACGGTCTACCGCTTCTACGAAATGATCCAGGTGTACGGCACTACCCTCAAGGCCCTGGTTCACGAGCAGTTTGGTGACGGCATCATCAGTGCCATCAACTTCAAGATGGACATCAAGAAAGTCGAAGATCCGGAAGGTGGGTCACGCGCAGTCATCACGCTCGACGGTAAGTTCCTGCCCTACCGGCCATTCTGATTCCCCCACGACCTTGATGCCTGGCTTTGGCCAGGCATTGCTGCGGTTGACTGATTCTGCTCAGCAGCATTTCTCAATGCTCCTGCTCCAGCAGTTCTCGTTACAGGACGGCGCGGCGCTGTTCTTGAATAAGATCAATAAGTGCTCTCAAGCCGACCGGGATGTGTCTGTGGCCTGCGTAATAAAGCGATAATCCCGGCAGTGGCTTAGCCCACTGCTGTAGTACCTCGATTAAGTGTCCTTCACGAATATCGTTTTCGACATACCATCGCGGCACCTGCGCAAAACCCAGCCCACTCCTCGCCGCCTCAAGCATCATCAAAGGCGCGTCCATAATGAGAGGGCCTTGCACATCGACCGTTATTGTCTTCCCATCCTCCCAGAACTCCCAAGGCGAGGCCATTCCACTGGGATAGCGTGCGCGGATGCACGGCAGGGTATGAAGGTCTTCTAGTCGAGCAGGCTTGGGGTAGGTCGAGAAGCATTCGGGGGAGGCTACCACTGCAATCGGAATGCTGTCAGTAATCGGGACACGAATCATGTCCCCGGGAACGCGAGAACTCAGTCGCAGGCCTGCGTCGAATCCATCAGCTACGATGTCCACTAGTTTTTCCTGCGTAGATACTTCGAGCGTCATGCCAGGATGGCGGGTGAGAAACTTGCGCATGAGGGGTTGGAAGACCATCAAAGCAGCGCCCAAGGAGCTGTTTATTCGCAAAATTCCAGTGGGGACAGGCTTCTGTTCCTGAAGGGTTGCCATGGCGGCGTTGATGTTCGCCACTGCAGGGCGTATTTGTTCGACGAAGCGCCGCCCCGCGTCAGTCAGTGAAACGCTGCGCGTTGTGCGATGAAAAAGTCGTTCTCCCAGCCGTGCTTCTAGCCCCCGGAGCGCATTGCTTACGCCGGTGGTGGACATATTCAGATCCATCGCGGCTGCCCTAAAATTTTGTTTGTCTGCAACCGCAATGACGACTTCAAGTTCTACAAGGCCGTGTTTGTACATTGTCCCGATTTCCAGAATAATTCATCCGTATTTGAGACCGTTATTTCGATTCTCTGCAACTGTTAGATTGAATCCTCTTAGTGACATAGCAAGAGACATCTAGCATGTGGAATTTGAATCAAGCCTATATCGACGGCACATTCGTTCAGGTCCAAGGGACTGAAACTGTTCCTATCATCAACCCCGCCTGCGAGCATCTGATCGGACACGTCACCCTCGCCAACCGGGCAGATGCAATCCTGGCCATCGAGGCAGCGAATCGCGCTCAGCAGATGCTGGCATCTTCGAGCAAGGCGGAACGCATCGAAATGCTGCGCGCATTGCAGCAGGCCGTGTTGTCGAATTCGGACCGCATTCGTGATTCAGCCATCGAGGAATACGGTGGTGTTTACGCGCGTACTCAATGGGTCAGTCAGTATGCTGCTCAATGCTTCAAAAGCGCCGCGCACTTACTCGAACGTTATGATTTTGCCAAGCACATTGGTGATGCGTCAGTCATCATGGAACCTGTCGGCGTCGCGGCATTGATCGCACCATGGAACAGTTTGGCCGGGACGGTCTGCAGCAAGTTGGCGTCTTCCATCGCTGCGGGTTGTGCCGCGGTTATCAAGCCGAGCGAACTCAGCCCAATTCAGACTCACGTGCTCGCTACTGCTCTCCACGGTGCTGGGCTGCCTAAGGGAGTTTTCAATATCCTTCTGGGGCGTGGTCATGACGTGGGCGACGAGCTGACGCACAATCCCATGATCTCCAAGATATCCTTCACGGGCTCCACATCGACGGGCAAGCAGATCGCGCTCGCGGGCATAGAAACGATGAAGCGCGTCAGCTTGGCCCTGAGCGGCAAATCCGCGACGCTGTTCCTAGATGATGCTGATCTTGCAACTGCTGTTCCGCTGGCCATGAACGCTGCGTTCATGAACAACGGTCAAGCCTGTGTAGCCGGCTCGCGCCTTCTCGTGCCGCACACGCGTCTCGATGAGGTCATCCGCATAGTGCAAGCATATGTCGCCGCAATGCGCGTGGGTGATCCATATGACCCGCAAACGATAATCGGGCCGGCTGTTAATCAAGCGCAGTATGAGCGTGTGCAAGCGTACATTCGGCGGGGCCTGGAGCAGGGAGCGACGTTGATTGCAGGAGGGGTAGGTCGACCTGAAACACTGGATAAAGGTTATTTCGTCAGGCCCACGGTCTTTGCGAATGTCCGCGAAGACATGGTGATTGCCAATGAAGAAATCTTCGGTCCGGTGCTTTGCATTATGGCCTACGACTCCCTCGAACATGCCATCGCCATCGCCAACCGGAGCGACTACGGCCTGCAAGCTTACGTCTTTTCCAGTGATGCGGACCTGGCTCGCCGAGTTGCTTCACAGCTGGAAGTGGGGACGGTTTTGATCAATCGGTGCGCCACAGAGTTGATGGCTCCCTTCGGTGGGAGAAAGCAATCCGGACTCGGTCGAGAGTTCGGGGTATTTGGATTGGAATCTTTTTTGGAGTCCAAGACAGTTGTCGCCAATTGATGGCTCCGTGGGGGGAGCATTGCATAGGTCAGGCCCCGAGGCATTGGTTGCCACCTCGGGCTCCCTTATGACAGCGTGGGCTATAGGTAACAATTTGTGTGGTAAATAGCTAATTCGGCCTTTGTTTACTCCCCGCTGATAAAGTGCACGAGTTGCACGAGTTGCACGAGTTGCACGAGTTGCGCGAGTGAGCAGTGTATCGGTACATCCTGCTCACTCTTCAACACTAGAGCTGCTTACTACAGCGCATTCTTCTGCTCTCTAAGCGGGGCTAAAGAAGGTGGTGCTGGCATTTTATTACCTACCCTTTGTGGAGAGATCACCTTGGTAGAGTACGTAGTTTCCCTCGATAAGCTCGGCAAACATGATGTTGAGCATGTGGGGGGCAAGAACGCATCCCTCGGCGAGATGATCAGCAACCTGGCGGGCGCAGGCGTGTCCGTTCCCGGTGGCTTCGCCACTACAGCTCAGGCCTATCGTGATTTTCTTGAGCAAAGTGGTCTGAACGATCAGATTCACAAGGCACTCGATGCTCTGGACGTCGACGATGTCAACGCACTGGCGAAAACCGGTGCGCAGATTCGTCAGTGGATCATGGAGGCTGAGTTCCCCGAGAAGCTCAACGCTGAAATCCGCACGGCCTTTGCCGAACTCTCGGCGGGCAATCCGGACATCGCCGTTGCCGTGCGCTCTTCCGCCACCGCAGAAGACCTGCCTGACGCATCCTTCGCCGGTCAGCAGGAAACCTTCCTCAATATTCGTGGCGTCGACAACGTCATCCGCGCAGCGAAAGAAGTCTTCGCCTCACTGTTCAACGACCGCGCCATTTCCTACCGCGTGCACCAGGGCTTCGACCACAAGCTGGTGGCACTGTCCGCAGGCGTACAGCGCATGGTCCGCTCTGAAACCGGCACGGCGGGCGTGATGTTCACGCTGGACACCGAATCCGGTTTCCGTGACGTGGTGTTCATCACCGGCGCTTACGGCCTGGGTGAAACCGTTGTACAGGGCGCGGTCAACCCGGACGAATTCTACGTTCACAAGAACACCCTTGAAGCCGGTCGCCCTGCGATCCTGCGCCGTAACCTGGGCAGCAAGGCCATCAAGATGATCTACGGCGACGAAGCCAAGGCCGGTAAGTCGGTCAAGGTCATCGACGTAGAAGCCGCTGATCGCGCACGCTTCTGCCTCTCCGACGAAGAAGTCAGCAATCTGGCTCGTCAGGCGATGATCATCGAGAAGCACTACCAGTGCCCGATGGACATCGAGTGGGCCAAGGACGGTGACGACGGCAAGCTCTACATCGTTCAGGCGCGTCCTGAAACCGTGAAGAGCCGCAGTTCGGCCAACGTCATGGAACGCTACCTGCTGAAAGAGAAGGGCACCGTTCTGGCGGAAGGCCGCGCGATCGGCCAGCGCATTGGCGCGGGCAAGGTGCGGATCATCAAGGACGTGTCCGAGATGGACAAGGTTCAGGCTGGCGACGTGCTGGTCTCCGACATGACCGACCCGGATTGGGAACCGGTGATGAAGCGCGCCAGCGCTATCGTGACCAACCGCGGTGGCCGTACCTGCCATGCTGCGATCATTGCACGCGAACTGGGTATTCCCGCCGTCGTAGGCTGCGGCAACGCGACCGAACTGTTGAAAGATGGTCAGGGCGTGACCGTGTCCTGTGCGGAAGGCGACACCGGTTACATCTTCGAAGGCGAGCTGGGCTTCGACATCAAGCAGAACTCGGTCGATGCCATGCCGGAACTGCCGTTCAAGATCATGATGAACGTCGGCAACCCCGATCGTGCGTTTGACTTCGCCCAGTTGCCAAATGCGGGGATCGGTCTGGCGCGTCTGGAGTTCATCATCAACCGCATGATCGGTGTGCACCCCAAAGCATTGCTGAACTACCCGAACCTGCCGCTGGACATCAAGGAAAGCGTCGACAAGCGCATCGCCGGTTACAGCGATCCGGTCGGGTTCTACGTCGAGAAGCTGGTCGAAGGGATCAGTACGCTGGCCGCCGCGTTCTCGCCGAAGAAGGTCATCGTGCGTCTGTCAGACTTCAAGTCCAACGAATACGCCAACCTGATCGGCGGCAAGCTGTACGAGCCGGAAGAAGAGAACCCGATGCTGGGCTTCCGCGGTGCATCGCGTTACATCAGCGAAAATTTCCGTGACTGCTTCGAGCTCGAGTGCCGCGCCCTCAAGCGCGTGCGCAACGAGATGGGCCTGACCAACGTGGAAATCATGGTGCCGTTCGTGCGCACTCTGGGTGAAGCGAGCCAGGTGGTCGACCTGCTGGCCGAAAACGGTCTGGCACGCGGCGACAATGGTCTGCGCGTGATCATGATGTGCGAACTGCCGTCCAACGCCCTGATGGCTGAAGAATTCCTCGAGTTCTTCGACGGCTTCTCCATCGGCTCCAACGACCTGACCCAGCTGACCCTGGGTCTGGACCGCGACTCCGGCATCATTGCGCACCTGTTCGACGAGCGTAACCCTGCGGTCAAAAAGCTGCTGTCCAACGCCATCCAGGCCTGTAACAAGGCCGGCAAGTACATCGGCATCTGCGGTCAGGGCCCGTCCGATCACCCGGATCTGGCACGCTGGTTGATGGAGCAGGGCATCGAGAGCGTTTCGCTCAACCCTGACTCTGTCATCGAAACCTGGATGTTCCTGTCTCAAACCAAGTAACACCAAAACCGGCGTCGGCTAGCCCTCATGGCTGCCCGGCAGGACACCCTGCCGGGCATTTTTCATCGTTCTAATCAACTGCGCTACATGCTGGTGACCCGCGTCGCGCCCTTGTAGCCCGTGAAGTTGGGCGCAGGGATTGTTGCGTGAGTGCAACAGGCTTTGGTGATTTTGCCGTATTGCTATATCTGCATACCGAAAATAGAGTCGAAAATAGAAAACAACAACAAAGAGAATGAATTCATGACCTATTCAATGAAAGAAATGTTTGACTGTATCGACAGCCAGGATCTGGACGGTTTTCTGCGATTTCTGTCCGACGATGCCGTGTTCCGGTTTGGCAACGCACCCAGCATGCAAGGCAAAGACGCCATCCGCGCAGGAACCTTTGGTTTTTATTCCCAGATCCAGTCGCTGCGCCATGAAGTTACTGGGGAGTGGATTACAGATGATGTGACGATTGTTGAGTTCGACAGCTTCTATAAGCGTCGGGATGGTGTGATCGTGAGCGTGCCATGCTGTGTCGTACTGCGATTCAATGACCAGCGCCTGATTGAGGACTACCGCATCAACATCAATCTGGGGCCGGTATTCGCCGACGCGCCGGAACCTCACCTCATTGCAGCTTGACCGATTCTGCGTCACGCGCCTTTGCGTCTGGGAGCGATGGACGCTAAACCTCAGACGCCTTTTGGTGTGAGTTTGTGTTCAAGGCGCTTTGATGAAAGATCTGAATCTGCTGTATATCTTCGAGGCGCTTTGGCGTGACCATTCAACGTCAATCGCAGCGCAGAATCTAGGGGTCACTCAGTCGGCGGTCAGCAGCAGTCTCAAGCGGTTGCGCCAGACGTATGGTGATCGCTTGTTCACGCTGGTTGGACGCCGGATGGAGCCAACGCCTTTCTGTGTCCAGATCGCTGCGCCACTGTTGGAATCGTTGCAACTGATCAGGAGGGCGGAAAGCCAGATGGTCGAGTTCGACCCTGAGCTGTGCCGTAAAACCTTCACGTTCAGAATGCTAGATGTAGGCGAGGTTGTCTGCTTGCCGCCCATCCTCAAACAATTGGCAAAGCAGGCCCCGCTGGCTCGCCTCAACACGGTCGGAGGGGGGATGGATGAGACCCTTACCGGTCTGGCGACTGGAAGGGTGGACCTGGCCTTGGGGTATTTGCCCTCCTTGCAGACCGACATCCACCGTTTACCGGTTTTCTCTCAGCACTATGTATGCGCGATGCGCCAAGGGCATCCTCTCGCCAACAAAGCTATGACTCTTGAGGACTTCATTGCTTGCGACCATTTGGTGGTTGAAGCCGGCAACACAAGTAACCAGGCGCTTGAGCGCGCGCTGGTTGATGCTGGAGGCAAGGCGTGCATTAAAATGCGGGTACCCCATCACCTGTCCAGTGCACATCTGATACTCCAGAGCGACATGCTCTGGACGTTGCCCAATGCGCTGGGTAAAACCCTTGCGCAGTTTTATCCTTTGGTCATCAGGCCGCTGCCGTTGAAGATACCTACCTTCGAAATTGACCTGTACTGGCACGACCGCTTTCACCGTGACCCGCAGAATAAATGGCTGCGGGAAATGGTAAGCCGAGTGCTCAGGAGCCAGCAGGCAGAGTGGCAGTGATCATGGGGTTTCTTTGATCAAGGTTCCTGCCTTGATGAGCTCCGGCAGGTTCAAGCTGAGGTAATCAATCACGCTGCGCACGGATGGCAGCATGCCTTTGGGCTTTGGATACACCAGATGGATGAGGTGCGACGGGCCGGCCCAAGAGGGCAGTATGGTCTCCAGTGCGCCGGTGCGAACCGCCTCGATCACAATCGGCTCGGGCAGCATGGCGATGCCCAAGCCGTTGACTGCGGAATCCAACTGCATGCTCAAATCGTCCGATATCAGACACGGAGTGTGCGCGAGGAGTATTTCATGATGCTCGGCGTCATGGAGAAGCCAGCGCCCTGTGCCGTCGTGTATGTCGGCAGGTAAGCACACCGTCGGTAGGCTGGACAGGGCTTTTACCGATGAGGGCCGTCCTACCCGCGCGAGCAAGTGAGGACTGGCCACAAGAATCCGCCTGGCCGTTCCCATTGTCTTTGCCACCAGCCCACCCGTGTCTTCAATGTGCGTAAGCGCCCGTAACGCAATATCAATCCGCTCCTCATACAGGTCCACGTCGCGGTCTACCGCCGTGACCTCCAGTCGTACTTTGGGAAAAGTCGACATGTATTGCGGCAAAAGCGGCGACAGATACGCTCGAGCCATTAGCTGTGGACAGCTGAGGCGCACTAGACCAACCGGCTCTCGGCGCAGGTGCTCAACACTTTCAAAGGCAGTCTGTGCCCCGTCGACGACGGCCTGGCTCAGGTTGTAAAAGTGCTGGCCGGCCTCCGTCAGCGACACTTGTCGTGTGGTGCGGTGAAGCAGGCGAGCGCCGATGCGTTTCTCTAACAGTGCAATATGACGGCTGAGCAAGGTTTTCTCGATGCCGCTCGCTCTCGCTGCTGGCGAAAAGCCCCCGTGCTTGACCACCAATACGAAGTAGTAAAGATCGTTCAGATCGTTCATGTGATGCCTCTGTTTTTATTATCTACGTCAGTGCTCCGCTCGAGCTTGGCGAACAAAATCATACACAGGTTATTGGTGCATAGACGCAACAGTCTTTGGCGATTTCTTCGTCTAGTCAGGCGGGGTGCGGCTGCTTACAGTTCAGGCGTTACTTCGCTTTCTACCGCGGGGTAATCGCGAAGCAAATGGCAGTCATGGTTGTGAGGGAGTGAGGCGCAGCAGTCGTTAGTGCGCTGACCTGCAACGAGATGAATAACAAAAAAGTGGCCAATGGAATCATGCTATGAGCGATTTGAAGCAACGCAATATCATTGTCACCGGTGCCTCCGGTGGCATAGGTCGGGCTTCGGTAAATGCCTTTGCCTCGGCGGGTGCCAGAGTCATTGTTCTTGATCGGGATATAGCAGGGCTGGAAGATCTCGTTGAGGAAGTATTGGCCGCAGGCGGCGCTATCCACGCCATTCCCTGTGATGTAACCGATGAGACCGCGGTTGCAGCAGCGGTGACCGAAGTGGTCGAAAAGTTCGGTATCCTGCACGGTGCATTTAATAACGCTGGTATTGAGCAGAGTCATCTTCCGTTGCATGAGATCTCGGCTGAGTCCTGGGACCGAATCATCAAGGTTGACCTGACCGGCGTGTTCTTCTGCATGAAGCATCAGATACGCGCAATGCTCGAAAGCGGTGGGGGTTCCATCGTCAATACCGCATCCGCCCTCGGTGCCGTTGCGATTGCCGCCGCATCGGACTATGTAGCCGCCAAACACGGCGTGCTCGGACTGACCAAAGCCGCTGCCGTTGATTACGGTCCGCACAACATTCGCGTCAATGCCATTCTTCCAGGCATTATCGAAACACCGATGATTCTCCGTTTAAGTCAAGAAGATAACTTCGCCAATCAGTTTCAGGCGTTGCGTGAACGGCATCCCATTGGCCGCTTCGGCAAGCCAGAAGAAATAGCGGCCGCTGCGCGTTGGTTGCTATCGGATGCTTCAAGTTTCGTAACAGGCACCTCCTTGTCTGTAGACGGTGGTTACCTCGCGATTTGAATCATATTGTCCGATCCCCCATCGGTCAGTTAGAGCGGCAGGCGGTCACCTATTACTCGGTGATTGCAAATTCTGATAATAAAAAGGTGAGCAGCATGATTAATGTAAGTAAGCGCCTAGAAGTCAATCCGGCGGGAGAAGTCAAGTTGACACGTTCTCAGGTCTGGGAGGGTCTGGTGCAGAAAGCGCGCAATCCGATCGGTTATGTGAAACCGATGGAGAGCTGCAAGTTGGTAGAGGAAGCTGAGGGTGGCAGTCCTTTCATCCGTGAAGTTCAACTGCACGGCGAAACACTTCAAGAGCTAATCACATTGTTCCCTCAGGAGCGCGTTGAGTTCGTTCGACTCTCCGGAGGCGCGCGCGGCATCATTAAAAATATTATTGAAGAAGAAAACGGAGAATTGTTTCTCCGCTTCACTTTCACGTTCTCGTTGCAGGGTGTCGACGCTGGGAGCGCTGAAGAAAAAGCCTTTGCCGAGGGCATGGAAAACTCTTACTGCGAAGCGGTGAACACAACGCTTGGCAAAATGCGCGCTCAAAACGCCGCATAAGCTCAGGGCCGAGTGTGTTTTGAGCAAGGTGATGTAGCAGGCGCGCCTGCCGAACCTTGGGGCGGCTAGACAAACTTAATTCATGTGGGTTAGGTCGGTCGCCCTGCATCGAAATATCAGCATGTGGCTGTTGTGCTGCACTTCTGCACAATGGCTGATTGAGCACATTGACTATCCATATTCAGGAGAATGTCATGAGTGATCGTCTCAAAGGCAAGGTCTGCATTATTACTGGTACCGGTGGGTCGATGGGGCGGGCTGCGGCGTTGATGTTTGCCCGCCAGGGCGCGAAGGTCGTGGGTTGCGATATCCACCCTGAGTCCGCAGAATCGACAGTGGCCGATGTCGTCGCCGCTGGCGGAGAAATGGTGTCCCTCAGTCGTTGCGATCTGACCGACACTGCGCAATGTAAGGCACTGGTCGATCTGGCGGTGTCCACGTACGGCCAAGTGGATGTTTTATTCAATAATGCGGCAATGGCTTACTTTGGCTGGGTCGATCAGATTTCCGATAACGATTGGCATAAAACCATCGATCAGGAACTGAACCTGGTTTTTCACTTGGTGCGTGCTGCGTGGCCAGAATTAATCAAGCGCCCAGGTGCGTCCATCATTAACACTGCCTCTGTTTCGGCATGGTCCACCTATAAAATGCTGCCTGGTATCGCCCATTCTGCCGCGAAAGGCGCGATATTGGCCATGACGCGCCAACTGGCAATGGAAGGACGCGTTCATGGCTTACGCGCCAACAGTATTTCTCCAGGCCTGATAGAAACCAAACAGACACTCCCGCTTCTGCAGGACCCAGAGTGGGTGGACGTTATGATCGGCAAAATCATGCTCGGTCGTATTGGCAAGCCAGAAGAAGTAGCTGCCACCGCGTTGTTTCTCGCGTCGGATGAAAGTTCTTTCATTACAGGTGCGGATATTAAGATAGATGGTGGAACTACGGCTTGGTAACCAGGTTGGTTACGCACAGCTTTGCGGAAAGCTGTGCATTAGCTTTGTAATAAGCAACACACGGATTCTTCATGACCCAATGCACTTATAATAACTAAGTTGGTGAAGAAAATGATGGCCAAAAAAACAACAACAACTGTAAATGCCTTTGCATGCTTGACCTCACAGGAACTCCCCCAATACCGGGCAGTGGCGTATGCCGTCATTACCGCTATTGCCACCTTCGGCGCCCCCATGGCGCGGGCATTCGAATTCAATACAGGCAATGAAGATCTCAAGGTTCGTTGGGACAACACGCTCAAGTACAGCGCTGCCTGGCGTGTGAAGGACCAGTCTTCCAAACTGATTGGTGATGCCAACCAGGACGATGGTGATCGCAATTTCGACAAGGGACTGATCTCAAACCGTGTGGACATCCTCTCCGAGCTGGACGTGACGCACAAGAACGTGGGCGCGCGCATCAGCGGGGCCGGTTGGTACGACTCCGTATACAACAGCAGTAACGACAACGACTCCCCGTTTACCAACAACTCCACGTCTGTGTCCAACGACCACTTCACGTCCGAAACCGAGAAGCTTCATGGCCGCAAGGCTGAGCTGTTGGACGCTTTTCTCTTCGGCAAAACCGACATCGGTGATATGCCCGCGACGATCCGCGTCGGTCAGCACACCGTGCTCTATGGCGAAAGCCTGTTCTACGGCGGTAACGGTATCGCTGGCGGGCAAGCCCCGACCGACATCGTAAAACTGCTGTCCGTTCCGGGCACGCAATTCAAGGAACTGGTGCGTCCGGTTCCACAGATTTCCGGGCAGATCCAGCTCAGGGACAATCTGGCGTTGGGCGCTTATTACCAAGTGCATTGGGAGAAGGATCGCCTGCCAGCGGCTGGCAGCTATTTCTCGACAGTCGATCTGCTCGATGCAGGCGGGGAACAGATCCTCGCGGGTCCAGGCTCAAGTTTTATTCATACAAAGGACAAAGGCGCCAAAAACTCTGGGCAGGGCGGCCTGCAACTGCGGTGGCGACCTGAAAGTATTGATGCCGAATTCGGCCTCTATGCCATCCAGTACCACGCCAAGAGTCCCGTGGTCCACGCCAACCTGAGCCCGGCATTCACTCCAGCGACCTACGAGCTGGTGTATCCCGAAGACATCCGTGCCTTGGGGGCGAGCTTCAGTACCACCGTCGGAGACACCAACGTCGCTGGTGAATTCTCGATACGGGACAACATGCCGCTTGTACCTGCAGCAGGATCCGTCACTGTTTTACCTGGCGAAGAAGCAAGCAATAACAGCCATCCGTTGTATCCGGTCGGTCGTACGGCTCACGGGCAGGTGTCGTGGATTGCTCTTCTGGACAAAGGTCCACTGTGGGAGGGCGGCAACTTTCTGGGTGAAGTGGCATGGAACCGGCGCTTGAGCGTCACCAAAAATGCTGACGCCCTGGACCCCAATTCCACCCGCGATGCTGCCGCGATCAGGATGATCTTCGAACCTGCTTACTATCAAGCGCTGGATGGTGTCGATCTGACCCTTCCAATCGGCGTGGGTTATGGCCTGTTTGGCAAGTCCTCGGTCATCAACCCTGGTTTCAGCAACTACCACGGCGGTGACTTCAGCGTCGGCTTGAAAGCCGACTACCTGAAAACCTGGAAATTCAGCCTGATGTACACCGGATTCTTCGGCGGGGAGGCAACGAGTGTTGAGCCGGCGAACTCGGCGGTTCAGCACTACTCGTACGGCCAAACCCTCAAAGATCGCGATTTCATTGCGTTCTCGGTGCAGCGTTCGCTCTAGTAAAAAAACAAGACGAGCAGGAGATATTTATATGCAAGCCAGACACACTCTTATCAGCGTCGCGCTATGGAGCGCCATGTTTGCCGTTCCCCACGCGCTCGCAGCGGTTTCGGCTGATGAAGCCGCAGCACTGAAGTCCACGCTGACGCCGATGGGCGCAGAGAAGGCGGGCAACAAAGACGGTTCCATCCCCGCCTGGGACGGCGGCTATACCACGGTACCTGCCGGGTACAAGAACGGTGAATCCCGCCCCGATCCGTTCGCCAACGAAAAGCCACTGTACTCCATTAACTCGAAAAACATGGACACGTACGGCGACAAGCTGAGTGATGGCATTAAGGCGATGCTGAAGAAGTACCCAGACAGCTATCGCCTGGATGTCTACCCTACTCATCGCACAGCGGCGGCGCCGCAATGGGTCTATGACAACACTTTCGCCAATGCCACTCGCGCTAAGTTGAAGGATGGTATCTGGGTTGAAGGCGCGTATGGCGGCATTCCGTTTCCGATCCCGAAAAACGGGGCGGAGGCCATGTGGAACCATAAGCTTGAGTGGGCCGGTGAGGCGACCACCTATGCGTTCAATAACTATGTCGGGACGCCTGACGGCAAGCTAGTGCTGTCGGTGCGCGGTTACAACAAGCAGATGTATCCCTACTACAAGAAAGACGGTTCGCTTGAATCGTTCAAGGGCCAGAGCACGCTACTTCGTGTATGGATGACTGATCCACCCATCAAGAACGGTGAGCAGTTCGTGCTCGTCGACTCGGTCGACAAGCCGCGCAAGGCCTGGCAGTACTTGCCGGGGCAACGTCGAGTGCGCCAGGCACCAACGTTGGGTTACGACACCCCGTCCGACGTGAACTCCGGAATGGAGTATTACGACGAATCGTACATCTTCCTGGGTGACCTGGACCGTTACAACTGGAAGCTCGTAGGTAAGAAGGAACTGTACATCCCGTACAACAACAACAAGTTCCTGCAGAAAGGCCTGTCGACTGAAAAGTTGGTCAGTCCGCATCACTTCAATCCGGATGCAACTCGCTGGGAACTGCACCGTGTATGGGTAGTCGAGGCCGATCTGGCACCGGGAAAACGTCACGTGGTTCCAAAGCGTCGCTACTACTTGGATGAAGACACCTGGGGTGCGGTACTTGCCGATGGCTGGGACGCACAAGGTCAGCTGTGGCGTACGCAGATCGCGTTGCCTTTCCTGATGATGGACGGTCCCTTCGTCTACCCGAACCTGAACTGGTCAACACATAACCTGCAGACCGGCGGCTGGAGTGGTGTAGGTGTGACCAACTGGAGCGACCCGTCCTACACCTTCCACTTCAAAATGCTGAACGATGCAAAGACTGCCGACTTCACTCCTGAAGCAATGTCCGGTGAAGGCGTTCGTTAACCCGTGAATAGCCGGGGCCCTCATGGGCTTCGGCGGCTCGGTGTGACCATAAACCGTCGAGCCATCAAGACCGGAAATGTAGGGAATGCATCAGGTGGTAAGTGCAGTACTGCCACGGCGGGTTTCAGGCCGACGCCCTATCTGACGTCTTCGGTTTTTGAAAGACGATAACGTCAGATTAAAACTATAAAAATGGTGGAGAAGGTCTATGCGTTGGAATCGAATGGTGGGTGAAGTACTCACTGCCACAATATTAATGGTTGCCTCGTTGACCGCTCAGGCCACCGTGCCGGGCGCGCTCGAGCGTCCTGCCCAAGTATCCCCTCATTCTGAAAATGCTGTGCTGGTCGCGGTGACGGCGGCTGGTTCGCGGCTGGTTGCCGTAGGCGAGCGAGGCATCGCCCTGCTGTCCGATGACAACGGCGTTTCGTGGCGTCAGGCCAACGTTCCCGTGAGCGTGACGTTGACATCGGTGCAGTTCGTGGATGAGAAAGAGGGCTGGGTCGTCGGCAATGGCGGCGTGTTGCTGCACAGTCAGGATGGCGGTGAGACATGGGCCAAACAGCTGGATGGCATCTCCCTTGCGCAGATGCTCTTGCGCGTCGCCCAAGAGCGAGTGAAGAACAAGGCAGGCGATCCGGACGAGCTGGATCGCGAAGTCAAAGCTGCAGAGTTAATGGTCAAGGATGGTCCGGACAAGCCATTGCTGGACGTGTATTTCGTCAACAAGCGTCTGGGCTACATCATCGGTGCCTACAACCTCATCCTGCGGACCGACGATGGCGGTCAGACCTGGCAACCATGGCAATCGCACGTCGACAATCCGATGGGGCTGCATCTATACGCCATCAGCGGCAGCGGGGCGAACCTGTACATCGTCGGTGAGCAGGGCAGCGTATTCCGTTCGGACGATGACGGCGCAGTGTTTGCCGCCGTAGCCACCCCTTATCAGGGCAGCTATTTCGATCTACTGGTCGATTCAAGCGACAAGGTCCTTGTCGGCGGGTTGCGCGGCAGTGTGTTCCGCTCGGACGACAGCGGTGCCGACTGGACGAAGGTGGATATTCCCTCAGGTGCTTCTATTACTGGCAGCGTGCGGCTGAAGGACGGGAGGTTCGTGCTGGTAAATCAATCAGGGCAATTGTTGGTGAGTCACGACCAGGGCAACAGTTTTCAACTGTCTTCGCTCAAGCAGTTTGCGCCATTGGCAGGCGTCACCCAATCGGCTGACGGAAGCCTGGTGGTAGTGGGTATGCGGGGTGTCAACAGAATCAGCTTGTCCAGTGTTGTCGGGAGTACAAAATGAAGATTGATACATCTGCGCAATCCGCACCCCCCATTTGCACCCTGGAAGAGTTCGACAAAAAATCGGGATCGCTGGTGGAGCGCCTGTTTTTCAACAACCGGATCATGGTGTTGATTGTCTGCCTGCTGGTGACTGTCGCTCTCGGGTTTCAGGCGACCAAGCTGCGGATCAATGCCGATTTTGAAAAAATGATTCCCACCAACCACCCCTATATCGCTGAGTACCTCAAGCATAAGGGCGACATGAAAGGTTTCGGCAATGCGGTGCGCATTGCAGTGGAGGCCAAGGACGGCACGATATTCAGCCCTGAATACCTGGAAACCCTCAAGTCGCTCAATGACGAAGTGTTTCTGACGCCCGGCGTTGATCGGCCGTTCATGAAGTCGCTGTGGACATCCAATACACGCTGGTTGGGCGTGACCGAGGACGGGCTGGACGGCGGTCCGGTAATTCCAGACAACTATGACAAGTCGGCTCAGAGCATCGCTCTGACTCGCACCAACCTTGAACGCTCTGGCGACGCCGAACAATTGGTGGCATCTGACTACAAGTCGAGCATCATTTTCGTTCCGCTCATGGACACCAATCCAGCGACCGGTAAGGCACTGGACTATCGACAGTTCTCTGACCAACTGGAAACGCTTCGGGAAAAGTACCGTGCTCAGGGCGTGGAATTGCACATCACGGGCTTTGCCAAGGTAGTAGGGGACCTGATTGACGGTATCCGTCAGGTGTTGATGTTTTTCCTTTTGACCATTGTCATCGCTGGTGCGGCTGTCTATTGGTACACGCGTTGCGCGAGAAGCACCCTGCTGGTGGTCGCAACGTCGCTGGTCGCTGTGACTTGGCAGCTAGGGCTGTTGCCACTGCTCGGGTTCGAACTTGATCCTTACTCCATTCTGGTGCCATTCCTGGTCTTTGCCATCGGCATCAGCCATGGCGCACAGAAAATGAACGGGATCATGCAGGACGTCGGCCGGGGCATGCATAAGCTCGTGGCGGCGCGTTACACCTTCAGACGTCTGTTTCTGGCTGGCCTCACGGCGCTGCTGTGTGATGCGGTAGGCTTTGCAGTGCTGCTGGTGATCAATATCCGGGTGATCCAGGAGCTCGCCATTACAGCGAGCATTGGTGTGGCGGTACTAATCTTTACCAACCTCATATTGCTGCCGGTCTTGCTCAGTTTCACCGGCGTCAGCTCCCGTGCTGCCGAGCGCAGCATGAAGGACGAAGCGGGCGAAGCGGCCGGGGCAGAAAAGCACGTTGTCTGGCGCTTCCTTGATCTGTTCACCGAGCGCAAATGGGCAACAATAGCGGTCCTTGTTTCGATCGCACTGGGGGTAGGTGGCTTCATGGTCAGCCTTCATCTCAAAGTAGGTGACCTGGACCCTGGAGCCCCAGAGCTGCGCAGCGACTCGCGCTACAACTTGGACAATGCATTCATGGCCAAGGCCTATTCGGCAAGCAGCGACGTCTTGGTGGTGATGGTCGAAACGCCGAACGATCAGTGCACGTCTTACAAAACCCAGGCGCTGGTAGATGCCCTCGAGTGGGAGATACACGACGTCGCAGGCGTGGAGGGGACGAACTCGCTACCTTTGCTGAGCCGCCGTATTACCGTGGGCATGAACGAGGGCAATCCGAAGTGGTACGACCTGGTGCCTAACCAGTGGACACTGAACACCGTTGCGAATCGCACCCCGCGCGAGATCTTCAACCAGGGTTGCAACCTGCTGTCGTTGTTCGTGTATCTGGAAGACCACAAAGCGGACACCCTGACCCGTGTGGTAGACAAAGTCGAAGCATTTGCCGCGAAAAACAACACTGAGGATGTGAGGTTTGTGCTGACTGCAGGTAACGCTGGCATCGAAGCGGCGACCAACATCGTGGTGAAAAAGGCCAGCCATGAAATGCTGTTCTGGGTTTACGGCGCCGTGATCCTGTTGTGCTTCATCTCATTCAGGTCCTGGCGTGCGGTAATCTGTGCAGTTGTGCCGTTGGCATTGACGTCGATTCTGGCTGAAGCGCTGATGGTGACCCTCGGCATGGGCGTGAAGGTCGCGACCTTGCCAGTCATCGCACTAGGGGTAGGAATTGGCGTGGACTATGCGCTGTACGTCCTGACGATCGTCTTGGGGCAACTGCGCCAGGGTGCCAGCCTTTCCGAGGCGTACTATCGCGCACTGACCTTCACCGGCAAAGTGGTGATGCTGACCGGGGTTACGCTGGCTCTGGGGGTCGCCTCTTGGGCATTCTCCCCGATTAAGTTCCAAGCCGACATGGGTATCCTGCTTGCCTTCATGTTCATCTGGAACATGCTGGGAGCGCTCATTCTGCTCCCTGCTCTGGCGTATTTTCTTCTTCCGCGCGCCAGCGCGTCGACTGACTGGCAATCCACTGAGAACTCGCTCGCAAACGAGCTTCGCAACATGTCTCACGGCAATGATTGCGCCAAGCATCAACGGTCTTCGCGGGCGATGAGCCTGTAACCGACTTGATCGCTGTTGCGGGCAGGGCTGACAAGGTCCTGCCCATGAGCCTTCTTGAGTTCGCTCCTCCTTTGAACCGCCCATTCGGTTGACCGAATGGGTTTTTTTTGATGTTCGTCCATCGGGGATATAACGATGACTGACCAGCCGAACGCTGAAATTGAGCTAAGTATCCCGACATGCTCGATCGTCACCAATTACCACGATCTTGACAGCGGCGAGCCGGTTTTGCTTCGGCACAGTTCGGGGCCGGGTGTGAGCGCCTGGGCCAACTGGAGTTTGACGCTGCAGGCACCTGATCTGGCCGTGTTCGGTTTCAGCTAGGCACCACCGGACATCGTTTATTCGCGCCAGCTCAGGCTCAGGCAGATCGTGGCTTTACTCAATGCTCTGAAAATGGACAGGGTCAATGTCATCGGTAACACGGTGAAGGGTCCATGGCGCTGGCACTGGCCATTCATCATCCCGAGCGGGTCAATAGACTGATTCTGATGGGCAGCGTCGGGTTGAATCTTGAACAGACTCCGGGGCTCGATGGATTTGGGTCTATGAACGAGCGAGGTAAACATGTGCGCGATCATGCAAGTGTTTGCCTACGAGCAAGAGTTGATGGGTAACGGTCTTGTGCGCATGCGCTAACGAGGCCTGCAAACGTGAAGGTGTGCACGAAGCCTAAGCGAGCAACTTTCCGGCGCCTTGACAGCGGTGGGTCGAGGCCAGGGCGCATCTTGAACACGCGATTCTCGACATACGACACCAGACATTGCTGATTCATGGGCGTGACGACAAAGTGGTTCCGCTCGAGACTTCGTTGCGACTGCAGCAGTGGATCGATGGCAGCCAGTTACATATCTATGGCGGCTTCGGACACTCGACGCAAATCGAGCATGCCACCGGGTTTACTCAGCAGGTCATGCAGTTCCTCAAAAAAGCTTGAGTCTTTTGCTAAGACGAAAAAAGGGCGACTTTGAAGTCGCCCATTTCTCGGACTGGGCGATCAGTCACGTAATGCCAGCAAGCGTTGGGCGCGTGCGATCACGGGCGCGTCCACCATCGCACCATCAAGCCTGAAGGCTCCTCTGCCGTCGTACGCTGCGATGACTCGCTCAGCCCAGTCAAGATCCGCTTCGCTGGGGCGCAAGGCTGAATGGACCACCGACACCTGCTTTGGGTGAATGCATAACAGGCCGGAGAAGCCCATACCCGCCGCTGCGCGGGTGGCGTGCTCCAACCCAACCTGATCGTCAATGGAGGGGAAGACGCTTTCCAGCGGCATCGCCAGTCCTGCCAGGCGGCTTTGAAGCAGCAGTTCGTAGCGAACATGATCCAGCATGCGCTCTGCGCCTTGGCTGCCCTCCGTCAAACCCAGATCAAGTCCCAAGTCAAGCCGACCGTAGGTCAGCAACAACACGCCGGGTGTCTTGGCCATTGCAGGCAGTGCTTCCAGACCGAGTGCGCTTTCAATGATCGGGATAACCGATTTACCGGTCTCGACAGCTCTACGGACCTGATCAGATGTCTCGGCCTTGGGCAGAAATACGCCATCGACTCCGCTGTGGCGGCAAGCCAAAAGGTCGTCCTCGTGCTGAATATGACTCGCCATATTCACTCTCACCCACACCCGCGCACCGGGCGTCTGATTGAGAAACGCGAGCAGATTTTCCCGTGCTTGAACCTTTTGGCTTTCTTCGACGGCGTCTTCAAAGTCGACGATCACGACGTCGGCGCCGCTGGCCAATGCCTTGGCGAAACGTTCCGGGCGATTACCAGGAACGAATAGGGCAGAGCGCATTGTCTTATGTTCCATGGGGCTCCTCGCTTAGAACGAGCGTGGCAGTTCGAGCAAATGCTCGGCAACATAGGAAAGAATCAGGTTGGTCGAGATCGGGGCGACCTGATACAGGCGGGTTTCACGGAATTTGCGTTCCACGTCGTATTCGTTGGCGAAACCGAAACCACCATGAGTTTGCAGGCAGGCGTTGGCCGCCTCCCATGACGCCTTGGCTGCGAGGTACTTGGCCATGTTCGCTGCCGCGCCAGCATTCTTGCCGCTGTCGTATTCTTCACAGGCGCGCCAGCGCATCAGGTCGGCGGCTTCGATCTCAATGTGTGCTTCTGCAATCGGGAACTGTACGCCCTGGTTCTGACCAATCGGGCGTCCGAACACCACCCGGTCGCGGGCGTAGGCAGCAGATTTTTCGATGAACCAGCGACCGTCGCCAATACACTCCGCCGCGATCAGGGTGCGCTCGGCATTCAGGCCATCGAGGATGTAACGGAAACCTTTTCCTTCTTCACCGATCAGGCTGTCAGCCGGCAGTTCGAGATTGTCGAAAAACAGCTCATTGGTTTCGTGATTGACCATGTTGGCGATGGGCTGAACGGTCAGCCCCTTGCCGATTGCGTCACGCAGATCGACCAGGAAAATCGACATACCTTCGGATTTCTTTTTCACCTCAGCCAGCGGCGTGGTGCGCGCTAGCAGGATCATCAGGTCCGAGTGTTGAACGCGCGAGATCCAGACCTTCTGCCCGTTGATCACATACTTGTCGCCCTGTTTCACGGCAGTGGTCTTGATCTTGGTGGTGTCGGTTCCGGTGGTGGGCTCAGTCACGCCCATCGATTGCAGACGCAGTTCGCCACTGGCGAGCTTGGGCAAGTAATAGCTTTTTTGCGCTTCGCTGCCATGACGAAGAAGGGTGAACATGTTGTACATCTGGCCGTGAATTGTGCCGGAGTTACCGCCGCAATGGTTGACCTCTTCAAGAATCAACGACGCTTCAGCCAGACCGAGCCCGGAGCCCCCATATTCTTCCGGAATCATCGCCGACAACCAGCCGGCTTCTGTCATTGCTGTGACGAACGCCTCGGGAAACCCTTTTTCTTCATCGATCTTGCGCCAGTATTCGGCGGGGAAATCCGCGCACAGGGCGCGTACGCCTTCGCGAATGGCATTGAGTTCTTCGGTGTTGTGGGGCATGGATGGTTCCTCGAAATAGGCGCCTGCAGCGCTGGCGGGCGCAATATGTACAGATCAGTCGAAATAGACTTCGGCGCGTTGACACAGGCCGCCGGCATTACTGGCCCATAGTTCCGCAATACCGGAATTGATGTGCTGGCCGCCCACTTGAAACACGTCAGGCGCGATGAGAGGGCGCAACCCGCGGAAGGCAAAGCGCCGAACCCTGGCGAGTGGATTGGCACGCACGAAAGCAGCCAGACTCAAAGTGGCGGTCAGGGGGCCATGCACAACGAGATTCGGATAGCCCTCGACTTCGGTGACGTAAGGCAAATCCACATGGATGCGATGAGCATTGAATGTGAGGGCCGAATAGCGGAACAACAGCACAGTGCTTGGCAGCACATCTTCCACCCAGTGCGACTCGGGCACCGGTTCCCCTGCACCCAGTTTGGGTGCGCTCGGCTCACGGTAGACGATGTCCTGTTCTTCAGTGATGCACAGCCGCTCTTTTTGCCAATATTCATGCAGCAGCGTGACGAACAGCAGTGAGCCTGAATTGCCTTTCTTCTCAGTGATCTTTTCGATTCGCGTCCGACGTGTCGCCGCGTCACCTACGCGCAATGGCTGGTGAAATTCCAGGCGGCCACCTCCCCACATGCGGTTGCGACCATGGGCGGGTGGCATGAAACCGCCCAGGGCCGGGTGGCCGTCTGGTCCCAAATCGCTGGTATTGGCTGGGTCAAGGAAGAAGCACCAGTGCCAAAGCCATGGCAATTCTTCACCTGCCGCCGGAATGGGTGCGTCGAAGGTGGCAGCGATCCGCTGAATAAGGTTCTGACTGAGATGTTCGTGTACTTCCAGGCTGCGTCCTAGCCATTGGGATGGGTCGAAACTGAGCATGTCGTGCATCCGTTAGAGTTGTATCCCCATCATGCAAGCCGGCCGTGAGGAGGAGGAATTCGATTTTGTAGAAGGCAGGTTGAACAAAAGGCTAATGAGATGACTGGCGTCGTTGGCACGTGCAGTCATTAGTCCTGGCGAAAGGCTGACTTTTGCGATGCAAAATTGCAGCATGGTCGGCCAACCGACCATGCTGAGGTTATTGGTCATCATCGAGGTTGGGCTGCAATGAAAGACGCGCTGATCGTTTCCCCTTTACGAACGCCAATCGGTAAGTTTGGCGGGGCCCTGGCTCCACTAACCGCGGACCAGCTGGCTGCCTATATGATCCAGCAACTGCTGGCGCGGGTTCCGTTGCCTCCGGAAACACTGGACGAGGTAATCGTCGCGCAGTCCTATTCTTCCAGTGAGGCGCCGTGCATGGGGCGTTACGCGGCACTGGCTGCCGGGTTACCCATTGAGGTGCCTGGCTACACCCTCGACCGACGGTGCGGCTCAGGGTTGCAGGCAGTTATCGACGCTTCCATGCAGGTGAAGACTGGCCACGCAGACGCTGTATTAGTGGTCGGTGTCGAGAGTATGAGCAACATCGAGTACTACAGCACCGACATGCGCTGGGGCGCACGGGCTGGCAGCGTGCGATTTCATGATCGACTGGAGCGCGGCCGCGAGCGGTCTCAACCGGTGGAGCGCTTCGGGCATATTTCAGGCATGCCTGAAACCGCAGACAATCTTGCCAGCGATTACGGCATCACTCGCGAGGAGGCAGACAGCTTTGCGGTGCGCAGCCACCTAAACGCTGCGGCGGCCTGGCGAGAGGGCCGCTTCGCCGACGAGGTCATCGCCCTTGATGTACCAGGCAAGCGAAACAGTGTGACGCGCGTGGAAATGGATGAAGGCATTCGTGAGGATGCCAGTCTGGACACCATGAGCAAACTGCGATTGCTGCGTCCGGAGGGGATCTGTACAGCGGGCAATTCCAGCCAGCAAAACGATGCCGCCGCTGTGTGTCTGGTTGTGTCACCAGAATACGCCGATCGCCACGGGCTGACGCCCATTGCGCGGCTGGTCGACTGGGCTGCCTCGGGTTGCGATCCTTCGCGCATGGGTATCGGACCGGTACCTGCGACGGCGAAGCTGCTGGCGCGCACGGGGCTCACCCTGGATGATCTTGACTTGATCGAAGTTAATGAAGCGTTCGCAGCGCAGGCGCTGGCCGTGCTCAAAGCCTGGGACCTGAAAAACTTCGCCCGGGTCAACGTCAACGGATCAGGCATTTCATTGGGCCACCCTATTGGTGCGACCGGAGTGCGTATCATGACAACCCTGCTGCATGAACTGCGTCGTCGTGAGGCGCGTTACGGCTTGGAAACCATGTGCATCGGAGGGGGGCAAGGACTTGCGGCATTGTTCGAGCGGGTCTGATGAATGTCGGTGGGCAACCATGTGTTAGGGGTCTGTTAACAGCCTCTTAACGAGAAACCAAAAGCGCCCATGACGACCAGAGCAGATAATTCAGAAAAGCCGGCGATTGCCGCAATCTAACAAGAACTGATGAGGTGCAAAACGATGATGCAGTCCCGCATGATCGGCGATATAAAAGTCACTCGAATCCTTGAGTACGCAGGTCCGACTCACGATCCGGCCTTTCTGTTTCCCAAGATGGAGGCGGGGGTCCTTCAGGAAAATCGCGGCCTGATGGCGCCTAACCACTGGATTGAACACATGAACAAACTGTTGGTAACCATCCAGTTCTGGGTGGTGCATGCCGGCAGTAACATCATTGTGATCGATACCGGTGTCGGTAATCTGAAGCCTCGTCCGGGCATTGCGCGGATGAACATGCTCAACACTCTGGTGCGTGAGTGGATGATTGCCGCAGGTGCGCCACCCGAAAAAGTGACCCATGTCGTCATCACCCACTTGCACTCGGACCATGTCGGCTGGAATACCACTTGGCAGGACGGGCGTTGGGTGCCTACCTTCCCGAATGCGACCTACTACTTCCCCAAAGATGATTTTGATTTCTGTCATCAGGGCAAGAACAAGGAAGCGGGTGTTATCGACGTTTTCGGCGAATCGTTTTTCGACAGCGTCATGCCGATTGTCAACGAGGGACTCGCGCGGATGATGGTGGCGGGCGAGGAAATTGCCGACTGCCTCCAGGTTGAAGCAGCGCCGGGTCACAGTCCGGGTCAGGTTGCTTTCCGTGTTCGTTCTATGCAAGAAGAGGGTGTTTTTTGCGGCGACATCCTGCACAGCCCGATTCAGATCGTGCGACCGGACATCAATTCCGGGTACTGCATTTGGGAGGACGTAGCGCGAAATACGCGTCTGGAGTTCCTCAATCGTGCTGCGGACAGTGAAGCGTTGATCATGCCGGTTCACTTCGGTGAACCCCACTGCGGGTTCATTCGTCGTCAGGGTGACGGGTTTACATTCGAACCTTCTCACTGGCGTTGAACGGGCCTCCCCAACGGCAATCGTGACGCCGTTGGGGAGCGACCGGGCGCGCCCCTAGCCAGGCTCGGTGCCTGCGAGTACAGTTCGTTACTACCGGCAAGAACATCCTCACCATGGCAATGCATTTCGATATCACTGATTTCCGCTTGTTTATCAATATCGCGGAGACCAGCAGTCTGACGCGCGGTGCCGAGCGCTCCTTTCTCTCCGTACCTGCCACCAGCAACCGCATCAAGAATCTCGAAGAAAATCTTGGGATGCGTTTGCTCGAGCGCTCGCCGCAAGGCGTAACCTTGACCAATGCAGGCAAAACTTACCTGCAGCATGCGCGAGTCATTCTTTCCCAGCTGACGATGCTGACAGGTGATCTGCAGCAGTACACCGACGGCCTTAAAGGGCAGTTGCGTTTGCAGGCCAATACCACCGCTGTCACGGAGTACTTACCTCCTGTGGTGGGCGATTACCTGATCAGCCATCCCGACGTGCACATAGATATGCGTGAGCGACTCAGTGACGATATCGTGCGCGCAGTACGGGATGGCAGTACCGATCTCGGCATTGTTTCCGGCAGCGTAGTCACCGATGGTCTTCAAAGTGTACCCATCGTATCCAGTCGTTTGATGGTGATCGCGCCCGTAGGACATCCGATCCTTGAGCAGGAGGAGGTATTCTTTAAAGAAGCATTAAATTACGCCTTTGTTTCGTTGCTCGAAGGCAGTGCCATTAATGTATTTCTGAGTCGCGCCGCTGCTGCATTGCACCTGCCGTTGACTATCCGCGTACAGGTAGCAAGCTCCGACGCTATTTTCCGAATGGTCGAAGCGGGCGCTGGCATCGCCATCGTGCCTCAGGCCAGCTACGATCGTTTGAAGGGAAGGCAGCAGATTGGCGCGTGTCAGCTGCTCGATGCCTGGGCCTTACGGACATTTCAGTTGTGCGCACAGGACTTCGGTAGCCTGTCGACATTCGCCCGGGAATTCGTCGACTGTTTGATCGAGCGCTATCGCATCGAGTGATGGCGAGCTCTAGATCAGCGCAGTAAAGGCGCAACGTTTGTTTTTATAAATCCCCTCGACGCCAACATTGGCGTCCCGGCACGCTCGTGCTCGTCGATCCACTGCTGACAGGCTCTTTAATAGACCGTTAATTCGCTCTTTTGAAGTCCGAAATTGTCGCATCCTCCTTCCGCTGGCAATCTCGTTCTTACGCCGGGTAGCGCCTTGCGCACTGCGAGCCAGTCCTCTGCCTGGCCAAAAGAACGATAAAGGAAGTGTAGCGATGATCAATAAGTTGTTACCGAGCGCCGCTCAAGCGCTGGCGGACATTCCAGATGGAGCCATTGTGGCTGTGGGCGGTTTCGGTGGGGCGGGTATGCCCGACGACTTGATTCAGGCGCTGATCGCTCAGGGTGCTCGTGACCTCACCCTGGTCAGCAACAACGCTGGTCAGGGTGACACTGGCCTGGCCGCGCTTCTTAAGTCAGGACAGGTCCGCAAAATTCTGTGCTCCTATCCGCGCATGGTGGGCTCTCATGTGTTTGAAGAGCTCTATCGCGCGGGCAAAATCGAACTTGAGATAGTTCCGCAGGGCAACCTTGCCGAACGCCTGCGCGCTGCCGGTTGCGGCATTGGCGGTTTCTACACGCCGACCGGTTTCGGCACATTGTTGGCAGAGGGCAAGGAGACGCGCCTGATTGACGGGCGCCATTATGTCTTTGAATCCCCGATTCACGTGGATTATGCGTTGATCAATGCTGAGGCTGGCGATCGCTGGGGCAACCTGGTCTATCGCAAGACTGCTCGCAATTTCAGCCCGGTCATGGCAATGGCCGCGCACAACACCATCGCTTCCGTCGGGCGGGTCGTGGAGTTGGGTGAACTTGATCCCGAGCATGTCGTTACGCCTGGCATCTTTGTAAAACATATTGTTCAACGCACATCCGTGGCGTTGACTCAGCAGCAGGTGGGGTGAGCCATGGATAAAGAGACTCGCAACGCGATGGCTGCCAGGGTAGCGCGCGATATACCGGAAGGGGCGTATGTCAACCTGGGCATCGGCCTGCCCACGCTAGTGGCGAATCATCTGCCACAAGATAAAGATATTTTCCTTCATAGCGAAAACGGCGTGCTTGGGCGCTGGGTCGCCGCTCCTTCCGGTGAGGAGGACTGGGACATGATCAACGCAGGCAAAGAGCCGATCAAACCGTCTCCCGGCGTCGTGTTCTTTCACCACGCCGACTCCTTCGGGATGATGCGCGGCGGGCATCTCGACATCTGCGTGCTTGGCGCATTTCAAGTTGCTGCCAACGGGGACCTTGCCAATTGGCATACCGGCGCCCCTGACGCTATTCCTGCCGTGGGCGGCGCCATGGACCTGGCCATTGGCGCCAAGCGCATCTATGTGATGATGGACCACCTGAGCAAGGATGGGCAGAGCAAGTTCCTGGCGGCCTGCACCTACCCGCTGACCGGACTGGGGTGCGTCAGCCGCGTTTATACGGACTTGGCGACATTGGAGTTGACTGCCGAGGGCGTGAAGGTGTTGGAGTTGGTCGGTAGCATTACGCCCGAGCGTCTTCAGGAACTGACACCTGTACCGTTGGACCTGAGCGCTGTCACTCAGCCTTCGACGGCTGCGTGACAGGATGTCTGCCGTGACTCTTTACAGTTCTTTGCCCTACTGGGACCAGCGTGAGCTGGTCGAACTCCTTACGTTGGAATCTGATGGGCACAACCGTTTCCGAAGTCACGTCTGCGATGTCAATGTCCACGGCGGAGTCTACTGCGGACAGTTGCTGGCACAGTCGCTGTGGGCGGCTGGCCAAGGTCTTCGCGCGCGTAGTCCCAGCGTCCTACAAATGACGACCCTGCACGCTGCACGGACTGCGGACGCGATCGAATACAGTATTGAGACGCTGCGGGACAGTCAGCGTTTTTCTCATCGACATGTCTATGGGGTCCAAGGCACAGGCTTGATTTTCAGTGCCAGCGTGGCGTTTCAGCAAACCGAGGCTGAGCCGGAACTTTTCTCCCAACTGGATTTGCCAATACCCGATCCTGAAAGTCTGCCCACCCTTGATCAGCTGGCCAGACTTGAACCCCAACGCTGCGCCTCATTTCAATTGCGTTTCAACCGTCGCCCGGTACTGGATGTTCGACCGATCCATGTCAAGGCGGGAGAGGGCGAGGACCCGGAGCCTCGCGAGGTCGGGTATTGGATTCGTCTCAGCGAGCCGCTGCCGCAGGAGGGTTGTCTACACCAGGCTGCATTAGCCTACATGTCGAGTTGCTGGCTCAACCCGAGTTTTGGACCTTCGCTCGCTGGCGTTGACCTGTGGCAGCTTTCTTCCATCACTAGCCTCAACCATAGCCTGTGGTTCCACAGCGCCCAAATCAACGCTAATGACTGGTTACTGTTCATTCACGACTCCACCAGGAATCGAGGGACGAGAGACCTTGCGACCACTCGCATTTACCAGCGCAGTGGGCAGTTGGTCGCGAGCATGGCACAGGACATGTTGATGTCCTCGCGGGTATGAGCGGTGCAATGTTCACTAAAGCGAAAGAGGGGGTTTCGTAACGGCAAATGGGCGCGATCATGAAACTGACGCATGCTGCATTTGCTGATGACGATGATCTCAAGCTGCTCTCTGTCATATGCCAGAGGGCGCTACGGCCACCGAGCCGTGTCGCAACTCCAATAACAAGAAGGACGTGCATGATGTTCGATTGGTACAGGACCGGTACACCTCGCGAACGCAAGACATTCTGGGCGTGTTATTCCGGCTGGGCGCTGGATTCGTACGACATGCAGATGTTCAGCTTCTTGCTTCCAACGATCATCGCACTGTGGAGTTTGACCAAGGCGGAAGCTGGCATGGTAGGGACTGCGGCGCTCCTCTCCGCCGCAGTGGGCGGCTGGATCGCCGGCATCCTCAGCGATCGTTATGGCAGGGTGCGCATCCTGATTTTCTCTATCATCTGGTTCACCTTCTTCGGGGTTGTCGCCGGCTTCGCCAGAGACTTCCCGCAGTTGCTGATCGCGCGAACCCTTCAGGGCTTTGGCTTTGGCGGTGAATGGGCAGTGGGGGCCGCGTTGATGGCCGAAGTGATCAACCCGAGGAATCGCGGTCGCGCCATGGGTTTCGTGCAGTCGGGCTTCTCACTCGGCTGGGCAGGTGCGGTCTTGATCATCACGGCTATTCTAGCTTTGTTCCCGGCAGAACTTGCCTGGCGCGTTGCCTTCTGGTTCGGTGTGGTGCCTGCCTTGGTGGTGCTGTTCATTCGTCGTCACGTTCAAGATTCCGACGCTTTCGTTCAGGCCACGTTGAGCCATGCGCCCAAGGCATCGATCTGGACGGTCTTCAAACCCCAGTATGTAAAACTGACGACGCTCTCAAGCATACTGGTGGTCGGTCTTCAGGCCGGCAGTTACGTGATTCTGGTTTGGATTCCATCATTGCTCAAGGAGCGCGGTGTCGAATCGGGATCGTTGATCGCGACCATTCTGGTCATGGCCGCAGGTTGCTTTGCGGGATTTGCCAGCACCGCGTATCTGGCAGATAAATTCGGGCGGCGCCCCACATTGATTCTGTTATCGCTGGTGTCCTGGGTGGTCACCGTCACCTACATGCTCATCCCGCTCAACCCACTGATCACCCACATCATGGGCTTTTTGGTGGGTTTTGCTGCCATCGGGATGTATGCCGCCCTGGGTCCATTTCTAAGCGAGCTATTCCCAACGCATGTTCGTACCACCTGCATGGGTTTCTCCTACAACGTCGGCAAGTCTCTGGGTGCTACAGCCATCACCGGTGTGGGGCTGCTCTCGGGGCAGGTGGGTCTGGCCCAGGCCATTGGTATCTTCTGCCTGGGTGCCTACGCCATCTCCGTTATTGCCTTGTTGCTATTGCCGGAAACCAAGGGCATCAGCATCGAGGAACTGGATGCACTGGACCCTGCGCTATCCAACGCCGACGTCACTCATTCCAAAACCCCGAAGACTGCTTGATAAGCGCCTTCAGCCAGTAACAGAGGCCCCTATGATTCGTATCCTTTACCTTTTGGTTAAGCCCGACAGCATGACTCATGAGCAGTTCGAGAAAGAGTGTGTCGTCCATTTCCAGATGTCAGACGGCATGCCGGGTTTACACAAATACGAAGTCCGTCTGGTCGCTCAGAACCCTACCGATACCCATGTGCCTTACCTGGATGTGGGCCGCATTGATGCCATTGGTGAGTGCTGGTTCAAGAGCGAAGTGGCATACCAGGAGTATATGGACTCGGACATTCGTAAAGCCTGGTTTGAGCACGGGAAGTACTTCATTGGAAAGCTCAAGCCGTTTGTGACCAAAGACGTGGTCTGACTCAGCACACTGCGGGTACAACCCGCGTGTTTAAACACCTCACCATCAGGAGTGCATCATGCTGTATTGCGTAGAAATGACCGTCAATATTCCTCGTGATATTCCGGCCGAGCAGGTTGAACAAATCAAAATCGCCGAGAAAGCACGCGCAGTCGAACTCCAGGAGTCAGGCAAGTGGCCGCATCTGTGGCGCGTTGTGGGTCAGTACTCAAACATCAGCATCCTGGACGTCGACAGCAACGACGAGCTGCACGCGATTTTGTCGAGCCTGCCGCTGTTTCCGTACATGACGATTCATGTCACGCCCCTGGCAAAGCATCCGTCTTCGATTTTCTGATTCGCATGGCGGCTCCTCGCGAGCCGCTTTTTTACCCAGAGCCTCTGTCATGGGGCGGCAGTGCTCCACGACGGGCTCTTTCCTTGAGCTCTTTACATGCCTTTCGAACTAGATCCCGCCGCCCCTGATTTTTCCAGCCTGATCCGGCCGGGCGCCACCGTTCTCTGGGGCCAAGCGAACGCCGAACCAGTGGCCCTCACCGGAGCGCTTATTGCCCAACGACATCGTTTCCAGCGCCTGCGTGTCATGCTGGGCATCGCGAGTGGAAATACGTGTCTAGCCGAACATGCCGATGCGGTAGATTTCTTCGCTTACTGCGGCGCTGGCAGCAACCGTGCGTTGGCGGACGCTGGTGTTCTCGACATTCTGCCCATTCATTATTCAGAAATGGCCCAAATGCTGCGCAGTGGCGCGTTGCGCATCGACGTCCTGATGCTGCAGCTGTCGCCGCCTGACGCTCAAGGTCAACATAGCTTGAGCCTCGCGAATGAATACCTGCTCGCAGCGCTAGAGCATGCAACGGTTGTGATCGCAGAGATCAATCTACAAGCGCCCTGGACTCACGGCGAGCGCACCCTGAGCCTGCAAGATCTTGATGCCGTTACATATACCGATCGAAGCCCTCTAACCACTGCAAGCCCGGCTATTCGTGCCATCGACACGCAGATAGCCCGCCACATTTCCGCGCTCGTCGAGGACGGTTCGACGTTGCAAACCGGTATCGGTGCGATACCCGATGCCGTGCTCGGGGCGCTGATCGACCACCGTAACCTGGGCGTTCATTCCGGCAGTATCGGTGACAGCGTCATGCGTCTGATGCAGAGTGGGGCGATCAACAATTCGCGCAAAAACCGCGACATTGGAGTGAGCATTGGAGGCATTCTGATGGGCAGTCAGTCACTCCATCAGTTCGCTCACCGCAATGCTGCCATACAACTGCGCTCGACCGCGTATACCCATGACGCTCAGGTGCTGGCCAGTCTTGACCGCTTGGTGGCAATCAACTCCGCAGTCGAGGTCGATCTGACAGGCCAGATCAATTCGGAGGCCGCCTCAGGGAGCTACTTGGGCGCGGTCGGCGGGGCATTGGATTTCATACGTGGCGCGCAGAAATCGCGAGGGGGGCTGCCCATCATCGCCTTGCCATCCACTGCCGGGGCAAAAAGCCGAATCGTTCCTCGGTTAAATGGCCCGGTGACTATTCCGCGAAGCGATGCTGGGTTGATTGTGACGGAACATGGCGTTGCCGACCTGAGAGGGCTGACCATCAAGCAGCGCGTTCGCAAGATGCTGGACATCGCCTCACCTCAGCACCAGGCAGAGTTGGAGCAGGCGTGGGCGATACAGGGGCTCGCCGGTCGATAAGAGACACACGTCATTCCGCTTCCCGGACGCAACAAGGCCTCGTCATTCGACGGGGCCTTGGGGGAGAGGGGCAGTTAGTCGCTGCGGCCTGCTGAAGCAGCTTTACTGGCCCATACGAGGGCGATGACTGCGCTGTTCAGCCTCGGCGCTCTGCGCAGCTTGCAGCTCAAAGTCGAACTTCAGCTCTGCAAATGGCCTGCCGTCCAAGCCGCGCGCCTTTGAGGCGTCCACACTCTGGTTCATAACCGCTTCGCCCACCAGGCCTTCACGGGTGGCGTAAGCGAAGTCGTCCCACAGGTATGCATCACCTGCCAGGTTGATCTGGCTGGTCAGATGACGGTGTCCATTCGCCGAGACGAACACGTGGATGTGCGCCGGGCGTTGGCCGTGACGGCCAATCGCACTCAGACATTCTTGAGCGGGGCCTTCAGGATCGAGGCCATAACCGCTCGGAATGATACTGCGTGCGCAGTATCGGCCGTCTGCATTGGTTTCGATGCGGCGGCGCAGGTTGAATTCAGACTGGGTTTGATCGAAAAACGAGTACGTGCCGTTGGTATTGGCCTGCCACAAATCGACGACCGCGCCGGGCACTGGATTACCCGCAGTGTCTCGTACGACACCTTCAATAAACAATGGCGTAGCGACGTTGTCTTCGCTGCCGTCGTCCATTCGCGTCTCGCCTTTGCTCAACGGCGCGTTGGCCACATACAAGGGGCCTTCGATGGTTCTGGGTGTCCCGCCGGTGAGACCCAACTGAGCATCCTTGGCATCCTGAAGTAGATCAATGAAGTGCTCAAGGCTCAAGCCTGGCAGCAGCAGGCCGAACTCGGTGTGCTTGCCAACCCGGTTCATCAGGTCGACTGCGATCCAGAACTCATCCTCGGTCACTTCAAGGTCTTCGATGACCTTGGCTGCATCGGTGATCAGACGCAACAGGATCTGCTTGAGTCGAGGGCTGCCCTGATCGTTGTTGAAGCCGGCGGCCTCTTTAAACAAAGCCTGGACTTCTGGCGTGTGGCTGATTCTTACGGTCATGCTGATGTACCTCGTTTTTGTTGTGTGGGCGGCACGGCGACTTGACGTCGGCCGGTCAATGACGACGGAAATGCGCCAAACGGTCTTCGTCCAGGCTCAGACCCAGACCAGGCGTGTTGGGAACATGCAATTCAAAGTCGCGGTAGACGGGGGGGGCGGTGACGATTTCTTCTGTCAGCAGGAGAGGGCCGAACAGTTCGGTGCCCCACAAGAGCTTCTTGAGCGTGACAAAGGCATGGGCGGAAGCAAGAGTGCCAATCGCTCCCTCGAGCATTGTGGCTCCATAAAGCGAGATACCGGCCGCTTCGGCAATCTGAGCGGTACGCAAGACCGCGCGCGGACCACCGTTTTTGGCAATTTTCAATGCAAAAACGCTGGCCGCACCATCAGCGGCAAGGCTGAAGGCGTCTTCTACTGATTCTATGGATTCATCTGCCATGATCGGAGCAGGGCTGCGTTGATTGAGTCGGACCTGCCCGGCCCGATTGAGTCGTGATATGGGTTGCTCAATCAGTTCAATACCGTTGTCTCCCAACACCTTACAGCCGCGGATGGCCTGCGATTCATCCCAGTATTGATTGACGTCCACGCGCACACTCGCACGGTCGCCCAGCGCACGTTTGATGGCGACTACGTGGTTGAGATCCTGCTCCAACGGGTTGGCACCGATCTTCACTTTAAAAATACGATGGCGACGCTGGTCCAGGAGTTTTTCTGCTTCAGTGATGTCTTGCGCAGTGTGGCCACTCGCGAGGACCCAGCCCACTTCCACGCTCTCACGAACGCGTCCACCCAGTAGCTCACTGACCGCCAGGCCATGTCGCTTCCCCTGGGCGTCCAGCAGCGCGCTTTCCAGACCTGACTTAGCGAATGTATTACCTTTGGCGACCCTGTCCAGACGCTGCATCGCAGCATTCACATTGTCGGCGTCCATCCCAACCAATGCAGGCGCTAAGTGAGTGTCGATATTGGTTTTGATGCTTTCAGGACTTTCATAGGCATACGAAAGGCCGCCAACCGTAGTGGACTCGCCCAGGCCTTCAACGCCGTCGCTGCAGCGCAGACGAATGATGACCAGCGTCTGCTGCGAGATGGTATGCATCGCCAGTTTGTGGGGGCGAATAGTTGGCAGATCGACAAGAATTGCCTCAATGCTTTCGATTTTTGCGAGGGTCATAATCAACTCCATGGCCAGTTTTAAAGATCAGGCGGACGCACCCAAAGCCGCGGGTCAGTGTGCTGCTCAGCGGAATGGGAGGAGGACGGAGCCGGAGATGGAGAGGCGGCCGTTTGCCTTTCGGGATCAAGATCGATGAGACTCCAATGGCTGACCCGGATCCGGAAAACGCCAATGGCCGCTGCGCCTATAAGCCCAGGAACGGCAAACGCCAGAAACGAGAAGTGCAAGGGCAGCTCCAGGGCATGCATGGAAGCACCAACCAGCGGGCCTGCGATGGCACCGATACGCCCGATACCCATCGCCCACCCCAGGCCTGTGGACCGGATGTGCGGCGGGTAATACTGAATGGCAAACGCGTTTGCCAAGATCTGCGCGCCTGTCGTACCCGCTCCAGCAACGCCAATCAGCACATACAAAACGGCAACCGGCGCTTCGACTGCCATCAGTCCCAAAACCAGTCCGCTCGCCGTCAGAAAGGCAATAAGCACTTTGCCAAGACCAAAGCGATCAGCTAGCCAGCCGCCGGTCAGTGATCCGAAAATAGCGCCAAGATTTAGAATCAGCAGGAAGGCGATGCTGGAAGTGGTGTTGTAACCGGCGGCGCTCATCAGTTTTGGAAGCCAAGAGCTCAAGCCGTAAATCATCAGCATGCTGCAGCAGAAGGCCAACCAGAGCATCAGAGTGTTGATGAGCCTCTGTTCCGTAAACAACTGAGTGATAGAGACCTTATCGGTTTGTCCCGATTCCGGGCGCAATATGTCGCGGGCATGTGGTGTATAGCTGGTGACCGCGTTGGCGAGAAGCAACTGCGCGCGCGACGCATAGCCGCGCCGGAGCAGAAAGTTGATAGATTCTGGTAGTTGTCTCACCATCCATGGCAATACCAGCAGCGGTATCGCCGCGATGAAAAACACAGACGGCCATCCTTGCTGCGGTATCAAAAGGATTCCCAGCCCGGCGGACACCATCCCGCCCAGCGAGTAACCGGTAAACATGAGCGCAATCAGTCTGCTGCGCAGCCGTTGTGGCGCATATTCATTCATGAGGGCGATCACGTTAGGCATGACCCCGCCGATGCCGATACCAGCAACGAATCGCAGCACGGCGAACTGGGTAGGGGTGCTGGCAAAGCCTGTGAGTGCGGTCACTGTGCTGAACAGCACGACACACACCGTGATGGTCTTGCGTCGTCCTATACGGTCAGCCAGAGGTCCGAATATCAGCGCACCGAACATCATGCCGAATAGCGCGCAACTGCCAAGCAAGCCCGCTTGAACTGCACTCAGACTCCACTCTTTCATTAGGGTAGGGAGCACGACGCCATAGATGACCAGGTCATAGCCATCAAAAACGATGATGAGCGCGCCCCAAAAGAGAAGGCGCAAATGAAAGGAATTGAATCGCGCTCCGGCGAGTAGCGCGGATACATCAATGCTTCGCATGTGTGGGCTCATTTTGTTGTCGTTTTTATTGAGCCGAGGGCGCGATCGTGGCGCGCCCTCGGGGACAGCCCCAGCCGGTCAGGGCGCGGCCAGTTGGTGCTCCCAGCCAAGGCGCGTCCGCGCCTCGGCAACATCTGTTGCTGGATCGTGATGCCACAGCCAGTTGAACCGGGTTTCCAGTTTCTCCGCTAAAACCTTTTCGTTGGTTGCCGCTTCAGGATCCCGCATTTCGTAAAGTTCGCCGGCCTGGGTGGAGGTACGCTGGACCTTGCACGCGCGTGGGCGTCGTAGTTCGTCGTAGGTTTTCAACACTGCGTCGAGGTTGTCTACGTTCAGCTGTGGATCCCCCAGCAGCCGCGCCAGGAAGTAAGCATCTTCGAGTCCTTGACCAGCGCCTGCACCTTGGTGAGGGAGCATCGCGTGCGCTGCATCACCGATCAGCACCACGCGGTTATAGACATAACCCGGCAGTTCGGCGAGGTCATGCAGCGCCCAGTAGGTCGGCTCGGGAATGCATTCGAGCAAGGTACGGGCGGCTTCGCCCCAACTGGCAAAATCTTCAAGCATTTTCGCTTGCGTCGTTTTGCGTACCCAAGGCTCGTTGGCCGGCCATTGCGGAGAGTCGTTAGAGCGGTCGGACAGAAATGCGACGACGTTAATGATACGACCCTGTTTGACCGGGAAGGTCAGGATATGGCCATCCTTGACCAGATACATCTGAGGAACATCCACCAGATGGGTGTCCAACCCCTTCGCACGATAGGCCGCGCGCAAGGTTTCACTGTCGATCATGCCGCGATAGGCGCAGGTGCCGGTGAAGCGAGGCTCGGCAGGTTCTGCTCCAATACCCTCGAGCACGTGACTGCGAATGACGGACTTGACTCCGTCGGCAGCGATCAGCAGGTCGCATCGGTAGTCCGAGCCATCGGCGAACACAACTCTCGCTTCATTGCCATTTTGCTCGACACTTACGGCGCGCTTGTCGAATTGAGCGATACCCGAAGGAAGGTGGGTCGTGAGTACGTCGAGGAAATCAGCGCGGTGCACTGAAGATTGGCCCACCCCAGGCATAACAGTGGTCGCGAGGTATTTAGAATCGCCTTCTCCACGGCGCCATTCAAACCATACGTCTTCCCAAGGCGCAGGCGTGCGGTCTTCGACTTTTCGGTAGGCATCACCAATGCCCAGTCCGTCCAGGGCGCGAACGGAGTTGGCACCGAATGCCACACCGGCGCCGACTTCACCAAAGGCCGGAGCTGCTTCAAACAGCTGAATATCAAGGTCGCTATTGCGTGCAAGATCGAGAGCCAGAGCTACACCGGAAATACCGCCGCCAACGATGCCGACGCGCAGAGCAGATTTGGAGCTGTGATTGGACATTGTGGTTACCCATGAAGAGTTTCTTGTTGTGTGCCTCATCATGGGTTTCGGCACGACATTGATAAATACAGTGATCGATATACCGAATATAACGCTTATGAATATTTCTCTGCGTTATGCTCAGGTGGATGCTTTTAGAGTGATGAAAGATGGAACTACACGATCTGGACATGAACCTTCTGGTTGTTTTTAACCAGCTGTTGTTGGACCGACGGGTCTCGACCGCTGCGCTCAGTTTAGGGCTGACACAACCTGCGGTCAGTAATGCGCTCAAGCGCTTGCGCAGCGTTCTGGGAGACGAATTGTTTGTGCGGACCTATCACGGCATGCAACCGACGCCTTATGCCGAGCAATTGGCAGAACCGGTGTTGCAAGCGATGGATACATTGCGCGATGCCCTCAGTCGCGAAAACAAGTTTGATCCCTCCACCAGCACGCGAACCTTCAGGCTGGTGATGACCGACATCGGTGAAATCAACCTTATCCCCCGTCTGATGGATGAACTGGCGCGCCTGGCGCCGGGCTGCGTCATCAGCACCGTGCGTGAAAATCAGATGGGGCTTCTTAACGAAGATCTGCAAGATGGCACGGTCGACCTCGCTATCGGCTTAATTCCGCAACTGCGCGCGGGATTCTTCCAGCGTCGACTGATGCGTCAGCATTATGTCTGCCTGTGCCGCAAGGATCATCCCGCAACTCGCGAGCTATTCTCTCTCCAGCAGTTCAGCGCCTATGGGCACGTGCGCGTCATCGCGGCGAATACCGGGCACGGCGACGCGGATGTCCTGATGACGCGTCTAGGTATCAAACGTTCTGTGCGACTGGAAGTGCCGCACTTCGCCGCAGTGGGGCATATCCTTGAACGGACTGACCTGCTGGCCACCGTTCCTCAGCGCTTTGCCTCGATCAGTCAGGAGCATTTCGCGCTTACTGCGTTGCCTCACCCTGTACCGTTTCCGGAGTTCTCGGTGAACATGCTTTGGCATGCCAGGTATCACCGTGACCCGGCCAATCGTTGGCTCAGGCAGCTAATCTTCGATCTTTTTTCCGAGAGCTGAAGGACGCGTCGCGTGCCTTTCTAAAGAATCGCGCAGGGCAACTGCTGCTCGTTCCGGGACAGGTTTGCCTAGTGAATCATGCCCCAGCACCTGGAATGTAGATAAAAGACTCAGATCTATGATCGCAACACTCGTATTACTTTCATCACTACTTATGAATAAACGTAGCTATTTGTTCTGGGTGGGCGGGCGGGCCTAACTTAGCAGTCATCTACGGCGTGCAATCACGCACGTCACATAACAACAAGAGAAATTTCTAATGTCTGCTATCACCATTGGCATGGTAGGGATCGGCCAGCTCGGTCTCCCCATCGCGAACAACTTGCTCGCCGCTGGTTTTCGAGTCGTGGGTTACCGCCGTCGTGACCGGGCCGCATTTGTGGACGCGGGCGGCATGGCGCTTGACTCTCCCGCACAGGTTGCCTCCCAGTCCGATTTCATCCTGACGTGTTTACCAGGTGAAGCTGCGCAGCTAGAAGTCATGGAAGGTCCTGAAGGGCTGCTAAATGCGTTGCGCCCTGGGCATACCGTGATCGAAATGGGCACCTATCAGCGCAGCTTCAAGCTGGAAATGGCCAAGCGGATCGAGAGTAAAGGCGCCAGAGTGCTGGAAGCTGAGGTCAGCGGTTCTCCACCGCTCGTGCTCGCTCGCAAGGCTTCGCTGTTTCTGGGTGGTGACGAATCATTAATTCAGGATTGTCAGCCCGTCCTGAGTGCTATTGCCGACATCCAGTTCCGTATAGGTGAATTTGGCTGCGCAGTGGCAATGAAATTGATCGCCAACTATCTGCTGACCATTCACACACTTGCCGCCGCCGAAGCATTGAATCTTGGCGTCAAAGCGGGTTTCAGCGCTGAGAAAGTCGTCGAAGTGATCAGCAAAAGCGCTGGTAACTCAATGATGTTCACGGTTCGCGCACCGATGATGGCCGCCAGAAAATTCACGCCGGCACCGGGCCCGTTGGTGACGTTAGAAAAATACCTGGAAATGGCTGGGGAGCTCTCTGAACGTCTGGGATGCGCCTCTCCGTTATTCGATGTTGCTCAATCCTATTTCAACCGCGCCCGCGATCTGGGAATGGGCGATGAAGACATCTCGGCCGTGATCAAGCTGATCGAAACTGATTCGAATTGATCTTCACCGATCCATTTCGTGTACGTCCCCAACAAGAGAGAACGACATGCTTATCGAGCAACGCACCTATTACCTCAAGCCTGGCACCCTGCATGAATTCCTGCGTATTTACGAGGAGGAGGGTTTCAAGATGCAGAGCGAAGCATGGGGCAACCTGATTGCCTACCTGAAGCCTGAAACCGGTGACGTCAACCGCGTTATCCATATCTGGGGCTTTTCTAGTTATGAGGACCGTGCCCAACGCCGTGCGGCGCTGTCGAGCAATCCGAAGTGGCGCGAGTTTCTCGGCAAAGCCGGGCACATGGTTACTGCACAGCACGCCGAGCTTTTGAGCGGCGCACCTTTTTCCCCTATCAAGTAAGGGAGACGCACCATGATTCGTTTTCTTCATCATGTCGGCCTGTCGGTACCGGACCTGGAAGTGGGTCGCGCGTTCTACGAAACGTTTGGCCTCGAGGCGCGTATTTCGGGCGAACATTTGGTTCTGCGGTGCAAAGGCCGTGCTCAAGACCAGATCCGTTTAATGCCGGGCAGCCCCAAGCGCCTAAGCTATGTGGCCTACGGTACCGATGCCGAAGGCATCAAGCAGATCCGCAAAAACCTCAAAAAGCATAATGTTGCGCTTCACGATGCGCCGTTCAACATCGATTCGCAGGGACTCTGGTTTCTTGATCCGAGCAACGACTGGGTTCATGTGTGCGAAGGGGTCGAAGCTTCGGCCTCGCCACGGCCAACCCCTGAAGTGAACACCTATGGCCGCTATCGCCGTATCGGCGAGCGGGCGTGTGATCTGACTTCGTCGTCCCGCCAGGCATCGCCGCTGCGTTTGGGTCACTTGATCAAGTTCAGCCCGGATGTCGACCGCTCCGTTGCTTTCTATACCCAGGTCTTGGGCATGAAGGTCTCCGACAAGGCTGCGGACATCCTGGCGTTTCTTCGGTTTGGCACTGGCGGTGATCACCACGCCCTGGGCCTGGCCAAAAGTTCTCACAGCGGTCTGCATCACCTGAGTTTTGAAGTGATGGACATCGATGAGATCGAACTGGGCGCCCAGAATCTGATTTCCAAGGGCTACACCAACGCATTCGGGCTGGGCCGTCATGTCGGCGGGTCGAACTATTTCCACTACATCCGGGATCCCTGGAACAGCTTGGTGGAATACTTCTGGGACATTGATGTGATCCCGGAAGACGACAGCGACTGGGTAGTGCTCAACGCTTCCGGCCCTCATGAATTGGCGGCTGTGTGGGCGGTGAGCCCTCCGCAGGAAGACTTCGCGCAAAACTATGAAGCGCCAGCTGATGCTGCGTCTCCAGCATTGCTCGAGGCTCTTGCCAATGGCTGACTTCATCACCACTGAGAAAGACCTGCTGGCGGGCATGCTCAACAAGCCGCTGTTCGTCGCATTTCGCAGCCCGCGTAATCTCACGCGCATGTCGGAGCTTCTGGGTGCCCATCTGCAGTGGGCGATCGGCGCACAGAATCGAGGCGAACTCTTCGCCTCGGGACCTTTCGTGTCAGATCAGTACAGTCCTGGACAGCTGGGCGGGATGAGCATCCTGCGCGCTTCGGATCAGGAAGAGGCCGAGCGTCTGATCCAGGCGGACCCGTTCATCGCAAACGGTATTTTCGGGGTTGAGGTGCGCAAATGGATGCTCATGGAAGGGGGGCTCACGGTACACGTGACATTCTCCGATAAACGCGCTTCGCTTCTTTGACGGTGGTCTATGAAATATCAACTTTTCGCTTATCAATCGGATGCGCCCGTACCCGCGACGGGCGTGCTGATTAACGAACGTGGCTACGACCTGAACCATGCGGCAAATGCTGCTTCGCTGGACTTACCTGCCGTCGGCATTGACGCTTTGCTGGAAAACTGGGCCTACGCCAACCAGCAGCTTCAGGCGCTGGCTGATCGTATCGCCAAAGATCCTTCTGCGTTTCAAGCCGGTGAGCTGGATCTTGAGCAGCTAGAGCTGGCTCCGCCATTGCAGCGTCCAGGCGCTGTGTACGCTGCGGGAGCGAATTATCGGGACCACGTAGCGGCGATGGCCCGTGCCTTCAACATGAACCTATCGCTGGATCCGCGCAGTGATGGCATTGCACCTTGGCACTTCATCAAGGCCGGGCGCGGTACGTTGTCGGGGCACAAGCAGATCGTGGAAATGCCCGAAGGCACCCAAAAACTCGACTGGGAGGCTGAGCTGGCGGTGGTAATAGGCCGTCGAGCCTACCGTGTCAGCAAGGACCAGGCGCTGGACTACGTCGCCGGCTACAGCTGTGCCAATGACCTGTCCTCACGCGACAGCCTGGTGCGTGCCAATGTCGATGCCAGTTCGCCGTTCCGTTTCGACTGGATTGGCCACAAAGTCTTTAACGGAGGTTGTCCGCTGGGTCCGTATTTCACCCCGGCGCAATTCGTTGAGGATCCCGAAAATCTCGACATCAAGCTATGGCGCAATGGCAAGCTTGAGCAGGATTCCAACACCTCGAATCACCTGTACGGGATCGCTGACCAGATCGAGTATCTGAGCCGTCGTGTCGAGTTGTTCCCCGGAGACATTCTGTTGACCGGGACCCCGGCTGGCGTCGGTATGGAAAAAGGGGTCTTCCTGGCCCGCGGCGACGTCCTGAAAGTGTGGATCGAAGGACTCGGCGAACTGGACACGATCATCGCCTGATCCCATCTGATAATGCCGGCCGTCCGGGTCGGCAGCCTTCAAAGCTGATTCGCGGCAATTTCCGTTTCAGGGGAAGGCCTCCCTGCACCCTGAAATCGGCGACACCTGCACACACGACCTATACAAGAAATAACAAGAAGGTATGAGGATATGAGGCGTATAGCCCGACTCCCCAACGTAGAAGCATGCACGTACACCGCAGTTCTTATCGCTGGCGGGTTTATTGACACCACTCCGGTCCATGCAACCGAAGGCGGGGGTAGCGGTTATCCTGTCGGCGTCAACACTGTGCAATCCGGAAGGCTTCCGCCTCCTGGTTTGACAACGTTCTATTATCTCAGCGACTACAGTGCCGGCTCTACCAGAGACAGCAATGGCCATGACAAGGCGGGCATCCACAATTTCGATCTGGATGTGAAAGCGTTATCGATCAGGGTGGATTACGTCTATTCGGATCTCACGTTGTTTGGTGCCAAAGTGGAAAGCCGCTTCGCGTTGCCCCTGGTCAAAGGCAACATTAGTTTTGATGTAGATACCCCCAAGGGCCGTGTACACCGCTCTGAGCATCAAGACGGAGTAGGTGATCTGACTGTCGTTCCTCTGATTCTGAGCTGGAGTACGCCAACGTTTCATCAACTGCTGGGTCTGGATATCGTCACCCCAGTCGGTTCCTATGATGAAAACAGGCTGTTCAACCCCGGGCGTAACACGTGGTCATTCGGTCCGTGGTATGCGTTCACCGCTTACCCAATCGAAAACCTCGAAATCAGCTCCAAGATGGTCTACTTCATCAACAAGAAAAACGATGCCACTCGCTACAGGTCGGGCAACGAATTCAATGCGGACTACAACATCGGGTACAACATCAGCCGGGAGTGGCAGGTGGGTGTAAACGGTTACTACTACAAGCAGACGACCGATGACGTGCAGTTTGGAGACACAGTCGGGGACGGTAATCGTGGCCAAGCGTTCGCGTTCGGCCCCGCCGTCAAGTATCAGGTCCCCGGCTACGGGTTCGCCATGAAATGGCAACACGAGATGAAGGTAGAAAACCGGTCTGAAGGCGACCGACTATGGTTGCAGGCTGTTTATCGCTTCTAACATCTGATCCCAGTCCTGAACGGCGGCATGGACAAATGTACTCTTGCCGATCGTTGAAGTGGCGTTTGTACTATTGCAGCAACGCAGTCTGTGGATCCCGGGATGGCCCTGACGGGGCCGCGACTGGATCAGCCGTGCCATGCTCGAGTCATCAAACGTGCGACCTGACTATTGTTCAGGCTGTCGTACATCACCTCCATGAGGCTCAGGCCGCACGTTTTCATCAGATGCTCGCCATTTCGTAGGGCCGCGTTGCGGGTTTGGCTTCAAGCAACTGTCGGGCAGAGTCGGCAATCATGACCACTGCGCCAGCGAGCATGAGCACATCCTTCAGTACAAGTCTGCCCCCGCCAGACAGGTAAGGAAACCCGAAGTTTGCATCACCCATGCTCGATACCCAGGCCTCCGGTGTCGTAACAAGGAATGAGAGCGTGACGATCGGTGTTAGGAACGCCAGAATCGATCCAATCATGCCCAGACGTCGGGAGAACCCATACGACAGAACCAACAATCCAATCAGAATTTCGACCGAGCCCAGACCGTCGGAAAATGCGTAAGTATGGTTCTCGGTCTGCCATTGGCGTTTGACCGGGTCGAGTTGGCCCTCATGGGTTAAATGTTCCTTGTATTGCTGAGGGTGCTCGTAGAAAAACGACATCACCGGACTATTGGCTACGAACGGCGTAATACTGTCGGCTTCGTAAGGCACGAACTTCAATGCGCCGATCCACAGGAATATAATGGCGACGCCAATCCTTATTAGATGGACGCCGAGTCGGTCGAGTTTGGTTGCCTTGGTTAGGACTGTTTCAAGCAGTGTATTTTGAGCGGTCATGGCGCGAGCCCCTGATCTGAGTGAGGGGCCCAGCTTAAGTTTTACAGGCAAAAGCTTTGTCCGTGATCGGCTCAATTTCTTTCGCAATCATCTCATTCACGGGCTTTTCGCCGGGACAGGTTTTATGAAAGCAGCGTATTACGATCATGTGGGTGCGGCGGGTGAGGTATTGAAGGTCGGTGAAGTGCAAACACCGCAACCAGGTCCGGGAGAGGTCAGGGTCCGAATCGCTTTTTCCGGCCTGAATCCGAGTGACATCAAGGGACGCAGTGGTTTCAAAGGTGCTATGGCTTATCCGAGAGTCATCCCTCATCAGGATGGGGCGGGCATCATCGACGCGGTGGGCGAGGGCGTTGCCCACTCAAGGCTCGGTGAGCGTGTCTGGGTCTTCGAGGCGCAGACGGGGAGGGCATTTGGCACCGCTGCTGAGTACGTAGTTCTGCCAAGCGACCGCGCGGTCGCCCTGGCCGACGATGTCAGTTTCGAACTGGGGGCAAGTCTGGGAATCGCGGCGCTCACTGCCCATCGCTGTCTGTTCGCCGACGGGGATCTTCGCGCTAAGAGAGTGCTCGTGCATGGAGGGGCAGGAGTCGTCGGACGCAGCGCCATTCAGTTGGCAAAGTGGGCGGGTGCCTGGGTTGTGACGACCATCCGCCATGAACTTGATCGTGAAATGGCCGAATCATCAGGTGCCGATCTTGTCATCAATATGCGCGAGGACAATGCCCCATCCAAAATCATGGCTGCCACCGGCAATGCCGGTGTGGACCGTATCGTTGAAGTCGACTTGGCCAGCAATCTGGACCTCGACATGGCATGTCTGGCCAGAGGCGGCACGGTGAGCGCCTACTCCGTTGAAGCACCTGATACCGCTGTCTCCATTCCTGTTCTCAAGGCCATGGTTAATTGCTGGGTGGTTCGCTTCATCCTGGTCTACACCATGCCCGATGAGGCCAAGCGCGCCGCGATAAGCGACGTCACCGCCTGTCTCGCCGCTGGAGGTTACAAGCCGTTTATGGGTCAGGTCTATTCACTTGAGCAGATTGCCCAGGCTCACGACGCCCTGGACGCGCGCATGGTCAAAGGACACATGTTGATCCGGGTCGCTGATTGACGGCACTTGGTACTCAAGGTTATGCCCATCAGGCCTTGAGTCATTACTCAAGGCCTGATGCCGAGTCGGATGACCTTCAGGCCTTGGCGGCAAGGTAGCTGGCGTTAAGGTTGCCGTAAAACGGCAGATGTTCACCCATGATGGCGGCTAGGGCCTGTCCGGTTTCGTTGCGCCAATCGGCCTGCATCTCGGCAGCCACGGCAACCCATGTCATTGGCACTACCCCGGCCTGAACCATGCGCGCTATCGCTACCTCCTGTACCAACTTGCTCCATGTCCCAGAGGCGTCGATCACGGCATATACCTCGTAGCCTGCCTTGATGGCGGAAAGCGCAACGAAAGTGACGCAAACCTCGGTCGAGACACCAGCGATGATCAGTTTCCGGCGGCCGGTGCTCTCGATGGCCGCGACCATGTCCGAATTGTCCCATGCGTTGATTTCGCCTGGGCGATGGATAATCGGCGCGTCCGGCAGCGTCTGCGTGATGATCGGCAGGACCGGCCCGTTTGGGCCGTCGGCAGCACTGGTAGTGATGATGCTCGGGAGTTTGAAGGCTTTCGCAAGTTTGGCCATCGCCGCCACTGCGGTCATGTACTCGGGAAGGCTCTGGTCGTGAATGCCATTGGAAAGCCCAGTTTGATGGTCGACGAACAGGACGGCTGCCGTATCGGCGCTAAGACGGTCATAGCTCATGGATGACTCCTTGATTGGGGGAGGTTTTGGTAGAGCACGCGCGCCCGATGGGAGCGCGGCGGGGAGGGTGGATGCAAGGCGATTGATATGAATGTCAGAGGGGCGACAATCGACCCATCTCGCCTGCCACGTATCGGGAATAGGCATCATGGAGTCCTGCCTGATCGTTCATGATGAACGGGCCATAAGATGCTACAGGCTCTTTGGGGTCTATCCCTGAAAGGATCAGCAGATGAGCGCCTAGATCTGTGGTTATACTCACACTGTCATGTGCGGTACTGGGGCATAGGGAGATGGCCTCGTGGGCGTTCAGTCGATGTCGTTCGCTGCTGCCTTTTACCTCAATCGCTCCCGACAGTACGTAGAGCAGGACGTTATGTCGGTCCGCGAGATCGAGCGAGAAGTGGGACGTCAGCCAAAGGTCAAAAAAACTGAAAGGTTCGGCAGGTTTAATCGGACCTGTTACACCCTCCAGCGTACCGGCTAGGATCCTGGCACGGGCGCCATCAGTTGTAACGCAAGGGACCTGGAAGCTGTCTGCGTGGAACATCGCCGGTGGCAAAGTCTTGTTGGCTTTGGACAGATTGACGAACAGCTGCAAGCCATGAACCTCGACGCCGGGTGTTGCAGGCTGTTCGTCATGAACTATGCCACGGGCCGCCTGAGTCCAGACCATGGCCCCTGGCTCAATGACCATGTCGTGCCCGAGGGAGTCTCTATTACGCAGGGCGCCTGCTGAGTCTTCAAATAGATAGGACACTGCTGAAAAGCCCGCGTGGGGGTGAGGCGGGAACGTCGGGCCCGAGGTGCGGAAATGATCGAAGCCAATCACCGGCGCGGCTAACCCGTCCATCATCTCGACGTTCAAACGATGCGCTGAAAAATGGTGGCTGAATGCCGAATACGACGCCTTTGCGATTGAGGAGAACCTTATAGCCATTCCTAAAAATCCTGCATAGGCATCTCAATGCCTGAATTGAGTGAAGCATGTTAGGCCACGCACTCATCATCGATAAGATGGTTTGACCACCCTAGACTGTTGCAGGACAGCACTAATGATAGAAGACCTCAATGATCTTCAGTATTTCGTACTGGTGGTGCGCCACAACGGATTTACCGCAGCCGCCAAAGCATCGGGTATCGAAAAGACCCGATTGAGTCGACGCATCGCCATCCTTGAATCCCGGTTGGGCGTTCGCTTGTTGCACCGGAGCACGCGACAGATCTCGCTCACCGAAGCCGGACTACAGTTCTACGCCCAATGCCGTGTGATCGTGGAGGGGGCCAATGGGGCCTTTGACAGTGTCGCGAATCTGCAGGTCGAACCTACAGGGCTGGTGAGGCTCAGTTGCCCTCAAGTCATGGCTGAATCCTATCTTTCACCTATCTTGCCTGCTTACCTCGCGGCGCATCCAAAAGTGCGCCTGGAGCTGGATGCTTCTGACCGGGCCGTCAACCTTGTGGAGGAGGGGTTCGATCTGGCGCTACGTGCGCGGGCGGAGATCGAGGATGCCTATGGTCTGGTCGCCAGACGTCTTGGAACAGCTCGGCGGGTCCTTGTTGCGAGCCCATCATTTCTCGCCCGACACGGCGGACCTTCCACTCTGGAAGAGCTAGCCCTACTCGATACGCTGTGCCGTCCTGGCGAGGTGCAGGACGGCAAGGGGAGGTGGCAGCTGCACAACGGCGATGATCAGCGGCTGTTCATACATACGCCCCGGATACTCCTGGATGGCCTGCGTATGCAACTTGAAGCGGCGGTCAATGGTCTTGGTGTTGCATTATTGCCGGAGTCCATTGCCGCGCTCGCGATACAGCGCAACCAGCTACAACTCGCGTCGCAGTTATGGACGGGCGCGGCGCATGTGATCCATCTGTTGTATCCCACTCCCAAAGGCATGCTGCCGTCGGTTAGAAGCTTGATCGATTACCTGTCGATCCACCTCCCCGCGAGCATTCAAGAGCGAAGCATCGAGGTTTAACCACCCGCACTGGCAGCCGCGTTCAATCCGCTGAAAGAGTGCTCCGTACCAGAGTTTCAAATGCAATCGAGGCAGTGCTCTGATAAGTGTTTCTCTTCTTTAGAAGTGCTGCGGTGCGCTGCGGCGCCTCGTCGGCAAAGTCGATTTTCCTAATCGAGCGATCATCATTGGCAGTGGCTTGCGGGAGGACGGTCGCTAATCCTGCATGCCGCACAATCTCGAGCAACGCATTCACTGAGCTGGCTTCAAGCACGACTTTCGGCTTTATGCCCTTGGCGTGAAGGTAGTCATCGATGCATGTCCGAGTGATAAACGTGTTGGTCAGCAGCGCCAGCGGGAGCGTCGCAAGCTCGACGGTTGTCAGCGGCGCTTGATGTTCGTAGAGGGAGTGGCCTTGACCCACCATCAAAGCAAGTTTTTCAGTGTACAGCGCCGACCACTCGATATCCGGGTTCCAGACTTCGCTGAATGCAATAGCGATATCAAGTGAGTCCTCCGCCAGTCCCGCCTCAATGTCACTCATCGAGAGCTCGAAGACTTCCAGGTGGATGCGAGGGTACTTAGCAAGGAAGTCGCGCACCAGTGGGCCGGCTAGGTAAGTCATGAAAGTAGGCGTCATTGCCACTCGGAGGTTGCCTCGGCTGAGATCTTTGACGTCATGGATTGCCCGTTTTCCGGCCTCAAGATCCCTCAAAACACGCCGAGCATACTCGACGTACACCGTGCCTGCGTCGGTGGTATGAACAGTACGCCCTCCGCGATCAAGCAACTCCGCTCCAAGCGATTCTTCCAGTTGTTTTATTTGCTGCGACAACGTGGGCTGAGACACATAAAGCGCCTGGGCGGCGCGGGTGAAGTTGCCGTGGTCGACGACGGCCAGAAGGTAACGCAAATGGCGCAGTAGCATGGTGAATGCCTATAGGCTGTGCTTATCCAAAGTATTGCACATGCGTCTTGGATCTAATAGCTAGATTGCGCGATGCTCGATTTCACAGCCAGCCGATACGACGGCGCTGCTCAATCTGACCTTCGCACCGGAGTGACCGCCATGACCCAGTCCAACGCTTACCAAGATCCAACCCTGGCCCTGACTGCCAAACTGCTCGACAGCAAATCGCGCAAAGGCCTGACGTTTGAACAACTCGCCGAAGGCACTGGCCTTAGCCTGACGTACGTGACCGCAGCGCTGCTGGGGCAACATCCGTTGTCCGCTGAAATTGCAACAATCATCGGCGAGCGTCTTGAACTCAGCACTGACGATGTGCGTCAGCTGCAAACCATTCCGGTGCGCGGCAGCCTGGCTGCTGTCGTGCCGACCGATCCAACGGTCTACCGCTTCTACGAAATGATCCAGGTGTACGGCACTACCCTCAAGGCCCTGGTTCACGAGCAGTTTGGTGACGGCATCATCAGTGCCATCAACTTCAAGATGGACATCAAGAAAGTCGAAGATCCGGAAGGTGGCTCGCGTGCGGTCATCACGCTCGACGGTAAGTTCCTGCCTTACCGGCCGTTCTGAGGACCATTGACTCCGGCCATCTCGAGCCAGTGTTCTGATCGTTCGTATCGAGACTTTGGTGGTTTGCATGAGTCTCGATCACGGCGATGTGGTGCACGGTTTAATAGTCCCGACCTTGACAGCAACGGTGCCATTCTAAGATAGGCGGCCGCTGCGCTTGACGAACATTGAGGAACAGACATGAAAAAGTTTATGACTGCAGTGGTAATGGCGACGGCGTTTAGCTCTTTCGGCGTCCTGGCGGATCAGGGGGCTGATGCGAGTGAAATGCATAGGGAATACATGCAATCGATGATCGGCATGAAGGAGAGCATGCATCAAGGTGTCATGAACGAGGATCCTGACATTGCGTTCGCCTCAGGAATGCTGCCGCATCACGTGGGGGCGGTGGACATGGCAAGAATTGAACTCAAATACGGACGAGACCCCCAAATGCGCAAACTGGCTGAGCAAATCATCGCGGCTCAAGACGCGGAAATTGCGGAGATGAAAGCTTGGCTGAAGCAGCATTCTGCTCAAACACCATGACCTGGCCACAACCATCCACACCGCCCCTTGATCGGACCTACATGACTCGCCACCCCAGTTGCGCATGAAGCAGAACATACGTTGCGCACCGCAGACCTAGACCGACAGGGGGATTGAATGCTTTTTCTTAGATCGTCTTTCACGAACCACTAACTCATCGTTTCAAAAAGCGAAATGCTTTGTTCCGATTTCTAAGTGTTCTACTAAGGCACGTAACAAACGAGCATGTGAATTATATGCGTTTGTCATGTTCTTTCTGACGGACGCTTAAACGTTCGAGTGGGTACTTGGACCAATTGGCTTCCTGAGGTCAGATCTAGGACGTTGCTAAGGTCATCTCTTGACCTCGACGCACCCTAAGATCGGTATTGGGCACCCACCTGGTCCTCCAGCATAGGTTGGTTCTGTAATGGATCGTTTTTACGAGATGCAGATATTCATAGCCGTCGCTGAGGAAGATGGATTTGCCGCCGCTGCCCGCCGGCTTAACATCTCGCCGCCGACGGTCACACGTGCAGTGGCATCCATTGAGGAGCGCATCGGCACTCAGCTCTTATCGCGTTCAACCCGAAGCATGCATCTCAGTGAAGCGGGACTGCGCTACCTGGAAGATTGCCGACGGATTCTGTCGGAACTCGAAGAGGCCGAAGAAGCAGCCGCTGGGAGTTATTCCATTCCGTGTGGAAACCTCACGATTACGGCGCCGGTCATTTTTGGGGAGATGTTCGTGGCTCCGACTTTAGTCGAGTACATGGACCGTTTTCCCGCCGTAACCCTAAACGCGATGCTTGTCGACAGGGTTGTGAACATGCCTGAAGAAGGCGTCGATGTTGGAATTCGGATTGGGCATCTGCAAGATGCGGGGCAGATTTCGGTCAAGGTTGGTGAGGTGAGTCTTGTGGTGTGTGCTTCGCCCCAGTATCTGGATAGGGTTGGTCGACCGCAGCATCCCCATGAGCTCGCCGGTTGTAACCTGGTTAGCTCATCGGCCAGTCATCTGCTTCGAGATTGGCAGTTTGTGCAGGACGAAAAAACATTGAGCTTCCAACCTACACCCCAGTTAATCGTCACCGACAATAAAGCAGCGATCAATGTCGCCTGTCTGGGTTGGGGAGTTACTCGCGTTCTTTCTTACCAAGTTGATAGCTTCCTCAAATCGCATAAGCTCGAAGTGGTTCTCCGCGATTTTCAACCTGCACCGCTCCCTATTCATATAGTTTACCAAAAAAGTGCCAGGGTACCCGCGAAAACCCTGACGTTTGTAAGTTTTCTGGCTGACCGTTTACTGAAAAACCCGTCACTTCAGCTGTGATCACAAGTGAGAGAGAATGGATCGCTATCACGAAATGGTGATATTCAGGGGCCTTCAAGGTTGCCGTAGTCTTTCCATGTCCGCAAGCAGGACAGGGGTCGCCGTCACGACCATCGTGCGAGCAATTGATAGACTGGAAGGCAGACTGAAGGCACGGCTGATCAGTCGTACCACCCAAGGTATCAAACTCACCGAGGCGGGCGAGAAGTTCATGGTGGATGCTATAAGGATTTTGGGGGAGGTCGAGCGTTTTGAATCGTCGGCGCGCAGCATTCAGAGCGTGGTCAAAGGTCGGCTTACGGTCATCGTTCCAGCGCTTTTCAGCAGTTATATCTATCCTGAGATAATCAGTGAATACTCAAGACAACACCCTGACGTCACTGTGTTTACCCGTTTCACCGATCAGTATCCTGCCATCCTGGACGATGGAACCGACATCGCTTTGCACGTCGGTAGTCTGCCCAGTTCTGCACTGATTGCTCGTCAGGTAGGCCACGTCAAATCACACATCTGTGGGAGTCCGTTTTACCTTCGTAATTACGGTGAACCCAGGGTACCTGCGGAGCTGAGAAAGCACCGGCTGATTGGCACCCAGAGCTATCGAGAAGGCATACATTGGGACTTCATCTTTGCGGGACAGCCCATTAGTTTCAAAGCGCACTCTCAGCTGAGGTGCGCCACTATCCAAGCGGCCATCAACGCATCCTGCCAAGGAGCGGGTCTGTTGAGCTGTCCGAGTTTTGCGCTGTTCGACTATCTGGGCAATGGCAAGTTGTGCCGCACTCTCAGTGATTTCGAGCTTCCGCCCGCTCCATTACATCTGGTTTACCGTGAAGGTCGTAAAGCCTCATTGCGTATCCGCAGCTTTGTGGACTACACAGTTTCCGCGCTAAGAGCGCATCCTGCGTTACAACTAGTTACAAACTAGTCAATTTGATCAATACCTGAGCTCTCAGTTTCGGCCTGTGGGTATTCGCCATATCGCTACGCTTTCTGATCACTAGGTGTTAATAGACTGTTTCATAAACAGGAATGGTAGATTCCAGATTTTGAACGTTCCTCGCCGTGCACGATCCGAGGAAGATGGTGGCGCATACAACCCTTGTTAGAGCAAAAAAGGTGATGTCATGTCGAACCCAATCAAGCTATATCGCCACGCCCTGTCAGGACATGCCCATAGAGTAGAGTTGATGCTCTCGCTCTTGGGTCGTCCGGTTGAGATTATAGATGTGGATCTAGCCAAAGGCGCTCATAAGTCCCCCGAGTTCCTCGCATTGAACCCTTTCGGTCAGGTGCCGGTCATCGATGACAATGGTGCGGTACTGGCGGACTCTAACGCCATTCTCGTATATCTCGCTCGTCGGTACGGCGACGACCACTGGCTGCCGACCGATGCGGTGCAGTTGGCGCAGGTAGTCCGATGGTTATCCGTAGCGGCCGGCCAGATCAATAATGGGCCCGCCAGAGCGCGCCTGATCACCGTATTTGGTGCAGGTTACGATTCCAAGGAGGCAATCGCAAAATCCCACGACCTGTTGAAGGTGCTGGAAACCGAATTGTCCCAGTGTGACTTCCTCGTGGGCGATTTGCCCACTGTTGCAGATGTGGCCGGCTATACCTATATCTCACATGCGCCAGAAGGCAATGTTCCCCTCGACGACTACCCTTCAGTGCGGTCCTGGCTTGCCCGCATTGAAGCACTGCCGGGGTTTGTCCCTATGCGTCGAACCGCGGTAGGCCTCCAGCAGGCCTAAGTCTTTTGCATGAATAGATATTTCCCCAGCTATACGTGGGTTGACTCCTTGGGGATTCGCACCAGGCTGTGCGCAGCATAGTGAGGTACGGATGGAGCCAGCTCCGGCGCACCTGTCCGGGTGCGTCTCTGCTTATCACTCTTTGCTAAGGTGACTGTAATGTCCAACGAAGAAAAACGCCTTCCCCTACCGCCGTTTACTCGTGAAACTGCCATTCAGAAAGTGCGTCTGGCCGAAGATGGATGGAATACCCGAGATGCGGCTAAGGTCGCGCTGGCGTACACACTCGACACCAAATGGCGAAATCGAGCGGAATTTGCGACCAATCGTGCTGAGGCCGAGGCGTTTTTGACGCGCAAGTGGATTAAGGAACTAGACTACCGCCTCATCAAAGAGCTGTGGGCATTTACTGACAATCGTATCGCCGTACGCTATGCCTACGAGTGGCATGATGATTCGGGGAACTGGTTTCGGTCTTATGGCAACGAGAACTGGGAATTCGCTGAGAATGGCCTGATGGCTCACCGATTTGCGTGCATCAACGATTTGCCCATCAAGGAGTCTGAACGCCTTTTCCGCTGGCCATTGGGTCGTCGTCCGGACGACCATCCCGGTCTTTCAGAGTTGGGGCTCTGATCCAGCATCGACCAAGGCGGCTAGTCTACGCTGAACAGGAATATAGAAGAGGGTCCGCGATACGGACCCTTTTTTTTGAGGCATCTTTCATCGCACGGCGGCGGGCTTCCAAGTTTTCAACCAGAGTGCGTTGCTCACCACGCTGACGCTGGATAGAGCCATTGCCGCGCCAGCGATAACCGGGCTCAGTAATCCCAATGCTGCGAGCGGAATTCCAATCGCGTTGAAAATGAATGCCCAAAATAGGTTCTGACGAATTTTAAGGTAAGTTTTACGGCTAATTTCCAGCGCTGCTGGGATAAGAATGATGTCGCCCCGCATCAACGTGATACTGGCCGTGTGCATAGCGACGTCGGTGCCGCTGCCCATCGCAATTCCGAGATCGGCTGCTGCGAGCGCCGGTGCATCATTGACGCCGTCACCCACCATCGCGACTACGCGGGTTTTTCTCAGCTTGATGACCGTGTCGGATTTATCCGCCGGCAGTGCTCCTGCGCGAAAATCAGCAATTCCCAACGTATCAGCGATGAGTTTAGCGCTTCCCAGATTGTCGCCTGTCAACAGATGACATTCAATTTTGCGGTCCTGCAATTCGCGGATAGCAACCGCCGCACCGGGCTTGATCTGATCGGTGAACGCGAACAGTGCCATTACCTTGGGCTTGTCGCCTACGTCGACCAACCAGGAGAGCGTATGTCCATCGGCCTCCAGTGCCTGCGCATGGCTGAGCACGTTGGCAGGGATCTTCATTGCCAGACTGAGGATGCGGCGATTCCCGAATCTCAAGCGCATGCCCCCTACAGTCCCTTCAATACCTTGGCCCGGCAGAATGCGGCTGTTCGACACCGAGGCTAATTCAAGATTGCGGCTCCGGCACGCGCCAGTCACGGCATGCGCTAGCGGATGCTCGCTCCCCATCTGCAGCGCTCCAGCCAGAGCCATCACATCCCTTTCCTCGCCGTAGAGTGTTACTACGTCAGCTATCTTTGGCTTGCCGATTGTAAGGGTGCCTGTTTTATCCAATACCACAGCGTTAACGTTATACGCACGCTCGAGGGCTTCGGCGTCTTTGATGAGAATCCCGTGGCGAGCCGCGACGCCGGTGCCTGCCATGATGGCCGTAGGTGTCGCAAGCCCTAGGGCGCACGGACAGGCAATGACGAGAACAGCTACCGAGTTGATCAATGCCGCTTCCCATGACGCACCAAGGCTTAACCACGCGATCAGTGTTATTAGCGCGATGACCAACACCACCGGTACGAACACCGCGCTCACTCTGTCGACCAAACGCTGGATCGGCGCCTTTGCTCCCTGTGCATCCTCGACCAGACGAATGATGTTGGCCAAGACCGACTCCGCACCAATTGCGGTGGTGCGGACGAGTAAGCGACCATCCCCGTTGATCGAACCGCCGGTGACCCTTGCCCCTTCAGGCTTGAATACAGGCATGCTTTCACCGGTGATCAGTGACTCGTCCACATGGCTTTCGCCGTCGAGGATTTCTCCATCAACTGGGATTCGCTCGCCTGGTAACACCGATACGACGTCGCCTACCCGCAGCGCACTGATAGCGACATCGCTCTCAATTCCGTTGATCACCTGTGTCGCACGTTCCGGCCGTAGGGCTTCGAGTGCACGGATCGCGCCTGCAGTTTGCCGTTTGGCACGATTTTCAAGATATTTCCCGACGAGTATCAGCGCGATCACTACCGCAGATGCTTCAAAGTACAAGTGCGGCATGACGCCTGTCGGCGTTGTGGCCCATTGGTAAACGCTTAGCCCATAACTGGCGGAGGTTCCCACAGCGACCAGCAGGTCCATGTTGCCGCTGCCCGTTCTCAATGCTTTCCATGCTGCGACGTAGAATCGTGCGCCCAACAGAAACTGTACCGGGGTGGCCAGCGTCACCTGGATCCAAGGATTTAGCATCCAGTGAATACCAAAAGGCTCCAACAACATGGGGAGTAACAGCGGAAGGGCGAGAGCAATTGCGAAGCTCATGGCCACACGTTCGGAGTTTGCTTTCAGACGTGCCCGGTAGTCGCTGGTCTGACGATCTGTGACTTCTCGGGCTGAGTAACCAGCATTGTTTACCGCTTGGAGCAACGGACCTGGGTCGGGATGGCCGACCATCTCGACCACGGCTCGTTCGCTGGCGAAATTCACGCTCACACTGCGTACACCTGGAACCTTGCTCAACGCTCGCTCAACCCGGCCTGAACACGACGCGCAGGTCATGCCTTCGATCAACAGTTCCAGGCGCTCTTCCACCACGCTATAGCCTGCCTTGTCCACCGCATGGATAAGGGCAGACATGCTATCGGATCTGGCTTCGATATGTGCCTGCTCAGTTGCGAAGTTGACGCTGGCCTTCCTCACCCCTGGCACTTCTCTCAAGTTGCGTTCAATTCGCCCGGCGCAGCTGGCGCACGTCATTCCAGTGATGGGTAAGTTGAAGTAGGTCGTTCTCGATGACATAAGATCGCTCCAAATCTGACGCTGCTTTTTTATGTGTTATTTCAAACTGCAGTCCTGCGCCGAGACGTGGGGCATTAGAGATCAAGCACCAAAGGCGGGCTGCCGGAGGCGGGCACCGAGCAGCATAGAAGCACTTCACCGGCGGCAATAGGGTCCAGTGGCGGGGTCAAGTACTGCACGGTTCCCGCAGAAATACGGGTTTTACAAGTGCCACAGGTGCCAGATCGGCAGCTAAAGTCAGGTTTCAGACCCCTTGATTCGGCCAGCTCAAGTAGGGTGCCGGCTTGCGGCTCCCAGCGTGCCTCTTTGGCGGACTTCGCGAATAACACTTTTACGGGCTGTGCTGTGGACGCCGGATGCGTGGCTTGCGGTTGTGAAGCGCCAATATCTCGTTTCAGTGTTGAGACACCGAACGCTTCAGCATGAATACGGTCATCGGGAATCCGCATTGTCCTCAGCCCGTCATAGAGCCCTTGAGTGAAGCTGCCTGGCCCACACAAGTAATAGTCATAGTCATTCAGCCGTAAAAGGTTTTTCAGCGTGTCAATGGTGACCCTTCCGGCCAGATCGAAATCAGTACCCGGTACTGCTCCTGATTCAGGCTGGCTAACAAGGCGCAGGGCTTGTACCTTTCCACCCCCGAGCTCGACTAAATCCGCCAACTCCCGGCTGAATGCTAGATCGGCGGTCGTGCTCACGCCCTGCAATATCCACGTGGGTCTCATCCGACCAATGCGCTGACCCTGGTAAACCACTTCTGTAAGCATCGATAGCATAGGGGTGATGCCGACTCCGGCACCTATCAAAACCAGTGGGCGCCTCGCTGACGGTTCCACGGTAAAACTGCCTCGCGGGCCCCGGACTTCGATGATGTCGCCTAACTGAATGCAATCATGTAGATGCGAGGAGGCTGCGCCGTGGCGCTTGACGCTTATGCGTAGGAAATCGTCTGAGGGGGAACTGGACAGGCTATAGCTTCGGATCATCGGTGGGTGGATGTCGTCTTCGCGACTGATTCGAATGGGTAGGTGCTGTCCCGCCTGGAAGGGCGGGAGGCCGGCACCATCAATGGGCTTAAGGTGGAATGATCGGATGTTGGCACTCTCTTCCTTGATGTGGACTACCTGAAGCGGACGCCAGGTATCGTGCCAGGCCTGAGCCTGAAGCCGCTGCGCAGTCTGCTCCCAACTGCCGGTCATCAAAGAACTGGAGGAGTCTCCGTCATCGGTGGATCTCCAGCGGAGCGGCAGGGCTCGCTCGCGATAGACGATACGCTGTGGAGTGAAGCGCCATAAACGCTCAGCCCCTTGAAAGGCCCCGATTTCAGGGCTGTCTAGCAGCACATCGGTACTGCCCGTCATCTGTAGCAAGTCGCCCTTCTCGAAATCGACGAATACCAGGCCTGCCTTTGGATTGAGCAGCAGATTACCCAGAGTATTGAAGAACAAATTGCCATTGAAGTCGGGTATCAAAAGAGTGCCGTCGGCGTCCTGTCTGACGAAACCCGGTTTGCCTCCACGGTGTGAAGCATCGACCTCGCAGACATTGTCTCGAAGGGTGTACGAGGCTACGAAAAACGAATCGGCACGGCTGATCATCTCGGAGGCGCGATCGTTCAGTACTTCAAACTCAACGACCGGCCCCGAAGGGATAGCCACAAAATCAAACTGACGCAGTTTTATGTATCTCGGACAGTTCCCATATGCCTGAGAAACAGCTATCTGAAACCCCTCGCCGTCGGCGTGGCGGATGATGCCGTTCATTCGGTTGCGGCGGCGGGTGTGTAACTCTATGCCCAGTAACCCGATGGCATTGCCATATGCCATGCCAGCCTGAGCAGGATCGGATGCCTGCACTGGCAATGACAGCGTCAACATATCGGGCGCAGGCGAATGCATGAACCCAGGCCGCCCAGTCCGCAGCGTAGCCCAAGGATGACCGCGCTCGTCTACAGTACCCAGCACCACGAAGGGTAGTTGGGCATAAAATTCGCGGTGCTGATCAGGCATCCAGTCTCGAGCCATTTGCCGCTCTCCGGGACCGACCATCAGCTCGACGGCACCGACAGAACGCTGCAGCTGCAACTCTCCGTCGTGCCAAGGGGACCGTTTACCAGACCCTTTACGTTCGCTCATACCGATCTCCTGAAGTAGCCTGCCGAACGATGCGCAACCTCAAAATGTAGGCGCATCGGGAGATCGACAGGGTGGGGCGAATGAGGTGGGGCCCCGGCGTGCATCCGCTAAAGGCGTACGCTGGCAGATGTAGTGGCTATCGTCCGACTTCGTCCCAACCAACGGAAGCCTCGGCCACTGCAATCAAGCATTTCGTAATATGAAACGGTGGTCGGCTGATGTAGGGACCTTGACCCGCCGGGAAGGGATGGCGGTAGGCGTTTCAGATATGGGAAATGGATCAGAAAAGCCTGAGCTTAGGTTCGGCAATTAGAAGAAATAGCATCTTGCCTTCCCGATTTACGGCGCCTTTGCCCATCCCTAACAGACGCCATTGATACTACGGTCTCAGGTTACCGACGAGGCTTGTCCGGGAATGAATCAACGCCGCAAAGATCCTCTGGGCGGGTTGGCTGTGTAGCATGCCCATGTAGGGCCTCAGACGCGGAGTTCCTGTGCTCTCCTGTAATGCTAGATTTACCTGCCTGATCAGGTGGCCCGTAGGAGCGCCCTCGCAGCCATCGCACAAATATTGGTTCCTACGTCGGATATTCAGTTCGTCAAAGATCAACGCGCGGTCCATTAGCAGTCGCTAAGGTCGAAAGCGGGGCAGCGTGTTTTGCGTCCTTGGCATCCACCCGGCATTTCTCTGCCACCTCCCAAAGGCTTCGCGCCGCTCCCAGCCAACGTGGCTCACGAGCATCTTCAGTGAATGATGAATGACGTCCAAGACTTGAAATATAGCCTCAGCGTTTGCTGAGGAATTTGGCCGTGAGGTCGACTATCTCATCGAGTCTAGTGTCCATTGCAAAATGCCCCGCGTCCAGAATCTCGATCTGTGCATCCGGTAGGTCGCGCTTGAAAGCTTGGGCGCCCTCGACAATAAACGCCGGGTCATATTTGCCCCAAAGTACCAGGGTGCGAGGGGCGTGGCTGCGCAGCCATGTCTGCCAGGACGGATACATAGCAAGGTTGGTGCGGTAGTCGAATATAAGCTCCATCTGGATAGCTGCTTCGCCTGGGCGATTGAGGAATGCTGCTTCATCCTTCCATAGGTCGGGGTCATAGGCACTGATGTCAGGGTCGGTGCCGATGTGACGCATCCTAGTTACATCCACCGAGAGATGTGCTGCTTGAATCTTGGCTTCGTTCGCTGAGCGATTTTCCCAATACGCCCTTCGCGTTTCCCACATCTTGCCCAAGCCTTCACTGTATACGTTACCGTTCTGAAAAATCATCGCCATGACAGCCTGAGGCCGGTTCACGGCAAGTCGCATGCCTACCGGTGCGCCATAGTCCTGCATGAATAATGTGTATTCCTTCAGGCCAACGGCGTCGGTGAAATGCTCCATCAGCTCTGCGTAATGATCGAACGTATAGCTGAAAGATCCAGGGGCTGGCGCGTCGCTATTGCCGAAGCCTGGGTAGTCGGGTGCGATCAGATGGAAGCGATCCCCCAGCCGGCGCATCAACGCGTCATACATCCTTGAGGAGCTTGGGACGCCGTGTAGTAGCAACACAGCGGGGGCGTTGGGGTCACCTATCTCGCGATAAGCGATTTTCACACCATCAACCGTTACGTCACGATACGCCATACGAGCCGTTTCAAGGGGCGAGGGCGCCGCGTACGCCTGAGCGGCATGCAGCAATAACCCCAGCGACAATCCCAGATACACTTTGCAGATTAGGCGGAACATTACGTGGCTCCTGCGGCAAGACATGTGGTTAGGTTCTGAAGAAATCTCAGAAGAGAAAACCTTATTTGGCCGAGATAATCGGTGGAGACGTAATTTAGTAGAAGCTACATTTCAAGCAATAGACCATTTCGTATTGTGAAATTATCTGTTTCACCGAACAGCTAGTTGCTGTCGCATCACTGATAAAAAATTTCGGTTGAAAAAACCGACAGCAAACAGCTTTCCACCCATTGATCCTCTCCGCGCTCGTCTATACCCACGTCAAGTTTGGGAAGCGGGGACCTCTGTCGCCGGGAGTAAATATTGACGACGTCCTCATCTAGGCGCTCTGGGCGAACATTCCATCCGGTTAGGGATGATCCGATTTTGCCGTGCATCGAACACTCACTTTCATCTCGCCTGCATGTCGCGATGAGTTTAAGTGTTCCGCCGATTACCTCCCCTACAGCTCGCATCTGAGAGAGGCGGCCTTTGACCCAGCCCCATGAGACGCTGCAGACCCTGTCGTGATTTTGATAAAAATGGGTTCCGGCGCAGCGATATTGGTAGCCCTCCGGCTGGTTAACGAATTGACATGAGATGTCGAAGCCTGCGAATGATCCACCCGTAAAACGGCTTAAAAACCTTCGTTCCTCAAGAGCCCTATGAATCAGATCAAGCCGACCTGACGTGGTCTCCGAGCTTTGAACTAATTGAGAATTTCGCTGCTGAATCGCTCTAAGCAGAGGCTTTCGGCGTCGGTTGGTGACGGAGGGTCCTTCCGGGTCTTGTAGGTTAGTCAGCTCGGGAGCGTTATCCCGTGCTGAGATCCACCGCCGTTGATCGCGGACAATCATAGTCCGTAACTCACTGCCATTTGAGGACTTCACAGCTCGGAGATATGAATGGCGCATGACGGCGTCTGCCTTCCAAATTTCTGGGTCAGAGCAAATCGTCCGGGATACAGCATCCCATGCGTTGTTGCAGTCAGTGGCAGTACAGACTTCCGCAAATGCTGCGATGCTAAGGAGCAATGACACAACTACCGGATACCTCATTGAGTTTTTCCTTGGCGGGTCATTTTATCGTCTAGGTATTCCCAAACAGCTTGTACAGTTCGGTAATATGCCACTACGACCGAGTACCGACATTCTCGTCCGCAACACACCCCGACCTGATCAGTGCTAAATTGACTCTTCGCCAAGCGAATTGTTCACGCAGTTCGCCAGAGCGATGTGCATCATAGGCTGAGCTTATGCAAACTATTGCTTGTGCCTCTTGGACGCATCGGATCCGAGGGTTCATGATTTGGAGCAAATTCGGCCTTGCGGTCATGAGTCATCCAACTCAGCGCTGTTAGTGTAGGGTGGTGCAGAGGTCAGATAAATCGCCATTGTGGTCGCTTATAAAACCGCTCTGGAATTTCATAGTGTTATAGGCCGCAGTCGATTGTTTATCCCGTCGATGCAGACACAATTACTATGTAATCTCGTCCTGCCGATGAACCCCTGACGCTTATTGGAAGTCAGCGCGGCCAACACCGCGCCCAGGAGTGATATAGATGGTTAGCGCTGCTCTTCTGGAATGGCTCGACACCCATGCTCATGGGCTGGATGTTGGTACAGTTGATTCACGGCTCGTGTTGCCGCAATTAGCAATCGCAGATGTTCTCAGAGTAGGGGTCAGTCGAGTCCTCGGCGGGAGTGGTAGAACACTCGCCGATGTCGTCGAGGTCTTGGCTGTCGTGGCGGCTCATTCAATGACTGCAGCGCTGGTCTTGTGGGGGCAGCGAAGTTTTATCGAGTACATGCTCCACTCCTCAAACAGTTCGTTACGCGAAAGGCTTCTACCGTCGTTGCTTGATGGGAAATTAGCCGGCACGGTTGGATTCTCAAATCCGGCAAAATTCTTGTCTGGTGCTGGGGTATTACAGGTAAGCGGTAGCCCCATGAGCGGGGGGTGGTCACTGAGCGGAAATCTGCATTGGGTCACCAATTTGCGCCCGGGCGGTTTCGTTGTCGGCACAGCGATGGAAAGCGCAGAATCTGACAACCCTATTGTCGTCGCTGTGCCCGCATCCTGTACCGGATTAAAACGCTCGGAAGACCTACAGTTGTTGGGGCTGCAATCTAGCAACACCGCAACACTAAATTTTGATCAGGTACGAATCAGTCGCGATTGGGTAGTGCATGAAGACACCCAGTTTTTCCTTCGCGAGGTACGTCCGGCCCTGATCGGAATGCAATGCGGATTGGCGATAGGGCTTGCGCGAAGGGCGTTACAAGAAGCTGAGCGTATGATCCTAGCCGATCAATTGACGTTGTCACACTCGCTAATTAGCCAACGCCTGCAATTGGAGCAAGCTATCCTTGAGCTTAAATACGGACTGGTCGACGGGCGCTTTAGAGCAGACCCAGCTCCCCTCTTCAAACTCAAGCTTGCCCTTACGAAGTCTGCAACTGAGGCAGTGCAGTTGGAGCTCGACGCAATTGGTTTCAAGGCTTGCGTCGATCAAGAAGTGACTCAGTTCTCACGGAGGTGGACAGAGTCGAGCTTCGTGCCAATATTCACCCCTACAACCACGCAGCTTTGTGCTCGACTGCGAGAGTTAGAGGGTGCCTCTCTCGCTAGCACCGAGCCAGAGTTGCACGTTTCAGATTTTCCACAGGGGTGAACGCTTAACGTTATGCGCAGCTTCCTCCCCCAGGATGCCGTCCTGCACCTATGAGATGTGATACCCATGCGTGCATTGGTTGATTTGACATAGCTGGTGCCAGCAGGAATGTTACGTCCTGTTGGCAAGTGATATCCGCCCCCAGACAATCTACGCCTGACGTTTGTCATGCTGCCTGCGATAGGCACCGGGCTGTAAGCCTTCCGCTTTGGTGAACGCGCGGGTGAACGCGGCGACGGATTGGTAGCCCACCGCGTTGGCTACGTGTTCTACAGTCTGGTTGTTTCTTAACAAATGTGCCGCATGGCGCATGCGTAGGGCGAGCAGCACATTGCCAGGTGACTCCCCGGCAATCTCATTAAAGCGTTTAAAGAACGCCGATCGCGAAAGACCGGTGCAGGTGGCCATGCTTTCCAACGTCCACGCCTGTTCCGGGCGTTCGATCATCTGGTGTAGCAGCGCTGCGAATAGTGGCTGACGGGCCAGTGCGACCAAGCCGCCGAGCGCGGGATTGCTCCCCACATGCTGGCGCAGCACGTAAAGAAAAAGCAGGTGGCTCAGGCGCTCGAGTAGCGCTGATGAAGGGCCAGCCTCTCGCTGGCACTCCTGCAGGATCAGATCGAACAAGCTGCGCGCTGCGCTGGAAGAAGGCTCATGTGCAGGCAGGATGATTAGGTCGGGCAGGGCTTCGACGATCAGTGATGACAACCCGGAATGAAAGTGGAAGAAACCACATACTAGGCCGACGCCGTCGGTTGCAGCGCTGTCCAGCGCGAGCATTTGCATTCGGGGTTGCCGCTGAGCGGCGAGCTCATCGGGTTCGTTGGAGAGCCAATAAGGCAGGTCGCGCATCAAAAATACTGCATCGCCCGTGTCCATCCGTTGCGCTTGACCACGGCCTTCCACATGCAACCAGCACTGTCCCTGCACCAATACATGAAAGCTCGACCGCGCCAGCCCCTGAGTGCTGGCGTGCCAGCCACCGCAGTAGCGTCCGACGTGGAAAACGCTCGCGTCCATTTCCAGACTTTCTAATAACCAATCAATAAGTGGGCTGCCTGAATTCATCTAAGGGAAACACTCATGAGCAAGTAATCGCTACTTTAGAATATGGATCGTAGGTTTTATAACCAACAGACTTGCCGGACCCTCAACCACAGGAGACCGTCAATGTCCCGCGTCACTGTTCAAACGCTGCAAAGCGCCCCCGAAGCCGCCCGCCCGTTTCTAGAAAACGCGCTCAAGGCCAACGGTTATCTGCCCAATCTTCTGGGCGTCCTTGCCAATGCCCCTGCCGCACTTGAGACGTACCTTACGGTATCAGCTATCAACGGCAAAGCTGAGCTAAGTCTGGCCGAAAGGGAAGTGGTACAACTGATCGCTGCGACTAACCATGGTTGTGCTTTCTGCGTTGCCGGCCATACGGCGGTGGGGCTGAATAAGGCGCGTCTGGCTCATGAGGTTGTCGATGCCCTGCGGGAAGGATCCGAGCTTCCTGAGGCTAAGCTCGAGACCTTGGCCGAATTTGCCAGAGAAGTCATCGCCACACGCGGTAATGTTTCCGACAGCACCTATAAGGCTTTCCAAGCCGCCGGGTACAGCGCAGGCAACGCACTGGAAGTAATCCTCGGCGTCAGCCTGGCGACCTTGTGCAACTTTGCCAACGTTTTTGCCCAGACCACGCTCAATCCCGAGCTCGAGAAATACCAATGGCAACGTCCTGCACAATGATGGTTACACGTGTGGCACTGGGTTAAAGAATAAGGAGGGGGATTATGATTAACCCTGTACTTGGCAACTGGCTGGATGCGCATGCTCAGGCACTGGATCTGGGGCATTGTGAGCCGCAATTGCTTCTTCCACAGCTTGCCCAAGCTGGTGCCTTGGGGGTTGGCATCATCCGAGATCAAGGCGGTTCGGGAGGATCTCTTGCTGACGCTGTGGAAACCGTGGCCGAGATTGCCACACACTCCGTGACCGCTGCATTCGTGTTCTGGGGCCAGCGTGCGTTCATCGAGTACCTGCTGCACAGCCCAAATGTGCGTCTGCGTGACCGATTGCTGCCCCAACTGCTGGGAGGCGCACTAGCGGGTGCCACGGGCCTCTCAAATGCAATGAAGTTCCTCTCCGGGATCGAGTCGCTGCAGATCCGCGGTGCTGAGCGCCAAGATGGCTGGGTACTGGACGGACGCCTACATTGGGTCACCAACCTGCGCAAGGAGCGCTTCGTAGTAGCTGCGGCCGTTGAGGCCGAGGATGGCGGCAAACCGTTCATCATGGCGATTCCTTCTACGGGAAGTGGCCTTGTACGCACGGACGATCTGCAACTGATGGGCTTGCAGTCTAGCAATACAGCGGCCCTGAATTTTAGCGATGTCGAACTCTCTCGTGACTGGTTGCTGCATCACGACGCACGACAATTTCTCCCCTCAGTCCGTCCTTCTTTTCTGGGGCTGCAATGCGGATTGTCAATTGGGCTGGCGCGACGTTCTCTGGATGAGGTTCAACTCCACCTTGAAGGCACGCGTTCGGTGTTGAACGCCGAATACATCGAGCAGCGGCAGCACCTAGATGTGGTGGTTAGCGAGCTCAAAGCGGGTCTGCTGGACGGCCGTTTTCTTAACCAAGCTGCCGGGCTGTTCCGCTTGCGCATTGCCTTTGCCCAATCCGTCGCCAGCGCTGTTCAACTAGAGTTGCAGGCCAGTGGTGGCAAGGCTTTTCTCAGCGAGCATGGCAGTGGGTTTGCCCGGCGCTGGCGTGAGTCGGCCTTCATTCCCATCGTGACGCCTAGCGTTGTACAGCTTCAGGCGGAGTTGCAGCGCCAGGCCAGGGAGCACGCCTCGTGACTGCGCTGCTGTGCGCCACCGCCATTGATCTTGGGTATCCACGCGATCAGGGCTGGCAGAGTGTCCTCGAAGGTTTCGATCTGCAGGTAAGTGCGGGAGAGGTCGTGTCCATTCTCGGCCCTAGCGGGGTCGGAAAATCGAGCCTGTTGCGCGTGCTGGCAGGGCTGCAGGTGCCGCACAAGGGGCAGATCAGCATTGCGGGAGAGGCCATCGACGGCACCCATCCCCGGGTCGCGGTGGCGTTTCAGGACCCCAGCCTGCTGCCTTGGCTTTCGCTGGAAAAGAACGTCGCCTTTGGTCTGGACTTCGGCAGTCAGCCGGCTTTGAGCTCAACTGAACACAAGGCACGTGTTGATCAGGCGATCGCTGAGGTCGGCCTGAACGATGCGCGCACGTATTACCCCGCGCAGCTGTCCGGCGGCATGGCGCAGCGCACCGCACTGGCGCGTTGTCTGGCACGCCATCCACTTGTGTTGTTGTTGGACGAACCGTTTGGCGCACTGGACGAGGTGACCCGTGCCGACATGCAGGAACTGTTGCTTGAGGTGACGGCTCGCCACAACACGGCCGCCGTGCTGATCACCCATGACATAGACGAAGCTTTGCTGCTCTCGAGTCGCATTCTGCTACTGGGTGATACCCCGGCGCGGACGGTGGGCGAGTGGCATATCAATCTGCCTCAGCCCCGGGCTGAGCAGGTTGAAGAGATGGGCGCGTTGCGTGTCGAGATCCTGAAAACCCTTCGGCGGGCGAGCCGCAACCCCAAACCTGGAACTAAATCGCTCGAATCGCCGGAGGATGGCCATGTGCCTGGACGACTTCACTCACACGCGTCGTAATTTTCTCAAACTGAGCGCGATGCTCACCGCGGCGGGAGCCTTACCGCTGCTCAATAGCCTGCAAGCCCGGGCAGCCTCTGAGCCCGACGCACCCGTGCGTATCGGTTACCTGCCCATCACCGACGCTACGCCGCTTTTGGTGGCGCACAACAATGGTCTGTTTGAAGCCGAGGGCATCCAAGCTGAACGGCCTGTGCTGTTGCGCAGTTGGGCTCAGGTAATTGAGGCGTTCATATCCGGACAGGTTAATGTGATTCACCTGTTGTCGCCCATGACCGTCTGGGCCCGTTATGGCAGCAAAGTCCCGGCCAAGGTTGTAGCGTGGAACCATGTAGGCGGTTCGGGGCTGACCGTCGATCCGCAGATTAAGGACGTTAGGCAATTGGGGGGCAAGTCCATCGCGATTCCGTTCTGGTATTCGATCCACAACATGGTGGTGCAGCAACTCCTGCGTGACAACGGCCTTACCCCAGTAAGTAAACCGGCGAACGTGGAATTGACCAGCAGTGAGGTCAACCTGGTGGTCTTGTCCCCTTCCGATATGCCGCCAGCGCTGGCCAGCAAGCGGATTGCTGGGTACATCGTCGCCGAGCCGTTTAATGCACTGGCCGAGGATCTCAACGTCGGTCGTGTACAACGCTTCACCGGCGACATCTGGCGGAACCATGCGTGCTGCGTGGTATTCATGCACGAGCACGATCTGAACAATCGTCCTGAGTGGTCGCAGAAGGTTGTCAATGCCGTTGTCAAAGCACAGGTCTGGACGCGGGACAACCGAGCTGAAGCAGCGAAGCTGTTATCCAAAGACGGCAGCAACCGTTATACCCCCCACGCCCAGAGCGCGCTGGGTCGGGTGCTGTCCCCGCCAGCCAGTGAACGTGAAGTCTATCTGGCCAGTCGCGCTATTACGCATGCGCAATGGGATGAGCATCGCATCGACTTTCAGCCCTATCCGTTCCCCAGTTACACCGAGGAACTGGTCCGGCGTTTAAAGGATACCCTGATCGAAGGTGACAAGGGCTTCCTCGCCAACCTCGACCCCCAGCAAGTGGCAGGTGACCTGGTGGATGATCGCTTCGTGCGCAACAGTATCGCGGCCGTCGGCGGTTTGAAGACGTTTGGCCTGGCCGAGAGTTTTCAACGCAATGAGGAGTTCAGCGCTTGAGGCCGCCGAAAAAATTGACACTGCGTCACTGGCAGTTGGGCATAGCAGGATTGGTTTGTCTGCTGGTGGTTTGGTGGCTGGCAATTCGTTTGTTTGGAGAAGCGACCGGGTTGTCGGCGCGTTTCTCACCACAGGCAACCTTCGCCAGCCTGTGGAATCTCCTCGGCAACCCAGACGTGTACGGCCACGTGCTGGTTAGCCTGAAGCGGATCGTGGTCGGTTTGATGTTGGGGCTGCTGATTGGCGTCCCGCTAGGTTTGCTGATTGGCAGTTCTCGCAATCTGGAAGCAGCGACCACACCAGCGTTTCAATTCCTGCGAATGATTTCACCGCTGTCGTGGATGCCGGTGGTGGTGATGCTTATGGGGGTGGGCGATCAGCCGATCTATTTCCTGCTGACCTTCGCGGCGGTGTGGCCGATCCTCCTCAATACAGTGGCTGGCGTGAAACAACTCGACCCGCGCTGGCTGCAGCTCAGTCGCAGTTTGAGCGCGAGTCGTTGGGAGACGCTGAGCAAGGTCATAGTGCCAGGCGTTCTGGGCCACGTATTGACAGGCGTGAGGCTGTCGATCGGCATCCTGTGGATCGTGCTGGTACCCTGCGAAATGCTCGGGGTCAGCGCGGGGCTTGGCTACTTCATTCTTGATACTCGTGATCGCCTCGCATATTCGGAATTGATGGCAATGGTAATCTTAATCGGTCTTTTGGGTTTCTTGCTTGATGCGCTCGCCAGGGGGCTTCATCGCCGCTGGGCATACTGAGCTAGGGGCGCCTTGATAGTTTGACTCGAAGTATTGCGGGAGAGGTCGGCAGCAAAGGGTCCCGAAGCCATTAGATGGACATGTGTGACCTACGAGATCCTTCCCGTACTACCTGTCAGGGAGCTATCCGGATTCACCGATGCCCCAATCGAGCATGAGTTACGAGTATCGACTCCAACAGGGCGGGTCCAGAGAACATCAAGTCATCGGTTTGACCGAGACCACTTCCACGAACCTGAATTTCTTCCTGGCGATCTTCGTAGCTTCCTGCTCGGCGAGGAGGGTGCTCAGAGTATCCGCTTCGTGGGTAATCTCGTGAGTCTCACCTTCAAAGACGTTGCCTACTCGCAACGTGACCTTCAGTCGGGGCGTGAATGCCTTTGCCGCTTTCTTCTTCACGGAAGGTTTAGAAGAGGGATCGATGACAAGCTCAGGGATGGTAGGTGTTGCGATTTGAGGAGTGACGGCGCCGGCGCTGGGGGTACCGCCAAAGAGTGCTCGACGCATTTCTTCTTCGGTAAGTTCTTTGCTCATGGGATATCTCGGACTAGGTGTTATGAGGTTTGTCAACTCTACCATTTACAAGCACAAGCTGGCTTTGTACTGCATGGCTATGCCTTTTTGCCAACGCCCTTACTTGGAATTGAATTGATCCAACGAACCTCGGACCGTTTCAGCGCTAGAACCGGGTTCTCATGGGCTAGTTTCGTTCCGCAGCAGGGAGCGGCTGGACTCCAGTTTTGCCTGGTGCTGCACAACGTCAAATAAAGCTGCGGTAAATGCATCTTTCATATCTGAGCGCACTCTCACAACAACATACTCGAAACGCCCGCGTGCGCAGGAGGCAAAAGGGGTTAGCTTTATTGCTTAGCGGACCAGCCTGGCGCCTCGCGGGAGCCTCCATAACCATACTGACGACCGTAGGACTTACCACGTGCAGTTACTCAACTAACAACCGTCCGCGCTTCACGCCGACGTTCCCTCCCCAACGTTTCTAGACTCTCTAAACCCGTGGCAGACTCTACGTAAGTAAGCATGATCATTTACAGCAGGCTGAGTTGTGAAAAAGCGATCATTGCTGATACGTCAACGGATTAAGCCCACTCCGCGCCACCCGACTATGCAGCTCGCGGCCCAGAATCTGTTCGCACAGCTGCGAGATGACCATCATCTTCTCCAGGTCAATGCCGGTCGAAACACCCATCGACTCCAGTAGGCCGACCCAGTCTTCAGTGCTGACGTTGCCAGTGAAGCCGCCTCCATACTTGACCTTCGCCGGATGCCCACCAACGCCGCCAAATGCGCAGTCGAAGTAGCGCACGCCTGCTTCCAGAGCGGTGACATAGTTCACCAGGCCTGTCGCGCGGGTGTCGTGAAAATGCGCAATGGGCGTCACCTCGGGCACTTCCTTCAAGATCCGTTCGAACATTGAGCGTGTGGAACCCGGCGTTGCCACGCCGGTGGTATCGCCCAAGGTCACGTAGTGCACGCCCAGGCGAGCGAACTCCTGGACATCGGCCAGCACCTGTTGTGAGTCGACCCGGCCTTCGAAAGGGCAGCCGAATGCAACGGAGAGGGTGCCGATCAGGCGGAAGCGGCCTTTGGCGGCGTCAGCCATGGCGGCGATGTTGTCCCACTGATCTGCACGGCTGCGTTTGAGGTTCTTCTGCGAGTGCGATTCCGACGCCGATACGAGCAGGCTGATTTCGTTGGCACCGTATCCGGCGTCCAGGTCCACCAGTGCTCGTTCCACGGCGCGAACGTTGGCACAGGTCGCTTTGTAGAAAACGCCGGGTTCACGGGGCAGAGAAGCCAGCAGTTCAGTAGCGTCAGCGAATTGAGGAATCACTGCGGGGTTGGAATAGGACGTGGCCTCGACTCGGCTGAATCCTGCGGCCGCGAACGATTCGACCAGGTCACGCTTTTGCGAAGTCGGGATGATGGCCGCTTCGTGTTGAAGCCCGTCGCGGGCGAAGCATTCGCAGAGAACGACGTCAGACATGACGACTCCTTAGGGTATAGTTCTATTGACAACACCAACCATTGGAGAACCTTTTCCAAACGTGAGCAGCTGGTGAGGCTTTACGTTTAGGGGGGTGATGCAATGGCACCTAAGACATCATTCTGAATATAGTTGACATTGTCAATGGTATTCCTTGGCTTGTGAGGCATGCGCCAGTGGCACGTACTGCATCGGGAAACAGTGAACAAAAAGCGGCTCAGACGTCGGAACCTCAGGACCTGCGGGACCTTGTTTCCTTCCAGTTGCGCCAGTTGAGCAACCTCTACACCAAGAGCACCGCCAGTGTTTATCAACGCAAGTTTGGCTTGACCATGAACGAGTGGCGCCTGATTGCGCTGATCGACGCGGCCGGGAACATTTCGCTTAACCGGTTGGCAAGTCAGGCGCAGTTCGATAAGGGGCTTACCAGTCGAATCGTGGTCAAGCTGATCGAGCGGGGGGTGATTTCCCGCCAGACCGATCCTGACGACGCGCGCGGCATTGCCTTGTCGTTGACGGATCAGGGCCTGGCCCTGGTTGCGGAAGTGTTTCCGCAGGCGGTCGAGCTGAATACGCAATTGCAGTCCTGCCTCACCCGAACCGAGCGCGAAACGCTGGCAGTGGTGTTGCAGAAGCTGACCCATCAGGCTCGGGCGATGCTCGACCAGGAGCGCGAGAGCGCTGCAGAGGAGTGACTTTTCCCGTTCTGGCGCATACGCCGTCAGGCCTGTGGCTAGCCCTAAATGATCAGCCCAATGCGAACTCCCTGATGGCGTGCTCGCGCAGACGGTTCTTCTGCACCTTGCTGGAGCCGGTCATGCCGATGCTTTCAAAACCGTCGACGATGCTCAGGTAGCGTGGCACCTTGAAGTTGGCGCAGCGGTCCTTGCAAAACGCGATCAGGACCTGGCTGTCGAGTGTCTGCCCTGTTCGCAATGTGACGTAGGCTGCCGGTACTTCGCCCAGCCGAGGATCGGGTACACCGACGACCTGAGCCAGTTCAACCGCAGGATGCTTGAGCAGCACTTGCTCAACCTCAAGCGGTGACACGTTTTCGCCGCCGACCCGGAACATGTCCTTGAGTCGGCCCACGAAGCGCAGGCGTCCGGCACTGTCCATCTCCCCGAGATCGCCGGTGTGCAACCAGCCCTCACGCAAGGCTTCGGCGGTCTTTTCCGCAAGCTTGTAGTAGCCCTTCATCAGGCTCCAGCCACTGGCGCAAATCTCGCCCACTTCACCAGCAGGCAAAGCGGTTCCGGTTTCGGGATCGCGGATCTCGATCCGGATGCCTTCGTGGGGCAGCATGTAGCCATCGATGCGCTGCTCCAGGGGCTCGCTCGCTGCCGACACCACCAGATTCGGCGCCGCTTCTGACAAACCATAAGCGTTGCAGATGTCCACGGCGCCCATCAATTCGACCACGTCACGCAAGATATGCGGGCTGGCGGCTGCCCAGCCGCCACGCAGGCACAGGTCGGCCGTGGCAAAACCCGGGTCAGCGAGCATCATCAGGAACATGGTGTCGTTGCCGGAGGTCAGGGTGCAGCGCTCTTCGGACATGGCTTTGAGCGCCAAGCCCGGATGGAAGGTCTCGGCAGTCACCAGGCAGGCGCCTTCCACCAGAGCAACCAGCAGCGACATCGTGCTGCCGGATACGTGATAGAAGGGTCGCGGGCTGTAATAACGGTCGTTAGGGCGCACACCGATGCGGCGGGCTACCGATTGGGCAACGCCGAGCATCGCGGCATGGCTGAGCATCACGCCCTTTGGGTAGGACGTGGTACCGGAGGTCAACTGGATCAGCAATGTATCGTCGACGTGGACCGCAAGGCGGGCCTGGGCGAGTTGCTCATCGCTGACAGCAGCACCCGCTTGCACAAACGCCTGATGGGAGAGGGCGGCTGCAGGGACATCCGTGCCTTCAACCACCAGATGCGTCAGCAACGGCAAAACATCGCCTGGAAGTGCGCGGTCCACAGCCGGTTCGATTTCGCGCAGCATTGCGATGAAGTCGATCTTGCCCAGAAAGCGATCCATGCAAAACAGCGCGCGAACGTCCTCGTGGGCGAGCCCGTAACTCAGCTCTTCGACGCGGAAACGGGTGTTCATGGGGACGGTGACCAGGCCCAGTGAGGCGGCCGCGTACCAGTGCACGGCCCAGCTCACCGAGTTGCCGCGCAGCAGGGCGATATGGTCACCACGTTTGAGGCCCATGGCGAGCATCGCCTTGGCGATCCGGTCGGCGTCTGCGACCAGTTGCGAGTAGCTAAGTCGCTGATGCTCATCCACCAGCGCATCAGCATCGGGTCGCTGCCGTGCCGCATTCAGCAGGACTGACCACAGGGGCACGCGGACGGGGGATTGCGATTCACTCATGGGTTTTTCCTTTTTCGAAAGCGCTCATCCCCGATTTCCAGGTGCCGGCATTGAGGTTTTCTTCAATGGCCAGAATCTCCAGCGCCAGTGCGCCGTGCCGGCTGTCGTCCAGGCCTCGATCCAGCGTGCGCTTCGCGCTGCGCATGGCATGGGGCGGGCCGTCGGCAATCTCTTGAGCCATTTGCTGGATGACTTCTCGCAGCTGATCTGCCGGTACGATGCGATTGAGCAGGCCAATGCGCAGCGCCTCATCCGCTTCGACTGCACGGCCGGTAAACATCAGTTCTTTTGCCAGTCGGCGCCCTACGATACGTGGCAGTCGCTGTGTTGCACCGACGGTGCCCCAGCGTGCTTCAGGGTAGCGAAAACGGGCGCGGTCGCTGCCAATGATAAAGTCGCAGGCGCCTGCTATCTCACAACCTGAGCCGACGGCGGGTCCGTCGATCACGGCCACGATGGGTACGGGACATTGTTCGATGGCGTCGTACAGCGCGAACGCTCGAAGACGGCGTGCCCGGATCTGGTCATCGTCCATGCCTTTGCGTTCTTTGAGGTCGGCCCCGGCGCAGAACACCGGGCCATTGGCGTCGATCAGTATCACGTGGACATCCGGGTTGTCGCGTATGTCGAGCAGGGCGCGGTGAAGCGCGCTACACATCGCGTTGTTCAGCGCGTTACGTGCGTCTGGGCGATTAAGGGTCAGTCGGGCCACATGGGTGGAAGCGTCAAGCGTCATCAGCACAGTGGAAGAGCTATCCATTACAGCGTTCCCCGGGCACGCAGGCCCTCAATCTGATCAGGGGTGTAGCCCAGTTCGGCAAGCACCTGCTGGTTGTTTTCACCCAGAAGGGGTGGTCGGGCGGTGGTTGGATCGTCGAATCCCTCGAACCGATAGGGCAGGCGAATTGCTGGGAATACGCCGATCTCCGGATGCTCAAAGCTTTTGAACACGCCCCGCGCCAGCAGATGCGGGTCGGTCATGACTTCGTCCAGCGTTTTCAACGGGCCTGCTGGCACACCAAAAGCGTCACAGGCCTCACAGAGTTGGTCACGGGTCATGCTGGCGCAGCCTTCAGCCAATGCCCGCATGACTTGTGCGCGATGAACCACGCGACCACTGTTTTCCTGTAGTCGCGGGTCTTCAGCCATGTGATCCAGGCCGAGCAATTTGCACAGTGGCTTCCAGTGCTGATCGGCGCCGGTGATGTGTACAAAGCCTCCGTCCGCGCAGCGAAAACTGGCTGAGGGAACGCGCCCCGGATGCTCGGTTCCCATGCGCTCAGGCACTTCGCCCAAGGTAAAGAAGCGTGCGGCGGCAAGTGAGAGCAGGGGGATTTGCGCATCGAGCATCGAGAAGTCCAGGTACGCGCCTTCTTCCCGTTTTCCGGCGCCATTGAGCATGGCCAGCACGCCCAGTGCAATCCACAGCCCCGATGTCATGTCAGCCACTGGCACTCCGGGCTTGACCGGTTCGCCTTCGCGTTCGCCGGTCATGCTCATGAGCCCGCTCATGGCCTGAAACACCGTGTCGTAGCCCTTGCGCCTGGCATAGGGACCGGTTTGTCCGAATCCGGTGCAGGAGACGTACACCAGAAGTGGATTCACCGCTTTCAGGCTGTTCCAGTCCAGACCGTAGCGGCTCAGGGTCCCGGTCGGAAAGTTTTCCAGCACCACGTCGGCATTCTTCACCAGCTTGCGCACGATCTCCTGACCTTCGGCATCGCGCAGATTTACGCTGATCGATTCCTTGCTGCGGTTGAAAGCGTAGTAGTAAGCGCTGCGCTCATGGCTGTGCAGGTGCTCTTGGCGCTCGTCGATGGCGCTGGCAAAAGGCTCGTATCCACGGGTCTCATCGCCACTGCCCGGTTGTTCTACCTTGATCACCCGCGCACCCAGTTCAGCGAGGATCATTCCCGCCAAGGGGCAGGCCAGAACGCGGGCCATTTCGACTACGGTGATGCCCTGCAAAGGCTTCATGCGGGGGTCTCCGTTTGTTGCCGAAAGGCGCGCATTCTGGCGTTCAATGCCTGGCCGCGCTTCAGGCCTTCGCTGAACGGCAGCTCAGCGACCTCGTGGAAAATCTGCTTGGTGGCACGCATGGCGTTGACCGGATAGGCGGCCAGGGTCTCGGCAAGCCGATGCGCTTCAGCGAGCAGATCTTCGGCGGGCACTACAGAGTTGATCAGGCCTAGGGCACGAGCCTCGTCGGCCAACACAGTGCGCCCCGTCGCGACCAGTTCGAAGGCCGCCTTGCGTCCGACGTGGTCCACGAGGCCTGCCATGACGATGGCCGCGACGATGCCATGTTTGACTTCGGGGTAGCCGAATTTCGCGTCAGGGCTGGCCAGCGCCAAATCGCAGGACAACGCTAGACCCGCTCCACCGCCCATGGCAAAGCCGTTGACCGCAGCAATCACCGGCTTGCTCATGCGTCTGCCCAGGCCCTGCAACTCGGTGGTCAGCGCGGCGCGTTGCTCCACCAGATCCTGATTGTCCGGGGTCAGGGTGGCAAACTCGCGGGTATCGGCGCCGGCACAAAAACCTCGGCCCGCGCCTGTCACCACCACAGCGCGGACGTCCGGGTTCTTGTCAGCGGCTTTGAGAGCGTCGACCAGGGCCTGGGTCAGTGCGAAATTGAGAGCGTTGAGTTTGTCAGGACGATTCAAGGTCAGGGTTTGCACGCCATGCTTAGTCTCGCAAAGAATCAGGTCGTCTTGAGTCATTGTTGTTCTCCTCCTGGTGACTGCATGTCGGATAGCCGTTTGATGGCGCGTTCGGTGTCTGCGATCAATTCGGCCATGATCTGGGCGGCAGGCTGGATGCGGTCGATCAGACCTGCGCATTGCCCGGCTTCGACTTTTCCGTTGGCGGCATCGCCATCGAAGCTGGCTTGCTTGAGGGTTGCCGAGGCAAGAAGCTGTTCGAACCCCTCAGGATCGGTGCCCGGCATACCGTCACGTTCGGCGGCAAGCACACGCTCGGTGAAATTGTTCCGTACGCTACGCACTGGCAGATGACCACGTCCCACCAGCACCGTGTCGGTGATCCGGGCATTCAGGACCATGCGTTTGTAATCCTCATGCAGGCGCGCTTCCTCGCTGAGGATGAAGCGCGTGCCCAGTTGCACGGCGTCAGCACCGAGGGCGAGCAGGGCAGCAATACCGTAACCATCGGCTACACCGCCCCCGGCGACGACCGGGCAATCGATCTCTTGAAGCACATTGCGTACGTTGACCAGGGTGCTGACTTCGCTGGCGGGAGGGTGGCCGCCCGCTTCACACCCGACCACCACCAGCCCGTCGACCCCGGCGGCGGCGGCCTTGTGTGCGTGTTCAATGAAGGCAACTACGTGCAGCCAGACAGCCCCATAGGCGTGAAAGCGTTGCAGATGAGGCTTGGGCGAGCCCTGGCTGGCGATGATGACAGGCACACGTTCCTGCTCCAGCAAGTCGAGGACTTCAGCAGCGCCCTTGCGATAAAGCGGCACGTTGACCGCGTAAGGGCGGTCAGTCAGTGTCTGGACTTCCTTCAGCGTCTGGCGCAAGTCGTCGATGCGCATGGGACCTGCAGCGACCACACCCAGGCCGCCCGCATTGGAGACCGCCGCTGGAAGAGCCGCGCAGCTGGACGCCCAGCTCATGCCCGCCTGGATGATGGGGTAGTCGATCCCTAGCAAGCGGGTCAGTGACGTGTTCAGCGGCATGCGTGCGCCTCGTTATTGTGGTGGTCTTTATGTTGACATCGTCAATTATATGGTTGATCTTGTCAACTATCTGGACGGCCTGTAAAGCCAGTGCTGAAATCAGCGCGATGATTTCTTTACTGCCACACATCCTGAATGTGAACGCCATTGACAACAATAAAAGGAGGCTTCATGACGCTGGAATCATCTCCCTTCGACTCGTCACAGGTGTACCGACGGGTGACAAGGCGGATCATGCCGCTGCTGCTGTTGTGCTATGTGGTCAACTATATCGACCGAGTCAACATTGGTATCGCCAAGCTTCAGTTCAGCGCAGACCTGGGTTTCAGTGCGGCGGTTTTCGGTCTGGGCGCAGGGTTGTTCTTCATCGGGTTTCTGCTGTTCGAGGTCCCCAGCAATCTACTGCTGGCGCGAATTGGCGCACGCAAGACGCTCCTCAGAATCATGGTGTTGTGGGGACTCGTGTCCGTGATGACGATGTTCGTGCAGACACCTTGGCAGTTCTACACCTTGAGGGTGCTGCTCGGGGTGGCCGAGGCAGGTTTTTTCCCGGGCATCATCCTGTACCTGTCGTACTGGTATCCGGCCTCACGACGGGCGCGAATCACTGCGCTGTTCTTCGTGGGCGTGCCGGTTGCCGGGTTGATCGGCTCGCCATTGTCAGGCTGGATCATGAGCCATTTCGCCGGCTACATGGGGCTCAAGGGCTGGCAGTGGATGTTCCTGCTGGAAGGTTTGCCGGCAGTCTTCCTGGGCGTGGTTGCGTTTCTTTGGCTGGATGATCGACCTGCGCAAGCCCAGTGGTTGACTCAAGCCCAAATTGCGCAGATCGAGCGTGATCTGGCGGCAGATCATGGGGCCAGTGAACCAGCCAGGCACCACGGTTCCTTGCGTCTGGCGCTGGCTGAGCCAAAGCTGCTGGTGCTGGGGTTGATCTCGTTGTGCAGCTACGTGCTGGCCAACACCATCGCTTTCTATTCACCCACCATCATTCATAACGCGGGTGTCAGCGACATTTTGCATGTGGGCGGCCTCAGCGCCTTACCGTCGCTGGTCGGGATTGTTGCGATGCTCTGGTGTGGGCGCCACTCTGACCGATCTGGCGAGCGACGCTGGCACTATGCGCTGCCGTTATTCATGGCGGCAGCAAGCCTGGCACTCTTGCGTGCAGCCGAGGGCAATCCGGGCTTCTCCATCTTCCTGTTGTGTGTGGCCTCGGCCGGACATTTCGCCAGCCTGTCGGTGTTCTGGGCTGTCCCCTCCGAAGTGTTGTCGCCCTGGGCGAAGGCCGCCGGCATTGCGATTGTCAGCAGCATCGGAGCGCTAGGTGGCGCTATCGGGCCAACCATGCTTGGTTACATCAGTGCCGAAACAGGCGACCTGGGTATGGCGTTGCGCTTTGCGGCCATGGTCGTGGCGATGGGCGGAGTGTTGATGGTATGGCTGTTGAGGAGAAAGGACGGACCACAGAATCAACCTGTCCTGAAGGCCCCCTGAGGCGCTGTTGTCAAGCGAGTGGCATTCATCGGACAGGTCGAGTAGTCGGTTTGTCTGGATCGGAAAATCAGTGTTGGCTTTAGTTAGGTGTGAGCGTTCGTCTCAAAGGCTCGCCATTCGCTGCATCCTCGGGTGCAGATTCGACTTACCAAGACCTGATCGTGCAGGAGTGGAGCAATACGAATCGGCATTATCGGAGCGGGATTCATCAGTCGGGCAATCGCTGCCCTCGCCATGAAAAATAGGTGCGAGGTCATGCTCAGCAACTCGCGCGCGCCCTTACATTGACCAGCACCGTCGCATCGCTGGGATGTCAGGTCGGAACGGTCGAGCAGGCCGCAACCTTGGCGATCTGGTGTTCCTCGCTATCCCTTTTGGCCGCTACTCAGAGCTGCCAGTACAGGCGTTTACCGGCACAATCGTGCTGGATGCTGGTAACTACTATCCCCAGCGTGACGGTCAGATCACCGAACTGGACAACCATGAAAGCACCACCAGCGAGATATTGGCGCGGCATCTCTCCGGTGCCAGGGTCGTCAAGGCATCCAACGCCATTCTGGGGCGCGATCTCACTGCACATTCACATCCGGACAGTTCGATGTGGCGCCGGGCATTGCCGATTGCGGGTGATGACGCGGACGCCAAGCGTAGGGTCATCAAACTGCATGAGCGGTTCGGGTTTGATGTGGTCGATGCGGGTGCCCTCGCAGAAGGTCATAGCTTCGAGCGGGCTCGTTCGGCCTACTGCCGGGCGCTGGACATCGCTGGCCTGCGCGAAGCCTTGGCCGACGATGGGCCCGATCAGCTTGAAGGCGCATGGAGAGTGTGCTGAAGACTGTGGCGCGAAGGTCTGAGCGAGCTGGGTACCCTGCACGTAAAGAATCTTCCAGGCCTAAGGTCGCGCCGGGTAGATTCTGGGCGATAGCCGAAAGACTCAGAGGTTTTTGATCTGGACTATGTGGGTCGCGTTAGCGTCGTCTGTTCGAGTGAAGCCGCAGCGCAGATAAAAAGCGCTCCCCTCTGAGGTGTCGGTGTACAGACGCACACTTTCAAAGTGCAACGCGGCGTGGGCAAGCAATGCGCTTACCAGTCTGCGGCCAACCTGCTGCCCGCGCGATGCAGGCGCCACATACACACGTCGCAACCTTCCTGTACGGTCATGCGTAAACGGATCAGCAGACAAACCTGCAATGCCCACCAAGCGCTGGTTCAGATAGGCCGCCATGAGGGATTCGCCGGGCGCATCGAAGCGATTGGTGCCCGAATTCCATTCTGAAATCAGTCTGGTGAGAAACCTGAAGCCTTCTGCAACTGCCTCTTTCTCAAGGTTAGCCATTTGTGGCGGCAGGTACGTGAGCTGTTGAAGGTTCATGAGGTCAATCCTCCTTGAATTGGTGCGAAGTCTTCTTTGCCAAGAGATCTTGATGGGCGGGCAGTAGACGCGCAAATGGCAGCTATCGACCCAAAGCGGACATCCGGCTGCTTCTTCAGCTGGGAACCCTAATAACGGGAAGCCAACACTTCTCCTGCTGCGATGCGTGAGAAAACAACGTGAGGATCTGTTTGGCACCAGTATCTAAAGAAAAGGAGAGGTTCATCTTCTCCAAAAAACTGCGTCACTGGGTCTCAATTGGTACCACCAGTTTGGGTGCCTCCCATTGCTGTGCGAGAACACCAATTGGTTTGCCTGACGCGCAGATAATCCAGGTGGCTTCATCTCCACTGATGCCGGGCAGGTAGTGCATGGTCTGTATGGCTTCTAACGCTGTAAGCAATGTTGCAGTCGGATCGAGCTTGACTGAGTTGGCATGGCTGATCAGATCGTCACCCGCGTGGACGCTATCTCGATCAATGGCAAGTATCAGCATCATGACCCCCCTCAGAAAATTGTATTCAGACTAAACAGCGTATGGGGCTGAACGGGAAGCTGTCCACAGTCTGCTTTTGGCCTATTCTGTTGAAAAAGTCGGTGTTCCCAAAACGCTCGAACACTTATGGGTGAAAACACCTCTTTTGCACGCCGCTACGTGAAATCTGAGTCCTGAACCTTCTGCCAAAAACACAGATTTAAATCTCAGGCGCGTACTTTTCTGCCGTGGAGAACGAAGCCGACTTTTTCAGCAGAATCGGCCGAAATCGGTCACTCGCGGAGGGTTCATTCGGCCGAGACGGGCTCAATTCAAGGCGCTTCAGTACTAACCTAGAAACCATTTCATCCCACGATTCAGTTAAGGTGTAGCTCTCAACCTACCTTAAAAATTCCGACTCTATCTCACAGCGAATTGCTTCGAGTCAGACCAAGGCTTAACCCCTTGGGAAGATTCTCAATGGCAATAAGTGCAAGGTTATCGGTGATGATCCGATCATCAGTCAGTAAAACAAACGATGGTGCCCACCTAAGTGCTTCCTTATCGAATTCATAGACCATTTGCCGACTTATCTGTCCTTGCGATTTTAGCCTCGAAATCAGTCGCGCTGCCTGAGCCGCAGCGGCAGCCAATGCGTCCATTGCTTCGTGAAGCTTTTTCTCATCCTTCCCTCTGAATATAAATGAGACTTGGCAGCCGTCCTGGTGTGAATGAAAGTCGAGTATGGGGTTACGTCTGTCGGCCATTCGACCAAGCAGTTTCCGAAACCATGAATGTATTTCAGCATACGAAGCCTTGCCCGCCTCAGCAGCTATCGCATTCACGAAGGGATTCCAGACCAATAGTACATAGGGTAGCCCGATCCTAATCAATTCTTGGAGCGAATCTGCTGTGTTGTGTGACAGTTCGGACCGTTCGACTCTAACTGGTGAGTCATTCGTAATCCGATCCAACCAATCCTCATCCACCTCCCTTGCATCCGTCGCTATCTCGATCCACATGTCATCTAGAAGGCTTGGAAGCTGCTGGGGTAGCGGGACAAAAGAATCAACGTCTATCCCTAACCCAGAAAAACTCAGCACGTCCCCGCCCGCGTAATATCCCAGGATTGCTGCGACAAATTTTCGACCATCAAGGCTCTCGAACGATGCACTTTCGAGTAGTTGTCCCTTGGGGCGTCCGGGATCGTGGTTCTCAAGAAGGGTGAAAGGATTGCTATTTATTCTGGCGACCAAGCGGTCTGGATCGACAGCCACCAACAGCTGCCCGTCTGAGCCGCGCGCGTCCGTCCAGATAATCGCATGTACAATCTCGCCAAATTTGCTTGTTTGGTGGCGCTGTTCAGCCTCTTCAGCCCATCTGATGGCCGCAGGCGTTTGTTGAAACAGATCAGACATGGATTCCCTTTCCTCTGAAATAGCGAGTTCAAGAAACAAGATAGCCGCTGACCTTAGCCTACGTCAGCTTCTGGCAGAAAACTGACATGGTCAGAGGTTTGTGAGCTGCATGATGTGCGTCGCCTGCGCATCTCGGTTCGTCGAAGCCGCAGCACAGGTAAAAAGAGAAACCAGCCTCATGACTTCGCCTCGACCTCACGGATCGGCTTTAACACTATCGATCCCCCGACCAGCTCGATGCTCAAAGAATCGCCAAGACCGACGTGCATTGCTTGAAGGACGTCCGGAGGGAGATCGATGATGACGTCACCGCTTCCATCACCAGGGTCCTGGCAAACCACAGTTGTTTGCATTGCCTCACTCATCAGACGCTCGCTCCATTCTCGGTTGAGGTGCTCAGACGATATCCTACGCCCAGGATGTGCGACTGGCGCCTAATGGCCGGAGACGCCAGTCTATGGAGCCACTCAAACGAGGTTACTCGATTGAGCGTTTACACGCCGCTGCAAAAGGGTATGTTGAAGAGGCTCACCGGAGCGAGAGGATTGACGCCATGAATACAGAAGACAGGCTGCTTCAATGGAACGCTTCGTTTCAGATTTCAGACGGTAAATTGGTCTGCCGTGGTTGTTTGGCAGGGCAGGGTTTGATGGATGCGGAACAGGCGTTTCTACACACCGAGCACTGTCAGCACCATCATCCGGAATCCGAGTTTCCCTGGATAGCGCTCCACGAAATACTGGACAACTTCAGAGGGTAAGGGCTTTTCCTAGCGCTTGATCTCTTCAAGGACGGCGGCGGTCCACACTGCCGTCCCTGTCTTGTCATACCTCTGTTTGCTCTGCCATCTCCAGTGCATCGTCTACTTCAATGCCGAGGTACCTGACGGTGCTCTCCAGCTTGGTGTGTCCCAGCAATATTTGTACAGCCCTGATATTTTTGGTCCGACGATAAATCAACGATGCCTTGGTCCGCCGCATTGAGTGAGTCCCATATGACGCCGGATCAAGGGCGATGGATGCTACCCAGGATTTCACGATGCGCGAGTATTGGCGCGTCGATAGATGCGCAGAGGTGCTCTGGCGGCTAGGAAAGAGGAAGTCTTCATTCTTCAGCCGGGCTTGATTCAACCAAGCTTCGAGGGCCGCTCGGGTTTGAGCCGTGATTTCAAACTGCACAGGTCGATGAGTTTTTTGTTGCATTACGATGGCACGTGAAGACACATGGGCTCCGTGCGCGACATCTCGAACTCGCAGCTTGGTCAGATCGCATGCTCGTAGCTTGCTATCGATCGCCAGATCGAAGAGTGCGAGATCCCTAACCCTCGCAGCAAGCTCCAGCCTGATACGGATGCCCCAGATGTCTCGCAGGCGCAGTGGCGACTTCTGACCGACTAGTTTTCCTTTGTTCCATGGTGAGCTATTCGCAGGTTTTACAGTTTTCATGGAAACGCCTCCTCTCTGTTGGAGGCTCAAGGATTGCTGAGTCCGACCGCGATGATGCGAGATCACCTAATCGAGTTAGGCGGTCTTGGGTACACAGGGATTTCGTTTTCCACGCGTAGTCAGATGCCAAGCACCTGTTCGTCTGGACGAACTGATAAAATTTCGCCGTTCTTAGCGATCAAGCTCCGAGAATTAATATGAGCAAAGAATTGACCGAAGAAGAGATGCGTCAGGCGTTGTTCGGGAACGCACCAATATCCGCGTCCGAGAGCCTTGGTTACTCGACAGCGGTCGAAGCGGATGTTAGTGACGAGCCCATACCGAAGGTTGCAAAAAAAAAGGCCTCGCAGACCTTCACCCCGAGGCTTCGGGTTACTCTGCGGGTGAGCAACGAGTTTGAAGGCAAGATGTTTGAGGTCGTACATGAGGCCGACACCCTGAGTACCCTACTGGCGGAACAGGAAGCTACAAAGGTAGCCAGAAAGAAATACCGTTACGTGGAAGTCGTATCGGTCAAGCCGATGTAGTGCAGAGTGTTCGGCACTCGTAATGGTAGGTTGCCTCTGACTAGAGCGGTCGCCTCGCACTGCCTTGGTATGATTCAACCTGGCCGAGAATCCCCGCAACCACCAGCCCACAGTCGTGCGGGTTGAGCGCCAGGAGAGGGATGATTGAGGGGTAGTAAAGGACGTGCCGGAGAATGGATATTAAAGCCGACATCAGCGATGCCCCAGAACGGGTAAACCGAAGACATCACAAACAGACGGTTTTCTGTTGGGCCATCTGCCTGGTGATCGGAAGCTTAGGCACCGTTGGTGCCCTTCAGTTGATTGGCCGATCTCCAAGCCTCGACTCAGCACCCAAGCAGATGGAGAGTCCCACCGGAAGAGATCAAGATCTGACGCATGTAACGAGGCAGGGGCCCGATTCATCATGGCTTCGAACATCATCGGAAGTCCATCTACCAGACAATGCAGCTAGGCAAACTGTTTTCAATGACCAGAACTTCATTCCTAGAGGCGCTGACAATGTGGTTGCCCTCCGAATTAGCTCCGAGCTCTCGCCAAGGCCAGAGGCTCCTAAGAGAGCAAAGCTGACGATCGTCCGGCAATCGCCCAGCATGAAAGAACGTGCGTGCTGGCCTTATAGACAGGGAAGCATCGAATTCCGAAACTGCCGGGCCTCGATCGGCCTGAAGCATCACGACTAAAGGCCAGGCACGGCAGAACCATAGGCTCCTCCTCACAGAGAGCTCCTGACGGATTCTGTTGAAAAAGTCGGTTTTGTCAAACGGCCAGAAGACTGATCGGTGAAAGCCTCCTTTTCGCGCACTGCTACGTGAAATCTGAGTCTAAATTCTTTTACGGCGATTCGAGATTTCAATCTCGCCCGCGCACTTTTCTGCCGTGGAAACCACCCCCGGCTTTTTCGACAGAATCGACCCATAACAGACACTGACTTGCCGGGGGCAACCAAGTTTTTGTGGCTGATTGTTCAACAGTTGGACCACCATTTTGCTCTGCAGCAGCGTGATCAATGCGCAGATATGTTCCGGGGGTGCGATACCATGCTCGGATCATCATTCGGTGGATTCGGTTAACACGCGTGATCGACAGAGGTACTACTTCCTCAGAAATCTTTCATGCAGCCGCCTTACTCCGTAGTAACGTTTACCGTCCTTTCTCATGCACCAAGGATCGAAGAATTCGCGCAGGTGAGGAGGTTCTGCATCTGGGTCTTTTACGAGCCGCTGGCGTACCGCCTTGCGGTAGCGCCTGTGCCAAGTTTGTTTGTCGAAATGCTCGCTAACCGCGGTTGTGATGCCGCAGACAGGTGTCTTGCGTCGGCTTCTGCTCATGATCGGGCCAAGACTGATGAAGCGCGCTATTACGTGCTTGCCCTGGATTGCAGAGCCTTTCAGTTTATTAGGGCGAAAGAGGGTAGAACAGCTCAACCGCTGACGATGGCGAACGATCTGACGTGGGTGGTAAGCAGCTCTTCAACCTACTCTCTGTTCTGCTCCTTTAGCTTGGCTGGCGTCAGAACAGATCAGGAAACAGGGTCATGATGGCATGTCCGGATAACCTCATTGAGGCCTGCCTGTCCTTGTCCATGGCGATTAAGCCCTCGCAGGCCATCTGGCCGAGCAAATCATGCGTTGCACATTCTCCAAGACCTAGCCTGAGTTGCGTCTGTGAATATTGCATCGGGCCCTGCTCAAGCAGGTCGCGGTAGAGGTGAAGGGCTTCGATACGCAGCATCGGCAGTGCTTTACCCTTTGCCGTTAGCAGCGCGGAGTGATTACGCATTTGGAAATAGTGCTCGATACGGCGATGGAGCGTGCGAGGTTCCAAAAGCGCGCTGACAAAACGCACCTGTTCCAGAGCCCTCATGATGAAGTACTCGGTGAATTTGAGCAGGCCGCTGTCAGAGAGCTGGCCTCGGCCATCTAGATCACCTTTGCGGGCATGGTCGGCTGCTTTCAGGGCGGTATAATACGCTTCTACATCTCGGCCGAATCCGCGATTCATTGACCATAACCCGTATCCCTCTATGCCGCCGGCTTTTAGATATTCATCGGTGAACAGGCGACCCGCCCTTCCATTTCCATCGACAAATGGGTGTAACCAGAGGAGGCGATGGTGAGCACCGGCAGCAGCTAATAGCGGCGCCAACTCATGGAGTCGGTCCAGTCGGTAAGCGTTTTCGAACCATGTAAGGTAAGAGCCGATTTCTTCGGCGGGTGGCGGAATGTGATATCCCACCCTGACGCCGCGTGTTCGAATATCGCCCGGGGTGAGCAGGATGGACTCCACACCGACCTGGACGTCAATGCGCAGGTACCGCTCGGGAAGTCCCTCGTAAAGCTCGCGATGTAAGCGTGAAATCGATTCGCGAGTGCTGATCGCGGCCGCATCGATTGGATCGTTAGACAAATTGATTTGAGCTTCGATGTGATGGTTGATCTCTAGGATCTCCGGCGCTAAGTCGACACCTGCTGAAGTCTCCTGACCACGCAACACATCGGCGAACGACGCCGAGTTTCCTTCGATCCTGTTGCTGTAATACGAGCTCACCATGTGTTGCAGGCTGATCATCGGAAGGCGCAGCGATTCCTGAATATTGGCATTCAGTGAAGCATCGAGCTGTATGAGTTCGAGAGCAGCGTCCTTGAGGTCGCCTGGAGCTCTATCTTGGGTGATGTAGGGTGTTAATCTCATGTCGCCGACGTGCCTAAAATGAACCTAGCGTTAATTGGAATCACTGCTCTATTCGCGAGTAATCATTGGTCTCAGAATGTGATCACGTGAGACTTTTCGGTGGTATCTTCGGCTAACTCTGATGATTCCTTCGACTTCATCGCGGGCAGCATTCAGGGTTCGATCCGGCTCTGAATTGAGTAACGTCTTGGGAGCTTTTCCTCCAAGATAGCTGTTACTGGAGGCGAGCCAGTAAACCATCAACATCCGTTCTTTCTGGTGGCGAGAATAGTCATAATTTCACTCCATCTCTCAAACGTTTGATATGAGCAGGCAGGGTCGAGGACACAGACGGGTAAGAGCTGGATGTCCTTGACTGAAGCCGAAGATTCGCCCGCCGGCTTCCTATTGAGCCAGTCGGTTACCGAAGTCCAGCGAGTTGGCACCCGCAATTGCAGGGAGGTCTTTGACGCAAGCCCAGTCCCTACTGCCGATGACCGTACTCAAGGCTTGGGGAAGCATCTTCGCCTGTATCTGGAGCGATTTTGCATTTCGAGTGCTATCTGACAGCGATAACGGAAGACCTTCATCTGAGCACGAGGGCGATGATTGCCCTCGCATGAACCTTTTCAAGATCGAGAGCGTTAACGTATGCCTCTATCGCAACGGGGGAGTATTGGTTATCGAGGTCGACGGTCAGTCTAGCGATACGCAGTGCTTCAGGTGCTGGGACATTGCTCGGTGTTGATCGGTAGGCCTTAATCCTATCGTCAGGCATTTGATTCCTTTTCGGGATGGCCCGGAGCTGTTAGTGCATCGCAAGCGAGAAAGTTCTCAGAAGATTCCGTGTTCGAGACGGGTTAGAACGTCCATGACCAGAGGGAAATTGTTGGCGTTCAGCAGGAGCCTGCACGGCTGCTGCCCATCCAGGCTTAGGATTCGACTCACGAACCAGTTGCTTGCTCTCGTTGGAGACCCTAGCACCGCAGTGGCGCGTGAGAGAACCTGTGCCCGAGCGGATACGAAGTAGCGATACTCAATGGTCAAGCAGCTTGTCCCTAACGGTGCGGCCAGCCACAAAACTTGAAAGCCGACGCCCGAAGTTTTGCTCACTGGGTCAGGGACGGATTCAAGTTTGGGCGACGTATTCAAAGCGGGTAGAGAATTGAGGGTAGGTGCACCTTGGTCCGTAGGGTCGCAGAAAAAAGGATCGAGAACCGGCCAAGTCGCAAGTGCTGGATGCAGGGTGTTGAAGCTACCAGGAAGTTTCGAAACTTCATCCTGCCTGATCGCCTCGCATCGTCCAGCCAGCCTTATAGCTTCTGCGTTAGGGTAGTGCCGAAGTAGCTGCTTGGCTTGCTCTCGAACGTTGTCGGGCAAGGATTTATTTCGGGAGAGTCTCGCCAGGAAAATGCCCGTTTCAATCACGCTGCGTGTTCGCTCGTAGACAGTGGTCATAGTGCTTGCACCTCACGCGGCAGCAGGGCGCATAGCTTCGTAAGGATCGCGGTCGCCTTCCCGATCAGCATCAGCTCATTCTGCGCGCCACTGCTGACATCCTCCGTGTTGATGTGGATCACTGTCGCGCCAGACGACAGTGCAATCTTGGGGATATCCGCTGCTGGGGTGACGACTCCAGACGTACCGACGGAGATCAGAACGTCACACGTTTTCACCAATGCTATCGCTGATTTCCAAACATTCTGCGGTAATTGCTCGCCGTACCAGACCACGCCAGGTCGGAGCTTTCCTTGGCACCTGTCACATCGCGGCGGCTCGACCAGTGCTCCTTCGGTCGGAAAAATCACGTGTGGGAGAGAAGTGTCTGATGGACGATGGCAGGCGAAGCATTTGGTAGTAGTCAAGCTGCCATGCAAATGCAGGACATCTGCAGATCCTGCTCTCTCATGCAGGTCATCAACGTTTTGGGTGATCACAAAGACCTTGCGCTCTGAGGTCGCCAGCTTACCCAAGGCGAGGTGGGCGGCGTTGGGCTCCGCTTTCGCGACCTGATGGCGGCGCCACAAGTACCAACCCCATATCAATGGAGGGTTCTCGCGAAAGGCCCTAGCCGTTTCCAAGTACTGCGGATCGTGTGTCGCCCATATCCCTGTCAGTGGATTTTGGTAGGTGGGAATGCCGCTTTCAGAGGAAATTCCTGCCCCCGTGAAAATGACCATCTCGCGAGCGTTCGACAACACCTCAGCAGCGAATTCGATATCCAACATCAGAACGATCCTCAGAAACTGGGTAGAGGTAGGCAATCCGAATTGGGTATTGCGGGTGAGCCCTAACCTAAGCGGATGCTGACTTCATGTAGAGGGGGGCGTACATCCGATGAGCGTCTGGCTCAGGGGGGGCTTCTGAAATTCGCGGTCGGTGACTCTCCAAGCGCTTTTGGGAAAACCACACCCTAGACGTTTTCTTCTTGCGAAGATCCAGCTCTCCTATTTTGTAAACACCCTGCGAGGTGCGGTACACCACAGCACTCTCTTCGGTACCAACGCCTTCAAAGCAGGTGATCTGGATTAGATCGTCCAAGGTCCATTGACCTGACCGAGAAAGGGTAGGCGGGCACAGCATCTGCACACCACTGATCTCCACGTCTGCGGCGATGTTCAGGTAGTGCTGTAGCTCATATGCACAGCTGACCATAGCTGCGCGATCGCGCATTCCCGATTGGGCTGAGGTAATGGTTACCAGAAAACCCATTCCCTCCAATTCACAGTGCGTTCTGGTGGAAACTGTCCGTCCCGCCTGGTCAAGTATGTATATCAATTGCTGAACAATTCCCAAATCAGTCGATGCTGCCGGTAATGCGTTGGATTCGGCAGAAGGTTGTTGAGATTTCCTAGCCAGCGTGTGTGGGATCTATAACTTCGTGGGCAAGGAGTCTTACACTTTTTCTATGCGTTATCAGTGGATGTTATACCCCCACGATGTGAGGCGTCAAAGCGTGGCTTTATTATCTCTTTTGTGAGTGCACGGAAGAGAGATGGACTATTTGGAGGCATTGGGGCAGGTCTTGAGAGAGGTGCGAGTAGCTGCTGGGCTTAGCCGAGAGGGTTGCGCACAGATACTTAATCGAGATCATCTTGCCAAGGTCGAGCAGGGGCGCCAAGCCATTTCCGTGCTTAAGTTCAGCTCATTATGTGAATGCTTAGGCGTCCCTCAGAGCCTTGTGCTTACAGCTGTGGAGGCGAGGCTGGCAGGTATAGACTTGAAAGTGTACCGGGTCCAGCAGGAACAGTACCTCTATCGGCTGATGGACAGCGGCGTTCTGAGCAGCGAGGTCAATCATGAAGCCATTCGGGGTGTGCGGGGAAAGAAGGCTGAAGATAATCGATTAGCTATACAGGCGCTGCAGGCTAAGGGTTTGGCGAAGATGGAGGTGGCTCGTCGGCTAGGGCTCAGCCGTGCCACAATTGACCGTTATTGGCTGGTCACCTGACTCCTTTTGCACCAAATCTTGGATAGTTCAAGAGGTGCAAGCCGTTCCAGACAATCGTGAAAAATTCCAAACAATACTGAAAACCTACGGTTAGGAGAACCGGACGTGAAATCTAGATTTATCTGGAATCTGTCTACTCATTGATGAAAAAGCCGGGGGTGGTTCGCTGCATCTGCCGTTCATGGTGCCCATTGTGTGGCGGACGATTAGCCTTTGGCTTCGGGGTTTTCATAGCTAATGGTGTTGATGTGCCAAATTGTCTCTCCTGATGGCGTCTGTACGGTCACTTCATCACCGACCTGCTTCTTTAGAAGAGCACGAGCCATTGGGGCGTCGATTGAAATGTAACTCTTCATATCATAGATTTCGTCGTAGCCGACTATCCTAAACTTCTTCAACTCTCCGGAATCGTTTTCGACCTCCACCCATGCGCCGAAGAACACTTTTCCTTCTTGTTCTTGTGAATAATCCACGACCTTCACGTCTTCGAGCCGCTTGCGAAGGTAGCGAATTCTCCGATCGATCTCTCTCAGCAGCTTTTTATTATATTGATAATCTGCGTTTTCACTACGGTCGCCTAGCGAGGCGGCCCAAGTGACCTTTTGCGTAATTTCAGGCCTGTAGATACACCATAGATAGTCGAGCTCATTCCGCAGAGCCTCGTGGCCGAGTCGGGTGATAATATTTGTAGTCAACTAAGACCTCCTTGAGGGCCCGGTAGGTCTGGGGCTGAATGAGCAGGACTTGCAATTGTTTGAGCAGGTCGCAGACGCAAGGCTGCCCAAAATAGTACTTTTTTATTAGGACCAGTACTAAACAGAAACGCTTTTTTTTTCAGTCGGTTAAAAGCAAATAGTATGTTACGAGGGGCCATACTTTCCAGTCGGCGTTCTCGCTGCGGTCACCCAGTGAGGCCGCCCAGGCCACTTTCTGGGTGATTTCCGGGCGGTAGACGCGCCACAAGTGATCGAGTTCTTGCTTGAGGGCGGTATGGCCTTCACGGGTGCTGATATTGGTGCTCAAAGCATTTCTCGATGGTCGCTGTTCGAGGGTCGGCCATCAAGGATGAGAGGCCGAGCGCGATGCCGACATCTTTGCTGTCGGCATCGCCCCGGTCAACCCTTGCGGGTCAGCCTTCGCGCAGGACCGTTAGCGGACTTGCGTTCAGCGCCCGGCGGGTGCCAAACACGCCTGCGCCTCCCACCAGCGCGGCGCCGATCAACGGCAGCACCAGCAACCAGGCGTGCGGGTGCCATTCCAGATTGAATGCGTAGCGGTAGAGCGCAAAGCTGACCAGTTCGCAGCCGAGCGCTGCCAGAACACCACTGACCGCGCCCAGGAGGCCGAATTCGATGCGACGCGCCTTGATCAGCAGCGCCCGATTAGCCCCCAATGCCCTGAGCAGCGCTCCCTGACGAATGCGCTCGTCAAGGGTCGCCTGCAAGCCGGAGAACAGCACCGCAAGGCCTGCGGCCAGGACGAACAAGAGCACGTACTGCACTGCCAGCGTGACCTGATCGAGGATGCTGCGCAGCTGTTCCAGCAACGCTTCCACTTGCAGGATGGTCACGGCGGGAAACGCGCGGGACAGCTCGACGATCTGCTGGTCGTTGCCGGGCGCCAGGTAGAAGCTGGTCAGGTAGGTCGTCGGGACGTCCTTGAGCGTGCCGGGCTGGAAGATCATGAAGAAGTTGGGTTGAAAGGTGTCCCAGTTGATGTCACGCAGACTGGTGACTTTGACCTCATGATTCGCACCGCCAATCACAAAACTCAAGGTATCGCCCAGCTTCATGTTCAGGCTCTTGGCCAGTTTGGTTTCAACCGATACGCCCGGGATCTCGTCGTCGGCGGGCGGCTGGTCGCTGGTCCACCACTGGCCTTCCGTGATGCTGTTGCCTTCGGGCAGGTTGGCGGACCACGTCAGGTTGAGATCGCGCTGTGTGGCGTTTTCGCCGCGTGAATCCTTGGTCACGAACTTGCTGACCGGCTCGCCATTGATGCTCATCAGGCGCCCCGGAATCATCGGGTACAGCGGCGCGCTGTGGGTCGACAATTGGCCCATGCGCTCGGCAAAGTGATCACGCTCGGTGGGCAGGATATTCAGGGCGAAATAGTTGGGGGCATCCTTGGGTAACTGGTTCTGCCAGGTGTCGAGCAGTTCGCCCCGAAGCAGGGCGATCAACCCCATCGACAGCAGGATCAGGCCAAACGCCAACGACTGTCCGGCTGCCGCCATCGGATGCCGAAGCAGTTGCCCCAAGCCCAACCGCCAAGGCAATGAAGCCCCGGCCAGCAAACGCCTCAGGCTTTGCAGGGCAAGCAGAAGGACGCCGCCCAGCACCACGGCAGCGATGAGGCCGCCGCCCAGCAGGGCGAAGGTCAGCACCAGATCCAGGCTCAGGCGCCACATGATCAGGCCCAGCGCCAGCAGCGCCGCACCGTACACCAGCCAGGTGCTGGCGGGAGTCGGCAGCATGTCGCGACGCAGCACGCGCAGCGGCGGAACGCGGCCCAGCGCCGCCAGCGGCGGCAGGGCGAAACCGGCGAGCGCGACCAGGCCGGTGCCGATCCCGGCGAGCGCAGGCAGCCATCCTCCTTGAGGAACGGCGGCGGGCAGCAGATTTTCCAGCAGATAGAACAGGCCCAATTGGGCGAACCAGCCGAGCAGGGCGCCTGCAACGCTTGCCACGATGCCGAGCATCGCCAGTTGCAGACTGAAAAGCACCAGGGCTTCGTTGCGTGACAGGCCCAGGCAGCGCAGCAGTGCGCTGGCATCGAACCGTCGCACGGCAAAACGGGCGGCAGACAGCGCCACCGCGACACCCGCCAACAGCACAGCCACGAGGCTGGCCATGTTCAGGTAACGCTCGGCTTTGCCCAGCGCTCCGCCAATCTGTTGATTGCCATCGCGGGCGTCGTCGATCTTCTGATTCGCGGCCAGAGCGGGCTCGATGGCTTTGCGATACGCCGCCAGGTTTTCCGGCGTGCCGCGCCACAGGTCGCGAAAACTGACACGGCTTCCCGGTTGCACCACTTTGGTGGCCGCCAGATCCGCCATGTTGATCATGACCCGAGGCGTCAGGCTATAAAAATTGCCTGCGCGGTCGGGCTCATAGGTCAGGACGCGAGTGAGCTTGAGTGTCGTGGAGCCGACATCGATGCTGTCGCCCACCTTGAGATTGAGTGCAGCCAGCACGCGCGCTTCCGCCCAGGCTTCGCCCGCCAGCGGTTCGCCACCGGTGACCTCGGGCTGATACGGCGCATCGGCGCTTTTCAGTTCGCCCCGTAACGGATAAGCAGCATCCACCGCCTTCACGCTGGCCAGTTGAATACCGTTGTCGGTCGCGACCACGCTGGAAAAGATCACGATTTGAGAATGGTCGAGTTTGAGCGCGGTTCCTGCTTCGATCTGTTCAGGGCTGGCCGGGGTCGAGCCGCTGAGAATCAGGTCCGCGCCAAGGAACTCGGTGGCGCGCAGCAGCATGGCGCTGTTCAGGCGCGAGCCGAAATAACCGATGGCGGTACTGGCCGCCACGGCAACCACGAGGGCGAAAAACAGCACGCGCAGTTCCCCGGCGCGGGCATCGCGCATCAGCTGGCGGGCGGCGAGGCTGAGCAGGCGGGCAAACGGCAGACGTGCCATCAAGGCTCCATAGGGGTGACGAGACGGCCACCTTCCAGTCGGATGAGGCGCCGGCATCGATGTGCCAGACGTTCATCATGGGTCACCAGCACCAGGGTGGTGTTGCGTTCCTGGTTCAGTTCGAACAACAGATCGCTGATGCGCTCGCCGGTGTGGCTGTCGAGGTTGCCGGTGGGTTCATCGGCAAACAGCACATCGGGGTCGGCGGCAAAAGCGCGGGCGATGGCGACCCGTTGCTGCTCGCCGCCGGACAACTGCCGGGGCGTATGGGTCAGTCGCTGGCCCAGACCGACGCGCTCCAGCAGATGACGCGCCTGCTCGCGGGCGTCTTTGCGGCCCTCGAGCTCCATGGGCAACATGACGTTTTCCAGCGCATTGAGGCTGTCGAGCAACTGGAAAGACTGAAATACGAAGCCGACGTGCTCGGCGCGAACCCTGGCCCGCTGGTCTTCATCCAGTTCACTGAGGTTACGCCCCGACAGCGTCACTGCTCCCGCGCTAGGCAAGTCCAGGCCGGCCAGCAGACCCAGCAGGGTAGATTTGCCGGAACCCGAGGCGCCGACGATGGCCAGCGTGTCGCCCTTGTTTAGTTCCAGGGAGAGTTCGTGCAGGATGGTCAAGTCACCTTCGGTGCTTGGGACCACTTTGCTGAGGTTCCGAGCACTGAGAATACTTTCGCTCATGGAGAATCCGATGCGTGCGTGGTTTTTAAGTGCTGGCCTGGGGTTGCTATTGTTGTCTCAAGGAGCGATGGCAGGCACGGTGCTGATCGTTGGGGATAGTATCAGCGCGGCTTTCGGCCTGGATACCCGTCTGGGCTGGGTCTCTTTGCTGGAACAGCGCCTGGCGCAGCAAGGGTACAAGGACAAAGTGGTCAACGCGTCGATCAGCGGGGACACCAGCGCAGGCGGGCAGGCGCGGCTGCCGGCGCTGCTTGCAGAGCACAAGCCGGACCTCGTGATCCTTGAACTGGGGGGTAACGATGGGTTGCGCGGCCAGCCTCCTGCACAATTGCAACAAAATCTTGCGTCGATGATCGACAGCTCACGGGCTGCGGGTGCGAAGGTGTTGCTGCTGGGCATGCAGATTCCTCCGAATTATGGGGCGCGCTATACCCAGGCGTTCAAGGAGGTTTACAGCAATCTGGCGGCGGAGAAGAAGGTCGCGCTGGTGCCGTTCATGCTCGAAGGGGTCGGCGGCGTTCCCGAGTACACCCAGGCGGACGGTTTGCACCCGGCGGCGAATGCGCAAGGTCGGTTGTTGGAGAATGTCTGGCCGGAGTTGAAGGCGTTGCTTTGAGGGTTTGGCTTGGGATGTTTAATCTGATGCCCTGCGGGCCAGTTCGCCAGCAGGCTCGCTTGTACGGTGCGCATTTCCACTATTTGGGGTGAGGCTGATGGTTTGGTTTGTCCTAACGTCCAAACTGTTCCGCCTTCGGCGGGTTACTTGATAACCCCAAGTTACCAAGGGTTTCAGGCTCCTGGTTGGGCCCGACTTCGTCGGGTTCCTTCACTTCGGCGACGCTCCGTGGGCCCGCCGCCATCCGCCATCCATGGCGGGGGGCGGCTCTCGCGGCATCCATGCCGCTCGTCCCACTCCACGCCGCCTGCGTTCAGCCTGCACCCAAGTCGCGTTTTGGGGCGTCTGGGCTGCTGCGGTATGAAGATCAAAAGCCAGAGCGCGCTTTGCGCTGATTAGATTCAACACCTCAATTGTTGAATAAACATAAACCCTGTAGGAGTTAGCTTGCTGACGAATGTGGCATGTCATTCACCTTTGACGAAACTGGCCCACTCCCATCGCGAGCAAACTGATGGTTCCCACGCTGCGCGTGGTAACCCATTCAATGACGCTCTGCGTCATCCGGGATGTAGCGCACGTTATCAGGCTTTGCGACCCTCAAGAAACGGACTGGCATCACTGGTTTGAGAACCCTAGAATCTCCGACATTTGCTTAAACATGCCATGGCCTGATGGATCGCGCTGTCAGTCTTTGAGTTCGCTGGAAATTGGGTGAGGTGGGCCAAGGCGGACAAGAGAACTTTCAGGCTGCGGCACGTTGCAGAAAATGTAGGAGCGCGGCTTGCCCGCGATAGGCCCGAAGGGCTTCAGAGTCACAATCTCAAGCCAACCCTTTTCCAAATTAAGGCTTTCGGCTAATGTGGCGCCCCCGAACTGGAGCCCCCCATGCCGCGCCGTCCCGCCTGGTCCCTTTTTGCCTATCAACTGATCGAGCCCGATGAGCAGCTCGACCTGTTCGCGTGCCAGGAAGTTCGAGTGCATCTGGCCGCCCGGCAACTGGAGCTGGCGGGTTCCGCCGACCGTACTCTGTGCGGCAGTCTGCTGCCCGCGCAGCCACGCTGGTCCAATGTCGAGCAGGCCATTTACCAGGATGAGCGTCTGTGCCCGTTGTGCCGGGCGATCATCGACGCACAGCGCCGCGGATGGAACCCCATCTGGCCCGAACTGGACACCGGCGAGTAAGCCGTCGCGCCTACTCCCGAAGGCCCTTGGGTGCGTGTACAATCGCGCTCATTCAAGCCTCCCGTTTACCCAAGGATTCTCCGGATGTTGTCGCGCATTCCAGCTTTCGCCCGCTGTCTGTCGCTTGCTGCACTGTGTGCGGCCGGCCCTGTCTCCGCTCTGGAGTTCCCGTTGCCGCCACCCGGCGAAGACATCATCGGCGCGGTCCAGACCGTCACCGCCAAGTACGAAGACACCTTCGCCGACCTCGCCACCCAGTACGACCTGGGCTATCTGGAAATGATCGCAGCCAACCCCGGCGTTGACGCCTGGCTGCCGGGCGCCGGGACTCAGGTCATTCTGCCGACCCGCTTCATTCTGCCGCCGGGCCCGCGTGAAGGGATCGTCATCAACCTTGCCGAGTACCGGTTGTACTACTACCCGAAAGGCCAGAACGTGGTGTACACCTTCCCGCTGGGTATCGGCCGTGAAGGCTGGGGCTCGCCGGTGTCCACCACCAAGGTGACCGCCAAGACACCCAACCCGACCTGGACACCGCCTGCTTCGGTCAAAGCCGAGCATGCCGCCGATGGCGACATCCTGCCCAACGTGGTGCCAGCAGGGCCGGACAACCCGCTGGGGCCGTTCAAGTTCGGTCTGGGCTTGCCGGGTTACCTGATCCATGGCTCGAACAAAAAGTTCGGGATCGGCATGCGCACCAGCCATGGCTGCTTCCGCATGTACAACAACAACGTGCTGGAAATGGCCAACATGGTTCCGGTCGGCACGACTGTGCGCATCATGAATGAGCCGTACAAGTTCGGCATCAGCGGTGGCAAGGTGTACCTCGAAGCGCACACGCCACTGGATGAAAGCGGCAACCCGTCGGTGGTCGACAAGCACACAACCGTGATCAACGCGCTGCTCAAGCGTGAAGACCTGGCCAACAACCTGCGGATCAACTGGGATGAAGTGCGTGATGTGGTCGCTGCCGAAGACGGCATGCCGGTGGAGATCGCGGTGCCTGGAACGGCGGCTCCGGTCGTGAACAACACGCCGGTCACGCTGCAGTAACGGCAACTGCCTGACCTGACGCTGATACCCGTTCACCAGGCTCTGCAAGGCAGGGCAGGGTGAACGGGTTTTTTATTGCCTGAAGACCGTGCCGTTCAAGGCGATTCCGGAAGCGTTCCGGGTGAGGAAATCAGGCAACAAAAAAGCCGATCCGAAACCGGATCGGCTTATCAATAATCCCGAGGGATTATTACTTGCGGCTTGCCTTGTCCAACATGCGCAGAGCGCGCTCGTTGGCTTCGTCAGCAGTCTGCTGAGCTTTCTGAGCAGCAGCCAGAGCTTCATCAGCCTTGCGATAGGCTTCATCAGCACGAGCTTGCGAACGAGCAGCTGCGTCTTCAGTTGCAGTCAGACGAGCTTCGGTTTCTTTGGAGGCGCTGCTGCAACCGGTAGCCAGAACTGCGGCCAGGGCCAGAGCAGAGAATTTCAGAACGTTGTTCATCGTGTTCCCCTTAAAGGACTTCTATCAAATTAGTCATCTCTCGAAAATGAGAAAATGACCGGCGTACATACTACCCATTGTTTGTAGTAAGTAAACGGACTAAGCGCAAGAACCGCATAAAATTCTTTGCTTTGAAAGTGTTCCGCGCACTTCCTCACGCTTTTTGTCTGGAAAAACCCCAGCCCTGTCAGGCGAATACACCTGCCAGTGGGGCGGCCATGGACGCCAAACCCTGCATACGTCAATAACCTGACCAAGGCCGATCGTCGTGACTTCGGCCTCGGTCAAGTGGCGTTGAACCGCTTTGCAGCCTTTTTTTGTATAGACGATGATCGCCGAGGATGCTTGTTCTTTGGTGCTTAAAGTGACTTTGGCGAATCACTGGCGTCTCAATGGACATTCCCCGGCGACGTCAGGTTCCATTGTGCTGCCCGGTCAGATGTGCGGCAGTGCATTTTGCTGTTGATTCACTTGAGCGGATTCGATAATGGCGCCTACTATTTGCAGGTGCTCTTTGTTTGAGAACAGCAAAGCTCTTCTCGGTGTCCAAATCAGGCACAGGGTGGCGTAGAAGGCAGTATTGCGCGCACAGGCCCCTAAGGCGGTCGGCTCGCGGTGGTTTTCATACTTGCCTGTAGAGGTTCCTTCGCCGGACAAAGATGGGTAAGGTAAGGGTCCAATTCCAAGACCCGCGAGGAGTAGTGATGAGCGAGGCGTTGTCCATCCACCATGACAAGACCGGTCACCAGTTCGAAATCAACATCGACGGTCACCGAGCCTATCTGACGTACATGGACCTGGGGAAACAGACCCTGGACATTTATCGTACGTTCGTTCCCAACGCTTTGCGGGGACGAGGCATTGCGGCGGCACTGACTGAAGTGGCGCTCGATTACGCAGAAAGCATGGGCTACACCGTCATTCCCTCGTGCTCTTACGTCGAACGCTACATGGAGCGCAATCAGCGTCAGGCCGCCAAGATCTGAACCTGGATTCCTGGATTAAGCCATAAACGTTGTAATGAAAAACGCCGAGCAATTGCTCGGCGTTGTTGTTTCTGGCGTAGCGATCAGTCGCGCTTGCGCTTGGGCAGCACGTCCTTGAGCTTCGCGTGCATGCTGCGCAAGGTCTTCTCGGTGCTTTCCCAGTCGATGCAGGCGTCGGTGATCGACACGCCGTATTGCAGGTCGGCGAGGTCTTTAGGGATGGCTTGAGCACCCCATTTGAGATGGCTTTCAACCATCAGGCCGATGATCGACTCGTTACCTTCCAGAATCTGGTTGGCGACGTTTTCCATGACCAGTGGCTGCAGCGCCGGATCCTTGTTGGAGTTGGCGTGGCTGCAATCGACCATGATGTTCGGTTTGATCTTCGCCTTGTTCAACGCCTGTTCGCAGAGCGCGACGCTGACCGAGTCGTAGTTCGGCTTGCCGTTGCCACCGCGCAGCACCACGTGACCGTAGGCATTGCCTTTGGTGGTGACGATGGAGACACCGCCTTCCTGATTGATACCCAGGAAACGGTGCGGACTGGACACCGACTGCAGGGCGTTGATGGCAACCGTCAGGCCACCGTCGGTGCCGTTCTTGAAGCCGACGGCCGAGGACAGGCCGGACGCCATTTCACGGTGAGTCTGGGATTCGGTGGTGCGTGCGCCGATGGCCGACCAGCTGATCAGGTCCTGCAGATATTGCGGCGAGATCGGGTCAAGGGCTTCGGTCGCGGTCGGCAGGCCTTTCTCGGCCAGATCCAGCAGCAGTTGACGACCGATATGCAGACCGTCCTGAATCTTGAAGGAGTCATCCAGGTACGGGTCGTTGATCAGGCCTTTCCAGCCAACGGTGGTGCGCGGTTTTTCGAAGTAGACACGCATGACCAGATACAGAGTGTCGGACACTTCCGCAGCCAGTGCCTTCAGGCGCTCGGCGTATTCGTGGGCAGCCTTGATGTCATGGATCGAGCACGGCCCGATCACGATGAACAGCCGGTGGTCCTTGCCATCGAGAATGTTGCGGATCACTTCGCGACCCTTGCTCACGGTGGCCTGGGCGGCAGCGGTGAGGGGGATTTCGCGCTTGAGCTGATCCGGCGTGATCAGTGTCTCGTTGGAGGCAACGTTGAGGTCGTCAATCGGTAAATCAGCCATCGTGTTACTCATCAGGTCACGGATGCTGGCCGCCAACGTCCCCGTGCGGCGGAGCCGAGCATTATGGAGCGCAACGGGGGAGCCGAACCTTAGCGCGTTCGCCGGTACTTCGACAATGGGTAAACGCGGCTTTCGTCCAACAGGCGCGGGATTGCAGACCACTTTTGTCTGGGGGCGGGGCAGACAGCGCGCCCGATGTGGTTAAACTGCGCCCTGTGGACGGACAGCGCACGGCGCACCCTGGAGAGATCGACGTGGATCAACTGCAACTGACGGATTTTGACCTCGACCAGCAACTGCTGGCGCTGCCTGGCGTCTCGCTGCTTATATTCACCAGCGTGGGTTGCTCCAGTTGCCGTTGGGCCCGCCAGCATCTGCCAGAGCAATCGTTGCCCGTCGACCGGCTGTGCTGGATCGATGCCGAAGAAAACGGAGGCGCGGTGCAACGCTATGGCGTCTTCCACCTGCCGTCGCTGTTTGTCATTCGCGACGGTGAATTTTACGGCGTGTTACGCAGCAAGATGTCCGCTGAAGCCCTCATGATCGGCTTGGACCAGGCCATGGGGCGCGTACCTGAGGAGTTACCTTGAAGGGGGGAGCATGAGCGAAACCATTAAAAAACCACGGATAGGCATCATCGGCACCGGCGCGATCGGCGGTTTTTACGGCCTGATGCTGGCCCGGGCCGGCTATGACGTGCACTTTCTGCTGCGCAGTGAATTCAGCGCGGTGTCGCAGAACGGTTTGCGCGTGGAAAGCCAGGTGCACGGTGCGTTGAGCCTGGAGTCGGTTCAGGCCTATGCCTCGGCCGACGAGATGCCTGCCTGTGACTGGTTGCTGGTGGGCGCAAAGACCACCGGCAATGACGGCGTCGCGCCAGCAATCATTCAAGCCGCTGCGCCGAATGCCAAGGTGTTGATGCTGCAGAACGGGCTTGGCGTCGAGGATGACCTGCGCGCCGTGTTGCCCGACTCGCTGCATTTGCTTGGCGGGTTGTGCTTCATTTGCGTACACCGCACCGGTCCCGGTCAGGTCGCACACCAGGCGTTTGGCGCGGTGAACATTGGCTACCACAGCGGTCCCGCGGCTGATGGGGCGGCCCGTCTGGACATCGTCGAAGAGGGCGCGGCGCTATTCCATGCGGCCGGTATCGAATCGGTGGCGATGGATAACCTCGACAAGGCGCGCTGGCAGAAACTGGTGTGGAACGTGCCCTATAACGGGCTTTCGGTTTTGCTCAATGCCAGCACCACACCGCTGATGGCGGACCCGGACAGCCGCGAGTTGATTCAAGGGCTGATGGCCGAGGTGGTGCAGGGGGCTGAAGCCTGCGGCCATACCTTGCCGGAAGGGTACGCGGAGCAATTATTCAAGGTCACCGGTCACATGCCGGATTACCGCCCGAGCATGCACCACGATTTTGTCGAAAAGCGTCCTCTGGAGCTGGAAGCGATTTACGCAAAACCACTGGCCGCCGCGCTGGCGGCGGGCTGTGACATGCCGAAGATTCGGGCGTTGTACCACGCGCTGGCCTTCATCGATCGCAGTCATCGTGGAGGCTAGAAGCGATCTTTCTATAATCGCGACCCCTGGGGGGAGCGCGAGCTCATTGAATGGACGGAGTAGTCGATGGCCAACGATCTCACCATGAAAACTGCAGGCGGCAAGCTGGTGTTGGCGATTTCTTCGCGCGCCTTGTTCGACCTACGGGAAAGTCATGCGATCTACATGGCAGATGGGGTGGCCGCCTATCGCCAGTACCAGATCGATCATGAAGATGAAGTGCTGGAGCCCGGCGATGCTTTTCTGCTGGTGGAAAAGCTGCTGAGCCTCAATGCCAGTCTCAGTCAGTCCCGCGTGGAGGTCATTCTGGTCTCCCGTAACAGCGCGGACACTGGCCTGCGCGTCTTCAATTCGATTCAGCATTACGGTCTGGACATCTCCCGCGCTGCATTCGTCGGAGGGCGCAGTCCATTTCCTTATCTCGCGGCCTTTGGCAGCCACCTGTTTCTGTCCACCCACGCGGAGGATGTGCGCAGCGCGCTAGACGCGGGGTTTGCGGCGGCGACGATTCTGTCCGGTGGCGCACGGCGTGCCGCCAGTGCCGAGTTGCGCATCGCCTTCGACGGTGATGCGGTGCTGTTTTCCGACGAGTCCGAACGCGTCTACCAATCCGGCGGCCTTGAGGCTTTTCAGGCCAGCGAGCGGGAAGCGGCGCGTCAGCCATTGCCGGGCGGGCCGTTTAAACCGTTCCTTGCCGCGTTGAACCTGCTGCAGCGCGAGTTTCCCGAAGAGTCATGCCCCATTCGTACGGCGTTGGTCACCGCGCGTTCTGCACCCGCTCACGAGCGTGTCATCCGCACGCTGCGGGAGTGGGACATCCGACTGGATGAGTCGCTTTTCCTGGGAGGACTGGAAAAGTCGGCCTTCCTCGAAGCCTTCGCTGCCGACGTGTTTTTCGACGATCAACCCGGGCATTGCGAGAAAGCACGGGAGGTGGTCGCCACGGGCCATGTGCCCCATGGCATCAGCAATGAGCTAAAACCGTGAACCTTTAGACCGGAAAGCTGTATCAAACCCGCCGCTTCGCGTGCGCGCTGCTACGCTCAATGGTGTCTCCGCCTTCATGGCTGCCTGGAGGTCACATGATTCGCTCGATGCTGTATGCCACGGACCTTGGTCTTTATGCGCCCTACGTCCTGCAGCATGCGCTGGCGCTGGCCAAAACGTTCAATGCCGAGCTTCACGTGGTCCATGTCGTCGAGCCCATGGGGTTGTTTGCCGAATCCGTGCTGCAAAGCTATCTGGCTGAGGACGTGCTCAGAGAGTTGCACAGCGAAGGTGTGAATACGGTCATTGAAGGCATCGAGCAAAGGGTGCTCGCCAGCTTTCGTGATGAGCTTGGCGAAGATCACCAGGACCTTGAACTGATTCGCAGCGTACGCGTCGTTCAGGGCGATCCCTCCAACGTGATACTCGAACAGGCGCAGAGGCTTGAAGTCGATCTGCTGGTGGTCGGCAGCCACAGCCACGGCGCAGAGGGGGATACGCCCATCGGGCGAACTGCAGCGCGGGTTTTACAGCTTTCGGAGGTGCCGGTGTACATGGTGCCGATGGTGCAGAACCGTTCCGGCGTGTGAGTGTAATCAGGGGAAACGCATGGGCCGCGAAAAAAGCAGCGTGCCATTACCGCTTAAAAGTGATAAAAAGTTCTATCTTTGCCTTCCTGACCATTAATCCAGTTATATACCGTCGCTGATGCCTGCGGCGTCTTCCGGCTTTGAGGGACACATATGAAGCTTCAGCAATTGCGCTACATCTGGGAAGTGGCGCACCACGACCTCAACGTTTCGGCGACGGCACAAAGCCTGTATACCTCGCAGCCGGGTATCAGCAAACAGATCCGTTTGCTCGAAGACGAGTTGGGTGTCGAGGTTTTTGCACGCAGTGGCAAGCACCTGACACGCGTGACGCCGGCGGGGGAACGGATCATTACCACAGCGGGCGAAATCCTGCGCAAGGTCGAGAGCATCAAGCAGATCGCTCAGGAGTTCTCCAACGAGAAGAAAGGCACTCTGTCGATCGCGACCACCCACACCCAGGCGCGTTACGCCTTGCCGCCAGTGATCAGCAATTTCATCAAGCAATACCCGGACGTGGCGTTGCACATGCATCAGGGGTCACCGATGCAGATCGCTGAGATGGCCGCCGACGGTACCGTGGATTTCGCGATTGCCACCGAGGCGCTGGAACTGTTCGGCGATCTGGTGATGATGCCGTGCTACACCTGGAACCGCTGCGTGGTTGTGCCTCAGGGACACCCGCTGACCAAGGTGCCCAAGCTGACACTGGAAATTCTGGCCGAATACCCGATCGTGACCTACGTATTCGGTTTCACCGGCCGTTCGAAGCTGGATGAGGCGTTCAGTCATCGCGGTCTGACACCGAAGGTGGTGTTCACGGCCGCCGACGCCGACGTGATCAAAACCTACGTACGGCTGGGCCTGGGCGTGGGCATCGTCGCCAAAATGGCGGTAGACCCCAAGCTGGACAGCGATCTGGTGGTACTGGATGCCAGCGAACTGTTCGAAGCCAGCATTACCAAGATCGGTTTCCGTCGCGGCACATTCCTGCGGGGCTTCATGTGTGACTTCATCGAGAAATTCGCGCCGCACCTGACCCGCGATGTCATGGCCAAGGCGATCCAGTGCCATAACAAGCAGGAACTGGAAGATCTGTTCGACGGTGTGGTGCTGCCGGAGCATTGACAGGCACTGACGCGTAGGAGCGCGCTTGCCCGCGATTTTTCAGCCATGGCATTGCATCTGTGACTGAAATACCGCTATCGCGGGCACGCACGCTCCTACGGTTCGGCGGACATCAAGCTTTAGTGATCAAATTCCCCGAATGCAGCCCGCATTCCTTCTGCGTCGCCTCTTCCCACCACCAACGGCCTTCGCGCTCGTGCTGATTCGGCAGGACAGGGCGTGTGCAAGGCTCGCAGCCAATGCTGATGAAGCCGCGCTCGTGCAAACTGTTGTAGGGCAGTTCAAGCATGCGGATGTAGTTCCAGACGTCTTCGCTGCTCATCTGCGCCAGTGGGTTGAATTTGTACAGCGGGCGCTCTGGCGTCGAAAACGCGCTGTCGATTTCCACCACGGCCACACTGTTGCGAGTGCTCGGGCTCTGATCACGGCGCTGGCCAGTCGCCCAAGCCTTCACGTCGGTGAGTTTGCGGCGCAGCGGTTCAATCTTGCGCACGCCGCAGCACTCACCATGGCCGTCCTTGTAAAAGCTGAACAGTCCCTTTTCCTTGACGAAAGGCTCAAGCTTTTCACGGTCAGGCGAAACGATATCGATGGCGATCTTGTAGTGCTCGCGGACCTGATCGATGAAGCGATAAGTTTCCGGATGCAGACGGCCGGTGTCGAGGCTGAAGACCTTGACGTTTTTGTTGATCTTCCAGGCCATGTCCACCAGCACCACGTCTTCGGCGCCGCTGAAGGAAATCCACAGCTCGTCGCCGAAGTGCTGGAAGGCGAACTTCAAAATGTCCTGGGCGGACTTGTTAGCGTAGGTCGCTGCAATTTCGGCGACGTCGAAGGGATGGCTCATCAGGCGGCTTCCTAATCGGTGGCGGCGCGTAGGCGCTCTTAGTGCGGCGCTTGAGCGCTCGTATTGGCGCAGATGGTAACAAAAACCTTCGGCGATTTGCCTGAAACCTGAGTTTGCGCGATGCGCGCCGAGGTGGTTAGAGTGCTGCTTCCCTGACGTCGCATGAATGAACACACAAGGAGTGGTTTGTGGAAATTGCCTGTCTTGACCTGGAAGGTGTGCTGGTCCCGGAAATCTGGATCGCGTTCGCGGAAAAAACCGGTATCGAGTCGCTCCGCGCGACCACGCGCGATATCCCCGACTACGACGTGCTGATGAAGCAACGCCTGCGAATACTCGACGAACACGGGCTGAAGCTGTCAGACATCCAGGAAGTCATTGCCACGCTGTCGCCGCTGGAGGGCGCGGTGGAATTTGTCGACTGGCTGCGCGAACGGTTTCAGGTGGTCATTCTCTCTGACACCTTCTACGAATTTTCCCAGCCGCTGATGCGCCAGTTGGGTTTCCCGACCTTGCTTTGCCATCGTCTGGTGACGGATGAAACCGGTCGGGTGGTCAGTTATCAGCTGCGGCAGAAAGATCCGAAGCGTCAGTCGGTGCTGGCCTTCAAGAGCCTGTATTACCGCGTGATCGCAGCGGGGGATTCGTACAACGACACGACCATGCTCGGTGAGGCTGATGTCGGTATTCTGTTTCATGCACCCGACAATGTGATACGGGAATTTCCCCAGTTTCCGGCCGTGCATTCGTTCGACGCGCTGAAAAGGGAGTTCATCAAAGCGTCGAATCGGGCGTTGAGCCTGTAAGCAGCGTGGCCTCCATCGTCCTGAGCGTTACAGCGCCTCCAGCGTCTGCATCAAGACCCGAACCTTGGTGAAGGTTTCCTGGTATTCGGCTTCCCACTGCGAGTCGGCGACGATACCGCCGCCGCCCCAGCAGGCGATCTGTCCGTCTTTGGCCAGCAAGCTGCGAATGGCGATGGAGCTGTCCATCTCGCCGCGCACGTCCAGGTACAACAACGACCCGCAATACAGCGCCCGACGGCTGGGTTCCAGCTCGTCGATGATCTGCATGGAGCGGATTTTCGGCGCGCCGGTAATCGACCCTCCGGGGAAGCTTCCGCCAATCAGGTCCAGCGCGTCCTTACCCATTGCCAACTCGCCCGTCACGGCGCTGACCAGGTGGTGGACGTTCGGGTAGCTTTCAAGGCTGAACAATTCGGGCACCTTTACCGAGCCGATGCGGCAGGTGCGACCCAGGTCGTTACGCAGCAGGTCAACGATCATCAGGTTTTCGGCGCGGTCTTTCGGGCTGGACAAAAGCTCTGCGGCGTAGGCAGCGTCTTCAGTCGCATCCTTGCCCCGTGGGCGAGTGCCTTTGATGGGGCGGGTTTCCACCTGACGCTGACTGACCCTGACGAATCGCTCCGGCGACAGGCTCAATACGGCGTCACCCTCGGGCAGGCTGAGATAGCCGGCAAACGGAGTGGGACAGGCAACACGCAACGCCTGATAAGCCGCCCACGGATCTCCCCGGTATTCGGCACGGAAGCGCTGCGCATAATTCACCTGATAGCAGTCGCCTGCGTGAATGTAGGCATGAATACGCTCGATGGCCTGCTGATACTGCAGGGCGTTGATGTCAGGGGTAAAAGGGCCCGCCAGCTGGAACCTGGTGTCGTCTGTGGCAGGTGGTTGCTCAAATAGACCGATCAGTCGCTCACGGGCTTCGTCGTCGATTGACGGGTGAAACACCAGTTGGCTGGTGCCTGACTGGTGATCGCTGATCAATGCCCAGGCATAAAGCCCGAGCCGGGCCGAGGGCAGGTGCAGATCGTCGACGGCCTGTGAGGGCAGGGGTTCGAGCAGCCGACCGAAATCGTACGCCAGATAGCCGATCAGTCCGCCGGCAAAAGGCAGCGGGTGCTCTTCCGGTAAGTCCGCCTCGCCCATTCGGGCCAGGCGCTCGCGCAATCGCTGCAGGAAGGTATTGCCGCCTTCATGGCTCGCCGGCGCCAATGTCTCCACCGGCCAGGCACTGAGAATGTCGAAGCGCCCGCGGTCAGCGTCGGGCCGACCACTGTCCAGCAGTACGGCGCCGGGGGCGTGGCGAATGATCGAGAAGTACCCGGTCGGGTCGACATGATAGGCAAGCGGGTGTACGGAACAGGTTGGCATTCGAGCTAAATCAGTCGTGGCAGCGGAGGGCGATTGTAGTCCTCCGGGGGGGTTGAGTCCTAGGGGCAGTGTCGGGTCTGAGTTGTGTTGTGGCGCTTTGCTCACTTGTCAGTCAAACGTGCCCGAACAATTCCTGGACGAATTTCACGCGCTCTTCCGGACTCTCGTGTCTGCCTTCGGCGGTGAGCTCGGCCAGTCGTTGTTCTACGGCTGTTGTGCGGTGCGTCAGGCCGCAGTCGTTGGCGATCTGAATGTTCAGGCCCGGACGGGCGTTGAGCTCCAGAATCAGCGGTCCGCGGTCCTGATCCAGCACCATGTCCACACCGATGTAGCCCAGGCCGCACAGCTCGTAGCATTCGGCGGCCAGTTTCATGAATCCGTCCCAGTTGGGCAACTGCACGCCGTCCACGGCGTTGGTGGTGTCCGGGTGTTTGCTGATGATGTTGTTCAGCCAGGTGCCGCGCAAGGTCAGGCCGGTGGCCAGGTCAACGCCCACGCCGATGGCGCCTTGGTGCAGGTTGGCTTTGCCCCCGGACTGGCGGGTCGGCAGGCGCAACATGGCCATGACCGGGTAGCCCATCAGCACGATCACCCGGATGTCAGGCACGCCCTCGTAACTGATGCTCTTGAAGATCTGGTCGGGCGTCACGCGGTACTCGATCAGCGCGCGGTCTCGGTGTCCACCCAGGGAGTACAGCCCGGTCAGGATGCTGGAAATCTGATGCTCGATTTCCTCGTGGCTTATGATGCGCCCGGAAATCGTGCGAAAGCGCTCTTCAAACCGGTCGGCGATGACCAGAATGCCGTCGCCGCCCGCACCCTGCGCGGGCTTGATGACGAAATCGCTGCGCCCGCCGATGATGTCGTCGAGCTTCTCGATTTCCTTCTCGGTGGAAATGATCCCGTACATTTCGGGCACATGAATGCCAGCCGCGATGGCCCGTTCCTTGGTGATGATCTTGTCATCGACGATCGGGTACAGGCTGCGCTTGTTGTACTTGAGCACGTAGTCGGCGTTACGCCTGTTGATGCCCATGATCCCTTTGGCCTCGAGCGCCTTCCAGGTTTTCCACCAGCCGATCATTTGACGTTTTCCCGTTCGGCGTCTTCCTTGAGGAAGGCCTTGAAACGCACCAGTTCGGTCAGACGGTAGCCGCGATAGCGACCCATCGCCAGCATGAAGCCGACGAGAATCAGGAGAATGGCCGGGAAGGTGAACACGAAATAAATGAATTCCGGGACACTCATAATGATGTGGGCCAACGAGGCGGCGAAGAGCGTGCCGATGGCGACTTTCATGGCGTGACTGCCGCCACGTTCTTCCCATGTGATCGACAGGCGTTCGATGGTCATGGTCAGAATCACCATCGGGAACAAGGCCACCGACAGGCCGCGCTCAAGCCCCAGTTTGTGGCTGAACAGGCTGATGGCGGCGATCAGCACGACCACGAAGGTCAGCACCACCGACAACCTGGGCAGCATTTGCAGCTTGAGGTGTTCAAGGTAAGAGCGCAGCGACAGCCCCAGTGCGGTAATGATCGTGAACAAGACGATCCCGAAACCCAGTTGGGTTTCACGAAATGCCAGTGCGATCAGTACCGGGGTGAACGTCCCCAGGGTCTGCAGGCCGATCAGGTTGCGCAGGATCAGAATGACCAGCACCCCGATCGGGATCATCACCATGATCATGAAGGTCTGCTGGGTCTGCAACGGCAGGCCGTACAGCGAATATTCGAGGAAGTCGGCGTCCGTGCTTTCGTCGGTGAGCTTGGCGAGGCGAATGGCATTCATCTCGCTGTTGTTCAGGCTAAAGCTGACCGCCGCTTTCTTGCCTCCTTCGACCGTAATCAGGTTGTCGTCGCCGATCCACCACAAGAGGCGGTCCTGCGGCAGGCCGGCTTCACCGGTTTCAGGGTTGAAATACAGCCAGTCCTTGCCATTGAAGCTGCGCAACCACAGCTCGGGTGTCTGCGGCTGGTCGGCGACCAGTCGGATGGTGTGAACCTTCTCGACAGGGACGTGAGCGATGGACAGCAGGATTTCGGTGATGCGGGCCTTGTTCTGGACCGAGGTGTCGCCGGCCAGAAGCAGTTTGACGTTGTCATCGCTCAGGTTGTTGACACGCCGGATGGCTTCGCTGACGAACGTCTCGACATCGGCCGAATGCTGGCGGATGGGGGCGAGCAGGGCGTCGGCAGCGATTTTTTCCGGGCCTTCCACGGCGATGCTGTCACGGAAGATCGGGCCCTTGACCTTGGATTTTTCGCCGCTGTAGCGCTTGGTCAGCACCAGGCGGTAATAGAGCGTCTGGTTGCCGTTGGCGCGTCGGGCGGACCAGGTGACCTTGCGGTTGCCGTCGGCGCGATTGACGTTCACACCGTAGTTGTTGGAGATGAAGCTTTCGTTGAGGCTGATGTAGTCGCGCGAGAGCGGCGGTACGTACATCTGGACCTTGACCGAGTCTTTCGGGTTGGCAACGAACTCGACCTTGGCGTCGATGTTCCACAAATCGTCTGTTTCGTCTTCGGTCACCGGGATGCCGAGCACCAATATCTGATAGGCCGTGATCGCGATCCCCAGTGCCACCAGGGCTGTGATCAGGATTTTCAGATGAAGGGTTAGAGAGCGCATGTGTTTACTCTGCGGTTTGAGCATCAGTGACGCAGGCGGGTTTGCCCGCTGCATATTTAAGGCTTGGATCGACCAGCGCGTCGAAGTGTTTGAGCGCCTCGGAGCCAATCAAAAGCGGGTATTGGAATGCACTTCGGTCGGTCAAGTTCACTTCTATGGTGCGTGAAGCCCTGCCCATGCACACATCGAGACTGATCACCGGCCGCGAGGTGTATTTCTTTTCGTCGTCGGGATCGACATCGCCCGCGCGGCGCTTGATTTTGCTGACTCGCGCCAAAGGGCGTTCGATGGGGTGTTCGTGGGCATCATCGATGGCCAAGTAGAAGCGTACCCAGGACTCGCCATCGCGTTTGAAACGCTTGATGTCGCGCGCACTGAGCGAAGCCGTTTTAGCGCCCGTGTCCAGTTTTGCCGCCACCTGAAGGTCAATGCCGGCCAGTTCTGCGTACTCGTTCAGGCCGTATACCGTCTTGTCGGCCGCCAGGCTCGAATCCGGGTGAAGCACGCCCAGGAAGAACAGGCACAGGAGAAGAAGTAGGGAATGGCGGCTCATAGGTCCTGGCGTGATGAAGGGAAACGAGGAGCTGTTCTGACGTCAGCTCGGGGTTCGGACTGGCTTTAGAGCCACGTCCAGCAAGGACGTCTCTGGTCGCGTGACCAGGCAGGCTGATGCGGTCGGCATTCTAGCATGAAGGTTTTATGGCGCCAGTGACGGGTTGGATGGACAGCGCCTGTGGGAAAGCGCTTCATGCTCCGAGGTTATTAGACGATTGTCGACAATCCTAAATTTGTCTTTGACTGGTAGGGGGTTTTTAGCTAGCTTTAGGCGCATTCCATTGAAAGGTGTCGACAATGCTGGATTCCATCGAGACCCCGGCGATTGCTCAGGTCGATTCGGAAACCTTGTCGGAGAACGTCTTCCGGCGCATTCAGGCCGCGATCGTCAAGGGTGAGATCGCGCCGGGCAGCAAGATTTCCGAGCCCGAACTGGCGCGCACGTATGGCATCAGTCGCGGGCCCTTGCGTGAGGCGATCCATCGCCTCGAAGGCCAGCGCCTGCTGGTGCGCGTTCCACACGTAGGCGCTCGCGTGGTTTCGCTGAGTCATGCCGAACTCGTCGAGCTTTATGAAATTCGCGAATCCCTGGAAGGCATGGCCTGTCGGCTCGCTGCCGAGCGGATGACGGCTCAGGAAGTCGAAGAGTTGCGCCGTGTGCTCGAAACCCATGAGCGCGATACGGCGTTTCAGGCGGGTGTGGGCTATTACCAGCAGGAAGGCGATTTCGACTTTCATTACCGGATCATTCAGGGCGCGCGCAACAGCACGTTGACCCAGATGCTCTGCGGCGAGCTTTACCAGCTTGTGCGCATGTACCGCATCCAGTTTTCCACCACGCCCAATCGCCCGCGTCAGGCCTTCACGGAGCATCACCGCATTCTGGATGCCATCGCCTACCGCGACGGGGAGTTGGCCGAACTGTTGATGCGCCGTCACATCGGCGCCTCGAAACGCAACATCGAACAGCGCTATCAAGAACAACACCATCAAGCCACTCCTGCCCGAGGTGAACAATGACTTCAAGAACGACTGCCGGCCAACGCTTCCGTGATGCCGTGGCGAGCGAGCATCCTTTGCAAGTGGTCGGCGCCATCAATGCCAACCATGCGCTGTTGGCCCAACGTGCCGGCTTCAAGGCGATTTACCTGTCGGGCGGCGGTGTGGCGGCCGGCTCGCTGGGTGTGCCTGATCTGGGCATTACCGGGCTGGACGACGTGTTGACCGACGTGCGTCGTATCACCGATGTCTGCGATTTGCCATTGCTGGTGGACGTAGACACGGGGTTCGGTGCGTCGGCGTTCAACGTGGCGCGGACCGTGAAGTCGATGATCAAGTTCGGCGCGGCGGCCATGCACATTGAGGATCAGGTGGGCGCCAAGCGTTGCGGCCATCGTCCGGGCAAGGAAATCGTCTCGCAGCAGGAAATGGTCGACCGCATCAAGGCGGCGGTCGATGCACGCACCGACGACAGTTTCGTGATCATGGCGCGGACCGATGCGCTGGCGGTCGAAGGTCTGGAGTCGGCACTGGACCGCGCGGCCGCATGCATCGAGGCGGGCGCAGACATGGTCTTCCCCGAGGCCATCACAGAGCTTGAGATGTACAAACTGTTCGCGTCGCGCGTGAAGGCGCCGATTCTGGCGAACATCACTGAATTTGGTTCGACGCCGCTGTTTACCACCGACGAACTGAAGTCCGCGGAGGTTTCTCTGGTGCTGTATCCGCTGTCGGCCTTCCGTGCAATGAACAAGGCTGCCGAAAACGTGTACACGGCGATTCGTCGCGATGGCACGCAGAAGAACGTCGTCGACACCATGCAGACCCGTATGGAGCTGTATGAGCGCATCGATTACCACGCGTTTGAACAGAAGCTGGACGCGCTGTTTGCGCAGAAGAAGGGCTGAGCGTTCACCCTGATTTTTGGATGGGCGTCTACAACACTGTGGGAGCGAATTCATTCGCGAGACGTCCGTCGAGGCGGTGCATCTCTGTGCCTGTTGAATGTTTCGCGAATGAATTCGCTCCCACAGACCCGCGTCGTTCTGATGATCCGGTGAGCGCAGACATGAATTGCCGATTTTCCGAAAACTATAAGATTGGAGACAGCAATGGCTGAAGCAAAAGTATTAAGTGGCGCTGGTCTGCGTGGCCAGGTGGCCGGACAGACTGCCCTGTCGACCGTTGGCCAGGCCGGTGCCGGGCTGACCTATCGCGGTTATGACGTGCGCGAGCTGGCGGCTGACGCTCGTTTTGAAGAAGTGGCCTATTTGCTGCTGTACGGCGAGCTGCCGACTCAGGCGCAGCTGGACGGTTACCTGAAGAAGCTGCAGGGGCTGCGTGATCTGCCGCAAGCCTTGAAAGAAGTGCTGGAGCGTATTCCCGCCGACACCCATCCGATGGACGTGATGCGGACCGGCTGTTCGATGCTCGGCACGCTGGAACCTGAAGCCAGCTTCGATCAGCAACACGATTCCACCGACCGGCTGCTGGCCGCGTTCCCGGCGATCATGTGTTACTGGTACCGCTTCAGCCACGACGGCAAGCGTATCGACTGCGTGACCGATGAGGTGTCCATCGCCGGACATTTCCTCAAGCTGCTGCTGGACAAGGCCCCGAGCGAACTGCACCGCAAGGTGATGGACGTCTCGCTGATTCTGTACGCAGAGCACGAATTCAACGCCTCGACCTTCACCGCGCGAGTCTGTGCGTCGACCCTGTCGGACTTGTTTTCGTGTGTCACGGCCGCCATCGGCACGTTGCGCGGTCCGTTGCATGGCGGCGCCAACGAAGCGGCCATGGACATGATCGAAAAGTTTTCTTCGGCTGAGGAGGCGACCCAGGGGACGCTGGCGATGCTGGCGCGCAAGGACAAGATCATGGGGTTCGGCCACGCGATCTATAAAGACAACGATCCGCGCAATGAGGTGATCAAAGCCTGGTCGAAAAAACTGGCTGATGAAGTAGGCGACAAGGTCCTGTTTCCGGTCTCCGAAGCCATCGACAAGACCATGTGGGAGCAGAAGAAGCTGTTTCCCAACGCCGATTTCTACCATGCCTCGGCGTATCACTTCATGGGCATTCCGACCAAGCTGTTCACGCCGATCTTCGTCTGCTCGCGCCTGACGGGATGGGCATCCCATGTGTTCGAACAGCGCGCCAATAACCGCATCATCCGTCCAAGCGCCGAATACATCGGCGTCGAGCAGCGCACGTTCGTGCCAATCGAACAACGCTGAACGGTGGGGATGCCTGAATACCTGTAGGAGCGCGCTTGCCCGCGATTGGGCATATCAGACACGGATGTGTCGTCTGGCTTACCGCAATCGCGGGCAAGCGCGCTCCTACTCAAAATGCCGGATCAGGCCCCACCCTCCGCAACTACCGTGACCGAGTCCTGATGATGAACACTGAACATCGCAAGCAACTGCCCGGCACTTCGCTTGACTACTTCGACGCCCAAGCGGCGGTCGATGCCATCAAGCCCGGTGCCTACGCGACACTGCCGTACACCTCCCGCGTGCTGGCCGAGAACCTGGTCCGCCGCTGCGATCCCGCGACCTTGAAGGCGTCGCTGATACAACTGATCGAGCGCAAGTGCGACCTCGACTTTCCGTGGTTTCCGGCACGTGTGGTGTGCCACGACATTCTGGGCCAGACCGCGCTGGTCGACCTCGCCGGGCTGCGCGACGCCATTGCCGACATGGGCGGTGATCCGGCGCAGGTCAATCCGGTGGTGCCGGTGCAATTGATCGTCGACCACTCGCTGGCCGTCGAGTGTGGTGGCTATGACCCCGATGCGTTCACCAAGAACCGTGCGATCGAAGACCGTCGCAACGAAGACCGTTTCCACTTCATCAACTGGACCAAGCAGGCGTTCAAGAACGTTGAGGTGATTCCGCCGGGCAACGGCATCATGCACCAGATCAACCTGGAGCGAATGTCGCCGGTGATTCAGGTGCTCAACGGCGTCGCGTTCCCGGATACCTTGGTGGGGACCGACAGCCATACGCCGCACGTTGACGCTCTTGGGGTGGTCGCGATTGGTGTGGGCGGCCTGGAGGCGGAGAACGTCATGCTCGGTCGCGCATCGTGGATGCGTCTGCCGGACATCATTGGTGTCGAGTTGACCGGCCGCCCACAGCCGGGGATTACCGCCACCGACGTGGTGTTGGCGCTGACCGAATACCTGCGCCAACAGAAAGTGGTCGGTGCGTACCTCGAATTCTATGGCGAGGGCGCTCGGGCGCTGACGCTGGGGGATCGCGCGACGATTTCCAACATGGCGCCAGAATACGGCGCCACGGCGGCGATGTTTTCCATCGACCAGCAAACCATCGACTACCTCAAGCTCACTGGCCGTGAAGACGATCAGGTGAAGCTGGTGGAAACCTATGCCAGGGAAACCGGTCTGTGGGCTGACAGCCTGACGACAGCCGAATACGAGCGGGTATTGAGCTTCGACTTGTCCAGTGTGGTGCGTAACATGGCCGGGCCGTCGAATCCTCACGCCCGGGTCGCGACCTCGGAGCTGGCGGCCAAAGGCATCGCCAGCGCCTGGGAGCAAACGCCCGGCCAGATGCCCGATGGCGCGGTCATCATTGCCGCCATCACCAGTTGCACCAACACCAGCAACCCGCGCAACGTGATTGCCGCAGGGTTGTTGGCGCGCAATGCCAACGCGCTGGGCCTGACCCGGAAGCCGTGGGTCAAGTCCTCGCTGGCGCCGGGTTCCAAGACGGTGGCGCTGTACCTGGACGAAGCCGGGCTGACCACCGAGCTGGAACAGCTGGGTTTCGGTGTCGTCGCGTTTGCCTGCACCACCTGCAACGGCATGTCGGGTGCGCTGGACCCGGTGATTCAGCAGGAAATCATCGACCGCGACCTGTACGCCACTGCCGTGTTGTCAGGCAACCGCAACTTCGACGGCCGTATCCACCCCTATGCCAAGCAGGCCTTTCTCGCCTCACCACCTTTGGTCGTGGCCTACGCGATCGCGGGAACCATCCGCTTCGATATCGAGAAGGATGTGCTGGGTACTGGCCCTGACGGCCAGGAGATCCGCCTGAAAGACATCTGGCCGACGGATGAAGAAATCGATGCGGTGGTCAAGGCATCGGTCAAGCCGGAACAGTTCCGCCAGGTCTATATCCCGATGTTCGCGATCCATGAAGACACCGGCCCGAAAGTCGATCCGCTGTACGACTGGCGCCCGATGAGCACCTATATTCGCCGTCCTCCGTATTGGGAAGGCGCGCTGGCAGGAGCGCGCACGCTCAAGGGCATGCGGCCGTTGGCAGTATTGCCGGACAACATCACCACCGATCACCTGTCGCCGTCCAACGCGATCATGCTCGACAGCGCGGCGGGTGAGTACCTGGCGAAAATGGGCCTGCCGGAAGAAGACTTCAACTCCTATGCGACCCACCGCGGCGACCACCTGACCGCGCAGCGCGCGACCTTTGCAAACCCTAAACTGTTCAACGAAATGGTTCAGGAAGGCGGCAAGGTCAAGCAGGGCTCGCTGGCGCGGATCGAACCGGAAGGCCAGATCACCCGCATGTGGGAAGCCATCGAAACCTACATGGAGCGCAAGCAGCCGCTGATCATCGTCGCAGGTGCCGATTACGGTCAGGGTTCGTCCCGGGACTGGGCGGCCAAAGGCGTGCGTCTGGCAGGTGTGGAAGCCATCGTTGCCGAGGGTTTCGAGCGCATCCACCGCACCAACCTCGTGGGTATGGGCGTCCTGCCGCTGGAGTTCAAACCCGGGACCAACCGCATGACCCTGGGCATCGACGGCACCGAGACGTATGACGTCATCGGCGAGCGCACGCCGCGTGCAACCCTGACGCTGGTGATTCACCGCAAGGACGGCGAGCGTCTGGAGGTGCCGGTCACCTGCCGCCTCGACACCGGTGAAGAGGTGTCGATTTACGAAGCAGGCGGTGTCTTGCAGCGCTTCGCTCAGGACTTCCTCGAATCGGCCGCGGTGGCCTGACGATGTGCTGACGCCACCTCGGGGTGGCGTTAGCGTTTGAATGAAAGGAAAACGATTCCATGGCTCATACAGCGCAAATCAGGATTCCCGCCACTTACATGCGTGGCGGCACCAGTAAAGGCGTGTTTTTCCGTCTACAGGATCTGCCCGAGGCCGCCCAAGTACCTGGTCCGGCCCGTGATGCCCTGTTGCTTCGGGTGATCGGCAGTCCCGATCCGTACGCCAAGCAGATCGACGGCATGGGGGGCGCGACGTCCAGTACCAGCAAGACCGTGATTCTGTCCAAAAGCATCAAGGCCGATCACGACGTTGACTACCTGTTCGGCCAGGTGTCCATCAACACGCCGTTCGTGGACTGGAGCGGCAACTGTGGCAACCTGTCCGCGGCGGTTGGGCCGTTCGCGATCAGCAATGGTCTGGTGGATGCGAGCCGTGTCCCGGACAACGGCGTCGCCGTGATCCGTATCTGGCAAGCCAACATTGGCAAGACGATCATTGCCCACGTGCCGATGACCCACGGCGCGGTGCAGGAAACCGGTGACTTCGAACTCGATGGCGTGACGTTTCCGGCCGCCGAGGTTCAGTTAGAGTTCATGGACCCGGCAGCGGAAGAAGAGGGCGCGGGCGGTTCAATGTTCCCGACCGGCAATCTGGTGGACGAGCTTGAGGTGCCAGGTGTCGGCATGTTCAAGGCGACCATGATCAATGCCGGCATCCCGACCATTTTTGTCAACGCCAGCGACATCGGTTACACCGGCACCGAGTTGCAGGACGCGATCAACAGTGACGTGAATGCCTTGAACAGGTTTGAAACCATTCGCGCGTACGGCGCGGTGCGCATGGGTTTGATTGCCCATGTGGACGAGGCGGCCAAGCGTCAGCACACACCCAAAGTGGCCTTCGTCGCGGCGCCCAGCGAGTATGTATCGTCCAGCGGCAAGCGTGTGACCGTGGAGGACGCCGATCTGCTGGTACGCGCCATGTCCATGGGCAAGCTGCACCACGCCATGATGGGGACGGCGGCGGTCGCGATCGGGACAGCGGCGGCGATTCCAGGCACGTTGGTCAATCTGGCGGCAGGCGGTGGCGAACGCAGCGCGGTCCGTTTCGGCCATCCATCCGGCACCTTGCGCGTAGGCGCTGAGGCGGTGCTGGTCGACGGCGAATGGCAGGTCAAGAAAGCCATCATGAGCCGCAGTGCGCGGGTGTTGATGGAAGGGTGGGTTCGCGTGCCGGGCGACAGTTTCTGACGCTTGACTTCGTCTTATGTAGGAGCGCGCTGGCCCGCGAAAGCAGTCTGCCTGTTACGAATGCTTAACTGACCCAACGCATTCGCGGGCAAGCGCGTTCCTACCGTTTGAAAACAGCTATTTAAACCGTCGTTCGACGCCTTTTTCCACCAACACTTTCGCCGAGATTTCTTCGACCGAAAAATGCGTGGAATTGATGTTCGGAATGTTCTCGCGGCGGAAAAGGTTTTCCACTTCGCGCACTTCGAACTCGCACTGGGCGAAACTTGAATAACGGCTGTTGGGCTTGCGTTCGTGGCGAATGGCGGTCAGGCGATCAGGGTCGATGGTCAGGCCGAACAGTTTCGAGCGGTGTTGCTTCAGCGCCGGCGGCAGTTGCAGACGCTCCATGTCGTCTTCGGTCAGCGGATAATTGGCTGCGCGGATACCGAATTGCATGGCCATGTATAGACAGGTAGGCGTCTTCCCACAGCGAGAGACACCCACCAGAATGATGTCGGCCTTGTCGTAATAATGGGTTCTGGCGCCGTCATCGTTGTCCAGCGCGAAGTTCACCGCCTCGATCCGCTCCATGTAATTGGAGTTGTGACCGATGGAGTGTGATTTGCCCACCGAGTAGGAGGAGTGTGAACTAAGCTCCTGCTCAAGAGGCGCCAGGAAGGTCGAGAAAATATCGATCATGAAGCCGTCGGACGTCGCCAGAATCTCGCGGATGTCCTGATTGACAATGGTGTCGAAGATGATGGGGCGCGCCTCGTCTTTTTCGGCAGCCTTGTTGATTTGCTGGACCATCGCCCGTGCCTTCTCGACGCTGTCGATATAGGGCCTGGTGAACTTGTTGAAGGTTATGTTTTCAAATTGCGCCAACAGGCTCTGACCAAGCGTTTCGGCTGTGATGCCGGTGCCGTCGGAGATAAAGAAAGCGGATCGTTTCATTTGCGCCTTGGGCCTTAAGCTGGTGACGATTCTTGGATATCATAGGCGGGCTTGCGAGCCATGACTGGCCGCATTCTACCTTTTTTCAAGGTTCTGATTTTCAGGATGAAGATTTTCGGGTCCGGGCCACTCGCGTAAGGGTCGCTTTCTTCCTGTGATGACAGCACCAATGCTTTTCCCAACAACAATTCGGTTAGTGGAGAGATCACCTTGGTAGAGTACGTAGTTTCCCTCGATAAGCTCGGCAAACATGATGTTGAGCATGTGGGGGGCAAGAACGCATCCCTCGGCGAGATGATCAGCAACCTGGCGGGCGCAGGCGTTTCCGTCCCCGGTGGCTTCGCCACTACCGCTCAGGCCTATCGTGATTTTCTTGAGCAAAGTGGTCTGAACGATCAGATTCACGCGGCACTCGATGCCCTGGACGTCGACGACGTCAACGCCCTGGCGAAAACCGGTGCGCAGATTCGTCAGTGGATCATGGAGGCCGAATTCCCCGAGAAGCTCAACGCTGAAATCCGCACTGCCTTCGCCGCGCTCTCGGCGGGCAATCCGGACATCGCCGTTGCCGTGCGCTCTTCCGCCACCGCAGAAGACCTGCCTGACGCGTCCTTCGCCGGTCAGCAGGAGACGTTCCTCAATATCCGTGGCGTCGACAACGTCATCCGCGCAGCGAAAGAAGTCTTCGCTTCGCTGTTCAACGACCGCGCCATTTCCTACCGCGTGCACCAGGGCTTCGACCACAAGCTGGTCGCGCTGTCCGCGGGCGTGCAGCGCATGGTCCGCTCTGAAACCGGCACGGCGGGCGTGATGTTCACGCTGGACACCGAATCCGGTTTCCGTGACGTGGTGTTCATTACCGGCGCCTACGGCCTGGGCGAAACAGTCGTACAAGGCGCGGTCAACCCGGACGAGTTCTACGTTCACAAGAACACCCTTGAAGCCGGTCGTCCTGCGATCCTGCGCCGCAATCTGGGCAGCAAGGCCATCAAGATGATCTACGGCGACGAAGCCAAGGCTGGTAAATCGGTCAAGGTGATCGACGTGGAAGCCGCCGATCGCGCACGTTTCTGCCTCTCCGACGAAGAAGTCAGCAACCTGGCCCGTCAGGCGATGATCATCGAGAAACACTACCAGTGCCCGATGGACATCGAATGGGCGAAAGATGGTGATGACGGCAAGCTCTACATCGTTCAGGCGCGTCCTGAAACCGTGAAGAGCCGCAGCTCGGGCAACGTCATGGAACGCTACCTGCTCAAAGAGAAGGGCACCGTTCTGGCGGAAGGCCGTGCGATTGGTCAGCGCATCGGCGCGGGCAAGGTGCGGATCATCAAGGACGTGTCCGAGATGGACAAGGTTCAGGCCGGCGACGTGCTCGTGTCCGACATGACCGACCCGGATTGGGAACCGGTAATGAAGCGTGCCAGCGCTATCGTCACCAACCGTGGCGGCCGTACCTGCCACGCCGCGATCATTGCGCGCGAACTGGGTATTCCCGCGGTTGTGGGCTGCGGCAACGCGACCGAACTGTTGAAGGACGGTCAGGGCGTGACGGTTTCCTGTGCGGAAGGCGACACCGGTTACATCTTCGAAGGCGAGTTGGGCTTCGACATCAAGCAGAACTCGGTCGATGCCATGCCGGAGCTGCCGTTCAAGATCATGATGAACGTCGGTAACCCGGATCGTGCGTTCGATTTCGCCCAGTTGCCAAACGCGGGCATCGGTCTGGCGCGTCTGGAGTTCATCATCAACCGCATGATCGGCGTGCACCCCAAAGCGCTGCTGAACTACCCGAACCTGCCGCTGGACATCAAGGAAAGCGTCGACAAGCGCATCGCCGGTTACAGCGATCCGGTCGGTTTCTACGTCGAGAAGCTGGTCGAAGGGATCAGTACGCTGGCCGCTGCGTTCTCGCCGAAGAAGGTCATCGTGCGTCTGTCGGACTTCAAGTCCAACGAATACGCCAACCTGATCGGTGGCAAGCTGTACGAGCCGGAAGAAGAGAACCCGATGCTGGGCTTCCGCGGTGCGTCGCGTTACATCAGCGAAAACTTCCGTGACTGCTTCGAACTCGAGTGCCGCGCCCTCAAGCGCGTGCGCAACGAGATGGGCCTGACCAACGTGGAAATCATGGTGCCGTTCGTGCGCACTCTGGGTGAAGCGAGCCAGGTGGTCGACCTGCTGGCCGAAAACGGTCTGGCGCGCGGCGACAACGGTCTGCGCGTGATCATGATGTGCGAACTGCCGTCCAACGCCCTGATGGCTGAAGAGTTCCTCGAATTCTTCGACGGTTTCTCCATCGGCTCCAACGACCTGACCCAGCTGACACTGGGCCTGGACCGTGACTCCGGCATCATCGCGCACCTGTTCGACGAACGTAATCCTGCGGTCAAGAAGCTGCTGTCCAGCGCCATTCAGGCCTGTAACAAGGCCGGCAAGTACATCGGCATCTGCGGTCAGGGCCCATCCGACCACCCGGATCTGGCGCGCTGGCTGATGGAGCAGGGTATCGAAAGCGTTTCGCTGAACCCCGACTCGGTACTGGAAACCTGGTTCTTCCTCTCTGAAGAGGATGCGCCAACCTGATACCCCACAGGTAGAGCAATCGAGTAAGATGCTGGCCCGTTTCGACGGGCCGGCTTTCTGAAGAAGGGCGGCCCAACGGTTCCGCCCTTTTTCATGCAAATTTTTCAGGTGAAGGGTTCAGCCCCGGGACAGCCTCTACGTGCTATTCCGGCGGTGTGCCTTTTCAGAACCAAGCAAGAGCACTATGCAAAGCAGCAGCCATCTTTTTCCAGTGGCCTTGATCAGCGCCGAACGACGCGGCGACCTGGTCGAGGACGTCTACCGTCTGAAACCCGGCAACAGCATGGACTTCACGGTCGAGCTGGCCGTGACCCGACTCGGGCGGGTCACCGCTCCCGATGTCCGTGGCGTGCCAGTGATCCTGCTGCATGGCAGCTTCTCCAATCGACGTTTTTGGTACTCGCCCAAAGGCATCGGGCTGGGCGCCTTTCTGGCACGTGCAGGGTTCGACGTGTGGATTCCGGAAATGCGTGGGCACGGGTTGTCTACGCGTAATGAAGCCTACCGGCACAACCGTGTCGCCGATTATGCGCGCTACGACCTGCCGGCCATCGCGGCGTTCGTCTGTGAGCAGACCGGGCAAATTCCGCACTGGATCGGCCATTCTCTCGGCGGCACAACGCTCGCCGCGGCATTGGGCGGTCACTACCTGGACGCTGGGCAGGTGGCTTCGGCGGCGTTGTTCGGCAGTCAGGTCTCGCGCACGTACTGGCCGCTCAAGGTGCCGCCACTGCAGTGGGGTTCGAGGTTGCTGCTCAAGCGCTTCGAACACGTGTCCGGACCGCGTTTCAAGCGAGGCCCTGAAGACGAGCCGATGGGCATATTGCTTGAAAGCATGCGCTGGCACGGCCTGTTCGGTCGCTTCGGTGACAAGAAAGAAGACTGGTGGTCCGGCTTGCGTCATGTGCAGGTGCCGCTGCTGTGTGTGGCGGGAGCTGGCGATCATCAGGACCCTGAATGGGCGTGTCGCGAGTTGTTCGAGCAAGTCGGTTCAGAGCAGAAAGAATTCTGGTGCCTGGGGCGCCAGGAAGGCTTCAGCGAAGCGTTCGGTCATGTCCAGATGCTGGTCAGCAAGTCCGCGCAGGCGCAGGTGTGGCCCAAGGTGGCGGATTGGCTCAGCCGGCAGGTCACGCCGTCAAATGCTGAATCAACGCTGAATAGGGTGGCAACTTCCTGACTTGCGCGTTCATAAGCGTTCCTATGGGCGTCGTGTGGCGCTAAGCTACACCCGTTCGAGTGGCCAAGGTGTGCGGCAGGTGAGCAAGACTCGTCGGTCAGTATTTTGTTCTATATAAGGAAGCATTGTGGCGTTTGTCATGGTCTGACATGCGTGCCACCCGAACCTGCCAGCCGCAGGTTCATCCTTGAAACGAATCACTGACAGGAGTTACCCATGCACTACATCACTCCGGATTTGTGCGACGCCTACCCTGAGCTGGTTCAGGTGGTCGAGCCGATGTTCAGCAATTTTGGCGGTCGCGATTCGTTCGGTGGCGAAATCGTCACCCTCAAGTGTTTCGAAGACAACTCGCTGGTGCGTGAGCAAGCCGAGCAGAACGGCAAAGGCAAAGTACTGGTGGTCGATGGTGGCGGCTCGCTGCGGCGGGCATTGCTGGGTGACATGCTGGCGGAGAAGGCAGCCAAAAATGGCTGGGAAGGCATGGTCATCTATGGCTGCGTGCGTGATGTCGATGTCCTGGCGCAGACCGATCTCGGTGTGCAGGCGTTGGCCAGTCACCCGCTCAAGACCGATAAACGCGGACTGGGCGATCTGAACGTGGTGGTGACATTTGGCGGCGTGACTTTCCGCCCCGGTGAATACGTGTACGCCGACAATAACGGCATCATCGTTTCGCCTAGCCCCCTGAAAATGCCGGACTGACCGGCTTCGCCCTTCAGAAAACCGCAAGGACACCAAGGACAGTGAATGTTCGATGAGACAAACGCGCAGTGGGGGCTGGTTCATGCCTTCGTGCTGGACGGTAAAGGCGGGGCGCGTTCAATAGCTCGAACCGAACTGGATGGCCTGCAGCTGGAGCCCCACGAAAGCGTGTGGCTTCACTGGGACCGCAGTCACCCGCAGACACAGACGTGGCTGCGCACGGCGAGCGGCCTCAGTGAGTTCGTTTGCGACCTGATGCTGGAAGAAAACACCCGGCCTCGCTTGCTGTCGCTGCCGGACAATGAACTGCTGTTGTTTTTGCGCGGGGTGAATCTCAACCCCGGTGCCGAACCTGAAGACATGGTGTCGGTGCGAATTTTCGCGGCGGCTCAGCGTGTGATTTCCCTGCGTCTTCGCTCATTGCGTGCGACGGATGAATTGATTGACTTGCTCAACGAGGGCAAGGGACCGAAAACCGCATCCGAATTGCTGGTTTACCTGGCGCAATTGCTCACCGACAAGGTCCAGGCGGTGGTCAGCGAGCTGACCGAACTGGTCGACGACATGGAAGAACGCATAGATGCCGACGAACGGTACATGCCTGAGCACGGCAACATGGTTCACATCCGCCGCAGGGCGGCGGGCATGCGTCGGTTTCTGCACCCTCAGCGTGAAATCTACGCGCAGCTGACGCGCAGCAAGATGCCATGGTTTCTGGACGACGATGCTGACTACTGGAATGAATTGAACAACAGCCTGACGCGTTATCTGGAAGAACTTGAATTGACCCGGGAGCGCGTGGGGCTGGTGCTTGAGGCTGAAGACAGACGCCTCAACGAACGCATGAACCGCACCATGTACCGCTTCGGGATCATCACCGGGATCTTTCTGCCCATGAGCTTCCTGACCGGTTTGCTGGGTATCAACGTCGGCGGCATTCCAGGCTCGGATAATCCGTATGGTTTTGTGTTTGCCTGCACGCTGATGGTCGTGGTTGCGGTGGGTCAGATGTGGTTGTTCAAGCGTCTGCGGTGGGTCTGATGGAAAAAAACGACGTCGTTTACCGTGTGATGTGTGACTCAGGCAAAATTGGCTGCGTCTTTCAGTGACATCACGTGAGGTGCCTATGCACGACCCGTTTGAAGAATCACTGCGAGACATGCTTAATTCCTCGTCCTCCAGCCGGGATGATGATGCGGCACTGGGGCGCGTGCTGAAGACGGCCAACCGCCAGGTCGGTGCAGGCGATCTGTTCAGCCTGTTCGGCCGCTGCACACAAGCATTGATGATGGCCGTGAACAACGGCTCGGCTCACGTTTCACCTGTTTCCCGTCGCAAGGCGACGATTGCCGGCACTGCGTTTACCGCTGCCAAAGACAAGGCTGATTGAATATGGAATTGGATCTCTGGACACAGAGCCTGGTCACCGCAATGACTGCGTTGTGGACCAAAGTTGCGAACTTCATCCCGAATCTGTTCGGCGCTCTGGTGGTTGTTCTGTTGGGTTTCGTGGTGGCCAAGCTGCTCGACACCCTGTTATCCAAGCTGTTGGCAAAACTGGGTCTGGATCGCTTGATGGGCGGCACCGGCCTGACGAAACTGATCAGTCGCGCAGGGATTCAGGTTCCGATTTCGACGCTGATCGGCAAGATCGTCTACTGGTTCGTGCTGTTGATTTTCCTGGTGTCGGCGGCAGAGTCCCTGGGCCTTGAGCGTGTATCGGCCACCCTGGACATGCTCGCGCTGTACCTGCCGAAGGTGTTTGGCGCGGCACTGGTACTGTTGGTAGGCGTATTGTTGGCGCAGCTGGTCAACGGTATCGTTCGCGGCGCGGCAGAAGGCGTCGGACTGGATTACGCGGCGGGCCTGGGGCGTGTCGCTCAGTGGTTGGTGATCATCATCAGTATTTCGGTGGCGATCAGCCAGTTGGAGGTCAAAACCGACCTGCTGAACCACGTCATCGTTATCGGATTGATTACCGTTGGTCTGGCAGTTGCGCTGGCCATGGGGCTGGGCAGCCGCGAAATCGCGAGCCAGATCCTGGCAGGAATTTATGTGCGGGAGTTGTATCAGGTAGGGCAACAAGTGCGTATTGGAGAGGTCGAAGGACAGATCGAAGAGATTGGCACGGTGAAGACCACGCTGCTGACCGATGAAGGGGAACTGGTGTCGTTGTCGAACCGAATCCTTCTCGAGCAGCGAGTAAGCAGCCGCTGAACCGGCAAATCTGCTAATGTATGCCGCCGCAAAATCCCGGAGGTCCCGGGACCAGGCGGACATTTATCTGACTGTCGGCACGACCTGTTTTGAATAAACCCCAATCGCTCTCACTGCGTTACGACCCCCGCGAGCTCTCTGATGAGGAGTTGGTTGCGCGCTCGCACGCCGAGTTGTTTCACGTGACTCGGGCCTACGAAGAGCTGATGCGACGTTACCAGCGGACACTTTTTAACGTCTGCGCGCGCTATTTAGGGAACGATCGCGATGCGGACGATGTCTGTCAGGAAGTGATGCTTAAGGTGTTGTATGGGTTGAAGAATTTCGAAGGGAAATCGAAGTTCAAAACCTGGCTCTACAGTATCACCTACAACGAATGCATCACGCAGTACAGGAAGGAGCGACGAAAGCGTCGGTTGATGGACGCTTTGAGTCTGGACCCCCTCGAGGAAGCGTCTGAAGACAAGACGCCGAAACCGGAAGAGAAGGGCGGCCTCGATCGCTGGCTCGTGCATGTGAACCCGATCGACAGGGAGATTCTGGTGCTTCGATTTGTCGCAGAACTGGAATTTCAGGAGATCGCAGACATAATGCACATGGGCCTGAGTGCCACGAAAATGCGGTACAAACGGGCACTCGATAAATTACGTGAGAAATTTGCAGGCGTTACCGAAACTTAACTCGGAGCAAATATCTCTAACGGGCAGGCAAGTTCTGATAGACTTGCCGACGAGTTGTCCCCCGGTTAGGGGGACCGCTTTACAATCACCAGATGGGGATTTAACGGATGAAACTGAAAAACACCTTGGGCTTGGCCATTGGTACTATTGTTGCCGCAACTTCGTTCGGCGCTCTGGCACAAGGCCAAGGCGCAGTCGAAATCGAAGGCTTTGCCAAGAAAGAACAGTTCGACAGCGCTCGTAATTTCAAAAACGACGGCAACCTGTTCGGCGGTTCGGTTGGCTACTTCCTGACTGATGACGTTGAATTGCGTCTGGGCTACGACGAAGTTCACAACGTCCGTAGCGATGATGGTAAGAACATCAAGGGCGCGAACACCGCTCTGGACGCTCTGTACCACTTCAACAACCCGGGCGACATGCTGCGTCCGTACGTCTCGGCTGGTTTCTCCGATCAGAGCATCGGTCAGAACGGCAGCGGCGGTCGTAACCGCTCCACCTTCGCCAACATCGGCGGCGGTGCCAAGCTGTACTTCACCGACAACTTCTACGCCCGTGCTGGCGTTGAAGCTCAGTACAACATCGACCAGGGCGACACCGAGTGGGCGCCTAGCGTCGGTATCGGTGTGAACTTCGGTGGTGGCTCCAAGAAAGTTGAAGCCGCACCTGCTCCAGTTGCTGAAGTGTGCTCCGACAGCGACAACGACGGCGTTTGCGATAACGTCGACAAGTGCCCGGACACCCCGGCTAACGTGACTGTTGATGCCAACGGTTGCCCGGCTGTTGCTGAAGTCGTACGTGTTGAGCTGGACGTGAAATTCGACTTCAACAAGTCGGTCGTCAAGCCAAACAGCTACGGCGACATCAAGAACCTGGCTGACTTCATGAAGCAGTACCCACAAACCACCACCACTGTTGAAGGTCACACTGACTCCGTCGGTCCTGACGCTTACAACCAGAAACTGTCCGAGCGTCGTGCAAACGCCGTTAAACAAGTTCTGGTTAACCAGTACGGTGTTGGCGCTAACCGCGTGAACTCGGTTGGCTACGGCGAAACCCGTCCAGTTGCTGACAACGCAACTGAAGCTGGCCGCGCTGTAAACCGTCGCGTAGAAGCGAAAGTAGAAGCTCAAGCTAAGTAATTAGCCCCCGCTTCACGAAAAACCCGGCCTCGGCCGGGTTTTTCTTTTTCTGGCGGGTGAGAAAAAGAAACTGCTTTGCGATGCGTTCTTCTTTAGAAGTATTCGCGGATGGCGCGATAAGCGGAATTGCTTCGTGCCCGCTGTTGGCAGCGTCAGTGTTTGATTAGCGCTATCCACAACAACAGGTTCAACACCAGCGACAGCAGCGCCACGGTTTGCCAGACCTTGAGCGGTTCGCGTTCCAGTAAGGGTCTGGGCCGGGTGTTCAAGGTCGCAAGTTCGCCATGCTGGAGCTGCAGCAGCCATTGTTCGGCCGTTTCGAAGCGTTTCGCCGGATCGGCTTGCAGTGCCTGATCCAGATGATGCTCGATCCATTCGGGTACGTCCGGGCGGTAACGGCTGACGGGGATGGGGCTGCCGAAGCGTCGGTGTTGAAAGGCTTCGATTTCTCCGTACGGATAGTGTCCGGTCAGCAGGAAATACAGCGTGACGCTCGCGGCATACAGGTCGAGTGCTGGCGCGGGTTCGGCCCCTTCAAACGCTTCGGGGGCGATAAAGCTCGGCGTGCCAGGAACGTCGCCCAGGACGTCGGCAGACAGACCGGGGCAGAAGGCGAGGCCGAAATCCAGCACGCGCAGCTCGCCGTTGGCATCGATCAGCACGTTTTCCGGCTTGATGTCGCGATGAACGATATTGCGTCGGTGCAGTAAGCCAACAGCCCCTATCAGGTCCCGCGCGAGGGTTGACCATCGCGCCAGCTCCATAGGTCCCTGTTGCCGGAAGGTGTGCGCCAAGGTCTGGCCCGGGTACTCACGCATGACGTAGTACAGATGCTGGCGATCAGGCAGGAGATGCACTTGTGGGAAAAAGCGTCCGGCAACCCGGCGCAGAAACCACTCTTCCAGCAGCAAGGCCTGGCCGGCCCCGGGCTCATCGTGACGCGCGTTGGGGAGGGTTTTGAGTAACCAGGGTTGTCGCTCGGCGTCGAGAACCCGATACAGCAAGGATTGCCGTGAGTCACCCAGCCGCTGCTCGATCTGCCAGCCCTCGAAGGATTGGCCAGGCTTGAGTGACGGCGGCAACGGCCACTGCTGTAACTGAATCAGCGTATCGGCCAGCGTATCGGTGCCCAACTGATCGATCTGGATCAGCACGGCGCTGGCGTTGTCCTGGCTTCCAGACAAGTGCGCGGCGTCGACCAACGTCCGCACGGCGGCGTCCAGATCATGCTGTTCGCTGAGAATCGTACGAATACGCCCATCGTTCAGCGTCGACCAGACGCCGTCGCTGATCAGCAGCAGACGTTCGCCCTGACGCAGTTCACCGTCCAGATAATCCATGACCACGTATTGATCCAGGCCCAGCGCGCGTTTGAGCACGTGCTGCATGTCCGGTTGCTCCCAGACGTGATCCTCGCTGATGCGCTGCAACACCCCTTCATGCCAGCGGTAAACCCGGCAGTCACCGACATGGGCGAGGGTGAAGCGACGGCTGCGCAGGACCAGCGCGCTGAGCGTGGTCAAAAGACCGTTCGCCAGCAACCAGCGGTTCTGTGCGAGCAGCAGGCGGTCCAGCGCCTGGGCGATGCCCCAGGTTTCCGGCGTGGCGTAGTAATCCATTGCCAGGGCCTGAAGGGTCGAGCGGGACGCCAGGCCGCCATCGGCACAGTGACTGACACCGTCCGCCAGCCCGAACAGGTATCCCTTGCTGGCGGCGAGCGCTGGCGCGGGGGTGACCAGGCGCGTGGCGTCCTGGTTCTCAGCCCGTGGTCCGCTGGCGCTGTACTCGGCAAAGCGCACCTGCAAGCCGACTGCCTTGGCCGGGTTCAACGTCAACGGTTGATTCATCGCCAACCTCCGTCAGGCTCAGACGCGAGCAGCGGTGACGGCGGCGGAACCCCAAGTGGTTCTCCAGCGGCGCTTGACGTTCATCAGGCCGAACCATGCCAGCACACCGAGCAGAGCGAACAGCCACAGACCCAGCTGATAGTCGCCGGTATTTTGCTTGATCGCACCCAAACCGGCGGCGAGGAGAAATCCGCCGATGCCGCCCGCCATGCCGATCAGGCCGGTCATCACGCCAATTTCTTTACGAAAGCGTTGTGGCACCAGTTGGAACACCGCGCCGTTACCTGCGCCCAGGCCCAGCATGGCGGCGACGAACAGCGCCAGCGCGGCCCATGAGCTCGGCAGGTTGAAACCGACAGCAGCGATGCAGATCGCTGCAACCGCGTACATGCCGGACAAGGTGCGAATGCCGCCGAAGCGGTCTGCCAGCGCGCCACCAAGAGGGCGCATCAGGCTGCCGCCGAACACGCAGGCTGCGGTGTAGTAGCCCGCCGTCACCGGGCTCAGGCCATACTGATCGTTGAAGTAGCCGGGCAGGGCACTGGCCAGACCGATGAAGCCTCCGAACGTAACGCTGTAGAAGAACATGAACCACCAGCTGTCACGGTCGCCCAAGGCTTTGAAGTAGTCGCCCATCGACTTGGCTTTCGGGCGCTCCGGCGCATTGCGCGCCATCAGCGAGAAGGCAATCAGGGTCAGGACCAGGGGTACGACCGCGAAGCCGAACACATTGCTCCAGCCAAAGCTGGCAGCCAAGACCGGTGCGATCAGGGCGGCGAACACCGTGCCGGAGTTACCTGCACCTGCGATCCCCATCGCCTTGCCCTGGTGCTGCGGCGGGTACCATTGCGACGCCAGCGGCAGGGCCACGGCAAACGAGGCACCGGCCATGCCCAGGAACACGCCCAGCAACAACGCTTGCTCATAGCTGTGAATGCCCAGTTGCCAGGCGCAAAGCAGAGCAGCGATGACGATGATCTGGCCGATGATGCCGGCCGTCTTGGGTGACAGCTGATCGGCGAGCATGCCCATCAAAAACCGCAGGAATGCGCCCGCCAGAATCGGGGTGGCGACCATCAGGCCGCGTTGTTGCGTGGTTAGGTGAAGGTCGGTGGCGATTTGCACGGCCAGCGGGCCGAGCAGGTACCAGACCATGAAGCTCAAGTCGAAGTAGAGGAAGGCTGCGAACAGCGTGGGTTTATGGCCGGCTTTCCAGAAGCTTGTATTCATCTAACACCTCATCTGCAGGAAATCGTTGCTGGAGCGGCTGTCGCTCGCACCGTCACGGGTCAGGTCTTGCAGGTGAAGCACCAACCCGGCGCTCCACCCGGCCCGTTTTCTGGGGGCCAAAACGAAAAAACGTCGCAACCCTGTTCGCGCTGTGCGAAGGGGTGTGCGACGTCTTTGTCGAAAGTGGGGCAACCGCCGTTGGCTACCTGTGCAAACTACGTAGCAAAACGTGGGCCATCCGTTAACCCAGCAGCTCACTCATGGCGATAATCTGCTCCGCCACTTGCACCAGCTTCTGCTGCCGGCTCATGGCCTGACGGCGCATGAGCGTGTAGGCCTCGTCCTCGGTGCAACTCTTCATCTTCATCAGCAGGCCTTTGGCGGTTTCGATGCGCTTGCGCTCGGCCAACTGCTGGTCACGCGCCTGAAGCTGCGCGCGCAGGTCCTGATCGCTCTCGAAGCGTGCCATGGCCACGTCGAGAATGGGCTGCAGGCGCTGTGCGTGAATGCCTTCGACAATGTAGGCGCTGACCCCGGACTTGATGGCCTGGCGCATGACGCCGGGGTCGTGCTCATCGGTGAACATCACGATCGGGCGGGGCAAGTCGCGGGTAATCAGCACGACTTGCTCCAGTACGTCCCGTCCCGGCGACTCGGTGTCGATCAGAATCACATCCGGACGCACCGCCTGCACGCGCTCCGGCAGATCGATGATCAGCCCGGACTCGTCGATCACCTCGAAGCCGGCCTCGCTGAGCGCGGCCTTCAAGCGTCCGACTTTCTTGGGGGTGTCGTTGATCAACAGGATTCGCAGCATGATTGCGTTCCCTTCAGTGATCAATGGAAGCAGGCACGGTATCGGCCAGCGCGTGCAGTTTGAAACCATGGGCATAACCCACCGGGTCGCTGCCGTCCCAGACCTTGCCGTCGATGAGCTGGCTGCTGCGCATCGCCTGGGCGGGCACGGGGATGTTCAGTGCCTCGGCTGCCTGGCGATAGAGCGCAAGCTGCTGTACCTGCCGGGCGACGTTGAGGTAATCCGGATCCTCGCGCAGCAGGCCCCAGCGGCGGAACTGGGTCATGAACCACATGCCGTCGGAAAGGTAAGGCATGTTCACCTCGCCGTTACGGTGGAAGCTCGCGGCATGGTGATCCTGCCAATCGTTGCCGAGGCCGTCGCTGTACTGGCCCAGCAAACGCCCTTCGATGTCCTCGACGGCGGCGTTCACATAATCGCTGCCGCTGAGCATATGCGCGGTACTGCGGCGATTTTCCGCGCTTTCTTCGATGAATCGGCTGGCCTCCAGCACGGCCATGACGAGGGCGCGCGCGGTATTGGGGTATCGCTGCACGAACTCCAGGCTGCAGCCGAGCACCTTTTCAGGGTGATCCGGCCAGATGGCCTGGGTGGTCGCCAGGGTGAAGCCCAGATTCTGGCTGACGGCGCTGGCGCCCCACGGCTCGCCCACACAAAAGCCGTCGATGCGCTGCGCCTTAAGGTGTTCCACCATCTGTGGCGGCGGGACGACCACGCTGTCGACGTCCTGCAAGGGGTGAATCCCCTGACTGGCGAGCCAGTAATACAACCACATGGCGTGATTGCCGGTCGGAAACGTCTGCGCAAAGGTGAGTTTTGTTCCGCTTTGGTGCGTACGACGGTCCAGCGCCTCAGGAGTGGTCACGCTTTGTTCTTGCAGCGCCCGGGAGAGATTGATGCTTTGGCCGTTTTGATTCAGACCCATCAAAACCGCCATGTCCTTCGCGGGCCCGCCAATCCCCAGCTGTGCGGCATACACCAGACCGTAAAGGCTGTGTGCGGCGTGCAGTTCGCCACTGACCAGTTTGTCGCGCAGGCTCGCCCAGGACGGTTGCCGGTGCAAGTTGATGTTCAGACCATACGGTTGAGCAAAGCCCTGCGTCGCGGCGATGATCAGCGAAGCGGCGTCGGTGAGCGCCATGAAGCCCACGTCGATGGTGGTCAGTTCCGGGGCGTCGCTGCCATTGACCCAGGCCAGTGGTGTAACAAGGGTGTCGTTCATGGTTTTCGGTTCCGCCTGAAGACCGACGTGCGCGCAGAGGCTGGCGGTCTTCCATAAAAAAACGTCGCCTCATCCTGGCCATAACCGGGACGAAAACGACGCCATTGTCCGATCACTCTCTCCGCCGTTGGAGCGAGTTCGATAACCGACTCAAGCAAGCCATATGCCAGTGAGTCGCCGAGCGTTGAGCAAAGTGCTCGACATGCCTCGCGCTTCACCCCTGCGCGCGTCTATAATCCGCCGCTGACTTCAGCCTCAACGAGCCGCGCCCGCCCATGTATAACCTGGCCCGCCAGTTACTGTTCAAACTTTCCCCGGAAACGTCCCACGATCTGTCCATCGACCTGATCGGCGCGGGCGGTCGTCTGGGGCTCAATGGCCTGCTCACCAAGGCGCCTGTGCGGTTGCCGGTGACGGTCATGGGCTTGCAGTTTCCAAACCCGGTCGGGCTTGCCGCCGGGCTGGACAAGAACGGTGCGGCGATCGACGGGTTCGCTCAGTTGGGTTTCGGTTTCGTTGAAATCGGCACTGTCACGCCGCGTCCGCAGCCGGGTAATCCCAAGCCACGGATCTTCCGTCTGCCCCATGCCGAGGGCATCATCAACCGCATGGGTTTCAACAACCTGGGCGTCGACAACCTGATCAGTCGCGTGCAGGCCGCCCAATACAGCGGCGTGCTGGGCATCAATATCGGCAAGAACTTCGACACCCCGGTCGAGCGCGCAGTCGACGACTACCTGATCTGTCTCGACAAGGTTTACACCCACGCCAGCTATATCACCGTCAACGTCAGTTCGCCGAACACCCCAGGCCTGCGCAGCCTGCAATTCGGTGATTCGCTCAAACAGTTGCTCGAAGCGCTGCGTGTGCGCCAGGAAGCCTTGACGCTGGCGCATGGCAAGCGCGTGCCGCTGGCCATCAAGATCGCCCCGGACATGAGCGACGAAGAAACGGTATTGGTCGCCAGCGCGCTGCTGGAGTCGGGCATGGACGCGGTGATTGCCACCAACACCACATTGAGCCGCGTAGGCGTCGAAGGACTGCCACACGGTGACGAGGCGGGCGGTCTGTCGGGTGCGCCCGTGCGGGAGAAAAGCACGCACATCGTCAAGGTGTTGGCCAGTGAGCTGGGCGGCAAGTTGCCGATCATCGCGGCGGGCGGCATTACCGAGGGCAAGCACGCAGCGGAAAAAATCGCAGCGGGGGCAAGTCTGGTGCAGATTTATTCAGGGTTTATCTACAAAGGCCCGGCGCTGATCCGCGAGTCGGTGGACGCCATCGCTGCGATGCCGAAATAGCTTGTGCTGACACGCTTGAATGCCGAAACAAAAAGAGGGGTTCCGACTGGAACCCCTCTTGGGCTTTAGCCCGCCGTCCGGATGGGACGTGCATGGTTAAGGTGAAGCGAATCTAGTTGTCGAATTCCTGAAGAAACCTTAAAAAAGTCGGAATGTCCCTTTGGTAGTTAAGTGTCAGCCGACCGCGTGAAGTTCGTTGAGCCTGTGTATACCCGCAGTGCCGGTCATACCGTCCCAGTTGTCGCCTCGTCCTTCTCGCCAGCCGTTGATCCAGGCTTGACGTACCGACGGTAGAGTAAATGGGCAAAGCTCACGGGATTTACCAGTTACGCCGTATTGATATCCGCGCGAAAAAGCTCTTTCCAACGGATCACGCTTAAGTCTTCTCATAGGGTGTTGCCCTCGTTTGTTGACTGTTATGTCCTTGGAGACCTCGAGTCGAGGTCAGGCAGAAATCTTCTGCCTTTGCAGGCCCGCTGCCGGCGTCGCGGGCCAGATGCTGTCGTCGTTGCGACGACAACCTGAGTTGATTTCTAACCAATGCATGGGACGCTGTGAATGATCGTTTTGTCATAAGAACGTAACCGTTGAGGCATTAAGACCATAAGCAACGAGCAGCTCCACGGGTGTTTTTTTCGCCAGACGCCCTGATTCGGGGGTCTTCATGAAATTCGCGAGTGGTTCTCATGTACGTCTGATGGCTGATTGACGTCAGATTTAAAACGACGAAGGGTCAGTGATGTGACTTTTTATTACTGGCGTCGTCGGGCTGAATAGTGGTTTTTTAATATCAGAATGTCGGCCCGCCATGCGGGTGGGCATAGCTGCCTCACTCGAAATGTATCGGTGTGGTGGATCGGCACAATGTGTGTGCCACGCAGGCGTTCTCCATGAAAGGCGCCTGTTTGAATCGGGCTGGACAATGCGTTGTCCAGCCACTCATAGCCAAGGCTCTGGAATACTCATGTCGGACCGTTACGAACTTTTCCTCACCTGTCCCAAAGGCCTCGAAGGCCTGCTCGCTGAGGAAGCCACTGCACTTGGCCTCCAGGAAACCCGCGAACACACATCGACCATCCGCGGCAGCGCCGACATGGAAACCGCCTACCGGCTGTGTTTGTGGTCGCGGCTGGCCAACCGTGTGTTGCTGGTGCTCAAGCGCTTCCCGATGAAGGACGCCGAAGACCTCTATCACGGGGTTCATGACATCGAGTGGGCCGACCATCTGGAGCCCGACGGCACGCTGGCCGTGGAATTCAGTGGCCACGGCTCGGGCATCGACAACACCCATTTCGGCGCCTTGAAGGTCAAAGACGCCATCGTCGACCGTCTGCGCACCTCGGACGGTTTGCGCCCGTCCATCGACAAGCTCAATCCCGACCTGCGCGTTCACCTGCGCCTGGACCGTGGCGAAGCCATCCTTTCCCTGGACCTGTCCGGCCACAGCCTGCACCAGCGTGGTTATCGCTTGCAGCAGGGTGCGGCGCCGTTGAAGGAAAACCTCGCGGCCGCCATCCTCATCCGTTCCGGCTGGCCACGTATCGCGGCCGAAGGCGGTGCACTGGCTGACCCGATGTGCGGTGTAGGCACGTTCCTGGTCGAAGCCGCCATGATCGCCGCCGACATCGCCCCGAACCTGAAGCGCGAGCGTTGGGGCTTTTCGGCCTGGCTAGGGCATGTTCCGGCCCTGTGGCGCAAATTGCACGATGAAGCGCTGGCGCGTGCCGAGGCCGGCCTTGCGAAGACGCCGTCTTGGATCCGTGGCTACGAAGCCGATCCACGGCTGATTCAGCCGGGCCGCAACAACGTTGAGCGCGCGGGCCTGTCGGACTGGATCAAGATTTACCAGGGCGAGGTCGCGACCTTCGAGCCACGTCCAGACCAGAACCAGAAAGGCCTGGTCATCTGTAACCCTCCGTACGGCGAGCGTCTGGGTGATGAGGCAAGCCTGTTGTACCTCTACCAGAACCTCGGCGAGCGCCTGCGTCAGGCATGCCTGAACTGGGAGGCTGCCGTGTTTACCGGCGCCCCGGACCTGGGCAAGCGCATGGGCATCCGCAGCCACAAGCAGTATGCGTTCTGGAACGGTGCGTTGCCCTGCAAGCTTTTGCTGATCAAGGTACAGCCTGACCAGTTCGTCACGGGCGAGCGGCGTACCCCGGAACAGCGTCAGGCTGAGCGCGAGCAGGCCGCCTACGACCAGACACCGGACGAGCCGCAAGAGCGTCAGTTCAACAAGAACGGCAACCCGATCAAGCCGACACCTGCGCCGGCGCCGGTCATCGAGCAGCCACGCTTGAGCGAAGGCGGGCAGATGTTTGCCAACCGCCTGCAGAAGAACCTCAAGGCAATGAGCAAGTGGGTCAAGCGCGAAGGGATCGACTGCTACCGCGTCTACGATGCGGACATGCCTGAATACGCGATGGCCATCGATCTGTACCACGACTGGGTCCACGTTCAGGAGTACGTGGCACCGAAGTCCATCGACCCGGAAAAGGCCTCGATTCGCATGTTCGACGCACTGGCCGCGATTCCGCAGGCACTGAACATCGACAAGAGCCGCGTGGTGGTCAAGCGCCGTGAGCGCCAGAGCGGTACCAGGCAATACGAGCGTCAGAGCGCGCAGGGCAAGTTCAACGAGGTGAACGAAGGCGGCATCAAGCTGCTGGTCAACCTGACCGACTACCTCGACACCGGTCTGTTCCTCGATCACCGGCCCATGCGGATGCGCATTCAGCGCGAAGCGGCGGGCAAGCGTTTCCTTAACCTGTTCTGTTACACCGCCACGGCCAGCGTTCATGCAGCCAAAGGCGGTGCACGCAGCACGACCAGTGTCGATCTGTCGAAAACTTATCTGGACTGGGCACGCCGCAACCTGTCGCTCAATGGTTTCTCGGACAAGAACCGTCTGGAGCAAGGCGATGTCATGGCCTGGCTTGAGTCCAGTCGTGACGAGTACGACCTGATCTTCATCGATCCGCCGACGTTCTCCAACTCCAAGCGCATGGAGGGAGTGTTCGATGTGCAGCGCGATCAGGTGCAGTTGATTGACCTGGCGATGGCGCGTCTGGCCAGCGGCGGGGTGCTGTACTTCTCGAACAACTTCCGCAAGTTCCAGCTGGAAGAGAACCTGGCCGAACGTTATGCCGTCGAGGAGATCACCCAGCAAACCATCGACCCGGATTTCGCCCGTAACGGCAAAATCCACCGCGCCTGGAAGATCACCGCGCGCTGAACCGTTACCGCTGTGCGCCAAGCGCCAGCCCGCACGGGCCGGCGCTTGGACACGTTATAAGGCGGGCGACACACAGCACTATGCAAACTAATGGCGAATAGCTATAAGTGAATTCTGGCCACGTGTCGCGGCAACACTGTGGCGTCATGAGTTCTGCGTATGTCGTCAAACAAGGCAAGCGCCAAAATCCTTGGCCTCATCAACGAAGACAGCTCCTCATGGGCTGTGGGTACGCTCGTGTTTTCTGCGGGCGCCGTGCTGACAGCCTTTTTGGCTTGGGCCAATGTCGAGTCGTATCAGCGTCAGTTGTATCAGCGGTTCGAACTGTTGGCCGCGGAGCGTATCAGCCGAATTGAGGACCGCCTCGAAGGACAGGTTCGACGCCTGGACAGTCTGCGTCGCTTCTTCGTGTATTCCGACGAGGTGTCGGAAGACGAATTCAACGGATTCACTCATCCTCTGCTCGTGTACACCCAGGTTTATGCGTGGGCGCCGAAAGTGGCTGATGCTGATCGACCATCGTATGAACATCGCGCGCGCGAAGCTGGTCTGACGGATTATTCCGTGCGAGAGCTCGGCGACGATCAAGCGCTCAAGGTGGCCGGCACACGGCCGTATTACTTCCCGGTCCGGTATGCCCGGAGCCTCGGCACCTTGGCCTTGCCATTGGGCTTCGACGTGAACTCTGAAAGCGTACGACGGGCAACGCTTGAGCGCGCGCTGCAGTCCGGTGAAATGGCGGCTTCGCCCCGGATGGACCTGATGGGGCTGGAAACGGAGAATCGCGAGGGTGTGCTGTTGGTTGCGCCCGTGGTGGCCCGTTCTCATGTCACGGGAGCCGAGGCAGAGCCTTTGCAGGGATTCCTGCTAGCGGTGATCAGCCTGCGCCAGATGATGACCGAAGCATTGCCCCCCACTGACCAGGACAATCTGGCGGTTGGCCTGGAAGACCTCACGTCGGCGCAGGCGCCGGCGCTGTTGTATGAGTCGGCGGCCAAGCCAGCGATCAGTGATCTGAAACTCAGCAAAACGCTGGATTTCGCTGGGCGCAGCTATCGCCTGCAAGTCCGGCCGACCACGGTGTTCATCACCGCCAACCCGTCCGGGAATGACAGCGTGGTGGTTCTCGGCGCGCTGCTCAGTTTCATGCTCAGTGCCTTGCTGTACGCCTTGATCAGCCAGCGTCAGCGCGCCTTGCGTCTGGTGGAACAGCGCACCGGGCAGTTGCGTCAGCGCGAGCAGCAACTGCGCAGCGCCCACGGACAGCTGCGCAATGTGCTGGACGCCGCGACACAAGTGGCGATCATCGCCACCGATCTGGACGGGGTGATCACTACCTTCAATATCGGCGCCGAACGGATGCTGGGGTACAGCAGTGAAGAGGTGTGCGGGCAACTGACGCTGCGTCAGCTGCACCTGTCGTCCGAGCTGGCCGAGCATGTCTGCGAGCTGAGCCAGCGTTATGGACGTTCGATCAAGACCGGGGAAGCCATGCTTGTGGAGTCGGTCGAGGAGCACGGCCATCAGGCGCATGACTGGACATTGGTGCGCCAGGACGCAAGCCATCTGCGGGTCAACATGCAGGTCAGCCCGGTGCTTGATGAGCACGATCAATGGATCGGCTACCTGGCAGTGTGTCTGGACATCACCGAACGCAAGCGTGTGGAGGAAGAGCTGCGGACCATGTCGGTGACCGACGCGTTGACGGGCGTCTACAACCGGCGATATTTCCAGGAGCGTCTGCAGGCTGAATTGCTGCGCGTCGAGCGGCACGGCGGGATTTTCGCGGTCGTGATGCTCGACATCGATCATTTCAAGTGCATCAACGATCAACTGGGGCACGCGGTGGGTGACCATGTGTTACAGGCGATCTGCAGGCGCCTCTGTCACCGTCTGCGTCGCAGCGATGTGTTCTGCCGCCTCGGGGGCGAGGAGTTCATGGTGCTGTGCCCGGACACCGATGGCAACCAGGCGTTTGCGCTCGCCAGTGAGCTATGGGCGGCGTTGCGCGCGGAGCCGGTGGACGGTGTGGGCCGGGTGACCGCCAGTTTCGGGATCGCCAGCTGGCGTAAAGGCGAGGGCGGCGATGCCTTGCTGCTGCGCGCCGATTCGGGTGTCTATGCCGCGAAGATGGGAGGGCGGGACCGGATCGAGCCGGAGTTACTGTGAGCGTTTGATCAGTACCGGGTTGGCGCAATACCGTGTGGGCGCGGATGAACTCGCGCCCACACGGTGGCCTCATCGTTGATCAGGCACTCATCGTTGGCGGCAGCTCCATCAGTTTGTCGAGGGTGATCGGCAGGTCGCGGATGCGCTTGCCAGTGGCATGTGACACGGCGTTGGCGACGGCCGCGGCAAGGCCGGTAATGCCGATCTCGCCGATGCCGCGTGCGCCGAACTCATTGAGTTCGTAGTCGGGATAATCGAGCAGGATCACGTCGATTTCCGGCTGGTCTGCGTGCACGGGCACCACGTACTCGGCGTAGTTGTTGTTGACCGGCATGCCGTCGCGTTCGTCGAAATCAGTGGCTTCGAACAGCGCCATCCCGACGCCCATGACGATGGCCCCTTCGACCTGATTGAGCGAGGTCTTGTGGTTGATCACTTTGCCGACGTCGATGGCGCTGACCACCCGCGCGACGCGCAGCCGCGAGATGCCCGGATCCCAGCGGACTTCCACGAAATGCACCCCGAACGAGCGGAACGAATGCTTGCTGGTGTCGTTCATCCCGGTTTTCGCTTCACCGAAGGCGCTCGACTGCTTTTGCGCCTTGAGCACGTCGGCAATGGCAAAGGCTTTCTCGCCGCTTTTCAACTGGCCCTTTTCAAAGCTGATCTGATCGGCCTTGGTCCCTGCAAACACGCCTTTGGGTGCTGCGGAGAAGGCTTTCAGTTGCTCGATGGCCTGACGCGTCGCTTCTGCAATCGCAGGCAACACGCTGGCCGTCGCCCAGGACCCGCCTGACACGGGCGCGGGAGGGAACGAGGAGTTGCCGAGTTCGACCTCGATTTTGTCCAGCGGGATGCCGGTGATGCTGCTGACCACTTGCGCCACGATGGTGTAGGTGCCGGTCCCGATGTCCTGCACGCCGCAGATCGCGTACGCCGTGCCGTCTGCACGCAATGAAACTTGCGCCTCGGCAGGGGTGCGATAGGCGTCCCAGTTACAGGCCGCCATGCCATAGCCGATGATTTCAGTGCCTTCCTTCATCGAACCAGGTTTGGGATTACGCTTGCTCCAGCCGAAGCGCTCGGCCGCCTGGTCGATGCATTCCTGCAAATGGTTACTGGACCATGGCAGGTTCTGGCTCTCGTCACGTTCCGAGACGTTGAGCTTGCGAAACTGCAGCGGGTCCATGCCGATTTTATCGGCCATCTCGTCCATCGCCGATTCCAGGGCGAACAGCCCGGGCGCGGCGCCTGGCGCGCGCATCGAGGTCGGTGTGCCGCGATTGACTTCAATGGTCTTGTGCGTCACCAGTACGTTCGCGCAGCTGTACAGGCTTTTGGTCGAGGTGCCGCAGTTTTCCTTGTACGGGTCGGTGAACGACGTGGTGTTGATCGACTCGTGACGGACCGACACCAGCTTGCCCTTGTCGTCGGTGGCCAGGCGCAGCCGCTGCCGGGTTTCAGGCCGATGCCCGGTGGTGGTGAACATCTGTTGCCGAGGTACGACCAACTGTACCGGGCGATCGAGGACCTTGGCTGCGCCACAGGCCGCGACCGAGTGCGGCCAGATCCATAGCTTGCTGCCAAATCCCGAGCCAATGAACGGCGCGCGAACCTCGACCTTTTCAGGTATCAATCCGAAGATCTTCGCCAGCGAGTTGCGATGCGCGACCACACCCTGAGAAGCCTCATACACAATCAGTCGGCCGTCTTCCCAACTGGCGACGGTGGCGTGCATTTCCATCGGGTTATGGGTTTCCACCGGCGTAGAGTAGGTCGCGTCGATGCTGTGGGCGGCGCTGTCGAAGGCCGATGCCGCATCCCCTCGGGTGTGGTTCGGGCTGCCGTCCTGCAGCGTGCCGGCTTTCAGACCCTGCTCAAGGTTGGCGACGGCGTTGGTCTTGCTGTAGCTGACCTTGATCTTGTAAGCCGCTGCGCGGGCGTGCTCGAAGGTATCGGCCACCACCAGGGCGACGAACTGCCCGGCGTAGTACACCGTGTCGTCCTCGAACGGCAGGCGGCTTTCGTCGGACTTGGCCGCCTTGAGGATCTGCGCGAAGGACATCGGCAGCGCCGAGTTGTGGTACAGCGACGGGAAATTGCCGTGGTGGAAAACTTCCAGCACGCCTGGGGATTTGCGTGCCGCGTCGAGGTCCAGCGCGGTGATCTTGCCGCTGGCGACGGTGCTGAAAACGCCGTAGCCGTAAGCCATGTTTTGCAGGTGGTGGTCGGAGGCGTACATGGCCGCGCCGGTCACCTTGCGCCGCCCGTCAATCCGGCGTGGCGCCGAGCCGATCATGGTTGAGTCCGTCATGTTCGTGTCCTCCCGGTCATGCCGTCAGGGTGCTGAGGTTGCGCACGATCGCCTGTTGCCCAAGGGCAATCTTGTAGGCGTTATGGCGATAGGGTTTGGCGCCTTGCATCGCGATCGCGGCCGCCTTCTCCATGTTTTGCGGCGTGAGGGTCGCACCTTTGAGCGCGCGTTCGGCTTCCATCGCCCGCCAGGGTTTGGTGCCTACGCCGCCCATGGCAATCCGTGCCTCGCGCACGGTGTCGCCATCCATCACCAGAATCACCGCGCTGGACGCCAGGGCAAACTGATACGAGGCCCGGTCACGGAGCTTCAGGTAACCCGATCGGCTCCCGGCCAGCGGTGCCTCCAGCACCACGTGAGTGATCAGTTCGTCGTCCTGCAAGGCATGCTCTTTCCAGGGTGTCGAGCCCGGCAGCAGATGGAAGTCGAGGAAGTCGATGCTGCGTTTGCCTTTTGGCCCCTGCACGTCGATGGTTGCGCCGATGGCTGCCATCGCCACGCACATGTCCGACGGATGCGTCGCGATGCACTGGTCGCTGGTGCCGAGGACCGCATGCACGCTGCGGTTATGGCCGTCGATGGCGGCGCAGCCCGAGCCGGGTTGACGTTTGTTGCACGGCGAATAGCCGTCGCGGAAATAATTGCAACGCACCCGCTGCATGACATTGCCCGCCGTGGTCGCCTTGTTGCGCAACTGCGTGGTCGCGCCGGACAGCAGCGCCTGAGACAGCACCGGGTAGTGTTCGACAATGTAGGCGTGATGCGCCAGATCGCTGTTGGTCACCAGCGCACCGATGCGCACACGGCCGTCCTTCTGCACCTCGATCTGCTTGAGGGACAGGTGATTGACGTCGATCACCTGATCGGCTGGCATCACGTCGAGTTTCACCAGATCGAGCAGGGTCGTACCGCCGGCGAGAAAAAACGCTGTATCGCTTTTCGCGTGGGTCGCGACGGCCTGCTCGACGCTGCCGGCGCGGACGTAATCAAAGGCTCTCATCAGGTCACCTCCTGCAGCTTGATTCTTGCGCTCTGAATCGCCGCCAGAATGTTCTTGTAGGCGCCGCAGCGGCAGATGTTGCCGCTCATGGCCTCGCGAACGCTGTGGTCGTCGCTGCCGATGTTCTTGTCCTGAAGCATGGCCACGGCGCTCATGATCTGGCCGCTGGTGCAGTAACCGCATTGGTAGGCGTCGTGCTCCCAGAAGGCTTCCTGCACCGGGTGCAGTTGTCCGTTTTTCGCGAGGCCTTCAACGGTGGTGATCTCGTCGCCTTCGTGCATGGCGGCGAGCGACAGACACGCGTTGATCGCGGTGCCGTTGACATGAACGGTGCAAGCCCCGCACTGGCCGTGGTCGCAGCCTTTCTTGGTGCCCGTCAGTTGCAAACGGTCACGCAGCACATCCAGCAGCGCGGCGTTGGCGGGGAGATTGAGGGTATGGGCCTGGCCATTGACCTTGAGGGTCATGCGCCGCTCATCCCTGGCCGGTGGGTCGGTGTCGTCGGGCACGGCAGCCTGGGCTTCCAGTGCCTGGGTCCAGATCGGCGCCGTCGCGGCGGCGAGGCTGGAAACACCGATGGATTTGAGAAAGTTTCTGCGCGACGGCACGGTGAAGGCCGTGAGGTCGGATTGCGGCTCATTTTTATCAGGCTGATCGGTCATGGACAGGTTCCTCGTCAGCGTTGAGTCAAGCCTGGCCCCGACGGTGGGCGGGCGCCCAGGCATGTACGGCAGTTGATGCGTCAAGCGACCCACCATAATCAATGAACGGTCTGCGCATTCATTTGAATAAGTACATACGCTTTTGAATGGTTCTCTCTAATCCGCTTTGCACACTTGAACAAGGGCCTGGCGGCTGAAGCGGAACAAGGGGTTGCGGGGCTTGCAGAGCAAGGAGCGCAGGATTAGTGACCTGTGCCGACGAGAATGGTTGCGGAAATTTTGCGCAGGAAAAACACAGGAGGTTACGAAAGGGCCGGGCGGGTCGGCGAACGCCGATCAGCCCTGCGCCTTGGAAGCATCAGGCTGCTGACGCTTCTTCTTTAAGGGTGGCCATGTCGATGACGAAACGGTATTTCACGTCACCCTTGACCATGCGCTCGTAGGCTTCGTTGATGTCCTTCATGTGAATCATCTCGATGTCCGAGACGATCCCGTGTCTGGCGCAGAAATCCAGCATTTCCTGGGTTTCCTTGATGCCGCCGATGAGCGAGCCTGCCAGGCTGCGGCGCTTGAAGATCAGGTTGAACACCGTAGGCGATGGATGGGGATGATCCGGCGCACCGACCAGCGTCATCGTGCCGTCGCGCTTGAGCAGGTTCAGGAACGCATCCAGATCGTGAGGCGCGGCGACGGTGTTGAGGATGAAGTCGAGCTTGTTGGCCTGTTTTGCCATCTCATCCGGGTTTTTGGAGACCACGACTTCGTCGGCGCCCAAGCGCAGGCCGTCTTCACGCTTGTTCGGCGAAGTAGTGAACAGGACTACGTGTGCGCCCATGGCATGCGCGATTTTCACGGCCATGTGACCCAGACCACCGAGCCCGACCACCCCGACTTTCTTGCCCGGGCCGACTTTCCAGTGATGCAGCGGGGAATAGGTAGTGATCCCGGCACACAGCAACGGCGCGACAGCGGCGAGGTTGTCGCTGTGAGAAATCTTCAGAACGAACTTTTCCTTCACCACGATCTTGTCGGAATAGCCACCGAAGGTATTTTCGCCGCCGAACACCGGACCGTTGTACGTGCCGGTGAAGCCGTTTTCGCAGTACTGCTCGTCGCCTTCGGCGCAGGAGGCGCAATGCTGGCAGCTGTCGACCATGCAGCCCACGCCTGCCAGATCGCCGACTTTGAACTGTTTGACGTTGGCGCCGACGGCCGTGACCTTGCCGACGATCTCGTGGCCCGGCACCGACGGGTACAAGGTGTTGTTCCATTCATTACGCGCGGTGTGCAGGTCGGAGTGGCAGACGCCACAAAAGAGGATGTCGATCTGCACGTCATCAGCGCCCGGATCACGGCGTTCGATTTGAAAGGGCGCCAGTTTGTCAGTGGATTTTTGCGCGGCGTAGCTGTAAGTCTTGATCATGTTGTGATCATCTCCAGTTGGGCAAAAAGGACTGTGCCTAGGGGTTCTGAGACCGGGGAAGACGGTCAAAGGTCATTCTCAGACAGCGCGATGTCGGGGACGCTTCACCCGACCAGCGTTTCAGGAAAAACTTTCATTTCAATGCCAGCCTGCCGATAAATACGTCAGAGTCACGTGAAATGTCGTGAAATGCCCGTTTTCCGTCGTTTATAGGCAGCAAAAACGAATATGGCGCTTGCAACCATCTGTCAGACCCCATGAAGATAGCCCAGTCCCAGGCTGGCAATGGAGCGCCAATGAATTCCCGTGTCTCGAACCCTACCCAGCGCTCGCCATTAGCCGACGAACAGGCGTCGCGACCGCGCGACGACGGGCTGGAAGATGTGTCTTCGATGATCGACGAAACCACCCTTGAATCGTTATTGCGCGCAGCCAGGCTGGCCGCTCCTGAACTGAGCTGGGCGGCCTACCGCGCTGGACAGCACATGCATCTGATGGGGCAGGGCGATGCGTGGACCGAATGGCCCCGGTTGATTCCCCGGGAAGGCTTCGACGCGTTCTGTCGCGATCACGGGCTGCAGCGTTGGGTAACGGGGCATGGCGAATCGGCGCTGGGCTGGTTGCTGACGCCTGAGCGTGAGTCCGGGAATCCGTTTCTGGTGGCGTTGGCGAGCAAGCTGGGTGCGCGTTTGCAGACCGACGCGCTGGCGCGCGCCCAGGCCACTCAGCGGGTGCTGTACGAAATCACCTACTTGGCGAGTTCAACCCGAGACCGTTCGGCGTTTCTTCAGGGCGTTCATGAACAGCTGTCGACGCTGATCGACGCCGAGAACTTCTATCTGGCGCTGTACGAGAGCCACAGCGGCAAGGTCACGTATCCCTATTACATTGACATCACTGACGTGGACGCACTGGAGGCCGAAACCCAGGAATTTCTCGACCCGGAGCGGCTGTCCATGACCGGGTATGTCCTGACCACCGAGCAACCACTGTTCGTTGACGCCGCCGGCATCGAGCGGGCCCAGGCGCTGGAGCATTTTCACTGCGTCGGGCATCGTCCCGAGTTCTGGATGGGGGCGCCGCTGAAGAACGCCTCCGACGATGTGTTCGGCATGCTTGCCATGCAGGTCTACGATGTTTCCCGGGTTTACAGCGTTGAGGATCAGGAGCTGTTTCTGGTTGTGGCCCGTCACGTGGCCATGGCGCTGGACCGCATCCTGCACCGCGCTCAGCTTGAAGAAACCGTGGCCCGGCGAACCCTCGAACTCTCCCGCCTCAACGACGCCTTGCGCAGCGAAGTCGCTGACCGTGAGCGCGCCGAACACTTGCAGAGCGCGCTGTTCCAGATCACCGAGCTGTCCAGTCAGCCGGGCGATATGGCCGACCTGTTCAAAAGCCTGCACGGCATCGTCGGTGAACTGCTGTTTGCCCTGAACTTCTATATCGCGCTGTTCGACGACGCGACGGGCGAGGTGACCTTCCCGTACTACGTCGATGAGCGCCTGACCCGACGTCCCGACCCTCGACGGGGAGAGCGTGGGTTCACCGAGTACGTCATCCGCCAGCGCCGTCCGTGCCTGATCGACAGTGCCGAGGCGCGGCGCCTGGAAAACTCGGGTGAGATCACCATCCAGAATGACATCAACCGTTCCTGCTCCTGGCTCGGGATCCCGTTGTTCGAAGGCGGTGTCGTGCGTGGGGTGCTGGCGGTGCAGAGTTATTCGCCGCAGGTCAGCTATTCGCTTCGCGATCAGGATTTGCTGACCTTCGTTTCCCGGCACATCGACACCGCGTTGTCACGACGCAGCGCTGCCGAGGCGATTCATACCGCTAATCTGCGGCTTGAAGCCCGAGTGCAGGACCGCACCCGTGAACTGGATTACGCCAACGCCAAGCTGCAGCATGAGAATGCCCACGACTCACTGACCGGCCTGCCCAACCGCAGCCATTTGCAACAGCGTTTGCAGGTGGCGTGGGACAACTTCTGCGACAAGGGGCAGGAACTGGTGGTCATGTTCATCGACCTCGACCGCTTCAAGATGGTCAATGACAGCCTGGGGCACCATTCGGGTGACCTGCTGCTGATTCAGGCCGCTGACCGTCTGCGCAGCTGCATGCGTGACAGCGACCTGTTGGCGCGGCTGGGAGGCGACGAGTTCGCGGTGCTGGCCTATGCGGCGCCGCCCGACATCACGGTCGCGATTGCCGAGCGCATTCTGCTGGCGTTCGACGTGCCGTTTTACATCGATGGGCATGCGGTGTTTTCCTCCTGCAGCATCGGTGTGGTGGGGGCCGATTTACAGTTTCATAAAGAGCCGGCCGATCTGTTGCGCGACGCCGACACGGCGATGTACCGCGTCAAGAACGCCGGGCGCGACAGTTATGCAGTGTTCAACCAGGAAGTGCGCCGCGAGGTGTCCGACCAGATGGAGCAGGAAGGGGCGCTGCGCAATGCGCTCAAGCGCACCGACGAACTGCTGCCGTATTTTCAACCGATCATCGACGTCGCCACGGGCAAGATTCTCGCGCTGGAAGCGCTCATTCGCTGGCGCCAGTCGGATGGCCGGGTGATTGCGCCCGGGCAATTCCTGCCCGCGCTGGAAGGTTTGCGCCTGATCGGCAGACTGGACTTCTACATGCTGCAGCAGGTCGTGGCGATGCTCGCCAAGCCCGCGCATGCGCATTGGCCGACGGTGCACGTGAACTGCTCAAGCTACAGCATCAGCCGGCCTGAGTTCGCCAGTGAGGTGCTGGGTCTGCTCAGTCAGCACGGGGTCGCGCCGTCGCGCATTTGCCTTGAACTGACCGAAGGCGCGCTGGTGGCCGAGCCCGAGTTGGCCCGTCAGGCCATGAAGCATCTGGCCGACAACGGTGTTTCCGTGGTGCTCGACGATTTCGGCGCGGGTTTCTCCTCGCTCAGTTACGTGCATCAGTACCATTTCAGCGGCTTGAAGATCGACAAGTCGTTCACCCTGGAGCTGACCACCAGTTCACGCAGCCGCGCCATCGTCCGCGCCATTGTGCGCATGGCCGAGTCTTTGGGGCTGACCGTGGTCGCCGAAGGGGTCGAGGATGCAGCGACCCTGGAACTGTTGAGGGAGATGGGGGCAGGGCAGGCGCAGGGCTATTATTTCTCGATGCCGGTGCCGCAGGACAAGCTGGACCTCAGTACGCTGCAATAAACCCATCGCCCGGAATTTGCGCGATCAGCGGCCAGCGGTCGTGGATGGCTGAGAACTGCGGTGGCGAACGTGACGTCACGACATACACGCGTCGGTCTCCCGGCTCGCCGGTCACCACGCATTCCAGCGCCTGCCCATCTTCCACGTCGAACCAGTGCGACACGCGTTCGGCGTCTTTCTCCATATAGCGGCTGATCAGCCCGAACGCGCGCTGAGGCCGGTACTTCGCCCACGTGCCATTTTCAAGGCTCTCACGTCTTGCCCAGCCGCCTTGCGGTCCGCTGCCGAGTTGTTCCTTACGGCGCCCCCAGGGCAACCATCCCAGATCGGTGCCGTCTTCCAGCATGACCGGGAACGCCGCATTGGGATTCGGGAAATAGACCCGCACAGGCTCATACGCCCGGTTTTTGTCTTTCGCTTCGATTCCGCCGCACATGAGCCGTCACCTTGTCGGAATGAGGTTCGGCGCCGTTGACCCTGCACGCCACGTTGCGTTAACTGTATATACGTACAGTTAATCAGGCAACCCCACCATGCAATTTGTCATCACTCCTCGACGCAGCAAAGGTGTCGCGCTTCAGTCGGTGCCTGCAAAACGCACTGCCGCGATCCTCGGCGATCTGACCATCGCCCACCGCGTGTGCGACGCGCTGAACCGGCATTCCAACGTGGCAAGCCTGCGGCCGGTCTACGGCGCAGGCGCGTTGTTACTGCCAGAACTCTACGACGCCACAGTTTCGGCGATGGCCAGAGAGGGCTTCACACTGAGCGGGATCGAGTTCGACGGTGAACGCTGGTACGCGCAATCGTGGTGGTGCCGTTCGGCCCAGTGAAACGTACGTCGGTCCATCGTGGGGCTAGAATCTACGCTTCACGACGACGAAGGACCTGTCTCGGTTCGGGCTTGATGAAACACGCCGTCGTTTACATCCGACCACCGCCAACAGTTTTCAGGACAGATCAGCCCGTGCCGACGGTGGCCTTCTTAGAGGAGGGTCCGTTATGGACGAGGCAAAACTTCACGCGTTCATGGGCTCGCTGGTGTCCGACATGGGCGCCGCCGCGATGCTCGCCAATGTGATGCTGGGCGATGAACTGGGGCTGTATAAGGCGATGGCGGATAGCAAACCGGTGACCCCGCAAGCCCTTGCCGAGAAGACAGGCTGCAATGCCCGGCTGATCCGCGAGTGGCTGAGCGCGCATGTCGCATCTGGCTATATGGAACACTGCGGCGGTGAGTTCGTGTTACCCGAAGAACAGGCGCTGGCGCTGGCCATCGAGGATTCGCCGGTCTACGTGGCAGGCGGCATCATGGTGGTGGCGTCGATGTTCCACGACAAGGACAAGTTGGTCGCCGCCATGCGGGGAGATGGCGGGCTTCCCTGGGGCGATCACCATCCGTGTATGTTCAGCGGCACCGAGCGTTTTTTCAGACCGGGTTACAAGACGTACTTGGTGAGTCAGTGGCTACCGGCACTGGACGGTGTCGTCGACAAGCTGAAAAAAGGTGCCAGGGTTGCCGACATTGGCTGCGGGCATGGCGCCTCGACGATCGTCATGGCACAGGCCTTTCCGGCATCGCGGTTTGTAGGTTTCGACTATCACGCGCCGTCTGTTTCCACGGCAACCCAGCGCGCAAAGGAGGGCGGCGTCAGTGATCGCGTGAGCTTTGCGCAGGGTGCGGCCAAGGATTTTCCCGGCGAAGCATATGATCTGGTGTGTTACTTCGACTGCCTGCACGACATGGGAGACCCGGTCGGTGCCGCGCGTCATGCGTTCCAGGCCTTGAAGCCGGACGGGACCGTTCTGTTGGTCGAGCCTTATGCGAACGACACGCTGGAGCAGAACATCTCACCGGTAGGTCGCTTGTTTTATGCGGCATCGACGTTTATCTGCACGCCGAATTCACTGTCGCAAGAGGTGGGGCTCGGCTTGGGTGCGCAGGCGGGAGAGGGGCGCTTGCGCGATGTGTTTGTCGAAGCGGGGTTCAAGTATTTCCGTCGCGCCGCCGAGACACCCTTCAACCTCATACTGGAGGCCCGTAAATAGGAAGGGCGCCTGTGGATTGACCCCTGGACTGGACGCTTTCCAGTCCAGTACGCCCTTGCTAGACTCCCGCCCATGTCAGACATTCCTGCTAAGAAAACAGAGTTCACGGCCATGCCGACCTACGCCTTCTGCCCGGTGATCACCGCGCTTGAGGTGATCGGGGAGCGGTGGGTCATCCTTATCCTGCGTGATCTGCTGCGCAATCCCACGCGGCGTTTTCAGGACCTGCAGGACTCGCTCAAGGGCTGCGCGCCCAGCACGCTGTCGACGCGGCTCAAAGCGCTTGAAGCTCACGGTTTGATCGAGCGCCGCCTGTATGAACAGCACCCGCCGCGGCTGGAATACCTGCTGACCGCCAAGGGGCGGGAAGTCGGGCCGGTGGTCGCGTCACTGCGTGATTGGGGCTTGCAGCTGCAGGCTGAAAATCCCGATTCACCCTCACGGTCATAACTTCCGAAACAGCAGTTCATCCCTTCTTTCATCCTCCGCGATACAACCGTCTACGCTGATTTTGCAGCACGACGGCATGGTCTGTGACGTACATGGTTTTCCTCGGCCGCATTATTGAAGTCTGATCTTCTTGGGGGAAGGCCATGAATCTGTTTCGAATGACGGGCCAGGCGCTCTGTGCGCTGCTGGCGGCGACGAGTGCCTGTGTGTCCATCGCGTCTGAACAACAACTGGCGAGCATTGGCTCACTGACGATGGTTGGCGGCAAGGTCAAGCAATGCTCGATCGGCTATCGCACCTACGGCACGCTGGCCGCCGACCAGAGCAACGTGGTGCTGGTGCCGACCTGGCTTACCGGGCGGACGGCGGACCAGGTCGACATGATCGGTCCCGGCAAGCTCATCGACACCGATCGCTGGTACGTCATCGCGCTGGATGCAGTAGGGAATGGTGTGTCGTGCTCGCCCTCCAACAGCAAGACCAACCCGCGCCTTAAATTCCCTGAGTTCGGGATTCGTGACATGGTCAAGGCGCAGCATCGGCTATTGGCATTGACCCTGGGCATCGATCACGCACATGCCATCGTCGGGATTTCGATGGGTGGCATGCAGGCGTTGCAATGGGCCGTGATGTACCCTGATTACGCCAGCAACATCGTGACCATCGTCGGCACGCCGCAACCGACCGCCAGCGATTTGCAGATCTGGAAAGCCGAATTGAGTGCCATCGAGCGCAATCCTGGGTGGAACGGCGGCAACTATCTACCGGGCACGCCCTTCAAAAACCTTGCCGCCCTGCACACCGAGTCGCTGTGGACGCCGGAGCATGCTGCCGCAAAAACCGTCGCGGCCAAGCGACCGACCGAAGACCGTCTGCACGGCACGCAAACCAGCCAGAGTTTCAGCGCGGTGGACTGGTATCGACAATTGCAGGCCATGACCACGTTTGACCTGGTGCGGGACGGCGACATGGCAACCTTGTCCCGCAAAATCAAGGCCCGCCTGCTCATCATCACCTCCGAGCAGGATCGGTTGGTCGACCCGGCGCCCTCCAAAGCGCTGGCGGCGCAGAAACGCACCACGAAGCTGTTGGTGCTGGACAACGATTGCGGTCACATGGCGCCGGTCTGCGAAATGAAAAAGGTCGATCAGACGGTGAAGGCCTTTCTCGAATGAGCGAGGTGCGCATGAGCCCTGCGGCGAGTGTCTGCCGCCGACGGCAAATCGGGGCCGGTATTGCCGCTCCGGTTGCCGGGTAAACATGGCCGGAACCCAGGCAAGACGGGGCTTGCGTCAGGTGTGAAGGCATATGGCACCGGTTTTGCTGTGGCCTGTGATACATCGATAACCTGGATAAGGAGGTGAAAGATGATCATTGGTAACAGTGCCATCCAGCACTTTGCGTCGAAAGCCGTGGCCCACACGCACTTCGACCCAACGGAGAAGGATGCGTACACCGTCAGCGCGATGGCGGGTGCGTCTGCGCCTGTCGCGGCGATTGCCGGCAGTAACGACAGTTCGACCGGGAGCAGCACCGACCAGGGCTACAACGAGTCCTTCGCCAAAATGATGGTGAACCTCAAGGCGGCCATGGCCAACACCACGTCCTCGGTGTCGGATGACGACAAGGCGGCCGCTGCGGCTGCGTTTTCGTCCAGCGCTGACAAGCAAGTTGCCGCGACGGACAGCGTGACAAAAACCGTCGACAGCGAGCTCGCTGCCGTTGAGGGCAGCGATTCGGATGCGTCGGTGACGTCGTCGGCCAAAGACCAGTTTCTGGCGTACATGAACCAGAGCGATGCCGAGAAGGTGCGTCAGCAGCTGACCGGCGTGAGCAAGGAAGAGTACGACAACATGTCGCCGGAACAGCAGGCGGCGGTCGACAAGAAAGTGGCCGATTTGCAGAAGCAAAAGCAAGAGCAGCAGATCGCTGAGCAAGAGGTCAAGACCAAGATCGCGATGGCCAAGGCTGAAATGGCTTGAGGGATTGGCTGGAAAGGTCGGGTGGGTGATTCATGAAAAGGGCAGCGGTGTGAACCGGCTGCCCTTTTTTCTTTGCCATTGAGCCGAATGGCTCAGGGTCTGGTTGACCCTTATTCGAAAGTGGCGCCCCGCGTGTTGACGAACAGCGAGTAGATCGAGTGACTGCTGGCCATGAACAACCGGTTGCCTTCGCGTCCGCCAAAGCACAGGTTCGGGCAACGTTCAGGAAGGGAAATATGCCCGATCGCCTTGCCTTGCGGGTTAAACACGCGCACACCGTCCAGCTTCTCCAGATCGGCTTTCGGGTCGCCGTTGCCACCCCAGCCACACCACAAGTTGCCGGCTTCGTCGCATTTCATGCCGTCGATGGCGGCATAATCCAGCCCTTCGACGTGCTTGCGGCGTGCGCCCAAAGAACCGTCATCGTTTACGGTAATGGCCCAGATCAGGCGATTGGGCGTCGCACGGCCTTCCACCACATACAGGGTCTTTTCGTCCGGCGAAAAACACAGGCCGTTCGGGCCTTTCATGTCGTCGATGACCCGGGAGACCTTGCCGCTCTGACCATCGATCCGGTACGCAGCGTGAGGTTGCGTCGGTGTGATCTTGTGCCCTTCGTAGTTGTTACCGGTCTGGAAAGGCGGATCGGTGAACCAGATCGAGTCATCTCGCTTGCAGACGATGTCGTTCGGCGAGTTGAAAGGCTTACCGTCAAAGCTGTCCGCCAGCACGGTGATCTTGCCGTTGGGCTCTGTGCGGGTGATCCGACGACCTTCGCTGGTGGTGGTCGACCCCTCACACACGAGCAAACGCCCTTGGCGATCACGGCACATGCCGTTGGAAAAGTTTGAATTCTGGCGATACACCGTGAAGGTATCGGTGATCTCGTCCCAGCGCATGATGCGGTTGTTGGGGATGTCGCTGACCAGCAGGTAGCGTCCGTCTCCGACCCACACCGGGCCTTCCGCCCAGCGCATGCCGGTGGCGAGCTTTTCCACGCTGGCGTTGAACACGCGCAGGTCGAGGAAACTGTCGTCGAGGATGTGAATCAGAGGGTCCGGGTAACGCTGGCTAAGCGGTTCCACTGCGCTGGCGATGCGGGGCAGGGTGATGCTGCCAGCGGCGGCGAGGGTGGCCGAAACAGCCAGGGATTTTTTCAGGAAACTTCTGCGACCGGCGTTGCCGGACGGGTCAGAAAGCGTTGAGTCCATGTAGCGTTCTCCGTTGATTGTTTTTCTTACGGGCGCGCTAGTAATACCTCGTGATAAGACATCGTACAAGTGTGAATCTGATCAGTGATCGACACCCTGTAGGAGCGCGGCTTGTCCCGCGATCTGCCGGGGACCGGCAGCAAACCCAGCGCCTCGGTCATTTCTGAGACATTGCAATTGCCGGGGTTACTGTCGCTACGCGCCAGATCGCGGGGCAAGGTGGAGCGCCACCCCGGCAACTCGCGTGCCATCCGGGCGGAAACAAAAGCGCACTGATTTTTTCGTGAATAAAAATGCCCGACCTCACCTCTGAAGCCGGGCATTTCATGTTGCTAGCACCGCTGGGACAGCGGCGGTGCGATTACTTCGCTCGCAACGCTTCGCGCACCTCTTTCACGCTGGCGCTGGACACCGCTGGTGCCGCGTTACCCCAGGTATTGCGCACGTAGGTCAGCACGTCAGCGACGTTCTCGTCCGACAGGTTCCAGCCGAACGCCGGCATGGCCGGAGCCGTGGGCGCTGCGTCGGTGGCGCCTGCGCGGCTGCCCGCCAGGACCACACGGATCAGCGACGACGGATCGTTGCTGTTGATCAGCGGGGCCATCGCCAGTTTCGGGAACAGGTTAGGTGCGCCTTCTCCGTTCGGCGTATGGCACGCCGAGCAGCGGTCGGCGTAGATCGCCTTGCCCGTCACCATTGAGGCATCGGTTGCCGCCAACGGTTTGGCCGCTTCCACCGGCTTCGCGCCGTCCTTCAAGTAAACCGCCACGGCCATCAGGTCCTGGTCGGTCCAGTGTTGCGACGAGTGCTCGACTTCTTCGGCCATCGGCCCGGAGGCGATGTCGAAGCGGTTGGCACCGGTCTTCAGGTACTTGACGATGTCGTCCTCGCTCCACGCACCAATACCGTCATGACCGGTGGAGGTGATGTTCGGTGCAACCCAGTTCTGCAGGTTGGCACCAGTCAGGAACTGGTCATTCTTGTCCCCACCTATCAGGTTTTTAGGCGTGTGGCAGGTGCCGCAGTGGCCCAGGCCTTCGACCAGATACGCGCCACGGTTCCACTGTTCGGACTTCTGGGGATTGGCCTTGAACTCGCCTTCCTTGAAGTTGATCAGGTTCCAGCCGATCAGGCTGGTGCGCACGTTGAACGGGAAGGGTAACTGGTTGGTTTCAACCTTGTTGTCCACCGGGTCGACGGTTTTCAGGTACGCGAAGATGGCCAGATTGTCCTCACGCAGAACCTTGGTGTACGCGGTGTACGGCATGGCGCCGTACAGGCGTTTGCCGTCCAGCCCGTGGCCCTTGGACATGGCGTTCTGGAAGTCTTCGAAGCTCCAGCGGCCGATGCCGTTAACCGGGTCCGGTGTGATGTTGGCGCCCGCCAGTTTGCCGAACGGCGTGTCGAGGATCACGCCGCCGGAAAACAGCGGTTTGCCCGGCATGGTGTGACACGCTGTGCAGTCGCCGACCGTGGTCAGGTAGCGGCCCTTATCCACGATGTTGTAGGAATCGGCACCGGTTGCGGCGTGAGCGATTGAAATGGACAGTCCGATGACGCCCGCACAAACAGTCAGTAGGGTTTTCATAGCGTGATCATCTCCCCTGGACGCTTGAGGTAGCGGGTGCGGATGGCGTCTGCCGCTTTGAAGGCCAGCGCCGCGACGGTACCGGTCGGGTTGTAGCCAGGGTTCTGCGGGAAAGCCGAGGAACCGACCACGAACAGGTTCGGCACGCCCCAGACTTGCAGGTACTTGTTGACCGAGCTGTTCTTCGGATCGGCACCCATGATGAAGCCGCCGACGATGTGCGAAGACTGATAGGGCGAACTGTTCCAGTGGCCGGTTTGTGCGCTCGGCACCATCTGGCGCGGGTTCATGCTCTTGGCGATTTCGGCGACCTTGCCCGTGACGTACGCCGCCATCTTGCGGTCGTTTTCCGGGAAGTCGAAGGTGATGCGCAGCAGCGGACGGCCCAGCGGATCCTTGTAGGTCGGGTCCAGCGACAGGTAGTTGGTGCGCGTGGCGTAACTGCTGGCTTCACAGCCGATGGACATGGTGCTGGCGTAGTTCTTGACCGTGGCCTTCTTCCATTCCGAACCCCAGGCAGGCGTGCCCGGCGGCGTAGGACGAGAGTCGATCGGCGCAGCGCCAATCGGGGTCACCCGGGTGCTGCCGCCGCCGACGAAACCCAGACCGGAGTGGTCGAAGTTGTCGTTGTTGAACTCGTCGATGCCCATGCCAATGGCGCCGCCACCGATAAACGGGTTGAAGTTCTTGTCATCGAAGAACATGCGCACGCTGTTGGCGGTCTGGTACGCGTAGTTGCGGCCGGTGGTGCCGGTGTTGGTGACCGGGTCGTACGGCTGGCCAATGCCCGACAGCAGCATCAGGCGTACGTTTTCGAAGATGAACGCGCTGATCACCACCAGTTCCGCTGGCTGTTCCCACTCTTCGCCGTTAGCGTCCATGTAGACAATGCCGGTGGCGCGTTTGCCGCTGCTGTCCATGGTCACCCGCAGGACTTCGCAGTTGGTCATCGCGGTGAAGTTAGGTTTGCGGATCAGTACCGGCAGCACGGTGGTGATGGCGCTGGCCTTGGAGTAGTTGGCGCAGCCGTAGTTGGTGCAGAAACCGCAATAGGTGCAAGGGCCCATCGCCACGCCCAACGAGTTGACGTAAGGCTGGGACACCAGCGCCGACGGCACCGGAAACGGTTTGTAGCCCAGGTTTTTAGCGGCTTCGGCAAACAGTATCGGGGCGTAGGTCTGTTTGGTCGGCGGGTTGGGGTATTCCTCGGAGCGCGCGCCTTCGAAGGTGTTGCCGCCTTCCTGAATCACGCCCTTGATGTTGCCGGCCTTGCCCGAGACGCCTGCCAGACGATCGAACTTGGTGTAGAACGGTTCCATTTCTTCCCAGTCGGTGCCCCAGTCCTGCAAGGTCAGTTCCGGCGACAGTTCTTTGCCATACCGTTCCTTAAGGTGCGTGGCCAGATGGAACTCATGAGGCTGGAAGCGGAAGGTGATGCCCGCCCAGTGGTTGCCTGCGCCGCCGGTACCGTTGCCGGGGTGGAACGAGCCCCAACTGCGCATGGGTAGCGCTGTCTCGTTGACGCTGTTGCGAATCGTCGTGGTGTTTTGCCGCGTCCTCAGCATCAGGTCCTGACGGCGGTTGTAACGCAATTCATCGGCGGCGGAGGCGAGGTTGAAATCAGCCGCGGTGTCGCGCCACGGCCCGCGTTCGAAGCCGATGATTTTCAGGTCTTCGTCAGCCAGTTCATTGGCAATGATGGATCCGGCCCAGCCGAGCCCGACAACCACGACGTCCGTGGAAGGTAGTTTTTTGGCCATGTCGAATTAACCTTTCTTGGTCCAGGCGGAGCTGCCGATGATGGAGAGCGGCACGAGGTCGAGCTTCTGGTTGTGCAGGCCGATGTACTCGCGGTAGTCGTAGCGGGCACCGGGGAAGCCGATCATTTTCCACGACACCATGTCGCGGTTGCCGCCGTAGACCGGGTCGGCGAAGAAGCCTTCCATGGTATTGCCCAGTACCTGCTGGAAGAACAGCTTGGCGTCGATGCCGTCCAGCGCGATCTCGCCTTTTTCCAGGCCGACAAGCACTTTGTCCTGTTCTTCCGGGGCGAGGGCGGCGAAGCCCTTCTGGAACTGCTTCTGACAGTAAGTATCCAGCCCGGCCAGGCCTAGACGGTAGCGGTCGCGGGGCACGAGCGGCGACTGATCGCCCTGCATCGGCGTGCCTTTTTCGAACGGACCCTGCATGTACAGACGGCTGAAGGTGCCGTATTCACCGGCCAGCTGGCGGTCGATGAACACCGCGCAACCGGCGTCTTTGCCGCTCACGCTCAATTCATCGGCCGGAATCAGGCGCGCGACGATAGCCTCGACGGCCGTGGCCTCGGCAGCACTGAAGAATTGCCAGCCCGGCGTGTCGTAGTGCATCGGGCCGTTGTGGTCGAAAGGCACCCATTGGGGAACGCCGACGACGGTGGCGGCCTTGGCCGTAGCGGCAGCACCCACGGCCAGCGACGCTGCTGAGGATTTCAGCAACTGCCGGCGGGTGAAACCTTTGGATTTCTCTGTCATTCAGGGCTCCTTGCGAACGCACCTGTCCAAGGGCCATGACGGGCAGGGTCCAATGGCGGGCGGCGTTAAAGTGTATTTCACGGTTTGCACGACAGCACGAGGTGTCGTGCGGGCGTCTCTGCGGCGGGTGTGACATTAGGTCTCTGGCGTGCCCGCGAGCGAAAGGCGCACGCTAGGCGGGGAACTACCATTACCGATGGCCATCTTTTCCACGCGAACTGCAATCATAGATGTGTTACCGGCTGTTGCATGCTGTGGAATTGGTAAATCACTGTTACGTATTTGGTAATAGTCGGATTTTTTGTCTGGCTGTGCGCTGATCCGGGTCAGGTTACAGCACAGATATTCAAGATCGCTGCGAGGCGGGCGCTAGTGGAGTTTCTTGTGCTGATTGAGCCGGCGTGAAGGACATGATCAGTCTGATCCGTCTGTTGGACGACTCTCTGTATGGTTCGCCAAACGGGAATTGCATTGAGTTGCAGTAATAATTCTTCGATGCCAGTGACCGCTTGGCGTGACGTCAGTGGTGCCGGACATTGGCCGTTTCTCCCCAACATGACAGGATTTTCATGAAGTTCGGTCCATGAAAGAAGGCGCTTCTTGGTATCGTGCACGCCATTTGCGTCCAGACAATCTTCAGCGGACGCTGTTTGTGCCGTTCACATTTTCACCGAGTAGCTGTAGAAATGCCTGATTCCATACCCCTCAAGGACCATGAGAAAGAGACGCGGCTGGTCAACAAACGCTTGATCGCCTGCGCCTTGTTCGTGGCTATCCTGAGCGTTGCACTGGTTTGCCGGATGTACTTCCTGCAGGTCACTGAATACGCCTATCACTCGACCATTTCAGAAAACAACCGCGTGCATGTGCTGCCCATTCCGCCGGAACGTGGGCTCATCTATGACCGAAACGGCGTGATCCTCGCCGATAACCGCCCCAGCTTCAACCTGACCATGACCCGTGAACGGGCAGGGGACTGGCACGCGGTCATCGACACACTGATGCAGGTCCTCAACCTGCCGGACGAAGACCGCATCATCTTCGACAAGGCGATGAAGAACTCGCCGCACCGGTTCGTGCCGGTCACGCTGTTGTATGAACTCACCGAAGAGCAGATCGCGCTGTTGGCGGTGAACCAGTTCCGGCTGCCGGGGCTGGACGTCGAGGCGCAATTCGTTCGGCATTACCCGCTGGCCGAGCATTTTGCGCACTCCATCGGCTATGTCGGGCGTATCAACGAAAAAGAAGCCACCCAGCTGGATCAGGTCGAATACCGCGGCACCCAGTCAATCGGCAAGACCGGCATCGAGCGGTTCTATGAGAACGAACTCCATGGTCACGTCGGCTATGAAGAGGTGGAGACCAATGCGCAAGGCCGTGTCCTGCGCGTCCTCAAGCACACGGATCCGGTGGCGGGGAAAAGCATCACGCTGAGCCTGGACATCAAGTTGCAGGAAGCGGCAGAGGAAGCGCTGGGTGATCGTCGCGGCTCGGTGGTGGCCATCGATCCGGCGACCGGCGAGGTGCTGGCGATGGTCAGCAAACCCAGTTTCGACCCTAACCTCTTCGTGACCGGTATCAGTTTCAAGGAGTACTCGGCGCTGCGTGATTCGGTCGACCGTCCGCTGTTCAACCGCGTGCTGCGCGGGCTGTATGCGCCGGGTTCGACGATCAAACCGGAGGTGGCGATCGCCGGGCTGGACAGCGGCATCATCACGCCGTCGACGCGGGTGTTCGATCCCGGCTACTTCCAGTTGCCGGACTTCGATCACAAATACCGCAACTGGAACCACAGCGGTGACGGCTGGGTGGACCTGAACGCTGCGATCATGCGTTCCAATGACACTTATTTCTATGACTTGGCGCACAAGCTGGGCATCGATCGTCTCCACGATTACCTGACCATGTTCGGCATCGGCCAGAAGGTCTCGCTGGACATGTTCGAAGAGTCCGCCGGCTTGATGCCGTCCAAGGAATGGAAGCGCATCACCCGACGTCAGGCGTGGTTCCCGGGCGAGACCGTCATTCTCGGCATTGGTCAGGGCTACATGCAGGTCACGCCGTTGCAACTGGCGCAGGCCACCACGTTGATTGCCAACAAAGGCGTCTGGAACCGGCCGCACTTGGCCAAGGAAATCGGCGGGGTCGCACCGGTCGACGAGCACCCGATGCCGAACATCGTCCTGCGCGATCCTCGTGAGTGGGATCAGGTGAACAACGGCATGCAAGCGGTGATGCACGACCCGCGCGGCATCGCCCGTGCCGCCGCGCAAGGCGCGCAATACCGCATCGCCGGTAAAAGTGGTACCGCTCAGGTGGTGGCGATCAAGCAGGGCGAGCGCTACAACCGCGACAAGACGCTGGAGCGCCATCGTGACAATGCCTTGTTCGTCGGCTTCGCACCCGCTGCCAACCCGAAGATCGCCGTCGCGGTCATGATCGAAAACGGCGAGGCGGGCGGTCGCGTGGCCGGTCCCGTCGTGCGGCAGATCCTCGACGCCTGGCTGCTGGACCAGGACGGCCACCTCAAGCAGCAATACGCGACGCCTGCCGCTGCACCTGTGAACCCTAAGGTGCAGATCGCTGCGCCGAGTACCGCGGTCGTGCAGCCCCACGTGTGACGTGGCCTGCGCCACATGGCCTTGGCTCAAGCCATAGGCTCCTGCGGCGGTGGCAGTGTGCTCCTGCCGAAAGTGTGGGAGCTCAGCTGGCTGACGGCAGCGGAGTATCAGATACATCAATTTTGAATGACACACTGCATTCGTCAGCAAGCTAACTCCCACAGGTTTGATGTTTGGCCAGTGAGAATTGAGTGAGCTGACAAGCGCAAAGCGCGCTTCGCTTTTGATCTGCTTCTCATACCTCGTCAGCTCAGACACCACAAAACGCGACTTGGGTGCAGGCTGAACGCAGGCGATGCGGAGTTGGCCGAGCGGCATGGATGCCGCGAGAGCCGCCCCCCGCCATGGATGGCGGATGGCGGCGGGCCCACGGAGCGTCGCCGGAGTGAGGGAACTCCGACGGAGGAGGAGCCCAACCAGGAGTCAGACACTTGGTTACTTGGTGTCTTTTCAAGTAACCCGCCGATGAACTGACCCCCGAAAGTTGGACAAAATTATTGACTCATTACCTGCTTTCGAAATTGCACCGGACTGAGGCCGTTGAGCGTCATGCTGATCCGCTCGTGGTTGTAGTAATGGATGTACTCGTCGA